>Ga0335075_10000015_pt1 | contig 422452 bp, 424 predicted proteins | sample Lox_Sample_24_FD_206723 | JGI IMG/M metagenome (GOLD analysis project Ga0335075, IMG submission 206723) | Soil microbial communities from Loxahatchee National Wildlife Refuge, Florida, United States - Lox_Sample_2.4 | ecosystem: Environmental > Terrestrial > Soil > Wetlands | place: USA...
GAGGAGGCCGTGCCCAGCAGCGACGAGCAGGAGCCCGAGCCCGTGCCCGTCTCAGGCGTGACGACCAGCGAGCTGGACGCAGTCACAGTCAGACGACCGGCCGTGCTGCCCGCCGGGTTGATGTAGTGACCGGGCGTCGAGCCGGCGATGTGGCACAGCGGCGTGCCCGTCGCAGCCAGCTTGGCCGTGCAAGTCACGGCCGCCGAGCCCGTCGTGACGCCCGACGCGAACGTCAACGGGGTCAGCGTGTACGTGCAGGCGACGTGCGTGGCCGTGCCCGAGATCGAGCAGGGGGTGAAAGTCACCGTGCCCGACACCGTCGTGAACACAGCGGCAGCCGTACCCGTCGCGGTCGCGCCCGTGCACGTCAGGTTGTTCGTCCCGCCGGATCCAGTCACCGCCAGGATCCCGCCGGGGCCCGTGGCGGCGAAGGACGTCGCGCCGGTGTTAGTCCACGTGGTGGCGCCCGCCGTCGAAGACATGACCGCGAACAGCGACGCGAGCGCCGTGACGAGCACGACGAAACGCGAGAACTTGCTCATGAGTACTACTCCTGTACCTCGTGAGATGTGCGACGCCAACGGCGCCGCCTAGGACATTGACGCGTCGTGCGCTAGGACCAGCCAGGAATCGCACGAGACCGCTCTGCCCACCGTCCACCGCGGAGGAGGAAGGGCGGTCGCTCACGCATTCGTGAGCCGTGATGGATCACACACCGACCCACGTTCAGCCACCAGAGCCAGGCGCGCAGGATGTGCCGAACGGCAAGGAAAGGCGTCCTGACCCGCCTACCCAGTCCCGCACACGGGCCTTACCAGGGAACCGGTCAGTTCGACAGCCGCGCTGTCGAACCCGCTACACCGTAGGGAGGTGCCCGCGCGATCCCGCCCCTCCCACTCTCCCCTCAAGTCCCGGAACTACCGCCTCTACTTCTCCGGGCAGCTGATCTCCGTCCCGGGCACCTGGCTGCAGACCGTCGCGCAGGCGTGGCTGGTCCTTCAGCTCACACCCTCAGGCTCAGCGTTAGGGATCACGGTCGCGCTCCAGGCGCTTCCGGTCCTGCTGCTCGGCCCGTGGGCCGGCGCGGTCGCCGACGCCACGGACAAGCGCCGGATGCTCCTCGCCACCCAGGCGATGCAGGCGGTCCTCGCGTTGGTGCTCGGCGCCCTCACCGTCACCGGGGTCGTGCAGCTGTGGATGGTCTGGGTCCTCGCGCTCGGGCTCGGCGTGGCGCGCGCGGTCGACGTGCCGACGCGGCAGTCGTTCGTCTCCGAGCTCGTGGTCGGCGACGAGCTCCCGCGCGCGATCTCCATCAACTCGACCGTGGCCGCCGCCGCGCGCATGGTCGGCCCGGCGGCCGGCGGCACGATCATCGCCGTGCTCGGCGTCGGGCCCTGCTTCCTGATCAACGGCGCGTCGTTCCTCGGGCCACTCGCCGGGCTGCTCGCGATGGACACGGCCAAGCTCCACCGCCCGAAGGTCCCGCCCCGCCGCCAACCGCGCGCCGTGCGCGAGGGCCTGCGCTACGTCCGGCACCAGGAGGACCTGCTGATCCCGCTGTTGATGATGGCGCTCGTCGGCACGCTGGCCTACGAGTTCCAGGTCACGATCCCGCTGCTGGCCCACGAGACCTTCGGCCTCGGCGCCACCGGCTTCGGCCTGCTCTACGCCGCGATGGGCGCCGGCTCGGTCGTCGCGGGCCTCACCGTGGCCGGCCGCGTCTCCCCACGCGTGCGGACGATCACGGTGGCGGCGGTCGTCTTCGGCGCCGGGCTCGCGCTCGCCGCGGCCAGCCCGACCCCTGCCGTCGCGGCGATCTTCCTGGCGCTCGCCGGCGCGGCGTCGGTCGTCTTCTCCTCGAGCACCAACGCGACGATCCAGATGCGCGCCGCCCCCGAGATGCGCGGCCGGGTGGTGGCGCTGTACATCGTCGCGTTCATGGGCTCCACCCCGATCGGCGGCCCGCTGGTCGGCGCGGTCGGCCAGGCCGCCGGCGCACGCGCGGCGCTGGCCGTCGGCGCGTTCGGGTGCGTGGTCGCGGTGGCGCTGGGCATCCTGGCCGCGGCTCCGCGCCGTCGCGAGGCGCGCGTGCCGCTCGTGCCCGTGCGCCGCCGCCGCAACCACGCGCGCCCCGACGAGCCGCGCGTCCACGCCTGACGCTCCTGCCGCCGCCGGCACGCGCGCTCACCGTCGCGGCGCGCCCTCACCGGGTCGACGCGAGCCTCGTCAAGGGACTCATGGGCCAAGTGGCAAGGGGAAGACGCGTGACGCGCTTCGAGCGGGGTAGGCGCGTCGGTGGCCCGCATTTCCTGCCTCATCGCGCGACATTCACCACCCCGAATGTCACTTCCCAGGCCGCTCCATCGTCCGGTGCGCTGAAACCTTTGCACATGTTTCACCATCTGACCGCTCAAGATCAGGCAAACTGGTCCCAGCGACTCGGACACACGCATAGGTTCGGGGCCAAGCGGAAGACAGGAGATCCGAATGGAAGCGAAGATGCAGCTCGCCGCCAACTTGCGTCGGTTGCGCAAGGAGCGGTGTTGGTCCCAGGAGATGCTCGCGCATTTCGCCGGCCTGCACCCCACGGAGGTCAGCCGGTTGGAACGAGGTCTGCGCGAGCCTCGCCTGAGGACGGTCATGCAGGTGGCGGCCGCGCTGAAGGTCCCGGTCCAGGACCTGATCGCCCCGCCGGAGACCGCCCCGGAGCCTGAGCCGGTGGCGTAAGTCCATAGGTCTTGCCGCCCTTGCGGCGGTGTCCGCTGGAGCACCAGGAGCTTGCGGCCCCCTCCGCAAGCTCCTCAAATCCCAGAACCGGTCCGTCGAGACATCAGGACGGAATTGCCATCGGGCAGGGGATTCATCGCTCCGTTCGGGGAAGCGGCGCCGCAAGGGCAGGCAAGCCGGACAACCTCCAAAGCCGCGGCTTCGGCATCAACCGGACCACGGCAAACAGCAGACCTGACATGCCCTGCCTCCGCAGGGCATGAGCCGTTTGAGGGCGCGGGCCGCACGACGCCACCCGGCCTGAGCCAAGCGTCAAGCTCGAATGCTGGTCCAGCGAACAGCGGTCGAATACTCTGACGATTCCGTCTCGTCGTCGCGAGATGGTCCTAGCGCAGCACCAAGGGAGGCCTGCCCGGATCTTCCGTGCGGGCAGGCCTCCCGCTGTGCCTAGATCGCGTCCGGCCGCGCCGCCTCGCCCGTCCCCGGTCCGGGCACGTTGCGGAACTTGAACGGCGCGGGCTCGCGGCCGGGCTGGACGAACCAGGCCTCGCCGGTCGCGCCGCCGGCGATGATGCGCAGGACGGTCCGCGCGACGGTCTCGGCCGGGATCAGCTGGACGCCCTGGGCGTCGAGGATCTCGCGGATCGGGTCGACGATCCGCGACTCCGCGAAGCCGGGGCAGATCGCGTTGAAGGTGATCCCGTCGCCGGCCAGCGCCGGGCCCATCGCGCGCGCCAGCCCGACGACGCCGGCCTTGTTGGCCGCGTAGACCGGGTCGAACGGCACGGCGGTCAGGCCCGCCAGCGAGGCGGTCGCCACGATCGCGCCGCCGCCCCGCGCCTTCAGCGCCGGCAGCGCGTGGTGGGTCCCGAAGACCACGCCGTCGAGGTTGACGCCCATCGCCCGGCGGTAGCGCTCGAGGTCGAAGTCCTCGCCGAGGCTGAACCCGCTCGCCACGCCGGCGTTCAGGTAGGCGATGTCCAACCCGCCGCAGCGCGCCACCACGAGCTCGACCAGCTCCCGGTTGGCCTCGAAGCCCGACACGTCGCCGGCCCAGAAGTGGCCGCCGACCCGCTCGGCGACCTCGCGGGCGCCCGCCTCGTCGAGGTCGGCGACGACGACCTCGCACCCGGCCTCGGCGAGCGCCAGCGCGGTCGCGCGCCCGAGGCCGGACGCGCCGCCGGTCACCAGCGCGACCTTGTCGGCCAGCTCCATCAGGCGACCTCGAGCACGAGCTTGCCGACGTTGTCGCCGCGGAACAGCATCTGCAGCGTCTCGGGGAAGTCGTCGATCCCGCCGCGCACGACGGTCTCCTTGGTCACCATGCGACCCTCGGCGATCCAGCCCGCGATCTCGGCGGCCGCCTCGCGGTAGCGCCTGGCGTAGTCGAAGACGATGAAGCCCTCCATGCGCGCGCGGCTGACCAGCAGCGACAGGTAGTTGGCCGGGCCGCGCACCGCGGTCTCGTTGTTGTACTGGCTGATCGCGCCGCAGATCACGACGCGGGCCCGCATGTTCAGCCGGGTCAGCGCCAGGTCCAGGATCTCGCCGCCGACGTTGTCGAAGTACACGTCGACGCGGTCCGGCGTCGCGGCGCGCAGCTGGGCGGCGAAGTCGTCGGCGCGGTAGTCCAGCGCGGCGTCGAAGCCCAGCTCGTCCGTGAGCAGCGCGCACTTCTCCGGCCCGCCGGCGATGCCGATCACGCGTGCGCCCTTGACCTTGGCGATCTGACCGACCATCGACCCGACCGCGCCCGCCGCGCCGCTGACCAGGACCGTCTCGCCCTCGCCCAGCGCGCCGACGTCCAGCAGCCCGAAGTACGCGGTCATCCCCGGCATGCCCAGCGCGCCGAGGTAGGTCGCCAGGGGCGCGGCGCTCGCGTCGACCTTCAGCGCGCCCTTGCCGTCGGTGACCACGTGCGACTGCACGCCGAACATCCCCACGACGTGGTCGCCGACCGCGTAGTCGGGGTGGTTGGACTCCGTCACCTCGATCACCGACCCGGCGCGCATCACCTCGCCGATGGCGACCGGCGGCACGTAGGAGCGGACGTCGTTGAGCCACCCCCGCATCGCCGGGTCCAGCGAGATGAACCTCGTGACCCCGGCGACCTCGCCCTCGCCGGGCGCACCCGCCGGCGCGTCGACGTGCTCCCAGTCGGTCGGCTTGATCTCCCCCTGCGGCCGTGCCGCGAGGCGGATCTGACGGTTGGTGGCAGACATTGGTACCAGACAGTACCAACGCGCCCGGCCCGGTGCTAGCGTCCGGTCACGCAGACCCATGCCCGCGCCCGTGCCCGCCACCGAGATCCGCTGCCGCGTCGAGAACGCGATGGCCGCGCTGACCGCCGAGAAGGGCTACGCCGCGGTGACGATCGACGACCTCGCGCGCGCCGCCCGGATCTCCAAGCGCACGTTCTACGACCACTACGCGGGCAAGGAGGACTGCCTGCTGGCCGCCTACGAGAGCGCCGCCGGCCGGGTGCTCGACGCGGCCCGGCGCGCGGCCGACGCGGCGGCGGCACGCGGCGAGGGCGCGACCGCGCGCGTCGAGGCCGTCATCTCCACCTACCTGAAGGCCCTGGCCGCCCAGCCGGAGATGACGCGCGTCTTCCACGTCGAGATCCAGGCCGCCGGCGCGGAGGCGCTGCGCCGCCATCTGGCGGTCGACCTGCGCTACGTCGCGCTGCTGCAGCGGATCGTGCGCGAGGACGGCGGCACGCTGTCCCGCGCCGGCGCGATCGCCGCGCTCGGCGCCGTCCACGAGCTGGTCCTGCACGCGGTCGCCGAGGGCCGCACCGCCCGCCTGCCCTCGCTGCTGGCGACCGTGCGCCCGATCCTGCACGCCGTCCTGCCGGCGGCGCGCGGTGCAGGAACGCGGTCTCGCGCGAGTAACTAGCCGGATCTGGGTATCGACGCCACCGCGACAGACGGGACCGCGCCGTGTTGTCACCCATAGATAGATCCAGAATCCCATCGGGAGGGACCAGTGCACCTTGAGAAGATCCGCGCAGGGGCGGCGGCCGTGGCGGCCGCGCTCCTGCTGCCCGCGGCCGCACAGGCCGCGAGCGCACCGGGGGTGAAGACCGGCGGCGTCGCCGACCTTGCCCCGCTGTCCGTGCGGCTGACCGGGACCGTCGACCCCAACGGGGGCGCCACCACGTTCCAGTTCCAGTACGGACCCGACAGCGCCTACGGCGCCGTGACGCCCGAGCAGACGATCGGCGGCGACGGCAAGAAGGCCATCACCGCCAACGTCAACGGCCTGGCGCCCGCGACGACCTACCACTACCGGCTGATCGCCCGCAACTCCCACGGGCTGACCAAGGGCGCTGACCGGACGTTCAAGACCAAGGCCCAGCCCTTGGGCGTGACGTTCGCCGCGACGCCCAACCCGCTGCTGCCCGGCGGGACGACCACGCTCTCCGGCCAGCTGACCGGCACCGGCAACGGCGGTCGCGAGGTCGTGTTGCAGTCCAACCCGTTCCCCTACACCCAGGGCTTCAAGAACGACGGCAACAAGCTGATCACCGACCCCAACGGCAACTTCAGCTTCGGGCTCAAGACCGTGCCGTTCAACACCCAGTTCCGCGTGGCGCTGCCCGAGAAGCCCTCGGTCGTCAGCCCGATCGTCGTCGTCAGCGTCTCGGTCCGCGTCTCGACCCAGCTCGGCACGCACACCGTGCGCCGCGGCCACGCGCTCACGTTCAAGGGCACGATCACGCCGGCCGCCGACGGCACCCCGATCGCCATCCAGAAGCTGAACTCCAAGAAGCACTGGGTGACGATCTCGGGCACCGCCGCCCGGCACAGCAGCAGCAAGTCGTCGTCCTACTCCAAGAAGGTGACGATCCGCAGCGGCGGCAAGTACCGCGTCTACGCCGGCGTCACCAACGGCCTCTACGTGCCCAACACGGGCGCGACGGTGACGATCCACACCAAGTAGGTCGTCGCACGAGCACGGCGCGGGCGGGCGTGAGGGGACGCCCGCCCGTCGTCGGCCCGCGACGCTAACGGCGATCCGCACGCGGTGCGACGGCATCCGCGGCGGAGCGTGCCGGTCGGCACGTCCTGCCCGGCGCGCCCGCGGCCGCGTGGGCCGAACGGCGGGGGCTTCTGGCAAGCTCTCGCCTTCGATGATCGACGCGTTGCTCGCGCACCTGGGGTTCGAGGAGACGCCGCGAGCCGACCGCGACGGGCTGTTCGCCGTCCACGAGCGGTTCCTGCGGACGGTCCCCTACGACGGGCTGACCGCCCAGCTGGGCGAGCATGCGCCGCTGGATCCGCCGTGGCTGGTCGAGCGCGTCCTGGCCACCGGCCGCGCGGGCTACTGCTTCGAGATCAACACCGTGTTGGCCACGTTGCTGGAGGGCTTGGGCTTCGCCGTCGAGCGGCGGGAGGGCATCGTCGACGAGCGCGAGGCGCTCGCCGGCGGCGCTCCGACCAACCACCTGGTGTTGGTCGTGCGCGCCGACGGCGAGGCGTTCGTCTGCGATGCCGGATGGGGAGAGGGGTTCCTGGCGCCGCTGCCGCTGGCCGCGGGGACGTACCCGCGCGGACCGCTCTCGTGGGCGGTCGAGCGCGACGGCTCGGATGGGTGGTGGATCCAGCAGCACATGTGGGGATCGACGCCCGGCTTCCGGTTCGGGGATGACGTGGTGGACCTGGCCGCGTTCGCGCCGCATCACGAGCGGTTGGCGACGAGCGGCGACTCGCACTTCGTGCAGACGCTCGTCGTGCAGAAGCCGCTGGACGACCGCGTCGTCACGCTGCGCGCCCGCACGCTGAGCGAGAAGGGGCCGCGGGTCGACGACCGGCGCGTCCTCGCCGACGCGGACACGCTGGCGGCGACGCTGCGCGACACCTTCGGCGTCCGCCTCGACGCCGGGCGCGTCGCGCGGCTCTGGGACCGCGCGTGCGCCCAGCACGAGGCGTTCGCGGCTACGCGCTCGGCATCGTCTCCGGGGTCGGCGCCGCCGGCACCGGAGCCACCTGCGTCAGCCTGAAGCCGTTGCCGAACGGATCGCGGAAGCCGCAGTCCACGCCGTAGAAGACGTCCTCGGGCTCGCTGATGAACTCGACGCCGCGCGCCTTCAGCTCGCGGTAGGCGGCACGGCAGTCGTCGGTCTGGATGATCGTGCCGTTCAGGCCGCCCAGGGCCATCAGCGCCCGGACGTCGGGCGCCAGCTCGGGCCGCATGTCCGGGTCGATCAGCGAGATCTCGAAGTCCTGGCCCGGCGCGCCGACGGTCACCCAGCGCCACTCGCCGTAGGCGACGTCGCTGCGGACCTCGAACCCGAGCTTCTCGGTGTACCAGGCCAGCGCCTCGTCCTGGTCGCCGACCTGCGCGCAGAGGATTCCGACTCGAAGGTGGTTGCTCATGGGCCCGAAGCTACGCCTCGGGCGACCCCGGCGCTTCTCGAATCCTGCGGTCCGGCACCGCGCGCGGACGCATCCACTCGCGCCGGAAGCAGCCGGGGATGCGCGCCAGCAGCGCCGCCTCCTTCTCACGCTCGCGGTAGGCCGTCGGCGACACGCCGACCGTCCGCTTGAACGTCGCGCTGAACGAGCCCAGCGACGTGTAGCCGACCGCCGCGCAGATCTCCCCGACGGTGAGATCCGTCAACCGAAGCAGCTCCTGGGCCCGCTCGATCCGGCGCGTCTGCAGGTACTGATGCGGCGTCTCGCCGAAGACCGCCTTGAACGAGCGGCTGAAGTGGGCGGTCGACGCGTGCGCGCGCCGCGCCATCGCGGCGACGTCGGTCCGCGGATCGGCGTAGGCGAGGTCCGCGTGGTCGCGGGCGCGCAGCAGATGGCGGGCGACGGGCTGAGTGGACGCGGGCGCGGACACCCGCCAAGCCTAGGTCGTCCCGCGCGGGGTCGCCACCGGCGTGGCCCCGGCGCTACCGTCGGGGCCATGGACGTCGTCATCGCCGGTGGCCATGGTCAGATCGCGCTGCTGCTGGAGCGCCTGCTCGCGGACGAGGGGCACGCCGTGCGCGGCCTGATCCGCAACCCCGATCACGCGCCGGACCTCGAGGCCGCCGGCGCCACGCCGGTCGTGGCCGACCTCGAGGAGCAGGACGTCGACGCGCTGGCGCGGACCATCGGCGACGCGGACGCGATCGTCTTCGCCGCGGGCGCCGGCCCGGGCAGCGGCCCGCAGCGCAAGTGGACGCTCGACTACGCGGGCGCGGTCAAGTTGATGGAGGTGGCCCGCCGCAACGGGATCAACCGCTACATCATCGTCTCCTCGACCGGCGCCGACCCCGAGGCCGAGGACGACGGCGCCTTCGGCACCTACCTGCGCGCCAAGGGCCAAGCCGACCTCAAGCTCACCCAGTCGGGCCTGTCCTACACGATCGTCCGCCCCGGCCGCCTCACCGACGCGGCCGCCACCGGCGCCGTCGACACGTCGACCGGCCGGGGCGAGATCCCGCGCGCCGACGTCGCCGCGGTGATCGCGGAGCTGCTCGACACCCCGGGCACCGCGAGCGTGACGTTCGACGTCAACAGCGGCAACGCGCCCATCGCCGAGGCCGTCGGCGCCCTGGCGTCAGAGTCCTAACGGCATTCGGATAGTTGCATAGTCCACCTATGTAGGATGGGCTATGCATGTCCACCAGCCCCATCTCACCCGACACCGACGCGCTCGCCGAGCAGCTCGAAGCGGCGCTGGTCGTGTTGTGGGCCGACCTGCTGGCCCACACCGCCGGCGACCTCTCGCGCACCGGCGCGTCGGTCCTGAACACGTTGCGCGACGGCCCGCGCCGGATCACCGAGCTGGCCGCCATCCAGAACGTCGCCCAGCCGACGATGACCGTCGCCGTCCAGCGCCTCGAGACGCGCGGCCTGGTCTCGCGCGAGCGCGCCGCCGACGACCGCCGCGCCACCAACGTCGTCCTCACCGACGCCGGCCGCGCGAAGCTCGCCGGCCGCCACGCCGCCCGCGCCGCCGCGCTGCAGGCGCGCCTCGCGGCGCTGAGCGACGACGAGCGCGCCGCGCTGCACGCCGCGCTCCCCGCCCTGTCCACCCTCGCCTCCTCCCAGGACGCCGCATGACCCACGCCACCGAGAAGTCCACCACCTCGATCTTCCACCAGCCCCGCTCGGTCTACGCCGTCGCCTTCGCGTCGGTCGTGGCGTTCATGGGCATCGGCCTGGTCGACCCGATCCTCCCGTCGATCGCCGAGAACCTGAACGCCAGCCACAGCCAGGTCGAGCTGCTGTTCACCTCCTACTTCGCCGTCATGGCGGTGGCGATGCTCGTCACCGGCTGGGTCTCCAGCCGCATCGGCGCCAAGCGGACGCTGCTGGGCGGCCTCGCGCTGGTCGTCGTCTTCGCCAGCCTCGCCGGCACGTCGGACACCGTCGCCCAGCTCGTCGGCTTCCGCGGCGGCTGGGGCCTGGGCAACTCGCTGTTCACCGCGACCGCGCTGAGCGCGATCGTCGGCGCCGCGTCCGGCGGCGTCGCCTCCGCGATCATCCTCTACGAGGCCGCGCTGGGCCTCGGCCTGGCCTCCGGCCCGCTGCTGGGCGGCGAGCTGGGCGCGGTCTCGTGGCGCGCGCCGTTCTTCGGGACCGCCGCGCTGATGGCGGTCGGGTTCATCGCGATCTTCGTGTTGTTGAAGGACTCGCCCAAGCCCAAGCGCAAGACCTCGCTGTCCGAGCCCTTCAAGGCCCTCGGCCACGGCGGCCTGCGGACGATCGCCCTCACCGCGCTGTTCTACAACTTCGGGTTCTTCACGCTGTTGGCCTTCGCGCCGTTCCCGCTGGCGCTCGGCGTCCACGAGCTGGGCTACGTGTTCTTCGGCTGGGGCGCGATGCTCGCGGTGTTCAGCGTCGTCGTCGCGCCGCGGCTGCGCGCCCGGACCGGCACGGTGCCGCTGCTGACCGGCGTCCTGCTGACCTTCGCCGTGCTGCTGGCGATCATGGGCGTCGGCGTCGGCTCCCAGGGCCTGCTGATCGCCGCGGTCCTGGTCGGCGGCGCGCTGATCGGCCTGGTCAACACGGTGCTGACCGAGGCGTTGATGCGCGTCGCGCCGGACATCGACCGCCCGGTCGCGTCGGCCGCCTACTCGTTCGTCCGCTTCGGCGGCGGCGCGATCGCGCCGTGGCTGGCGGGCAAGCTGTCGGAGCACGGCAACGAGGCGCTGCCGTTCTACGTCGCGGCGGTCGTGGTCGCCGCGTCGGTCGTGCCGCTGCTGGCCGGCCGCTCGCTCGTCCGGCACGTCGACGCCGACGAGGCCGCGGCCGCGCACGCCCCGGCGGCGGCGCCGGCGATGGAGCGCCCGGTCGCGCGCCGCGTCGACGAGCCCGCGCCGCTGCTGCTGGCCGTCGACGGCTCGCCGGCCGCCGAGCGCGTGACCGCCGAGGCCGCCCGCGTCGCGCTGCTGCGCGGCCGCCCCGTGCACGTCATGCACGTGCTGGAGACCGACGTCGTCGGCGACGAGGCGATCGCGCGCGAGTCCGACGACACCGCCCGCGCGACGCTGACCGCCCGCCTGGACCAGCTGCACCGCGCGGGCGTCGACGCCGACGGCGAGATCCTCTCGGTCGCCGGCCGCCACGCCGACGTCGCCTCGCTGATCGCTCACCGGGCCGGCGACACCGGCGCGGGCGTCATCGTGGTCGGCCGTCCCGCCGAGCCGGCGTCGCTGACGGACCTCGTGACGCGCGAGGCGCCGGTCAACGTGTTGGTCGTGGCCTAGTCTCCGCGGCGCTATGGCCGCCGATCGTGTGACCCTGCCGCCCGCCCTCCGCACGCTCGTGGAGGCGGGCGGCACGTTGGTGCGGAGGTCGTCGAGCGGGCGCTTCGCGCTCGGACGGACCGCCGCGCTGGTGGAGGAGGACGCGCTGCCGGGCGCCTTGCGCGCGTGGCCGGCGCGGCTGGAGCGGGCGCGGGCCGAGGTCGCGACGCCGATCGCGTTCAAGGACGTGGAGAAGGCGCTGAAGGGCGCCTGGGGCCGTCCGCCGGGCAAGGTGCTCGACGCGCTGGAGCGCGAGCCGGTCGCCGTGACGCCGGGCGCGCAGGTGCACCGCGGCGAGCGCGGCGGCGACGGCGCGGCGGTCGCGGTGAAGGTGCTGCGGCCGGGGCTGGCGAGCGCCGTTCGCCATGACCTTGCCCTGCTCGACGTGCTCGCGGCGCCGCTGGGCGCGGTGTTCGGCGCGATGGACGCGGGCACGATCCTGCGCGAGATCCGCGAGAGCGTGCTGGACGAGCTGGACCTCGAGCACGAGGCCTCGACGCAGCGGTCGGTGCGCCGGACGCTGCGTGGCGTGCCCGAGCTGGTCGTGCCGACACCGGACCTCGAGCTGTCGTCCGCGAGCGTCCTGGTGAGCGAGTGGCTCGACGGCCCGACGCTGGCCGACGCCCGGCCCGGGGATCCGGCGGCGGTCGCGCGGACGCTGGTGGCCGCCCACGTCGCGGCGGCGCGCGCCGGGTACGTGCTGACCGACCCGCGTCCGGGCCACGTCGTCCTGCTGGACCGCGGCGGCGTGGGGCTGCTCGGCGCGGGCGTCGCGCGCCCCGCCGACCGCGATCGCGTGGCCGCGGCGCTGGACGCGCTGGTCGCCTTCCGCTCCGAGGACCAGGACGCCTTCGCGGCGATCGTCGCCGACCGGCTGGCGCTGCTGCCGTCCGCCTCCGACGCGATCAAGACCTATGGGTGGGCGGCCGTGGTCCTCGACGGCCTGCTCGGCGGCGAGGCGCGCCTGGACGCCCCCGCGCTGGCCGGCGTCGGCGAGCGCGCGCTGGAGCACCTGACCGCCGCGCTCGCGTTGGCCGCCACGGTCGCGCCGCGCCCCGCGGACCTCGCCGTGGCGCGGTCGGTCGGTCAGCTGACCGGCGTGCTGTCCCGGCTCGGGGCGACCGAGGACTGGGGCGGGCTCGTGCTGGAGTCCGCGTAGCCCGGCGCCCCCGACGCCGCCGCGTCCGGCGACCACCCCGGCCCGTGCCACGCGTGGCCGACCTTGGCCCGCCACGTCGGCGCCGCGCGGACGTCGTGCCAGAGCGCGATGTACTCGTGGAACGCGACGCGCACCGGGTTGTAGGTGTCGATGTTCGTCGTCAGCCCGTAGCGGACGCGCTCGCGCTCGGGCTCGTAGGTCCCGAACAGCCGGTCCCAGACGATCAGGATGCCGCCGTAGTTCTTGTCCAGGTACTGCTCGTTGGAGCCGTGATGGACGCGGTGGTGGGAGGGCGTGTTCAGCCACGCCTCGACCCACCGCGGCAGGCGGACGACGCGTTCGGTGTGGATCCCGAACTGGTAGATCAGCGACCACGCCTGGGCCAGCAGGATCATCCACGGCGGGAAGCCGACCAGCGGCATCCACATCCAGAACGGCGCGTAGGTCATCGGCACCCACGTCTGGCGCAGGGCCGTGCTCAGGTTGTAGTGCTGGCTGGAGTGGTGGACGACGTGCGAGGCCCAGAACGTCCGGTTCTCGTGCGAGACGCGGTGGAACCAGTAGTAGGAGAAGTCGTCGGCGAAGAACAGCAGCACCCACGTCCACCAGGCGTCGGTCGGCAGGTGCCACGGCGCCAGCTCGTACAGCGCCGCGTAGGCGGCGAGCACGACGAGCTTCCACCCGACGTTGATGATGACGTTCCCGATCCCCATCGTGATCGACGTCCGCGAGTCGCGCAGGTCGTAGCCGACCATCCCGTCGGACTCGAGGTGCTTGAACGACAGGAACTCGACGACGAGCAGCAGGACGAAGTACGGGAACGCGTAGTACAGGACCTCGGCCATGGCTCAGGCCTCCGACGGGATCGAGCGGATCAGCAGGTCGCGGGCGGCGGCGTGGGCGCCCTCCTCGTCGGCGTCGGCGACCGCCTGCGCCAGCGCGGCGACCGCGGGCGCGTCGGCGATCTCCGCGCCGACCGTGTGGGCGTCGAACGAGAGCACGCGCTGGCCGGCGACCATCGTGTTGAGCGCGAGGCGGTAGGCGAGGTTGCCCGAGCCGTCGATGATCCGGTCCCACAGCACGTCGTAGATCGCCGTGCGCGCGGCGGGGTCGTCGGTGGCCGCCAGCGCGGCGGCGCGCGCCCGCAGCTCGGCGCGGGTGACGTCATCGGCCCGCCGCGCGGCCAGCCGCGCCGCGTCGGCACCGACCGACGCGCGCATCTCGAACAGCGACCGCACCAGCCCGAGCGCCTCCGGCGGCATCACGCCCTCGGCGCCGAGCGCCAGCATCAACTCCAGCCCGCCGTGCCGTCGCCAGTCGCGCACCTTCGTCGCCCCGCCCTGCGAGATCGACACCAGCCCCGCCTGCTGCAGCCGCTTCAGCGCCTCGCGCACCGCATGCCGCGACGCCCCCAGCTCCTCGGAGAGCTGCCGCTCGGACGGCAGCGCGGCACCGGGCTCGTAGGTGCCGTCGAGGATGGCCGCGCGCAGTTCGCGGTGGATCGCCGCCGAGCGGGTGCCGGCCGCGACTGGTCCAACCAGTTCCATGCACTGGTTGTACCAGACCATGGCGCCACCTGGCAAGACCGACCCCGACCCCTTCCCGCCGGCAGAACCTGCCGGGCCGGCTCCGAGATCCGCCCGTCAAAGGGTTCCGCGACGCAGATCGATCAGCCACACTCAGTGTGCGCGTGTCGGCAGCACTGGCGCGTGACCGCGCATGGCCCGACATCGCATCCATAAACGAGTCCTAGGAGAACGACCCATGAGCAGGTTCTCGCGCATCGTCGTGTGCATCACGGCGCTGGCATCGTTGTTCGCAATCACGTCCTCGACCGCGGGCGCGGTCACCTGGACCAACTCCGGCGGTACTTCCTTCCACGCCACGGGCGGCTCGGTCTCGCTGTCGCTCGGAGGCAACCTCCTCGGCTGCTCGGGCTCGACTACCGTGGGCGACGCCCCCGTCGGCACGTTCACCGGCGCCGTCTACTCCATCTCGGGGACGATCACTTACACGCCGTGCTCGCTCATCGGCAACGCGGCGGAGATGGGCTGCAACTTCCAGTGGACTGGCGCAACCTGGACCGACGGCGCTCCCGCCATTTCCAGTGGCGCGGTCGATCTGACTTGCGTGTATCGACTCGCGACCACCGGCACCCCGATTTGCCACATCGCGGGCACCACGCCCGCCCACTACTACAACCCGACCGCAACCGTGCCGGGCCGGTTCACTTTCACTGCGTCGACCACGCTGGTCGCCACGAGCGCCTCGGGCACGTCCTGCTCGGCGTTCGGCGTTCCGTCCGGCGGCTCGGCCCCGGTCGGCCTCAACGAGAACACCATCACGATCGGCTCCGTGGCCACCAGCCCCTTCCTCACTCACAGCTGAGGCCGATCCACTCAACGCGCCCCGTCCCCGGACGGGGCGCGTTCGCCTTCCTCCAGGGCCCGCGTGGGGTCCCGGCATCACACCCTCAACGAGTCCCGACCCATGAGCAAGCTCTCGCGCATCGTCGTGATCATCACGGCGCTGGCATTGTTGTTCGCAATCACGTCCTCGACCGCCGGAGCGGTCACGTGGACGAACTCAGGCGGCACTTCTTCCACGCCACGGGCGGCCCGGTCTCGCTGTCGCTCGGCAGCGACACGGTCACCTGCTCGGGCGCCACTGCCGATGGCAGCGCCGCGATGGAGTCCACGGGCGCGGTCGTCACCGGCACTCTCTCGTTCAGCCCATGCAGCCTCGTCGGCGTGAGCTCGTTCTGGCATTGCTCGTACACCATGACTGCCACCGCGTTCGCGACCGGGGTCTCCGCGGGCGCGGTCGACCTGACTTGCGACCAGGCCCTCGTGGCCGCCCCGACCACCACGCGCTGCCACCTCGCCGGCAGCACCTCGGCCACGTACATCAACCCGTCCGGGTCGACCCCTGGCAGGATCGCTTCAGCTCGTCGGGCTCCCTGGTCATGTCCAACGGCGCGGGCGGCTGCGTCCTGGGCACGGGCTCGACCTCGATGTCCGAGTGGACGCTCACGCTCGGCAGCGTCGCCGAGAGCCCGGTGCTCGCGCGCGACGCGTGATCGAAGGCTGAACGCGGCGGCCGGCGCTTCGGTCACAGGATCGGGAGGATGCGCGAAGGACGATCATGGACCGACGCTCCGACACCGAGCTGCTGGCCGCCGCGCTCGCCGGGGACGGCGAGGCGTTCGGGGTCTTCTACCGGCGGCACGCGCGGCGGGTGGCGGCGTTCCACCTCGGCCGGATCCGCGATGCGCAGGAGGCGGCGGACCTGACCGCCGAGACGTTCGCGGCGGCGCTGGAGGCGTTGGAGCGCTTCGATCCGCGGCGCGGAGAGCCGGTCGCGTGGCTGTTCGGGATCGCGCGCCATCGGCTGATCACCGCGATGCGCAAGGGCGCGGTCGAGCAGCGCGCGCGGCGGCGGATGGGGCTGGAGCGGATCGTCCTCGACGACGCCGGGCTGGAGCGCGTGGAGGCGGCGGCCAACGCGGAGCTCGTCCGCGTCGAGCTGCGCGAGGGCTTCGGCAAGCTGCCGCCCGAGCAACGCGAGGCCATTGCCTTGCGGGTCCTGCTCGACCACGAGTACCACGAGGTCGCGGGCGCGATCGGACGGTCGGAGGTCGTGGCGCGCAAGCGCGTGTCGCGCGGGCTGTCCGCGCTGCGCGCGCGGCTGGCCGCGACGACGACCGAGAGGAGCGAGCGATGAAGGACTTCTTCGACGACCTCGAGCGCCAGCTGGTGGCGGCCACGCCCCAGCGCACGGCCCGCCTGCGTCGCGCGCGGGTCCGGCGCACGGCGGCGGTCGCGAGCATCCTGGTGGCCTTGCTCGCCGGCGGCGCCGGGATCGCCGCCGCGGTCGGCGGCGGCGGTGACCCGCGCGGCGGCCACGGCACGCCGGTCGGCCGGACCGCGGCCACCACCGGCGACCACTTCACGCGGACGACGCTCACGAGCACCACCGCGCCGGCCGACCGCGGCGCCTCCGAGATCGCGGTCCTCAACGGCACGACGGTCCCGGGCCTGGGCCGCGGCGTCGCCAACCGGCTGCAGACCGACCGCTTCAAGATCGGCAACGTCACCAACGCCGCGGCCCAGGACCAGCGCCGGACGGTGGTCTACTTCCGCACGCCGGACGACATCCCGGCGGCGACCGAGGTCGCCTCCTCGCTGCGGCTCGGCGACGCGGGCGGCGAGTTCTCGCTGCGCCACGCGCCGCGCGCGCTGACCTCGCTGGCGGGCCCGGGCGCGAGGGTGATCGTCGTCGTCGGCTCCGACCAGAACGCCCCCTCGGGCCCGTGACCCCGTAGCGTGCGTCGCCGTGGCCTGGACCCCCGCCACGGCGACGACCGCGACCGCCGACCCCACGCCGATCGACCGCCTGCTCGCGCGTCCGCGCCTGACCGCGCTGCTCGGCGCGCTGACGATCGCGTTCTCGGCCGTGCTCGTCCGGCTGGCCGAGGTCTCGCCCTCGACCGCCGCGGTCTTCCGCTGCGCCTACGCGGTCCCGGTCCTCTACCTGCTCGCCCGCGCCGAGGACCGCCGCTTCGGCCCCCGCCCCGCCCGCGACCGCCGCCTGGCCGCGCTGGCCGGCGCGTTCTTCGCCGTCGACCTCGTCGCCTGGCACCACGCGATCGAGGATGTCGGCGCCGGGCTGGCGACCGTCCTGGGCAACCTCCAGGTCGCGTTCGTCCCGCTGATCGCCTGGGCGGTGCTGCGCGAGCACCCGTCGCGGCGCGTCCTCGTCACGTTGCCGCTGATGCTCGGCGGCATCGTGCTCATCTCGGGCGCGCTGGAGTCCGGCGCCTACGGCGACCGCCCCGCCGCCGGCGTGGTCTTCGGCGTCGTGACCGGCCTCAGCTACGCCGGGTTCATCCTCGTCCTCCGCCAGGGCGGGCAGGACCTGCGCCGCCCGGCCGGACCGCTCTTCGACGCCACGTGGGTCGCCGCCGTGGGCGCGCTGCTCATCGGCGCGGCCTGGGGCGACCTCGACCTCGTCCCGAGCTGGCCCGCTCACGGCTGGCTGCTCACGCTCGCGCTGACCTCGCAGGTCGTCGGCTGGCTGCTGATCTCCGCGTCGCTGCCGCGCCTGCCCGCCGCGCTGACCTCGGTGATCCTCACCGTGCAGCCCGTCGGGTCGGTGCTCCTCGGCGTGATCGTCTTCACCGAGGCGCCGTCCGCGCTCCAGCTGGCCGGCGTCGCGGCGATCCTGGCCGGGCTGGTGCTGACCTCACGCCGTTCCGCGGGTAGTACCGTAGGAGAATCCTGATGGTGATGAAGGTCGTGCGTTTCTGGATGCCGGCCGCGATCCTCGTCGCGGGGATCGTGCTCGTCGTCGTTCGCGGGGGTGACGAGACCTCGCTGGAGGGCTGCGCCGCCCTCTGGGGCGCGGGCCTCTCCGTCGCTCTGCTGAACTGGCTTCACCGCATGGGCGTCAGCGGCGATCGCAGTCGCGCGCGGGAGGACGAGGCGCGCGCCTACCTCGCCCGTCACGGACGCTGGCCCGACGATGCGCCGCCGCGGCAGGGGTCCTGACGCGCCGGCACCGGACCTTCGCGCTCCACTTGGCCCCCTCGTGTGTCGTTAACGCGAACAGGGCCATCTCATGCTGAGCGACGTCTTCCGCACCGCCGACCACGCGCTGGAGCTCCTGCTCGACCGTGCCACGAGCGTGAACCCGTGGCTGGCGGGCCTCGGCTGCGTCCTGTACGTGCTCGCGCAGGCCGTGCGCCCGCGCGGCTGGCACACGATCCTGCGCGCCGCCTATCCGGACGCCAAGGAGCTGCGGCCGCGCAACACCTCCGCGGCCTACCTGGCGGGCGCGGGGCTCAACGGCGTGATCCCGGCGCGCGGCGGCGACATCGTCAAGCTGTGGCTCGTCCACCGGCGCATCCCGGGCGCGCGCTACCCGACGCTGGCGGCGACGTTCCTCCCCGAGACGATCTTCGAGACGCTCTTCGGCACCGCGCTGGTGATCTGGGCGCTCGCCCGCGGGTTCCTGCCGGTCCCGACGTCCTCGGGCGAGCTGCCGCACGTCGACGTGACGCTGGTCATCGAGCATCCGGTGATCTCGATCTGCGCGGTCGCGGTCGGGACGCTCGGCGCCTGGGCGCTGTACCGCGCGCTGCGCCGCCGGATCTCCGACCTCACCTCGCGCCTGCGCCAGGGCGTGGCGATCCTCGGCCAGCCGCGGCACTTCGTCACCGGCGTGGCGAGCTGGCAGGCGCTCGGCCGCCTGATCCGCCTCGGCTCGATGGCCGCGTTCATGGAGGCCTTCCACCTGCCGGTCACGCCGTCGACGGTCGTCCTGGTGATGGCCGCCCAGGGCGGCGGCCGGATCCTGCCGCTGGCGCCGGCCAGCGCCGGCCTGCGCCTGGCGATGCTGTCCTACGGGTTCGTCGAGACGACCGGCCACGCCGTCGACATCGCCGCGATCACGACGTTCACCTTCGGCGTCGGCGCGCTCACGATGCTCGCGGGCCTGATCGTCGGGCTGATCGCGCTCGGCGCCGAGCTCGAGACGTGGTCGCCGCTCGGCGCGCTCCGCGCGGCCAAGGACGCCGTGGCCCGGCACCGGCAGGCCAGCGCCGAGCCGAGCAAGGCGTAGGACGCGCTACTTGATCAGCACCGGCGTGCCGACCGGCGTGCGGCTGAAGAGGTCCTTGACGTCCGGGACGTGCATGCGGATGCAGCCGTGCGAGGCCGCCGACCCGATCGAGTAGTCCTCGCCGGTGCCGTGGATGCCGACGCCGTTGACGATGCCCATCCAGCGCGACTTCAGCGGGTTGGCGGCGCTGCCGCCCTCGACCGTCGTGCCCTGCAGCTCGCCGGCCCACGGCGAGTTGGGGACCGACCACACCGGGTCGACCTGCTTGTTCTGGATGGCGAAGAGGCCGGACGGCGTCGGGTAGGCGGGCTGGCCGACAGCCACCATGTAGGACTTCTTGAACTTGAGGTTCTTGAAGAGGCGCAGCTTGAAGTGGGCCTTGTCGACCGTGATGATCGTGTTGTACTTCTTGGCCAGGTCGTTGGCGTTGACCGCCGGCGACGTCTTCTTCAGCTTGGCGTGCAGCGTGCGCGGCGCGTTGACGCCGTCGTCCAGCGCGGCGTTGACGTCGCGCTCGACCTTCGCCGTGTCCAGCGCGCGGCCGTGCGTGGCGCGCGTCCGGTAGATGTGGGTCAGCGCGATCTTCACGCGCGCGTCCTTGGCCGGCTTGGCGACCTTGCCGGCCACGCCCGCCACCCAGGCCTTCACGGCCGCGTGCGAGTGCGACAGCTTCAGCCCGACGTCGCCCGGCGCCTTGGCGCGGATCGCGCGCTTGGCGGTCGTCAGCGAGTCGAAGACGAGCTTGGCGTCGGCCGCCTTCAGCGTCCACGGCTTGCCCGAGGCGCCCAGGACGAGGTCCGCGCTGACCTTCGGGCCGATCGTCGCGTCGAGCTTGGCCTGCGCGTCGGCGAGCGTCAGGCCGGACAGGTCGACGCCGCCGGCGGTGACGCCCGCGGGGACGTTGGTGGGATCGGCCTTGGTCTTGGCGGCGGCGGGGGCGGTCGCCGGAACCGCCGCCGCGAGGGCGGCGACGAGCAGCACGGGGAGGGCACGGGCGCGAGACATGGCGGCCCAGGCTAGCGATCGTTCGCGCGCGAACCCGCAAGAGGTTGTGCGGCGAACTACGCGGCTGTCGCCCGGCGACGCCGAGACGCGCCAGGGCGAGCGTCGCCCGCCTCGTGCCGGGCGAAGAACTCGTCGATCCAGCGCCACGTGGACCCCACGGCCGCGCGGCCGGTCAGCACGCCGAGGTGGCCGCCGGGCCCGGACTTCAGCTGGACCTCGGGCGCGCCGGTCAGCAGCGAGCCGACGTGGTGGACGGCCTTCTGGGGCGCCAGCACGTCGTCCTTGCCGGCCACCGCGAGCACGGGGACGCGCACGTCGGCGAGGTCGATGTCGTGGTCGCCCAGCTCCAGGCGCCCGTCGGCGAGGTCGTTGACGCGGAAGAACCGGTGGTAGAGCTGGCCCATGGTCCGCCCCGGGTAGGCGGTCATGTTGTTGGTGAAGTGATCGACGGCCTCGATCTGGGCGAGGAAGTCGCGGTCGTGGAGGTTGAGGCCCACGGCCAGCGGCTTGGTGAGGTACTTGTCCAGCGAGGACAGCTGGAACGCGCGCTTGACCAGCGGCGCCGGCGCGCCGCCCATCGCGCGGTAGGCCAGCGTCGCGAAGAGGCCGTTGGTGACGTTGGCCATCTGCCGGATCGGCGCGAAGATCCTCAACTCGGCGAAGTCGAACGGGCTGGCGACGACCGCGATCGAGTTGACCGGCAGATCCGGCCGGGCGGCGAGCGCCAACAGCGACATGATGCCGCCCAGGCACCAGCCGACGATCTGGACGGGCTTGCCGCCCGCGTCGGCCGACGTCCGCTCGATCGCGCGCGGCAGCACGTCCTGGACCCAGTGCTCCAGCCCCAGCTCGCGGTCGGAGAACCCGATCGTCCCGTACTCCACCAGGTAGGTCGGGTGCCCGAGGCCCAGCAGGTGCTCGGCCATCGAGCAGCCGCGGCGCAGGTCGAAGCAGCTGGTCGGCGCGGCCAGCGGCGGCACCAGCAGCACCGGCAGGTGGCGCGTGCGCTCCTCGCCCGCCAGGTACTGCAGCAGCGTGCCCTGCGGCGCCTCGTCGATCACGCGCGCGGGCGTGCGCCGCAGGTCGGCGACGCCGCCCTTGACGAGCAGGTCGAACGCGTTGGCGGCGGCGTGCATGACGCCGTCGGGGGTGGGGATCAGCGAGGGAGCCATCAGGACCGCACGGCGTGCGAGCGCGGCCGCGGGAGGTTCGCATCGACCATCTACGAATTGTGGCGCATCGTGAACCTCTCAAGCTCCGTGACGAACCGCTCGGGCGCCTCGACCTGCGGGCAGTGCCCGACGCCGTCGAGCAGCACGTAGGTCGTGTCGGGCAGCGCGTCGAGCACGTGGCGCGACCCCTCGTGGCGCACCATGCGGTCACGGTCGCCCCAGATCAGCAGCACCGGGACGGCGATGTCGGCCAGCGCGAAGCCCTCCAGGGTCAGCTCCGGCAGCAGGCGGCGGCCGTTGGCCAGCACGGTGGCGACCGCGTCGCGCTCGCGCAGGTGCTGGGTGAACGACGACACGACCTCGGCGGCCGCCGCGCGCGGCGCCGCGAAGGCGAGCGCGCGGTAGACCTCGCCGACGACCGTCCGCACGAGCGCCTCGGGCAGCGGCACCGGGGCGGCGAGCAGCGCGCGGACGAACGGGTCGCGCTCGATGACCCGGAACCAGCCCGGCATGTCGAGCCCCGCGGGCGCGACCGGGACGATCCCGGCCAGCGGCAGCCCGTCGTCCTCGCCGGCGCGCAGCGCGACCGCGCCGCCCAGCGAGTTGCCGGCCAGGACGACCGGCGCGCCCCCGGCCTCCTCGGAGGCGTGGCGCACCGCGGCCGACGCGAACGTCCGGTACTGCTCGAGCACCGGCACGCCGTCCTTCAGCGCGTCGGCGCGCCCGTAGCCCGGCAGGTCGACGGCCAGCGCGCGGCGGCCGCGGCGCCCCAGCAGGTCCAGCGCGCGGCGCCACGTGTCGGCCGAGTCCGCGAAGCCGTGCAGCAGCACCAGCGGCGGGCCGTCGCCCTCCAGCTCCAGCGCGCGCGTGGTGACGCCGTCGAGCGTCAGGCGGTGCTCGACGAGCGGCTCGTGCATCGCCCCATCATCACCCGGCGGCCTGCTGCGGCCGGCCGTGGGCGACGAGGTCCTTGCTGCGCACGAGCACCAGCGAGCCGACCGCACCGGCCAGCGCGACGACCGCGGCGATGACGAGGATCTCGTTCAGCGCGCCGGTCCAGCCGGTGAGGAACGCGTCGTGGAACGGCGCCGGGACCGCGCGCGCGTTGCCCTGGGCCAGCAGCTCCGACGGCGGCAGCGACGGCGTCGGCTGGGCGTGCAGCGCGTCGATGATCCGGTGCGTGATCGTCCCCTGGAAGATCGCGCCGAGGCCCGCGATGCCGGTCGCGATGCCGACCTGGCGGAACGTGGAGTTCACGCCCGAGGCCATCCCCGCGCGGCGCGGCTCGACGACGCCGACGGCGGTCGAGGCGATCGCCGGGTTCGTCAGGCCGACGCCGAGGCCGCCGAGCAGGAAGCCGGGCAGCAGCGCGGTCCAGCCCGAGTTCTTGTCCAGCCCCGACATGAGGATCAGCCCGATCCCGACGCAGCCCAGGCCGACCGCCAGCAGGTAGCGCACCGGCACGCGCTCGGTGAGGTTGCCCGACAGCGCGGCGGCGAAGAACGACAGGACGGTCGTCGGCAGGAACCGCAGGCCGGCGTCCAACGGGCCGTACCCGAGGATGTTCTGCATGAACAACGTCAAGTACAGGAACATGGCGAACATCGACGCCGACAGCGTGAACGCCGCGATCGACACGCCGACGAACGTCGGCTTGCGGAAGAGCGTCAGGTCGAGCATCGGATGCTCCAGGCGCTGCTCGATGACCACGAAGGCCACCAGCAGGACGACCGCGCCGACCAGCAGGCCCACGATCAGCGCGCTGCCCCAGCCCTCGCCGTTGCCGCGCACCAGCGCGAAGACCAGCGCGAACAGCGCCGCGGAGAACGTGACCAGGCCGGCGACGTCGACCGGCGCGGGGTGCGGGTCCCTGGACTCGCGGACCATCCGCAGCGTCACCGCGATCGCGGCCAGGCCGATCGGGACGTTGACGTAGAAGATCGACTGCCAGCTGACGTGCTGGACCAGCACGCCGCCGACCAGCGGGCCGACGGCGACCGACGCGCCGGTCGTCGCGCCCCAGATGCCGAACGCGGTGCCGCGCTCGCGGCCGCCGAACGAGGCGGCCAGCAGCGCCAGCGAGGTCGCGAACATCGCCGCGCCGCCGACGCCCTGCAGCGCGCGGGCGAGGTTCAGCGCGGTCGGGGACTGCGACAGGCCGCAGAGCAGCGAGGCGAGGCTGAAGAGCGCGAGGCCGGCGACGAAGATCCGGCGGCGGCCGAGCCGATCGGCCAGCGAGCCGGCGGTCAGCAGGAACGCGGCGAGCGTCAGCGCGTAGGCGTCGACGACCCACTGGAGGTCCTCGAAGGAGGAGCCGAGATCCCTCTGGATGTCGGGGAGCGCGACGTTCACGATCGTGACGTCGAGCAGGAGCATGAACGTCGCGACGCACACGGCGCCCAGGGTCCACCAACGATGCGGGTCGGGCTGCATGTTGCGCAGTGAACTACCCGGAGCGCTCCCGGGCAACCGCGCCGTCGAAGACCGTGCCCGCGGCGGCGCGCAGATGCCGGCGCAGGACGTCGGGCCCGTCGCGCTCGATGTCGGCCACGAGCTGGACGTGCTCGTCGCCCAGGCGCTCGAACGTGTAGTACGGGCGCACGTAGAGCAGGAAGAGCCGCGTCTGGGCGCTCAGGCGGTCGTGGACGGCCTCGATCCGCGGCGAGCGGGCGGCGCGCACGATCGTCGAGTGCAGGTCCGCGTGCGCACGCGAGACCGTCGACCAGGTGGGTCGCGCCCGCGAGCAGGCGCGCCGCAGCACCTCGGCGGACTGGTGGACGCTGGGCGGCAGCCGGTCGCCGTGCTTGGCCAGCGCGAGGTGGGCGGCCTCGACCTCCAGCGCGGCGCGCAGCTCGTAGAGCGCGAGGATCGCGTCGGCGTCGAGGCCGGCGACGCTCGCGCCGCGGTTGCGCTGGATCGTCACCAGGCCCTCGTCGGCCAGCGTGCGCAGCGCGGCGCGGACCGTGTGGCGGGCGGCGCCGTGGGTGGTGACGAGGTCGGCCTCGACCAGGCGGGTTCCGGCGGGCAGCCCGCCGTCGAGGATCTGCTCGCGCAGGGTCGCGGCGACGCGGTCGACGGCGGTGGTCGTGCTCATGCGGGGATCTCCAGGACGGGACGGCGGCGGCGCGGCGCCGCCAGCACGACGAGCCCGGCCAGGATGATGAAGATGCCGGCGATCGCGACCACGCCCGGGCGCTCGCCCAGGACGACCGCGCCCAGCAGCGCGGCGGTGACCGGCTCGGCCAGCGTGAGCGTCGCGACCTCGTTGGCGGGCAGGTGGCGCAGGCCGGAGGCGAACAGGATGTAGGCGATGGCGGTCGGGACCGCGCCCAGCCACAGCGCCATGGCGGCGCCGCCGGCGGTCGCGATCCACGCGACGTCCCCCAGGACCAGGACGGGGGCCAGCAGGACCGCCCCGAGCCCGAACAGCCGCGCCATCACCGGTTCGACCTGATGGCCTTGGTCGAGCAGGCGCTTGGAGGCCAGCGTGAAGCCGGCGTAGGCGGCGCCCGCGCCGACCGCGAGCGCGACGCCGGGCGCGCTGACCTCGCCGCCGCCCTCCAGCGCGAGCATCGCCACGCCCGCGCAGGCCAGCGCGGTGGCGACGGCCCACGCGCGGCCGGGGACGCGGCCGTCCAGCAGCCAGCCGCCGAGGCCCGCCAGCGCGGGCGCCGAGCCGAGCGCGACGACCGTGCCGACCGCGACGCCGGTGTCCTTGACGGCCGCGAAGAAGCACAGCTGGTAGGCGGCGACCCCGACGGCGCCGATGGCCAGCGGCACACGCGACCAGGCGATGCGGGTCACCGCGGACGTCGTATGGACGTCGGCAGTGACCCGGGACCGGGTGGTGGCCCACTCGTAGGCGAGCAGGAGCACGGCGCCGACCGCGATCCGCGCCGCGCCCACGGTCATCGACGAGGCGCCGTCCGGCCCGAGTGCTTGTGCCGTGCCGGTCGTGCCGAAGCAGACGGCGGCGAGGAGGACGAGGAGGCGCGGCATGGCGGCGACGATTGTTCCACAATTTGTGGAGATGCTGCAACGAAGGCGCGGAAGCCGGAGGTCCGTCCGCCGAGCGTGTCACCTTGCCGCCGTGCTCGTCCGCGACCTCCGACACGGCTCCGATCTCGACCAGGTGCTCCTGGTCCGCGAGGCCGACCGGCGCCGTCGTCGCGACGGGAGCGAGTTCCTCAAGTTGGTGCTGGGCGACCGCACCGGCGGGGTGCCCGCGATGGTCCGGGAGGACGTCGCGCGGGCGCTGGAGCTGTGCCGCGCGGGGTCGCCCGTGCACGTCGTCGGCCGCTACGAGGTCCACCCGCGCTGGGGCGCGCAGATCGAGATCAACGTGCTGAAGCCCGCGCTGGACGGGACGTTCGACCCGGCCGAGCTGCACGACGGCCCGCCGCACGACGTCGACACGATGGAGGCGGAGTTCCGCGAGGTCATCGCCACCGTGCGCGACCCGCACCTGGCGCGGCTGCTGCACACGTTCCTCGGCGAGGGCTCGGAGACATGGGCGCTGTACCGCGTCGCCCCGGCCGCCAAGCGCTTCCACCAGGCCTACCTGCACGGGCTGCTGGAGCACTGCCTGACGGTCGCCAAGGCCGTCCACGCGACGAGCCAGGTCTTCCCCGGCATCGACCACGACGTGGCTGTCACCGGCGCGTTGTTGCACGACATCGGCAAGTTGGAGGCCTACACCTGCGAGGCGCCGATCGACATGACCGACTCGGGCCGGCTGCTCGGCGAGATCCCGCTGGGCTACTACCGCGTGCGTCGCGTCATCGAGGACCTCGACGGCTTCCCGCCCGCGCTGGCCCAGTCGGTGTTGCACATCATCTTGAGCCACCACGGCGCGCTGGAGCACGGCTCGCCGGTCGTGCCCTGCACCCGCGAGGCGACGCTCGTCCACATGATGGACAACCTCGGCGGCCGCCTCGGCTCCTTCGACCGCCTCGAGAAGGAGCTTCCGCCCGGCGCCGTCTGGTCGGGCTTCGACCGCGCGCTCGGCGGCGGCGCCTACTTCGGCTCCGCCGGCACCGACGCCTCGGCGATCACGGCACAGGACCGCCGCCCGCCGCAGGCAGCCTGAGCGCCGTCTCGACGCCGATCCGGGGCTCAGGAGCGCCTCTCAGAGTTCTGACGACAAGCGATCCTCTCGCTCGTCATCGAGGATGTCCTTCATCTCGCGCCCGGCTTGGGCGATGCGGCCGAGGTACTCGGCGCGTCGGGACTCGTCGAGGGTCGTGTGGCCGCGGTCCAGCAGCTCGGCGAAGCCCTGCACGATCGTCAGCGGCGTGCGCAGGTCGTGCACGAGCTTGGCCAGGCGCTCGTTCGGGTCCTCGGGCCAGGGGACGCCGTCGGTCCCGGGGCTCATCGGTCGTCGCGCGAGGAGTCCAGCGCGATCTCGCCGCGCTCCAGCGCGATGGCGATCGCGTGCACCCGGTTGCGCGCCTGGAGCTTGCGGATCACGTTGCGCACGTGCGTCCGGACGGTCTCGACCGAGACGCTGATCTTGTCGCCGATCGCCTCGGCGGTCATGCCCTCGGCCATCAGGTGCATGATCTCGCGCTCGCGCGGCGACAGCTGCGGCACGTGCGCGGTGGCGCGCGGCGACAGCAGGATGCGGTCCAGGCGCGGGTCCACGTAGGAGCCGCCGCCCGCGACGCGCTCGATGGCGGCCATCAGCTCGTCCATCGACCCGGCCTTCAGCGCGTAGCCGCGCGCGCCGGAGTCCAGCCCGTCGTAGAGCAGCTCGGCGTCGGAGTCGCCGGTGTAGAGGATCACGCCCAGCTCGGGGCGGCGCGCGAGCAGCTCGCGCGTGAGGTCGATCCCGGAGCCGTCGGGCAGCTGGATGTCGACGATCGCGACGTCCGGCTCGGCGTGCTCGACGAGGTCGACGCCGGCGGCGACGTTGCCCGCCGCGCCCACGACTTCCAGCCCGCCGTGCTGCAGCAGGGCGACCAGCCCTTCCCGCAGGGCCTCATGGTCGTCGACGATCACGAGCTTCGTCATTGGGGCCGAACCGTACACGTCGCCTACCCGTCATGGCATCTCTGGACGCCCTGGACGTCACCGCACCGAATCTGCGGAAAGAGCGCGGGGAGTTCTGCAACGAACGGCCCATCGCGCGGGTCGGGGCCGTATCGTCGTCTGCCTATGGCGAAGGACACCGAGAAGCTCATCCGGCAGCTCTCGCTCATCTCGTACCTGATGGCCGAGCGTCGCCCGGTCACCGCGCTCGAGATCCGGCGGGACGTCGAGGGCTACTCGGGCATGAACGAGGACGCCTTCGCCCGGCGCTTCTACGCCGACCGCGCCGAGCTGGAGTCGCTGGGGATCCAGCTGACCGTCGAGAAGCCCGCCGACGGCGTCGCCGAGCAGGAGAACTACTCCCTGCGCCCCGAGAACTTCCACCTGCCCGCGATCGCCTTCACCGACGAGGAGCTGGCGTCGCTGCAGTTCGCGCTCAACCTGCTCGACGGCGAGTTCGCCTACGCCGAGCCGCTGCGCCTGGCGCTCCAGCAGATCACCTGGGGCCGTCCGTCGCCGCTGAACGCGCCGGACCGCGGGTCGATCGCGCTCGGCGTGACCGCGTCGGCCGGCGGCCACGACCTCTCGCAGCGCCTGGCGAAGATCGAGACCGCGATCTTCCGCAACAAGACGATCACGTTCGAGTACTACACGATGGAACGCGACGTGGTCGAGGCCCGCAAGGTCGACCCCTACCACCTGCTCTTCCAGGGCGGGCAGTTCTACCTCCTGGGCCGCTCCCACGAGCGCGACGCCATCCGCGTCTTCCGCCTCTCGCGCATCCAGGGCAAGGTCGCCTACGCGACCAAGGCCGAGCACGACTTCAAGCGCCCCGCCGACTTCGACCCGCGCGCCTACGCCGGGCGCGCCGACTGGCAGTTCGGCGACGCGGTCGGCACCGCCGAGATCTGGATCTCCGGGCGCATCGCCTGGCAGGTCGAGCGCCACTTCGGGCGCTTCGGCCAGGTCCGCCCCGCGGAGGACGGCTCCGAGGACCGCATCTTCACCACCGAGTACGCCTCGGTGCGCCAGCTGGCGGCCTGGGCGCTGCGCCTCGGCGAGCACGCGCGCATCCTCGGGCCCGACGAGCTGGTCCGCGAGGTCGCCGAGCGCGTCGAGCGCCTGCACGACCTGCACGCCGGCGAGCTGGAGCTGGCCGCGCCGGTGCCCGCCGCGGCCGGCGGCGAGGACGAGGCCGAGAGCGGCACGTCGTCCAAGCGCGAGACCGCGATCCGGCCGGAGCGCTTCGCGCGGCTGGTGACGCTGGCGTCGATCCTGATCGAGGCCGGGCGCAAGCAGCAGCTGCTGCCCTTCGCGCAGGTCTGCGAGAAGCTCCAGGTGTCCGACGCCGAGCTGCGCGAGGACATCAACGTGCTCAACGTCGTCAACTTCGGCGGCGGGTCCTACGTCCTGTACGCCGACATCCGCGACGACGGCATGATCGACGTCGACCCCGAGCCCTACAGCGACAACTTCGACCGCCCGGCGCGCCTGCTGCCGGTCGAGGCCAAGGCCCTGGTCGCGGCGATCGACCTGATCGGCGACCACCTGCCCGAGGGCGCGCTGAGCAGCGCCCGCGAGAAGATCGTCGCGGCGCTCGGCGCGGACCCGATGGAGCAGGGCCTCCAGGTCGCCAGCGGCACCGGCGACGACTCCGAGATCGCCCGCGTCGTGTCGCGCGCGATCGCCTCGTCCCAGCTGCTCAAGTTGCAGTACTACAAGGCCAACGAGGACCAGTTCACCGAGCGCGTGGTCGAGCCCTACGCCTTGATCAACGGCCGCGAGGGCTGGTACGTCGCCTCCTTCGACCCGGCACGCGAGGCCGTCCGCCACTTCCGGCTGGACCGCGTCAAGACCGCCGAGGTCCTGGACGAGGCGTTCACGCCGCGGCCCGAGGTCGATCCCGCCGCCGACGTCGAGGGCTGGCCGCGCACCGGCGAGGTCGAGGCCTCCCGCGTCGCCCGCGTCTGGATCTCCGCCGACCGCGCCCGCTGGTCGCGCGAGCAGCGCCGCGTCGCCCAGGAGCTGGCCGACGGCTCGGTGGTCGTCGAGCTGCCCTACAAGGGCACCGACTGGCTCGTGCGCGAGGTGCTCGCCGAGGCCGGCGACGCCGCGGTCGTCGCGCCCGCCGAGGCCCGCGAGGCGGTCCGCGCCGCGGTCGCGCGCCTCACGCCCGCGGTGCGCTAGCCGCCATCACCGTCAGCCGCGGCCCGTCATAGGCGCCGCGCCCGGTCCAGTCCGCGACGCGGCGGGTCAGCTCCAGCGGCCCGTCGAAGCTGACCTGGCCCGCCTTCATGGAGGCGCCGACCGAGGTGCGGCCGGCCAGCCACTTCGCCAGCCACTCCGAGGTCGTCGTCACCACGAGGTCGTCGCCGCCGTCGCCCGGCGGGTGCTTGCAGACCTCGGCGCACGGCGTGTCGAGCAGCAGCCAGTAGCGGCGATGGTGGGGGCCGTGCAGCTCGAAGCGGATGACCGTGCGGCTCGCGGGCAGGTCGGCGGGCAGCAACGACTTCGCCAGCAACCGCAGGACGCTGCCCGCGTCGACGTCGGCCGGGACCAGCTCGATCCAGCGCTCGCCCCACATGCCCAGCGCGTCGCAGACCGGGCGCAGCGCCTCGCCCGCGGGCGTCGGGACGTAGTGCACGGTGCCGTCGCCCTGCGGCCGGCGCTCCACCAGCGCGTGGTGCTCGAGCATCCGCAGGCGCTCGGTCAGCACCTGGCGCGAGATGCCCGGCGCGTGCTCGCGCAGCTCGGTGAACGTGCGGCAGCCGAGCAGCAGGTTGCGCACGATCACCGGCGTCCAGCGCGTCGCGAAGACCTCCGCGGCGCGGCTCATGGGGCAGAAGTCGCCGCTGTCGGCCATGGTCCTGCGCAGTGTGCGCCGGTCGCCGCGCTCGGGCAAGTCCGGATTGCGGACTGGACGGGGCCGCGCCGGCGGCGGAGCCTGCGGCGCATGACCAGCACCCTCCCCATCACCCCGGAGCAGCTCAAGGACGGCCACCGCGTGATCTGGGCCTCCGGCGACTACGCCGCGGTCGCCGACACGATCGACGAGGCGCTCCCCGCCGCCCTGCTGGCCGAGCTGCCGCCGCTCAGCGGCGCCGACGTTCTGGACGTCGCCACCGGCACCGGCAACCTCGCCGTCCGCGCCGCGTCCGCGGGCGCGCGGCGCACGGTCGGCCTCGACCTCGTCCCCGAGCTGCTGGACGTCGCCCGCGCCCGCGAGCACGCCGATGGCGTCGAGTGGGTCGTCGGCGACGCCGAGCGCCTCCCGTTCGGCGACGGCATGTTCGACGTCGTCGCCTCGGTCGTCGGCATCCAGTTCGCGCCGCGCCACCAGGTCGTCGCCGGCGAGCTGCTGCGCGTCCTGCGCCCCGGCGGCACGCTCGGCCTCGTCAACTGGACGCCCGCCGGGCTGGTCGGCCAGATGTTCGCCGTCCTGGGCCGCCACCTGCCCGCGCCCCCGGCCTTCGCCTCGCCGCCGCCGCTGTGGGGCGACCCCGACCACGTCGCCGCGCTGCTGGACGGCGGCGTCGGCGCCCTCACCGCGCGACGCGGCGTCAACACGTTCCGCGCGGCGTCCGCCGACGCCTTCGCGGACTTCTTCGAGGACAACTACGGCCCGATCCACACCGCCAGGAACAAGCTCGGCGACGCCTGGGCACCGTGCGGCGACGGGCTTCGCGAGGTCTACGAGCGCCTCGGCCGCCGGACCGACGACGGCCCCGGCTGGGCGGTCGACAGCGAGTTCGTGGTGATCACCGCGCGACGCGCCTGACCCGTCGGCCAGGTCACCGGCGCGCGAGGTCGTTAGCCTCCTGCGCCGGTGAGCCGACGCGATCAGATCAAGATGACCGAGGCGGAGGTGCTCGCGTTCCTCGAGGAGGAGCGCGTCGTCACCTGCGCCACCTTCGGGCCCAACGGGTGGCCGCACCTGATGCCGCTCTGGTACGTCCTGCGGGACGGCCGCGTCTGGGCCTGGACCTTCGCCAAGTCGCAGAAGACCAAGAACCTGGAACGCGACGCGCGCGCCACGCTCCAGGTCGAGGCCGGCCGGGACCAGTACCCGCAGCTGCGCGGCGTGATGCTGGAGACCGAGGTGCGGATCCACCGCGAGACGCCCTTCGTCACCGACCTCGGGCTGGAGATCTTCGCCCGCTACGGCGGCGCGAGCGTCGAGGACCTCGACCCCGGCGTGCGCGCCATGGTCGAGCAGCAGGCCGCCAAGCGCGTCGGGCTCGAGTTCGTCGAGGTCCGCCGCGCCACCTGGGACCACCGCAAGCTCGGAGGGGTGTACTAGGCGATGACGCCGCTGAAGGGGCTGATCCTGTCGGGGGGCAAGGGCACGCGCCTGCGCCCGATCACGCACACGAGCGCCAAGCAGCTCGTGCCGGTCGCCAACCGCCCGGTCCTGTTCTACGGGATCGACGCGATGGCCAAGGCCGGCATCGAGGAGATCGGCATCATCATCGCGCCGGAGACCGGCGAGGAGATCAAGGAGGTCGCCGGCGACGGCTCGGCCTTCGGCGTGAAGATCACCTACATCCTGCAGGACGAGCCGGCGGGCCTCGCGCACGCGGTGCTGACCGCCGAGCCGTTCCTGAAGGACTCGCCGTTCGTCATGTACTTGGGCGACAACCTGCTGCAGGGCGGCATCGACGACCTCGTCGCGGCGTTCCGGTCCAACGAGCCGGACGCGCTGATCCTGCTGACGCCCGTGCCCGACCCCGAGCACTTCGGCGTCGCCGAGCTGGACGGCGACCGCGTCGTCGCGCTGGCCGAGAAGCCGCCGGAGCCCAAGACGAACCTGGCGCTGGTCGGCGTGTACATGTTCACGCCGCTGATCCACGACGCCGCCCGCGCGATCGAGCCGAGCGCCCGCGGCGAGCTGGAGATCACCGACGCCATCCAGCACCTGGTCGACACCGACAAGCGGGTCGAGCCGCACGTCGTCCAGGGCTGGTGGAAGGACACCGGGCGCCTCGACGACATGCTGGAGGCCAACCGCCTGATCCTCGACCGCTTCGAGCGCCGCGTCGACGGCGAGCTGATCGACTCCCAGGTCGAGGGCCGCGTCGTGATCGAGGCGGGCGCGACGCTGACGCGCTCGACCGTCCGCGGCCCGGCGATCATCGGCGCGGGCGCGAACCTGACCGACTGCTACATCGGCCCGTACACGGCGATCGGCGAGGACTGCGTGGTCGAGAAGGCCGAGGTCGAGCACTCGATCCTGCTGACCGGCTCCTCCGTCCACGACCTCGACGGCCGCATGGAGTCCTCGCTGCTGGGGCGCAACGTGCACATCCGCCGCAGCTCCGGACAGCCCCGCGCGTTCCGGTTCATGGTGGGCGACAACTCGGACATCGGGATCCTCTAGTGCGCCTGCTCGTGACCGGGGCGGCCGGGATGCTCGGCCATCGCGTCGTCAGCGACGCGCGGACGCGCGGCTGGGAGGCCGTCGGCGTCGACCTGCCCGACGGCGACCTGACCGATCCCGAGGCCGCGATGGCGATGGTCGAGGAGCACGCGCCGGACGCGGTCATCCACTGCGCGGCGTTCACCGACGTCGACGGCGCCGAGGAGCGCGAGGGCCTCGCGCAGGCCGTCAACGCCGACGCCTCCGCCAACGTCGCGGCCGCCGCGGCGGCGCTGAGCGCGCGGGTCGTGGGCGTCTCCACCGACTACGTCTTCGACGGCACGTTGACCGGCCGTCCCTACGTCGAGTCCGACCCGACCGCGCCGATCGGCGCCTACGGCCGCACGAAGCTCGCGGGCGAGATCGCGTTGGCCAACCACAACCCCAACCACGCGATCGCCCGCACCGCGTGGCTGTTCGGGGTCGGCGGCAAGAACTTCTGCGACACCATGCTCACGGTGGCCGAGGGCCGCGACGCCGTGCGCGTCGTCACCGACCAGGTCGGCTCGCCGACCTGGACCGGCCACCTCTCGCCCGCGCTGCTGGACCTCGCCGCGAGCGACGCCGTCGGCGTCTTCCACACGGCGGGCGGTGGGCAGGTCTCCTGGCACGGGCTCACCGTCAAGCTGTACGAGTTGGCGGGCGTGACCGCGCGCGTCGACGAGACCACCGCGGCCGAGTTCGCCCGTCCGGCCCCGCGGCCGGCCTGGAGCGTGCTGGCCAGCGAGCGCGACGAGACCCCGCGGCTGCCGCCGTGGGAGGAGGGCGTCGCGGCCTACTTGAACGACAGGAACGGAGGCGGATCGTGAAGCTGCTCGTCTGCGGCGGGGCCGGGTTCATCGGCTCCAACTTCGTGCGCCAGCGCGTCACCGAGAACGGCGACGAGGTCGTCGTCCTCGACAAGCTCACCTACGCCGGGCGCCGCGAGAACCTCGAGGACCTCGGCGACGCCGTCACGCTCGTCCACGGCGCGATCGAGGACCCCAAGAAGGCGGGCGAGGCGATCGGCGACGGCGTCGACGCGATCGTCAACTTCGCCGCCGAGACCCACGTCGACCGCTCGATCAGCGGCCCGGACGCGTTCGTGGAGACCAACGTCCGCGGCTCCCTGACCCTGCTGGAGGCCGCGCGCGAGCGCGAGGTCCCGCGCTACGTGCAGATCTCCACCGACGAGGTGTACGGGTCGATCGAGGAGGGCTCCTTCACCGAGGAGTCGCCGATCGTCCCGTCGTCGCCCTACTCCGCCTCCAAGGCGGGCGGCGATCTGCTCGTGCAGTCCTACTTCCACACCTACGGGCTGGAGACGGTGATCGCGCGCGGGTCCAACAACTACGGGCCCTACCAGTACCCCGAGAAGCTCATCCCGCTGATGATGCTCAGCGCGCTGCACGACGACAACCTGCTCGTCTACGGCGACGGCCTCAACGTCCGCAACTGGCTGTTCGTGGAGGACTTCGGCCGCGGGATCTCCCACATCCTGGCCCACGGCGCGCCGGGCGAGGTCTACAACGTCGGCGGCCCGACCGAGTCCACCAACCTGGACGTCGTCAACGGCATCCTGGAGCACACGGGCAAGGACGAGTCCCTGATCAAGTTCATCGAGGACCGCAAGGGCCACGACCGGCGCTACTCGCTGGGCAGCGAGAAGGTGAAGGCCTTGGGCTGGTCGGCCCAGGTCGACTTCGAGGAGGGCCTGGAGCGGACGCTCTCGTGGTACCGCGACAACCCGTCCTGGTGGCAGCCGATCGTCGACTCGGCGGACTTCCGCGAGTACTACGAGCGCCACTACAAGCGGCCGCTCAACTGGCGCGCAGCGGCGCGGTAGCGCCGAACAGCTCCGGCGAGGGGATCCCGATCACCTCGCCGGCGAAGCGCTTGGTCGTCCCGTAGACGACCCACGTCGTGTCGACCTCGCCGATCAGGCGGTCGAGCTTGAGCTGGTCGGGGAAGCGATCCAGCCACTCCAGGTGCGTGAGCGCGGCGTCGAACTCGCCGCGCAGCAGCGCCTCGGCGGCGTAGGGCTTGGAGATCTGCGGGACCTTGACCTCCCACTCGGAGAGGTCGACGTAGCCCTCGGTCGCCTCGACGATCCCGAGCGAGCGCGCCGGGCCGTCGAGGTCGGCGCGCGACAGGATCGCCAGGGCCTTGGTCGGGTAGATGAAGGTGTCGACGACGAACACCTCCTCGTAGTGGCGCTCGGTCACCTCGTGCACGCCCGGATGCGCGCTGCACTGGACCAGGAACGCGTCCTGGCGGCCGCGGATCCGGTCGAGGCCGTCGAAGAAGTCGGTGATGAACTCGAACCGCACCTCGTCGTCGGGCAGGCCCTGGAAGCGCGCGTAGTTGGCGACCGCGCGGTGGTGGCAGGTGCCCTCGGGGCCCAGCGTGACGAAGGTGACCATGCCTGGGTGGTACCGGCCGCGGGCGGCGGCCGCCAGAGCCAGGCGGCTGTGGACGGGCGGGCGCTACGCCTGGCCCAGCGACGAGATGCGCCAGGCCTTGCCGACCTTGGTCAGCGTCAGCGTGTCGGTCTGCTTCTTCTTGCCGGCCGCGTCGGACTCGACGAGCGCGGTCGCCGTGGTGCCGTCGATCGTGACCTTCTTGACCTGCAGCTCGAAGGAGTCGGCGTCCTTGAGCGGGTCCTTCAGCGCGTCGGCGCAGGTCGCCGTGGGGTTGGCCTTCTTGATCTGGGCGACCAGGTCGGCGGCGAGGATCTGGTCGCAGATCTTGTCGCGGTCGCCCTTGGAGGCGGCCGACTGCAGGTTCTCGACGGTCTGCGCGACGGCCTTCTGCTGACCCTGGAAGTCCTTGGCCGAGTCCTTGGACGTCTGGCCGCACGCGGACAGCGTCAGCGCGGCGGCGACCAGGACGGGCAGAACACGAAGGGGAGCGGCGGCCATCAACCATCACCCTATCTAGGATGCGTCGCACGTAATGGCCCAAGCCCCACGCACCACCACCCCCACCGTCGTCCCCCGCGGCCGCCACGCGCCGCCGCTGGAGGTTCGGCTGACCGTCCAGCGCCGTCGCCTGTTCGAGGCCGCCGCGACCGTCTTCGCCCAACGCGGGTTCGCGGACGCCACCGCCGAGGCGATCTCGCGCGAGGCGGGGATGTCGAAGGCGACGTTCTACGAGCACTTCGCCAACAAGGAGGAGGCGATCCTCGCGCTGTTCGACGAGGCCGCCACCGAGGTCATGCGCCAGATGGCGCTCGCCTCCGAGCAGCAGACCGAGACCTACCCCGAGCACCTGGCCAACGGCACGCGCGCGTTCCTGCGCACGCTGGCCGACTGGCCGGACGCCGCGCAGACGCTGCTCGTCGAGATCATCGGCGCGGGCCCGCGCGCGACCGAGCGACGCGACGCGATCCTCGACGCCTTCGCCGACGCGATCTACCGCGACAACGAGCGCACGGCACCCAAGTACGGGGCGCCGCGCTTCGCCTCGCGCGACGACGCGTTCGCCTGCGTCGGCGCGATCGTCGAGCTGGCCTCGCGGCAGCTGCGGACCAAGAAGCCGCGCGACATCCGCGAGCTGGAACCCGTGATCGACCGGCTGATGTTGGGGATCCTCGAGCAGGCACGATGATGGTCAGCGGATGCCTCGTCGAGAGGTTCCCCAGGATCCTCGAGCAGGCACGATGATGGTCAGCGGATGCCTCGTCGAGAGGTTCCCCAGCATCCTGGAGCAGTCCCACACCGCGTGAGCCCGGGCGCCCACGCCGATCTCGCGGTCCTGGAGGCGGAGGTCACCGCCTGCCGGCGCTGCCCGCGCCTGGTCGCCTGGCGCGAGCAGGTCGCGGCCGAGAAGCGCGCGTCGTTCAAGGACGACATCTACTGGGGCCGGCCGATCCCGGGCTTCGGCGACCCCGACGCGCGCGTGCTGATCCTCGGCCTGGCGCCCGCCGCGCACGGCGCCAACCGCACCGGCCGCGTCTTCACCGGCGACCGCTCCGGCGACTTCCTGTTCGCCTCGCTGCACCGGACCGGCTTCGCCAACCAGCCGACGTCGGTCTCGCGCGACGACGGCCTGGCGCTGAAGGACGCGTGGATCACCGCCGCGGTGCGCTGCGCGCCGCCGGCCAACAAGCCGACGCCCGCCGAGCGCGACGCGTGCCTGCCGTGGACGGTCGCCGAGCTGGACCACATCGCGCAGGTGCGCGTCGTCGTCTGCCTCGGGCAGTTCGCCTGGGACGCCGCGCTGCGCCTGCGCGCCGCGCTCGGCCACGCGCCGCCGCGGCCGAAGCCGAAGTTCGGGCACGGCGCGCTGTGGTACGACGACGACCTCGCGAATCCGGGCTGGGCGTTGTTGGGCACCTACCACCCGTCGCAGCAGAACACGTTCACCGGCGTGCTGACCGAGGCGATGATGGACGACGTGTTCACCACCGCCCGCGAGGTCGCGGGGCTGACGTGATCGGCTGAGGACGGGGCGGTCGTACCCTGAGGGGATCGTGGCCGCGCTCGACGCCTTCAGCCCCCAGACGCAGGAGTGGTTCGCCCGCGCGTTCGCGGGGCCGACGGCCGTGCAGGAGCAGGCCTGGCCGGCGATCGCCACCGGCGAGCACGTGCTGATCAGCGCGCCGACGGGGTCGGGCAAGACGCTGGCGGCGTTCCTGTGGTCCTTGGACAAGCTCGCCCGCGAGCCGCGCGCAGAGGGCGGCGGCACCGGCATCCGCGTGGTCTACGTGTCGCCGCTGAAGGCGCTCAGCTACGACGTCGAGCGCAACCTGCAGGCGCCGCTGGTCGGGATCGGCGCGGACCTGAAGGTCGGCATCCGCACCGGCGACACGCCGCAGCGCGACCGCATGCAGATGGGGCGCACCCCGCCCGACGTCCTGATCACGACGCCCGAGTCGCTGTACTTGATGGTCACCTCGCAGGCGCGCGACGTGCTGCGCGACGTCGAGGCGGTCATCGTCGACGAGATCCACGCGGTCGCGTCGACCAAGCGCGGCGCGCACCTGGCGCTGACGCTGGAGCGTCTCTCCGCCCTGGTGGCGGAGGAACACGGCGGCCGCGACCCGCAGCGGATCGGGCTCTCGGCGACGCAGAACCCGCTGGAGGAGGTCGGCCGCTTCATGGTCGGCCCGCGGCGGACGTGCACGATCGTCGACGCGGGCGTGCGCAAGCCGCTGGACGTCAAGATCCAGGTGCCGGTCGAGTCGATGGTCGAGCCGGAGCAGAGCGCGCCGTCCGATCCGCTGGAGCCGACGCCGGGCGGCTCGGAGGCCACGCGCAAGTCGATCTGGCCGGCCATGTACCCGCAGCTGCTGGAGCTGGTCCAGGCGCATCGCTCGACGATCATCTTCGTCAACAACCGGCGCGGCGCCGAGCGCTTGGCCTTGCGCCTGAACGAGCTGGCCGAGGAGGAGATCGCGCGCGCCCATCACGGGTCGCTGGCGCGCGAGGAGCGGCTGGTCGTCGAGGAGCAGCTCAAGGCCGGGCAGCTGCCGTGCCTGGTGGCGACCTCGTCGCTGGAGTTGGGCATCGACATGGGCGCGGTCGACCTGGTGCTCCAGGTCGAGTCCCCCAAGTCGGTCTCGCGCGGCCTGCAGCGGATCGGCCGCGCGGGCCACTCGGTCGGCGACGTCTCCAAGGGCCGCATCTTCCCGAAGTTCCGCGCCGACCTGCTGGAGTGCGCGGTCGTCGTGCGGATGATGCGCGAGGGGCGGATCGAGCCGACGGTCGTGCCGCGCAACCCGCTGGACGTGCTGTGCCAGCAGATCGTCGCGATCGCCGCCGGGACCGAGGCCGACGAGGACGGCGCCCCGGTCCCGGTCGACGACCTGTACGCCTTGGTCACCAGGACCTACACCTACGCCGAGCTGTCGCGCGAGCTGCTGGAGAACGTCCTGGACATGCTCGACGGGCGCTACCCGTCGCAGGAGTTCGGCGAGCTGCGGCCGCGCATCGTCTGGGACCGCGTCGCGGGGACGATCCGGCCGCGTCGCGGCGCCCGGCAGCTGGCGATCACCAACGCGGGGACGATCCCGGACCGCGGGCTGTACGCCGTCGTGCTGCCCGACGGGCGCCGCGTCGGCGAGCTGGACGAGGAGATGGTCTACGAGGCGCGACCGGGGCAGACGTTCCTGCTGGGCGCGTCGTCGTGGCGGATCGAGGAGATCCAGCGCGACCGCGTCGTCGTGACGCCCGCGCCGGGCGTGCCGGGCGCCGTGCCGTTCTGGCGCGGCGACAGCGTGGGCCGGCCGAAGGAGCTGGGGCAGGCGATCGGCGAGTTCTCGCGCTGGGCGGTCGACCAGCAGGCCGAGACGCTGGTCGCCGACTACGACCTCGACGAGCTGGCCGCCAAGAACCTGCTGGACTTCCTGCGCGAGCAGCAGGAGGCCACGCGCGTGGTGCCGAGCGACCGCACGATCGTGGTCGAGCGCTTCCGCGACGAGATCGGCGACTGGCGGTTGTGCGTGCTGTCGCCGTTCGGCGGGCGCGTGCACGCGGCGTGGGCGCTGGCGCTGAGCGCGCACATCCGCGACGAGGTCGGGCTGGAGTCCGACGCGATCTGGTCCGACGACGGGATCATCGTCCACCTGCCCGACGCCGACGAGCCCCCGGGCGCCGACCTGGTGCTGCTGGATCCGGACGAGGTCGAGGATCGCGTCGTCGGCGAGCTGGGCGCGAGCGCGCTGTTCGGCGCGCGCTTCCGCGAGAACGCGGGCCGGGCGCTCCTGATCCCGCGGGCCTACCCGGGCAAGCGCACGCCGCTGTGGCAGCAGCGGCTCAAGTCGCAGTCCCTGCTGGAGGTCGCCAAGCAGTACAGCGACTTCCCCATCATCTTGGAGACCTACCGCGAGTGCCTGCGGGACGTGCTCGACGTCCCGGGCCTCGTGGACCTGCTGACCGGCCTGCACGCGCGCGACCTCGGCGTGGTCGAGGTCGAGACCCGCACCGCGTCGCCGTTCGCGTCGTCGTTGTTGTTCGACTACGTCGCGACCTACATGTACGAGGGCGACACGCCCAACGCCGAGCGGCGTGCCGCCGCGCTGTCGCTCGATCGCGACCTGCTGCGCGAGCTGCTCGGCCAGGACGAGCTGCGCGAGCTGATCGACGCCGACGCGCTGGAGTCCGTGGAGGCCGACCTGCAGCATCGGTCGACGCGCACGCAGGCGACCGACCGCGACGGGCTGGCCGACGTGCTGCGGCGGGTGGGCGACCTGTCGCGCGACGAGGTCCGCGCGCGGGTGCTCGCCGATCTCGATTGCGACGGCATGGTGTCCGCCTTGGTCGACGAGCGCCGCGCGGTGCGGCTGCGCGTCGGCGGCGAGGAGCGGTTCATCGCGGCCGACGACGCCGGGCTGTACCGCGACGCGTTCGGGGCCGTGCCGCCGGGCGGACTGCCGGCCGCGTTCCTGGAGAGCGTCGAGCGGCCGATCGAGAAGCTCGTCGCGCGGTACGCGCGCACGCACGGGCCGTTCACGACCGAGGACCTGCGAGCGCGATGGGGCGTGGACGTGTCGTCGGCGCTGGCGTCGCTGGAGGCCGCGGGCGACCTCGTGCGCGGCGAGCTGCGCCCCGGCGGGACCGACCGCGAGTGGTGCGACCCCGACGTGCTGCGTCGCATCCGCCGCGCGTCGCTGGCGGTGCTGCGCAAGGAGATCGAGGCGACCGACCAGCGTGCGCTGGCGGCGTTCCAGCCGTCGTGGATGGGCGTCGACCGCCATCCGCCGGCAGGCGCCGGGATCGACCGCCTGCGCGAGATGTTGGTGCCCTTGCAGGGGCTGGCGCTGCCCGCCGACGTCTGGGAGCGCGACGTGCTGCCGCGCCGCGTGGGCGCGTACTCGCCGACGTGGATGGACCAGCTGTGCGCCGCCGGAGAAGTTGTATGGGTCGGAGCGGGCGCGCTGGGGCGCAACAGCGGGCGCGTCGCGCTGTACTTCCGCGACGACGCCGAGATGCTCGGACGGCCGTGGGTGCGCGGCGGGGTCGAGACGCCGTCGTTGCCCGAGCACGACGCGCTGCGCGCGCGGCTGCAACGCGGCCCGTGCTTCTTCACCGACTTCCTCGCCGAGCTGGACCTCGCGCCGGAGATGGTCCAGGAGGCGCTGTGGGATCTCGTCTGGGCGGGCGAGGTGACCAACGACGCGTTCGCGCCGCTGCGCGCGCCGCGGCTGACGCTGGCGCGGGCGCAGAAGTCGGCCATGGCGGCTCGGGCCGGGCGCGGCATGCGCGCCGGGACGCGGTTCGGCTCGCGGCGCGGCATGGGCGCGGCGGCCCAGCAGGTCCAGGGCCGCTGGGCGCTGACGACGTCGATCTTCCGCGCCGAGGTGGATCCGAGCGCGCGCCGTCGCACGATCGCCGAGCTGCTGCTGGAGCGCTACGGGATCGTCACGCGCGAGCACGTGCTGGCCGAGGGCGTGCCGGGCGGGTTCTCGGGCTTGTACGACGCGCTGAGCACCCTCGAGACGCTCGGCGTCTGCCGCCGCGGCTACTTCGTCGAGGGCCTCGGCGGCGCGCAGTTCGCGCTTCCGGGCGCGGTCGAGCGGCTGCGCACCCAGAGCGACCGGGCCGAGGAGGCGCCGCCGATCGTGTTGGCCGCGACCGATCCGGCGCAGCCCTACGGCGCGGCGCTGCCCTGGCCGAAGCGCCGGGACGACGTGGACACGGCGCGCGCGAAGCCGGCACGGGCGGCGGGCGCCTACGTCGTCCTGGCCGGCGCCGAGCCGGTGGTCTACGTCGAACGCGGCGGCCGCGGCATCCAAGTGCTGGTGGAACGCACGGACCCGCGCCTCCGGCCCGCGCTGGACGCGCTGGCCGCCTTCATCACCGGCGACCGCAAGCTGAAGCTGTCGCTGGAGCGCGTGGACGGCGACGCGGTCGTCGGGTCGGACCTGGAAGGACTGCTCATCGAGGTCGGCTTCCGGGCGGGGCCGCGGAAGCTGACGCTGAGCGCCTGATCGCGGACGCTGACGCTCGGCGCGTCCGCCTGGCGCCTACGGCTCCTTCTTGCCCGGGTTGAACAGGCCCTTGGGGTCCAGCGCGCGCTTCACGGCCCGTGCCGCGTCGACGGCCGCCGGCGACCATTGCCGTGACAGCTGCCCGGCCTTCAGCAGGCCGATGCCGTGCTCGCCGGACGCGGTGCCGCCCAGCTCGCGGGCCAGGTCGAAGAGGTCGTGTGCGGCGGCGTTCGCGCGCGTTCGCATCTCGTCGTCGCCCGGGTCCAGGAGGAACGAGGAGTGCAGGTTGCCGTCGCCCGCGTGGCCCCAGGAGCAGCCCTCCAGGCCGTGGCGCTCGCCGATGGCGATCGTGCCCTCGATCGCGTCGGCCAGCCGCTCGACCGGGACCGCGATGTCCTCCGAGAGCTTCTCGCCGCGGGCCGCGCGCACCGCGATCGACACGCCCTCGCGCCAGCGCCAGACCTCGGCGGCCGGCGGGGACACCGCGCCGGACCCCAAGGCCTCCAACAGCTCGTCGCGATCGTGCGCCGACTCGGCTTCGCAGACCACCAACAACGCGGCGTCCGCGTCCAGGAACGGCGGAGGCGCGGCCGTCAGGCAGCGCCCGTCCAGGTACTCGACGGCCGCCGGGACGACGCCGCTGCCCAGCACCGCGTCGATCGCCGCGCAGCCCTCGCGCACGCTGCCGAACGCCGCGGCCACCGGGAACGCCTCGCCCGGCGCGGGCACCAGCCGCAGCCACGCCGCCGTCACGATCCCCAGCGTCCCCTCGGACCCGATCAGCAGCGAGCGCAGGTCCAGCCCCGCGACGTCCTTGCGCACCGGCCCGCCGAAGGACACCACCTCGCCCGGCGCGAGCACCGCCTCGACGCCCGTCACCCACCGGCCCGTCACCCCGTACTTGAACGCGTGCGGGCCGCCGGCGTTGGTCGCCAGGTTGCCGCCCAGCTGCGACTGCTCGGCCGCGCCGGGGTCGGGCGGAAACAGCAGCCCGTTCTCGCGGGCGCGCCGCGCGACGGTCGCGGTCGTCACGCCGGCCTCGGCGTGCATCCGCCACAACAGCGGGTCGAACGAGCGGATCGCGTCGAGGCGGTGCAACGCGATCGCCACCGCGCCCGCGTCGTCGGACCGCGGCACGATCCCGCCGCTGTAGCCCGAGCGGCCGCCGACCGGGATCATCGGGACGTCGCGGTCATAGCACCACGCCACGACCGCGGCGACCTCGCGCGCGTCGGCGGGCGCCACCAACGCGCCCGCGCGCCCCCGCAGCCCCGACGCGTCCTCCAGCGTCACGTCGGCTTCGACGTGGTCCGCGCCCACGATCGCGACGAGATCGGCGTGCACGTCCCCACCGTACCCTTGATGCAGGAGATGCCCGAGGGCGACACCATCCACCACGCCGCCAACCGGATCCGGCCGGTGCTGGCGGGCGCGGTCCCCGACGCGATCGCCACGCCGCACCCGCGCTTCGGCAAGGACCGGTGGCCCGAGCGTCTCGGCGGGCGCGCCGTGGAGGATGTCACCGCCCACGGCAAGCACCTGTTCCTGCGCTTCGAGGGCGACCTCACGATCCACTCGCACCTGCGGATGACCGGCGCGTGGCGCGTGCACCCCGCGGGTGCGCGGTGGGCGCGCTCGCCGCGGCGCGCGTGGCTGGTCATCGCCAAGGACGGCACCGACGTCGTCCAGTTCGACGGCCCCGTGCTGGAGCTGCTGACCGAGACGCGCGTGCGCTTCGACCGCCGCCTCGCGCTGCTCGGGCCCGACCTGATCGACGAGGACTTCGACGAGCGCGAGTTCCTGAAGCGGTTGCGCGGCGACGACCCGACGCGGGGCATCGGCGACGCGCTGCTGGACCAGCGCACGATCGCGGGGATCGGGAACCTCTGGAAGGCCGAGGGCTGCTGGCGCGCGGAGGTCGACCCGTGGCGGCCGACCGGCGAGGTCGGCGACGACGAGGCCCTGCGGATCGTCCACGAGCTGCAGGGCCCGATGCGGCGGTCGGCGCGCGACGGCCACCAGACGCGCGATCGCAACGTGTACAAGATGGAGGGCCGGGCGTGCCCGCGCTGCGGCGTGAAGATCCTCGCGCGCGGGCAGGGCGACGACAACCGGACGACATACTGGTGCCCGGGATGTCAGAGATGAGCACGCAGCAGGGGCGACACCGCAGCCGGCGGATCGGCCACAAGGGCGCCGACCACATCGCGCCCGGCAACACCACCGCGAGCTTCGACGCCGCGCTGGCCCACGGCTGCGACATGGTGGAGTTCGACGTCCTCGACGAGCGCGCCGAGGACGGCTCGCGCACCGGGCGGCTCGTCCTCGCCCACGACCTCAAGGACGCCAAGCGGCCCGACGTCCTCACGCTCGAGGAGGGGCTCGACCACCTGGCCGGCGACGCGTTCGCGGGCGTCGAGCTGGACGTCGACCTCAAGACCCACGGCTACGAGCAGCGCGTCATCGAGGCGCTGCGCGAGCGCGACCTGGAGTCGCGCACGCTCATCTCCACGATGGAGACCGTGTCGCTGCCGGTCGTCCGACGCCACAGCGACACCGTGCGGCTCGGCTGGTCGGTGCCCAAGGTCAAGCGCAACTACCTGGCCAACCCCATCACCAAGCCGCTGGCGATCGCGGTCGTCGCGCGCCTGCGCCGCACCGTCCCGCGCATGGTCGCCAAGGCCATCCGCGCCGGCGAGGTCGACGCGGTCATGTCGCACTTCTCGCTCGTCACGCCGCACTTCGTCCGCACCGTGCGGCGCGCCGGCGGCGAGCTCTACGTCTGGACCGTCGACGACGCCGACGCCATCCGCCGCTTCGAGGCCATGGGCGTCACCGGCGTCATCACCAACGACCCGCGGCTGTTCGAGGGCGAAGGAAGCGCGCCGCCTACGGCGTGACCGTGCACTCGGCCGCGCTGAAGCCCTTGGGGTCGGCCCCCGAGGTGCCCTTGTGGCCGGAGCGGGTGCGCTTGGTGGCGGAGCGGACGACCTTCTTGCCGACGCGCCACTCGTAGCTGACGATCCCGCGCAGGCGGTAGGTCTGGCCCTCGGGCGGCGGGGTCAGCGAGAAGTTCCAGCCGGACTCGCGGCGCTTGTACTTCGCCGAGCCGACGGGCTGGAAGCCGGAGTCGACGGTCGCGTCGGTCGGCGCCCACTTCTTCTCCGAGGCCTGCCAGTACTGGACCTGGAAGCGCATGTACATGCGCTCCTTGGGCTTGCCGGAGCCGGGCATCGAGGCGCGGATCCCGATCGTGTCCGGGTGCTTGGCCGTGTCGCAGATGTTGATCGTCGACCACAGGTCGGGCGACCGGTCGACGGTCGGCGCCTTGGCGGCCTGGGCGATGCCGGGCGCGACGGCGGCCAGGGCGGCGACGACGGCGGCGGCGGGAAGGAAGGCGGCGCGCAGCGACACGCGCGCAGCGTACCCAGGTGTGATGGATCGGCCGGTGGGACGTAGTGTCGGCGTGGGATCTGTCATGGAGCTCTCGACCTCCGAACCGACGACGGCCCGGTTCGATGCGCTCTACCGCGCGACGGCGTCGGACGTGTTCGCCTACGTGATGACGCTCGTGCGGGACCGCGCGTCCGCCGAGGACGTCACCGCGCTGACCTTCGAGCGGGCCTACCGACGCCAGGCGTCGTTCGACCCGGGCAAGGGCAGCCAGCGGGCGTGGCTGTTCGGCATCGCCCGCAACGCGGCGCTGGACGAGCTGCGCGCGCGCAAGCGCACGACCGCGCTGCTCGCCGACCCGGAGGACCCGGCGGCGGCCTCCGACGCCACCGCCGACCACGACGACGACGCGGCCGTGCGCCGCGCCACCGTCCGCGCCGCGCTCGCGCAGCTCTCGCCGCGCGAGCGCGAGCTGATCGCCCTCAAGTTCCACGCCGGGTTGAGCAACGTCGAGATCGCCAAGGTCCTGGGCATCTCGGCCGCCAACGCCGGCACCCGCGTGCACCGCGCGGTGACCCGACTCCGGAAGGCCTGCCATGCGCCGTCGTGACGCGCTCCCCGACCCCGAGGTCGACCACGGCCTGCGCGAGCTGGAGGCCGCGCTGGCCGGCGAGCCGGCCGCCGACCCCCAGCTGACCCGGCTGGTCGCCGACGTGCGCGCCGCGGCGCCCGCGCCGGACCCGCGGTTCCTGGCGTCGCTGGACGCCCGCGTCCACGCGGGCTTCCCGCGCGAGGAGGACACGCCGCGGCGCCCGAGCCGGCGCGCGGCCCTCCGGGCGCGGTTCCTGCGCCCCACGCTGCTGGCGCCCTCGGCGGCGGCGACGCTCGTCGCCGCGCTCGTCGTGGTCGGGATCGCCACCAGCGGCGGCGGGGACGACCGGACCGACCGCGGCTCCGCGTCGTCGTCCGCGGCCGCGTCCTCGTCGGACGAGGCGGCGAAGGCGGGCCGGACGGCGACGATGGCGCCCGGCGCGGCGCGCGACGAGGCGGCCCCGTCGACCGGCCCGGGCGCGCGGCCCGCCGTGCGGACGCAGTCCGCCGGGACCACCGCCGCGGCGGCCGTGCCGATGCCGACCGTGCCCTCCACCACCCCGCGCAAGGTGCAGCGCGCGGCCGAGCTGACGCTGACGCCCGCCCCCGCCGACGTCCAGGACACCGCCGACGGCGTCGTGCGCGAGACGCAGGCCGCCGGCGGCTACGTCCAGACCTCGTCGATCCGCACGCGCGAGGACGGCGGCACCGCGTCGTTCACGCTGCGGATCCCGTCGGCCAAGCTCGACGACACGCTCGCGAGCCTCTCCAAGCTCGCGCACGTCGGCTCGCTGAGCCAGTCCTCGACCGACATCACCGCGCAGACCGCCTCGGCCGCCGACCGCCTCTCCGACGCCCGCGCCGAGCGCCGCGCGCTGCTGCAGGCGCTGGGCCGCGCGACGACCGACCGCCAGATCGCGAGCCTGAAGGCGCGGCTGCGCGACAACCGCTCCGAGATCGCCCGCCGCCAGGGCGCACTGGACGCCCAGCGCCGCCGCGCGGACCTCGCGACGGTCGCCGTCGAGATCGACAGCGCCGGCCAGGCCGCGGCGCCCAAGAAGGGCGACGGCGCCTGGACGCCGCGCGACGCGCTGCACGACGCGGGCCGCGTGCTCGAGGTCGCGGGCGGCGTCGCGCTGATCGCGCTCGCGGTGCTCGCGCCGCTCGCCGTCCTGGTCGGGCTGGCGGCGCTGGCCGGCCGCGCGGTCCGGCGCCGCCGCCGCGAGTCCGCGCTGGACGGCGCCCGCTAGCGTCACCCCGCGCCCACTGTGCGACGGCCGTCACACAAAGGCCATAGACTCGGAGGCCGTGCCGCCTCAGTCCAGTGCCCAGAGCATCGAGCTGCTTGCCCAGGTGCCGGTGTTCGAGGCGCTGGCACCCCCGGACCTCGCCCAGGTCGCCGACGTCGCCGTCCCCCGCCACTTCTCCGGCGGCACCGTGATCTTCCGCGAGGGCGACACGTCGGACACGTGCTACGTCGTCGGCCGCGGCCACGCCCGCGCCGTGCGCGAGAACGTCGACGGCCGCACGATCACGCTCGCCCACTTCGGGCCCGGCGACATCTTCGGCGAGCTGGCGATGTTCGACGACGAGAAGCGCAGCGCGACGATCGAGACGCTCGACGAGGTCGAGGCGATCGCGATCCTCGGCCAGGACTTCCGCCGCCTGCTGCGCGAGCACCCCGACATCGCGGTCAAGCTCGTCATCGGCCTCGGCCGCCGGCTGCGCGAGGCCAACGAGCGGCTGGCGCGGCAGTCGTTCCAGACCGTGCAGTCGCGCGTCGCGGGCGTGCTCGGCCAGCTCGTGCGCCAGGCGCAGTCCGAGGGCGCCGGGGAGCGCGACGTGCTGGTGACGATCACCCAGGCCGACATCGCGCAGCTGGCCGGGTCCTCGCGCGAGTCCGCGTCACGGTTCCTCGCGGTGCTGGAGCGCGCGGGCGTCGTCACCCAGGGCCGCGGGCGCGTGACCGTCCACGAGCCGTCGGCGCTGGAGCGCTACGTCTACTGATGGCCGGGGCGGGCGGGAAAGGGTCCCCCAGCGAGTGGTCGGCCGGCGGCGTCGTCGTGCGCGGTCGGGAGTGCGTGGTCATCGTGCCGACACGGCGCGCGGCCAACGGCGACAAGGTCCTCGCGCTGCCCAAGGGCCACGTCGACCCGGGCGAGACGCCGGTCCAGGCGGCCGCGCGCGAGGTCCGCGAGGAGGCGGGCGTCGACACCGAGCTGGTCGGCGAGCTGGGCGCCGTCCGCTACTGGTACATGCGCAGCGGCAAGCGGATCGCCAAGCAGGTGGACTTCTTCCTGTTCACCTACGCCGGCGGCGACGTCGCCGACCACGATCACGAGGTCGAGCGCGCCTGCTGGATGCCCCTCAGAGAGGCCGCTGAGCGCCTGACCTACGACGGCGAGCGCGACATGGCCGCCCGTGCCCTGTCGCAGATCACCTCCGACGAGTAGTCTCCGACGCCGGATGCAGGTCCTGAACTTCTACTCCACGATCTTCGCCGACCAGCTCAAGCGCGGTCGCAAGACCGCCACGATCCGGCTCGGCGACAAGTCGCACAAGTACAAGAAGAACCAGGCGGTGCTGGTCACGATCGGCTACCAGCACTCGCCGCGCGAGAAGATCTTCGACGCGGTCATCGACCAGGTCGAGGTCAAGCGCGTCCGGGATCTGACGCCGCGGGACATCGAGCACGACAACCCCGAGTTCCGCCGCCACGAGGAGATGATCCACTTCCTCGAGCAGATCTACGGCAAGAAGGTCACGATGGAGGACATCGTCACCGTCGTGCGCTTCTCGCAGATCATCGTCCACCCTCCGTCGTTCACCGATGCCCGCCTGGGCATCGGAGGGGCGCAGAACTAGCGCTGCGCGCCATCGCGCGCGCCACGGGCAAGGGGGCTTTCCGTGTTGCGAGTGTTCATCGCCGACGACTCGCTCGGGTTCGGCACGCTGGCGTCCGCCTGGCTGGAGGCGCATTCGGACATCGAGGTCGTCGGCGCCGCCCGCTCGGCGCCGGAGGCGATCGACGGGATCCGGGGCACTCGGCCCGGCGTCGTGATCCTCGACCGGCTGCTGCCCCAGCCCGAGCATTCGCAGGAGGTCCTGCGCTGCATCCGCGCCGAGCTGCCGGACACCGCGGTGCTGCTGGTGTCCGGGATGCCCAGCGAGGACCTGGCCGACGAGGCCGCGGCCGCGGGCGCCGACGGGCACGTCTCCAAGGCGGCCAACGCCGAGACGTTGGTCCGAGCCGTGCGGCAGGTGGCCGCGCCGCGCGGCGACGAGGAGGACGTCGCCGAGACGTGAGCACGGCGGCCTTCGACGTCAGCGCCGCGCGCGCGGCGCTCGAGGCCCGTCATCCGGAGTGGGTCCCGCGCGCGCTGCACGCCGCGCTGGACGACGTCGCCGCCGCGCATCCCGGCCGCGCCGCGGTGCTCACCGACGAGCGCGCGGTCACCTACGCCGAATTGGCGGAGTGGTCGGCGCGGATCGCCCGCGGGCTGGTCGCCGCGGGCGTGGAGCCGGGCGACCGCGTCGCGGTGGTCCTGCCCAACGCGCCGGCGTTCGCCGCCGTCACGCACGCGATCTCGCGGGTGGGCGCGATCGGCGTGCCGCTCAACGTGCGCCTGCAGCCGCGCGAGCTGGCCGAGCTGCTGGCCCAGCACGAGGTCGCGGCGCTGCTGGCGGTGGCGCGCTTCCGCGACGCGGGCATCGCGGGCGCGCTGGACGGGATCGCGCCGGGCTGGGAGCGCGAGGGCGGCGGCGCGGCGCTCCCCGCGCTGCGCCGCGTCGTGTTGGTCGACGACGGCGACGACGCGCCGGGCACGCGCCCGGAGGCCACGCGGCTCGGAGCCTTCGAGCGCGACGCCGACCCGGCGCTCGACGCCGAGCTGGCGCGGCGCGCGCGGGCGGCGTCGCCCGACGACGTCGCGACGATCTTCACCACCTCGGGCACGACCGGCCATCCGCGCGGCGCCCAGCTGACCCACGACATGCTGCTGCGCAGCGCCTACGGGTCGGCCTACACGCGCGGGTTCGAGGACGGCCGCCGGATCCTCTTCGCGCTGCCGCTGCACCACGTCTTCGCCTACGTCGAGGGGATGCTCGCCGCCCTGCTCGCGGCCGGCGCGATCGTCCCGCGCCTGGCCTTCGAGCCGGTCGACACGCTGGAGGCGATCGCGCGCCACCGGGCCCACGAGGTGCTGATGGTGCCGACGATGTCGCTGGCCGTCGTCGACGCGGCCGCCTCCGGCGCCTACGACACCTCCTCGCTGCACGCGGTGATGTCGGCGGCCGCGGCCTGCCCGGCGCGCCTGTGGGCCCAGCTGGCCGAGACGCTCGGCGTCAGCGAGCTGGTCACCGGCTACGGGATGACCGAGACCTCGGCGGCGACGACGTTCACGCTGCCCGGCGACCCGGTCCAACTCCTGGTGGAGACCGTCGGGCGCCCCAAGCTCGGCGGCGTGGCCGGCGATCCGGCGCTGGACGGCATGTTGTCGTCCTACCGGACGATCGACCCGGACACCGGCGCGGCGCTGCCCGACGGCGCGGTCGGCGAGCTGGTCGCCACCGGCCCGATCGTGACGCGCGGCTACGCGGGCGACGCGCACGGCGACGCGCAGGCCTTCGACGCCCGGGGCTGGCTGCGCTCCGGCGACCTCGGCCGCGTCCGCCCCGACGGCTACCTGGAGCTCACCGGCCGCGGCAAGGACACCTACAAGTGCGGCGGCGAGCAGGTGATGCCACAGGAGGTCGAGGCGATCCTGACCGAGCTGGACGCGGTCGAGCAGGCGCACGTCTGCGGCCTGCCCGACGAGCGGATGGGCGAGATCGGCTGCGCGTTCGTCGTCGTCGCCGACGGCGCGGACGCGCCCTCCGAGGAGGCGCTGCTGATCCACTGCCGCGATCGGCTGAGCCGCTTCAAGGTCCCGGCGCACGTGCTGTTCGTCCGTGCGGACGAGCTGCCGCTCACGGCCTCGGGCAAGGTGCGGCGCTTCGTGCTGGTGCAGCGCGCGCGGGCGACGCTGGGGCGATGAGCGCGGTGCGCGGAGCGGCGCTCACCGGGATCGGGCACGCGGTCCCGGCACGGGTCGTCGGCAACGCGGAGATCGCCCAGCGGCTCGGCGTCGAGGAGGCGTGGCTGGAGCGCCGGTCCGGGACCCGCGAGCGCCGCTACCTGGCCGACGGCGAGCGGCTGGCCGACCTGGCCGCCGAGGCGGGCCGCGCCGCGCTGGCGAGGGCGCGCGTGGACGGCGGCGCGATCGACATGGTGCTGATCGCGACCACCAGCCCCGACGAGCTGAGCCCGCACGCCTCGACGTGGGTCACCGGCCTGCTCGGCGCCGACGGCGCCTCGACGCTCGACGTCAGCGCCGCGTGCACGGGCTTCCTCACCGGCCTGAGCGTCGGCGCGAGCGCGATCGAGGCCGGGCGTGCCGAGAAGGTCCTGGTCGTCGGCGCCGACGGGCTGTCGCGGTACCTGAACCGCGACGACCGCGACACCGCGATGCTCTTCGGCGACGGCGCGGGCGCGGTCGTGCTGGAGGCCACTGACGCGGAGGCCGCCGACGTCGGGCCGATCCGCCTGCACTCCGACCCGTCCGGCGGACCGCTGATCAACCTGCCCAACGGGGGCACGATCTGGATGGACGGCCGCGCGGTCTTCCGCCGCGCGGTGGAGCTGATGACCGACGTCACCCACGAGGCCCTGGAGGCCGCGGGGATCGCGCTCGGCGACGTCGACCTGTTCGTCTACCACCAGGCCAACGGGCGCATCCTGCGCGCGGTCGGCCACGAGCTCGGGCTCGACGACGCGCGCGTGATCGACACGATCCCGCGCTTCGGCAACACCTCCGCGGCCTCGCTGCCGATCGCGCTGTCGGCCGCCGACGAGGACGGGCGGCTGGCGCCGGGCGCGACCGTGCTGCTGGCCGCCTTCGGCGCCGGCCTGGTCTGGGGCGGCGGGGTCGTGCGCTGGGGCGTGCGGCCGCGCGACGCCTGACCGAGCGCTTGCACCGACGACACTCATCGTTGACCGTGCTTGCCTTTTGGGTCGCGCCCGGCGTAGGTTCGTCGGCGACGTTCGCGCGAACGGTCCCTGTTCAGGTTCACGCGGCGTCGTCTCTGTCCGAAACGAGGAGGACCATCTCATGTCCCATGCCGCTCGCCGGCCGTTGCTGGCGGCTGCCGTCGCCGCGACCTCCCTCGCCCTGTGCGCCCCCGGCGCCCAGGCCGCGACGAAGGTCTCGAAGTCCGAGAAGGCGCAGAACACCGCGATCAAGAAGGCCCAGAAGTCGGCCACCAGCGCCGGGAAGACCGCCAAGTCCGCCTCCAAGGACGCCAAGAAGGCGCTCAAGGACGCGGCCAGCGGCATCGCCAACGCCAAGACCGCCGACGACAAGGCCGCCGCCGCGCAGAACGGGCTCAACGTCCTGTTCGGCCAGGTCCCGGCCGTGCTCGACGGGCTCACGAAGCTCGCCTCCGGCCTGACCGCGGCGGGCGAGGGCCTGACCAAGCTCGGCGACGCGTTCGCGGCGCAGGAGTACGGCGTGGTCAAGGTGCAGTTGGGCGGCAACGACGTGCCCGGAGCGATCCTGACGTCGTCCGACATCCCGGACGACACCAACGCCGCGACGCTCAGCGGCACGGTGCTCGTGCCCGTCCCCGCCGACGTCACGAGCGCGACGCCGATCACCCTCCTGGCCGGGGTGCGCTCCGGCGAGTCCGACGGCACCGGCCCCGACGATCCGGTCGCCTCGGCCGGCATCGTCACGCTGACGACCGCCGGCTCCCCGGGCCTGATCATCGGCGGCGGCAACGCGCCCCTGCCGGCCACCGTGCCGATCACGTCGAAGGCCAACGCCGCCGCGGGCGGGGCGCCGGTCTACCCGATCCCGTTCAAGGCGCCGCGCGTCGACGCCACGCCGAACCCGTTCTCGTTCCCGACCGACAAGGCCATCGACCTGACGGACCCGGCCACGCTGCAGGACTTCACCGGCGCCGGGTCGGGACCGTTCACGGTCGCCAACCCGACGGGCCAGACGGCGGTCGCGACCGTCACGCTCACCGTGCGGTTCAACGACCTCACGGCGTCCGCGACGGACGTCACGGCCTAGCGGCCGGCTCCCGCGCGACTCAGCGGTGCGACGGCGGCGGTACCGAGGAGACCGCCGCCGTCCCGCCCACCGGCTCGGCGAAGACCGGCGGCAGGTCGGGCGTCAGCGGCGGGAACGCGGTGTTCAGCGGCGCGGATCCGGAGGACCCGGTCCCGCGCGCGGTCGCGCCGCCGGCCGCGGGCTGGGCGCCCGCCCACAGACCGCCGCCGAGCATCGCCGCGCCCCCGACGAGCGCCATCCACACACCCTGCTCGACGTGCAGCCAGTCGGCGACCTGGCCCGGCACCGGCTTGTGGACCACGTGCCAGACCGCGAGCGCCAGGACGCCGAGGCCCGCCAGGGAGGCGGCGCGCGCCGCCAGGCCCGCGTCGACCCGCAGCCCGCTGATCGCGCCCGACGCCGCGAGGATCACCGCCGCGACCCCGATCGCCAGCACGGTGATCCCGACGTCGGCGCCGTTGAGCACCTCCCATCCGGACACCGAGACCTGGTCGGGGATCGAGCCCGCCACCGTCCGCGCCATCTGCCCGAACAGCCCGGGATCGCTCCCCAGCGGCCCGCCGGCGCCGAGCATCTCGCGCAGCTCGGGCGGGAACCGCACCGAATACCACGGCCGCCACAGCGACCCGACGGCGATCAGCGCACCCACGAGCGCCAGGAAGTGGCCTGCACGCAGCCCTTTCTGCTCCATAGCCCCGTCCATCGACCGTTCGCGGCCGAACTGGGCCCTGACGGCGTTCACGTTGGACGGACGTCCCAACGCTTGGCACTCAGATGTGAAGAGTGCCAATCAAGGCTTGACCGCCGCCGGTGACTCGCTACTATCGACCGCATCGTTGGCACTCAGCCAGTACGAGTGCCAACAACGCTGTCTCGCACACAAAACGTTGCAGTCCGTCACCTCAACGGAGGTCAAGATGAATCTCAAGCCCCTCGGCGATCGGCTGATCGTCCGCGCCATCGAGGAGGAGGAGAAGACCGCTTCCGGTCTCGTCCTCCCGGACACGGCCAAGGAGAAGCCGCAGAAGGGTGAGGTCCTCGCCGTCGGCGATGGCCGCTTTGACGAGGACGGGGAGAAGCGCATCCCCCTCGACGTGGCCAAGGGCGACACGGTCCTCTACAGCAAGTACGGCGGCACCGAGATCAAGGTCGACGGCGAGGACCTGCTGGTCCTTCGCGAGTCCGACGTGCTCGCCAAGATCGAGAACTAGGAGCTCTTAGAAGCCATGGCTCACAAGGAACTGAAGTACAACGCCGAGGCGCGCAAGGCCCTCGAGGCCGGCGTCGACGCCGTCGCCAACGCCGTCAAGGTCACGCTCGGCCCGAAGGGTCGCTACGTCGTCCTCGACAAGAAGTTCGGCGCCCCCACGATCACGAACGACGGCGTGACGATCGCCCGTGAGATCGAGGTCGAGGACGTCTTCCAGAACCAGGGCGCGCAGCTCGTCCGCGAGGTCGCCACGGCGACCAACGACGTCGCCGGCGACGGCACGACGACCGCGACGGTCCTGGCGCAGGCCATCGTCCGCAACGGCCTGAAGAACGTCACCGCCGGCGCGAACCCGCTCGGGCTCAAGAAGGGCATCGAGATCGCGGTCAACCAGATCGTCGCCAACATCCAGAAGCTCTCCAAGCCCGTCCAGGGCAAGGAGCAGATCGCTCGCGTCGCCACCATCTCGGCCGGCGACGACGAGATCGGCGACGTCATCGCCGACGCGATCGAGAAGGTCGGCAAGGACGGCGTCGTGAACGTCGAGGAGGGCCAGACCTTCGGCATGGACCTCGAGTTCACCGAGGGCATGCAGTTCGACAAGGGCTACGTCTCCCCGTACATGGTCACCGACCAGGAGCGCATGGAGGCCACCCTCGAGGATCCCTACATCCTCATCGCCAACCAGAAGATCGGCTCCGTCCGCGACGTGCTGCCGGTCCTCGAGCAGGTCATCCAGGGCGGCAAGCCGATCCTCATCATCGCCGAGGACGTCGAGGGCGAGGCCCTGGCGACGCTGGTCGTCAACAAGCTCCGTGGCACGTTCACGGGCGTGGCCGTCAAGGCCCCGGGCTTCGGCGACCGCCGCAAGCGCATGCTCGAGGACATCGCGATCCTGACGGGCGGCGAGGTCATCACCGAGGAGATGGGCCTCAAGCTGGAGAACACCCAGCTGTCCCAGCTCGGTCGCGCCCGCCGCGTGGTCGTCGGCAAGGACAACACGACGATCGTCGACGGCGCCGGTGACCTGGAGGCCATCAAGGGCCGCATCAACCAGATCAAGTCCGAGGTCGAGAACACCGACTCCGACTTCGATCGGGAGAAGCTCCAGGAGCGCCTGGCCAAGCTGTCCGGCGGCGTCGCCGTCGTCAAGGTCGGCGCGGCCACCGAGACGGAGATGAAGGAGAAGAAGCACCGCGTCGAGGACGCGCTGCAGGCCACGCGCGCCGCGCTGGAGGAGGGCATCGTCCCGGGTGGCGGCGTCGCGCTGCTGCAGGCCTCCAACGGCGTCAACGCCGACGGCATCGCGGATGAGGACGAGCGCACCGGCGCCCGCATCATCCTGCGCTCGCTGGAGGAGCCGCTGCGTCAGATCGCCGAGAACGCGGGCCTCGAGGGCTCCGTCGTCGTCGCCGACGTGCGCAAGGCCAAGAAGGGCCACGGCCTGAACGCCGCCACGGGCGAGATCGTCGACCTCGTCGCCGACGGCGTCATCGACCCGGCCATGGTCACCCGCTCCGCGCTGCAGAACGCGGCGTCGATCGCCAAGAACATCCTCACGACCGAGGCCATCGTGGCCGAGATCCCGGAGAAGGATGGCGCCGGCGGTGGCATGCCCGACATGGGCGGCATGGGCGGCATGATGTAGCACAAGCTCCTTCGAGCTTGTTGTACGCGAAGGGCCCGGCACCTGCCGGGCCCTTCGTCGTCGGTGGGGTAGCGTCCGCCCCATGAGCCACACGATCAAGAACCTGCGCGAGGTCGAGGACTCCGCGCCCAAGTTCGGCTTCGGCGAGCGGCAGGAGGCGCGGTTCTGCCGCGACGACCTCGACGCCGAGGGCACCGGCGTCGCGTTGATGAAGGTCAAGCCCGGGCAGCGGCAGGGCTTCGCCCACAAGCACGACGAGGCCGAGGAGGTCTACTTCGTGATCGCGGGCAGCGGCCGGATCAAGCTCGACGACGAGATCGTGGACCTGAAGCCCTACGACGCGGTGCGGATCGCGCCCGGCGTCGCGCGGGCGCTGGAGGGCGGGCCGGACGGCCTGGAGTACCTCGCCTTCGGCCCGCACTTCGAGGCCGACGGCGAGCTGATCCACGACCCCGGCTTCTGGGGCTAGCCGGGCGGGCGGGCCGACGAGCGGGGGACTCCCGCTCAGTCGTGGGAGTGGCCGTGCCCGCCGTGCTCGTCGTCGTGCGAGTGGCCGTGGCCGCCCTCGGCGTCGCCGGCGATCGACTCGAGGATCGACATCGCGGCGAGCTGGGCGGGCGTGCCGGCGATCGAGCCGTCGGACATCTCCTCCAGCTGCGGGGAGAACGTCACGTGCACGTTGACCTCCTCGCCGCCGGAGTCCTCCAGCACGATGACCGCGCGGCCGGCGCCCTGGACGGCCTGGGCCTGCGTGAGGGCGTTGCGCGCCGCGGACAGCACCTCGACGGCCAGCTCGCGCCAGTGGTTGGCGGCCTCGACCTGCTCCTCGGGCGCCATCGCCGCGAGGTGGTGCTGGTTGCGGCCGGCCAGCGCCGAGACGCCGGCCTCGACGGCACGGGTGCCGAGCAGCGCGTCGACGTCGATGGAGACTGGGGTGGGGCCCTCTGACATGTGGGTCATGGTCGCAGAACGACATGAAGAAGGCCCGGGCGCCTCGCCGGGCGCCCGGGCCTTCGGGCTTCCCCCCGGAAGCACCGGTCCGTCTGCATCCTTCGTCGACCCGATCCGCGCCGCTCAGCAGGTTCGATGACCGCGCGCGGACGCGTACAGCTCGCGCACGCCCCGCGGCGGGGCGACGCGCAGCAGCGCCAGCGCGCGGGAGCTGTCCAGCGGGCAGAAGCGCGGGCGGTCGGGCGGCGCCGGACGGCCACGGAGCGTCGCCGGGTCCAGGCCCGCGGCGACCACGACCAGCCGCGCGAGCTCCAGCCGGCTGACCGCGTCCGGACCGCCGAGGTGCAGCGCGCCGCGCGCGTCGGTGGCCGCCAGGTCCAGCAGCGCCCGGGCAAGGTCGTCCACCGCGATCGGCGACCGGATCTCGTCGGTGAAGAACGCCAGGTCGAGCTCGCCGCGCGCCGCCGCGACCGCCCGCTCCTCGTGCGGCGAGGGCGCGTGGTCGGGCCCGCCGACGATCAGCGACGTGCGGACCATCAGCGCGTCCGGATGGGCGGCCATCACCAGGGGCTCGGCGGCCGCCTTCGTCGCGCCGTAGGCGGTCACGGGCCGCGCCGGCTCCTCCTCGCGCAGCGGGCGGTCGCCGTCGCCCGCGAAGATCGCGTCGGTCGACACGTGCACCAGCCGCGCGCCCGCCGCCCGCGCGGCGGCCGCGACGTTCCCGGCGCCGTCGGCGTTGACCGCGTGCGCCGTCGGCCCGCTCTGGACGTAGGCGGTGTGGACGACGACCTCGGGCGCGGCGCGCGCGAACGCCGCGCGCAGCGCGTCCGGGTCGCGCACGTCGACCGCCGACGTGAGCCCGGTCACGACGTCGTCGTCGCTCGCCGCCGCGACGAGCGCGCGGCCCAGGAACCCCGAGGCGCCGGTGACGAGGAGCTTGGCCACGCGCGGCCTACGATAGATCGGTGCCCGCCGGAGCCGTCGCGTCCCTCCACCGCTGGCCGGTGAAGTCGCTGGCCGGCGAGGACGCCGACGCGCTGTGGCTCGACGGCCGCGGCGTCGCCGGCGACCGCGCCCACGCGCTGTACGACACCTTCAAGGACGAACCGCGCCGCCTCACGGTGCGCCAAGCGCCCGGCATGCTGCGCTGGCGCGCGGCCTACGCGCAGGCGCCCGGGGACACGCTCCGGCCCGGCGCCGTCCCGCTGCCGACGATCACCGCGCCGACCGGCGAGACGTTCGCCTGGGACGACCCCGCGCTGCCCGCCGCGCTCGGCGACGACCTCGGCCGGACGGTCACGCTGCGCCGCGACGAGGCGCTCATGCAGGACCTCAACGACTCGGTCCTGGTCACGACGCAGGCGACGCTCGAGGCCCTCGCCGCCGCGCTCGGCGACGACGCCCTCGACCTGCGCCGCTTCCGCACCAACGTCCACGTCGTGCTCGGCGACGGCACGGCGCCCTTCGCCGAGAACGACTGGGAGGGCCGGGCGCTGCGCGTCGGCGACGTCACGCTCGACCTCCTGCACCCGTGCGCGCGCTGCGTCATCCCCACGCGCGACCCCGACACGACCGTCAAGGACCCCAACATCCTCAAGTGGCTCACGCGCCACCGCGAGGGGCTGTTCGGGATCAACGCGCGGATGCGCGGCTCAGGCCGGATCGCCGTCGGCGACCCCGTCGAGCTGCTGTGACCACGCGCCGCGCGTGAACAACCCCAACATGGTCGCGAAGAGGTCGTCGGGCACCGCGTCGCCCTCGACGAGGCGCTCGAAGCCGACCCCGTTGGCCATCGCGAAGAACATCATCGCCAGCTGGTCGTAGGGCACCGGCGGCTCCAGGCCGTCGGCCTCCAGCCGCGCGCGCAGCAGCTCGACCATCCCCGCGCGCATCTGCGCGTAGGACCCCTGGAGCTTCTCGCGGAACGCCTCGTTGCGCGACGCGTGCAGCGCCGCCTCGTAGAAGAGCCGCCCCCACTCCGGGTCGCCGCTGATCGTCGCCAGGAACTCGCGGCCCGCCGCGCGCGCCTGCTCCTCCGGCGACTGGCCGGACGCCAGCACGGCCTCCAGCTCCTCCAGGCGCGCCGCGAACTTGCGGTCGAGCATCTCCAGGAACAGCTCCTCCTTGGAGCCGAAGTTCGCGTAGACCGCGCCCTTGGTGAAGCCCGCGTCGGCCGCGACCTCGTCCACCGACGCCTGCGCCAGGCCGCGCCGCGCGAACACGCGGGCCGCCGCCTCCAGCAGGCAGGTCCGCGTGTGCTCCTGGCGTTGCTTGCGCGTCAGGCGTTCGGTCACGTGGCGATGATCTCAGCCCCGCGCCCCGGAACGAGCGTGATCACGCGCCGGCCGACCTTCTCGCTCTCCGGGCGCGCGGCCTCCACGCGGACGTTGCGGACGATCGCCGCCAGCACCGCGCGCATCTCGGTCTCGGCGAACGCCGCGCCCAGGCAGCGGCGCACGCCGCCCCCGAAGGGCAGGAAGGTGTAGGGGTTGGGTCGCACGCCCAGCCAGCGCTCCGGCCGGAACGCCGCGGCCTGCGGGTAGACGTCCTCACGGCGATGCATGAGGTGGATCGACGGCGCGACGCGCACGCCCGCCGGCAGGTCCCAGCCGCCGATCGTCTGCGGCTCGCTCAGCTTGCGCCCCACGAACGGGATCACCGGCCGCAGGCGCAGCGTCTCGCGGATGACGCCGTCGACGTACTCGTCGCCCGCGTCGGCGCGCACCTCCTCGGTCAGGCGCTCCAGGGCCTCCGGATGGCGCGTGAGACGCTCCAGCGACCACGCCAGCGCGGTCGCGGTCGTCTCGTGGCCGGCGACCAGCAGCGTGACCAGCTCGTCGCGCAGCTCGGTGCCGTCCATCGGCGTGCCGTCCTCGTGGCGCGCGAGCAGGAGCATCGACAGGACGTCGTCGCGCTCGGCGAGGTCGTCGCGCGTGCGCCGCTCGGCCACGATCGCGGCGATCGTCTCGTCGACCGGGTCGAGCACGTGCCCGTAGATGCGCTTCTTGTCGGCCTTCTGCGGGCCGTAGAGCAACAGCTTGCGCAGCTCCTTCGGCGCGACCGTCGCCTCCAGCAGCGTGCGGAGCCGCTCGCGCAGCTCGGCCAGCCGCGGGTCGCCCTCGTCGACGCCGAAGACGATCCGCATGATCACCTCGAGCGTGACCTTCTGCATGTGCGGGTGCGCCTTGAACGGCACGCCACGCGGCCAGTCGGCGACCTCGCGCTCGGCGATCTCGCGCATGAGGTCGACGTGGCGGCGCATCTTCTCGCCGTGGAAGGGCGGCAGCAGCAGCTTGCGCTGGCTCATGTGCGCGGCGCCGTCGAGCAGCAGCACCGACTTGCGCCCCAGGAACGGGAGCAGGATGTCGTTGCTGACGCCGGCGAGGTAGACCGACGGGTCGCCGGTGAAGACCTGCTTGACGTCGGCGGGGTCCGAGAGCACCACGAACGCGTCGCGCGCGATGTGGATGGTGAACGTGTCGCCGAGGCTCGCGCGGGCGCGCTCGACGAACTGAAACGGCCTGCTCATCCAGCCGAGCGTCTGGACGGCGCGCGGCATGCGCGGGCTCGGCGGCAGCGGGGCGCGCCGGGACACGCGCGGCAGGGGTGCGGTCGTGGCCTCCATGAGATACCCAACGGTATCCGGATACTGACCAGGATGTCAATAGCATGGTGTGGGCAGCCGTACCCGGCCACCGCGACCGGGAGGTCCCCGATGCGGGCACCCCGGCGCCGGACGCACCATGCGCCGCATGCTCCGTCCGGCCCTCCTCCTCGCCCTCGCCGCCTGGGCGGCCGCCCCCGCCGCCGCCCAGGCCGTCGCGCCGCCGCACCGCGTCCTCTTCGACGTCAAGACCTACGGCGAGGGATCGATGAAGGTCCATTACCACCGCGAGGACCCCGCCAGCCCGCAGATGACCGACGAGACCTACAACTTCGACTTCGCCTATGAGTCGGACTACCAGGACGTGCGGATCGTCGACGGGAAGCTCGTCGACACCGGCGTCCGGCCGATCCAGACCGGCGTGGTCACCCTGCACGACGCCTCGGTCATCGAGCGCCAGGTCACCGGGGACGCCGACACCTACGCCTGCGACGACGCGGAGATCATCTTCCGCGGCGACGCGGAGATCGACAACGACGACTTCGGCAGCGACGTCAGCACGCCGCTGATGTGGCGGCCGGCCGAGCACCTGAACATCGGCCTGACCTGCCCCGGCCCCAGCGGCGTCTGGCACACGGGCTGGGAGCTCACGCAGCCGGGCGGCGAAGCGCAGAAGCCGCTCGGCCAGGGCCCCCTCGACCTGCGCTGGGACCTCCCCTACGAGGTGCTGTGGATGGACCACTTCGAGCAGCACGTCACGCAGGAGCCGTTCCAGAAGGGCCTCGAGATGTGCCCGGGCTTCGCCGACGACAAGACCATCGACTGCACGCTGCGGTGGTCGGGCAAGGTCGTCATGGACCGCGTCCGCGACGACGACGTGCCGGTCGACGCCGGCGGCGACGGCGGCAGCGACGTGGTCGTCGACCTCCCGCCGCCGTCCGGGCCCGGGACGCCCCCGGCTCCCGCCGGCCCCAGCGCGCCCGCCGCCCCGGCCCCTCCGGCCTCCGGGCCGCGCGCGGCCACGCCGGTCCCGAAGGCCACCGGCGCCCGCCTGGCCCGCGACCGCAAGCACATCACCTTCACGGTCAGCTGTCCCGGCGCCGCGCCGTGCTCAGGCCGGGCGACCGCCAAGGGCGCCAAGGCCCGGCGCTTCACGGTCAAGGCCGGCGCGCGCCGGACGATCACGCTCACGCTCGCCAAAACCGCGCGACGCGGCACGAAGACCACCGTGTCGGTCGCGCTGACCCCGAAGGGCGGCGCGACGACCAGGACCGTGCTGAAGGCCTAGTGTCGTGACCCTAGCCCGACGAGGCCGCGGCCTCGGGCGGCACGAAGTCGTTGAGGACCTCGACCACGCGGTGCCAGTCCGCGCGCAGCGAGCGGTAGACGCGGCGCACGGTGTTCTCGCCGACGCCCGCGGGCTCGACGCGGACCAGCTCGATCAGCCCCGCGCGATGCAGGGCGCGGACGGCGTAGACGACGGTGTCCAGCGGGACGTCGAGGCGCTCGGCCAGCTGCGACGGGCTGAGATGCTCGTCGGCGAGCGCCAGGAGGATGGGCAGGCGAACGGGATGGCGGATCTCCGCCAACAGCGACCCCAAACGCTCCCCTCCACGGTGGTCCACGGACCGGCGACATTAGTGGCGCGGAGGGTGTCAGTGGCGTTACGGCACCGGAGCGTGCTGCGGCACGTTTCCAGACACAGACGTTCCAGTTTGCACACGACACCGTATTCGATTACGGTGTGCCCCATGCGCTGGGACCATCGACCCTCCGCATTCGCCGCTCGGCAATCGTGAAAGCGAGCGCCAACGGCGACTCTTCCGCAGGTGCCGGCGTCCTGGATCCGTCCAGGGCGCCGGTGCCATTTAACGGATCGGCCGCGCGACGGCCGGCCCGTCGAAGGCCGGCCGCCCACGGTGGACGTTCGGGCCGCTCAGACCGCCGAGACCGGGCGCGGCGCCGGGCCGACGTACTTCGCGGTCGGGCGGATCAGGCGCCCCTCGCGCTTCTGCTCGAGGATGTGCGCCGACCAGCCGGCGACCCGCGCGCAGGTGAACATCGACGTGAACAGCTCCGGCGGGACCTGCGCCGTGTCGAGCACGACGGCCGACCAGAACTCCACGTTGGTCGCCAGCACCCGGTCGGGACGGCGGGCCTTCAGCTCCGCCAGCGCGGCCTGCTCCAGCGCCTCGGCGACCGCGAAGCGCGCCGAGCCGATCTCGCGCGCGGTCCGGCGCAGCACGCGGGCCCGCGGGTCCTCGGCGCGGTAGACGCGGTGGCCGAAGCCCATCAGGCGCTCGCCGCGGTCCAGCGCGGCCTTGACCCACCGGTCGGCGTCGCCGGTCCGCTCGACCTCGTCCAGCATCTTCAGCACGCGCGACGGCGCGCCGCCATGCAGCGGGCCGCTCAGCGCGCCGATCGCGCTCGACAGCGCGGCGGCGACGTCGGCGCCGGTCGAGGCCACCACGCGCGCGGTGAACGTCGAGGCGTTCATGCCGTGCTCGGCGGCGGAGATCCAGTAGGCGTCGATCGCCTTGGCGTGGTCGGGATGCGCCTCGCCGCGCCAGCGGATCAGGAAGCGCTCGGCCAGCGTGGAGCCCTGGTCGACGTCGGCCTGCGGGACCCACGGCTTGCCCAGGCCGCGCGCGGACTGCGCGACGAAGCTCAGCGCCATGACCGACGCGCGGGCCAGGTCGGTGCGCGCCTGCTCGTCGGAGATGTCGATCAGCTGCTGGAAGCCCCACTCGGGAGCCAGCGCCGCGATCGCCGCCTGGACGTCGACGCGGGGGTCGCCGCTGCGGATCGTCAGCGGGTGCTGCTCGGCGGGCGCCAGGCCCGGCTCGAACGAGCCGTCGACCAGCAGGCCCCAGACCTTCTCGTAGGGGATGGTCCCGACCAGGTCCTCGATGTCCACGCCGCGGTAGCGCAGCGCGCCGCCCTCCTTGTCGGGCTCGGCGATCTCGGTCGCGAAGGCGACGACGCCCTCGAGGCCAGACTGGACCCCTTCCATCACGGTGCTCATCTCATCTCCGGTTCGCTTGTCGTTGTTGAAGGCTGTGCGTCGGCCCCGTGGCGCGCGCGATCGAGGCCATCGCCGGACGGCTCAGGCGTCGCCTGCGCCTTCTGACGCAGGCGATCGAGGCCATCGCCGGGCGGCTCAGGCGCTTGTGCCTTCTGACGCAGGCGATGGCGCCGCGCCTTGGCCTCGTTGCCGCAGGTGCGCATCGAGCACCAGCGGCGGCCGCCGCCGGGCGAGCGGTCGAAGAAGCGCCCGGAGCAGGTCTCCGAGGCGCAGATCCGGATGCGGTCGCGCTGCCGCGCGGTCCCGAGCATCTGGGCGGCGTCCAGCGCGACCATGCCCAGCGCGCGGCGCGGCGAGTCGGCGGCGGCGCGCTCGGTCAGCGCGGGGACGCCGTCGGGCCCGGCGACCAGCTGCGGGCGCGCGCCGGCGAAGACCAGCCAGTCGTCGACCAGCGTGATCGCGTCGGCCGGCGCGGGACCGCCTTCGATGGCCGCGACGACCAGCGCGTCGATCGCGTCGCGCAGGTCGCGCGCCTGGCCGAGGACCTTGGCGCTGACCGCGGCGCCCCCGTCGGCGTCCATCACGCCCGCGCGCACCAGCCACCGGGTGAGGTCGCTCGGCGTGACGAGCGTCTCGACGTTGCGCCGCCAGCGCTCGCGGTGGGTGTTGACGAAGTCGACCGCCGGCCGGCCGCCGGTCCAGTACCACCACGGCTCGCCGCTGGTCAGCGGCAGGACGAGGTCGTCGGGGAGGTCGCGGTCGGGCATCGGCTCGGGCTGGACGTTCCCGCATCATGTAACCACATAACTTGTAACCAAGGGGTTACGCGCCGGTGGGCGTTCGCGGCCGGCCGGAGTAGGGTCGGCGCCATGTCCACCGCCGCCGGCGCCGATCTCCTGTTCCGCCCCGTCCACGAGCTGGCCGGGCTCGTCAAGGACGGCGAGCTGTCCGCTCGCGAGCTGGTCCAGACGTCGCTGGACCGCATCGCCGAGCTGAACCCGACGCTCAACGCGTTCGTCGACGTCTTCGCCGAGGACGCGCTGGCCGAGGCCGACGGCATCGCGGCCGACGATCCGCGCCCGTTCGCGGGCGTCCCGATCGCGATCAAGAACAACCGCGCGGTGGCGGGGCGGCGGCTGACGTTCGCCTCCCACTTCGTCGGCGACTTCGTCGCGCCCTACGACCACAACGTGGTCGCGCGGCTGAAGCGGGCGGGCTTCGTGATCGTCGGGACGACGACGCTGCCGGAGTGGGGCATCATGCCGACGACCGAGACGGCGCGGTTCGGGCCGACGCGCAACCCGTGGGACCAGTCCCGCACGCCGGGCGGGTCGTCCGGCGGCTCGGGCGCGGCGGTCGCGTCGGGCATGGTGCCGATCGCCCACGCCAACGACGGTGGCGGGTCGACGCGCATCCCGGCGGCCTGCAACGGGCTGGTGGGCCTCAAGCCCCAGCGCGGGCGGATCTCGCTGGCGCCCGAGGTCGGGCACATGCTGCTCGTGCAGGACGGCGTGCTGACGCGGACCGTGCGCGAGACCGCCGAGCTGCTGGACCTGCTGGCGGGCTACGAGCTGGGCGACATGACGTGGGCGCCGCCGAACGCCGAGCCGTTCGCCGCCGCCGTGGGGCGCGCCCCCGGCAAGCTCCGGATCGCGATGAGCGCGCTGTCGCCGGTGCCCGAGGCCGAGGTCGACCCGGTCTGCGTGCAGGCGATGCAGGACGCGGGCGCGCTGCTGGAGTCGCTCGGCCACGAGGTCGTCGAGGCCGACCCGCCGTGGGCGCGGCCGGAGCTGTCGGCGGTCTTCACCGCGTCGTTCGGCCCGGCGGTCTGCACGCAGATCAAGCTCGCCGAGCTGATCGCGGGCCGCGAGGCGACGGCCGACGACATGGAGCCGCTCTCGTGGGCGCTCTACCAGCTGTGCAAGAACATCGACTCGATCGACGCCCTGGCCGCCGAGCTGCAGCTGCACGGCGTCGGGCGCGAGCTGGTGACGTGGATCTCCCAGTACGACGCCCTGCTGACGCCCGCGCTGGCCGAGGCGCCGGTGACGCTCGGCACGCTGGACCCGCTCAACGCCGACGACCCGCTCGGCGGCTTCACCCGCAGCGCTTCGTTCACGCCCTTCACGCCGCCGCTGAACATCAGCGGCTCGCCGGCGATCTCGCTGCCGCTCTACCAGCGCGAGGACGGCCTGCCGCTCGGCATCCAGCTCATCGGCCAGCCCGCCGGCGAGGCGGCGCTGCTGTCGCTCGCCTCCCAGCTGGAGGCCGCCCACGGCTGGTCGGACCGACGACCGACGCTCTAGGCGCCACGCCGCGCGCCAAGCACGGCTGGTCGGACCGACGACCCACGCTCTAGGCGACTAGCCGTCCTCGTCCTGGGCGTCGGGCCCGCTCACCGGCTCGCACTGCGGGTCGGCCTGGCCGGGGCCGGTGCCGGGACGGCACTCGGGGTCCTGGTTGGCGCTCGCGCCGCCGGAGGAGCCCGAGCCGGAGTTGGTCGACGTCGTCTTGGAGCCGTCGGGCGCGGCGTGGCCGCCGGTGTCCTGCGGGGCGCTGGACGGCGAGCCGCCCGGGACCGTCGTGGCCTGCGTGGAGGAGCCGGGGCCGGTCGTCGACGTGCCGCCGGTGGTCGACGAGCCGCCGGTCGTGGACGCGGGCGCGGGCACGGTCTGGACCGACGTGTCGGTCGGCGTGGTGACGTCGTCGGCGCCCGGCGTCGTCACGGCGCCGCCGTCCTCGGACGTCGTCACGGCCGTGGGGACCGTGTCATCGGACGTGTTCCGCGAGTCGCCGCCGCAGCCGGCCAGCAGGCCGCCTCCGGCGCCGAGCGCGAGAACGGCCAGCAGCGCGGCGGCGCGGGTCTTGGTGGTGTCGAGCGTCGGCATGCGGTCTACACGGGTAGCAGGTCGTCCTCGAGCCCGAGGACCTCCGCCATCGAACCCGGCCGCACCCCGAGAAGTTGCGCATCCGCCGTCCCGCGCGCGCTGACCATCGAGACCTCCATCAGCTCGGCCTCGTCCCAGGTCGCCGGCGCCTTGGACTTCAGGATCGCCTCGGTCGCGCGCAGCGCGCGGGAGACGATCGGCGTCGGGACGTGGACGAGCGGGCGCGGACGCCCCGCCGCGGCCAGCAGGCGCCGGATGATCTCGGTGTGGTCGACGACCTCCGGGCCGGCCAGCTCGTAGCGCGCGTCGGGCCGCGCCGCGTCCAGCAGCGCGATCACGGCGTCGGCGACGTCCTCGGCCCAGATCGGCTGGTAGCGCGCCCGCCCGCGCCCGCTGACCGGGACCACGGGCGCGATCGCCATCCGGCTCAGCAGCGTCATGAAGACGTCACCCGGCGCGTAGACGATCGACGGCGCCATGACGACCGGCTCGGGGATCGCGCTCTCGATCACCGCGCGCTCGGCCAGCGCCTTGGCGCGCAGGAAGCGGGTGCGGTCGTGCGCGGTCGCGCCGAGCGCGCTGAAGAACACGAAGCGCGTGACGCCCGCGGCCTCGGCGGCCTGGACCATCCGCCACGTCGCGATGCCGTTGAGCTCCTCGATCGAGCCGCGCGGCTGGTCGCGGATCGCGGCCGCCAGGTGGACAACGGTCGTCACGCCGCGCAGCGCGTTGCGAAACGACGGCGGATCGGCGAGGTCGCCGAGCGCGATCTGCACGCGCACGCGGTCGGGCCCGAGCCGGCGCGGGTCGCGCACGAGGCAGCGGACCGGGACGCGGGCGGCCGTGAGACGGCGCCGCACCGCGGAGCCGACGAGGCCGGTGGCGCCGGTGAGCAGCAGCATGCACCCACCAGACTACGGGCGGGCACGGCCGCGACGCGCCGACGGACGCCGCCCCGACGCGCTAGATCACGGCGTGCAGCAGCAGCGCGGCGCAGGCGGCGATCGCCAGGACGTCGGCGACCAGCCACGCGACCCGGAGGGGGACGCTGCGGGGGAGCCGGCGGCGACGGGCGCGCCCGGCGATTCTCTGTTCGATGGGTGGCGTGGACATGCGATGGGACCTACGAACGTCACCCTCAGCCACGACCCAGCTTGCCCACATTCGACAGGGATCGATCCTCCAGGCCCGAATTGTATGGCTTCCGCGGAGAACCTCCACGGAAACCTGCACGGTTGCGGCGCGGGGGCCCCTCGTCCGGAGCTTTGGCAGAATGCCGCGTCCAACCCCCGTCTGAACCAGCACGAGGATCCCCCTTATGGCCTATGTGATCACCGAGCCCTGCGTCAACACCAAGGACAACTCCTGTGTCGAGGTGTGCCCGGTCGACTGCATCCACCCCACCCCGGACGAGCCCGACTACGACTCGGTCGACCAGCTCTACATCGATCCGGAGGAGTGCATCGACTGCGACGCCTGCGTCGAGGCCTGCCCGGTCGACGCCTGCTTCGCCGAGGACCAGGTCCCGGACGAGTGGTCCAAGTTCGTGCAGATCAACGCGGACTACTTCAAGAAGTAGGAACGACGTCGCGCGCGCGGCGGTCGGACCGTCGCGCGCCCCTCTTCCGGCGGCCGCCGCGCCGCCGTGCGAAAAGCGGCTCGCCGTTCCCCATAGGGTCAGTAGGCTTTGTGTCTCCGACGACCCGAATGGAGGTCCCGCTTCGATGTCTGTCACCGACGAGCTGCTGCGCAACGCCGAGGACTACGCGTCGCGCCGAGACGGTCCCGCCCGCCCGCTCCCGCTGCCGCCCGCCAAGCAGGTCGCGGTCGTCGCCTGCATGGACGCGCGCCTGGACCCGCAGGCCATCCTGGGCCTGAGCGAGGGCGACGCGCACGTCATCCGCAACGCGGGCGGCGTCATCACCGACGACGAGATCCGCTCGCTGGCGATCTCGCAGCGGCTGCTGGGGACGCGGGAGATCATCCTGATCCACCACACCGACTGCGGGATGCTCACGTTCCGCGACGACGAGTTCCGCCGCCAGATCCAGGACGACACCGGCATCAAGCCCGAGTGGGCGGCCGAGGCGTTCCCGGACCTGGAGGAGGACGTGCGCCAGTCGATCGCGCGCATCGAGTCCTCGCCGTTCATCCCGGTCAAGGACTCGATCCGCGGCTTCGTCTACGAGGTCGAGACGGGCCGGCTGCGCGAGGTCGCGCGCTAACCCGCCATCGGGAGGCTCATCCCGCTCGGCTTCTTGTCGGCCGGCGGGATGACCTCGATGGGCGACGCGCTCGCCGCCGGCGCGGCCGACGCGGCCATCATCGGCAACTCGACGGGCATCAGCGCGATCAGGCCGCGGGCGGCCTGGCGGATCGCCTGCGCGGCGGCGTCGTCGGGGTCGGTCCCGACCAGCGGGGCGCCGGCGTCGGCCTGCTCGCGCAGCGGCATCGTCAGCGGGACCTTGCCCAGCAGCGGGACGTCCAGCTCGTCGGCCAGCTCCTGGCCGCCGCCCTCGCCGAAGATCTGGAAGCGCTCGCCGCCCGGCGTCGTGAAGCCGGACATGTTCTCGACGACGCCCGCGATGTCCAGCGACACCTTGTGGGCCATCTCGGCGGCGCGGCGCGCGACCTTCTGCGCGGTCGGCTGCGGCGTGGTGACGAGCAGGAACTTCGCCTCGGGCAGCAGCTGCGCGAGCGTCATCGAGACGTCGCCGGTGCCCGGCGGCAGGTCGACGAGCAGGAAGTCCAGCTCGCCCCAGTCGACGTCCTCCAGGAACTGCGTGAGCGCCTTGTGGAGCATCGGGCCGCGCCAGACGACCGCGGAGTCCTCGGCGACGAAGAAGCCGATCGACATGACCTTCACGCCGGCGGCCTCCAGCGGCAGGATCTTGCGGTCCGGCGACACCGGCGGGCGGTCGCCGCCGAGGCCGAACATGCGCGGGATCGAGTAGCCCCAGACGTCGGCGTCGAGGATGCCGACCTTCTTGCCGTCGGCGGCCAGCGCGGCGGCGAGGTTGGCGGTCAGCGTGGACTTGCCGACGCCGCCCTTGCCCGAGCCGACGCAGATAACGTTGGCGACCTGCGCGAGCGCGCCGGTCGGCAGCGCGCCGCCGCGGCCGAGCTTCTGCTGCAGCGCGCCCTTCTCCTGGTCGGAGAGCACGTCGAAGGCGACCGAGACCTGCTCGACGCCGAGGCCCTTGACGGCCTTGACGACGGCGGTCTGGAAGTGGTTGCGGATCGGGCAGCCGGCCGTCGTGAGCGAGACCGTGACGGCGACGCTGCCGTCCTGCGCGATCTCGACCGAGCGCACCATCCCCAGCTCGACGATGTTCTCGCGCAGCTCGGGATCGATGACGGCGGTCAGCGACTGAAGGATCTCGTCGCGAGAGGGAGAGGCCATGTGCTCCATTGTCGCAAAGTCCAACGGGCCCTTGAGTGACGAAGGGCCGCCCTTGCGGACGACCCTTCGTCGGGGAGGAGATTCGGGTGCGGCGGCGTCGGGCTAGGCGACGGAGGCGATGCGCTCCTGGACCGTGGTGGCGGCCTTCTGGGCGCCGGTGAGGCCCGTCTGCAGGAGGTTGTCGAGGCGCGCGGTGACGAGGTCGGCCTGCGACGTGATCGGCTTGAGCTGCTTGGTGGCGTCGGAGCGGAAGGACTTGACGTCCTTCTCCACGCGCGTGCGGGCCTTCTTGGCGTCGCGCTCGAAGCGCTTGACCTCGGTGGAGCCGCGGCGCTCGAAGCGCTTCAGCTCGGCCTCGAGGCGCTTGCGGCGGACCGTGAGCTCCTTCTCGACCGTGTCGCGCGACAGGCCGCGGATCGAGGAGACGGCCTCGGTGACCGCGTCGCGGGCGACCAGCGCGGCGCCGACCTGCACGTGCGCGGCGCGCTCGGCGTACTCCTGGACGAGGTCGACGCGCGTCTTGGCGGCCTCGGCCTCGGCCGTCGCGGCCTTCTTGGCGCTCGTCGCGGTCGTCTTGCGCGCGGCGGCGGCCTGGTTGGCCGAGCGCGTCTGGGCGGCCTTCTTGGCGGCCGTCGAGCGCTTCGTCGCGGCGGTCTTGCGGGCGGTCGTGCCGGTGTTGGTCGTGGCCATGCGGGTCAGCTCCTCGGTCTAAGGAAGTTAGATCTAAGTCGTTGTTCGCCTCCAACGTACCGTGCGAACACCCGTTTGTAAACCGATTCGTTCGGCCGGTTACAGCTCGAACACGGGTTCGGCGCCGGGCGCGGTTCGGACACGAACCGCGCCGACGCGACGCCTCGGGCGCCTCGGGCGACGCTAGGCGGCCCGGCGGCCGGTGCGTGCCAGGTAGGCGGCCGGCATCGCCAGCTCGCCGCTGGAGGGCGCGAGGTCCTCGGCCGACCACACGTCGCGCAGGCCCTCCACGCCCCGCGCCGCCACGACGGCGTCGCAGAACACGCGGCCCTGCTGGTACTGCTTGAGCTTGAGGTCGAAGCCGAGCAGCCGGTCGAGGATGCGCAGCAGCGGCGCGCGGTCCTCGCGGCGGCGGTCCATCGCGGCGCGCAGCGCGTCGACGTCCTCGAGCACCTCGCCGCCGGCCTGGTCCATCGCCCACTCCGCGTGGCCCTCGACGAGCCCCATCGTGCCCTGCACGCGATCGAGGATCGCCTTGCGCTCGGCGCCCATCACCGCGCCGAGCAGGCCGCCCTCGCGGACCGAGTCGGCCAGCGCCTTGACGTCGTCCATGCGGAGGTCCAGCAGCTTGCGGGGATCCATCTTGACGTCCAAGGCCCCCAGCAACTGCCGCAGCGCGCCGCCCAGCCGCGGCCGCAGCCACTCCACCGAGCCGAACTGCACCGCGTGCGTGACCTCGTGCAGCGTCACCCACGTCACCAGCTCCTCGCGGTCGGCGCCCAGCTCGCCCGCCGCGCGGTCGAGGTTCGGGCCGACCAGCAGCAGCCGCGGCGGCGCGTCGGGGTCGACCAGCGACAGCTCGTACTGGCCCAGCACGCGCCGCGCGAACAGCCCCAGCAGCGCGCCGACCTCCGCCGCGACGACCGCGCCGCCGGCGTTCTGCAGCGAGCCCAGCGGGCCGGTGGACGGCACGCTCGTCGTCGCGTCCTCGAGCACCGGCCCGAGCGTCGCGCGCATCGTCGCGAGGTTCGCGTCGATCCACGCGCCGCGCGAGACCCACTCGGCGGCGGGCAGCGTGTCGCGCGGCGTCAGCAGCGTCGCGGCGACCACCTGCTCGCGCGCGGCGGCCGCGGTCTCGTCCAGCCCGTCGGGCCGCGCGCTCGGCGGATCCTCCTTCGCCGCGCTGCGCGCGATCCGCCCCGCCAGCTCCCAGTCGACCTGCATGGCTCAGCAGACCGCCGGCAGCTGCTGGAGGTCGGCCAGCGACTCGGGCGTGCGCGCCGCGACGACCGGATGGTGGGGCTGCAGGTCCAGCGGCGCGCTCAGCGGCCCGTCCGGCGCGCCGAGGAACGCGACCTCCCCGCCGGACTCGCGGACGATCAGCTGCGCGGCCGCGGCGTCCACCGCGCGCGTGCGCGCCAGCGAGGCCATCGCGTCCACGCGCGTGGCCGCGACCTGGCACATCGACACCGCGATCGATCCCATCGCGCGGATCCGGCGCGTCGCCGCGACGAGGTCGTCGGACGCCTTGGCCAGCCAGCGCGGGTCGGCGGACTCGACGGCGATCAGCTCCAGGCGGCCGTCGGGCGTGCGGCGCTCGGGCGGCGGGGCGTCGATGCGGCGGTCGTTCAGATAGGCGCCCTCGCCGATCGCCGCGCGCCACTCCTCGCCCGGGCCGAGGTCGTAGACGAAGCCGAAGACGACGTCGGCCATCGTCGCGCCGGTGGCGACGGCGACGCTCAGCGCGTGGTGCGGCAGCCCGCGCTTGGCGTTCAGCGAGCCGTCGATCGGGTCGACGACGACGAGGATCTCCGGCGAGCCGAGGTCGACGATCCCGCGCTCCTCGGAGATGACCGTGAAGCGCGCGCCGGCGTCGTGCAGCCGCTGCAGCTCGTCGAAGACGCGGTCCTCGGCCTCGGCGTCGATGACGAGCGTCTTGTCGCCCCCACCGCCGGTCTCGCCGGTCTCGACCACGCGCTCGATGCTCGTCGGATGCGCGCGCAGGACGGCCTGCAGCCCCTCGGCCGCCGCCCGACATGCGCCGAGCCAGTCGTGGTCGAGGGCGGGATGCGCGGTCATCAGGGCCATATCCTAGGGTCGTGCCCGCTTCCCCCGGCGCCATCACACGCGCTTCGCCTTCGCCGGAGGCAGCGGTCGCCGCCCATCGCGGCGGGCCGCTGCTCGTCCTGGGCGGCGCGGGCAGCGGGCGGACGCGGACGCTGGTCGCGCGGTTCGCCGCGCTGGTGGCCGCGGGCGCCGCGCCCGAGGAGATCCTGCTGCTGACCCGCGGAGCCGCCGCCGCGGAGGCCCTGCGCGCGCGGGTCGAGGACGCGCTGGGCGACCGGCCGTTCGAGGAGCTGGCGGTCCTGCCGATCCACGCCATGTGCGCGCGGCTGCTGCGCGACGAGGCGCTGGAGGCGGGCGTCGACCCGTTCGCGGTGACCGCCACGCCGGCCGACCGGCTGGCGCTGCTGCTCGACCGCGTCGACGAGCTGACGCTGCGCCACCACGACCTGCGGGGCCGCCCCGCCGCCGTGCTCGGCGCGGTGATCGCGCGGATCGACCGGCTCAAGGACGCGGGCATCCGGCCGGCGCGCTTCAGCGAGTGGGCGGGCGCGCTGCCGGCCGAGGACGTCAGCGACCGCGCCGAGCGCGAGCGCGAGTTCGCGCGGCTGTTCGAGGCCCACGACCGGCTGCTGCTGGAGCAGGGGCTGCTGGACTTCGGCGAGCTGGTGCTGCGCGTCTGCGAGCTGCTGGAGCAGCGCCCGCACGTGCGGGCGCGGGTCGGCGGGCGCTGGCGCCACGTGCTTGTCGATGACGTCGAGGATCTGACGCCGGCGCAGCTGCGGGTGGTCGACCTGCTGGCCGCCGAGCACGGCAGCGTCGTCTGCGCCGCCGACGACGACCAGGCCGTCGAGGAGCCGCGCGGCGCCGCGGCGCGGCTGGAGGCGCTGCTGGCCGACGGCCTCGGCGGGCGCCCGGTCGACGTCGTCCGCCTCGAACGCTCCTGGCGCTGCCCGGATCGCGTGGTGACGGCGGCCGAGGCGGTCGTCGCGCCGATCGCCGAGCGGCTGGCCGAGGCGCCGGAGCGGGTCGGGTCGGGCGTTGTTGGCGATGTTCGCTTCTGGCGCTGCGCGGGCGAGCGCGCGCAGGCCCAGGGCGTCGCGACGGCGATCGAGCGGCTGGTGCGCGAGGGCGTCGCGCCCGGGCGGATCGGCGTGCTCGTGCGGTCGGTGCGCTCCGAGGGCCAGGAGCTGGCGGTCGCCATGGAGGAGCGCGCGCTGCCGTATCGCCTGGCGGGCGCGGCGGCGTTCTTCGGCCAGGCCGAGGTGCGCGACGTGCTCGCGTGGCTGCGGCTGCTGGTCAACCCCAACGACGCGGGCGCCGTCGTGCGGGCGCTGGCCCGGCCGCCGATCGAGCTGCACTCGGTGGACTTGGCGCGCTGCATCCAGATCGCCAAGCGCCGCAAGCTGGACATGGTGAGCGGGCTCGTCGCGGCGACCGAGTCGCCGCAGCTGCCTCCGGAGGCCCGCGAGCGCGTGCTGGCGTTCCTGAAGCTGCACCGGCAGGCGGCGTCGGCGCTGGACACCACGCGCCCGGACCTGTTCGTCCATCGGTTGATCGAGCGCCTCGGGCTGCGGCGCTCGCAGGTCTTCGCGGCGCAGGCCGACGTCGTCGAGCGGTTGGTGTCCCTGGCCCATGTAGGGGAACTTGCCGCGTCCTACGTCCGGCGCGCGCCGCAGGCCACGCCGCGCGAGTTCGCGCGCTGGCTGGCGGCGGTGGCCGAGGCGGGCGGCGGCGTCGGCGACCCGGAGGACTCCGCCGACGACGACGGCGCGCCCCCGCGCGGCGACGCGGTCGCGGTGCTGCCGATGCACGCGGCCAAGGGCCTGGAGTTCGACCACGTGTTCGTCTGCGGGCTGCAGTCGTCGCGGATGCCGGGCGCGCGCCGCGTGCTGGTCGAGCCGATCCCGAGCGAGCTGTCGGTGGTGGCGCCGGACACGCGCGCGTCGCACGTCGCCGAGATGCGGCGCGTGCTGCACGTCGCGATGACGCGGGCGCGCGAGGGACTCGTGCTGGCCTACGCGGGCTCGTCGGAGCGCGGCGCGCCGCAGCATCCGTCGCCGTTCGCCGAGGAGGCGCGCGAGGCGCTGGGCGAGGAGTGGGAGGACGTCGACGAGCAGCTCTTCGGGCCCGACGAGGCGCTGCACGCGGCGATCGGGCAGCTGCGCGACGAGCTGCTGAGCGACGTCCAGCAGATCGGCGCGCGGATCGGCGAGCTGCGGCTGGACACCGACCTCGACGTCGCCCACGGCGTGACGCGCTACCTGGAGCTGCTGAAGCTCGCGGCGCTGCACGCGCGACCGGCCGGGCAGGAGGTGGCCGACGCGCTGCCGGGGATCAACGCCGCGATCCTGCACGCGGCGACCGCGCAGCAGCGGGAGATCCTCCAGACCTCGACGCTGGACGACGTGCTGCTGGAGGGCGAGCGCGACGCGCGCGTGCGGGCCAAGGCGACCGCGGCGCGCCACGAGCCGTCGCTGCTGCCGTTCCTGCCGCGGCGCGGCGAGGGGCTGGCGCTGAGCGCGTCCGACATCGAGACCTACCGGACGTGCCCGTTGAAGTACAAGTTCGCGCGCGTGTTCCGCGTGCCGCAGGAGCCGACGATCAACCAACGCTTCGGCATCGTCGTCCACCAGGTGCTGGAGCGCTACCACCAGAGCGGCGGGTCGAGCGTCGACGAGCTGTTGGGGTTGTTGGAGGCGGGCTGGCGGCGGTCGGGCTTCGGGCCGACCGACGAGGAGCGCCAGCTGCACGCCAAGGCCGAGAACGCGCTGCGCAAGTACCACGAGCGCTTCCAGGCCGACGACGCCGAGCCGATGTGGTTCGAGAAGTCCTTCAACTTCAAGATCGGCGAGCACACGCTGCGCGGTCGCGTCGACCGCGTCGACCGCTTGGCCGACGGCCGCTACGAGCTGATCGACTACAAGACCGGCCGCCCGAAGGCGGCGGCGCAGCTGCGCGACGACGTGCAGCTGGCGCTGTACGCGGTCGCCGCCGGGCGCGCGTGGTCGCTGGAGTCCTCGGTGCAGTCCTACCTGTACGTGTTGGACGACCAGAAGGTCCCGCTGCCCGACGACGCCAACGACGCGGAGTGGATCGAGGAGACCGTCCGCGAGGTCGCCGACGGGATCCTCGGGCAGGGCTTCGAGCCGACGCCGTCCTACGCGGCGTGCTCGATCTGCGACTACCGGATCGCCTGCCCGGCGGCCGAGCGGTAGGGCTCCGGCCGGCGGCGCCGGTCAGCTCAGGAAGCCGAGCAGCAGGCCCAGCAGGACGACGATGAAGAGCGCGAGCGCGACGACCGCGAGGTAGGCGCCGGGGCTGCGGTGGGCCGGCGGGCGGGGCAGCGCGCCGCGTTCCAGCGGCCGCAGCGGCTCGCCGGAGGCGTCGTGCTCGTCGCGGGTGGTGAAGGGCTGGGTGTCGTCGGCCCCGGCGTGGCCGTCGCCGTCGGCCGGCACCGGGGTCAGCACGCGCGTCTCGTCCTCGCCGGCGATCGGGGTGACGACCCGCGTCTCGTCGGCCTCGGGGTCGTGCGCGTGCGTGGACCACAGGGCCCCGCGCGCCCCGGGCTCCCGGCGCTCATGGGCGCCGGCGTCGGCCTCCGCGGCGCGCCGCAGGGCCCCGACGCGCGCCTGGGCGGCCTCGAGCTGCTGCTCGAGATCGGCGACCCGGGCGGCCGCGGCCTTGTCGGGATCGTCGGCCTCGGCGGCGTGGCGCAGCGCGTCGAGCCGGTTGGCCGTGCTCGCCAGCTCCTGCTCGAGGTCGGCGATCCGCGCCTGCGACCGCTCGCGCTCCTCGGCCAGCTCGGCGCGCAGGACCGCGATGCCCTCCTCGGCGGCCAGCGCCCGCGCCTGGGCATCCGCCGCGCGTCGGCGCTCGGCGACGAGACCGGGACCAGCGCCCGCGACAGGATGCTCGGCGGTGTCGGCGGGACGATCGGTCGCGTCGGCGATCCGCGCGCGCCCGGGGATCGACGCTTCCGCCTCGCCCGCGCGCTTCTCGGCGGCCTCGGCGCGCACCTCCGCTTCCTCGATCCGCGCCAGCAACCGCTCCTCGACCGCCGCCTCCGCGCGCGCATTGGCCTCCGCCAACTCGGAGGCATGACGCTCCTCCGCCGCATCCGCGCGCACGTTGGCCTCCGCCAACTCGACGGCATGACGCTCCTCCACGGCGTCCGCGCGCGCGTTGGCCTCGGCCAGCTCGGAGGCATGACGCTCCTGCGCCGCGTCCACACGCGCGTTGGCCTCGGCCAGCTCGGCTGCGTGGCGCTCCGCGGCCTCGGCCGCCACGTGGTCGCGCTCGTCCCGCTGGTCGGCGAGCGCGGCCTCGTGAGCCGTGCGAGCCGCGGCAGCGTCGGAGGCCGCGAGGCGGTGGGCCTCCACGACCTCGCGCTCGAGGTCGGCGATGCGCTCGGCGGTCTCGGCCAGCGCCTCGTCGCGGGCGGCCGAGACGGCGGCGCCGAGCTCGCCGGCGGCGGCGCTCGCCTCGGCGCGGGCGGTCGCGACGTCAGCCTCGGCGGCCTCCAGCTCGCGACGCAGCGCGTTGGCCTCGCGGGCCAGCAGCGTGAGGCGCTCGGCGTCGGCGGGCTCGTCGGGCGCGGGCAGGTCGAGCAGCGTCCCGCGCAGCCCCAGCGCGAAGCGCGCCGCGTCGTAGGCCTCGGCGGGGATCGCGTAGGCCGCGCGCCACCGGTCGCCGTCGAGCGCCGCGCGCGACGGCGCCAGCTCCAAGCGCGGCCGGTCGACGGCGGCGTCGGCCTCCACGACGAGCACGGGCCGACGCGCGAAGCGCCCGGACGCGGCGGCGACGCGGCCCTCGATCTCCACGACGACCAACGCGCCGGGCACCGGCGTCGCGGTGAAGCGCAGCAGCTCGAAGGGCGAGCGGCCGCGGCGGGCGCCGCGCGCGGGCGTTGCGTCCGCGTCCGCCGTCACGTGCGCTCCGAGCCGTCCTCGTCGTCCGGCAGCCCGGACAACGGCTGGGTGCGTTCCAGGTCGGCCGCCTCGGGACGCCCCGGCGCGGGCGTGCCGGACGCCGGCGCGGCGGGCGTGCGGGACGCAGGCGTGCCGGAGGCCGGCGTGGCCGACGCCGGCGCGGCGGCGGGCCGAGCGGCGGTGGCCGCCGTCTCCTCCTCGGTGCCGCGCGGCCGGAAGCGCCCGGTGCGGCGCGGCGGCTCGTCGGCGGCGCCGGTCGCCCCCATCCCGACGTCGGCGTCGGTGGCCGCGCCGCTCAGGTCGGTCGCGAACAGCGAGCCCGACGGCGCGTCAGCGTCGAGGTCCTCGGCAGCCTCGGCGTCGACGTCCTCGTTGCGCCGGTCGACGGCCGCGACACGACGGCGGACGTCCCGCTCGCGGACGTGCACGGTCACCGAGATCGCCGACAGCGACAGCGCCGACCCCGCGCCCATCAGGAGCGACCCGGCCAGCGCGAGCCACGCGCCGCCGGCCGGGCTCGTGTTCGCCGCCGCCGGCGGGTCGTTGAGCAGCTGCACGACGACGATGAGCAACGCCGCCCCCGGCAGCGCGATGCCCGACCACGGCGGCAGCAGGTCCGGACGCATCGACGCGACCATCCCACCGACGGCCAGCGCGGCGAGCACCAGGTCCAAGGTCTCGAAGACCTCCCAGCCGGTCAGGCCGTTGTCGTACCACCGGAGGAACAGGGAGATCAGCAGCAGCGCGGAGCCGGCGAAGAGCACGGCGCGACCAAGGTCCATCGGACGAGGCATGGACGTGCTTTTCCCCGCGGTCCGCCGGATGACACCTGATTTCCCGTCAGAGCATCGCCCGCGCCAGTCCCCCGGCGCGGCCGATCGCGCGACGGCGCCGCCTCCCACGACGGGCCCGACGCCCATGACCAGCACGACCGGCCCCGACCCCGGCGGTTGCGTCGCCGCGCCACAACGCCCGGGCCGACGCCACGCCCAAGCCTCCGGCACTCCCACACCCCGCCACGCCAGCGCCCGCACCCGGCACCCGGCACCCGGCACCCGCCCAGCAGGTCGCATACGGGGCCATCGAGCCATCAGAACGCCACCTTATTAACTTAGTGATACTGATCATTAACGGTGCCATAGGGCAGTGCCGGCGGTGACTGGATCCGGCGGGACGACCCTTCTGACGTGCACGGGTACGAGCGGGGACTGGCACGGTCCCCTCCGGCGCGTTCAACATCGTGTCGGGCACGATGACCTACAGCCCCTGCTCGCTCTCGGGCACGGGGTATGAGATCGGTTGCACGTACTCGATGGTTCCGGCGACGACCCCGGCGATCATCTCGGGCTCGGCGAGCATGGCTTGCACGTACAGGCTCGCCACGACCGGGACGCGCTCTGCCACATTGCCGGCTCACTCTGACTGCGCCGGGAACGCTGGTCATGTCGCCCGAGACGGGCACCGGTGGAGGCTCCTGCTCGTTGTACCTCGGCACCTCCGCCTCCGCCTTCGCCCACATGTCGGAGCAGTCGCTCAACCTGAGCAGCGGCGGCCCCATCTTCTCGCGTGACGCGTGAGTTGACCGACCGCTAGAGCGAGGCGCCCGTCGCCCGGGCGCGAGCCGCACGCTTTCGGCCCGCCCGACCAGGCGGGCCGAAACGCGTTCGGAGACCGTGCCTAGGCGCCCGCGCCGATCGCTCGGCGCAGGTCCGCCACGAGATCCTCGGGCGCCTCGACGCCGCAGGACAGGCGGACGAGGTCGGCGGGCACGGCCGCGTCGGAGCCCTCGACGGATTGGTGGGTCATCGCCTGCGGGACCTCGATCAGCGATTCGACGCCGCCCAGCGACTCGGCCAGCGTGAAGAGCCGCGTGCGCTGCGCGATGCCGATCGCGTCGGGGTGGCGGAAGGAGACCATGCCCGAGAAGCCCGGCCAGCGGACGTCCTCGACGGCCGGCGCGGACTTCAGGAAGCCGACGACCGCCTCGGCCGAGGCGGCGTGCGCGGCCATCCGCAGGTGCAGGGTCCGCAGCCCGCGGTGGACGAGGAAGCAGTCGAACGGGCCGGGCACCGCGCCGACCGAGTTCTGGATGAACCGGACCTGCTCGTGGACGGCCGGGTCCTTGACGATCACCGCGCCGCCAACCGTGTCGGAGTGCCCGCCCAGGTACTTGGTCACCGAGTGCACGACGGCGTCGGCCCCCAACTCCAGCGGCCGCTGGTTGACCGGCGTGGCGAACGTGTTGTCGACCGCCACGAACGCGCGACCGCCGACGGTCGCGATCTCCTCGCGCAGGTCGACGACGTTCAACAAGGGGTTGGTCGGCGACTCGATCCACACCAGCCGCGTCTTCTCGGTCAGGGCCGCGACGATCGCGCCCGGATCCGCCTGGTCGACCAACGTGTAGGTCAAGCCGAACCGCGTCAGCACCTTGTCGACCAGCCGGTAGGTCCCGCCGTAGAGGTCGTTGGGCAACACGAGGTGGTCGCCCGCCGCGCAGACCGCGCTCAGCAGCGCGTGCGTGGCCGCCATGCCCGACGAGAACGACGACGCCAACCCACCCTCCAGCTCGCCCAGCGCAGACTCGAGCGCCGCGCGCGTCGGGTTGGCGCTGCGCGCGTAGTCGAAGTCCTCCACGAACTCGCCGACCGCGGGCTGCGCGAACGTCGACGTCTGGTGGATGGCGGGGATGACCGAGCGGAAGGTCGGATCGGGCTCCAACCCCGCGTGCACCGCACGTGTCGCGAAGTTCATCGTGCCGCACCATGAGCCGCGAGCACGTCGCGGCGGAAGCTCTCTCTCATCGTGCCAGCGATTCCAGCAGGTCCGCCCGCGACACGATGCCCACGGGACGTCCGTTCTCCATCACCAGCAGCGCCTGCCGGTCGCCGACAAGCAGCTCGACGGCCTCGCGCACCGGGTCGTCGGCCGACACCGCGTACAGCGGCGGCTCCATCACCGCGACGATCTCGGCGCCCAGCAGCGCCGGCTCGTCGATCGCGCGCGCGAGCAGCCCGCGCTCGCCGACCGACCCGACGACCACGCCGGGGTCCGTCGCGCTCACGACCGGCAGCTGCGAAACGCCGTGCTCGTGCAGCAGCGCGACGGCGTCGCGGACCTTCTGGTGCGTCTGCACCGTCACCAGCGACGGCATCCCCGCCGCGCCGTCGGCCTTGCGCCGCAGCACGTCACCGACCGCCAGGTCACCGGCGCGCTCCAGGAACCCGTACTGGGTCATCCACGCGTCGTTGAAGATCTTGGACAGGTAGGACCGTCCGCCGTCCGGCAGCACGACGACCATCAGCGCGTTGGGGTCGTCGATCGTCTTGGCCGCCTCCAGCGCCGCCCACATCGCCGTGCCGCACGAGCCGCCCGCCAGGATGCCCTCCTCCATCGCCAGCCGGCGCGTGGTGAGAAACGAGTCGCGGTCGCTCACGCGGATCCACCGATCGACGATCGTCTTGTCGAACGTCTCGGGCCAGAAGTCCTCGCCGACGCCCTCCACCAGGTAGCCCTTGACCTCGTCGTCGGTCGCCGCGCTGTAGATCGACCCCACCGGGTCGGCGCCGATGATCTGGATGTCCGGGTTGCGCTCCTTGAGGTAGCGCCCGATCCCGCTGATCGTCCCGCCCGTGCCGACGCCCGCGACCAGGTGCGTGATCTTGCCGCCGGTCTGCTCCCAGATCTCCGGGCCCGTGGACGCGTAGTGCGCCGCGGGGTTGTTCGGGTTGAAGTACTGGTTGGGCTTGAACGCCCCCGGGATCTCGGCCGCCAGCCGGTCGGAGACCGAGTAGTAGGACTCGGGCGATTCGGGCTCGACGTTGGTCGGGCAGACCACGACCTCGGCGCCGTAGGCGCGCAGGAGGTCGATCTTCTCCTTGGACATCTTGTCGGGCATGACCGCGATGACGTGGTAGCCCTTCAGCCGCGCGGCCATCGCCAGGCCGGTGCCGGTGTTGCCCGAGGTCGGCTCGACGAGCGTCCCGCCCGGGCGCAGCAGCCCGTCGCGCTCGGCGGCCTCGATCATCGCCAGCGCCGCTCGGTCCTTGATCGACCCGCCCGGGTTCAGCGCCTCGACCTTGGCCACAATCTGGGGCGTCAGCCCCGCGCCCAGACGCGAGAGCCGCACCAGCGGCGTGTCGCCGACGGTGTCGAGGATCGAGTCGCGGATGTCGACGCGCATGTCCACGGAAGCGGGTTCCATGCCGTCCAGTGAAGCACTCGTGCGACTTAACCGCTAGGACTCCGCAGGATCGTTGCAATTTTGATGCAGAATCGAAGATCCTTCGGCAACTTCTGTCACCATCGTGGCCATGCCGAACGACCTGCGCCTCGACGACACCGACCGCGCGATCCTCGAAGCGCTGTCGGCCGACGCGCGCATCTCCAACGCGCGTCTGGCCGAGCGGGTCGGGGTCGCGCCGTCGACCGCGCTGCAGCGCGTCCGCCAGCTCCGGGCCTCCGGCGTGCTGCGCGGCTTCCACGCCGAGATCGACCTGGCCGCGCTCGGCCGCCCGCTGCAGGCGATGGTCGCCGTGCGGCTGACCGTGCACAACCGCGAGCAGATCGACACGTTCACGAGCAATGTCCGGCGGCTGCCCGGCGTGCTGACGGTCTTCCACCTCGCGGGCGCCACCGACTACCTCGTCTGGCTCGCCACCGCCGACGCCCAGGACCTGCGCGAGTTCGTCGTCGAGCACCTGGCCTCCGACCCCGCGGTCGCCCACGCCGAGACGTCGCTGATCTACGAGCACCGGCGTGGGCCGGGCATCTGGGGGACGGCGGACCCCAGCTAGGCGCGCAGCGCGGCGAGCGACGCGCGCTGCGCACCCGACGCGTCGAAGTTCGCCGGGTCCAGCCACGCCTCGAATCCCGCGCGCACGCGCGACCACTCGCCGTCGACGATCGAGAACCACGCTGTGTCCCGGTTGCGCCCCTTGACGATCAGGTGTTGACGGAACGTGCCCTCGTAGGTGAAGCCGAAGCGCTCCGCCGCGGCGCGCGACCGCACGTTGGCCGCGTCGCACTTCCATTCCAGGCGCCGCACGCCCAGGACGTCGAACGCGTGACGCGCGAGCAGGTACACCGTCTCGGTCGCCGCCGGCGTGCGCTGCAGCGCGGCGCCGAACCAGATGTGGCCGATCTCGATGACGCCGTTGGCCGCGTCCCCGCGCAGGAACGAGACGACGCCGGCGGCGGCGCCATCCACGACGACGGCGTAGAACCACGGGTCCTCCGCAACGGCTTGCGCGCGAAGGTGCGCGGAAAGCGCGGAGACGTCCGCGAACGGCCCATACGGCAGGTAGGACCACAGGCGTGGATCACCAGCGGACTGAGCAGCGAAGAGGTCGTCGGCGTGCGCGACCGGGTCAAGACGACGAAGCTCGACGAGACGCCCGAGGAGCGGTGCGTCGTCGGGCAGACGAGCGCCGGCGTACGACGACAGGTCGGTCACCGCTTCGTGGCCTCGATCCCGCGCACGTCGCCGTCCTCGTCGCGCAGCACCTGCACGTCCTCGTAGCCCGCGTACTCCAGGTCGTCGGCGATCAGCGCGGCCTCGTCGCCGCCCAGCTCCAACAGCAGGGCGCCGCCCGACCGCAGCACGCGCGCCGCGCCGCTGAGCGCCCGCCGCAGGATCGCGCAGCCGTCCGGGCCGCCGTCGTAGGACAGCGGGGTCTCGAAGGTGAAGGTGTCGCGCTGCAACAACGACAACTCGCCGGTCGGGACGTAGGGGACGACGCCGACGACGACGTCCGCGACGATGCCGTCGGGCAGCGGGGCGAAGAGGTCGCCCGCGTAGGCGTCGACGCCGTTGGCCCGCGCACACGCGACCGCCTCGGGCGAGACGTCGGTCGCGTACACCCGCCCGGCGCGCTCGGCGAGCGCCATCGCCAGCGCGCCGCTGCCGGTGCAGACGTCGATCGCGACGCCGCCCTCCGGCAGCCGCTCCAGCGCACGCCGCGCCAGCAGCTCGGTCTGCCAACGCGGGACGTAGACGCCCGGGGTGACCGCGACGCGACGGCTGAGGAACGGTGCCCAGCCCGTGATCCAGGCCAGCGGCTCGCCGGTCAAGCGGCGCTCGACCAGCGCCTCCAACGCCGCGCCGTCTCCGTGTGCGGCCTCCAGCAGCTCCTCGGCCTCCTCGTCGGCGGCCACGAACCCGCCCGCGGCCAGGCGGGCGGTCAGCGCCTCAGCGTCCACCGGCGATGTCGGGGCCCTCCGGCCCGCGCTGACGGAGGAAGCGCTGGAACTCGCGCGCGATGACGTCGCCCGACGGCAGCTCGGTCGGGTCGGTCTCCTCTTCCTCCTCGGCGGCCGTGCGCTCCAGGCGCTCGACGAACGCCTGGACGTCCGGGTCGCTCTGGACCGCCAGCGACACCTGGCGCTCGTAGTCGGCCGAGGCGACCTCCAGCTCCTCGGCGTCGACGCTCACGCCGACCAAGGACTCCAACTTCCGTACCAATGCCAACGCCGCCTTCGGGTTGGGCGCAGCCGCGACGTAGTGCGGGACCGAAGCCCACAGCGACGCCGACGGGATGCCGGCGTCCGAGCAGGCCGCCTGCAGGATGCCGACGATGCCCGTCGGCCCCTCGTAGGTCGTCGGCGCCAGCTCGTGGCCCTCGATCAGCGTCGGGTCGCTCGACAGGCCGGTGATCCCGACGGGGCGCGAGTGCGGGACGTCGGCCAGCAGCGCGCCGAGCGAGACGACCATCTGGGTGCCGAGCGCCTCGGCGAGATCGACGATCAGCCGCGTGAACGTGCGCCAGCGAAACGACGGCTCCGGCCCCGAGAGCAGGACGAGGTCGCGGGGTGCGCGCGGGATGCGGGCCTCGTAGATCTCCACCGATGGCCACTGGATCTCGCGGGTCTCGCCGTCGACCATCTCGACGCGGGGCCGCGTGGCCTGGAAGTCGAAGAACTCCTCGGGGTCGATCTGCGCGAAGCGGGTGGCGCCGAGCGACGCGCCGAAGAAGCGCAGCGCCGCCGAGGCCGCGTCCCCGGCGTCGTTCCAGCCGGTGAACGCGCACACGAGCGCCGGAGCCCGGAGGCCGTCGGGCCTGCTCTCCCAGATGAGCGGCTGCATCAGCAGGACGGTAGCGTCCTCGGCGCCGCCACCGTGATGGACTCCGTCTCCGACACCCCAACCACGATCGCGACGCTGCGCGCGGGCGACGAGGTCGACGCCGTTTTCGCCTGCACCCGCAAGGAACGGCTGATGTCGCGCGCCGGCACGCCCTACCTGGCGGTGGAGCTGCGCGACCGCACCGGCGCGATCCCGGCGCGGGTGTTCCGGGACGCCGACGTCGCGACGGCGCGCTTCGAGCGCGGCGACCTGGTCAAGGTCGCGGGCCGCGTCGAGCGCTTCCGCGAGGAGCTGCAGCTGGACCTGCGCTCGATCGCCAAGGCCCCCGAGGGCGAGGCCGACCCGGCGACGTTCCTACCGGTCGCCTACCGCGACCTCGACGAGCTGGACGGCTTCCTGGAGCACCTGGCGGGCGAGGTCCATGACGCCGACTACGCGAGGCTGCTCGGCGCGTTCCTGGGCGACACGACGTTCCGCGCCGCCTTCCGCCGCGCCCCCTGCACGCGAGCCGGCCATCACGCCTATCTCGGCGGTCTGCTGGAGCACACGGTCGCGGTCGGCACGCTCGCGCTGGAGGCCTGCCAGCTGCACCCGCGGCTGAACTCCGACCTGCTGCTGACCGCCGCGATCCTGCACGACGTCGGCAAGATCCAGGAGTTCACCTACGGCGCGGAGATCGGGCTGTCGGAGCCCGGCCGACTGCTCGGCCACGTCGAGCTGGGGCTGCGGCTGATCGACGCGCGCTCCGGTGCGCTGGACGTCGAGCACCGGCTGGCGCTGAGCCACTGCGTGCTCACCCACCACGGGCCGGACGCCGCGCCGCAACGGCGCTTCGGGTCGGCGGAGGCACTCGCGCTCTACCGCCTCAACGCGCTCGACGCCACCGTCAAGGGCGCGCTCGAGCACGGCCTGGACTGACCGCACCGCACCCCGCCGTCGCGCACGCCGCGGGGACGCACGCGAGCACGGACTGGCCTGACCGCACCGCACCCCGCCGTCGCGCACGCCGAGGGAACGCGCGGGGGCGCGGGGGCGCACACAGCCCCAACCGACACGCCGCGCCGGCGCCTGCCGCTCAGAACGACGCCTCCGCCAGCGCCGCGCGCGAGCTGATCCCGAGTTTGCGGTAGACGCGGCCCAGGTGCCACTCGACGGTCTTGCGCGTCAAGAACAGCTCGGCGGCGATCTCGGGGTTGGAGCGGCCGGCGGCGGCCAGCGCCGCGACGCGGCGCTCGCCGGCGGTGAGCGTGTCGGCGTCGGGACGGGCGCGGGGGCCGCGCCGGCCGCCGGCGGCCCGCAGCTCGCCGTGGGCACGCCGGGCGAGCGGGTCCGCCCCGCGCGCCTCGGCCACCGCCAGCGCCTCGCGCAGCGGCGCCCGCGCGTCGCGCGGGCGACCCGCGCGCCGCAGCGCCGCGCCGAGGTCGGCCAGCGCGTAGGCGCGCTCCAGCTCCAGCCCGCTGCCGTCCAGCAGCGCGACCGCCTCCTCCAGCGGCGCGATCGCCTGCGTGACCGCCGCCCGCGCGCGCAGCCCGAGCGCCCAGGCCCGGCGCGCGCCTGCGGCCCGCGCGATCGCCACCGCCGCCTCGGCCAGCGCGGCCGCGCGCTCGCGGTCGCCGGCGCGCACGAGCGCCAGCGCCGCCTTGGCCTGCCACGGCACCGCGCCCGGCGCGCCGATCGCCAGCGCCTCCAGCTCGGCGCCCGCCTCCAGGTAGCGCGCCGCCGCCGCGGCCGGGTCGGACTCGGCCATCGCGAGGTCGCCGCGCGCCTCCAGGAGGAACGGGCGGTCGAGGCCGGGGTCGTCGTCGGCCAGCTCCAACGCCGCCCGCGCGCCGGCCAGGTCGCCGCGCTCGACGTGCGCGCGCCCCAGCCGCGCGGCCGACCACTGCAGCGTCATCTCCCACCCGCGCGCGCTCAGCTCCAGCGCGGGCTGCATCTCGTCGATCGCCTCCTGCGGCCGGCCCTGGCGCAGCAGCAGGTGCGCGCGCAGGTACGACGCCGCCCCCGCGGCGGTGAGCGACCCGACCCGCTGCGCGACCGGCTGGACCGCGTCGAGCATCGCCTCGGCCGCGTCCAGCTCGTCGACCCACAGCAGGGCGACGACCGCGAAGGACAACACGATCGTCGCCGACAGCAGGTCGTCGGGCAGCGTTGTCAACGCGATTGGGTCGATGAGCGAGCGGACGTCGGCGGGCGTGCGGCCGAGCACCGCCGCCTCGCAGGCCAGGATCCCGCGCTGGACGGCGCTGAACGGCGGACCGGCCTCGGCCAGCTCGCGGACGTCCGCGCGGCCCTCGGGGAAGTGCACGCGCGCCGCGAGCCGGAGGTCCTCCAGCCGCGCGCGGACGTGGGGCGCCGCGTCGGGCTCGGCCAGGCCCGCACCGATCGCGCGCAGCGCGCCGTCGATGTCGGTCCGCAGATACGCGCGGTAGGCCAGCGCCAGCTGCGCCTCGGCGCGCTGCGCGCCGCCGACCGCCGCCAGCAGCCGCTCCAGCGCCGGGTCGTCGGGCACGGTCCCGCTGGCGGTCGCCGCGAAGGCCAGCGCGATCTGCGCCGCGTCGCGGTCGGCGTCGGCCAGCGGCTCGTCCAGCGCGCGGGCCAGCAGCCGCGTCGCCGTGCCGGGGTCGCCGTGGGCGATCGCCGCGTCCGAGGCCTTCAACAACGTCCGACCCGCGCCCGGCGCGGCGCCCGGCGGCGCCTCGACCAGCTGCGCCGCCACCGCCTGGTCCGGCGCGCCGTCGGCGGCCAGCAGCGCGGCGGCGCGCGCGTGCATCCGGGCGCGCGTGTGCGCGCCGATCGTCTCCCGCAGCGCGGCGCCGACGAGCGGGTGGACCAACGCCACCGGCTCGCCGTCGGCCAGCAGGTGCGCGGCGGCCAGCGCGTCGGCGGCCGCCGCGGCGCGCGGCGCGTCCAGCGACGCCAGGCCCGCGACCGTCGTCAGCGGCGCGTCGTGGCCGATGATCGCCGCGGCGCGCGCGAGCGCCAGCTGGTCGTCCGGGAGCGACCGCACCCGCGCCGCCAGCGCGCGCAGCACGGTCGCGGGCACCAGCCCGCCGATCCGCGCCGCGGTCGCCGCGCTGGGCGCCGCGCCGTCGACGGCCAGCTCGGCCAACAGCTCGGCGAGCAGGAACGGGTTGCCGCCCGTCGCCTCCGCGCACGCGGCCACGAACGCGGCGTCGGGCTCGCCGCCGAGGCGCTCGGCCGCCAGCGCGCGGACCGCGCCACCGCCCAACGGCGCGGGCACGACCACCCGCGCGCCCGCCACCGCGCGCACGCGGTCCAGCAGCTCCTCGGGCGCGTCCGGCTCCCCGGCGCGCGCCGCGGCGATCAGCAGCGCCGGCCGCTCGATCCCCTCGGCCAGCGTCGCCAGCCAGGCCAGCGACGGCGTGTCGGCCCAGTGCAGGTCGTCGACCACCAGCACCAGCGGCGCGCCCGCCTCGGCGGCCGCCTCGGCCAGCAGCGCGCGCAGCGCGTGGGCGATCGCCAGCCGGCGGTCGTCGCCCAGCGCGACGCCGCCCGCCCAGCGCCGGTCGTCCCAACGCCGCGCCAGCGGCGCCACGAGCTGCCGCGCCACCCCGAACGTGAACGCGCGCTCCAGCTCCAGCGCCCGCGCGCGCAGCACCACGCGCCCGGCCCCGGCGTCAGCCCCCGCGTCGGCCCCGGCGGCGGCCCGCGCCGCGTGGTCCAGCAGCCGCGACTTCCCGCAGCCCGCAGGACCCTCGATCAGGACGACGCCCGGCTCGCCCGCCCCGATCGCGTCGTCCAGCAACGACGTCTCCCGCTCCCGCTCCAGCAGCGTGCCCGCACGCACGCGGGCCAGTATGGCGTCACTGCACCACGCACTGCCCCTTGCCCGGCCAGTTGATCGTCGTGCCGCCCGGGCCGAACTCGACGGTCTGGTGGGCGATCCGCGTGGTCTTCAGCGACCCCAGGATGTCGAGCGCGAACCCCAGCGGCTGCATCAGCGGCCGGCCGATCTCGGTGTCGACGCTGTTGAACATGTCGTCGGTCAGGCTCTGCCCCGGGAACGTCGGCGCCGGGCGGTCGTCGCCCAGCGGCCGCAGGATCCGGTTGGTGCCGTCGTCGGCGTTCTGCGGATAGGCCTTGGCGAAGACCCAGTTCTCGCTGACCGGCCCGGCGGTCGTGGTCACGCCGAAGCCCCCGCCGTTGGCCATTCCCGAGAACAGCGAGAACGCGGTCGACCCCTGGTTGCACGGGTACTGGCGCGGGTCGGTCGGCAGGTCCGCGCCGAGCGTCCCGGTCTGGCGGATGAGCCCGTCGAACTGGAGGGGGAAGAGCGCCTCGTAGGCCCGGATCGACACCGCCCGGTCGCTGATCGCCTGGATCGTCGCGACGGTGTCCTGGTCGCCGACGTCCCAGGCCCAGCTCAGCTGCGCCCGTCCGGCGACCGCGTCGAGCTTGCCCCAGTCGTCGAGCAGGATGTCCTCCATCGTGCCCAGGCCCTGCGCCTCGGCGCCGAGCTGGGTCTTGATCTGGTTGCCGAGCTGGTCGGCGGTGGAGGTGACCGACGCCTCGGTCTGCTTCTCGCCGTCCTCGTCGGTGAGCGTGTCGGACGCCAGCCCGATCATCGACGCGAGCAGGTCCATGCCCTTGAGCGCGCCGGCGATCGCCGCCTCCTCGGGCAGCACCTCGGGCATCGCGCCGAGCGTCAGGAACGTGTCCTCGGCGTAGTCGAGGATGTGGTCGTCGGGGACGTCGTAGCGCGGGGCGTTGACGTCGCTCTCGATGGCGTCGGTGATCGACGAGATCCGGTCGAAGACGTTCTGGCGCTCGGAGGAGATCGGGTACTCGAGGCGGTCGAACAGCGCCAGGACGAGCGGCACGTCGGTCCACTCCTTGTGCAGCTGGACCTTGGCGGCGTGGAGGTCGTCGGCGGTGAACCTCGACGGGTCGCACGCGTCGTAGGACGACACCGGGTAGTCCTGCGCGAGCGAGTCATAGTCCATGTCGGCCATCGTGGCCGAGAAGCTGCCCCACGCCAGCTTGTCGGCGCCCGAGGCGTAGTTGGCCTCGACCGGCAGCCGCTTCAGGCCGACCGCCTCGCCGACGCAGTCGATCGCCGCCGCCGGGCCGGGCTGGTTGCGCAGCGGCCACGGCGTCGCCTGCTGGTAGACGATCGCGGGCAGCTCGTCGCTGGTGACGGTGGAGGCGCCGGCGTACTTGGCGTAGTACTGCGACGCGCTGTTGCGCGCCAGCGTGCCGCGCAGCAGGCCCGGGCTGTCGCTCGCCGCGCGGCTGGCCACGCGCGCCCACGGCGCCAGCGGGCGCCCCTCCTGGTCGCCATAGCCCTCGGGCGCGACGAGCGCGTAGTTGGGCAGCAGGTCGTCGTTGACGTCCTTGGCCAGCGGGTCGTCGCCGAGCGCGTCGAACAGCAGCGCGTGCCCGCCGAGCTGCTGCTGGTCGTTGGCCGCGATGTTCCACCAGTACGGCAGGTCGCCGCGGCCCTCGTAGGCGTCCCAGCGGTTGATCTGGCCGATCGACTGCACGATGACCAGCGCGGACGGGTCGTTGGCGTAGGTCGACAGGAGCTGGTGCATCCGCACCAGGTCGGTGACGATCGTGTCGACCGAACCGCCGCGCGTGGTGAACGTGTCCTGGGCGCGCGGGTAGAGCGAGCCGGCGTCGAGGACGAGGACGAACACGCCCGCCCGCGGCGCCACCAGCGCGTTCGACGTGTAGGTCTGGCCGCCGACCGTGACGACCGCCTGGGTCGGCGTCGTGCCGGGCGCGTCGGTGTCGAAGGGCACCGCGTCGTCGTCGGCGTAGGCGTAGTTGTCGTGGACGTCCTGGCGCAGGTAGCCGTGGATCGACCCGGCGGGCAGGCCGTTGCCGGGCGCCAGCCCGGGGTTGACCGTGCCCTGGCCGACCGGCAGGCCCGGGATGCCGATCGCCGAGAAGCCCGAGCAGGCGCCCGCGAGCGTGATGTCGCAGGCGACGGTCGCCAGCGGGTCGTTCGCGAGCGGCGAGGCGCCGATCGACGCCAGCGCCGCGTCGATGTGCGACACCGCGGTCGCGTCGGCCGCGGGCGCGGTCCGGCCCAGGCCGGGCGTGGCGACGATCACGAGGTCGGCGCTGGTCAGCGCCGCGAGGTCGACCTGCAGCTGCTGGGTGGCCGCGTCGCTCGACCCGTAGCCCTTGTTGGAGCGCGGCTCGAGCGTCGCGCGATCGAGGACGACCACTTGGATCGCCGCGCCCGCCGGCGCCGGGTACACCGTGGTGCCGACGGTGACGCCCGGCGCGCTGCGCGTCGCCGCGATCGTCGTGACCGGCAGGCCGATCGCCGGCGTCGAGGGCGCGACGCGCAAGGTCATGGTGTCGGCGTCGGCGTCGGCGTCGGCGTCGGCGATCGCGTCGGCCGCGTGCGCCGCGGCGCCGCGACGCGTCTCGGTCACGCGCAGCCGGACGCGGTAGGTGCCGGGACGGTCGGGCTTGAGCCGCGGGCGCATCGCGGTGGCGGTCGCCAGCTTCGCCTTCGATCCGCGCGGCGCGCGCACGACCTCCCAGCGGTAGCGCAGCGCCGAGCCGCGGTGCGCGGCCCGAGCGCGGGCGGCGCTCAGCACTGCGGTGCCGCCGAGCGTCGCGCGGCGGTCCCGACCCGCCGCCGCGATCGGCGCCGTGCGGGCGATCGCGATCGCGCGCGTCTCGACGTCGTACTCGCCGTGGTCGGCGTCGACGGTCTCCAACCGCAGGTGGTTGACGCCGTGGCGCAGCCCGTCGTCGGCCGACAGCGTCAGCGTGCGCTCGCGGGACCCGGTCCGCACCGCGTCGACCGCGTGCCCGTTCAGGCGCGCGGTGACCGCGACCTCCGGCCGGCGCACGCGCAGGCGCACGGTCGTGGTCCCGGCGTCGCGGCGCTGGGCGGTCGCGGTCAGCAGCGAGGCGCTGCGGCGCACGACCGCGATCACGCGCGTGTCGACGTCGCGCACGCCCTTCGCCGTGCGGGTGTGGACCTTCACGCTCACGTCTCCGGGCACCAGCCCGGAGACCGGGAGCACCGCCGTCCGGGTGCGGCCGGCGGCGGTGAAGCGCTGGGTGACGTCCCGGCCGCCGAGCGTGGCCTCGAAGTGGCCGGCGTCGGCCCGCAGGCGCACGACGACGCGGACGCTGGTGCCGCGCACGACCGCGTGGTCGGCCGGCGCGACGAAGCGCGCGAGCCCGGGGTCGGGCGTCGTGGCGGCGCCGGCGGCGGCGGCCGCCGGCGCGAGGAGGAGGACGGCGAGGGCGGGGGCGGCGAGCGCCCGCGCGCGGCGCGATGACATCGGGTGGGTCTCCATCGGGGCGACGAGCCGCGGGCGTGCGTGCCCGCGGCGACGCTCCATCTTGGGGTCTTTCGACCCGTTTCTCGCCGGAGAGCACCCCGGACTTCAACGCCCGCCTCCCCGGACATCAACGCGCCGCGCCCGCCGGCCGCTTCAATGCGTCGCCGCATGCTCGGACGCCTGATCGCCGCCGTCCCGTTCGTGGGCGTCGCGGGCACCGCGGTCGCCACGCTGGTCGACGCGCTGCTGCCCGGCGGCGACCTCGGGCGCGACCTGTTGGCCAACGCGCTCCTGTGGATGGTCGGCGTCCAGGGCTGGATGACCGGCAGCGGCCATCTCTTCTTCGGCGCGCCGATCGCCGCCTCGATCGGCTGGCCGGCCGACACGCCGTGGCAGTGGGAGGTCGGGCTGGCGAGCCTGGCGACCGGCGTCCTCGGCGTGCTCGCGTCGTCGTTCGACCGCGACTTCGCCGTGGCGACGATCATCGCGTTCTCGGTGTTCTACCTCGGCGCCGCCGTCGGCCACGTCCGCGAGCTGGTCGTCGCCGGCAACCGCTCGCCGGGCAACTGGGGGCCGATGCTCGTCTTCGACGTCGCCGCGCCGCTGTTCTTGATCGCCTTGCTCGTGACGGTCGGCTGACCCGCGTCGCTCAGTCGATCGCGCGCTTCTCGAAGCCGCGCACGCCGATGAACCCGAAGACGATCGTCCACCCGACGAGGCCGAGCGCGATCCACCCGGTGCCGAGGTGCGGGGACGCCGTCAACGCCGCGCGCAGGCCCTCCGACACGTAGGTCAACGGGTTGATGAGCGTGATGATCTGAAACCAGCGCAGCGAGTCCAGCTCGGCCCACGGGTAGAACGTCGCGCCGGTGAACAGCAGCGGGGTCAGGACGACCGCGAAGACCACGTTGATCTGCCGCGCCTCGACCGCGGTGCCGAGGACCAGCCCGACCGCCGCGCCGGCCAGCGGGCCGATGAGCAGCACGGCGACGAAGCCCAGCCACGAGATGTCGGAGAACTGGACGCCGCCGGGCAGGATGATCGCCGCGAAGGGCAGGATGATGATCGCGCCGACGATCCCGCGGACGGCGGCGACGACGAGCTTCTGGACGCCGACCGCCCACGCCGGCAGCGGCGCGAGCAGGCGGTCCTCGATCTCCTTGGTGAAGGAGAACTCGATCACCAGCGGCAGCGCGGTGTTCTGCAAGGCGGTGAAGAACAGCGTGAGCGCGATGACGCCCGGCAGCAGCTGGGTGCCGTAGGACCGACCCGCGGCGCCGATCTCCGGCAGCACGCGGCCGAAGATGAACAGGTAGAAGACCGGCTGCAGCAGCGTCTGGGCCAGGAAGCCGCCGAGCTGGCGGCGGAAGGCCACCCAGAAGTCGCGCTCGCACAGCGCGAGGAACGCGCGCATCGGGGTCGCGGTCGGCGCGTTCATCGCAGGTCCCTTCCGGTCAGGTGGACGAAGACGTCCTCCAACGTGCCCTCGATGCGCGTGAAGTCGACCAGGCGGGCGCCGGCCTGCTCGGCGGCGGCGATCGCCGTGCTGGGCGCGACGTCGGAGCCGTAGATGCGCACCTTCCACTCGCCGTCGTCGCCGGCGGGCTCCGAGGTGTGCGACGTGCCCAGCCCGGACAGCGCCTCGCCCGGGTCGACGGCGGCCGCCAGCCGCAGCTCCAGGCCCTCGGCCTCGGGCAGCACGTGGCGCAGCCCGCGCGGCGTGTCGGAGGCAATCACCTTGCCATGGTCGACGATCGCGATCCGGTCGCAGAGGCGGTCGGCCTCGGCCATGTCGTGCGTGGTCAGCAGCAGCGTGACGCCGCGAGCCTTCAGGGCCTCCATCTGGTCCCAGAGGAACAGGCGCGACTGCGGGTCCAGGCCGGTCGTCGGCTCGTCGAGGAACAGCACGCGCGGGTCGTGCATCAGCGCGCGGGCGATGATGAGCCGCTGCGCCATGCCGCCGGAGTAGTTGTCCACGCGGTCGCCGCCGCGGCCCTCCAGCCCGAACTGGGCGAGCATCTCCTCCGCGCGCCGCTTGCGCTCGCGCCGCGAGTACCCGAAGTACGCGCCGTGGAAGGTGAGGTTCTCCAGCGCGCTGAGCGAGCGGTCGAGGTTCGGGCGCTGCGGGACGACCGCGATCACGCGCTTGGCGGCGACCGGGTCGGCGACGACGTCCACGCCGTCGACGACCACGCGGCCGCTGGTCGGCTTCACGCGCGTGGTCATCGACCCGATGGTGGTGGTCTTGCCGGCGCCGTTGGGGCCCAGCAGCCCGAAGACCTCGCCCTCCTCCACGGAGAAGCTGACGCCGGCGACCGCCTCGCTCTTGGCCCCGGGGTACCGCTTGCGCAGGTCGACGACGTCGATGATCGGGGGCACGACGGCCCAGCTTAATCCGCGGGCGCGCGCAACGCGTCGCGCGCCATGCGCGACGCGACGTAGAGCATCAACAACGCGAAGAGCACTTGGACGACCCGCTCGGGGATCGCGTTGACGATCGCCACGCCGCCGATCGCGCCCGGGATCGCCAGCGCGCCGAGCAGGATCGCGTCGCGCGGGCGGAAGTTGCCGTAGCGGTTCTGGTTCCAGGCGCCGACCAAGGCCACCGGGATGATCGCCAGCAGCGACGTCGCCTCCGCGTCGACCTGCGCGAGGTTCAGGAACAGCACGAGTCCGGGCACGAACAGGATGCCGCCGCCGACGCCGAGCATCCCGGCGACGATGCCCGCGGCGAAGCCCACGGCGATGGCCCCCGCGCTCATGCCGGCCACCCCCGGTCGGGGGTGCGCGCGAAGGTTGGGCGGCCGAGCGCCGAGCTCATGGGATCAGCAGCGTGATCGCGACCACCACCATCAACGCCGCGAACAGCAGCGAGACCCAGCGCGGGTCGACGCGCTGCTGCAGCCACGTCCCGGCCAGCACGCCGCCGACCGCGGGGATCCCGACCAGCAGCCCGTCGTCGACGTGCAGGTTCCCGTAGGCGCCCTGGGTCAGCATCGCGGCGGCCGCGATCAGGACGATCGCGCCCAGCGACGTGCCGGTCGCCTCGCGGGTCCCGTAGCCCAGCCACAGGACCAGCAGCGGCACGATCACCGTCCCGCCCCCGACCCCGAAGAGGCCGCTGAACAGGCCGGCTCCGGTGCCGATCACGGCGAGGCGCAAGGTCCGTTGCGCCCCGCCGGCCAGCTGGGCGTCAGGGCGCGGCATGCTGCGATCATAGGTGTCGTGCCCCCCGCCGCGACCCTCGACGACGTCCTCGCGCCGCTGCTCGCCGACCCCGCACGCGCCGCCGTCCTGCTCGACATCGACGGCACGCTCGCGCCGATCGTCCGCCACGCCGACGACGCCCACGTGCCGGAGCCCACGCGCGCGCCGCTGATCCAGATCGCCAAGCGCTACGGGTTGGTCGCCTGCGTCAGCGGACGCCAGGCGACGACCGCGCGACGGATCGTGTCGTTGGGGTCGATCACCTACGTCGGCAACCACGGCGCGGAGATCCTGCGCGGCGGCTCCACGACGCCGGAGATCGCGCCCGAGATCGCCGACTGGGCGCGCAAGGTCCGGGGCTTCGCCGACGGCGAGCTGCGCGGCGAGGAGCTGCACCGCCTGCGCGTGCGCGGCGAGGACAAGGACGTGATCTTCGGCTTCCACTGGCGCGGCGCGCCCGACGAGGAGGCGGCCGAGGAGGCCGTGCGGGCGCTGGCGCAGCGCGCCGAGGCCGCGGGCTTCGTCACGCACTGGGGCCGCAAGATCCTGGAGGTCCGCCCGCCGCTGGAGCTGAACAAGGGCATCGGGATCAAGACGCTGCTGGACGAGACGCCGTCGATCGAGGTCGCGATGTACGTCGGCGACGACCGCACGGACCTCGACGCGTTCGCCGCGCTGCGCGACGCGGTCGCCGAGGGCACGCTGCGCGAGGCGGTCTGCCTCGGCGTGTCGTCCGGCGACGAGACGCCGCGCGAGCTGGAGGAGGCCGCCGACCTGCTCGTCGACGGGCCGCTCGGCGTCCGGTCGGTCCTCGAGGTGCTCGCGAGCGGCGCGTAGGGCAGCGGGGGTGCGGTTCGTCGACTTCCTGCGCGCCACGGTCCTGCTCAGCGGGGGCGCGGCGACGACGCTGGCGGTGCTCACGCTGATCGCGGCGACGCGCGACCAGGACGACACGGTCGCGATGGCCGCCACGGTCTGGTGGGTCGTGGCGACGCTGGTCGGCGCCTGGGTCGGGCGGCGCAACGAGGTCAACCCGCCGATCGCGCGGCTGCTGGCCGACGCCCGGGCGGGCACGATGATGCCCGACATCCGGCCCGGATCGACGATGGTCAACCGGCTGTGGCCGCTGCTGGTGGCGGCGATCGCCGCCGCGGCGATGACCTGGGTCGGCCCGCAGATCCCGGGCATCGCGGCCGGGTTCACGATCATCTGGGCGCTGGCCTGGCGGCGCCAGGAGCACGCCGTGCAGGCGATCGAGGAGCGCGACGGCGTCACGTTCTTCGTCGAGCGGACGTCGCCCGTGCGCCCGATGCGGCTGCTGCGGCTGCCCGGGTTCCGGCGCGAGCGGCCGACGATGAACGGCTCCGTGTAGTTGTCCTAGAAGATCCCGATCGGGATCGCGCCGGCGCCCGACGAGCGTTCCGATCGCGGACGTGCGGGAGAATGCCGGGCCCATGACCACCCTCGACGTCCTCATCGTGGGCCTCGGCGCGACGCACGGCCTGCGCGCCGCCGAGGACGAGCTGGCCGGATCGCTGCTGCGGGCGGGCGCCGAGGCGATGCTGGTCCGCGCCGAGCGACCGCGCGAGGTCCGCACGCTCGCGCTCACCGACCTGGTGTGGGCGCGCGCGGCGCGCCGGGCCGCGGTCGAGGCCCTGAGCGAGTCCGATCCGCGCGCGATCGTCTACGCGACGACGACCGCCGCACTGATGTGGCCGCAGCCGGGCGCGATCCGCTTCGACGCCCCGGCGGCCGGCAACCGGCCGGGGCGCCACGGGGTCTGGCAGCGGCCGGTCGAGGCCCGGCGGCTGCGCCAGGCGCCGCTGCTCGTGCCCCAGGACCCGGGGGCGCTGGCCGAGGCCGGATCACCGGACACGCCGTCGGTGATCGTGCCGATCCCGGTCGAGCCGTCGGAGGCGCGGCCCGGCGAGACGCGCGACATCGCGGCCATGACCTACGCGACCAACCCCTACAAGAAGGGGCTGGACCGCGTGCTGGCCGCGTGGGAGGTCGCGCGCAACGCCGGCGAGGAGCTGGTCGTCGCGGGCCTCCGCGGGCCCGACCGCGACGGCGTGCGCTACGCCGGGACGCTGTCGACCGACGCGTACCGCGCGCTGCTGCGGCGCACGCGGGTCTACGTCACCGCGCCGCGCCGGGAGGACTACGGGCTCGCGCAGCTGGAGGCGCTGGCCGACGGGGCGCGCGTGGTCACGACGGCGGCGCCCGGGCCCTACGCCGCGCTGCCGCTCCTGCGCGAGGGCGGCCTGGGCTGGGTCGTCGAGCCGGACGCCGCGGCGCTGGGCCGGGCGATCCGGGCGGCGCTGGAGGACGAGCGCGACGACGCCGTCTACGCGGAGCACGCGCTGGTGGCGATCGCGCCGTTCCGGCGGGCGTCGGTCGACGCGGTGGTCCGCGAGCAGCTGCTGCCCCGGTTGGTGCACGGCGCTGAGCGGGAGTAGGGTCGCGCCATGAGCGCACCCGTCGTCGTGATCACCGGGGCCACGCGCGGCATCGGCGCCGCGGCCGCCGTCGAGCTGGCTCGGCGCGGGGCGGAGGTGGCGATCGTCGGCCGCGAGGCCGAGCGCGTGCGCGCGGTCGCCGAGGAGGCACGGGCCGCCGGGAGCGCGCCGGTCCACGAGCACGTGGCGGACCTGCTGCGCGTGAGCGAGGTCCGGCGCTTGGCGGCCGAGCTGCTGGAGACGCATCCGCGGATCGACGTGCTGGCCAACAACGCGGGCGCGATGTTCACCTCGCGCCAGGTGACCGAGGACGGCTTCGAGCGCACGTTCGCGCTCAACCACATGGCGCCGTTCCTGCTCACCGACCTGCTGCGGGAGCGGCTGGCCGGCGGCCGCGTGGTGACGACCGCCTCCGACGCCCACGCCTCGGGGCAGCTGGACCTCGACGACCTCCAGTTCGAGCGCCGCCCGTTCCGGGCGATGCGCGTGTACGGCACGTCGAAGTTGATGAACATCCTCTTCACGCGGGAGCTGGCCCAGCGCGCGCCGGAGCTGTCGGCGTCCTGCTTCCACCCCGGCGTCGTGCGCACCGGCTTCGGCAAGAACGACGGGTTGATGTACAAGATCGGCCTGACCGTCGCCGGCCCCTTCCTGCGCACGCCGGCCAAGGGCGCTCGTTCGCTGGTCTGGCTCGCGCTGGACGCCGACCCCGCGCAGGTCGACGGCGCCTACGTCGAGGACGAGAAGGTCGCCACGCCGTCGGCCGCCGCCCGCGACGACGTCCTCGCCGCCGGGCTGTGGGAGCGCACCACGGAGCGGCTGGGCGCCCGCGACAGCGGGCGCTAGCAGCGCGCGCTCAGCGCGCGCGGCCGTGCTTGCGCAGCTCGGAGAACTCCGCCCAGGGCAGCGTGTTGGCGACGTCGGCCTTGGTGAAGCCCGCGCGGCGCGCGGTCGCGATGCCCCAGATCGAGTTGCCCTGGGTGTTCACGCCGTGGGCGTCGGTGTTGATGACGATCGTGACGCCGAGCGCGCGGGCGGCGCGGGCGTGGACGTCGTTGAGGTCGCGGCGGTCGGGCGCGGAGTTGATCTCCAGCATCGTGCCGGTGCGCGCGGCGGCCGCGAAGACCGCGTCGACGTCCAGGTCGTAGGGCTTGCGCTTCTCGATCTTGCGCCCGGTCAGGTGGCCGATGCAGTCGACCCACGGATGCTCGATCGCGGCGATCACCCGCTTGGTCATGTCGGCGCCCGACATCCCGAAGGAGGTGTGGACGGAGCCGACCACCCAGTCCAGCTCCTCCAACAGCTCGTCGTCGTAGTCGGGTGAGCCGTCGGGCAGGATGTTGGTCTCGGTCCCGACGAGCACCTCGATGCCGTCGAGCTGCTCGTCGATGCCGCGCACCAGCTCGATCTGGCGCTTGAGCGCGTCCGGCGAGACGTCGTTGCCGAAGCCGTGCGTCGCGCTGTGGTCGGTGATCGCCACGTAGGCCAGCCCGCGCTCCAGCGCGCCGCGCGCCATCTCCAGCGCGGTGTTGCGTCCGTCGGACGCCACGGTGTGGCAGTGCAGGTCGCCCTTGAGGTCGGCCTGCTCGATCAGGTCCGGCACGACGAAGCCGGGGTCCAGCTCGCCGCGGTCCTCGCGCAGCTCCGGCGGGATCCACGGCAGCCCGAGCTTCTTGTACACCTCGGTCTCGTCCGCGCAGGCCAGCGTGTCGCCGGTCGCGTCGTCGAGGATCCCGTACTCGCTGACGTGCAGCCCCTTGCGGACCGCGCGCTCGCGGATCCTCACGTTGTGGGCCTTGGACCCCGTGAAGTGTTGCAGCAGGTTGCCGAACTGCTCGGGCCGCACCACGCGCAGGTCCAGCGACACGCCGTTGTGGGTCCGGGCGCGCGCGGCGTTCTCGCCCGACGAGGCCGCCGACTCCACGAGGTCCAGCTCCGCCAGCGCCGCCGCCAGCGCCGGCGGGTCGTCGGAGGCCGCGACGATGTCGAGGTCCTTGACGCTGTCGGCCAGCCGGCGCACGCCGCCCGCGACCTCGACGCGGACCGCGGCCGGATGGCGGCGCAGCTCGTCGACGATCGCCTCGGCCAGCTCGATCGCGCGATGCAGCAGCAGCCGCGGCGCCGCCTTCTCGGCCACGCCGGAGGCGAACGCGGCCAGGACCGACTCCTCGAACTTGGGCCCGAAGCCCTTCACGCCGCGCAGCTTCTGCTGCTCGGCCGCGGACTTCAGCGCGTCCAGCGAGTCGATGCCCAGCTCGTCGAAGAGCTTGCGCGCCCGCTTGGGCCCCAGCCCGGGCAGGCGCGTGAGGTCGATCAGCCCGGGCGGGAACTTCGCGCGCAGCTTCTCGGCGGCCGGGATCGTCCCGGTCTCCAGCAGCGCCTTGAGCTTCTCCTCCAGCGTCTTGCCGATGCCGGGCAGCCGCGTGACCGTGCCCTCGCGCGTCAGCGCGCTCACCGACGTCGACGCGTCGCGGACCGCCTTGGCGGCGTTGCGGTACGCCAGCACGCGGTGCACCACCGCGCCGTCCAGCTCGTAGAGGTCGCCGAGCTCTTCGAAGGCCTCGGCGATCGTGGCGTTGGAGGGGTCGGACATCGTGGGGAGGAGCCTATGGCCCGGGGCCACCATCTAGGCTACGCGGCCTCAGTGCGCGGTCTTCCCTGGCTCATCCTGCCCACCTTCAACGAGGCGGAGAACATCGCGCTGATCGTCGCGGCGGCGCGCGACGTGCTGGGCGAGGCCTCGCCCGACGGCTTCCGGATCCTCGTCGTCGACGACGACTCGCCCGACGGCACGGGCCGCATCGCCGACCGGCTCGCCGCCGAGCACCCCGGCGAGGTCGAGGTCCTGCACCGGTCGGTGCGCGAGGGCCTGGGCCCGGCCTACATCGCGGGCTTCCAGCACGCGCTGGCCGGCGGCGCGGGCTACGTGTTCGAGATGGACTCCGACTTCTCCCACGACCCCAAGGACCTCGCGCGGCTGCTGCACGCGGTGCGCGACGGCGACGCGGACCTCGCGCTCGGCTCGCGCTACGTCGCGGGCGGCGCGGTGCTCGACTGGGGGCTGCTGCGCCGGATCGTCTCGCGCGGCGGCTCGATGTACGCCGCGGTGATCCTCGGGCTGACCGTCCGCGACCTCACCGGCGGCTTCAAGTGCTTCCGCGCCGAGGTGCTGGAGTCGATCGACCTCCCGACGGTCCGCGCGCAGGGCTACGCGTTCCAGGTCGAGCTGACCAACCGCACGATCCGGCGCGGCTTCCGCGTGGTCGAGGTCCCGATCACGTTCCGCGACCGGCTGCGGGGCACGTCGAAGATGAGCACGAAGATCGCGATCGAGGCGATGTTCCTCGTGCCGCGCCTGCGGCGGTTCAAGAGCACGCGCTAGACGGCCGATCTTCCGGGGTGATGGCTCCGGAGCTCGTCGTCGTCCAAGGGCTGCGCGACACGCGCGGCACGCTCGCGCGCTGGAACGCGCGCCCGCTGGCGACCGTCGGCCCGTGGTTCGTCTCGGCGGCCGGGATCTGCGCGGCGCTGCTGGCCGCGGTGCTCGTCGTCGGCCACTTCTCGACGCCGGATCCCACCGGCTACGTCCAGCCGGGCGTCACGCGCGACCCGCGGCTGAGCGACGTCGGCGACATCCTGTTCCGCAACTCGCTGGTGCTGACGCTGCACGCGATGGCGTGCGTGGCGGGCTTCATCGCGGGCTCGTCGCTGCCGCTGGAGGCCGAGCGCTACGGCGGGCTCTGGCGCTGGGTCCACGACAAGGCCGGGCCGCTGGCGATCGCGTTCGTGATCGCGGCGACCGGCTTCTCGCTGCTGACCCAGGCCTACATCCTGGGCGGTGAGGCCCGGACGCTGTCGGTCCAGTACGACATGCCGCTGGGCGTGTTCGTCCTCGGCCTGCTCCCCCACGCCGTGCCGGAGCTGATCGGGCTCTTCCTGCCGCTGGCCGCGTGGACGAGCGCGAGCCGCCGCGGCGCCTGGAGCGAGCTGCTCGCCGCGACGTTCGTGACGGTCGCCTTCGCGGTCCCGATGGTCGTCGCCGCGGCGTTCGTCGAGGTGTACGTCTCGCCGCACCTGATCCTCGCGCTGCGCGGGTAGGGTTGACGGCAGACGTAACGACGCGGCCGCCCCGCGAGACTGCACTTCACTTTGTATAGTGCAGGTCCTACCCCTCTGAAGGAGCCCGAAATGGCCGGATCCCTCTCCGACGTCACCGACAGCAGCTTCCAGTCCGAGGTCCTCGAGGCCGACGGCCCCGTCCTCGTCGACTTCTGGGCGCCGTGGTGCGGCCCGTGCCGCGTCGTCGCGCCGGTGCTCGAGGAGATCGCCGCCGAGCGCTCGGACCTCAAGATCGTCAAGCTCAACGTGGACGAGAACCAGCAGACCGCCGCGCAGTTCGAGGTGCTCAGCATCCCGACGCTGATCCTCTTCAAGCACGGCCAGGTCGCCAAGAAGGTCATCGGCGCCTACCCCAAGCGCAAGCTCGAGGCCGAGCTGGAGCCGGCGCTGGCCTAGGGGCCGCCCGACCCACGCAGCAGCTTCACGAAGGCCCGGCGCATCCGCCGGGCCTTCGTCGCGAGAGGGGTGGTGACAGGGCCACCCGGACCGGACCTCCCGGGTCCTACGGTGGGAGAGGCGGCCGCGCACCACGTGCCCGACCCGTCCTCGCTTCCCGACCCCTAGGAGAGATCGATCCTCATGGAGCACCGCACCCTGGGCCGCACCGGCGTCTCGGTCAGCAAGCTCTGCCTCGGCGCGATGATGTTCGGCGCGTGGGGCAACCCCGACCACGACGACTCGATCCGCATCGTCCACGCCGCGCTGGACGCGGGCATCAACTTCATCGACACCGCCGACGTCTACTCGGCCGGCGAGTCGGAGGAGATCGTCGGCAAGGCGCTCAAGGACCGCCGCGACCAGGTCGTCCTGGCGACCAAGGCCTACATGCCGGTCGGCGAGGACGACGACCCCAACCACCGCGGGACGTCGCGCCGCTGGCTGGTCGAGGAGGTCGAGAACTCGCTGCGCCGCCTGGGCACCGACTACATCGACCTCTACCAGGTCCACCGGCCCTCGCCGGAGACCGCGATCGAGGAGACGCTGGGCGCGCTGACCGACCTCGTCCGCGCGGGCAAGATCCGCTACTTCGGCCACTCGACCTACCCGGCGTCGCTGATCGTCGAGGCGCAGTGGATCGCGCGCGACCGCCACCTCATGCGCCCGCACAGCGAGCAGCCGCCGTACAGCATGCTCACGCGCGGGATCGAGAACGAGGTGCTGCCGGTCTGCCGGCAGTACGGCCTCGGCGTGCTGTCGTGGAGCCCCTTGCAGGGCGGCTGGCTGTCGGGCCGCTACCGCAAGGACGCCGAGATCGTCGACCCGCGGTCGTCGGCCCGCCGCCGCCTGAAGGCGCGCTACGACCTGTCGCTGCCCGCCAACCAGCGCAAGCTCGACGCCGCCGACGCGCTGGCCCAGCTCGCCGACGAGGCCGGCGTGTCGCTGATCGAGCTGGCCATCGCGTTCGTCGTCAACCACCCGGGCGTGACCTCGGCGATCATCGGCCCGCGGACGATGGAGCAGCTGGAGTCCCAGCTGCCCGCCGCCGACCGCGTGCTGACCGCCGACATCCTGGACCGCGTCGACGAGATCGTCCCGCCCGGCGTCAACCTCAACCCCGCCGACGGGGGCTGGGCGAGCCCGGCGCTGGAGCCGGCGGCGCGGCGGCGGTAGCCGGGCGGCCGACGACGCCCTGGGCCGCGACCGGCGCGGCCTCGAAGGACATCCACTTGAAGACGATCGGCGGCGCGACGCTCACGCGACCGGGGCCAGGTCGGCGGGCCTGAGGCGCGCGTCGGCGTCGGCGCGATCGCCCGCGAAGGCGACGCCCTCGTCCTCCAGCAGACGGCGGATCGCCGAGGGCGGAGCCGGAGATCGTGCCGTCGGCCTTGAGGACGCGATGGGCGCCGGGGCAGGCCAGGCGCACGAGGCGCGCGTTGACGCCGAGGACCTGGCGGGGGCCGCCGTCGCCCGCGGCGACCACGTCGCCGTAGCTCATCCAGTGGCCCGGCGGGATGGCCGCGACGATCGCGGCGAGCTTCTCGCTGGTCAGGGTGATGGGGTCGTGGCTCATGCCGCCCAGGGGCGGCGGCGCCGACATTCGCCCCCGGGTGGGCGACGCTCGGTCCGATGACGGACGTGGACCAGCGGCGCGGCGCGGACGAGCTACGCCCGCGCCACCCCGACCCGCAGCTCGTGCCCGTCCACCTGCGCGGTGAAGGGCGCGTCCTCGGCGCCGTTGAACGTCACGCTCGTCGCGAGGACCTCGTCGGCCACCAGGGACTGGAACTCCTGCGCGACCGAGACCAGCTCGGGCGCGCCGCCGAGCGTCAGCGCGATGCGGTCGGAGACGTCCAGGCCGGCGTCCTTGCGGGCGTTCTGGACCGTGCGGATGACCTCGCGGGCCCAGCCCTCGCGACGCAGGTCGTCGGACAGCGTCAGGTCCAGCGCCACGGCGTGGCCGCCCTCGCGCTCGACCTGGAAGCCCTCCAGCGGCTGCAGGCCGACGAGCAGGTCCTCCTCGGCGAGCGTGTGGTCCTTGCCCTCGACGTTGATGCCGATCGTCCCGCCGTCGCGCAGCGTCCGGGCGACGTGGTCGCCGTCCAGCGCGGCCACGGCCGCGGCGACCTGCGGCATCGCCTTGCCGAAGCGCGGGCCGAGCGAGCGGTAGTTGGGCTTGAGGTCGTAGGACCCCAACTCGTCGGCCTCGTCGACGAAGCGCAGGCGCTTGACGTTCAGCTCGTCGCGGACGACGTCGGCCATCGCCTCCAGCGCCTCGCGCTCGCGGCCGGCGGCGACGACCACGGCCTCGCCCAGCGGGCGGCGCAGGCCGACCTTCGCGCCGGCGCGGGCGCGCAGGCCCAGCGCGACGGCCTCGCGCGCGGTCGCCATCGCCTCCTCCAGCGCGACGTCGCGCGGGCCGGCCTCCGGCCAGTCGGTGAGGTGCACCGAGCCCAGCGACCCGTCCAGGTTGTCGTAGATCTCGTCGGCGACGAACGGCGTGAACGGCGCCAGCAGCTGGGCGACCGTCACCAGGCACTCGCGCAGCGTCGCGAACGCGCGCGCGTCGCCGTCCCAGAAGCGGCGGCGGTTGCGGCGGACGTACCAGTTGGAGAGGTCGTCGACGAACGTGATGATCTCGCGCGCGCCGCCGGTGGCGTCGAAGGCGTCGAGGCGCTCGGTGACCGTGGACACCGTGGCGCTCAGCCGCGACAGCACCCAGCGGTCGAGGTCGGTGGGCTCGCTCAGCGGCGCGTCGTCGTCCAGCCCCGCCGCGTTCTCGTACAACACCAAGAAGCCGTAGGTGTTCCACAACGTGTTGAGGAACAGCCGGACGCCCTCGGCGATCGTCTCCTCCGAGAAGCGGTAGCCGTCCCACGGCTGCTTGGACGAGAAGAAGTACCAGCGCAGCGCGTCGGCGCCGAACCGGTCCAGGACGCTGAACGGATCGACGACGTTGCCCTTGGACTTGGACATCTTCTGCCCGTCCTCGTCGAGGATCAGCCCGAGGCAGACGACCGACTTGTAGGGCGACTCGTCGTAGAGCAGGACGCTGATCGCCAGCAGCGAGTAGAACCACCCGCGGGTCTGGTCCAGCGCCTCGCAGACGAAGTCCGCGGGCCACGACTGCTCGAAGCGCTCCTCGTTCTCGAACGGCGCGTGCCACTGGGCGAACTGCATCGCGCCCGAGTCGAACCACACGTCGATGACCTCGGGCACGCGCCGCAGCACGTTGCCGGTCTTGGGCGAGACGAAGGTGATGTCGTCGACGTAGGGGCGGTGCGGGTCGTCGACCTTGACGCCGCTCAGCTCCTCCAGCTCGGCGAACGAGCCGATGACGTGGAACTCGGTCTTGTCCTCCGAGCGCCACACCGGCAGCGGCGTGCCCCAGTAGCGCTCGCGCGAGAGCGCCCAGTCGACGTTGTTCTCCAGCCAGCGCCCGAAGCGCCCGTCCTTGACGTGCTCGGGATGCCAGTCGACGGTCGCGTTGGCGGCCAGCAGGCGCTCGCGCAGCCGCGACGTGGCGATGTACCAGGACGGCTTGGCGTAGTAGAGCAGCGCCGTGCCGCAGCGCCAGCAGTGCGGGTAGGAGTGCTCGTAGTCCTCGGCGCGGAACAGGCGGCCGCTCTTGCGGAGGTCCTCGACGAGGTCGGGGTTGGCGTCGCGGACCGACCGCCCCTCGTAGCCCTTGATGCGCTCGTCGTACTTGCCCTCGAGCGTGACCGGGTTGACCACCGTCAGCCCGTACTGGGCGCCGAGGCGGAAGTCGTCCTCGCCGAAGGCGATCGCGGTGTGCACCAGGCCGGTGCCGTCCTCGGCCGTGACGAAGTCCCCCAACAACACGGTGTGGCCGCGCTCGCCGTACTCCGAGCCCTTGATGTAGGGGAACGGCGGCTCGTAGCGCACGCCGTCCAGCGCGGCGCCGGGGAACTTGGCGAGGACCTGCGCGCCTTCGCCGAGCACGCGCTCGACCAAGGCCTCCGCCAACACCACCGGCGCCTCCAGCGCGCCGGTCTTCGCCCGCACGTAGGTCAGCTCCGGGTCGACCGCGACCGCCGCGTTGGACACCAGCGTCCAGGGCGTCGTCGTCCACACCAGCAGCTCGTCGCCGGCCTGCAGCGGGCCGCCGTCCTCGGCGACCGGGAAGCGCACGTAGACGGAGGGGTCGACGACGTCCTTGTAGCCCAGCGCCAGCTCGTGCGAGGACAGCGCGGTCCCGCAGCGCGGGCAGTAGGGCACCACCTTGTGGCCCTCGTAGAGCAGGTCCTTGTCGGCGATCTGCTTCAGCGCCCACCAGACCGACTCGACGTAGCCCGGGTCGAGCGTCCGGTAGGCATTCTCCAGGTCCACCCAGAACCCGATGCGCTCGGTCAGGCGGTCCCAGTCCTGCAGGTACTCGAAGACCGACTCGCGGCAGCGCTTGTTGAACTCCGCGATGCCGTAGGCCTCGATCTCGTGCTTGTTGTGCAGGCCGAGCTGCTGCTCGACGGCGATCTCGACCGGCAGGCCGTGCGTGTCCCAACCGCCCTTGCGCTGCACCAGGTGGCCGCGCATGGTCTTGAAGCGCGGGTAGATGTCCTTGAACGCGCGCGAGAGGACGTGGTGGACGCCCGGCTTGCCGTTGGCCGTCGGCGGGCCCTCCCAGAACACCCACCGCTCGGCGCCCTCGCGCCGGCGCAGGGACTCGGCGAAGACATCGCGCTCGCGCCACCGCGCGAGCACCTGCTCCTCGAGCTGGGGGAAGGACTGGTTGGAGTCGACGGGACGGCGGGCCATGTGAGCGGCCCAGGATAGTGGCGGCGACTATTGCAGTGACCGCGCCCGTAGCGCGGACGACCGTAGTGACCGCTTACGCCGCGGCCAGCTTGCGGCAGATGTCAGCCAGCGCCTGCTTCTCGGCCTCGTCGAGCACCGAGAACGCGTCGGTGACCCGTCGCGTGTGCTCCGGCACGAGCCGGTCGATCAGCTCGCGGCCCTGCGTCGTCAGCCGCACCGACGCCGCGCGCCGGTCGTGCGCCAGCCGGAAGCGCTGGACCATGCCGCGCGTCTCGAGCGTCGTGACGACCTCGGTCGCGTTGGCCTTGGAGGTGTTGAGCTTGGCGCGCAGCGCGCGCAGCTCCAGCTCGCCGCCGTGCGACGACAGCACCATCAGCACCGAGAACCCCGAGGACGACAGCCCCTCGCGCTCGAGGTCGGCCGCCAGCCGTCGCCGGACGCTCGACTCAGCGGCGATCAGGGACTCGAGCGCGTCGTGCGCGAGCGCTTCGGCAGGATCGATGGCGGTCATCGGGCGGCATCATGCCGTCCCGGTCGGACGGCACCGAACAAGCGGCACGCTCGTCCAGAGGGCGAGGTGCCGGGCGGCAGCTCGCCTGGCGGCTCGCTCCCGCGGCGGACGCCTGCCGCTAGTAGCCGATGGCCGTGCTCGGCCCGCGGGCGAAGCGCCCGGACGACCCGCGCGTGTCCAACCGGCCCAGCAGCGCCTCGCGGGCGGCCAGCGGCGAGTCCGGCAGCGCCTCGACGGTCGAGGACCCCGTGTTGGGGATCGCGCCGCGGTAGTCGAGGATCGCGACGTCCTCGCCGGCCACGCGGCGGGCGGTGAAGACCAGACGGCCCAGCGCGTCCAGCGACGCGCCATGGCCGGTCAGGACGACCGCGCGCGGCTCCAGCGCCGTGATCGCCGAGCCCAGCCGCGACGGGTCGGAGTCCGCGGTCAGCGTCAGCGTGCGCAGGCCCGCGCGCCGCAGCACGAGCTCCAGCGCCTGCGCCTGCAGCGCCTCGGCTTCCGGCGGCCGCGACGCGTCGAAGACCAGGACGCCCTCGGGCCGCGAGGCCGGCGGCGCGATCCGCTGCGTGGCGGCCAGCCAGCCGGTGGCGAAGCGCCACGCGAAGCCGTACTCGGGGGTCTGCGGGGCGTTGTGGGCGGCCGCCATCGCCTCGACCGACGGCAGGAGCACCTCCTCGACCGTGCGCTCGACCGAGCGCACCGTCAGCGACTCCTCCATCAACCGGTTGGCGCCGTCCTCGTCGAAGCGGCTGAACGCGGACTGCAGCCGCGCCGGGGACGCCGGGCCGGCGCCGCGCTCGCGCGCCACGCTGACCGCGGAGGAGATGTTCTGCGTCTCCTCGAAGGCGGCGCGCAGCGCCTCGATCTCCGCGAGGTCGAACTGCCGATGGCCGCCGGCGGTGCGCTTGGGCTCGGGGAACCCGAACCGGCGCTCCCAGGAGCGCAGCGTGTTCGGGCTGACGCCCAGCATCGCCGCCGCGGCATTGGTGCGAATGGATCCGCCCATGATGTCCCGATTCTTCGCCCTTTGGTGAGGTTGGGGCAACTTGCGCAAGGCCCGGTGCACGGTGGGACGTGCATTGCACCGGGAGGAGCGAGTGCGCCGATGGCGACGCCTAGACGCTCCCCAGCACGATCAAGGCGCCTTCCGGCGGCCCGCAGGCCCCGACGCGCGCCGCGTAGCGCACGCCGTACTCGCCGGTCGGCCGGACCACGATCGAGGTCGGCGCGCCGAACCCCGAGGTGGACGTCGCGACGATGTTCTGCAGCAGCTCGTCGCCGCGGCCCGCCTCCGCGTCGGCGGGCTCCAGGAAGTCCCCGACGTGGCGGTGGATCGCGTCGGGCTCGTCGGTGCCCAGCAGGCGCTCGGCCCCGCGCGACAGCGCGCAGAGCTTCATCTGCCGGTCGACGATCACGAAGGCCTCGTTCTGCTTGGGGGCCAGGTCGGCGGACGCCGAGATCACGACGCCCAGGCCGCACAGCGCGCAGACGCGCGAGCGGGCCGCCATCGGCGTCGGCGGCGCCTGGCCGCAGTGCCCGCAGAAGCTGACGACGGGAACCGGCTCCGACGGCGGATCCGGGACGAGGCGGAGAAGCGGACGGACGGAGCTCAAGCGGGACTCTCCTCAGGCCTTAGGCGGACATCCGGCGCGGTGCCGGTGCCTGGTGGGCGTGGTCGTCGTACTCCGCGGCGTCCTCTCCGCCGGAGACCTCCCGGCTGCTGCCCTCGACAAGGTCCAGCAGCTGGCTCGCGGCGAGCGTGGGCGCGGCCGCGAGATGACGAGCGCCGGTCGTGCGCGTGCGATCGCCGCGACCGGAGCGGTGGAACAGCAGCACGGGCAGCGCGCCGGCGGCGGCCCGCACGCGGTAGGCCCAGCGCGCGACGTGGTCGTCGTTCTCCTCGCCGCCCGCGATCACGACGACCCGCGGCGCGTAGGCGCCGAGGACGTCGCCGAGCCCGGCCAGGCCGGTGACCGGCAGCGTGACCGTGCGCAGCCCGACGCGCGTCGTGCACAGCTCCAGCGCGCGCAGCGCCAGGGCGTCGGGATCGAGCTGGTCGCGCGTGGCGTCGCCGAGCAGCACCGAGGGCCGTGACGACGCGGGCGGCGACAGGCGCTGGGCGCGCAGCAGCCACTCGCCCGCCCAACGGGCGGCCAGGGCCCACGGCGCGGACTCCGTGCCGTGCCGGTCGCCGATCTCCTCCAGCGACGGCAGCAGGACCTCCTCGACCGAGCGCTCCACGGAGCGCAGCGCCAGCGCGCCCTCCATGGCCGCGTCGGCCCGCTCCAGCTCGTAGGCCGCGAGCGCCCCGACGAGCACGTGCGTGTCCGCCGCGACCGACTCGCGCGCCCGCGAGATGGCCGACGAGATCGACAGCCCCTCCTGGAGCGCGTCGCGCAGCGCGGCGATCTCGCCGTGCGTGTAGAGGCGGTGCTTCCCCGGCGAGCGCTGGGGCTTGGGGTAGCCGAAACGACGCTCCCACGCGCGGAGCGTGTTGGGGCTGACGTTGAGCACGGCAGCCGCTTCGGAGGTCTTCAGCGTGCGCACGGGCGTTCAACGGGATCACGGCGTACAGCTTTAGTCCCGCCTGATGGCCAAAGTGCATCGATTTTGCGCAACTTCCCGTGCAGAGCCACAAAGTCAGCTTACGCTCGCCGCCCGTCATTCGTCCACAAACTTCATCGGGAGGCATTGCCATGAACAACCTGAAGCTCCGCGTCCTGCCCTACGCCGGCGTCCTCACCGTCATCGCGTCGCTCGCCGGGTACTACGGCGGCCGCTAGAGCCCCGGCTCCGCTCCCGCGTTCGTCCCGCGCGGGAGCGTTCTGTAGCGTCTGGCCCGTGACCGAGTCGCAAGCGGCTGGTCGTCCACAGCTGGCCGCCGCCATCGCATGGGTCGGGATCGCCGTGAGCCTCGGCTTCGCGGTGGCCGACCCGGGGAAGCTGGACGATCCGCTGTGGATCGCCCTGCTCGCCTGCGCCATCGGTTCTCGATTGGTCGCGGTCGACCTCCGGTCGACGATCTTCATCTCGGGCGCGTTTCTCTGCGGCATCCTCGCCGCAGGCTTCCTCGGCCCGGCCGGCGCGTTCGTGTTGCCGGTGGCCGCGGAACTCGTCGGATGGTCGGTCGAGCGCTACCGGCCGCTGCCGCTGCTGATCAACGTCGCGGGCACGACGCTGCCGACCGTGCTCGCCGCGGTGGCGTTCCGCGCGCTGGACCTCGACCACGAGTCGGCGGGCTTCGCGATCGCGCTGGCGGTCGCCTCGTGCGCGGTCCTGCTGGTCAACATCGTCTCGGTCGACCTCGATCGCGCGATCGCCTACGCCACGCCGCTGAGCGAGGCCTTCAAGCCGCCCGTGCACCTCTTCCCGGCCTTCGCCCTGAACATCGCGCTGGTGACCGGCATCGGCTCGCTGTACGCCCAGACCGGCTTCGCCGTGATCGCGCTCGTCCTGGTCGCGCTGGTCGCCTTCACCTACATGACGCGGCTGGTGATGGCCGCGCGGGAGCGCACGCGCGAGTACGCGAACCTGTCGTGGGGCGTGCTGAGCGGGCTGATCCGGACGCTCGACGCCCGCGACCACCGCGCGGCGCGCCACTGCGCCGCCGTCGCCCGCTTCGCGCGGGACATCGCCGCGCACGTCGGGATGTCGGAGCGCGACCAGGAGCTGGCGCACACGGCCGGGCTGCTGCACGACATCGGGCGGTTCGCGCTGAGCGACCGCGTGATGGAGCGCGGCGTGGTGCTGACCGAGGACGACTGGACGGCGATCCGCCGCCACCCCGAGCTGGGCGCGGACATGCTGCGCGACATCGGCGTCTACGGGCCGATCAGCGAGATCATCGTCGCCCACCACGAGCGGCCCGACGGCAAGGGCTATCCGCACCGCCTCACGGCGGACGAGATCCCGGAGATCGCGAAGATCATCGCGGTCGCCGAGGTGTACGACACGCTCACGGCGCCCGACACCTACCGGACGCGGCTGTCCTCGTTCGAGGCGCTGACCGAGCTGCGCCGGGTCGCGGGCAAGCAGCTGGACGCCGGCTACGTCGAGGCGCTCGCGGAGCTGCTGGCCGGCCAGGGCACGGACTACCGCCATGCCGACGCGGCGGACTACGACGAAGAGCTCGCGATCGAGCGCCGTATGAACGAGGCCGCCGGCGGGTAGGCCGCGGCCCCGGTTTTCCCCCTTGTAACTGGTGCCCTACTCGTCGGCGGTGAGCGGCAGCTCGTCCTCCGCCGGGACGTCGCGCGCGAAGCGGCCCGTGCCGCTCGTGCGCTCCTCCAGCGACGACACGAACTCGTCCAGCTCCTGGACCGGGAAGCGGCGCTGGCCGCCCGGGGTCCGATAGCCGCGCAGGTAGCCCATGTCGGACCACCGGCGGACGGTCGAGAGAGAGACACCTAGGTGTCGCGCCGCCTCGGAGGTCGTGAGACCAAGGCGACTCGTATGCGTGGACCGCGTCATGAACAGCAGTGTTGTGCCGCGAAAGGCCAACTGAACGCGGTCGCACGGCTTTGCGCAGGTTTCGGCCGTTCACGCGGTAGATACCGCACCGTCTGAGAGCATGATGGCGCGATGGGCAGGCTCGACGACCTCGATCTCACCAAGAAGCTCAAGCGCCACGAGCAGGACGAGCGGCTGATGCTCGGCGGTCGTCGCCTGGCCCAGCTGCGGCTCGCGCTGGGTGGCAGGCTCCACGAGGGCGACGCGCTCGGGCCGCCGCTGATCCTCGTCTTCGAGGGCTGGGACGCGTCGGGCAAGGGCGGCGCGATCAACCGTCTGGTCGGGCCCTTGGACGCGCGCCACGTGCGGGTCGCGGCCTACTCCGCGCCGACGCCCGACGAGAAGCGCCACCACTACCTCCGGCGCTTCTGGCCCGCGCTGCCCGGACGCGGAGGCATGACGATCTTCGACCGCTCCTGGTACGGCCGCGTGCTGGTCGAGCGCGTCGAGGGCTTCGCGCACGAGGAGGAGTGGCGGCGCGCCTACGGCGAGATCGCGGAGTTCGAGCGCCAGCTGGTCGCCGACGGCGCGATCGTCGTGAAGTTCTGGCTGCACGTCTCGCCCGACGAGCAGCTGCACCGCTTCAAGCGCCGTCAGGAGGACCCGCTGAAGCGCTGGAAGATCACCGCGGAGGACTGGCGCAACCGCGAGAAGCGCCCGCAGTACGTCGACGCGGTCGAGGAGATGCTCGACCGCACCGACCTGCCCGAGGCGCCGTGGATCCTCGTCGAGGGCGAGTCCAAGCGCTTCGCGCGCGTGAAGGTGATGGAGTCTGTGATCGAGCAGATCGAGCGCGGGTGCGCCGCGCGCGGATTCGAGCTGCCGGAACCCCTCGGACCGGAGAACTAGAGCCGTATGAGCTTCACCCACATCGAGAAGGTCCGCTTCGGCGACCTCGACGCCATGCGCCACCTCAACAACGTGGTGTTCCTGCGGTACTTCGAGACCGCGCGCATCGCGTACCTGCGCGAGCTGGTGCCGTCGCACGACCCGGCCCGCCCGGAGGGCGACGCGTTCGGGCTGATCTTCGCCGAGTGCCACATCAACTACCGCTCGCCGGTGCACTTCGACGAGGAGGTCGCGGTGAAGTGCTCGATCGGCAACGTCAAGCGCTCCTCGTTCCGGGTCGAGTTCGAGATGCGCGTCGGCACGCGCCTGGCCGCCGAGGGCTACGGCGTCCTGGTCGGCTTCGACTACGAGTCCCAGCAGGCCGCGCAGCTGCCGGACTCGCTGCGCGAGACGCTCGAGGCCGAGGCGGAGGCCAGCGTCGCCGCCGCGAGCGACCGCGGGTAGGCCCTCAGCGCGCCGCGAGCGCGGTCGCGCCGGTGACGACCCAGCGGCGGTTGCGGTAGCGCGCGCCGATCGTCGCCAGGCGCGCGACCATCAGCGCGTCGATGCCGGCCCAGACGCCGGTGACGCCCCAGTCGAAGCGCGCGGTCAGCAGCGCGATCGGGAGGAAGACGCCGATCGCGCTGAAGGCCATCGCGTAGGCGAGGTAGCGGGTGTCGCCGGCGCCGAGCAGGATGCCGTCCAGCGCGAAGACCAGCGCGCCGACGGGCAGCATGAGCGCGAACAGCGGCCAGAGGGTGGCGGCCTCGTGGAGGACCTGGTCGTCGTCGGTGAAGGCGTTGGGCAGGACGTGCGTGGTGGCCAGCAGCGCGGCGGCCATGACGAGGCCGCCCACCACCGACCACCGGCACATGCGGTTGGCGGCGTGGATCGCGCGCGGCGCGTCGCCCGCGCCGAGCAGGCGGCCGACGAGGACCTGGCCCGCGATCGCGATCGCGTCGAGGACCAGGGCCAGGAAGATGAAGACCTGGAAGGCGATCTGGTGGGCGCCGAGGGCGTCGTCGCTCTCGCGGGCCAGGACCGCCCCGGCGACCAGGAACGCGAGCAGCAGCGAGCCGGTCCGGACCACGATGTGGCCGCCCATGTGCGCCAGCGAGCGCAGCTGGGCGGCGTGGGGGCGGCGGCTCGTGGCGGGCGCTTTGAGCAACATGATGGTGAACGCCGCGCCCATCGCCGCCTGCGCGACGACGGTGCCCAGCGCGCTGCCGTCCAGGCCCCAGCGCAAGGCGTACACGAACAGCAGCTCGAGGACGATGTTGAGGGCGTTGGCCGCCACGACGACGACCAGCGGCGACCGGAGGTCCCCGACGCCGCGCAGGTAGCCCTGGCCGGCCAGCGCGATCAGCGCGGCGGGCAGCCCGAGCGCGGAGAGCCGGAGGTAGCGCGCGGCGAGGTCGGCGGTCGCGCCCGAGCCGCCGACCAGCGCCATCAGCGGGTCGGCCAGCGCGACGACCAGCGCGGTCGCCGCCACGCCGATGCCGACCGCCAGCCACAGCGACTGCGCGGCGATCTCGCCGGCGCGGCGGTCCTGCCCGGCGCCGTGCAGGCGCGCGACCTGGGCGGTCGTGCCGTAGGTGAGGAAGTTGCACAGCGTGACGACGGCGCTGAGGATCGACGCCGCGAGCGCGAGCGCCGCGAGCCGGCGCGTGCCGAGGTGGCCGACGATCGCGGTGTCGGCGAGCAGGTACAGCGGCTCGGCGGCCAGCGCGCCCAGCGCGGGGACGGCGAGCCGGAGGATCTCGCGGTCGACGCCGCGGCCTCGCGACGGTTCGCTCCCGGACGGCACCCTCGCCACTCTACGATGGGCCGATGAGGCGCACCGCCGCCCTCGCCGCCGTGAGCCTCGCGCTCTGCTCCTGGGCCTGCGGGTCGCCCGAGCCCCCGATGCCGCGCGCCTGCGTCGACACCTCCCGCGCCGACTACGAGCGCGCGCTGACGGCGGCGCCCGGCACGGTGCGGCTGCCCGGCGACGTGCCGATCTCGGCGTGCACGCGCCACGTGAAGACCGACGCGGACCTGCAGAACCTCGGCGTCCTCGTCCACACGGTCGCCGAGCGCCTGGCGACGCGGGCGCGGGCGGGCGACGCGCGCGCGGCGCTGCAGCTCGGGTACCTGTCGGGCGCGATCGGCGCGGGCGCGGATCGCTCCAACGGCGTCGCGGCCGAGCTGGCGCGGCGCGTGGAGACCACGAGCGCCGTGCTGGTGGACGGGCCGGCGACGGTGACCGCCGCGCTGGCGCGCGGCGCGGCGGCGGGACGGGCGGGCGGGTGAGGCTCCGGCTCTGGCACGCGGCCGACGGCGCGCGCATCGCCTACCGCGAGATCGGCACCGGGCCGCCGCTGGTGCTCGTGCACTCGGTCGCGCTCAGCCACCGCGAGTTCGAGCCGGCGGTCGCCGACCTCGAGCACCGCTTCCGGCTGATCCTCCCCGACCTGCCCGCGCACGGCGACTCCGAGGACCGCCCGCGCCACCCCTACACCTTCGACTGGCTGGCGGCGGTGCTGGCCGACTTCTGCACCGACGTCGCGGGACGGCGGCCGCTGGTCGGCGGCCACGGGCTGGGCGCCGACCTGCTCGTGCGCGCGATCGAGCTCGGCCGCCTGCGCCCGGGGCGCCTGGTCCTGATGCCGTGCCGACTGCACCGCCCGCCGGAGCGCGAGAAGGCGCAGGCCGCGTGGCGCGGCGCGGCGCGGGTGGCCGGGCTGCCGGGGCTCGATCGCGTGGCGGGCCACGCGGCGCGGCTGGCCTTCCGCCCCGAGCGCGGGACCGCGCTGACCGCGCGCGGCGTCCCCGAGGCCGCCGACCTCGTGCGCCACGCGATGGCCGACGTCGGCGGCAACGCGAACCTCGCGCGGTCGTGGGCGCGGCTGGCCCGCGCGCTGCCGCGCGGGGCGCGGCGCGAGGTGCTGGACCTCCTGCCGCGCCTGGACTTCCCGGTGCTGCTGCTGTGGGCCGACGACGACCACCACCATCCGCTGCGCGGCGCCGAGGAGGCGCTGGACCTGCTGCCCGACGCGATGCTGCGCGTGCTGCCGGGGACCGGGTACCTGATCGCCTACGACGATCCTGTAGGGGTCGCCCGCGAGCTCTTGGCGTTCCTGGCCTAGCCGATCGGGGATGATGGACAGCGATGCGGAAGCTGTTGTTGTTGATGGTGTTGGCGCTCGTGGCGGGGCCGGCGGCGGGCGCGCGGGCCTCCGGGCTCGAGCTCGTCTCCTCGACCGCGCTGGACGACCGGCTGACCGAGCTGACGTTCACGTCGCCGTCGCTGGCCGACCCGGTGAAGGTGCGCGTGCTGCTCCCGCGCGCGGCCGCGGCCGATCCGAGCGCGCGCTACCCCAGCCTCTACCTGCTGCACGGCAGCGACGCCGACGCCTCCAACTGGACCGACCAGCTCGACGCCGAGGAGCTGACCGAGGGCATGGGGTTGGTCGTCGTCATGCCCGACGGCGGCAGCGAGGGCTGGTACACGAACTGGCCCAAGGGCGCCAAGCCGCGTTGGGAGGACTTCCACGTCAAGGAGCTGATCCCGTGGATCGACGCCCACGAGCCGGTGCTCGCGGCGCGGTCCCAGCGCGCGATCGCGGGGCTGTCGATGGGCGGCTTCGGCGCGATGAGCTACGCGGCGCGCCACCCCGACCTGTTCGCGGCCGCGGCGTCCTTCAGCGGCGCCGACGACCTCGGCGTGCCCAAGGGCGCCGCGCCGTCGCTGGTCGGCGCCGAGCCGTGGGGCTCCTGGGACGGCCCGCAGATCGCCTGGCGCGGACACAATCCCTATGACTTGGCCGCGAACCTGCGCGGCGTCGCGCTGTCGATCTACACCGGCGAGGGCGAGGGCGGCGGTGGCGAGGACATCGAGCCGGTGATCTTCCAGGAGAGCGCGTCGCTGGCCGCGCGGCTGCGGGCGCTCGGGATCCCGCGCACCTACGTCGACTACGGCCGCGGCGGCCATGACCCCGAGCTGTGGTCGCGCGACCTCAAGCAGACGCTGCCGTGGCTGTCCGCGACGTTCGCCCATCCGGCCACCGCCCTGGCGAAGTGGTCGTTCCGGGCGACCGAGCGGACGTGGACGGTGCGCGGGTACACGGTGCGCGCCGCGCGCGACCGGCTGTCGTGGCGATCGCTGACCGACGTGACCGCGCGGTCGCTGCGGGTGAGCACCGACAGCGCGACGACGATCCGCACGTCCACGCGCTACGCGCACCGCACGCGCTACCGCGTGACGCTGCGCCTGAAGTCCGGCGCGACCCGGCGCTCGACGGTCCGCAGCGCCGGCGACGGCAGCCTGACGATCGCGGTGCCGGGCTCGGCGCGGATCGGGATCACGCGCGCGGCGCCCGCGTCAGGCAAGTCGTAGGCTGCAAGGCCATGCCTCCTGTGAAGAAGAAGACGCTGTACGGCGGCGAGACCAAGAAGGCCGTCGACAACTTCCCGATCTCCGGCGAGACCGTCCCGCTGTCGGTCATCCACTGGCTCGGGCGGATCAAGGGCACCGCCGCCCTGGTCAACGCCGACCTCGGCAACCTCGACAAGAAGCTCGCGGCCGAGATCGCCGCCGCCGGCGAGGCCATCGCCAACGGCGAGCACGACACGCAGTTCCCGATCGACGTGTTCCAGACCGGCTCCGGCACGTCGTCGAACATGAACACCAACGAGGTCATCAGCGCGCTGACCGAGGGTCGCGCGCATCCCAATGACCATGTGAACTTCGGCCAGTCCTCCAACGACGTGTTCCCGAGCGCCGTGCACCTCGCCGCGCTCGACCAGGCCACCAACACGCTGCTGCCGGCGCTGAAGCAGCTCGAGCGCTCGTTCGACCGCAAGGCCAAGAAGTTCAAGGACGTGGTGAAGTCCGGCCGCACGCACCTGATGGACGCCGTGCCGGTGACGCTCGGCGCGGAGTTCGCCGGCTACGCGGCGCAGATCCGGCTGGGGCAGGAGCGGATCGCGAGCGCGCTGGTGCACGTCGGCCAGATCCCGCTCGGCGGCACCGCCACGGGCACGGGCCTCAACACGCACCCGAAGTTCGCCGCCGAGGTCCGCAAGCGCCTGGCGCGCGAGTCGAAGTTGAAGTTGATCGCGCCGCCGGCCGATCCGTTCGAGGCGCAGGCCAACCGCGATGCCTTGGTCGAGCTGTCGGGCGCGCTGAAGGTCGTCGCCGTGTCGCTGACCAAGATCGCGCAGGACATCGCGCTGATGGGCTCGGGCCCGCGCGCGGGCATCGGCGAGATCTTCCTGCCCGAGCTGCAGAAGGGCTCGTCGATCATGCCGGGCAAGGTCAACCCGGTGCTGCCGGAGGTCGTCCTGCAGGTGTCCGCGCAGGTCATCGGCAACGACACCGCGATCACCATCGGCGGCATGCAGGGCCAGTTCGAGCTGAACGTGCGCATCCCGCTGATCGCGCGCAACCTGCTGCAGTCGATCCACCTGCTGTCGACGACGTCGGTCGCCTTCGCCGAGAAGTGCGTCGACGGGATCACGGTCAACAAGAACGGCACGAAGGCCTCCGCCGAGGCGACGCTGGCCGCCGCGACGGCGCTCAACGGCGCCATCGGCTACGACGCCGCCGCGGCCATCGTCAAGACCGCCGCCGACTCCGGCCGCCCCCTCCGCGAGGTCGCCCTGGAGGCCGGCGTCGACGCCAAGCTCTACGACGAGACCATCAACCTGCGCAAGATCGCCGCGGGCAACCAGGCGGTCTAGGGCGCGCGCCCGCCCGCCTCGCGGTCCGGGTCACTCCCGACGTCACATCGACGTTGGCAGTGACCCGGATCCGTGGATGAGGGCCCGGAGGCGCCGCGCGACCTCCGCGGGCGCCCGCATGACCTGCTGGTAGGTCACGCGGACCACGCGGTAGCCGGCGATCACGAGGCGTTGGTCGCGCTCGCGGTCGCGCTCGAAGGCGGACCGCGTGGCGTGGAAGGCGTAGCCGTCGGTCTCGACCACGAGGGCCGCGTCCGGCCAGAAGAAGTCCACCAACAAGCCTGCGACGCGGCCGTTGACCAGCGGGACGGGCAGGCCGTGGTCGTCGCAGAGCTGGAGGAAGCGCGCCTCGAGCACGCTGCGGAGGTCGGCTGCGCCGACGCCGTGGAGGTCGTCGAGGAGGCGACGGAGCTTCGGCGCTCCGGGCGTGCGCCGATGGTCGTCCAGGCAGCCGCGGACCGCGACGAGGTCGAAGTGGCCGAGGCGATCCATACGCCCGATGAGGTCTTCGAGCGCGCGCGATCGCAGGTGAGGGGCCAGGTCGAGCAGGGTTCGTGCGGTGGTCGTCACCGGGATCCCGTCCGTCACGGTGATCTCCCAGGGGCGAAGCGTGCCGACGCGGTGCAGGACCACACGCTCGGCGTTCGGGATGCGACCCGATCGCGAGGGCGTCGTCACGTGGATGCGCGAGCCGCGTGACGGCAGGAGATCCCACAGCGCCGCGGCCTGCCAGTGGCTCAGCGCGGCGCGGCGACCGCTGCCCCACACCGCCGCAAGCCATTCGGCTTCTCGCCTGAGCCGGCGGTGGCCCACGCTGTAGACCCCTCGATACAGCACGCGCAGCCTGCCCCGCCCGACGCGATCGGCGATGGCGGTGCGCGAGAGGCCGCACGCGAGCAGGTCGTGACGGGTCACGACGCCGAGTTGCCGGTCGGCGAGCACGGCAAGCCGACGGTCCGGGTCACTTTCGACGTTCATGTGACGTCGTAGGTGACCCGGATCGGAGGTGGGCCTGGACGGAGGGCTAGGGCTAGGGCCGGCGCTGGGGCTGGAGGCCGGTGCCGAGCTTGGCGAAGGCGTGGGCGACGGCGCGGGCGGCGGGCTTGGGGTGGCCGGCGTAGTCGTAGAGGCCCTTGGTGTTGAGGCCGCGGGTGATCGAGATGGTGGGGATGAGCTTCTTGATCGAGCCGCCGGCGAAGGTGGGCGCGACGCCGAAGTCGCGGAGGTTCCACACCAACATGCCGGAGAGCTGGGGGAGCGCGCGGTAGGTGGCGATGTGGCGGCGCAGCAGCCAGGACTGGTAGCCGTAGCCGCCGGGCGCGGCGGTGGGGTTCGCGGCGTTGGCCTCGGCGCCGAACTCCGAGACGAGCGTGACCTTGCGCGGGAACAGCCGGGTGAAGCCGAGAACGGTGTCGTGCAGGCGCGAGGCGATCTGCGAGCGCGTCTCGTCGGCGCCCTGGTACCACCCGATGTAGTTGGTCAACGAGACCGCGTCGACGTTCTTGTAGATCTCGCCCGGGTCCTTGGGCGGGTGCGAGCCCCAGACGTCGACGGCGACCAGGCGGCCGGGATCCTCGCGGTGCAGCTCCCGGGCCATGTCGCTGACGAACGCGACCTGCGAGGGGTCGTGGCCGTTGCCGGCGATCTCGTTGGCCAGGTTCCAGGCGATGATCGACGGGTGCAGCTGCAGCTGGTGGACCGACGCGCGCACGCGCTGGCGGGCGGCGTGGGCCAGCTCCGGCGTCGAGGACGTCCAGGCGCCGGGCGCGTCGACCGGGCCGATCTCCTGCCAGACGAGGATCCCGGCGCGGTCCAGGCGCTCCAGCAGCGCCGGGTCGAGCGCGTGCTGGGCCCGCGTCGCGTTGGCGCCGATCGCCTTCAGCTCGCCGACGATGCGGTCCATCTCGCCCGGCGTGAGGCCGTCGCCGTCGCCCTCGGCGTCCTCGTGGATCGACGCGCCGTGCAGGCGCAGGCGCTCGCCGTTGAGCAGCAGCGTGCGCCCCTCTCGCCGGATCTCCCGTAGGCCTACGTCTTGGGTCCAGCCGCCGCCGTCGGGCGTCGCGAGACGCAAGGTGTACAACGACGGCGACCCGGGCTGCCAGAGCGCGGGCGAGCCCACGACCACGCGGGTCGACACGCGGCGGGTCTCCCCCGGCCCCAGGTGCACGGGCGGGAACCGGAAGCGGATGACGCGACCGGCGCGGGTGAGGCTGCCGCGGGCCTGGAGGTCGCGTGACCCACCGCTGTCGCGGTTGCGGACGCTCGCGGAGACGTCGACGATCGCGGCCCCGCGCGAGAGGCGCGTCCGCAGGGCCGGCGTCTCGATCGCGACGGGCGCCAGCGGCCGCAGCGTCACCTCGCGGTTGAGGCCGCCGTAGTTGAACCACGTGCGGTGCCATCCGGTGCGCTTCTGGCGCGTCGGGTAGCGGTAGTCGGCGCGCACGACCAGGCGGTGCTCGATCCCGGCGCGCAGGCGCAGCGACACCTCGAAGGGCAGGTAGGCGCCGGTGTGCGTGGCGATCTGGCGCCCGTCCAGCCACACGGTCGCGATGTGGTGCACGGACTCGAAGCGCAGCGCGTAGGAGCCGGTGCGCGGCGCGGTCAGCGTCGTGCGGTACCAGGTGATCCCGCCGCGCCAGTTGGCGAAGCCCGTCGCGCCGGTGACCGTCGCGGCGTTGGCCACGCGCGGCACGGTCGTCAGCTGCCCGGGGAACCCGCCCTGCGGCCACCCGTCGCGCTCGCCGACGTCGGACGGGTCGTCGGCCATCACCCACGGCCCGGCGACCGCCAGGCGCCCGTCCGGACCGCCCTCGATCGCCGGCGGCACCAGCGCCTCGCCGGTCGGACGTTGCGCCCCGGCGCCGAGCACGACCGCCGCGCCGACCCCGCCGAGGAGCGCCGCCGCGACCGCGGCGAGCGCCACGACGAGCCTGGACTTCGTTCCCATCTAGGAGGGGATGATGCCAACCGCGCGCGCCGGGGCCGCCGATCCGCCGACGAGGCGCAGCGGGAACACCGACACGAGGAAGCCGGTCGGCGGCAGCTCGCGCAGGTTGGCCAGGCGCTCGATCTGGCAGTACTCCAGATCCGCCTGGTGCGCCGCCCAGAAGATCCCGGCCTCGCCCCGCTCCTTGGCCTCGGCGGCCTGGAGGTGCAGCGGCGCGTCCCAGCCCCAGGCGTCGATGCCCATCACGCGCACCCCCTGCTCGTGCAGCCACCGGGTCGCCTCCACGGTCACTCCCGGTCCACGCGCCATGTAGTCGAGGGCGTCGAGGAACTGGTCGCGGTCGGTGCGCACCAACACGATGTCGCCGGCCCGGAGGTCGTGGCCGGCGGCATCGATCGCGCGCTGCGCCTCCGCCACCGTCATCGCGTCGCCGTCGGCCTTGTGCGACATGTCAAGCACCACGCCCGGCGCGTAGAACCACTCCAAGGGCAGCTGGTCGATCGTCTTGGCGGGCTCGCCGCTGATCGTCGAGTTGTAGTGGTAGGGCGCGTCCACGTGCGTGGAGTTGTGCGTGCCCAGCCGCGTGAACGTCTCCACCGCCCAGCCCTCGCCGTCGCGCAGCAGCTCGGGCCCGACGCCCAGCATCGCCTCGATCGTCCTCGCGCCCTCCGCGTGGTCGCTGAACTCCACGTCGGTGCGCAGGATGTCCGGCAGCTCGGCCGGCGATGGCGTGATCGGAGCGGTGAGATCCACGAAGCGGGGCATCGGCGCCGCCCTTCGGCGCCGATGCCCACAGTCCTTCGACTACAGCTTGGTGGCGCCCACGCCGGTGTTCATGGCGACGTACTTGGTCTCCAGGTACTCGTCCAGGCCCTCGGGGCCGCCCTCGCGGCCGAAGCCGGACTGCTTGACGCCGCCGAACGGCGCGCCCGCGTTGGAGACCATGCCCTGGTTGAAGCCGATCATGCCGGTCTCCAGCCGCTCGATCACGCGGAAGGCGCGGTCGACGTCCTGGGTGAAGACGTAGGACACCAGGCCGTACTCGGTGGTGTTGGCCTTGGCGATCGCCTCGTCGTCGGACGCGAACGTCGTGATCGGCGCGACCGGGCCGAAGATCTCCTCGGCCAGCAGCTGCGCGTCGTCGGTCACGTCGGCCAGGACCGTCGGCTCGAAGAAGTAGCCCGCGCCGTCGACCCGCGCGCCGCCGGTGAGCACCCGCGCGCCCTTGCCGACCGCGTCGTCGACCAGCTCGGCGACCTTGGAGCGCTGCGCCTCGTCGATCAGCGGCCCGACCTGGACGCCGTCCTCGGTGCCGCGTCCGACCTTCAGCGCGCCGATCTTCGCGGCCAGCTTCTCGGAGAACGCGGCGGCCACGCTCTCGTGGACGTGGAAGCGGTTGGCGCTGGTGCACGCCTCGCCGCCGTTGCGCATCTTGGCCAGCAGCGCGCCCTCGACCGCGGCGTCGAGATCGGCGTCCTCGAAGACCAGGAACGGCGCGTTGCCGCCCAGCTCCATGGACACCTTCAGCACCTGCTCGGCGGACTGCCGGATGAGCGTCTTGCCGACCTCGGTCGAGCCCGTGAACGACATCTTGCGCACGCGCGGGTCCTCGATCAGCGGCTGCATGATCGACCCGCTCGACGACGCCGTCAGGACGTTCACCACGCCGCCGGGCAGCCCGGCCTCCTCGAGGATCTGCGCGAGCGCCAGCATCGACAGCGGCGTCTGCTTGGCGGGCTTGACCACGCACGTGCAGCCCGTCGCCAGCGCGGGGCCGATCTTGCGCGTGCCCATCGCCAGCGGGAAGTTCCACGGCGTGATGAACAGGCACGGGCCGATCGGCTGGCGCATCGTCAGCACGCGCCCGTTGCCGGCCTCGTTGGTCGTGAAGCGGCCGTTGATGCGCACGGCCTCCTCGGAGTACCAGCGCAGGAAGTTGTTGGCGTAGGCGATCTCGCCCTTGGACTCGGCGATCGGCTTGCCCATCTCCAGGGTCATCAACAAGGCGAGCTCGTCGGTGCGCTCGTCGATGAGGTCGTAGGCGCGCCGCAGGATGTCGGCGCGCTCGCGCGGCGCGACCCAGCGCCAGGTCTCGAACGCCTCGGTCGCCGCGGCCAGCGCCGCGTCGGCGTCGTCGTTGGTGGCGTCGGCGACCGTCGCGATCGTCTCGCCCGTCGCGGGATCCTCGACGTCGAGCGTGCCGCCGCCCGACGCGTCGCGCCACTGCCCCCCGATGTACAGCTGCGTCTTGACCCACTCGATGACGCGGGTCTCGTCCGCCGTCGCGGCCATGCTCACGATCCTTCCTGCAGTCGTCTCTGGTCCCGCCGAGGATACGACTGCCCGGGCCGCCGCAGCGGCCAAACGGGACCGCTACTCCGCGCCGCGCAGCACTGCCCCGACCGTGCGGCCGAGGATGCGCATGTCGAGGCCCAGCGACCACGAGTCGATGTACTCGTTGTCGAGCTGGGCGCGGGTCGCCATGCACGAGCCGGCGCCGCGGGCGCCCGCGACCTGGGCCAGGCCGGTGAGGCCGACGCGGACGCGGTGGCGGGCCGCGTAACCGGGGATCTCGCCGGAGAAGCGGTCGACGTGCTCGGGGCGCTCGGGGCGCGGGCCGACCAGGCACATGTCGCCGCGCACGACGTTCCACAGCTGCGGCAGCTCGTCCAGCGACGTGCGGCGGATGAAGCGGCCGACGGCCGTGCGGCGGTCGACGCCCTCGACGCCGCCCGGCGCGGCGCCGGCGACCGGCACGAAGGCGGCCGCGGCGTCGTCGACGCGCATCGAGCGGAACTTCAGCATCGCGAACGTCTCGCCGCCCTCGCCGACGCGCATCTGGCGGAACAGGACCGGGCCGCGGGAGGTGATGACGACGGCGAGCGCGATCGACATCAGCAGCGGGGTGGCGATCATCAGCGCGCTCAGCGCGACGAGGCGCCCGATCACGTACTTGGCCTCGAGGGCCAGCGTGTGGGCCGGGGCGACGGCCGCCAGCAGCGCGGCGGACATCGGGACCGCGAGGGCGAGGAAGAGGAGGAGCGAGACGATCGGGGACACGCTGTCCCGGATCGGAGATCGGTCCAGCGCGCCTCATCCCCACTTCCCGGTAGATGTCAGGCGGGAGACCGCATATCTGGCGCGACGGCGCTCGATCGGACCGCGTTTCGGGCCGCTTCGCGCCGAACACCCGTCCAGGCACGGGGATGCCACCTCAAGCGCTCGGGCACCAGCGGCCAGCCGTGGCGCAGCGGCGCGAGCAGCCCGCGCAGCGCGACCTCGTCGGCCTTCGACCACGACAGCCCGAGCTTCTCGCGCGCCGCCGCGGGCAGCGTGCCGCGCCCCACGAACGTCGGCACGCGCGCGAAGAGCGGCCGCAGCGTCATCCACGGCAGCCCCTCCAGCAGCGGGTAGGGCGCGGGCAGCCGCATCTCGCCCGTGAACGTCCCAAGCGCGACCTCGGTGGCCTCCAGGCCGTCGGCCAGCATGTCGGCCCAGTAGCGCTCGAAGGCCGCGTAGTCGGGCGGCACCGGGCGCATCGTCAACCCGTACATCTCGTACCAGCCGATCGACTCGTCGTAGAGCCGCTCCTGGTCCAGGCGCGAGAGCGGGTTGCCCAGGTGGGCCTGGACCGAGATGATGGACTCGAAGAACGTCGCGTGCGCCCAGTAGTAGGCCTCGGGGCTGAGCGCGTGGTACGGACGGCCCGACGCGTCCTTGCCCTTGATCGACCGGTGCTGGTCGCGCACCCAGCCGGCGGTCTGCTCGGCCGTGGCGGGCCCGTCGTAGACGACGCCGAGGATCGGTCCCGACGAGCGCAGCAGCCGGTTCCAGGGGTTCTCGAAGAAGTCGGAGTGCTGGCGCAGCGCCGCGTCGATCGCCGGGTGCATCGCCTGCAGGACCCCGGGGCGGATGACGAACAGCAGCCCGCGGGCGTCGCCGAAGTGGCGCCAGGTCAGCGTGTCGGGGCCGAGCATGGCGGGCATGCTGGCAGTGACAACGTGCGTTGTCAATCAGGATGCCGCGTGCCCGGACCGGATCTCGGCCGCGGCGAGGACCAGCGCGGTGGCGTGCGCGTTCAGCCGCGCCGCCGGGATCGACGGGTCGTCCTGGAGCCACGTGAGGTAGAGCGTGCGCAGCGCGCCGAGCAGCGCGACCGCGGTCAGCTGGGCGTCGACGTCGTCGGGCGGGTCGGGCAGCGCGCGGATCTGGGTCACCAGCAGCGCCGCGAACGCCGGGATCAGCTCGAGGTCGTGCTGGGCGAGGACGCTGTCGGTGAACGACTCGCTGAGCAGCACGCGGCCGCGGCGCGGGTCGGCCTCCAGGAAGGCCGTGAAGGCCGCCACCGCGGCCTGGGCGACGCGCTCCGGCGTGTGCGGCGCCGCCGACGCGACGGCCGCGACGATCGTCTCGCGGGCGGCCTCGGCCACCTGCGCGTGGACCGCGCGCAGCAGCGCGTCGCGCGAGTCGAAGGACTCGTAGAAGTAGCGCTCGGTCAGCTTCGCGCCGCGGCAGACGGCGCGCACCGTCACCCCGGCGGCGCCGACGGTCCCCAGCAGCTCGACGCCGGCCTCGATCAGCGCGGCGCGCCGGGCGGCGGCGCGGTCCTGGAGCGTCGAGGCCATGGCCTACGTGTTGGCGACCGTCTCGTCGCCCAGGGCCTGGGCGAAGGCGACGTCGTAGGAGTAGTCGATGGGCAGCACGATCAGCGACGGCAGGTCCAGCGTCAGCGCGCGCTGGAGGTGGCGGCCGAAGTCCTCGGGCGCCTCGCAGCGCCAGGCGGGCATCCCGAAGGCCTCGGCGAGCTTGACGAAGTCCGGGTTGGTGAAGTCGACGCCGAAGTGCTCGCCGAACTTCTTGTCCTGCTTCCAGACGATCGAGCCGAACTGGCGGTTCTCCCAGACCACGTTGACGAACGGCGTCTTCAGCCGCATCGCGGTCTCCAGCTCCTGGAAGTTCATCAGGATGCCGCCGTCGCCGTTGACGGTGACCACGCGCTTGTCGGGATGCACGAGCTTGGCGGCGACCGCGCAGGGCACCGCGAAGCCCATGCCTGCAAGACCGTTTGCGATCATCACCGTGTTGGGCTCATGGGCGGGGAACATCCGGCCGATCCACAGCTTGTGGAGTCCCACGTCCGAGATGAGGATGTCGTCGCGACGCAGCGCCTGGCGGATCTCGTGGAGCGCCCGCGGCGGCTGCATCGGGAAGCTCTGGTCGTCGGCGGCGCGCTCCAGCGCGCCCTCGACGAGCGTCCGCAGCCGCGGCGAGCCGCCGGAGTGCGGGACGTCCCGGCACTCCTCCGCCAGCCGGGTGAGCACGTGGTAGATGTCGCCGACCAGCTCGACCTCGGGCGTGAAGAACTCGTCGATCTCGGCGGGCTCGGAGTCCACGACGACGATCTTCTTGTCGCGCCGCGGGTTCCAGTGCTTGGGTGCGTGCTCGACGAGGTCGTAGCCGATCGCGATGACCACGTCGGCGTCCTCGAAGCCCGCCAGCGCGTAGTCGCGCGCCTGCAGCCCGACGGTGCCCAGCGCCTTGGGGTCCTCGTAGTCGAGCAGGCCCTTGCCCATGAACGTCTCGGCGACCGCGATGCCGGTCGCGCGGCAGAACTCGCGCAGCGCGGGCGCCGCGCCCGCGCGGACCGCGCCGTTGCCGGCGATCGCGACCGGGTTGATCGCGTTGCGGATCAGGTCGGCGGCCTTGAGCAGCTCGCGCGCGGCGGGCTCGGGCCGGACCGGGCGGCGACGCGGCAGCGGACGGCCCTCGACCTGGGCGGCCATGACGTCCTCGGGCAGCTCCAGGTGCGTGGCGCCGGGCTTCTCGGACTCGGCGACCTTGAAGGCCTTGCGGACGACCTCGGGGACGATGTCCGGGCTCGTGACCCGCGCGTTCCACTTGGTGATGGGCTTGAAGAGCTCGACCAGGTCGATGAACTGGTGGCTCTCCTTGTGCATCCGCTCCAGGTCGGCCTGACCGGTGAGCGCGACCAGCGGCGCGCGGTCCAGGAACGCGTCGCCGATGGCGGTGACGAGGTTCATCGCGCCCGGGCCCAGCGTGCCCAGGCAGACGCCCGCGCGTCCGGTGAGCCGCCCGTACATGTCGGCCATGTAGGCCCCGCCCTGCTCGTGTCGAACGGGGATGAAGGAGACCGACGATCGCGACAGCGACTGGTTGAGGTCCAGCGTCTCCTCGCCCGGGATGCCGAACACGTACTTGACGCCTTCGGCCTCCAGGCACTCGACGAAGAGGTCGGACGCGCGCCGCTTGGACATTCCGTTTCCCTACCCTGCCTCGATTGAACGCTTCAGACCGATGCCAGCCGAACCTAGCACCGCAACTCCCTCTGCCTGCCCGCGTTCCGTGAACGGCATGCGCCGGATCGCCACCGTCTCGCTCACCGCGCTGACCGCCGCCCTCGCCGTGGCGCCGGGCGCGCACGCCGCCGCGCGGCTGGTGGTCAAGGGCCACGGCTTCGGCCACGGCATCGGGATGAGCCAGTACGGCGCGATGGGCTACGCCCAGCACGGCGCCGGCTACCGCGACATCCTCGGCCACTACTACGAGGACACCGCCGTGGTGAAGCTGGCCGACCCGCCGGACGCGGTGCGCGTGCTGCTGCAGAGCGGGCGCAGCGTGGGGGTGACCGGCGTCGTCGCGGCGGGCCCCAAGAAGCTGAGCGCGCGGTCGTCCTACAGCGCGCGGGTCAGCGGCGGGCGCGTCGCGCTCTACGGCGCGACCGGGCGCCGGATCGGCACCTACGCCTCGCCGCTGCGGCTGGCGGCGCCCGCCGGCGGCGCGTTCACGCTGAAGGGCGGCGCCGCCAACGGGCTGGCCAATGGCCGCTACCGCGGCGCGCTGGAGGTCCGGGCCAACGGGTCCTCGGTGCAGGCGATCAACGCGGTCGGCCTGGAGGACTACGTGCGCGGCGTCGTCAGCGCCGAGTCGCCGCCGTCCTGGCCGGCCGAGGCGCTGAAGGCGCAGGCCGTCGCGGCGCGCTCCTACGCGGTGACCACCGACGCGGGCAGCGCGACCGACGGCTTCACGCAGTACGCCGACACGCGCTCGCAGATGTACAAGGGCGTGGCGGCGGAGCTCCCGTCGACCGACGCGGCGGTCGCGGCCACCGACGACGAGGTCGTCGCGCAGAACGGCAAGGCCGTCACCACCTACTTCTTCTCGACCTCCGGCGGCCACACCGAGAACGTCGAGGACTCGTTCATCGGCGCGCTGCCGCGGACGTGGCTGCGCGGCGTCGACGACCCCTACGACTCGGTCTCGCCGCGCCACGACTGGGGCCCGTTCACGTACTCGCAGTCCAAGGTGCAGGCCAAGCTGAAGGGGTTGGTCCGCGGGTCGTTCCGCGGGATCACGGTGCTGCAGCGCGGCGCGTCGCCGCGGATCGTGCGCGCCGAGGTCAACGGCACGGGCGGGGTCACGCAGGTCACCGGACCGCAGCTGCGCCAGCGCTTCGGCCTCTACGACACGTGGGCGACGTTCACCTACATCTCGTCCAACAGCAAGGTCACGTCGTCGGACGACGACGGCAGCGGCGGCAGCGGGACGAAGACCAAGAGCACGACGACCGCGCCGGCCTCCACGACCGTGCCGGCGTCCACCGGCAACGGCGGCGCGACGGCCGGCACCGGGATCGACGCCACCGGCGGCCAGGCCGCGGCGATCGCCCGCGTGCCCGCGCCGCGGCTGACCGGCACGTTCACGGTCGAGCGCGGCAAGCGGCTGAGCGTGCAGCGCCGCGACGGCCGCGGCTGGCGCACGGTCGGCCACGCCCGCGTGGGACGCGCCGGGCGCTACGCCGCGACGCTGCCGGGCCCCGGGACCTACCGCGTGACGCTCGGCGACCTCGTCGGTCCTTCGGTCAACGTCCGCTGAGCTTGCGCGTTCGGGGCTCAAGCCCCGCCGCGAGCCGTCGATGGCCGTCCTATGACCGGCCTGACCGTGGTGCTCGTCCTGCTCGTGCTCGCCGCGCTGTGGCTGACGACCGCGTGGCGCGGCCTGGCCGCCGCCCGCGGCGCCGCCGACGCGACGTGGGTCGCCATCGACCTCCATCTCCGCGAGCGCCAGGGGCTCGTGGCCCTGCTGATCGCCACCGTGCAGGCGGAGGCCGCGGCCGACGACGCGGCGCTCGCGCGCCTGGTGGCCGCCCGCGAGCACGTGCTCGCGGTGACGACGCCGTGGGAGCGCGCGGCCGCCGAGCGCCAGCTCGTCGCCGCCATCGCGCCCGTCGCCGACGCGGCCGCCCGTCACCCGCGCCTCGGCCGCTCGTCCGTCCTGGCCGACGTCGAGGCGCGCCTGACCGCCATCGAGGGCGCGCTGCAGTCCTGCCGGCGCATCTACAACGCCGACGTCCGGCTCTACCGCACGCGCCGTGGCCACCTCCCGGGCTCGCTGCTGCGCCGGTTCGGGGACTTCGCCGACCGTCCGTACTTCGAGCTGGACCACACGCAGCGCGAGCGGACCGTGCCCACGCTCGCGCCGCCGCTGGCGCGCGCCGCGTAGCCGGGCGGCGCGCCCCCGCGCCCCGCGCGTCCGTCGCTCAGCGCGGCCGCGGGTCGGCGGTCAGGAACGCCACCGTCAGCGCGACCAGCTCGTCGGACACCGGGCCGATGCCGTCGATGCCGTCGCGCAGCAGCGTGATCGAGACGATCTCGTTGACCGCGGAGATCGCCGCGGTGGCCTGCAGCGTGGTCAGCGACGGCAGGCCGAGGTCCGGCCGCGCCTGACGCGACTCCTCGCGCCACTGGACCAGCACGTTGGCCAGCGACTCGACCCAGGCCGTCCAGCGCTGGGCCAGCTGCGGGCCGCCGGCGCGCATGTGCGTCAGGAACAGGCGCGTGAACTCGGGGTGGGCGACGAGCGCCTCGAGGTAGGCGCGGGCGCCGCGGGCGATCCGCAGCACCGGGTCGGGCTCGGCCGCGACGGTGTCCACCACCGTGCCGACCATCAGCTCGGAGGCGACCTCGAAGGCCTGCAGGAAGCAGTCGTCCTTGTCGCGGAAGTGCTCGTAGAACGTGCGCTTGGCGGTGCCCGCCTCGCGGACGATGTCGCTGATCGTCACGGCCGCGACGCCGCGGTCGGCCGCGAGCTTGACGAACGCGCTCAGCAGGCGCCCGCGCTGCGAGGCCAGCACGACGTCGCGCGCCAGGCCGTGCGGCCCGCGCGGGAGGACCAGCGGCGCGCCGTCGGGCGCGAACGGTGAGGTCGGCTCCGCGCTCACCCGCCGTACACCCGGGAGACCGACTCGGCCACGCAGACCGGCTTGTCGCCGCCCTCGCGCTCGAACGTCTGGGTGACGGTCAGCTGCACGCCGCCGGGGATGTCGTCCACGGCGGTCAGCGTCGCGCGCATGCGGACCTTCGACCCGACCGGCAGCGGCGCCGGGTAGCGGACCTTGTTGTAGCCGTAGTTGAGGCCGAAGGCGACGCCGGTGACCTCGAACAGGCTGTAGGAGAACTGGGGGCCGAGGCTCAGCGTGTAGAGCCCGTGCGCGATCGTGCCGCCGAACGGCGTCTCCTTCGCGCGCTCCGGGTCGACGTGGATCCACTGGTGGTCGCCGGTCGCGTCGGCGAACGCGTCGATCGCCTCCTGCGTGACCTCCAGCCAGTCGCTGACGCCCAGCTCCTGGCCGGCCCGGCGCTTGAGGTCGTCCAGCCCGTTGATGACCGTAGCTCCCATGCGACGGATTCTATGGACGTCGCGTGCTCGCGAGCCAGTCGGCCTCGGCGCGACCCAGCTCGGTCGACGGCGGCTCGTCGGCGATGTACTCCAACGCGAGCGTCCCCCAGTCGGCGCCCGCGCGCAGCTCGCCCAGGACGCTGAACAGCAGGCCCTCCATGCGGCGCAGCAGCAGCGCCTGGGGCGGGATCGTCTGGCGGCGCATCTCCTCGAAGTACTCCGAGGCCGGCGAGCCGCCCTTCTCCATCGACTCGCGCACGTACTCGGGGTCCAGGCGCCGGAAGCCGCGGTTGAAGTACCACTCGCCAGCCGCCGCCAGCTGGCCCAGCACGCGCCGCGGATCGAACGCCGCCGGGTCGGGCAGGTAGCCCAGCTCGGAGAGGTGGCGGTGGACCGCGTCGGCGTCGCCGTCGATCACCGCCTGGGCCAGCTCGCGCTCCTGCTCGAGGTAGTCGGCGTCCATGCGGCGGACGAGGCCGAAGTCCAGGAAGCAGACGCGGCCGTCGTCGGCCAGCAGGTAGTTGCCGGGATGCGGGTCGCCGGCGGCGATCCGCTCGCGGCGCAGCAACCCGTAGAAGAACCGGAAGCAGATCTCGGCGAAGCGGTCGCGCTCGGGCTCGGGGAGCCGCTTGACCGCCTCGAAGCCGCGGCCGGAGACGAACTCGGTGATCAGCACGCGCCGCGTCGACATCGACGTCACGACGCCGGGGACGAGGATGAACGGGTGGTCCTTGAAGGCCCGGGCCACGCGCCGGTGGTGCTGGGCCTCCAGCTCGTAGTCCAGCTCCTCGCCGATGCGGTCGCGCAGCTCGTTGAGGATCGCCTTGGCGTCGAGGCCGGGCGCGAGGCGCTTGACCAGCGGGAGCAGCACCGCGGCGTTGCGCAGGTCGGTCTCGACCGCCTCGGCCACGCCCGGGTACTGGACCTTGACCGCGACGTCGCGCCCGTCGTGCAGCTGGGCGCGGTAGACCTGGCCGATCGACGCGGCGGCGATCGGCGTGGCGTCGAAGCGCGCGAAGTGCTCGTCCAGCGAGCCGCCGAGGTCGTCGACGACGACCTTGCGCATCCGCTCGAAGGGCACCTGCGGCGCGTCGTCGCGCAGCGCGGCGAGCTTGGCCTTGAAGGTCTCGCGCTCGCCCTCGGGCACCAGCTCCCAGTCGACGGTCGAGAGGACCTGGCCGAGCTTCATCGCCGCGCCCTTCATCTGGCCGAGCTGGGTGACCAGCTCGTCGGCCAGCGCGAGCGCGCGCTTGGCCTCGGCCTGCTCGGCCTCCTCGTCGGTGCGCAGGCGGTTGGCCACCCGCGTCCCGGCCCAGCGCGCGGACTGGCCGGCGACGAGGCCGCCGAACTTCGCGGTGCGGGCGAGGCGTGAGGTCGGGATCTTCGGCATCGGGGGCTCGTGTCAGAGTAGGCGGCCGCATGCCGCCGCTTCTCGTCGTCGACGCGCCGTCGCTCCTGTATCGGGCGTTCTACGGCCTGCCCAAGTCGATCACCGGCGCCGACGGACGACCGGTCAACGCGCTGCTCGGGTTCGCCAACCAGGTCCTGTGGGCCGTCGAGCGCCACGCGCCGCGCGCGGTGATCCTCTGCACGGGCGCCGAGGCCGCGTCCTACCGCGTCGCCGCGCTGCCCCGCTACCACGCCGACCGCCCGCCGGTGCCCGACGAGCTGGCGCCGCAGTGGGCCGACGCGCCGGCGTTCTTCGGCGCGTTCGGGTGGTCCTGGGAGGACGCGGGCGACCTGGAGGCCGACGACCTGCTCGGCGCCTACGCCCGCCGCGAGGTCGACGCCGGCGGCACCGTGCTGATCTTCAGCGGCGACCGCGACATGTTCCAGTGCGTGGGCGAGCGGGTCGCCGTGCTGTTCCCGCGCGGCGGCAAGGACGGGCCGGAGCTGGTGGACGTCCAGGGCGTCAAGGCGAAGTACGGGATCCGGCCCGACCAGGTCCCGGACTTCATCGCGCTGCGCGGCGACCCGTCCGACGGCATCCCGGGCGCCAAGGGCATCGGCGAGAAGACCGCCGGCGAGATCCTGCGCGTGCACGGCGACCTGGAGACCGCGATCGCCCACGCGGACGCCGAGCGCCCGAAGGTGGCCCAGACGCTCCGGAATCAGGCCGACGAGCTGCGCGAGTTCCGCAAGATCGCGACGCTCCAGCCGATCGAAGTGGCATGTCCTCCCGACGCGCCGACGGACTTCGGGACGGCCGCGCAGGCCGCGACCGCGCGCGGGATGAACCGGCTTTCGGCGCGTTTGGAAGCCTTGGCGAGGAAGGGCTAAGCGGTGCGCGGGCGAACCCCGCGCTGTTGACCACCGTCGCTCCTGCCGATGCACCAGCGATGATCCCGCGCCTGGTGCGACGTCTCGCCGCCTTCGTGGCCGTTGCCGCGCTGCTTGTCGGTGCGACGACGGCGACGCCCGTGGCGAGCGCCGCGAGCGCGCCGCCGCGCGCCGTCGACCTCGACAGCGCGGGCTGGCAGTACGCGCCCGACCACCGCACGTGGTCGGCGGTCGACCTGCCGCACGTCTTCGACGCCAAGCCCACGGCCCAGGACTTCTCCGGGCAGACCGGCTGGTACCGGATCGCGCTCCGGCAGCCCGACGGCACGCCGCCGGGCTACACGTGGGGCATCCACTTCGAGCAGGTGCGGCGCGTGGCCGACGTCCTGCTCGACGGCCGCCCGCTGGTCCGCCACACCGACCCGTACGCGCCGTTCACGGTCGCGCTCCCGCAGCTGGCCGACGGCGCGCCCCACGAGCTGACCGTCCGCGTGGACAACCACAAGGGCAAGGAGCCGCGCGAGGGCTGGTGGAACTGGGGCGGGATCACGCGCCCGGCGCGGCTCGTCCCGCTCGGGCAGGTCGTCACGCGCGACGCGGGCTTCCTGCCGCGCCGGGCCGCCGACGGCTCCTGGAGCGTGCTGGTCGACGCGACGGTCGAGAACCGCGGGAGCGCGACGGTCGCGCCGCGCCTCAGCGCGCGGCTGACGAACCCCGACGGCGACGCCGCGGGCAGCGGGAGCGCGATGTCGCGCCCGCTGGCGCCCGGCGAGCGCGCGCGGGTGCGCTTCAGCGTGCCGGTGAGCGGCCGCGCCCAGCTCTGGGGCCCGGGCCACCCGGCGCTCTACGGCGCGGCGCTGGACACGTCCGCCGACGGGACCACGTGGCAGCACGACGGCGCCCGGATCGGGCTGCGCACGGTGACCGTCGAGGACGGCCTGCTGCGGCTCAACGGCAAGCCGATCGAGCTGCGCGGCGCGTCGATCCAGGAGGACGTCGACGGCCACGGCCCGGCGCTCACCGACGCCGACGTGCACAACATCGTCGCCCAGCTCAAGGCCATCGGCGCCAACGTCACCCGCGCCCACTACGCGCTGGACCAGCGCCTGCAGGACAAGCTCGACGAGGCCGGGATCATGGTCTGGACCCAGGCCCCGATCTACCACCGCGACAAGCTGCTGCGCACCGAGGCCCAGCGCGACGCCGCGCTGGCCACCGTCCGCGCCGCGGTCCTGCAGACGCGCAACCACCCGTCCGCGCTGACCCACAGCGTCGCCAACGAGCTGTCGGTCGTCCCCGACCAGGTGCCCGGCACGGCCGCGTTCCTGCGCGATGCCCGCGCGCTGACGCTCGACCTGGACCCGACGCTGCCGACCGCGGTCGACACGCTCAGCTACCCCGGCTACCCGCGCCAGAACGCCTACGCGGCCTTCCAGCTGCTGGGCGTCAACTCCTACTTCGGCTGGTACCCGGGCAAGCCCGGCCACGCGACCGGCGACCTCCGCGCGCTCGGCCCGTACCTCGACCGCATGCGGGCCATGTACCCCAACTCGGGCCTCGTGCTGACCGAGTTCGGCGCCGAGGCCACGCTGACCGGCCCGGCGACCGACAAGCAGACCTACGCCTTCCAGGAGGTCTACACGCGCGACGTGCTCGGCGCCGTCCGCGCGGCGCCGACGCTCAGCGGCGCGATCTACTGGACGCTGCAGGAGTTCGCGGTCAAGCCCGCCTGGGACGGCGGCGCCGACATCCCGGGCGCCGACCGCGACGCGATCCACCACAAGGGCCTGATCACCTACGACGGGCGCCGCAAGCCCGCCTACGACGTGCTCAAGCGCGACATCGCCGACACGCCGCTGGTGCGCTCGGACGCCGACGTCGCCTACGCGCTGGACACGCGCGTGCCCGACGGCCACCGCGGCCGCGTCGGGCTGGCCGTCGCCGCGGCGATCCTGCTCGCCACGCTGGCGCTGCTGGCCGTCGACCTCTGGGCGTTCCTCGGCTGGCGCTCCGCGATCCTGGCCGACGACCGCGACACCCGCGCCCGCCGCCGCGCCGGGTTCCGCGCCGCGGCGATCGCGCTCAGAAGCGCGTCTGCCGCGGATCGCGACGGGTCGACCACAGCGTCTGACCTCGCGACCGTCGGATCAGGTACACGATGAGCGTCGCGACCAGGACGCTTCCGACGAAGCCGCCGGCGTCCGGGTTGCCGAGCAGCGCGTAGGCCAGCAGGCCGGCGATCAGCGACGACAGGATGCCGATGCCGACCGTCGCCCAGATCGACATCGGATCGGGACCGGGCAGCGCCAGGCGGCCCAGGCCGCCGACGATCAGGCCCGAGCAGAACAGCAGGATCAGGTAGAGGAGCAGGCCCACGGGTTCACGGTACCCCCGCGGGCCGCCGCGCGCCAGGGCTAATGCGCGGTCGTGCCCTGGCGCCCGTAGTGGTCGGACAGGCGCACGACGTCGTCCAGCTCGGGCGTGGAGACCTCGAGCACGTCGGCCGTCTCGATCGCCTCGATCGTGTGGATCTCGCCGGGACGGTTGCGCCAGGTGTGCCCCGGCTCGATGACGATCTCGGTGAGGTCGTCCTCGCCGGTGCCCTTGGTGAGCTTCAGCCGGCCCGACAGCAGGTAGTTGGTCTCGTCCTTGACCTCGTGGTACTGCAGCGACAGCCGATGGCCCGCCTCCACGTGGAGGACCTTGCCGGCGTAGCGATCCGTGAGCGCGTACCAGAGCTCATGACCCCAGGGCTTGTCGACCTGTCGCGGAAGTTCCATCGCCCTTCAGCCTAGTCAATCATCTAGGGCGTGAACTTGACGTTGATGACGTCGCCGTCGCGCATCACGTAGTCGCGGCCCTCCAGCCGCAGCGTCCCGCGCTCGCGCGCGCCCGCGAAGCCGCCGGCGTCCAGCAGCGCGTCCCAGCCGATGACCTCGGCGCGCACGAAGCCCTTCTGGATGTCGGTGTGGATCGCGCCCGCGGCGTGCCAGGCGCTCAGCCCGTCCTTCATGTGCCAGGTCTGGGCGATCGTGCCCTCGCCGGCGGTGAAGAACGTGATCTGGTCCAGCAGCTCGAACGCGCCGCGCGAGACGCGGTCCAGGCCGGACTCGCTGACGCCGAGGTCGGCGCGCATCTCGGCGGCCTCCTCCTCGTCCATCTCCGACAGCTCGGCCTCCAGCCGCGAGGAGACGGCGACGGCCTTGGCGCCGATCGCGTCGGCGTGGGCCTGGATCTCCGGCGGGACCTCGTCCGAGCCCTCGTCGACGTTGGCGACGAACAGCACGGGCTTGATCGTCAGCGGCGCGAGGTCGCGCAGCGCGTTGGGCGCGAGGTCGGGCACCGGATGCTCGACGACCGCGGCGCGGACGGACTTGCCCGCCTGCAGCTCGGCGATGATCGCCTCCAGCCACCGCTGCTCGGCGGTCAGCTCCTTGTCGCCGCCGCGCGCGCCCTTCAGGACGCGCTCGTGGCGGCGCTCGGCCTGCTCGAGGTCGGCGTAGATCAGCTCGGTCTCGATCGTCTCGACGTCGCGCGCCGGGTCGACCGAGCCCTCGGAGTGCAGGATGCCCTCGTCGTGGTGGGCGCGGACGACGTGGACGATCGCGTCGGTCTCGCGGATGTTGGCCAGGAACTTGTTGCCCAGGCCCTCGCCCTCCGACGCGCCGCGGACGAGGCCCGCGATGTCGTGGAAGGCGATCGTGTCCCAGACGACCTCCTTGGACTGGAGCAGCTCGGAGAGCTTGACCATGCGGTCGTCGTGGACGGGCACGATCGCCACGTTGGGCTCGATCGTGGTGAACGGGTAGTTCGCCGCCTCCGCCCCGGCCTTGGTCAGGGCGTTGAACAGCGAGGACTTGCCGGCGTTGGGCATGCCGACGATGCCGACCTTCATCGCGCGCGGTCTCCTACGAACGTGCCGAGGAGCGCCCCGGCGAGGATGTCAGAGGGGTAGTGGACGCCGAGATACACGCGCGAGCCCGCCATCGCCAGAGCCAGCGGGTACAGGACCCTGCCGCCGTGGCCTCCGGCCAGCAGCGGCGCGTAGGCCCGGGCGCCCGCGAACGACGACGACGCGTGCGCCGACGGGAAGCTCAGCTGCGTCGGCGTCGCCATCAGCGGCGGGAGGTCGTCGAGCGCCGGGCGGCGCCGCCGCACGACCTGCTTGATCGCCGTGTTGAGCACGTAGGCCCCGGCCACCGCGCGCACGCCGCGCTTCCAGCGGTCGCGCCGCGGGCGGTCGACGGCGATGCCGAGCCCGCCGATCGCCAGCCACAGGGCGGCGTGCTCACCGGTCCGGGAGAAGGCCCGGACGGCCCGCTCGGCCGACGGGCCGTGGCCGCGCGTGCGCGCGGCGCGGAACAGCGCGAGGTCGGCAGACAGGAGCGATCCGGCGTCCATTGGACGGGCAACGGTAGTCGTCGCCCGCCCGCGGCGCGGTCAGGCCGACCGGCGCAGCGTCTCCCCGAGCTCGACGGCGCGCAGCAGCTCGCACTCGTCGGACTCGGCGTCCGCGGCGGCGATGCCGCGGTCGTGGGTCGCGATGACCTCGAAGTTGTCGTCGAGCAGGGTCACGCGCCGCATTCGTCCTTGGACGCGCTCGACGAACACCCAGTCGGGTTCGGCCATCCCGTGGCCCTTTCCTCGTCGTGGAAGTCCCCGCACGGACCTCCTGATGTGGGACACGCTAGCTCAGCTTCATTTGCCCGCTCGGGGGATTTGGCTGCCCCAGCGGGTGAGACGTCCGAACCCTGACCGATGGACTAGACCACCCACGCGGTCCCTGAGCGTGGGTGGCTTCTCGCTCGCGCGCACGACCGGGACCTCGTCGCCGTCGAGCACGAGCGCCAGCTGGTCGGCCGTCGTGTCGGCGGTCACCGTCCAGCGCGCGATCGCGTAGGGGTCGTCGCCGGCGTGCGAGAGCGCGCCCTTGGCGGCCGCCGCGTGCTCGAAGCCGGCGGCGACGACCGCGGCGCGGCTGCGCGCGTCGTGGGCGCCGTAGGGGTAGGCGAAGCCCTCGACGGCGTGGCCGAGCAGCTCCTCGAGGTAGGCCTTGGAGCCCGCGACCTCGCGCTCCAGCGGGATGCCCGTCAATCCGTCCAGGCGCGCGTGGTCGACGCTGTGCGCGCCGACCTCGGCCGCCTCGCCGAGCGCGTCCAGCGCGCGGACGCCGGCGCGGTCCAGCCGGTCGTCCTCGCCCAGGCGCCCGGTCTGGACGTAGGTCGTCGACGCGATCCCGCGCGCGGCCAGCCGCTCGACCGCGGGGCGCGTGTCGGCCCAGCCGTCGTCGAAGGTGATCGCCATCGGCGCCTCGGGCAGCGGCGCGGCGCCCTTCAGCGCGGCGGCCAGCGCCGACATCGTCAGCGGCGTGCGGCCGGAGGCGGCGATCGCCGCGACGTGCGCGCCGAACGCCGCGGGCGTCACGGTCCACCGCTCCAGGCCGGGTACCGGCCGGTCGCGCACGCCGTGGTAGAGCAGCACCGGCACGTGCGCCAAGGACATCAACATGCGCGCGCCGCCCGGGGGCCGGCGCGCGCCTGGCGCGCGCGCCTCGCTCAGGAGCCGATGCCGAAGCCGACGCGCTGCTCGTCCTTCTCGACCCGGAGCCACAGGACGTGCTCCAGGTTGAGCCGGATCGAGCCGTCCTCGGCCTCGACGTCGTGCCAGCCCTCGCCGCCCAGCGCGTTCTGGAGCTTCGCCAGCTCGTCGTCCGAGACGCGGGTCGCCAGCGGGGGGCTGGCCTGGAAGCCGATGGAGATGCGCTGAGCCATGGGCCCGATCCTACTGGCCGTCAGTGGGCGGCCGGCTCGACGATCTCGGTCAGCACGCCGCCGCTGGCCGCGGGGTGCAGGAACGCCACGCGCGAGTTGCGGATGCCGATCCGCGGCGTCGCGTCGATCAGCCGCAGGCCCTGCTCCTTGAGCGTCGCCAGCGTCGCGTCGATGTCGGTCACCTGGTAGGCGACGTGGTGCAGGCCCGGGCCCTTCTTGGCCAGGAACTTGCCCACCGGCGTGTCGGGGCCCAACGGCGCCAGCAGCTCGACGTGGTTCTCGCCGACGTCCAGCAGGACGGCCTCGACGCCCTGCTCGGTGACGGTCTCGCGGTGGACGAGCTCCATCGCGTAGGTCTTCTCGTACAGGGCGATGGCGGCGTCGAGGTCCTCGACCGCGACGCCGACGTGGTCGATGCGCGCGAACATGGCGCGCGACCTTAGTGACTCGACGCGCTACGCGGCGCTGTCGTCGCCGGGCCCGGCGGTCCCGGGCTGGGGCAGCGGCGTGACCGCGGCGATGCGCGGGCGCTCGGGCGATTCGGCCCCGGCCGGCCCCGTCGCCGGGAGCGGGCCCGGGGCGTCGGGCCCCTGGGGGGCGTCCGGCACCGCGTAGGGCGGGCGCCGGCGGACCACCGGCGGCGTGCCGGCCATGATCGTGTCGATCTCGGCGCGCTCCAGCGTCTCCTTGGCCAGGAGCGCCTGGGCGATCTCCTCGAGCTTGTCGCGGTACCGCGTGATCAGGTCGTAGGCCGCCTTCTGGGCCTCGAAGGCCAGCTCCTGCTGCTCCTCGTCGCGGATGCGGCGGGTGAGGTCGGAGACGATGTCGGCGTCGGTCACCGCGCGCACCGAGGCGGTCGCGGTCCCCATGCCGTACTCGTGGACCATCGCGTGCGTGATCTCCGCGACGCGGTGCAGGTCGTTGGCGGCGCCGGTGGTCACCGCGCCGAAGACGATCGCCTCGGCGACGCGGCCGCCGAGCAGGACCGTCATCTGGTCGACGAGCTCCTCGCGCGTCTTCAGGTAGGAGTCCTCGTCGGGCAGGTTCATGACGAACCCGAGCGCGGAGCCGCGCGGGACGATCGAGATCTTGTGCGTGCGCTCGGTCGAGGCCAGCAGCTCGCGCGTGAGCGCGTGGCCGGCCTCGTGGTAGGCGACGACGCGGCGCTCGTGCTCGTTGAGCGTGGTGTTGGTCTGGACGCCCGCGACGACGCGCTCGAGCGCGTCGTCGAAGTCCTCGCGGCCGACGGTCTGGCCGCCGCGGCGCGCGGCGAAGATCGCGGCCTCGTTGCAGATGTTGGCCAGCTCGGCGCCGCTGAGGCCGCTGGTCTGCTGCGCGACGACGTGCAGGTCGACGTCCTGGCGCAGCGGCTTGTTCTTGGTGTGGACGCCGAGGATGCGCTTGCGGCCCTCGACGTCGGGCGGCGAGACGAACACCTGGCGGTCGAAGCGGCCGGGGCGCAGCAGGGCCGGGTCGAGCTTCTCCAACAGGTTGGACGCGGCCATGACGACGATCCGGCCCGAGGACGAGAAGCCGTCCATCTCGACCAGCAGCTGGTTGAGCGTCTGCTCGCGCTCGGAGTTGTTGTCCGAGCCGCGCTTGGCGCCGACGGCGTCCAGCTCGTCGATGAAGATGATCGCCGGCTCGTTCTTGGCCGCCTCGCGGAACAGGCGGCGGATGCGCGCGGCGCCGAGGCCGGCGAACATCTCGACGAACGACGACGCCGACTGCGCGTAGAACGTCGCGCCGGACTCCTTGGCCACGGCCTTGGCCAGCAGCGTCTTGCCGGTGCCGGGCGGTCCGTGCAGCAGCACGCCCGCGGGCACGCGCGCGCCGAGCCGCTTGAAGCGTTTGGGGTCCTTGAGGAAGTCGACGACCTCCTGCAGCTCCTTCTTGGCCTCGTCGACGCCCGCGATGTCGTCCCAGCCGACCTCGACGTTGGCGTCGGGCTTGATCTCCTGCGGCTTGGTCTTGGGCATCGTCTTGAGCATCCGCCACATGACGACGGCGAACAGGACGATGAACAGCAGCGAGGCGACGCCCTGCCAGTCGGTGCCGAACTGCTGGACCTTCTCGGCGAACGACTGCTTGGGCACGGCGATCTTCGTGGTGACGCCCTGGTTGGTGTCGCCCTCGATCTTGGTCGTGGACGTCTTGGACGCCTTGACCCCGGAGGCCGTGGTCTTCGTCGAGGTGGACGCAGGGGACGTCGAAGAGCCGGACACCCTCTCTCCATCGGCCGAAACCGTCAGCTCCTTGACGGTTGCGCGCGCGCCGTGGAAAAGCGGACCACGGTCCGCTATAGTCTCTCCACGTAAGCGGACTGCGGTCCACCTCTCACTCCCAGGAGACCACGCACACCATGAGCGCCACCACCTCCCTCCCCGCGGGCACCTACGCCCTCGACACCGTCCACTCCACGATCGGCTTCGCGGTCAAGTACAACGGGATCGCCAAGTACCGCTCGACGTTCGAGAAGTACGACGCGGCTCTTGCCGACGGCGTCCTGACCGGCTCCGCCGACGTCTCCTCGATCGCCGTGGACGAGCCCAACTTCAAGGGCCACCTCCTCACCGCCGACTTCTTCGACGCCGAGAACGCCCCGACGATCACGTTCAAGTCGACCTCCGTCACGGTCGGCGAGGACGGCGCGGGCGAGGTCACCGGCGACCTGACGATCCGCGGCGTCACCAAGACGGTCACCGCCACGGGCGACGTCGGCGTCGGCGCCGACGCGTTCGGCAACGACCGCGCCGCGTTCCAGGTCTCGACGACGGTCGACCGCCGCGAGTTCGGCATCAACTGGCAGAACCAGCTGCCCAACGGCAACGACGCGCTGGACTGGAACGTGACCATCTCGGTCGACCTCCAGTTCGTCAAGCAGGCGTAAGGCGAGCCCGATGGCTGCGATCCGCATCCTCGGCCTCTCCGGAAGCCTGCGAAGCGGGTCCCACAACACGGCCCTGCTCCGGGCGGCGGCGATGTCGCTGCCGTCCGGGGTCGAGCTGGAGGTCTACGACGGCCTCCGGGACCTGCCGGCCTACGACGCCGACCTCGACACGCCCGAGACCGAGCCCGACAGCGTCGCGCGCCTGCGCGAGGCGCTCGAGCAGGCCGACGGCGTCCTGATCTCGACCCCGGAGTTCAACGGGTCGATCCCGGGCGCGCTGAAGAACGCGCTCGACTGGGCCTCGCGCCCGTTCCCCGAGAACGCGCTGCGGGGCAAGCCGGTCGCCGTGGTCGGCGCCTCGACGGGCCTGTTCGGCGCCGTGTGGGCGCAGGCCGAGACCCGCAAGGTGCTGGGCATCATCGGCGCCGACGTGCTGGAGGGCGAGCTGCCCGTCGGCCAGGCGTCGGGAGCCTTCGGCGACGACGGCCACCTGTCCGACCCGGATCTGCGCTCCGCGCTCGACGAGCTGCTGGGCGTCCTGTCCGCGCGGGTGGGGGCCAGGGACTCCCAGGCGGTTTAACGTGCTCCATGTGGTTCCCCAGTTCGAGCTTCCGATGTCGGCCCCGGACGGCCACGCGCCGGCCGAGCGCGAGCGCGCCGACGCCCGCCGCAACCGCGAGCGGATCCTGTGCGCGGCCGCGCGGCTGATCGACGAGAAGGGCATCGACTGCATGTCGATGGACGACGTCGCCCACGCGGCGGGCGTCGGCAAGGGCACGCTGTACCGCCGCTTCGGCGACCGCGCCGCGCTGCTGCGCGCGCTGATCTCCGAGCCCGAGCAGGAGTTCCAGGACAACCTGATCCGCGGCCTGCCGCCGCTGGGCCCCGGCGCGCCCGCCGGCGAGCGCCTGCACGCCTTCGGCGAGCACCTGCTGCGCTTCCTCGACGGCCACGCGATCTACGTCAAGGCCGGCGAGCTGCTGGGCGGCGGCAAGCGCTACGCCCACCCGGTCTACGCCTTCTACCAGACCCACGTCTCGCTGCTGCTGCGCGAGGCCTGCGGCACGGACGCGATCAACCCCTACATGGTGGACGCGCTGCTGGCCCCGCTCGCGGCCGAGCCGTTCCTCTACCAGCGCGACGTGCGCGGGATGGCCCTCGACGAGATCGTCGCGGGCTGGCACTCGCTCTGCGACTGCGTGCTCAGCGGGCTGGGCGCGTCCGCGGCGGACGCGCCCGACGCGAGCGCCGCCTGACTAGCGGCAGGACTTCCGCGGCTTGGTCTCGCCCAGCGGGACGCAGAGGCGGGTGGAGCGGCCGTTGGCGACGCGCAGCGCGACGCCGTCGTAGGTGGGCGCGGTCGCGGTGATCGTGAAGGTGCGCGCGGTCGTGCGCAGCCGGATGGTCTTGGCGGACGTCGTCGAGGACTTCAGCAGCGTGCGCGAGCCGAGCGCGATCGTCGAGCCCTTCGGCAGGCCGCGCGCGTGCAGGACGCCGGCGCGGACGGTCAACGTGGTGGGGTTGGCCCTGCCCAGCTCGTGCAGGCCCCACGGCGGGTTGGCGTTGACGATGCGGCCGGGGGCGCAGGTGGCGACGAAGGACGCGAAGCGGGTCGAGGCGTGGTGGGCGGTGATCGTGTAGGTGCCGGTCGGCACGACCGGCCAGATCACGCCGCCGTCCTTGGAGGACCTGGGCTGCGAGCGGTCGGGGATGACGTCCTTGTTGAAGTACACCGGCGCGGGCAGCGCGGGCGAGGCCGTCGCGGTGGCGCCGGCGACGCCGTGCGCGCCGTAGGCGGTGAAGTCGTCGAAGGCCAGCGTGCGCACGTTGCGGGTGCTGAACGTCGAGACGATCGCGCACTGCGCCGGGTTGCCCGACGCGTCGACCGGCACCTGCAGCAGGGCGGCCAGCGCGCCGTAGATGGCGTCCGACGGCACCTGGAAGTTCACGTGGGCGAGGTCCTGCCCGTCGGTCGTGAACGTCTGCAGGTAGATCGTGTGGTGGCCGGCGGCGATGATGTAGGGGGTGATCTTGCGGCGGTCGGGCACCTTCAGGTCGTAGGACCCGTCCTGGCGCGCGGTCGCGCCGAGCGTCGGGTCCTCGGCGACGCGCACCTGCGCGCCCGCCAGGCGGACCGAGGTGTTGTTGAACTCGTAGGCGGTGCCGGTGAGGTGGACGCTCTTGGCGCCGGCGGAGGCGGGCACGGCGGCGGCGGCGATCGCGCAGGCGAGCAGGACGGACGACGGGACGGTTCGTACGCGCATGAGGCGGCGCATCATGACGGCGCGCCGCACCGCCCGTCGCGCCGCGTCAGCGGTCAAACGTCCCCGGACCCCAGCAGCTCCAGCGCGATCGACCGGTAGGCGCGTGCCGCGAAGCCGACGTCGGCCGCCGCGATCCGCTCGTCCTTGCCGTGGACCAGCGGCCACATCTCGCCCAGCGTCATCTCGCGCTGCGGGAAGAAGCCGTAGGCCACGCACTCGGGGAACGCGTCGCGGAACGCGCGCGAGTCGGTGTAGGCGGGCAGCATCATCGGGACCACGCGCGCGCCCGGATCCTCGGCCTCGACGAACCTCGCGATCGCGTCCATCAGCGGCGAGGCGGCCGGCGACCCGTTGCCCACGACCTCCTCCAGCCACGCCACGTCGTAGGCCTGGCCGCGGCCGGCGTCGCCCAACACCTCCAACAACCGCTGCTCCGCGGTCTCGCGGCCGTGGCCGGGCGGGACGCGGCAGTCGACCTTCAGCTCGGCGCGCGACGGGATCACGTTGATCTTCTCCCCCGCGCTGATGATCGTCGGCGCGAACGTCACCGACGCCATCGGCTCGAAGAACGCGGCCAGCGCCGGGTTGGCGGCGCGCAGGGCCTCGACGTCCTCGAAGCCCAAGGCGGACAACAACGTCCGCGGCGCCTCGGTGAGGTCCGGCGACGGGCGGCGCGTGGCCAAGGCCTCCAACAACGGCGCCAGCTTGGGCAGCGCGTTGTCGGCGACGTTGGGCATCGACGCGTGGCCGGCCGCGCCGTGCGTGGTCAGCGCGAGGCGGAAGACGCCCTTCTCGGCGATGCACACGCCGTAGAGCCGCTCGCTGCCGTGCGGGATGACCGTGCCCGCGCCCTCGTTGAGCAGGTAGTCGCAGCGCACGAGCGCGGGGTGGTTCTCGGTCAGCCAGATCGCTCCGTCCGCGCCGCCGGTCTCCTCGTCGACGACGACGATCACCAGCAGGTCCCCGCGCTCCGGGCGCCAGCCGGACGCCGCGAGATCGAGCGCGGCCGCGCACTCGGCCGCGGTCTGCGACTTCATGTCCTGCGCGCCGCGGCCCCAGACCTCGCCGTCGACCAGGTCGCCGCTCCACGGGTCGCGCTGCCACTCCGACGGGTCGGCGAGCACGGTGTCGACGTGCGACAGCAGGCCGAGCACCGGCCCGTCCTGGACGCCGCGCAGGCGCGCGACGAGGTTCGGGCGCTCGGGCGTGCGGCCCAGGAGCGACACCTCGAACCCGGCGGTCGTGAACGCCGCGGCCAGCTCCTCCTGCAGCGCGCGCTCGTCGCCGGGCGGGTTGACGGTCCGGTGGCGGATCAGCTGCTGCAGCAGCCCGACGGCGCGATCCTCGAGGGCCATGGAGCACAACCTAACGCTCGGCGGGCTCATCCTCGGCGCGCCGGCCGCGGTTCCGGCCGAGAGGATGGCGCCGCCGGCGTAGTCTGGCGGTCGGTGACGGACCAGCTGTTCTCGTTCGGCGGAGAAGAACCCAAGCCTCAGCCAGGCGGGGCGTCCGGGTCCGACGCGGGCCCGGGCGCCCCGTTGCCCGCGCGCATGCGGCCGCGCACGCTCGACGAGCTGGTCGGCCAGGAGCACGTGCTCGGCGAGGGTTCGTCGCTGCGCGTGGCGATCGAGCGCGGGCGCCCGTTCTCGATGATCCTGCACGGCCCGCCCGGGACCGGGAAGACGACGCTGGCGCGGATCGTCGCCACCAGCGCCGAGGCGGCGTTCGAGGAGCTGAGCGCGGTCCAGGTCGGCAAGGCCGAGGTCACGCAGGTGATCGCGCGCGCCCGCGAGCGCCGGCGCGGCGGGCGGCCGACCGTCCTGTTCCTGGACGAGATCCACCGCTTCAACAAGGCCCAGCAGGACGCGCTGCTGCCCGCGGTCGAGGACGGGACGCTGACGCTGATCGGCGCGACGACCGAGAACCCGTACTTCTCGGTCAACTCCGCGTTGCTGTCGCGGTCGCAGGTGCTGGAGCTGCGCGCGCTGACCGCCGAGCACGTCGAGACGCTGCTGCGCCGCGCGATCGACCGCGGCGAGCTGGGCGACGTCACGATCGACGACGAGGCTGTCGCGTTCCTGGGGACGCGGTCCGGGGGCGACGCGCGGTCCGCGCTCGGCGCGCTGGAGCTGGCGGCCGAGACCGCGGGGGTGGGTGGGACGGGTCACGTCGCGTTGGCCGGCGCCGAGAGCGCGCTGCAGCAGAAGGCCGTCCGCTACGACCGCGCCGGCGACCAGCACTACGACCTCATCAGCTCGTGGATCAAGTCCACGCGCGCGTCCGACGTCGACGCGTCGCTGTACTACCTGGCGGTGATGCTCGAGGGCGGCGAGGACCCGCGCTTCATCGTCCGGCGCATGGTGATCCTGGCCTCCGAGGACATCGGCAACGCCGACCCGCGCGCGCTGCAGGTCGCGACGGCGACCGCGGCGGCGATCGAGTTGGTGGGGTTGCCCGAGGGCGCCCACGCGCTGGCGCAGTGCGCGGTGTACCTGGCGCTGGCGCCGAAGTCCAACGCCGCCTACAAGGCGCTCGGCGCGGCGCGGGCCTACGTGCGCGAGCACGGCGCGGCCGCGCCGCCCGGCTACCTGCGCTCGGGTCCGCTGGCCGACGAGGGCTACGACTACCCGCACGACCGGCCCAACCACGTGTCCTCGCAGAGCGTGATGCCGCCGGGCCTGGAGGGCGTGCGCTTCTACGCGCCCGACGGCCAGGAGGCGCCGTTCGCCGAGCGCTGGGCGGCGCTGCGCAAGCTGCGCGGGCTGGACTGACGGCGACCCACGCCCGCCCGGCCGCGCCGCCGGGCGTGGGAAGATCGCGGGCGTGGCCGAGGACGAACCGCACCCGACGCTGAGCTGCGTCGCCCCGGCGACCGGCGCCCTGCTGGGCACGGTCCCCGTCGCCGGGCCGGACGAGGTGCGCGCGGCGGTCGACGAGGCCGCGGCCGTCCAGGGCCTGTGGGCGCAGCTGCGGCTGACCGACCGCGCGCGCTACATGGCGCGCGCCGCCCAGGCGGTGATCGACGAGGCCGACGAGCTGGCCGCGCTGATCGGCGCCGAGCAGGGCCGCCCGCGCGTCGAGGTCGAGCTGGGCGAGCTGCTGCCCGCCGTCGAGACGCTCCAGTGGCTGGCCGAGCACGGCCCGCGGATCCTGTCCGGCGAGCGCGTCGCGGTGCAGCGCGCGCTGCGGCCGCTGACCCGGGCGCGCTGGAGCTACGAGCCGCTCGGCGTCGTCGCCGTCCTGGGCCCGGCCGCCGAGCCGTTCGCCACGCCGCTGGGCGACGTCGCGGTCGCGCTGATGGCCGGCAACGGCGTCGTGCTCAAGCCCTCGCCGCACGCCGCGCTCAGCGGCGCGCGGATCGCCCGGGTCTTCGCGCGCGCCGGCCTGGCGCCCGGGCTGCTGCAGGTCGTCCAGGGCCATGGGGCCACCGGCGCGGCGCTGGTCGAGGCGCCGGTCGCGCAGGTGCGCTTCACCGGCTCGACGCTCGCCGGGACGAAGGTCCTGGAGGCCTGCGCGCGCGGCGTCAAGCGCGTGGTCGCCGACCTCGGCGGCGCGGACGCCGCGATCGTCTGCGCCGACGCCGACGTGCCGCGCGCCGCGGCGGGGATCGCGTGGGGCGCGTTCGCCAACGCGGGCCAGTCCGGCGGGTCGATCGAGCGCGTGTTCGTCGTCTCCGCGGTGGCCGACGAGCTGTTGGAGGCCGTGGTCGCGCGGGCCCGCGCGCTGCGCGTCGGCGACCCGTCGGACCCGGCGACCGAGGTCGGCCCGCTGGTCGGCGGCGAGCGCCTGGGGCGCGTCGTCGAGCTGCTGGAGGACGCGACCGCGCGGGGCGCGACGCGCCACTGCGGCGGGCCGGTCGAGGTCGCCGGCCTGGCGGGCGCGTTCTGCGCGCCGACCGTGCTGACCGGCGTGCCCGCCGACGCGCGGATCGCCCGCGAGGAGGTCCCCGGCCCGGTCGTCGCGGTCACGGTCGTGCCCGACGAGGCCGCCGCGATCGCCGGCGCCAACGCCTCGCCGCTCGGGCTCGGCGCGTCGGTCTGGACGGCCGATCGCTACAAGGGCGCGCGCATCGCCCGCGAGCTGCGCGTCGGCATGGTGTGGATGAACGACCACCACGTGGCGCGCTCGGCGCCGCAGCTGCCGTGGGGCGGCGTGCGCGGGTCGGGCATCGGCCGGGCCCGCGGCGCGGTCGCGCTGCGCACCTGCGCCGAGCCGAAGGTCGTCACCTGGGACCCGCGCGTCGGCGAGGCGTTCTGGTGGTTCCCCTACGACCGCGCGCTGGCGCGCACGGGCCGGGCGATCGCGCGGCTGCGCTCGACCCGCGACGCGGACCGGGAGCGCGGGCTGAGGGACGGTGCCCGGCCCGCGCTCACGGTCGCGGCACGCACGCTTCGCTCGCTGCGACGCTGACACCACCGCGCCGGAGCCGAAGGTCCGGGAATCTCGGCGCCTCCCGCCGCTCGCTCCGTGGACGAGGCGCAACCTAGGGCTGTACGGCGCACAGGGCGAGCGTTAGGTCACAAAGTGCATCGCTTTGGGCCGCGAAAGCGCAGCGCGAGCGGTCAGGTCAGGGCGCGCAGGAGCGCCGCGGTGCCGGCCGCGACGACGATCACCACGAGCACGGGCGCGCGCAGCAGGATCGCGACCAGCGCCGCGCCGAGGCCGGCGGCGCGGGGATCGAGCACGACGTGGCGGCCGGTCGCGAACGTGTTGGTGACGATCAGCGCCGCCAGCACCGCCGGGGCCAGCAGCGCCATCGCGCCCGCCACGCGCGCCGGCAGCGCGCGGCCGCCGAGCAGCGCGGGCGCCAGGCCCTTGATGACCAGCGTCCCGGCCGAGGCGCCGAGCACGACGACCCAGGTCGTCGTCATCGCGTGCGCAGCCCCGCCAGGCAGACGGCCGAGGCCGCGACGATCGGGACGCCCGGGGGCACGAGCGGGACCATCGCCAGCGCGATCGCGCCACCGGCGATCGCGGCCACCAGCAGCCGCCGGTCCCGGATCTGGCCGGCCAGGAGCGCGAGGAACAGCGCCGGGAACGCGGCGTCCAGCCCGAACGTCTCGGGGTCGCCGAGCGCCGATCCGGCCGCGACGCCCGCGACCGAGCAGACCACCCACGCCGCGTAGATCGTCAGGCCCGCGCCGACCAGCAGCCGCGGGTCGTAGCGCCCGCCGCCGCGGTGGCTGACCGCCCACGCCTCGTCGACCGCGACCTGCCCCTGCGCGGCGCGGGCGGCGGCGCGGCCCGGCAGGTAGGGCGCGACCGACAGGCCGATCGGCAGGTAGCGCGCGTTGAGCAGCAGCGCGGCGGCGATCGCGGCCACCGCGGTCCCGCCGTCGGCGACGATCGAGACCGCCGCGAGCTGCGCCGACCCGGCGAAGGTCAGGATCGAGAAGACGACGACCGAGGCCGACGAGAACCCGGCCTGGCGCGCGAGCACGCCGTAGGTCAGCCCGAAGCCGCCGACGGCCACCGCCAGCGGCCAGGCGCGCCGGGCGCCCTCCGCGTACGTCGTTCGCTCCATTAGCATGCATGTTCGCTATGCCGAACGAAATCGTCAAGGTCGTGGGCGACAACCTCAAGCGCCTGCGCGCCGAGCGCACCCTGTCCCTGTCGGATCTGGCGCGCGCGTCCGGGGTCGCCAAGGCCACGCTCAGCGCGCTGGAGGGCGGGCGCGGGAACCCGACGCTGGAGACGCTCAGCGCGCTGGCCGCCGCGCTCCAGGTCCCGATGGGCGACCTCATCACCTCCGCCGACCCCGAGCCGGTCACCGTGGTGCGCGCCGACGAGGGCACCGACATCCCGGGGACGGCGAACGACCTGCGCCTGGTCGCGCGCTTCACGCCGGGCGGGACGGTCGAGGTCTACGAGGCGGTCTGGCCGAAGCGCTCGACGCGCAACGCCGGCGGCCACGGGCCGGGCACGCGCGAGCACGTCTTCGTCACGCGCGGCGGGCTGAAGGTCGGGCCGGTCGGGCGCGAGGTCGGCCTGGCCGGCGGCGACTACGCGACGTTCGCCGCCGACGACCCGCACCTCTACGAGGCCCGCGCCGGGACGCGCGCGCTGCTGCTGATGCAATGGGCGCCGGGCGCTCAGGCCGCGGCGACGCCGGGCACGTAGCGCAACGACCCGGGCAGCAGCGGGACGAGCACGCGCTTGGCGTACTCCGCGCCGCCGCGGACGGCCAGCGCGCGGGCCGGGTCCCACGAGAAGCCGTAGCCGCGACGGATCCCGCGCGGGAGCAGGCCCACCGTGATGAAGTTCGCCAGCTCGACCAGCGGGCGGGCCCTCAGCGGCACCGGCGGGCGCAGGACGACGTCGATGCCGACCGCCCGCGCGGTCGGCGTGACGTGCAGGTCGCCGGAGCGCAGCATGTCCTTCATGTAGGTCTGGAACTCCGCGTGCGACGCGGGCATGTCGGCGTCGCGCAGGCCGAACAGGCGGCCGACCACGCGGTAGTCGGCCCAGTAGGCGTCGCGCTCACGCGCGCTCAGCGACGTGACGTAGCGCTCGTAGACCAGCAGCGCGCTGTCGACCAGGCAGGCGACGATCCACAGCAGCAGCTCCGGGTCGTCGGCCGCCCATGGCGTCCCGGCGGCGAAGCGCCCGGCGTCGCGGGGCAGGACGCCGCGGGCGCGGGCGTGCATCGTGCGCACGCGCCGGGTGGCGCGGTCGGCCTCGTCCTTGGTCCGCCAGGCGATCGCGTCCATCACCTCCGCGGTCCGGCGCAGGCGCGTGTAGGGGTCGTCCAGCGCGCCGGTGGCCATGAAGAAGCCCTCGAACGCCACCGGGTGCGCGGCCATCATCAACAGCGCGCGCGGGCCGCTCAGCGCGACCACCTTCTCGCGGTGGACGCGCCGCAGCAGCGCGTCGTCGGTGAAGTACATCGCTTGCGGCATGTGCCCTACGACACGGTACGGGCGTCTACGCTGTGTGGGATGCCTGCTGCCGCTTATGAAGGGAAGGAGTGCGTCTGCCAGTTCAAGCGCGGGGTCTGCGACCAGACCTGCGTGCGGGACATGCTGGACACGCCCTTCTACATCGCCTGCCTGAAGCTGCGCGGGCGCAGGTGCCTGGTGATCGGGGGCGGCGAGCTGGGGCTGGAGAAGACCGAGGGCCTGCTGGCCTGCGACGGCGACGTCACGGTCATCTCGCCCGACGTCGGGCCCGAGCTGGAGGAGCTGGCGCGCGAGGGCTCGATCCGCTGGGAGCGGCGCGAGTACGCCGGCGCCGAGGACCTCGAGGGCGTCTTCATGGTGATCGCGTGCACCGACAGCACCGACACCAACATCCGGATCTACGACGACGCCGAGCGCCGCGCGATGTTGGTGAACATCGTCGACGTGCCGCCGCTGTGCAACTTCATCCTCCCGGCGATCGTCCGCACCGGCCCGCTGGCCATCGCGATCTCCACCGCCGGCGCCTCGCCCGCGCTGGCCAAGCGCATGAAGCGCGAGATCTCCGCGCAGTTCGGCGAGGACTACGCCCGCCTGGCGATCATGCTCAACGACGTCCGCGGCTGGGCCAAGGGCACGCTGCCCACCTACCAGGACCGCAAGGAGTTCTTCGAGTCGATCGTCAACGGCTCGCCGGACCCGATCCAGCTGATCCGCGACGGCGACGAGGCGCAGCTGCTCGACATCATCGCCCGCGCCAAGGACCAGTTCGCGCCGGCGACGGCGTAGCGCCCTCCACGCGCCACGACATTTCCGCGGCGCTCGGAACGCCGCCGCTCGACGTGGTCACGCTCCTGGCGCGGATCGAGCACGGGCGGGGTCGTGAGGGCCTCTACCGGACGCAATCGCCGCAGGTGCTCGCGCGCCTGGCCGCGAAGACGCGGGTCGACTCGATCACGGCCTCCAGCGCGATCGAGAACGTCTTCGTCGACGACGAGCGCGCGCTGAAGATCCTGCGCGATCCGGACGGTTCCGGGGCGTATCGCGAGACGAGCAGACGGGGCAGCCGTGCGTCGGTCAGCGCCTGCTCGTAGCGCGCCGCCAGTGGCCACCCTCGTGCTCGACTTCCTCGCGATCCACCCGTTCCGGGACGGCAACGGCCGGATCGCGCGGCTCCTGACGACCAACGAGCTGCTGCGCGGCGGTTGGGGCGTCGCCCGCCACGTGAGCCTGGAGCAGCGGATCTTCGAGACCAAGAACACCTACTACCTGGCGCTCCGCACCAGCCGGCGCGCGTGGCACGACGGCACGCACGACGTGTGGCCGTGGATCCGGTACCTGCTCACGGTGATCGCCGACGCCTACGACGACTTCGAGCGGAAGGTCGCGGCCGGCACGGAGCTGATCGGCACGACGAAGCACGAGCAGGCGCGCGACCACATCCTGTCCCAGGCGCCGCACGCGTTCCGGCTGGCGCAGATCTTCGATGCCCTGCCCGACATCTCCGACGCGACGATCCGCGACGCCGCGGACGCGCTGAGGGACGAGGGCGTGCTGACCGTCGGCCGGGGCCGCGGTGCGACCTGGCGCCGCGTGGACGGCGCGAAGGGCGTCTAGTGTCCACGGTGATGACCGACCGCCTCACGCACCTCGACGAGCAGGGCGATGCGCGGATGGTCGACGTCGGCGGCAAGCCGGTCACCGAGCGGCGGGCGGTCGCGCGGGCGGTCGTGCGGATGAGCCCGGAGACGGCGAAGGTCGTGCGGGCCGGCGACGCGCCGAAGGGCGACGTGCTGGGCACGGCGCGGCTGGCGGGCGTGATGGCGGCCAAGAAGACCGGCGACCTGATCCCGCTGTGCCATCCGATCGGCCTCGATCACGTCGACGTCGAGGCGGCCATCGACGAAGACCGCGGGATCGTCACGCTGACCGCCACCGCGAGCGTCACCGCGCGCACGGGCGTCGAGATGGAGGCGATGACCGCGGCGTCGGTCGCGGCGCTCACGGTCTACGACATGGTCAAGGGCGTCGAGCGCGGCGTCGCCATCGAGGAGGTCGTCCTGCTCGAGAAGACCGGCGGCCGCGGCGGCGCCTGGCGGCGCTGACCCCTAAGCTCGAACGCGCATGCGCACCTGCGTATTGACCGTCTCGACCTCCGTCTCACGCCGTCTCAGCGAGGACGAGTCGGGCCCGCTGCTCGCCCATCTCGCCGAGGAGGCGGGCGCGGACGTCGAGGCGATGGAGGTCGTCCCCGACGACTACGGCCTCGTCGAGGACCGGCTGCACCACTACGTCGACGACGACTTCGCGCTGATCCTGACCACCGGCGGCACGGGCTTCACGCCCGACGACATCACGCCCGAGGCCACGCGCGCGGTGGTCGAGCGCGACGCGCCCGGGATCGCCGAGGCGATGCGCGCCGAGTCGCTGAAGCACACGCCGCACGGCATGCTCTCGCGCGCGGTCAGCGGCATCGCGCACCGCACGATCATCATCAACTTCCCGGGCAGTCCGAAGGCCGTCGCGCAGCTCTTCCCGGTCGTGGCACCGGTGCTCGCGCACGCCGTGCGTACGTTGCAGCGCCAGCAGGGTGACGGACCCAGCCATTGAGCTCGACGGCCTGACGCGGCGCCACGGCGAGCGCGAGGCGCTCTCCGGCGTCTCGTTCGCGCTCGACCCCGGCGCGTCGCTCGTCGTCTTCGGCCCCAACGGCGCCGGCAAGACCACGCTGCTGCGCGTCCTGGCCACGCTGCTGCGCCCCCACGGCGGCCGCGCGAAGGTCCTCGGCAAGGCGCTGCCCGACGAGGGCTGGGCGGTGCGCGGCCGCGTCGGCTTCCTCGGGCACGCCTCGCTGCTCTACCGCGACCTCACCGCGCGCGAGAACCTGCGCTTCCACGCGCGCCTGCACGGCGTCGAGCGCGACCGCGTCGAGGACGTCCTGGACCAGGTCGGCCTCAGGAGCCGCGCCGACGACCCCGTGCACACCTACTCGCGCGGGATGGTCCAGCGCGCCGCGGTCGCGCGCGCGGTCCTGCACGACCCCGAGCTGCTGCTGCTCGACGAGCCGACCGCGAACCTCGACCCGCACGCCGTCGAGGTCGTCGAGCCGCTGATCGGCGCCGCCTCCGGGCGCACGCGCGTGATCACCAGCCACGATCCGGTCGGCGGGCTGAAGGACGCCGACCTCGCGCTCGGCCTGCGCGGCGGGAAGGCCGAGCTGCTGGCGCCGACCACCGCGGTCACGGCGGCCATGATCGGGGAGCTGTACCGCTGATGTGGCCCGCCGTCTCGGCCCTGCTGCGCAAGGAGCTGCGCCTGGAGCTGCGCACGTTCCAGGTCATCCCCGCGATGGCGCTGTTCTCGATCTCGACGCTGATCGTCTTCCACTTCAGCCTCCAGCAGAACACCGTCGAGGGCCCGCTGGCCGCGGGCGTGCTGACCGTGACGCTGCTGTTCAGCGCGATCCTCGGGATCAACCGCCTGTTCGTCGCCGACCACGAGGAGGACGGCTTCGACGGCTTCCTGCTGGCGCCCGTGGACCGCACCGCGCTGCTGGTCGCCAAGGCGATCGCGCTGTTCGGCTTCCTGGTGGTGCTGGAGGTCGTCGCGGTCCCCGCGTTCGACCTGATGCTGCTGGACCCGAACCTCGCCAACGGCCCGGCGCTCGGCCAGACGGCCCTGACGCTGCTGCTCGCCGACCTCGCGCTGGCGATCGTCGGCACGCTGGTCGGCGCGCTGGCGATCCAGACCCGCGCGCGCGACCTGATCGTCCCGCTGATCGCGCTCCCGCTGCTGCTGCCGGTCGTCATCGGGACCGCCAAGCTCCTCGCGCCGACCTTCGCCGTGGCGGGCGCGCAGGCGTTACCCGGACGCTGGCTGGCGATCCTCGCGCTCTATGATCTGATCTTCGGGCTTCTCTCCTACGCCGTCTTCGACTTCCTGATCGAAGACTGAGGCCCGCCGAAAGAGATGTCCGGTACCCGCCTTCGCACGCTGTCCGTCCTCACGGTGATCACCCTGATCGGCGGGTTCGCGCTGGCGGCGTTCTACGCCCCGATGGACGCCGACCAGGGCTTCATCCAGAAGATCTTCTACCTGCACGTGCCGATGGCGATCGTCGCGCTCGTCGGGTTCGTCCTGGGCGGGATCTTCGCCATCGCGCAGCTGCGCACCGGCGACTCCAAGTGGGACCTGCGCTCCTACGTCGCGATCCACATCTCGGTCATCCTCGGCGTCGGCGTGCTGCTGACCGGGGCGATCTGGGCCAAGGCGTCGTGGGGCCACTGGTGGGTCTGGGACGAGCCGACGCTCGTCTCGTTCCTGATCGTCTTCCTGCTCTACGCGACCTACACGCCGCTGCGCTTCAGCATCGAGGACCGCGAGAAGCAGGCGCGCTACGCCTCGGTCTTCGCGATCACCGCCGGCGCGTTCGTGCCCCTGAACTTCGCCGCCGTGCGTGCCGCCACGGCGACCGTCCACCCGCGCACCTTCGACCGCGCCGGCAACCTGCCGGGCCACATGGCCACCGCGTTCCTGGTGTGCATCGTCGGCATGGCGTTCCTCTACTGGTTCCTGTTCGAGTACGAGATCGCCCACAAGACCACCGTCGCCCGCCTCCGCTCGCTCAAGCGCAAGCTGGCCGACGACGACGGCGCCCGTGCCCGCCGCTCCGCGGCCCCTGAACTGCAGGTTCCCTAGATGCTCGCCTCGACCACCCTCCCCGACAACGCCGGCTACGTCGCGGCCGCCTACCTCGTGTTCCTGGCGATCGTGCTGATCTACGTCGGGATCATGGCCTACAAGCTGATCAACATCCAGCGCGAGGTCGTCGAGATCGACGAGCTGGCCGACCGCGCGGCGGCGGCGGCGCCGGCGGCGGCGGGCCAACGGGATCGCGAGGAGACGCCGGCGTGAGCGGCAGCGGCGAGCTTCTCTGCCTCGGCATCTCGCACAAGACCGCGCCGGTCGCCGTCCGCGAGCGCCTCGCCCTGACCGTCAAGGAGCAGCAGCAGCTCTGCCGGGACCTCGTCGCCACCGAGGCGGTCCGCGAGGCCGTCGCGATCTCGACCTGCAACCGCACCGAGATCTACCTGGTCGGCGACCCGGTCGCCGCCGAGACCGAGCTGCTCGGCCGCCTGGCCCAGCGCGCCGGAACGCGCCCGACCGAGCTGGCCGACGCGCTCTACGCGCCGCGCAACTGCGACGCCGCGCGCCAGCTCTACCGCGTCGTCTCCGGCCTGGAGTCGATGATCGTCGGCGAGGCCGAGATCCAGGGCCAGGCCAAGCGCGCCTACGAGGCCGCGCTGGAGGCCGGGACGACCGGCCCGCTGACCAACCGCCTCTTCACCGCCGCGCTGCAGACCGGCAAGCGCGTGCGCAGCGAGACCGCGATCGGCGAGGGCCGCGCGAGCGTCTCGTCCGTCGCCGTCAAGCTCGCGACCGACATCATGGGCCCCGACCTGGCCCGGCGCGACGTCGTGATCATCGGCGCCGGCGAGACCTCCGAGCTGACCGCCCAGGCGCTGGCCGACGAGGGCGTGCGCACGATCTTCGTCGCCAACCGCCACGCCGACCGCGCCCGCTCGATCGCCGAGCGCTTCGGCGGCTCGGTCTCCTCGCTGCACGACCTGCCCCAGCGCCTGGTGGAGGCCGACATCGTCGTCTCCTCCACCGCCTCGCCGCACCCGATCATCGGCGTCGACGAGCTGGCGGTCGTGATGCGCGAGCGCGACGGCGCGCCGCTGCTGCTGGTCGACATCGCCGTGCCGCGCGACGTCGACCCGGCCTGCGCGGAGCTCGACGGCGTCACGCTGTACGACATCGACGACCTGCAGAACGTCGTCGACCGCACGCGCGAGGTCCGCGAGGCCGAGCGCGTCCAGGCCGAGGGCGTCGTGGAGGACGAGATCCAGCGCTTCGCCCGCTGGATGGGCCAGCTCGACGTCATGCCGACGATCGCCGCCCTGCGCGAGCACGGCGACGGGATCGTCGAGCAGGTGCTGGCCGAGAACGCCGGCCGCTGGGAGTCCGCCTCCCCGCGCGACCGCGCCCGCATCGAGGCGCTCGCCAAGTCGGTCATGCAGCGGCTGCTGCACGAGCCGACGATCCGGTTGAAGTCCGTCGAGCGCGACGGCGGCCACGGCCGCGTCCAGTTCGCGCGCGAGCTGTTCGGGCTGGCCGAGGGCGTGCCGGAGGTGCCGCGGGCCGCCGACGATGCGTCCGCGGCAGATGTGCGTCCCCTGCGCCGTCGCGGCGCGTCCTCTCGGTGAGGCTCGGGACCCGCGGCAGCGCGCTGGCGCTCGTGCAGGCGCGCGCGGTCCGCGACGCGCTGGGCGGCGAGGCCGCGGCCGAGATCGTCGAGATCACCACGTCGGGAGACCGCGGAATTCGGACCCACCCACCCGACAAGGCGCGCTGGATCGACACGATCGAGGACGCGCTGGAGCGTGGCGAGATCGACCTGGCGGTGCACTCGGCCAAGGACGTCCCGGCCGCGTCGCTGCTGCGCGACGGCATGAAGCTGGCCGCCGTGCTGGGCCGCGAGGACGCGCGCGACGCGCTGATCGGCGCGGGCTCGCTGGACGAGCTGCCCGAGGGCGCGCGCGTCGGCACGGCGTCGCTGCGCCGCCGCGCGCAGCTGCTGGCCGTCCGCGGCGATCTCGAGGTGGTGGTCTTGCGCGGCAACGTCGACACGCGCCTGCGCAAGCTGCGCGAGGGCGCGTGCGACGCCTTGATCCTGGCCGCCGCCGGGCTGCGACGCCTCGGCCGCGAGGAGGAGATCGGCGCGCTGCTGGACGCGAGCGTCTTCGTCCCCGCGCCCGGGCAGGGCGCGCTGGCCGTCGAGGGGCGCGCGATCCCGTCGGGGATCGTGGACGCCGACACCGACGCCGCGCTGCGCGCCGAGCGGTTCGTGGTCGAGGCGTTGGAGGCGACGTGCGACACGCCGGTCGGCGTCCATCACGACGGCCTCGCCCTGCACGCGTTCGTCGGGATGCCGGACGGCTCGGCCTGGCTGCGCGACAGCGTGACCGTCAGCGGACCGGGCGACGAGGCCGCGCGGCTGATCGTCGAGCGGCTGGTCTCGATGGGCGCGCGCGACCTGCTCGCCCGCGCGGCCGAGCAGGCCGGGGAGCCCTCTTCATGAGCGTGAACGCCACCACCGGCCGGGTGATCCTCGTGGGCGCGGGCCCGGGCGACCCGGGCCTGATGACCGTCCGCGCGCTGGAGGCCATCGCGGCCGCCGACGTCATCCTGTACGACAAGCTCATCCCGGCCACCGCGCTGGACGGCGCGCGCGCGGACGCGCTCAAGCTCGACGTCGGCAAGGTCGGCGGCGGCGAGCAGGTGCCCCAGGAGGAGACGCAGCGCCTGCTGACCCGCCACGCGCAGGAGGGCAAGCTGGTCGTCCGCGTCAAGGGCGGCGACCCGTTCGTCTTCGGGCGCGGCGGCGAGGAGGCCCAGGTCTGCCGCGAGCACGGCATCCCCTTCGAGGTCGTCCCCGGCGTCACCGCGGGCATCGCCGGCCCCGCCTACGCGGGCATCCCGGTCACGCAGCGCGGGATGTCGGCGGCGGTCGCGTTCGTCACCGGGCACGAGGACCCGAGCAAGCCGGACACGCAGATCGACTGGCCCGCGCTCGCGGCCTTCCCGGGCACGTTGGTGTTCTACATGGGCGTCCGCGCGCTGCCGCGGATCGCGGAGCAGCTCGTCGCCGGCGACCGCTCGCCCGACGAGCCGGTCGCGATCGTCGAGCGCGGCACGCTGCCCGACCAGCGCTCGGTCTCCGGCACGCTGGCCACGATCGCCGAGCTGGCGGCGGCCGCCGAGGTCAAGCCGCCGTCGGTGACGATCGTCGGCCCGGTCGCCGCGCTGGGCGAGGACCTCGCCTGGCTGGGCCGCGGCCCGCTGGGGAACGTCAGCGTCACCGTCACGCGCCCGCGCGCGCAGGCCTCCGGGCTGGCGCGTTCGCTGCGCGACCTCGGCGCGCGCGTCGTCGAGGCCGCCGTGATCGTCCCGCAGGCGCTGGCCTTCGCGGTCCCGGACCTCGGCGAGGTCGACCTCCTGGTCTTCTCGTCGCCCAACGGCGCGCACCGCTTCTTCGCCGAGCTGAAGGCCACCCACCGCGACGCCCGCGCGCTGCACGGGATCGCGGTCGCGGTGATCGGGCCGGGCACCGCCGACGCGGTCCGCGCCCACGGCGTCGAGCCGGACTTCATCCCCAAGAAGGCGGTCGGCGAGTCGCTGGCCGAGCTGGTCGCGGGCTTCGAGGTCGAGCACGCGCTGGTCGTCCGCGCCCGCGGCGGCCGCGACGTGATCCGCGCCACGCTGACCGACCGCGGCACCGACGTGACGGTGATCGAGCCCTACGTGACGGTCGCCGAGCAGCTCGACCCGCGCACGCGCGACCGCGCGCTGAGCGCCGACTGGGCGACGTTCACCAGCGCGTCCTCGGCCCGCTTCTTCTGCGCCGCGGCGGGCGGCGCGGCGGCCGTTCGCGAGAGCGGCATCAAGCTCGCCTCGATCGGCCCGATCACGACCGAGGCCCTGCGCGAGCAGGGCCTCGAGCCGGACGTCGAGGCCACCGAGCACACGCCCGCCGGCCTCGTGGACGCCCTCGTGGCGGCCGCGGCGGCTACGCCTCCGGCAGCGTGAACTCGCCGACCAGGCGGGTCAGCTCGCTCGCCGTGTCGGCCAGCGTGCCCGCCGAGCCCACGATCGCCTGAGCGGCGTGGGAGGTCTCGGTCGTCGAGGCCGACACCTGCTGCGTGGCGGCGGAGGTCTGCTCGGAGACCGCGGCGACCTCGCCGATCTCGGCGTCCATCCGCGCCGAGGTCTCCGACAGCTGCTCGACGGCGGTCGCGATCTCGTTGACGCGCGCGCCCATCTCCTCGACCTGGCCGTTGATGCGCTCGAACGCGTCGCGCGCCTGCTGGACCGTCCGGGTGCCCTCGTCGGTGCGGGCGCCGCCCGCCTCGACGACCTCGACGGCGCGGCCGGTCTCGGACTGGATCTGGCCGATCAGCTCGGCGATCGACGCGGCGGCCGACTGCGACTCCTCGGCCAGCTTGCGGACCTCTTCGGCCACGACGGCGAAGCCGCGACCCTGCTCGCCGGCGCGGGCCGCCTCGATGGCGGCGTTCAAGGCCAACAGGTTGGTCTGCTCGGCGATGCCGGTGATCGCGACGACGATCCCGCCGATCCGCTCGGACTTGGCGCCCAGCTCGCGGATCGCGCCCGTGGCCTGCGCGGAGGCCTCGCGGACGGCGACCATGGCGTCGGTGGCCTGGGCCACGGCGGCGGCGCCCTCGGAGGCGACCGCGCGGGCGGCGTCGGCGGCCTGCGTCGTCTGGCCGGCCGTGATCGCCGACGAGCGGGCGACCTCGACCATCTCGCCGGTCATGCGCCGGGCGCCGTCGACGGCCTGGACCTGGCGCTCGGCGCCGGAGGCGACGTCGTCGACCGCCGAGGCGATCTCCGAGACGGCGCGGCCGGCGTCCTTGGACGAGCCCGCGAGGTGCTCGGAGGCGTCGCTCAGCGTCCGGGCCGACGCCGAGACGCGGCCGATCATCCCGGTCAGCGCGGCGCGCGAGTCGTTGTAGGAGTTGACCGAGGCGACCGTGTTCTCGCGCAGGGCCTCGGCGACGCGGGCGAGGTCGCCGATCTCGTCGGTGCCGAGGTCGTGCAGCGCCGGCGTCGACGGCTGGACGTCCTGGGTCAGGTCGCCCTGGGCGAAGCGGTTGAGGCCCTCGCGCAGCTCGGTGGCGCAGCGGTCGCGCAGCATCGCGAGGCGCTCGACGACGATCCCGATGCGCTTGGCCATGCGGTTGGCGACCAGGAACGAGATCAGGACGCCGGCCAGGACCGCGATCAACAGCGTGACGAGGATGGCGGCGCGACCCGACGCGTAGGTGTCGTCGATGTGGTTCTCGGAGTCCTGGGCGAACTTGTCGGAGGCCTGCGTGAACCGCCCGGCGACCAGCTCGAGCCGGTGCGCGGCGAGCGGGATCTTGGCGATGACCTTGGCCTGCTCGGCCGGCGGCAGCTTCGTGGTCTCCTTGGACCCGGCGGCCGCCAGCGCGGCGTTGTAGTCCTTGACCGCGGCCTTGACCTGGGCGACCGTCTTGCGCTCGGAGGCGGGCGCGCCGTCGAGCAGCTTGACCGCGCCGGCCAGCGCCTTCTGGTCGGCGGCGGTGGCGGCCAGGAGCGTCTTGAACTCCTTGGTCTTGGCGGCCTCCACGGGACCGACCTCGGCGACCACGCGCCGATAGGTCATGTGCTGGAGCTGGAGGTCCTTGGCCAGCGCCATGACGTAGATCGAGTTGACCGTCGGCGTGTAGGCCTCGTCGTGCAGCGCCTTGCCCGACGTCTTGACGTCGCCGAGGTGCCCGATCGCGACGAGCGAGCCGATCGCGCACAGCGCGATGACGGTCAGCGAGCTGAGGATCAGCTTGCCGCGGATGGAGAGCTTCATGGCCCGAGAGGTCGGCCGCGCGTCCGGCGGCGCCCATCCCCCGGGCGGGGGAGTTCCGCGCGATCGGTCCGCGCGCGTCCGGGCGCACGCCGACGCGCGCATGCCGGATAGCCTCAGGGGCGCATGGCGCGACCGATCACGTTCCTGTCCGACTACGGCCTCGAAGACGACTTCGTCGGCGTCTGCCACGCGGTGATGGCGCGGATCGCGCCCGGCGCGCGCATCGTCGACCTCACCCACGGGCTGGACCGCCACGACGTGCGCACCGCCGCGATGGTGCTGCGCCGCGCGCTCCCGTTCAGCGCGCCGGGCGTGCACCTGGCGGTCGTCGACCCGGGCGTCGGGACCGCGCGGCGCGGGATCGCGCTGAAGACCACCGAGGAGGACCGGATCCTCGTCGGGCCCGACAACGGCCTGCTGTCGCTGGCCGCGCAGCGCTTCGGCGGGATCGCCGAGGTCGTCGACGTGGCGCGGTCGCCGCACCGGCTGGAGCCGGTCAGCGCGACGTTCCACGGGCGCGACATCTTCGCGCCGGTCGCCGCGCACCTGGCGGCGGGCGCCGAGCTGGCCGACGCGGGCGACCCGATCGACGCCGACGAGATCGTCCGGCTCGACATGCCGCTGGCGTTCCTGGACGAGGACGGCGAGCTGTACGCGCACGCGGTCGGCTTCGACCGCTTCGGCAACATCATGTTGGACGTCGAGCACGCGGAGCTGACCGGCTCGGGCTTCCGGCTCGGGCACGGCGTCGAGGTCAACGGGCGGCCGGGCGTCTACGCGACGACGTTCGCCGACGTGCCCGCCGGCGAGCTGATCCTCTACGAGGACGCCTACCGGACGCTGGCGCTGGCGGTCAACCGCGGGTCCGCGCGGGAGCTGCTGGGCGTCGCGCGCGACGACGAGCTGCGGATCCGGCCGCGATGATCGGCGTGCCGCGCCTGCACCTGGCGTCGGCCGGGTCGACGAGCGACGTCGCGCGCGAGCGGGCGCTGGCGGGCGCGCCGCACGGGGCGCTGGTGACCGCCGCCGAGCAGACCGCGGGGCGCGGCCGGCAGGGCCGCGTGTGGACCACGCAGCCGGGCACGGCGCTGGCCATGTCGATGGTCGTGCGCGAGGGCCTGTCGTCCGGCCTGGTGACGCTGGCCGCCGCGGTGGCCGTCGCCCGCGCGTGCGGGAGCGAGGCCATGATCAAGTGGCCCAACGACGTGGTGTTGGACGGGCGCAAGGTCGCGGGGATCCTGGCCGAGGGCCGGCCGCACGAGGGCTGGGCCGTGCTCGGCATCGGCGTCAACGTGGCCGTGGCGGTCGAGGACCTGCCGGAGGAGCTGCGCGACCGGGCCGGGACGCTGGGGCGCGGGGTGGGCGACGTCGAGCCGTTCTTGATGGCCTTGCTCGCGCACCTGGACGTCGCGCTAGGGGCGCCGGACGCGGAGGTCCTGACCGCGTGGCGGGCGCGCGACGCGCTGCTCGGCGAGCCGGTGGCGTGGGGCGAGGGCCGAGGCGCGGGCTCCGGCGTGGCGCGCGGCGTGGACGACGCGGGCCACCTCGTGGTCGAGCGGCCCGACGGGACGACGACCGCGCTGCACGCGGGCGAGGTCCACCTGGCGCGGAGGCCGTAACGCGAAGGCCCGCGGGCTCGTTCGGTGTTCATCATGGCCCGTCTCCCGCTTCTCGCCGCCACCGCCGCCGCCGCGCTCGTCCTCCCCGCCGCGGCCGCCGCCACGAGCGCTCCGCCGCCCGCCGACTGCCCGCTGTGGGCGCCGCACGCGCGCGTCGAGCACCCGATCCCGGGTACGAAGCTCGTCGCGCGCGATCCCTACGGCGGGCTGCTGGCGCGCAACCGCTTGTTCTTCTCGTTCAGCGTCCGCGGGCCGCGCGCCGACCTGGCCAACGTCGCGTCGGTCACCTGGGCGTTGGACGGCGTCGTGAAGCGCACCGACGACCGCGCGCCGTTTCAGTGGTCGGCGCAGTCGGGCTCGTCGAAGCGGATGCCGGCCGGCGACCACACGATCACCGTGAGCGTCACGCCGCGGGGCGGCGGCGCGCCGGCGACCACGAGCTTCGCGCTGACCGCCACCGACTGCCAGCCGGCGGGCTTCTTCCCCGACGTGCCGAAGGCCCGCGGGGCGTCGCTCTTCAACTTCCAGTCGGCGATCGAGCGCGGCGGCGGCCCCGACCTCACGAAGGTCGCGGTGACGAGCAGCAGCAACGTGAAGGCCTCGCTCCCACGCGCGCTGCGTGGACGGCGGATCGGCGCGTTGGTGCTGTTGGGCGACAACGGCCGGCGGATCAAGACCTACACCCTGAAGGGCTACGCCGCCGCGCTGGCCCGGGATGGCATCCGCGTCCAGCTGACGCCCGGCGCCCGCGCCTTCCTGCGCGTCACCGGCCTGCCGACCGGCGTCAAGCAGGTGCAGGTCCGCCTCGTCTCCGGCATCGCCGCGCTGCGCACGCCGCGCAAGGCCTTCCGCGTCACCGGCACCGTCTACGCGGGCCACGCCCACGCGAGCGTGACCGGCGGCGGGTCGTACGCCTGACCTCCGGCGCCGGCGCCGGGGCGTGCGCGAGGAGCGAAGGCCGAGGTCGGGTTTCCTGGAGGCTGCCCCGGTGGGAAGGCGGAGGGCCGTCCTGGGGCGTGCCCCGTAGTTGATGGGGTCGATCGTTGCGACCGTTCCGGCCATGCCGATCCTCCCCCTCGTCGACGCCACGCCCGTCGCCCACCTGACCCGTCCCGCGACCGCCGAGCTGCTGCGCAAGGCCGACTTCCCGACGCCGCGCCCGCGCCGCGGCGTGCTCGCCTACCGCCTGCGGTACGCGACCGTCACGGCGGCCGGGACGCCGACGACGGCGTCCGCGCTGCTCGTCCTCCCGCGCGACCACCGCCGCCGGCTGCGCACCCTCGCCTACGAGCACGGCACGCTCGTCCGCCGGTCCGACGCGCCGTCGAGCGGGTTGGACAACTACGCCGCCCAGGCCGCGATGCTGTTCGCCGGCGCGGGCTACGCGGTGGTCGCGCCGGACTACCTCGGGCTCGGCTCGGGCGCGGGGTCGACGACCTACCTGCACGCGGCGACCGAGGCCAGCGCGTCGCTGGACGCCGTGCGCGCCGCCCGGGTGTTCGCACGCTCCCGGGGCCGCACGCTGGACGGGCGCCTGGACGTCGTCGGGTTCTCCCAGGGCGGCCACGCGGCGCTCGCGCTGGACCGCGCGATCGAGCAGGGCGCCGACCCCGCGCTCGGCGTCCGGGCCGTCGCCTCGATCTCCGGTCCGCTGGCGCTCGAGCAGGTCGAGCTGCCGGCGATCCTCGACGGCCGTCTCGACGGGCGCATCTCCGGGCTGAACGTCGCCAACCTGCTGTTCGCGTGGGGGCGCGTGTACCCGGGCCTCCAGCCGGCGCCCGCCACCGCGTTCGCGCCGCCCTACGCGGCCCGGCTGGCGCGACTCTTCGACGGCCGCCACGCCGACGGGGCGATCCTCGGCGCGATGCCGTCGCGCGTCACCCGGCTGCTGACGCCGACGGCGCTCGCGCGGCTGCGCGCCCCGAGCGGCCCGCTGCTGACCGCGCTGCGCGACGCCGACGCGGTCTGCGATTGGGCGCCGCGCGCCCGGATGGCGCTCTTCGCGGCCCGCGCCGACTCGGCCGTCGCCTACAACGACTCGACCGCCTGCGCCGACGCCCTCGCCGCGCACGGGGCGCGCCCGCGCGTCGTCGACCTCGGCCACCTCGACCACTTCCCCTCCATGTTCGCCGGCGTGCCGCGCGCGCTGGCGTGGCTGCAGCGGACCTCGCGGTGATCGCGGCGGCCGACGGCGCCTGAGGGGATGACCCGGGGCGGGCGCGGCCGCGCCGCCAGCGCGAGACCTACAACTCGTCGAACGCCCGCCGCGCCGGCGGGCGTTCGAGGTGGCGCACGTGCACGCGGGTGCCGCGCGCCACCGTGACGGCCAGCGTCGCCAGGCCCGCGTGGCGTTGGAAGGGCGTGCGGCTGAGGGCGTGGGATTGGAGGCGGCGACGGCGGGCGATGAGGGTCACGCGGGAGCCGAGACGGCGGGTGCGCAGGACGACGCGGGGGCCGTCGACGCGGAGGCCAGCCAGGTTGTAGGCGTCGATCCCGAAGACGATGGCGATGGCGATCAGGGCCGGCGCGGCGGGCCAGGCGGAGGGGGCGAGGGCGACGAGGACGGCCGAGAGCGCGAGGGCGATCGCGACGCGGGCGGTGAGGAAGCGGCGCAGGGCGCGGCGGGGTGGGCGCTCGGTGGTCGTCAGTGGTCCGGCGAGCTCCGGCGCGACCCGCGCGAGGAACGGGCCGACCTCGTCCTGGCGCATCAGCGGGAAGAGCGTGCGGCCGACGGCCTCGCGCTCTCCCAGCGAGGTCGCCTCCAGGCGCAGGGCGACCAGGCCGAAGGGGCGACGCAGCGGGCTGGAGACGATCTGGACGCCGTCGATGCGCGCCAGCGGGACCGACACCGCGCGGCGCTCCCAGAAGCCGCGGCGGATGCGCAGGCGATCGTCGACCATGCGGACCTCGAAGCCCGAGAAGGCGATCAGCGCGCCGAGGAAGGACACCAGGAACGCGGCCGCGAGGAGGAGCGCGAGCGCGACGAGCACCTGGTGCCAGGTGTCGATGTCGCGCAGCAGGCGCACGCCCTCCGCCATGCTCGAGCTCTGCAGCAGCCCGAAGGCACCGCCGACGACCGGCAGCAGGACGCCGAGCTGCGGCGAGGTCAGCGCGGCGGCCACCAGGCGGCCGGCGGTCAGGCGGACGTGCAGGCCCGCCGTGCCCGTGTCGGGGTGCCCGAGCGCGGCGCGCAGGCGCGCGGCGGCGCGGCGCGACAGCGCGGGGAGGACGACGTCGCCGTCCTCTCCGCCGCCCGGCGTCTGCACGTGCAGGCCGCTGACGCCGAAGAGCCGCTGAACCGGGCCGGTGACCGTGTCGACGGCCTGGATGCGTTGGAGCGGGACGACGGTCTCGTCGGGCGAGAAGACCCCGGACTTGAAGTGCAGGGCACGGTCGGTGACCGCGTAGGACGTCGCCTGCCAGCGGATCGTGCCGATGACCGCGGCGCCGAGCGCGCCGGCGAGGCCGATCAGGATCGCGCTGGTGGAGCTGCCGGTGCCGCGGACGACGAGGCCGATCAGCAGCGGGACCGCGACGTCGCGCAGCGCGCCGAGCGCCTCGCCGACCGCGGCGGCGAAGTGCAGGCGCCGCGGGCCGATCGCGAGCGGCAGAGGCGACGGCGGTGGCGCGGCGTCACTCGTCATCGGGCGTGCGGATCAGCCCGGCGAGCCGGTCGCGGACCCGCGCCGCGTCGTGCTCGGTGAGCGCCGGAAGCTCGGTCTTGCCCGCCGCCGTGTGGACCACGACGGAGGCCACGCCGGCCATCTGCGCCCAGAGCGTGCGGCGGACGTCGACGTGCTGGATGCGGGCGACCGGCACGATCGTCCGGACGTCGGTGAGCAGGCCGTGGCGCAGGTCCAGCTCCTCGTCGTCCAGGCGCCAGCGCCAGCGTCGGGCCCACAGCGTGGGCACCGCGAGCGTGAGGACGACCGCGGCCGCGAGCGCCGCCCACGGGACGATCGCCCCGAGCGTGTGCCAGACGCCGTCCTGATCGCGCAGTGCCGCCCCGACGAGGAACGCGGCGACCGTGGCGGCCGCGCCCGACGCGCCGATCTCCAGGGTCCAGAACCACCGCGCCGCCGGAGCCAGGCGCTCCGCCGGCTCGGGCCTGGAGCCCTGCTCAGGCGGCGTCGTCGAGCTGATCGTCGTCGGCCTTCCGCCGCGACCGCCGCGCCTTGGGCGCTTCCGCCGCCGCCTCGTCGAGCGTCAACTGCTCCGGCGCGGCCGCCTTGACCGGCGCGCGCCGGGTCCGCTTGGGCTTCTCGGCGGCGTCGTCGGCGGCGGGAGCGTCGGCCTTCTTGGTGGTGCGGCGCCGCGTGGGCTTGGGAGCCTCGTCGGCGGCGTCCTCGGCCTTCTTGGCCGTCGTGCGACGGCGCGTCGGCTTGGGCGCCTCGTCCTCCGCAGTGGCGTCGGCGTCGGCGGCCTTCTTGGCCGTGCGGCGACGCGCGGGCTTGGGCGCCTCCTCCGCAACCGCCTCGGTGTCGGCGGCCTTCTTGGCCGTCCGGCGACGCACCGGCTTCGGCGCCTCCTCCGCAACCACCTCGGCCTCCGGCACGGCCGCCTCGGCATCAGCGGCCTTCTTGGCCGTGCGACGACGCGCCGGCTTCGGCGCCTCCTCCTCCGCGGCCGCCTCGGCATCAGCGGCCTTCTTGGCCGTCCGGCGACGCGCCGGCTTGGGCGCCTCCTCCGCAACCACCTCGGCCTCCGGCGCGACCGCCTCGGCATCGGCGGCCTTCTTGGTCGTCCGGCGACGCGCCGGCTTCGGCGCCTCCTCCGCAACCGCCTCGGCCTCCGGCGCGACCTCCTCAGCGTCGGTGGCCTTCTTGGTCGTCCGGCGACGCGCCGGCTTCGGCGCCTCCTCCGCGACAGCCTCGGCCTCCGGCGCGGCCTTCGCCGTGCGGCGACGCGCGGGCTTCTTCGGCGCCTCGTCCTCCGCGGCCGCCGGCTCCGGCGTGACGGCGGGCTCCTCGACGACCGGCGCCTTCGTCGGCGTGCGGCGACGCCGCGCGGGCTTGGGCGCCTCGTCGGCGACGGGCTCGGACGCGACGGCCTCCTCGGCGACGGCCTCGGCCTTCGCCGGCGTCCGGCGGCGGCGCGCGGGCTTGGGCGCCTCCTCCTCCGGACCGGCGTCGGCGGCCTCGCGCGGCGGCGCGACCGGCATGCCCCGCCCCGCCAGCAGCGCGGCGGCGGCTTCGATGCCGCGGGCCGCCTCCTCGTCGTCGACCGGCGGCCGACCCGCGGCCGCCGCGTCGGACGACCCGTCGCCCTCGGCGCTCGCGGCGGCCTCCACGCTCCCGGCAGCCTCGGCGTTCCCCGCGACCTCCGCGTTCCCCGCGGCCTCCGCCGCGCGCGCGGCAGCCGACTTGCGGCGCGACCGGCGGCGCTTCTTCCGCGGCTGCTGCTCGCCCGTCGACCCGTCGGCGGCCGCAGCACCGGCGGCGACGGCCGCGCCCTCCGCCTGCTCGACCGCGCCCTCGCCGTCCACCGTGGCGGCGGCGACGGCGGCCTCGACCCGCGGCGTCTCGACCTGCCCGTCGCCCTTCTTGCCGCGCCGGCGGCGCGAGCGGTTCTTGCGCTTCGGGAAGTTCCTCAACAACTCGCGCGACAGCGCGGACGGCTTGCGCGCCATCCGCGTCCGGGCGCCGCGCACCACTTCCATCGCCTCCGGCGTGTGCGCGACCGCGGCGGCCAGCAGCGCGGCGCTCAACCGCCGGTCCTGCTTGCGCGCCGCGTGGACGAGCCGCCGCGCGTTGCGCGCGTGGGCGCCGCCGGACGAGTTGACCAACAGCCCCAACAACCGCTTCGTCTCGGGCCAGCGCTGGACCGCGTACTCCTCGTGGACCTCGCGCGTCATGTCCGCGAGATCCCAGATCCAGTGCGAGGCCTGGTCGCGGCGGCCGATGCGGCGCTCGGCCAAGGCCTGCAACAACACCTTGACGCCCTCGCGGCGCTCGTCGCGCGACCACAGCCGCACGACGTCCACCGCGCGCTCGAACGCGTCGGCGTCGCGCGACTGCGCGATCTCCTGCAGCGCGCGCAGCCGCAGCTGCGAGTTCTTGTTGCGCTCGACGGCGGTGAGCAGGAACGAGCGCTTCAGCTCGCCGCTCTTGTCGAAGTGCAACATCGCCCGGGCCCGCCGCCAGCCCGACGGCGCGACCCGCGCGCCCGCCAGCGCCGCCCACTGCACCTGCTCGCCGTAGTCCAGGAACTCGACGGCGATGCGCCACAGCTCGCGCTCGAAGACCTCGATCCGCCGATCCGGATCCGCGGTGACCGGGATCACGCGCCGCTCCACGCGCACGCGGCGCCCGCGGCCGCGCCGCACCGGCCCGACGACGATCGCGCCGCCGCGGTAGACGTCACGATCGAGCAGCGAGTGCAGCGTCACGACCGGGTCGTCGTGGCGCGTCGCCGGGTGGACGAAGTCCACGACGATCCCGGACTCCTTGCCCGGGTGCCGACGCGTCACGCGGCCCACGCGCTGCTGGTAGATGCGCTTGGACGCGGTCGGCGCCAAGTGCATGCAGATGGTCGCGCGCGGCGAGTTCCAGCCCTCGGCCAGCAGCTGCGCGTTGACCAGCACGTCGATCTCGCCGCGCTCGTACTTGGCCAGGATCTCGGCCAGCTCGCGCTTCGGGGTCTCCCCCGACACGCCCATCGCCTTGATGCCGACCTCGCGGAACGCCTCCGCGACGTTCATCGCGTGGCGCACGCCCGCGGCGTAGACCACGCCCGGCACGCCGTTGAAGCGCGTCTTGTAGAGGTCGGCGATCGCCAGGTTGAACGGCAGCTGGTCCAGCAGCTCGGCCAGCATCTCCTGGTCGAACTCGACGTCGACCTCGCCCTTGCGCAACGGCACCTTGGCGATCGTGCGCACGCCCGGCCCCGGCGGGATCCGGATCGACCGCAGCGGCGCGATCACGCCGCGCCGCGCCGCCTGCGCCAGGTCGAAGCGCGAGGTCTGGGTCGGGAAGAGGTCCGTGACGTGCCGCGCGATCAGCGCGCCCGTCGCGGTCATGCCGACGAAGATCGGGCCCGTCCAGGCGCGGATCGCCGCCGACGTCTTGTCGCCCAGCGCCGTGTGCGCCTCGTCGCAGATGACGATCGTGTAGGCGTCGGAGATCCGGCCCGCGTTGCGGACGAACCACTGATAGGTCTCGACCGTCACCGGGCCGTCGGTGCGGCCCGTGCCCTCGCCGTCCAGCAGCGGCGGGCTCTCGCGCTTGCCGTAGCCGCGCGTGTGCAGCTCGCCGAGGAACTGGTCGACCAGGTTGCGCCGGTGGGTGAGGATCAGGACGCCGCCGGTGCGCGACGCCTCCACGAAGCCCATCGCGGCGACCGTCTTGCCAGCGCCGGTCGCGTGCTCGAACCAGAAGCGCTTGCCCGCGTTGGGGTCGTCGGCCGCGCCCTCCTCGATGTCCTCGTCGACGTCCTCTTCGGCCTCGTCGTCGTAGGACTCCTCCTCCGACGGCGGCTCCTCCTCGTCCTCGTCGTCGTCCTCGAGGCCCTCGATCTCGACGTCGACCGGCGTGCGGTCCTCGGGCTCGTCGTCCTCGTCGTCCTCGAGGTCCGGCTCGTCGTGGTCGGGCTCGGCCGACGCCTCGGCGGCGGGGTCGGGCTCCGGCGCGGGCGCCTCCTCGACGGCGAGCACCGGCGCGGCGGCCTCGGCCTCGGCGCCGCTCGCGTCCAGCGCGCGCTGCGTGCGGGCCAGCAGCGCGACCAGCGTGCCCGAGAGCGCGTCGACCTGGTGCGGGTTGAGGTGCGTCCCGTCGGCCAGGACCGGCTCGTCCTCCGACAGCACGCGCTCCAGGCCCAGCAGCAGCGCGTAGCGGCGCCGCCACTTCGTCGAGGGCACCTTCTCGCCCCGTTCGATCTCGGCCAGCGCCGCGTCGAACGCGCGTCGCCGCGCGCTGCCGGGGGCCAGCGCGGAGGCCGCGTCCTCGCCCTCGTGGACGAAGCGCTCACGGGTGAACGCCTCCGCCTTCGCGACGAGGGTGGGATCGGGAACGGGTGCGGCCTCGACGGCCGTCGTGGGCTCAGCCATAGATTGGCTACTCGCTCTACTGAGAAGCGTCCGCGATCAGACCAAAGCGGCGGACGTGCGCTAGGCGGTCCTCACCAGGGGACCGTGGGGAGGAAGCGAGGGAACCTCCCTGTCACCAGCAGCTGACCCTCGCCTCGTGAGGCAAGGATACCGGATCGGACGGCCGACACCCAGAAACCTGCCACCCTGTCGGGTATGGACCGACGCCGCCTCTCCTGGATCGTGGGCGCGCTGGCGGTGGTGGCGTTCGTGGCGATCGGCCTCACGCAGACGAAGGGCGACAACAAGGCGCCGAAGGCCAACCACTTCGACCTCGCGGCCGCCCAGCGCCGATTGGCCGGCGCGCCGGCGCCCCTGGCCGCCCTGCATGCCAAGGCGAGCACGCTGGTGCCCGACGCCCAGAAGACCTTCTCCGACCAGATCGACGCGCTGAAGGGCCATCCGATCGTGGTCAACAAGTGGGCGTCGTGGTGCGGCCCGTGTCGCGCGGAGTTCCCGGTGCTGCAGGAGACCTCGACCAAGCTCGGCAAGCAGGTCGCCTTCGTCGGCCTGGACGCCAGCGACGACGACGCCACCGCGCGCACGTTCCTGTCGCAGTTCCCGGTGCCCTATCCCAGCTACGTGGACCGCAACGCGCACGTGGCCCAGAAGCTGGGCATCGGCCAGAGCTTCCCGACGACGCTCTACTACGACGCCAAGGGCAAGGTCGCCTACGTCCACCAGGGGTCGTACGCGACGGCCGGCGCGTTCGAGCGCGACATCCGGCGCTACGCGATGCGCACCGCCTCGTGATCCTGCGCACCGCGACCGGCGACGAGGACCGCGCCGCGGCGATGGCGATCCGCCGCGCGGTGTTCGTGGAGGAGCAGGAGATCCCGCCGGTGGAGGAGTTCGACGCCCGCGACGCCGAGGCCGAGCACCTGCTGGTCCTCGAGGACGACGGCACGCCGGTGGCGACCTGTCGCGTGTTCGCCGACGACGGCGCGGGCGACGGGACCGCGCGCCTCGGGCGCCTCGCCGTGCTCCCGTCCGCCCGCCGCCGCGGCCTGGCGTCCCGGATGATCGCGGCCTGCGAGGAGCGCGCCCGCACGGACGGCGCGACGCGGATGGTCCTCGACGCGCAGGTCACCGCGATGCCGCTGTACGAGCGGTCCGGCTATGCCGCGGTCGGCGAGGACTTCGACGACGGCAGCGGGATCCTGCACCGCACGATGGTGAAGGCCCTTGTCTGAGGTCCGCGTCGACCCGCTCACCGGCCTGAAGACGATCATCGCCACGGGCCGCGCCGGGCGTCCCGGCGGATGGCCGATCGCGGCCGGCGACGCGGCGCCGATCGATCCCGAGAGCGACCCGTTCGCGCCGGGCCACGAGGACCGCACGCCGCCCGAGGTCTTCGCCCTGCGCGACGAGGGCGCCGGCACGAGCGCCTGGCGCGTGCGCGTCGTGCCCAACCTCTACCCCGCGCTGGACGACGCCTCGCCGGACCCCGAGCGCTCGCACGCGCCCGACCTCTTCACCGCGACCGCCGCGCGCGGCGTGCACGAGGTGGTGGTCAACGCGCCCGACGCGGTGACGTCGCTGGCCGACCTGACGCCCGCCCAGGTCGCCGAGGCGATGGAGGTCTGGCGGCAGCGCTCGCGGACCCACCACGACGACGGGGCCGCCTACGTCCACGTGATCGTCAACGAGCGCGCCGAGGGCGGCGCCTCGCTGCCCCACACCCACGCGCAGGTGTACGCCTTGGACTTCGTCCCGGCGCAGGTCGCCCGCGAGCGCGAGCGCTTCACCGCCCACGCGACGCGCACGATGGGCGGCAACCTGCTGCAGGACCTCGTCGGCGAGGAGGTGCGCCAGCGCGCGCGGATGGTCGCCATCGACGACGAGGCGATCCTCCTCAGCCCGTACGCGGCGCGCGTGCCCTACCAGCTCATGCTCGCGCCCCGGCGGCCGCGGGCGCGCTTCGACGACGACGGCCCGCTCGGCGCCGCGCTGCTGCACCGCGCGCTCAAGGCCTACAACGCGCTTCTGGGCTTCCAGCCGCCGCTGAACCTCTGGGTCCGCACCGCGCCCGCGGGCGCCGAGCGCTTCTGCTGGCGGATCGACGTCCTGCCCCGCCTGACGCACCTCGCCGGCCTGGAGCTGGGCGTCGGCGTGGGGCTGAACATCGTCTCGCCCGAGGACGCCGCCGCGCAGCTGCGCGAGCACCTGACGTGATCCTGGTCGCGCTGGCGATCCTGGCCTCCACCGTGGTCGGCGTGGCGGCCGAGCACCGCTGGCGGGCGGGCGCGGTCGCGTTCTCCAAGCGGCTGATCGAGGTGATGGTCTGGTGCCTGCTGCCGTTCATCACGCTCTTCGTCGTCGCGCGGCTGCACCTCGGCGGCGGCGTCGGGTTCGGCATCGTGCTCGGGTACGCCGAGCTGGCGATCGTCGGCGCCCTGGCCTACGTCCTGGGCACGAAGGTGCTGCGGCTGCCGCGCCCGTCGACCGGCGCGCTGATCCTCACGGTCATCCTCGCCAACACGGGGTACTTGGGGATCCCGCTGAACGCCGCGCTGCTCGGCCACGACGCGCTCGCGCCCGCGATCGCCTGGGACACGCTGGTCAGCCAGGTGATGCTCTACCTCGTGGGCTTCGCGGTCGGCGCCACGTTCGGGACCGAGGCGGGCGGGTCGCCGCGCGAGCGCTTGCGCACGTTCCTGACCCGCAACCCGGTGCTCTGGGCGTTGTTGGTGGGGTTGGCCCTGCCTGACCGCGCCGTCCCGGACGCGCTCTACGACACCGCCAAGTTCGCCGCCGCCTACGCGCTGCTGCCGCTCGGCTTCTTCATCCTCGGCGTCAACCTGATGGGCGAGCGCGAGCAGGGGACGCTGCGCTTCCCGCCGCCGCTCACGCCCGCCGTCGGGACCTCGCTCGTGCTGCGCATGGCCGCCGCGCCCGCGCTGATGGCGGGCCTCAGCGCCCTGACGACGTCCGTGCCCGACGCCTACCTCGTGCAGGCCGCGATGGCCTCCGGGATCAACTCGCTGGTCGTCGGCCACCTCTACGGCCTGGACCTCCGCCTCGCCGCCGCCGCGATCGCGTGGTCGACGACGCTCGTCGTGGTCGCGGCGCTGGCGCTGGCACCCTTCGTCTGATGCGAGCCCTCGTCCAGCGCGTGTCCCGCGCCTCGGTCACCGTCGAGAGCCGGACCATCGGCGCGATCGGCCCGGGCCTGCTCGTCCTGCTCGGCGTCACGCACGCCGACGACGAGGCGGTCGCCGACCGCCTGGCCGACAAGGTCGCCGCGCTGCGGATCTTCGAGGACGCCGAGGGCAAGATGAACGAGTCGCTGCGCGACCGCGAGATCCTGGTCGTCTCGCAGTTCACGCTCTACGGCGACGCCCGCAAGGGCAACCGCCCCGCCTTCGTCGCCGCCGCCCGCCCCGAGCGGGCCGAGCCGCTCTACGAGCGCTTCCGCGCGCGCCTGGGCGCGCAGGGCGGAGCGTTCGGGGCGCACATGGAGGTCGAGCTGGTCAACGACGGTCCGGTGACGCTGATGCTGGAGATCGAGGCGACCGCGTAACGGCATTCCGAGAGACCTTCTAAGGTCCCCGCCATGCCGCCCGAGGATCGGTTCGTCCCCCGCTTCGCCGCCGAGCCCCCGCAGGAGCTGCTGCCCTACGGCCGGTGGGCCGACCAGCTGCGCGAGGAGTTCCTGGCCGCGTGCCTGCGGATCGAGGACGAGGTCGGCGATCCCGGCGACATCGTGTGGTTCCCGGACCGGACCTGGGGCGGGCGGACGTACGTGCCCGCGACCTGCCGCACGTCCAGCGGGCTGGAGCTGTACGGCGTGGTCTCGTTCGCGCCCGCGGTCGAGGACGGCCAGGAGCCCGACCACTTCGCCGCCACCGCGGACTGGACCGAGGAGACCGCGGAGAACAACCCGGACTGGAAGATCGACGTCTGCGACGAGGTCGTCGGCGGCTGGCGCGGCGAGCAGGGCAACCTCGCGGCGATGACGCTGGTCTGGGGCACGCCGGTCGTCGACCGCGTCGCGATCGCCACCGCCGAGCTGGCGGGCCTGACCGTCGACCAGTGCGTGTTGATCGAGAACCGCTTCACCTTGCTGGCGCCCGACGACTACCGCGGCGACACGCTGGAGGTCGCGGTCTTCACCGGCGGCGGCAAGGAGCTGGCGCGCGAGTCGCTGTACGACGACGACGGCGAGGACGAGGACGACGGCGAGACGCCTGAGCCGTGATGGACGTCGAGACCGCGATCCGCACGCGTCGCACGCACAAGGCCTATGGGTCGGAGCCGGTCGACCGCGAGACGCTGGACGCGCTGCTGGACCTCGGGCGCTGGGCGCCCAACCACCACCTGACCAACCCCTGGCGCTTCTACGTCGTCGGTCCGGCCGCGCTCCAGCGCCTGAAGGACGCCGTCGGGCCGGAGGGCGCCGCCAAGCTCGACCGCGCGCCGACCCTCGTCGCGGTCGCCTACGTCGCCACGCCCGACGACCCGGTCGCCGACGAGGAGGACCTGCTGGCCGCCGGCGCGGCGGCCTACGCGATCCTGCTCGGCGCCCACGCGCGCGGCCTGGCCGCGTACTGGCGCACGCCCGCGATCCTGCGCGAGCCCGCCGGCCGGGCCGCGCTGCGGATCCCGGACGGCGAGCGCTGCATCGCGCTGCTGCACCTCGGCCCGCGGCGCCAGGAGCAGCGCGTCCCCGAGCGCGCACCGCTTTCCGATGTCCGCATCGTCCTCGACTGAGCACGCGCCCGGCGACGGGCACGACCACCGCCGCGAGGCCCTCCACGCCGGCGGCGCCGCCGCGCTGACGCTCGGCGCGCTGGGCGTCGTCTTCGGCGACATCGGCACGTCGCCGCTGTACGCGCTGCAGAGCGTCTTCTCCGCCGACCACCACGCCGTCCACCCGACCCACAACACGGTCTACGGCGTCATCAGCCTCGTCTTCTGGACGATCACGATCATCGTCTCGCTCAAGTACGTGATCTTGATCATGCGCGCCGACAACGAGGGCGAGGGCGGGATCATGGCGTTGATCGCCAAGATCCAGGCGGTCGCGATGGGCAAGGGCAAGCGCAAGCACGTGCTGATCCTGCTCGGCATCTTCGGGGCGGCGCTGTTCTACGGCGACGGCATGATCACGCCCGCGATCTCGGTCCTCTCGGCCGTCGAGGGCATGGAGATCGTCTCGCCGTCCTTCGAGGGCTGGGTCGTCCCGATCACGCTGGCGATCCTCACCGCGCTGTTCACGATCCAGCGCTTCGGCACCGGCGCGGTCGGCCGCGCGTTCGGGCCGGTGATGGCGCTGTGGTTCTCGGTGCTGGCGATCTCCGGGCTGGTCGAGACCGTCCAGCATCCCGGGATCGTCCGCGCGCTCTCGCCGACCTACGCCCTCGCGTTCCTGGGCGAGCACGGCGGCACCGCGTTCATCGCGCTGGGCAGCGTCGTGCTGACCGTCACGGGCGCCGAGGCGCTGTACGCCGACATGGGGCACTTCGGCCGCGCGCCGATCCGCCGCGCGTGGTTCGCGCTCGTCTTCCCCGCGCTGCTGCTGCAGTACATGGGCCAGGGCGCGCTGCTGCTGCGCGACCCGGGCGCGATCGAGAGCCCGTTCTTCCTGCTGATGCCCCACTGGGCGCGGATCCCGGTCGTGATCCTCGCGACGTTCGCGACGGTCATCGCCTCGCAGGCCGTGATCTCCGGCGCGTTCAGCGTCACGCGCCAGGCCGTCCGGCTCGGCTTCCTGCCGCGCGTGACGATCCGCCACACCTCTCGCGAGGAGGTCGGCCAGGTCTACGCGCCCGCGATCAACTGGGGGATCTTCGTCGCGGTCGTCGCGCTCGTGCTCGGCTTCCAGTCCTCCGAGCACCTCGCCTCCGCCTACGGGATCGCGGTGACCGGCACGCTGGCGATCGACACCGTGCTGTTCTTCGTCGTCGTCCACGTCGCGTTCGGCCGCTCGCTGCGCGTCGCGATCACGGGCGCGGTCCTGTTCCTGCTCGTCGACCTGACGTACTTCGCGGCCAACCTGCCCAAGGTCGTCCACGGCGGCTGGTTCCCGCTGCTGATCGCCGCCGGGTTCTTCATCGTGTTGAGCACCTGGCAGCGCGGGCGCCAGATCATCACCAAGAACCGCACCGAGCTGGAGGGCCCGCTGCGCGCGTTCGTCGAGGAGGTGCACGCGGCGCAGCCACCGGTCTACCGCGCGCCGCGCACCGGCGTCTTCCTGAACGCCAACCGCGAGACGACGCCGCTGGCGCTGCGCGCGAACCTCGAGCACAACCACGTCGTGCACGAGAGCGTGGTCATCGTCTCGGTCGTCGTCGAGCGCGTCCCGCACGTCCGCGAGGTCCAGCGCGCGTCGGTCGACGACCTCGGCTACGCCGACGACGGCATCGTCCACGTGACCGCGCACTACGGGTTCATGGACGACATCGACATCCCGCGGATGCTGCGCCGGACGGCCAAGGACATGGAGGGCGACGTCGACCTCCACGACGTCTCCTACTTCATCTCTCGGATCACGATCCTGCCGACCAAGGCGCCGGGCATGGCCCGCTGGCGCAAGCGCCTGTTCATGGTGCTGGCGCGCAACACGTCCAACCCGGTGGCCTACTTCGGGCTGCCCGACGACCGCACGGTCGTCATGGGCTCCCACGTCGAGGTGTAGGGCTACTCCGAGGCGCGGACCCGCACGCGCGCCGGCGTCCCGCCGGTGCGCCGCAGCAGCTCGATCGGCGACATCGGGAAGACCCGCTCCGGGCGGCCCGCGCCCGACCAGACCACGTCGTGGGTCATGAGGTCCTCGTCGACGAGCGTCTCCAGCGGCGCCGGATGGCCGTAGGGCGCGACGCCGCCGATCGGCTGCCCGGTCGCCTCGCGCACGACCTTCGCGCTCGCGCGCTCCAGGCCCAGCGCGTCGGCGTCCACCATGTTCGCGCCGCTGCAGAGCACCAGCACCGGCACGTCGCCGCGCAGGAACACCAGCGACTTGACGATCGCCCCCACCTCGACGCCGATCGCCGCCGCCGCCTCCTGCGCGGTGTGCGCGGAGTCCGGCAGCGTGACCGCGTCGGGGTAGTCGGACAACCGGTGGGCCTACGCCGCCGCGGTCGGGACGCGACGAGCGATCTCGTCGTCGGTCAGCGGGAAGTGGCAGGCCGCCAGGTTCCCGCCGTCCTTGAGCTCCAGCGGCGGGTCGTTCACGTCGCACGTGCCCTCGACGAACTTCGGGCAGCGGGTGTGGAAGCGGCACGCGCTCGGCGGGTTGGTCGGCGACGGCACGTCCCCGCCCAGCACCTGCCGGTGCTTGTCGCGCGACAGCCGCGGGTCCGGCACCGGGACCGCGCTCAGCAGCGCGCCCGTGTACGGGTGGCGCGGGTGCGCGTACAGCTCGTCGGACGTCGCCTGCTCGACGATCCGCCCGAGGTACATCACCGCGACGCGATCGCACGTGTGGCGGACCACGGAGAGGTCGTGCGCGATGAAGATGATGGTGAGCCCCAGCTCCTTCTGCAGGTCGCGCAGCAGGTTGAGGATCTGGGCCTGGATCGAGACGTCCAGCGCGGAGACCGGCTCGTCGGCGACGATCAGCTTCGGCTTGAGCGCGATCGCGCGCGCCACGCCGATGCGCTGGCGCTGGCCGCCGGAGAACTGGTGCGGCAGGCGGTTGTAGTGCTCGGGGTTGAGCCCGACCTGCTCCATCAGCTCCTGGACCATCCGCTTGCGCTTGCGCTCGTCGGTCTCGACGCCGTGGATGATGAACGGCTCGCCGATGATCGTGCCGACCGTCTTGCGCGGGTTCAGCGACGAGTACGGGTCCTGGAAGATCATCTGCATCTCGCGGCGCAGGGGCTTGAGCTCCTTGCGCGAGAGCGTCGCGATGTCCCGGCCCTCCCACGTGATCGACCCACCGGTCGGATCCAGCAGGCGGGTCACCAGGCGCGCGGTCGTCGACTTGCCGCAGCCCGACTCGCCGACCAGGCCGAGCGTCTCGCCGCGGTAGACGTCGAAGTCGACGCCGTCGACGGCCTTGACCGCCCCGACCTGGCGCTGGAGCAGCCCGGCGCGGATCGGGAAGTGCTTGTACAGGTCGCGGACCTGCAGCAGCGTGTCCTGCGAGGCGCTCACGCGCTCGTCACCTCCTCGCCCTCCTTCGGGGCGGACTCCGAGAGCGTCTCGGGGATGTTGACCGCCTCCTTGGCCTCCTCGGGCGACGCGCCGGCGCGCAGTCGGCTCCAGAGCGCGCGTCGGGTCTGCGAGGGCAGCAGGCAGGCGACGGTGTGGTCGGCGCCCTCGGCGGACGCGAGCACCGGGTCGACGCGCCGGTGCGCCTCGCGCACGTACGGGCAGCGCGGGGCGAACGAGCACCCGGGCGGGCGCGTGATCAGCGACGGCGGACGGCCCGGGATCGGCACGAGCTCCTGGTCGCGCGGCGTGTCCAGGCGCGGGATCGAGTTGAGCAGGCCCCACGTGTAGGGGTGCTCGGGCTCGGCGAAGATCGTGTCCGCGTGGCCCTTCTCGACGATCCGGCCCGCGTACATGACCGCGATCTCCTCGGCGACCTCGGCGACCACGCCGAGGTCGTGGGTGATCATGACCACCGCGGTGTCCAGCTCGTGCTGGAGCTTCTGGATCAGCTCGAGGATCTGGGCCTGGACGGTCACGTCCAGCGCCGTCGTCGGCTCGTCGGCGATCAGCAGCTTGGGGTCGTTGATGAGCGCCATGGCGGTCATCACGCGCTGGCGCATGCCGCCCGAGAACTCGTGCGGGTAGCTGTCGACGCGGCGGCGCGGGTCCGGGATGCCGACGAGGCTGAGCATCTCGATCGCGCGGTCGCGCGCCTGCGCCTTGGACTCGTCGTGGTGGACGCGACGCGCCTCGACCAGCTGGTCGCCGACCCGGTAGAAGGGATGCAGCGAGGACAGCGGGTCCTGGAAGATCATCGCGATCTGCCCGCCGCGGACCGCGCGCATCTCGTCGTCCGACGCGGCCAGGAGGTCCTTGCCGTCGAACAGGATGCGCCCGGTGATGTGGGCGTTGGACGCGCGGGTCAGGCCCATCACGGTCATGCTCGAGACGGACTTGCCCGAGCCGGACTCGCCCACGATCCCGAGCGCCTTGCCGGCGTCGACGGTGTAGGAGACGCCGTCGACGGCCTTGACGACGCCGTCCTCGGTCTCGAAGTGGACGCGAAGGTCCTCGACCTGCAGAAGCGGTTCGGCCATCTCAGCTCAGCCTAGTACCGCACACGCGGGTCGAGGAACGCGTACAGGACGTCGACCACGAGGCTCATGATCGCGACCGCCAGCGCCAGCACCAGCGTGGTGCCCTGGATGGTGGACACGTCGCCGCGCTGGATCGCGTCATAGGACAGACGGCCGATGCCGTCGATGTTGAACACGGTCTCGGTGAGGATCGCGCCGCCCATCAGGATGCCGATGTCGAGGCCGAGCACGGTGATGACCGGCGTGATCGCCGACCGCACGCCGTGGCGCAGGATCACCCGCTTCTCGCGCAGGCCCTTGGCCCGCGCGGTGCGGATGTAGTCCTCGCTCATCGTCTCCAGCAGGTTGGAGCGCAGCAGCCGCGCGTAGATCGCGGCGAACGCGGCCGACAGGACCAGCCACGGCATGACCAGCGTCCAGGCCTTGTGGAAGAACCCGTGCGCGTCCTGGTAGGCGCCGGCACCGGGGAAGACGTGCCACACGCCGATGTCGTTGGCGAACAGGTACAGCGCGACGAGGCCCAGCCAGTACACCGGCGCGGAGATCGCGACCAGCGCCCCGCCCATCAGGAAGCGGTCCCAGAAGGAGCCGCGGGCGACGGCGGAGACGATGCCGATGAAGACGCCGGCAACGAACCAGATGATGGCCGCGCCGAACACCAGGAACATGGTGTTGGGCAGGCGGTCGAACATCAGCGTCTTGACCGGCTGGTCGTTGACGTAGGAGTTGCCGAAGTCGAAGTGCAGGACCAGCTTCTTGATGTACTCCCAGTACTGGACCGGCAAGGACTTGTCCAACCCGAGCGAGTGACGGATCGCGGCGATCGTCTCAGGGCTCGGAGAGCGGCCCGCGCGCAGCTTGGCGGGGTCGCCCGAGGGCAGGACGTAGAAGATGACGAAGGTGACCGCCGTGATCACCAGCAGGAGCAGGACGGTCCAGAGAAGTCTGCGAAGGATGTACGCGGCCATGGCTCAGTGGAAGGTGACGCCCCCGGCCGCGCGTGCCGCGACCGGGGGCATCGATGGTGATGCGGTTGCTGAGACCTACTTCAGCGACGTCCAGGCGAAGTCCCAGGCCGTGTAGTAGCCGTTGGCGACGCCGTTGACGTTCTTGGAGCGGATCAGCGTGGTCTTGTCCCAGACGAACGGGATGGCGGGCGCGTCACCGGTGATCATCTTGTCGATCTCACCCCACGCCTTCAGGCGCTCGTCGCCGTCCAGCAGCGCGGCCTTCTTCATCGCGGCGTCGACCTTCGGGTCGCGCAGCTGAGCCATGTTGTTGTTCAACGCGTCCGGGTTCTTCGGGATCGTGTAGCCCGCGAAGACCGGCTCGAGCATCGACTGCGGATCGGCGAAGTCCTTGAACCAGCCGGCGCCGCCACAGACGGCCACCTTCTTGGAGCGGACCTGGCACCAGTCGTTGTAGACCGAGTCCTGCGGGACCAGGCGGAGGCGGATGTGGAAGCCGAGCTTCTCGAACTGCGCCTTGGCCACCTCGGCCTGCGCCTTGTTCGGGTCGACGTTGGCCGACACCATCAGGAACTCCTGGTTCCCGGTGAACTTGCCCGACGGGTAGCCCGCCTTCTTCATGTACTCGGCGGCCAGGGCCATGTCGCCGCTCTCGTTCTTGGTCGAGAGGAAGTCATAGCCGGGGCCGTCGTACCCGCCCGCCTCGTCGAAGCCGGGGAAGTCCGGCGGGAGGAAGTGGGTCGGGATGTCCGCCGTGAACTTGCCACCGCGCGCCAGGCGGGCCGCGTTGCGGTCGAAGGCGGCCAGGACCGCGCGACGGACGTTGATGTTGTCGAACGGCTTGATCGTGGTGTTGATCGGGAAGTAGCGGTAGCCGCCGGACGGGATCTGGACGTACTGGTCCTTGATCTGCGTCGCGACCTCCTTGATGATGTTCGCCGGCGGGTTGGCGTCGAACAGCATCGACTGGCCGTCGAGGACCTGCTTGGAGGCGACGTTCGCATCCGACGAGTTCGTGCGGATGTTGACGGCGTCCAGGTAGGCCGGGCGGTAGTCGGTCTTCGGATCCCAGTTCGGGTTGCGGACCAGGGCGATGGACTTGCCGGCCTTGTACCCGATGGCGTTGCCCTTGGCGTCGTTCTTGACCATGTACGGGCCGGTCGCGACGAGGTGGGTGTTGTACGTCGACGGGTTCTTGGCGTCGAACTTCTTGGCGTAGTCCTCGGGGACCGGCGCCGTGATCGGCATCACCAGGGCGGCGGCGACCGGAACGGCCGAGGCGTCCTTGAGGTGGAAGACGATCGTGTGGTCATCCGGCGTCTCGATGCCGGAGATCGGCTTGACGCCCTTCGTCGGCGAGGACGGCGCGCCCACGATCGACGAGAAGTACGCGCCGTACTGGCCGCCGACGTTCTCCGAGAAGAAGCGCTCGAAGGAGTACTTGACGTCCTTGGAGGTGACCTCGCGGTTGACCGGCGGCGAGAACTTCACGCCGCTGCGGAGCTTGACCGTGATCGTCTTCTTGTCGGCCGAGATCTCCGGATCGCTCTCGGCGAGGTCCGGGACCGGCTTGGCCGAGTCCTGCGGCTTGAACGAGTACAGCGTCCGCTGGGTCGGGTAGATCACCATGTAGCCCTGCGTGAAGTACGAGCGGCCCGGGTCGAGGAAGTCGACGTCGGAGCCGGCGAGCATGGTGATCGTGCCGCCCTTCTTGCCTTGGACGTTGGCGGCCTTCGTGTTGTCCGTCCCCGCGCTGCCGCCCGAGCTGGACTTCGACGACGAGGTCGACGAGCCGCCGGAGGACGAGGAGTCGTTGTCGCTGCCACCACAGGCGGCCACGACCAGGGCGAGCACACCCAGCATGCTCACCACCAAGAATCGGAGATGGCTCCGACGCATGTGCGGTCCTTTCTGATGTGTCGGCCGGTCGTCCTCAACGACCGGCTCTTGCGATGAACCGCGGCGCACGTGCACCTACTTGGACGTCCGCGGGTTGAGGGCATCCTGCAAGCCGTCGCCGACGATGTTGAAGGCGAGAACGGTGATCAGGAGGGCCAGTCCGGGGAACACCATGAACCACCACGCGTCCTGGAAGATCGACGTGGCGTCCGAGATCATCGCGCCCCAGCTGGGCTTGTCGGGATCGACCCCGACGCCCAGGAACGAGAGCGACGCCTCGTAGATGATGTTCTGCGGGATCAAGACGGTGGCGTAGACGATGATCGGCGCCACCAGGTTCGGGAGGATCTCCCGGAAGATGATGCGGCGGTCGGAGGCGCCCAGCGATCGGGCGGCCTCCACGAACTCGCGCTCGCGCAATGACAGGACCTGACCGCGCACGATGCGCGCCATGTAGGGCCATGTCGTCAGCACGATCACGAAGATCACGACCGGCAGGCCCGGCTGGATCGCGCCGCCGAGGCAGCCGTCGGCGCACGCGACGCCGAGGCCCACGGCCAGCACGAGCACCGGGAACGCGAGGAAGAGGTCCATCACGCGGCTGATGAAGGTGTCGACGCGGCCGCGGAAGTAGCCGGTGATCAGGCCGGCGGTCACGCCGATGATCACGATCAGCGCGCAGGACAGCAGCGCCGCCTCCAGCGAGACGCGGGTGCCGTAGAGCACGCGCGACAGCACGTCGCGTCCGCGCTCGTCCACGCCGAACGGGTGCGCCCACGACGGGCCCGTGGGCGAGCCGAAGTCGTCGAGCAGGTTGTCGTTCTGCGTGTTGGGGTTCGGCAGGCCGAGGACCTTCACGATCAGCGGCGCGAAGATCCCGATGAAGATCATGATGCCGACGATGGTCAGCGCCGTGAGCGCGACCTTGTCCCGCCGGAGCCGTCGCCAGAACAGCTCCAGGGGCGAGCGGGCAGCGATCTCCGCCGCCGACTCCTCGGTCAGGTCGACACCGCCGCCCTCGAGGAGCGTCTCCGAGGCACCGGTGCTCACGCTCCGGCCCCCGCCGTGATCTCGTGCTGCTTGATGGGTCCCTCTCCCAGAAAGCCGTTGAGTGCTCACCCATTCCCAGATGCGGGGTTCCTGCACCTCCTCAATGGGAGGAACCCCGGAGCGAGCCGCGCGCAGGCTACTCCTCTGAGGGGCGATATGTCAGGTGACTTGACCACACACAATCTCAGCTTCACGCAAGCTGTGGAGCCAAACGACTCCACTTTGGATAATTCGACGCCGAGACGGTGTGCCCTTCCGGCGGCGGCGTTTCGCGGTCCTATCGGCCTATACGAGTGGCCAGGTGTCCGGCGGGCGCCGCGAGGGGCGCGGAGGCCGATGTCAGCCTGCTGTCCACCGGCACATGCGCGGTTAACGTGCGACGGGCCGCCCCGGAGGGACGACCCGTCGCGTCGCGTGGTGCTGTCCCCGCGGGCTACCGGAGCGTGACCCGGTAGACCGTCGTGGCCCTGTGCTTGCCCGCGCCGCTGGTGACGCGCAGCGAGTAGCCGCCGCGGACGAGCTTGCGGGTGGTGGTCAGGTGACCGACCTTGCCCTTGGCGTAGGTGCGGCCGTTGCGGGTCAGGCTCGCCGTGCCCGCCTTGATCGCGCTGGTCGCCTTGGCCTTCGCCGAGCGGGACTTGGCCGAGGTGCCGACGTAGGTCACCGAGCAGGAGATGCCTTGGGTGGGCGAGCCCGACTTCCCGGCCGTGGTCTTGATCTTGCAGGTGATCTCGGCGTCGCGGCCGGGATCGCCCTTGGCCCCCTTGGCGCCGGTGGCCCCGACCGGGCCGACCGCGCCCGTGGCCCCGGTGGCTCCGGTGGCTCCGGTGGCCCCGGTGGCCCCGGTGGCCCCGGTGTCGCCCTTGACGCCCGCGACGCCCGCCGCGCCGTCGGCCCCGTTGGCGCCCGCGTCACCCTGCGGCCCCTGCGGGCCGACCGGGCCGATCTCGCCCTGCGGGCCGACGTCGCCCTGGTCGCCCTTCTCGCCGATCGCCGGCGAGGGGACGCTCGTGCCGGTGAGGTCGACGACGTGGGCCTTGTCGGCCGTGTCGTCGGAGATCACCAGGCGCTCGTGCGAGGTGGCCTTCTCACGCGCGGGGGCGAAGCGGACCAGGACCGCGCAGGACGCGCCCGGCGCGATCGCGCCGCTCGTGCAGGCCTCGTCGGCCAGCACGAAGTCCCCGGCCGAGGCGCCGTCGGCGTCCTCGATCTTCAGCGCCGAGACGTGCAGCGGCCGATCGCCGGTGTTCTTGACGACGATCCGCTGCGGCGCGCTGATCGTCCCCACGATCTGGTCGGGGAAGACCGGCGTGGCGACGTCGACGCGCGGGCCCGAGCCCGTGAAGGGCACGACCTGGATCGTCTTCTGCGTCGTGACCGGGGCCGTCGACGCGTCGTCGGTGTACTGGCGCATCGAGTCGTTGGTCACGACGACCGCGACCTTGCCGGCGCGCAGGCCGGTCAGCTGCTGGGTCCTCGGATCGAGGATCGCGACCTTGCCCGCCTGACGCGCGGCGTCGATCGCGGCCTGGCCGGAGCCGATCGCCAGCCCGTCGTCGCCGGACCAGTGGACCGACATCGGGTAGCGCAGCGGCACGACGCGCGTGCCGTTGGCCACGCCCTCGGGCTGGACGATCGAGCCGGAGAGCGACGCGCTCTGGCTGACCTCGACGGTGGCCGGGGCGTTCAGCGTGATCGACTGCGCGAAGGCGCGGACGTCCGCGGTCAGCCACTGGCCGTCGGCGTTCTTGGCGGGGTCGACCGCCCACCGCATCCAGCCGGTGAAGCCGCCGCGGTCCGGGGTGCCGTACGGGTCCTTGCCGCTGGAGGGCAGCACGACGTACGGGACGCCCTGGATGCGATGCACGTCGGCGATCTGCGCGTGGGAGCCGACCATCGCGGCGCCCTTGCCGCTCTTACCGCGGAAGTCCGACAGGAGCTTCTCGATCAGCGCGACCTCGTCACGCTCGCCGAGCTGCGAGGACTTCGTGTCGGCCGGGTCGTCCACCGGGTGGTGGGCGAAGACCATCACGTTGTCGATCGACGGGTCGCTCGCGGCGCCGTTCAGCGCCTCCTGCAGCATCGGCAGCTGGTTGTAGTCCGTGCCGCGCAGCGAGCCGAGCGCGCTGGCCAGCAGGACGAACCGGGTGCCCTTGTGGTCGAAGGTGCGGTAGGGCTTGCCGAACTCGTTGATGAAGTTCGTCAGGTCCGACTGCACGTTGTTGACGCCGTAGGACTCGTGGTTGCCCGGCACGTAGTAGCAGGGCAGCTTGCCGTCGGGGTCGGGCGTCGAGTCCGCCGCCGGCTCCTCGCCGGGCTTGACGACGTCGCAGCCGGCCTCCTCGAGGACCTGACGCGCGAGCGTCATGTCCTGCGGCAGGCCGCGGTCGGTCACGTCGCCGTTGAGCACCAGCAGGTCCGGGTGGGTCTTGCGGATGCGCTGGATCGCCGCGATGCCGGCCTGGGCCAGCGTCGGGTTGTCGGCGGTGAACTGGATGTCGGACAGCGTCGCGAAGTTCCAGTCCTTGCCCCCGCTGGGGAGGGTCCCGTCGGCGCTGACCAGGCGGTCGGCCTTCAGGTCGTCCTGCGCGGGCTGGTCGACCGGGCTCGGGATGTCCGCCGAGACCGACCCGACGACCATGCGGCCGTCCTTCTGCAGGGCCGCCGTGGTCTCGATCCCCTGGAACGTGTCGAACGAGATCGGGAACTTGGTCGAGGCCGGGATGTCGAAGTCGACGTCCTGCCAGCCGGTGGCCTTCAGCGGCGTGCTGTAGAGGCCGGTGTAGGTCCCACCGCCGTTGAGCACCGACAGGTAGGTCAACGACATCGCGACGTTGGAGTACACGTGGACGCGCACCTTCAGCGGCTGGCCGGGCAGCGGCACCTGGACCGTCGGGCCCGAGCCGTTGGCGGTGATGCCGACGTTGCGCGCCGCGCTGAAGTCGACCTGGAGGCCGTCGGCGGTGTCCGCGAGGACCGGGTTGGCGGTCGCGGTGCCGGTGAACTTCCAGCGCTTGTTGGCGTAGCCCGGCTCCGAGCCGAAGTCATAGGCGTCGACGGTCTGGACGCCCACGGAGATCGCGAGCCGCTCGGTCTGGCCGCCGGCCTCGAGCGTCAGCACCGTGCCGCCCGCCTTCAGCGGGACGACCTTCAGGGCCGAGCCGCTGGGCTGGATCTTGACGACGCTGTGGTCGTAGTCGAGGTCGAGGTCCTCGGACTCGATCGGGGCGGTGTAGCCCTGGTCGTCGCGGCCGGTGACCTTCAGGGTCTGGGCCAGGTCGTCGCCCGCCGCCGCGAACGACAGGCGCGCGGAGGACAGCTCGAGCCGGCTCAGCGGGCGCAGGACGCGGACCTTCGTGTCCTGCTGGGCGGTGTCGCTGGTGGCGCGGACCGTGATCGAGCCCGAGGCGTCCTTGGGCGCCGCGAGCAGGCCGTTGGCGACCGTGGCGTCGCCGGAGGCGTTCCAGCGGACGTCGCCGCGGGCGATCTTGACCGGCGTCTGGTGGTCGTCGACCGCGCTCGCGGTCAGCGTCCGGTGCAGGCCCGGGAAGACGCGCGGCCGGTCGAGGTCGGCGTCGGCGGCCTGGTCGGAGCCCTCGACGACGAGGTCGTGGACCTGGCCGTCGCCGGGGGCGACGAAGAGGCCGACGCCGTCGGGGTCGTTGCGCTCGTGGCCGTCGGACGGCGTGTTGCGGACCGTGGCGGCGAAGTCGCCGAGCGGACGCGCGACCATCGTGGTCGAGCCGCCGCCGTCGAGGTTCATCGCGGTCTCGGCGCCGAGGTCCTTGAGGATCCGCGCCCACTGGGTGAGCGTCGGGCCCGGGACCGTGCTCTGGCGGCCGTCGGCGGTGACCAACAACATGGTCTTGCCGCCGTCCTTGAAGCCGATCGCGGTCCGCGGCGCGTTGGACGCGTCGGCGTTGGTGAGCGCCTGGCCGTCCTTGACGAGCTGGACGTTGGAGCCCAGCGCGAACTTCATGTTCTTGGCGACGTCGTCCTTCAAGGCGTAGGACAAGGTGGCCTTGTCGTCGACCTGGAAGGCCTTGATGGCGTCGGCCTGGGTGCCGGTGCCCACGAGCACGAAGGCGCCCTCGGGGATCGCGCCGTCGCCGGCGCCGTTGGGGTTGACCGAGACGACCTTGCCGTCCTTGATCAGCGCCTCGGCGACCTTGGTGGCGCCGCCGGTGCCGATCTGGCGCGTGTAGGTGCCCCAGTTGGAGGTGAACGCGACCATCGAGTTGGCGGCCAGCGAGGAGTTGGCGGCGTTGATGGTGGCGACCTTGTAGGTGACGCCGTGGACCGTGGCGGTCGCGTCGAGCGTCGCGTCGATCAGGCGGCCGAGGCCGTCCTGGCCGACGCCGACCGCCGGCCAACCGGAGGCCTGCGGCGACTTGAGCAGGTTGCCGCCCTGGATCGCGACGCCCAGCGGCGCCTGCGAGTTGTCGATGTCGAAGAAGTCGCCGTTGACGGCGGCGACCGCGCCGGCCTTGTTGGCCGCCGTGCTGATCGGGCCGCCCTGGGCGACCGGGCCGGCGGTGAGGAGGTCGGACGAGACCGCCGGGTCGGAGAGGTCGGCGGTCAGCACCTGCTCGTCCAGCCAGCCGGAGGCCGACAGGGTCTTGAGGTGCTGCAGCGTGATGCCGGGGCCGATCGTCTCGGTCTTGTCGGTGAGCGAGAGCTGATCGGCCGCGTGCGCGGCGGTGGGGAGCGCCGCGAGGCCGGCCGTGGCGACCAGCGTCGCGGACAGCCGCGACCGGCGCCGCGCGCGCGGCGAGAGGGGACTGGACAACAGGGTCCTTCCGGTTCAGGGGACGGGGGACGCGACGGCGATACGTGCCGTCGCGATTCAGAGTTCTCTCAGCAGCGACCCTGTCGACCTGTTTCCGGGTGGTCACCCAAGTGTGACCAACTGGTATACGTTGGACGGGAAGATGATGTCCAACCGCGAACCGCTCGTCCTGCTGCACGGGTTCACGGACACGCCGCGGACGTGGGACTTGGTGACGGATTCGCTGCGACGCCGCTTCGACGTCGTCGCGCCCGCGCTGGCGGGGCACTTCGGCGGACCCCGGATCGACGGCCCGGTGTCGTCCGCCGCGCTGCCCGACGCGGTCGAGCGCGCGCTGGACGCGGCCGGGCTCGAGACGGCGCACCTGGTGGGTAACTCGCTCGGCGGCTACGTGGCGCTGCAGCTCGCCGCGCGCGGGCGCCGCAACGCCACGCTCCACACGATCATCGACGGCGCTGGATGAACTCGATGCCGGTGACCTTGTCGAGGTCGACGCGGCCGAGCACCATGGCCGTCGAGAAGCCCTCGGCGCCGATCTCGCCGCTGCGCGCGCCGGTGACGATCGCGCGGAGCGCCTCGAAGCGCTCCTCGTCGCCGACGGCCTTGCGGCCGGAGTCCAGGACGACCAGATGGGCGCCGGCGCGCCGGTCGGCGAGCGCGGCCAGGCCGGAGCGCAGCTCGGCGGAGAGCTCGCCGGTCTCGATCACCGTCGCCTGACCCTCGGCCTGACGCTCGGCGATGCGCTTGCCGACCAGGCGCAGGGTGACCTCGCCGACCTGCTCGGACGGCACCTTCTCGGCGACGGCGCGGGCGAGCACGTCGTAGGAGATCAGCGCGGGACGCGGGAGCAGGCGCGCGACCAGGCGGTGGATGGCCGGCGCGTCGGCGCCGGTGAAGACCACGACGCCGCCGGACGGGAAGGTCAACGTGTCCGACGCCGGGACCGGCAGGGCGCGTCCCGCCGGCCGCGGCGGGCGTCCGGACCCGGAGCTCGCGCGCCGCGGACGCTCAGAGGACCAGCCGGTCCGCTCGTCAGCGCCGATCTTGACCGATCGAACACCATCACTGGGAGCCATGCCCGCAAGGTAGTGGGCGCGGCGGCGGCCCGCGTTGCGGTCCGAGCGCCCCGAGCTGGATTCGAACCAGCGGCCTTCCCCTTAGGAGGGGGACGCTCTATCCGGCTGAGCTATCGGGGCGGGGAGGCGAAGCCTCGAAGGGGAAGTCTAAGAGGGGAGGCGAACGACGGAGACGAAGAAGTCGTCGATCTGCCTGACGATCGACACGAAACGCTCGAAGTCGACGGGCTTGGTGACGTAGGCGTTGGCGTGCAGCTGGTAGCTCTTGAGCACGTCCTCCTCGGCCTCGGAGGTCGTCAGGACGACGATCGGGATCGTGCGCAGGTCGGCGTCCTGCTTGACCTCGGCGAGGACCTCGCGGCCGTCCTTGCGGGGCAGGTTGAGGTCGAGCAGCACGAGGTCCGGGCGGGCGGCGTCGGCGTGCTCGCCCTGGCGGCGCAGGTAGTCCAGGGCCTGCTCGCCGTCGGTGACGACGTTGAGGTTGTTGTGGACCTTGTTGTACTCGAAGGCCTCGCGGATGAGCAGCACGTCGCCGGGGTCGTCCTCGACGAGGAGGACCTCGATCGGCTGGCCGGCGGGTCGGGGCGTCATGGGGTCGGGTCGCTTTCGTCGTCGTCGGGGATCGGGAGGGTGAAGCGGAAGGTGGAGCCGTGGCCGGTGGCGTCGTCGACCTCGGAGGCGGACTCGTCGCGATCCAGCCAGATCTGGCCGCCGTGGAACTCGACGATCTTCCGGCCCATGGCCAGGCCGATGCCGGTGCCGGTGAACTCCTCCTTGGGATGCAACCGCTGGAAGATCACGAAGATGCGCTCGGCGTGGCGCGGCGCGATGCCGATGCCGTTGTCGCTGACCGTGAAGACGTAGTCCTTCTCGCCGCGGACGGCGCGGACCCGGATCTCGGGCGTCATGCCGTCGGACCGGAACTTGATGGCGTTGCCGATCAGGTTCTGCAGCAGCGCGCCCAGCAGCGAGCGGTCGCCGCGCACGACCGGCAGGTCGGCGACGTCCACGTGCGCGCCGGACTCCTCGATCGCCGCCGCGAGGTTCTTCAGCGCGTCGGCGGCCGCGTCGTCCATCGACACCAGCGCGCGCTCGGCGCCGAGCCGCCCGACGCGCGAGAACGCCAGCAGGTCGTTGATCAGCACCTGCATGCGCTTGGCGCCGTCGACCGCGAACTCGATGTACTGGTCGGCGCGCTCGTCGAGCTGGCCCTGGTAGCGGTGCTGCAGCATCCCCGTGAAGCTCGCGACCTTGCGTAGCGGCTCCTGGAGGTCGTGCGAGGCGACGTAGGCGAACTGCTCCAGCTCGGCGTTGGAGCGCTGCAGGTCGCGCGTCTGCTCCTCGAGCTGCGCCCGGGCGTCGTTGACGACCTCCAGCTCGGCGAGGATCCGCCGCCGCATCGACTCCACGTCGGTGCTCAGCCCCTGGATGTCGCGCGGGCCGGTGATCGCGACCGGATGCTCGAACTCGCCGCGGGCCACGCGCCGCGCGTCGCGCGCCAGGCGCGACAGCGGGTTGGCGATCGTCCGACGCAGCACGAGCGCCGCGACGGCGGCGGCCGCCAGGATCAGCAGCGCGGTGAGGAGCCCCGACCACGTGGCCGCGGTCGCCGCGTGGCGCAGCTTGGTGCGCGCCGACGCGCGCTCGGCCACGAGGTCGGCCTGCAGCTGCCCGAACGCGCCGCGGACCTGGTCGAACAGCCCCTTGCCCTGGTCCAGGCTCGGCACGTTCTTGGAGTCCTTGCCCTCGCGCCCGACGATCAGGATCACCGGGTCGGCGTAGAGCAGGTGCCAGGTCGTGGACGCCAGCCCGACCGCCTGCAGGTTCTCGGCCAGGCGCGGGACCTTGCCGCTGGCGACGACCGCGTCCAGCCGGGCCCGCGCGGTCACCGCGTCCTTGCTTCCCTGCCGGTAGGGAGCGAGGAAGTCGTCGGTGCCGCCGCTGGCGTAGCCGCGCACGCCGGTCTCCTCGTTGACCAGCGCGGTGATGTAGACCTGCGCGGCCACGCGCGCCGGGTCGACGCGGTCGACGACCTGCACGCGCGCGTCCCCGAGCCGTTGCAGCATCAGCAGCGTGATCGCGATGCCGACCAGCGCGGCCAGCACCAGGCCGCCCGCCGTCAGCGCCAGCCACTGGCCGCTGCGCAGCCGACTCATGGCCGCGCGGTCACGGCCAGGACGGCCACGTCGTCGGTCAGGTCGCCGCCGTTGAGGCGCTCGGCCGTGCCGATCAGGCGGTCGATCAGCGCGCGCCCGGACTCCTCGTGGCCCGAGCCGGCGCCGACCAGCTCGACCAGCCGCCGGACGCCGAGGCGCTCCGGGCCCGCGCCCGTGCGGCCCTCGATCAGCCCGTCGGTGTAGAGGACCAGGCGCCAGGCGGCAGGCAGCGCGACGGCCACCGGCTCCCAGCCCAGCCCGGCGCCGATCCCCAGCGGCGGGCGCCGCGGTGGACCGGGCAGCTCGCGGGCGCCGGCCGCGTCGCCGTCGCCGTCGCCGTCGCCGGGCACCAGGATCGGCAGCGGGTGGCCCGCGACGCGCGCGATCGCGCGCTGCCGGTCGGGCGTGACGCTGACCATGCACGCGGTCGCGAAGATCTCCTCGGACACGCGCTCGTGGACGAGCACCTCCTCCAAGGTGGAGAACAACGTGTCGCCCGCCGGGCCGCCGAGCACGAGCGTCCGCCACGCGATCCGCAGGCAGACGCCGAGCGCGGCCGCGTCGGGGTCGTGGCCGCAGACGTCGCCGACGAGCATGTGCAGCGTGCCGTCGGAGGCCTCGACCACGTCGTAGAAGTCGCCGCCCAGCAGCGCGCGCTCGCGCCCCGGCCGGTAGCCGGTGGCGACCGAGACGCGCGCGTCGGAGACCAGCGGCCGCGGCAGCAGCCCGCGCTCCAGGCGCGCGTTCTCCTCCGCGGCCAGCGACGCGGCGGTCAGCTGTGCCTGGACGGACTCCGCGCGCTGGCGCTCGACCGCGTAGCGGATCGATCGCGCCAGCAGCTCGCCGTCGACGCGGCCCTTGACGAGGTAGTCCTGCGCGCCCGCGGCGACCGCCTCCAGCCCGCGCGCGGTGTCCGACAGGCCGGTGAGCACGAGCATCGGGACGCCGGGCGCGGCCTCGCGCAGGCGGTGCAGCGCCGCCAGGCCGTCGGCGTCGGGCAGGCCGAGGTCGAGCACCACGCAGGCGACGTCGCCCGGCAGCCGCGCCTCGGCCGCGGTGACCGTGCGCTCGCGCGCGACCGCGACGTCGAGGTCGGACATCGACAGCAACTCCTCGAAGAGGAACGCGTCGCCGTCGTCGTCCTCGACCAGCAGGACGCGCAGCGTCGCGGCGGAGATCACCTCCGTTCGGCCGGGTCCGGCGGGATGCACCGCGCCAACCTACACGCGTACGAACGCGCGTTCAGCTTCGATCCGGGCGATCGGGGTACACCTGGTCGATCGTGGCGCACGGGTAGAACGGCGCGCCGGCCTCCACCTCGATGCGCTCCGCGCCGCCCGCCAGCCGATCGAGCACCGCGACGACGCCGACGATCTCGTGCCCCGCCTCGCGGACGGCCTCGATCGCCTGGATCGTCGAGCCGCCCGTCGTGACGACGTCCTCGACGATCAGGCAGCGCTCGTCGGCGTCCAGCGTCGGACCTTCGATCCGCCGCTGGAGCCCGTGCTGCTTGGTCTCCTTGCGCACGAAGAACGCCTTGCCGTCGAAGCCGCCGGCCAGCGCGGCGCAGGCGACGGGGTCGGCGCCCATCGTCAGGCCGCCCGCGGCGGTGGCGCCCCACTCGGCGGCCTTGGCGGCGACGATCTCGCCGAGCGCGGCGAAGCCGGCCGGGCGCAGGATCGCGCGCTTGGCGTCGACGTAGTACTGCGCGGTCAGGCCGCTGGTCAGCACGACCTCGCCGAGGACGAGGGCGTGGGTCCGTAGTTCGTCCACCAGGCGTTGGGTCGCGTCCATGTGCCGCCGTACTCTATTGGGCGTGATCGAACGGGCTCTGCGCTTTGCCGCTGTCGCGTGCAGCCTGTTGGTCATCGCCGGATGGGGCTGGTTCGCCATCGACCAGACGAGCGCCGCGTCGGCCAACACGCAGGCCGAGATCGCCGGTCAGGCGGCGTCGCGGACCGTGAGCCCGGATCCCGACACCGAGCGGGAGCGCGAGAAGGTCAACTCCAAGCTCCACGAGACGATCGACGACGCCAACGACGTGCTGCTGCGCCCGTTCGCGTCGGTGACGGAGGACAGCGGCAGCAAGTGGATGCGGCGCTCGATCCCGGCGCTGCTCGCGCTCATCGTGTACGGCTTCGGCCTGGGGATCCTGGCGCGCGTGGCCGCCGGCCGCTGGTGAGCGGCGCCTTCGGGCGCGCCTTCGCCCTCGGGGTGGAGGAGGAGCTGCTGGTCGTCGACCCGGCGACGCGCGCGCTGCGCCACACGGCCGCCGACGTGCTCGCGGGGATGCGGGTTCCGGCGGGCGCGGGCTCCGCGCACCCGGACACGTTCGCGGCGCTGGTGGAGCTCGCCTCGCCGGTGGCCGCCACGCCCGAGGACGGCGTGCGCGCGATCGCGGCGCTGCGCGCGCGGGCGCTCGCCGTGCCCGGCACCGGCCTGATCGGCGCGGGCGTCCACCCCGACGGCGCGTTCGGCGACGTCGTCCACGTCGACGAGCCGCGCTACCACGAGATCCACGCCCAGCTGCGCGGGCTGCTGCGCCGGACGCCGACCAGCGCGCTGCACGTCCACGTCGGGATGCCGGACGCCGAGACCGCCGTCCACGTGGGCAACGGCCTGCGCGAGTGGCTGCCGCTGCTGCAGGCGCTGGCCGGCAACTCCCCGTTCTGGCACGGCGTCGACAGCGGCCTGGCGACCGCGCGCGCCCAGCTCTTCCGCGGCTATCCGCGCGGCGACATCCCGCCGGCGTTCTCGTCCTTCGACCACTTCGAGGAGACCGTCGCCGCCGTGGTCGCCGCCGGCGACGCGCCCGACTACACGTTCCTGTGGTGGGACATCCGCCCGCACCCGCGCCTGGGGACCGTCGAGGTCCGGGCGATGGACGCCCAGTCCTCGCTGCGCACGGTCCACGGGCTGGTCGCGCTCGTCGCGGGGCTGGCCCGCGCGGCGGCCGAGGCACCCGTGCCCGCCCGCGGCTGGTCCCCGCGCGAGGCACTGGAGGAGTCCTCGTTCCGCGCCGCCCGCGACGGCGTCCACGCCACGCTGCTGCACGACGGCGCCCTGCGGCCGGTCGCCGAGATCGCCGCCGACGCGCTCGCCCTCGCCGGCACCGACCCCGCCCTGGAGGAGATCACGCGCCTGCTCCACGACGGCGCGGGCGCCGACCGCCAGCGTACGGCGTTCGCGCGCGGCGGGATGAACGCGGTGCTGGAGCTGCTGGCCGCGGAGACGGCCGACCTCAACCCGTACGTGTAGGCACCGCCACGGCCGTAGGTCGCGGGCGATCCAGCGCCGGCCGGGGCGCGAGCACGGCCGCGCTCGCGCCGTGCCGGCCGCCCGCGACCTACTACAGATAGACGTCCACGGTGTCGCCGTAGGAGATCCAGTTGAAGATCGAGACGGCGTCCGGCACCGGCGTGCGTAGGCAGCCGTGGGACGCGGCGTAGACCGGGACCTCGACGTAGCCGTGGATGCCGTAGCCGCCGTGGAAGTACGACGTGAACACCATGCCCTTGGCGTTGGTGCCCGGGGTCTTGGAGTACACCTTGAACGTGCCCAGGACGGTCGGCGTCGAGGGCTTGCCCGAGGAGATCGGGTAGATGCGCTCGACCTTGGAGCCGCGGATCAAGGCCATCACCTGCAGCGACAGGTCGGCCTCGACGTGCTTGCCCTGGTTGGGGAAGCGCACCGGGTAGTGGCCGGCGCCCTTGGCCAGCTTGCGGAAGACGTCCTCGGAGGCGATCTGCGTGCGCGCCATGCCGGTGACCTTGCGGAAGGCCAGGACCGCGCGGGCGGTGCGCGCGTCATAGACGCCCTTCTGGCCGATCACGTAGCCCAAGGCCTTCAACTTGGTCTGCAGGACGCGGACGGCCAGGCCCTTGGAGCCCGGCGAGGCGCGCAGCGGCAGGACGTCGACGCCGCGGCCCTTGGCGACGAGCGTCGCGAGCTGGTCCGTCGCGCGGTGGCTGGCGCGGACCGTGATGTGCCCGGGCCGCTTGGCCGTGTAGCCCAGGACGAACGAGCCGCTGCCGCCCTTGGTCGACAGCACCGTCACCTGCTTGGAGGCGAGTTTCCTCTCGCCGCGGTAGAAGCGCACCACGACCTTCTGGCCGGGCACGTAGGGCTTGACCGTCCCGCGCACGCGGAAGCGGTCGCCGGCCAGGATCGACGCCGACCTGCCGTTGACCTTCTCCAGCGTGAGGCCGAGCGTCCCCTTCGCCGGCTGCGGCGCGGGCGGCGTCGTGGTCGGCGGGACCGTGGTGGTGGCGGGCGGCGCGGTCGTGCTCGCCGGCGCGGTCGTCGACTGCGCGACGGCGCTCCCCGCGGCGCCGAGCGCGGCCGCGGTCGTGATGGACAGGACGGCGGCGACGGCGATGCGGCGGTGCATAGGCGCGCCGAATCGTACCCGGCGCGGCTACGAGGGCACCGGATTGGCGCGCAAAGACTCGTCCCACGGCCAGGACCGCACGCCGAGCCACACCAATCCACCGATCAGCGCCAACGACGCGACGAGCGCGACCGGGATCTGCCAGCCCCAGTGCTGGTTGGAGCCGAGCGCGAACGTGTTGTTGACGCAGTGCAGCGCCATGCCCGGATACAGCGACCGCGTCTTCTCGCGGATGAAGCAGAGCCCGGCGCCGAGCACGGCCAGCGGCAGGATGAACGCGATCGGCGAGCCGAGCACGTGGACGAGCCCGAACATCAGGCCGGTCAGGATCGCCGCCGTCCAGAAGCCGTTGGAGCGCAGCGCGCCGAAGATGTAGCCGCGGAACAGGAACTCCTCGGCCAGCGGCGCGCAGACGCAGACGATGAACGTCACGCCGAGCAGCGCGAGCGTCGAGTCCGCCGCGCCGAGGTCCTCGACGATCGTGTCCTTGGTGCTGGTCTGGCCGATGATCGCCAGCCAGGCCGCGCTGACCGCGATGAACGCGACGTAGCCGCCGACCACGTACGCGAGCGCCACCTTGATCCGCGGCGGCAGCCGCAGGCCGAACTGCTCCTTGCGCGGCGGCGCGACCATGTTGGCGAACAACAGGGCGGCGGCGACGAAGCAGACGTCCTGCGCGATCGTCGAGAGGATCGAGACCGACGCGGGCGCGTCGTCCAGGCTCGCGCCGAACGGCGCGGCGACCAGCCCGATGACCAACGCGCACACCAGCGCGGCCGCGAACGCGGCCAGCAGCGCGGCGGGCGCGCTCCAAGAGGGCCACGGCGGGATGCGGTCGGTGTCCGGAACGCCGCTGGGGCGCTCCGGACGATCGGGCGGCGCGGGGTGGCCGAGGGGCGCCGGAACGGACGTCATCGCCACGAAGCGTAGGTCACCGCTCTCAAGACAGGATCAGCGCCGGCAGCCCGCGCAGATCGGGCAGGACCGGGACGCCGTCGCGCCGAGCCGGAGCGCGTTCGGCGCCGTCGCGGCCGACGAGCACGGGCGCGACGCCCGCCGCCCGCGCGCCCTCCACATCGACGGCCTCGTCGCCGACGTGGACGGCGTCGCCCGGCGTCACGCCGTCGCCCGCCAGCGCGAGCGCCCGCGCGAAGATCGCCGGGTCGGGCTTGGCGGCGCCGACCTCGGCCGAGGAGATCGCGCCGTCGACCAGGCGCGCCAGACCGGTCGCCGCCAACGCCTCGTGCAGCGACACGTCCCAGTTGGAGACGACGACCAGCCGCACGCCGCCGGCCCGCAGCGCGCGCAGCGCGTCCGGCACCTCGGGGTAGGGCGTGAAGCGCAGGCTCGCCAGCAGCGCGGCGCGCAGGTCGGGCACGGGCTCGGGGAGATGGCGCTGCAGGACGGCGGCGCAGCGGTCGCGCAGGTCGGCCAGCGCGGCCACGTCGCGCGCCTCGTGGTGATGGGCGCGGTAGTAGGCGATCTCCTCGCGCAGCGCGCCCGCCGCCACCTGCTCGGAGACCGTCACGCCCCGTCGCGCCAACGCGGCGACCAGCCGCGGCGCCGGCGGCTCGAGCGCCAGCAGCGTGCCGAGCGCGTCGAGGAAGACCGCGCGAGGCCGCCTCGTGTCGCCCGCCGCAGCGCGAGCGAGCCCCTGGGCGAGCTCGCGCCCGGACGCGAGCCCTCTGGGCGAGTCGTCGGCGCTCACGCCACCCAGTGCCACGTGGAGAACAGCGCCGCGCAGAAGGCCAGGCCCGCGCCGAAGACGCCGAGCACCAGCGCGCGCCGGACCGCGCCGCCGCGGGCCAGCCACCAGCCCAGCCAGATGAACAGCGGGTAGAGCACCGCCTCGAAGCGCGGCAGCGACATCAGCGGCTGGGGCGTCACCGGATAGGACAGCGGCAGCAGCAGCGCGCACAGCGCGTAGGCCCCGTGCGCGAGCGGCAGGCGCCGCAGCGCCCCGATCAGCGCCGGGACCGCGATCACCAGGCAGACGAACAACAGCAGGTTGTGGCGGCCGATCGCCATCGCGTCGCCGGCGGCCTTGTCGAAGTACAACGGCGGCGGCGGGCCGTGCACGAGCTGGCGCAGGCCGTCCCACGCGGCGGTCGCGCCGTCCCAGACGCCGGTCCACGGCCCCTTCAGCGCGCGGTGCCACGTGTCCTGCGCCGAGAACGGCGCGTCGGCGGGCTCGCCGGTCGCCGCCAGGTAGCCGACGTAGGCGGCCAACCCCAGCGGGACGACGCCGACCCACGCCAGCGACGGCCACCGCACCGCGGGCGTCGTGGGCGAGGGGTGGGATCGGCTCTCCCGGCGCGCGTCCCACCACAGCAGCGCCAGCGGCACCACCAGCAGCAGCCCGGCGCTGCGCGTCGCGGCGCCCAGCGCGCCGAGCACGCCGGCCAGCGCCCAATGGCGCGTGCGCGCCGCCAGCACCGCGCCGACCGACACCATCAGGAACAGCGACTCGCTGTAGGCCGCCGAGAACCACAGCGACCCCGGGAACAGCGCCAGCGCGTACACCGTCCAGCGCGCGGCGTCCGGCCCGACCTCGATGACCGCCAGCCGGTGCAGCGCGGCCATCCCCACCAGGAACGCCGCCATCGACAGCGCGATCGCGGCGATCAGCGCCGAGCCGCAGACCCATCCCAGGACCTTGACCAGCGCCGGGTAGAGCGGGAAGAACGCGGCGCGGTCCCCCGAGCCGCCGTAGCCGTCGCGCGCGATCTCCAGGAACCAGACGCTGTCCCAGCGCGCGGCGGGCGCGACGAGGTGGTCGCCCAGCGGGCCGAACGGCCGCGTCAGCCCCGCCGGGTCGAACGCGTGGGCGTGGGCCTCGTGGATCCCCCAGATCGCGATCGCGCCCAGGCCGGCGGCCCAGACCAGCAGCCGCGACGTCCAGAACGCGCGCCACGCGACCGCGAGGTCGTCCCGCCACGCGGCCCGCGACGGCGCTCGGCGCTCTTGTACGGTCACGCCCACGTGCCCCACATGCTCGCAGCCGCCGGCGATCAGTCGTTCTGGGATCGGTACAGCAACCTCTTCACCGCGATCGGCACGCTCCTCCTCGGGGCCGCGCTGATCCTGTTCGTCGACCGCTTCCTCGTCCACCGCGCGACCCGCCTGGCCAGCGCCGTCACCGGCGGCGAGGGCCTGTCCCGCGACACCGCGACGCGCCTGCGCTTCGCCCGCCGCGCGGTCGAGGCGGTGCTGGCGATCATCGTCATCGCCAGCGCGCTGTCGGAGTTCGGCTCGCTGGACCGGGTCGGCCGGACGATCCTCGCCTCGGGCGCGATCACCGCCGCGGTCGTCGGCTTCGCGGCCCGCCAGACGCTGGCCAACGCGATCGCGGGGATCATGATGGCGATCGTGCAGCCGGTCCGGATCGGCGACCTCGTGACCTTCGAGGACGAGACCGGCACCGTCGAGGACGTCGGCCTCACCTACACGTGGCTGCGCAACGGCGCCGACGCGCGGCTGGCGATCCCCAACGAGCGGCTGGCCGGCGGGATCATCCGCAACGACTCGATCCGCTCGGCGACGGTCGCGATCGAGATCTCGGTCTGGCTGGCGGCGGCCGCCGACGAGCGCCGCGCGCTGGAGGCGCTGCGGGCGCTGGACGGCGTCCGCGCCCGGATCGCCGACACCACGGCCGAGGGCCTGCGGCTGCTGGTGATGGGCGACCCCGGGCCGCCGTCCGAGCGGCTGGCGCGCGAGGCCGCGCTGCGCGAGCTGGCGCTGGGCACGTTGAGAGACGCGGGCGTCCGGTAGCGGGCGCCCGCCGGTTCGCCGGCGAAGGAAACGCGGGGCACGGCTAGAATGGTCTCCTCGCGAGGCGCGAGGGGCCCACCCCAGCCCCGGCCGGCGCCCGCTCCATGGACATGTCCCGCCGCGAACGACAGCGCCGACGGCGTCGCAACAAAGGTGGCCCCGCGCGGCCGCTGTTCCTTGCCTTCGGCGTGATCATCACGGTCGCCGCCGTCGGCGTGCTCGGCGCGGTCGGCTGGGTCGTCTCGGTCGCCAACTCCGCGCCCGACTTCGACACGATCAAGCCCCAGGACCAGGGCGCCGCGTCGGTGATCTTCGCCGCCAACGGCGACCGCCTCGGCTTCATCAGCTCCGACGTCCTGCGCACGCCGGTCACCGGCGGCCAGATCCCGCAGGTCGTCCGCAACGCGACCGTCGCGATCGAGGACCGCCGCTTCTTCGAGCACAAGGGCGTCGACTTCGAGGGCATCGTCCGCGCCGGCGTCAAGAACCTGGAGTCCAAGAAGGACATCCAGGGCGGCTCGACGCTGACGATGCAGCTGATCCGCAACCTGTACACCAAGGACACGGTGCGGACCGGCGTCGAGGGCTTCAAGCGCAAGATCCGCGAGGCCAAGCTGGCCGAGGAGCTGGAGAACAAGCACCCGGGCGTGCGCGGCAAGCGCTACATCCTGGACCAGTACCTCAACAACGTGCCCTACGGCACGGTCGGCGGCAAGACCGCGGTCGGCATCCAGGCCGCCGCGCGCATCTTCTTCGACAAGCCCGCCGACAAGCTGTCGCTCTCCCAGGCCGCGCTGCTGGCCGGCCTTCCCCAGGCGCCGTCGCTCTACAACCCGTTCCTGAGCGCCGCCCGGGCCAAGTCCCGCCGCAACGACGTCCTGCGCGCGATGGCCGACCAGGGCTACATCAGCCCCGCCCAGGCGAGCGCCGCGATCGCCAAGGGCCTCGGCGTCAAGCCCAACGGCTACTACTCCAAGCGGCGCGAGAGCTACTTCTACGACTACGTCAAGCAGCAGCTCGTCGACGAGTACGGGGCCAAGCGCGTGCAGGCCGGCGGCATGCACATCTACACGACGCTGGACCTGAAGATGCAGACCGCGGCGCGCAACGCGCTCGACAAGGCGGTCGCCGGGACCGACCGGTCCGGCGCGATCGTGTCGATCGACCCGCGCAACGGCGACATCAAGGCGATGGCGTCGACCGCGCAGTACGGCGAGCTGAACTTCAACCTGGCCACCCAGGGCGGCTACGCCGCGGGCTCGACGTTCAAGGTGATGGTGTTGATGGCCGCCCTGCGCAAGGGCGTCGACCCCAACAGCACCAGCTACACGTCGATGCCGCTGAAGTTCAACGACCCCAAGTACGGGCCGATCGACGTCCACACCTACTCCAACAGCTACATCGGGCGCGCGAACCTGGTCAAGGCGACGCTGACGTCCGACAACTCGATCTACGAGCAGCTCGACCTCGACGTCGGCCCCGACAACGTCACGCGCACCGCGCGCGACATGGGCATCAAGTCGCCGATGGAGAGCGTCCCGGCCGAGGGCCTGGGCGGCCTCAAGCACGGCGTCTCGCCGCTGGAGATGGCCAACGCCTACGCGACGATCGCCTCCAACGGCTGGCGCAACAAGGTCAGCGCCGTCACCAAGGTCTGCTTCCCCAAGAAGGCCGGCGGCTTCGACTGCAAGACCGAGAAGGCGCACCGCCACCGGGCCTTCGAGGACGGCGTCACCGCCGAGGCCACCAAGATCCTCAAGCAGAACGTCGAGGCGGGCACGGGCACCAAGGCCCAGTTCGGCTGCCCCGCCGCCGGCAAGACCGGCACGGTCGACGACTTCACCGACGCGTGGTTCGTCGGCTACACCCCGCGGCTGGCGTCGTCGGTCTGGATCGGCCACGCCAAGACGCGCACGACGCTGGGCAACGGCGCCGCGGGCGGCGAGGTCGCCGCGCCGATCTGGGGCGAGTACATGAAGACCGCCCACGGCAAGTTCTGCGGTGACTTCGCCAAGCCCAAGCACGCGTTCGTGTCCTCGCCGTTCTTCGGCAAGTACTCCAAGACCGGCGTCGAGGGCAACGACGTCGATCCGGGCAGCTACTCGACCGACCAGTCGGGCGCGACCGACCTGGAGACCGGCAAGAACAAGGGCAAGTCCACCAACGGCTCCACCTCGTACCCCAACGACCAGTACCAGGGCGCGCCGCAGACCAACCCGGCCGGCGGCACGGGGACGGGCACCGGCGGAACGGGGGCCGGGACCGGCGGCGGCACCGGCACGGGCGGCGGAACGGGCGCGGGCACCGGGACGGGCGGCGGCACCGGCGCCGGGACCGGAGCGGGCACCGGCGGGACGACCGGCGCCGGCGGCGGCACGGGCGCGCCCCCGCCGTAGCCACGGCCGCCCGGCCGGGTGGCCAGGCTTCACCAAAACCCTCCCATCGGCCCGCCCGGGTCCGGTACGGTCCGCGCGATGCCCAAGGAGGACAAGGTCGAGTTCGAGGGCGAGGTGGTGGAAGCGCTCCCGAACGCGATGTTCAAGGTGCAGCTCGACAACGGCCACGAAGTCCTCGGGCACGTCGCGGGCAAGATGCGCCGCTTCCGCATCCGGATCCTCCCCGGCGACCGCGTCCGGGTCGAGCTGAGCCCCTACGACCTCAACCGCGCGCGGATCATCTACCGCCACCGCTGAAGGGCGAAGACCCGCCGGCGGCTCCTTCCCGCCGCCTCCGGTACCGTCGCGACACGTGGGGGAACTGGACGTCATCGCCGCCTTCCAGCGGCTGCTCACCAACCGCTCTGAGCGCGTCGTGCGCTGGTCGGGCGACGACTGCGCGGTCGTGCGCGCGCGGCCGGCGCAGGCGGTGTCGATCGACGCGATGGTCGACGGCGTCCACTTCCGGCTCGACCTCGACGACGTCACCCCCGCCGACGTCGGCCGGCGGGCGCTGGCGGGCGCGCTGAGCGACCTGGCCGCGATGGGCGCCGATCCGGGCGAGGCCTACGTCGCGCTCGGGCTGCCCGACGGCTTCGGCGCCGACGCGACGCTCGCGCTGGCGACCGGGATGGAGGAGCTGGCCGCGGCGACCGGCACGACGATCGCCGGCGGCGACGTCACGCGCGCGCCCGCGCTGACGATCTCGATCACGGTCGTCGGCTGGGCCGACGACGCCGACGCGCTGGTCGGCCGCGACGGCGCGCGCCCGGGCGACGCGGTCGTCGTGACCGGTGCGCTGGGCGCCAGCGGCGCCGGGCTGGCGCTGCTGCTCGGCGACGCGCGGGTCACCGACCCCGCGACCCGCGCCGCGCTGCTGCGCGCGCACCTGCGCCCCGAGCCGCGCCTGGAGGCCGGGCGCGCGCTGGCGGCCGGCGGCGCGCACGCGCTGATCGACCTCTCCGACGGTGTGGCCACCGACGCGGCGCACGTGGCGCGGGCGAGCGGCGTCCGGCTCGACGTGGACCTCGACGCGCTGCCGGTGGCGCCCGGCGTCGCGGAGGTCGCGGCCCAGCTGGGCCGGCCGCCCGGCGTGCTGGCGGCGACGGCGGGCGAGGACTACGAGCTGCTGGCGTGCGTCGCGCCCGAGGCGGTCGACGCGCTGGCGGCGGCGCTCGCGCCGCTGCCGCTCACCGTGGTCGGCCGCGTCGTCGCGGCCGGGAGCGACGGGCCGGGCCTCAGCCTTGCGGGCGCCGGCTCGGCGCCGACGCTGCGCGGTCACGAGCACCGCGTCGGTTGACCGCCGGCGCGTCGGCGCGCCGGGCGGCCGCGTGGCGCAGCATCGCCTCCGCGACCAGGTGCGCGTCGATCACGTAGGTGTCGTGCTCGAGGCGCTCCTTGAGCTCTTTGACATACATCTTGCGTTCCGTCCCTTCGGCCCCTTGGAGGTTTTGCATCGGTTCGGGAGGGCCGCGTGGTGAAGTTCGGTGACGCCAACTCCGACGTTCGTCCTCACCGAGCGAGGCCGAGCGGGTCGACCTTGGTCAGACGACTGACAACGACGATCCGCTGGGCCGCGCTGAACAGCGGATGGCAGGCCGAGAGCACCAGCCGGTCGTAGCCGACGTCGCGCAGCACCTTGATCGCGTCGGGCGACACGATCCGCGTGCGCTGGACGCGGTAGGTGAACGTCGCGTAGGGCATCTTCACCGTGATCCGGTCGCCGGGCTTCAGGTCGTCGACGTGCCGGAACGGCGCCAGATAGGTCGTGCGGTGCCCGGCGATCGCCGACGTCCCGCCGACGCCGGGCAGCGGTGTGTCGTCGAACGTGCCCGGGCCCTTGCGCAGGTCCGCCGGGTCGGAGCCCTTGACCATCACGAAGTCGGCGCCGAGCTTGGGGATCACCAGGCGGCCGATCGCGTCGCCGGGCGCGGTGCGCCGCTGCAGCGAGCGGGCCAGGAACGCGATCCGGCGCCGCTGGTCGTCGATGCCCGACAGCACGCGCCGCTCGATCGGCGACGGGCCGGTCGCCTCCAGCTTCTTGAGGTCCTTGGCCAGGCCGTGCTGGCGGACCTTGGTCTGGAGCGCGGTCAGCGGCTCCTGCCACAGCAGCGTCGCCGCCGCGTCGGCGAGCACCAGCACGCCGACGGCGATCAACACGGTGGACAACCCGTGCAGGAGCCGACGGCGACGCTCGCCGCGGCCCGGCTTCGCCGTCACGACCGCCATCGCCTAGCGCCGGGGCGTCGTCGACGACGTCCCGCCCAGCGACCCGGGCCCGGCGTAGGTGACCGGCCCGCGGACCGTGATCCGGTCGGGGTCCTCGTCCCGCGGACGGCGCTTGCGGATCGCCACCAGCGCGGCGGCCACCACGCAGCCCCAGAACAGCGACCACAGCACCCACGCGCCGACCGGGACGTGGCCGCCGGCGACCAGCAGCGTCCAGAACCAGACCCCGTGGAGGGGGTCGAGGTCGAACGCGCGCGCGTCGACCCACCAGGTCAGCGCCAGCGGGAACAGCGCGAGGACCACCATCGCCAGCGCGGCCGGCCGCGGCCAGCGCAGGTCGGGCGTGAGCGACCACGGCCACAGGTGCACGGCGGGGACGACGAGCATCGCCGCGTAGGGGTTGTTGAACCAGATCGCCGCGGCGACGACCGTCGACAGCAGCGTGATCGCGACGGTCGCGCCCGGGCCGTCGGGCTCGCTCCGGCGCAGGCGCGCGGCGCCCGAGGCGTGCAGCAGCGCGGCGCGCGCGACCAGCCAGCCGAGCGCGAAGACCAGGACGATCGACAGCAGCGCCGCGATCGCGCCGACGCCGAGGTCGAGGTTGGCGCCGGGCACCGGCGCGCCGGGCGCGTGGATCAGCCCGGCCGTCGCCAGCACGCGCGCGAAGATGCACGCCAGCACGAACGGGATCCCGCCCGCCAGCGCCCAGACGCCCCACGGCCCCATCGGCTCGTGGCGGCGGCGCAGGCGCGCGAGCGCGTCGATGCCCATCAGCAGCGGCGGCAGCAGCAGCGTGCCGACGAGCAGGCGCACCGCCCAGCCGGGCAGGACCTTGCCGCGGATGACGAGGTCGTCGCGCGGCGGCTTGGCGTAGTCGCGGAAGTTGTCCAGCGCGTAGAGGACGCGCAGCGTCGTGCGGCCCAGGCGCGTCATCCGGCGCTCGTCCAGCGGCGCGTCGCGAGCGGCCGGCCGCTCGCCGGTCGGCGACAGCAGCACCGCGGGCTTGCCCGCGCGCAGGAACGGCCCCTGCTCGCCGATCGTCGCGGGGACCGCCATCCGCAGCCACTGCACCGCCGCGCGCGGCGCGCCGGGCTCGGCGCCGAGCTCGGTGTCCACCGCGCGCTGCACGGTCGCCTGGAGCTGCACCGGCGCCTGGCCGTGGCCGTTGGAGAACGGCACGACGAACGGGCGGCGCGTCGTGGCGGCCGCGACCGGGCCGAGCACGATGACCGCGTCGGCGGTCTCGGTCAGGCGCTTGGCCTCCTCGGAGGCGCCGGTCGCGCCGACACCGCCGCCGGAGGTCGAGATGAACGTGATCGTCCGGCGCAGGCGCCCGTCGGCGGCCACGCGCGCCAGCTCCAGCAGCGCGGCGGTGGCCGACAGCTCGGCGCGCGCCGGGTGCGCCTTGTCGCTCTGGGCCGCGTCGCGGTGCGCGACGACGACCACGCCCGGGCCCGGGACGCCGGGCCGCGTGGCGATCACGTCGACGAGGTCGCGCTTGCCGTCGACCGTCGTCGCGCGGTAGTGGTGCTCGGACACCTCGCCCGGCACGGACTGGCGCAGCTGCCGCGCGACGTAGGTCGCCAGCGCGTCGTCGCCCGGCGAGCCGGCCCGCCGCGCCGGGAACTGGTCGGCGAGCGTGTCGAGCGTCTGGCCGGCCCGGATGCCGTCGAACGCCTCGGTCGAGAGCGTCGTCCCGATCGCCCGAGGACGGTCCTGGAGGGAGAACGCGGCGACCAGCAGCGCGAGGATCACGGGCACGAACGCGACGCGATAGAGGCGCGGGTCGAGCATCCACCTACAGTGTGTCTCATCGCGATGGCCGAGCGTGCACCGAGAATCCTGCTGGCCGACGACGAGCAGTCGATCCAGACCCTGCTCTCGTTCCCACTGCGCAAGGACGGCTACGAGGTCACGACGGCCTCCGACGGCCGCGAGGCGCTGGCGCGCTTCAACGAGGGCAAGTTCGACCTCGTGGTGCTCGACGTGATGATGCCCCGCATGGACGGGCTGGAGGTCTGCCGCCGCATCCGCGCGCGCAACACGGTCCCCATCATCATGCTGACGGCCAAGGCCGAGGAGATCGACAAGGTCCTCGGGCTGGAGCTCGGCGCCGACGACTACATCACCAAGCCGTTCTCGCTGCGGGAGTTCCGCTCGCGCGTGCGCGCGGCCCTGCGCCGCGCGGGGATGCAGACGCAGGCCGAGCCCGACTCCGAGGACCAGCCGCTGGCCGTCCACGAGCTGGAGATCGACCCGGCCAAGCGCGCGGTGCGCGTGCGCGACGGGGGCGTCGACCTCACGTTCGTCGAGTTCGAGATCCTCAACGCGCTGGCGCGCAACCCGGGCCGGGTCTTCACGCGCGACATGCTGCTGACGCGGATCTGGGGCGACAGCGCCTACCGGGACCCGCGCACGATCGACGTCCACATCCGCCACCTGCGCGAGAAGCTCGAGAAGGACGCCAAGGACCCTGAGTACCTCTTCACGGTGCGCGGGGTCGGCTACCGCTTCCGTGACGAAGCCGCGCGATAGACCGCGATCGCGGGCGCGCAGCCCGCTCGCGCGGTTGTAGGAGACTTCGCCGTCGTTGAGATCGCTGCGCACCCGCCTCGCGCTGTCGCTGTTCGTGATCGTCCTCGGGGCGGTCGCGATCGTCGGGCTGACCGTGCTGCGCGGTCTGAGCGACGCGCTGCGCGACGAGGCGCTGCACAACCTCCAGAACCAGGCGATCCGCTACTCGCGCGGGATCGACGTCGCGATCGACCGCGGCGACACCGCGCGGCGGATCGACCTGCTCGTCCGCGACGCGGCCGACAACGCGACCGCGCGCGTGACGCTGCTCGGGCTCTACACCTCCCAGGGCGACCTGCGCACCTACCCCAAGTCGGACTCCACGCGGCAGGTGGAGATCCGCGACCTGTCGTTCGACGTCGCGATCGACTCGGCGCAGTCGCGCAAGCCGCGGACGGCGATCGAGGCCGGCGACGCGGGCCGCGTCGGCGAGGCCGCGATCCCGTTGATCTACAAGGACCCGCGCACGAAGAAGCGCACGGTCGGGTCGGTCGTCGTGTTCTCGCGGCCGCTGACCGACGTCGACGACGACGTGCGCGTCGTGCGCGAGCGCGTGCTGCTCGGCTCGCTCGTCGCGCTGGTCGTCGCCGCGCTGGGCGCCTGGATGATCGCGCGCGGCGTCGCGCTGCGCGTGCGGCGGCTGGAGGTCGTCGCCGACCGCGTCGCCGACGGCGACCTGACCGCGCGCTTCCCGGTCGAGTCCTCCGACGAGCTCGGGCAGCTGGCCCAGACGCTGGAGCAGATGCGCCGCCAGCTGGCCGAGCTGGACGACGCGCGCAAGCGCTTCATCGCGACCGCCTCGCACGAGCTGCGCACGCCGCTGTTCTCGCTCGGCGGGTTCCTGGAGCTGCTGGAGGAGGAGGACCTCGACGAGGAGGACCGGGCCCGGTTCGTGTCGCAGCTGCGAGGGCAGGTCCGGCGCATGCAGGACCTCGCGACCGGCCTGCTGGACCTGTCCAAGCTGGAGGCCGGGTCGCTGGAGCTGCGGCGCGAGCGCACCGACCTCGGCGAGGTCGCGCGGACGGTCGCCGACGAGTTCGCGCCGGCGCTCGTCGCCCACGAGTCGCACCTGGAGCTGCGGCTGCCGCCGGTGCCCGTGGTGGTCGGCGACGGCGACCCCGAGCGCATCGCGCAGGTGCTGCGCATCCTGATCGACAACGCGCTCACGCACACGCCTCCGGGGACCGATCTGGTGGTGTCCGCATCGCGGCGCGGGGAACGAGCGCGTCTGGGAGTGGGGGACTTCGGACCGGGTATCCACCGGACCATGCTCCCGCGGATCTTCGAGCCGTTCGTGACCTCCGACGACGCGCAGGGCTCGGGCCTCGGCCTGGCGATCGCGCGTGAGCTGGCCGAGCGCATGGACGGGCGCCTGGCGGTCGACTCCCAGCCGGGGCGCACGACGTTCACGCTGGAGCTGCGGGCATGACACGCCCGTGGCGGGGCGCGGTGACCGCGCTGGCGGCGTGCGCGGTGCTCGCGGCCGCGGGCTGCGGCGGCTCCTCGTCCAAGGACGACGGCGGCACCACGGCGACCGCGGCCCCCGGACGCACGCAGGTCGTCGCCGGCGACGGCGCCGCGGCCGCCTTCGACCCGCAGGCGGTGTACAAGAACGACTCCGAGGGCGTGGTCACGATCCTGGCGGCCGAGTCCGGCGGCCAGGGCGGCCTGGGCTCGGGCTTCGTGATCTCCGACACCGGCGAGATCGCCACCAACGCGCACGTCGTGACGACCGGCGAGGGCGCGTCGATCCACAAGGCCTCGGAGGTCTTCGTGCGCTTCGGCGACGGCAACCAGGTGTCGGGCACGATCGTCGGCTTCGACCCGTTCAGCGACGTCGCGCTGGTGCGCGTCGCCCCCCAGGGGCTGACGCTGAGGCCGCTGACGCTGGGGTCGATCGACGACGTCACGGTCGGCGAGCCGGTCGCGGCGATCGGGTCGCCGTTCGGCGAGGAGCAGTCGCTGTCGGTCGGGGTGATCAGCGCCACCGATCGGTCGATCGAGTCGCTGACCGGCTTCGCCACGGTCGGCGCGCTGCAGACCGACGCCGCGATCAACAGCGGCAACTCCGGCGGTCCGCTGCTGGACGGCCGCGGGCGCGTCCTCGGGATCAACTCGCAGATCCGCTCCTCCAGCGGCTCGGGCAGCGGCGTCGGGTTCGCGGTGCCGGTCGACGTCGTGAAGCGGTCGCTGGACCAGCTGCGCGAGACCGGGACCGTGGAGTACCCCTACCTCGGCGTCTCGACCTCCGAGGTCTATCCGCAGCTCAACGCCTACTACCACCTGGGGACCGACCACGGCGCCTGGATCCAGGTCGTCGTCCCGGGCGGTCCCGGCGACAAGGCGGGGCTGCGGGCGGGCACGACGCGCTCGACCTTCCAGGAGCAGCCCTGGCGCGAGGGCGGGGACATCATCACCAAGGTCGGCGACCAGGACGTCCGGACCGACACCGATCTGGCGCGAGCGCTGGAGGACAAGGCCCCGGGCGACGAGGTGCGGATGACGATCGTGCGCGGCGGCAAGACCGAGGTCGTGCCCGTGACGCTCGGCACACGACCGCTCCAGTCGCCGCGCGGCTGAGTAAGGTCGTCTCGTGCTCCAGCCGGTCACCCTGGGGTCCAAGACCCTCGCCGACTACACCCACATCTTCGGCCGAGATGAGATCGCGGAGATCCGCGAGCTGGCCGAGCCGCTGCGCGGCGCGCGCGTGGTCCACGTCAGCGCCACGGCGTTCGGCGGCGGCGTGGCGGAGATCCTCTACACGCTGGTGCCGCTGATGAAGGACGTCGGCATCGACGTCGAGTGGCAGATCATCTACGGGCGCGAGGAGTTCTTCAACGCGACCAAGCTGATGCACAACGCGCTGCAGGGCGCTCCGGAGGGCCTGACCGACGAGCAGTGGGACGTCTGGCGCCGGTACAACGAGATGAACGCGGCCGAGCTGCCCGGCGGCTGGGACGTCGCGATCGTCCACGACCCGCAGCCCGCCGCGCTGTTCCCGCTCGTCCCTGAGAAGGCGCGCGGCTGGGTATGGCGGTGTCACATCGACCTGTCGACGCCGCACGAGGACACGATCGCCCGGCTGCTGCCCTACATCCAGGACTACCCGCAGACGCTGTTCCACATGGAGCAGTACGTGCCCGCGGGCCTGAACGGGAAGGTGAACGTCGTCCCGCCGGCGATCGACCCGCTCGCGCCCAAGAACATGGCCTTGTCGCCCGACGACGCCGCCTACGTGTGCTCGCAGTTCGGCATCGACGTCGACCGGCCGCTGATGGTGCAGGTGTCGCGCTTCGACCCGTGGAAGGATCCGCTGGGCGTCATCGACGCCTACAGGTTGGTCAAGGAGACGGTGCCCGGCGTCCAGCTGGCGCTGGTCGGCTCGATGGCCTCGGACGACCCCGAGGGCTGGGACTTCTACAACGCGACCGTCGCGCACGCCGACGGGGATCCGGACATCTTCATTCTCAACAACTTCAACAACGTGGGCGCCATCGAGGTCAACGCCTTCCAGTCGCAGGCCGACGTCGTCGTGCAGAAGTCGATCCGCGAGGGCTTCGGGCTGACGGTGTCCGAGGCGCTGTGGAAGGGCCGCCCGTTCGTGGGCGGGGACGTCGGCGGCATCCCGCTCCAGGTCGAGCAGGGCGTCAGCGGCTACCTGGTGAGGTCGCCCGAGCAGTGCGCGGCGCGCTGCGAGGACATCCTGCTGGATCCCGCGCTGGGCAAGGCGCTGGGGCGGCGTGGCAAGGCGCACGTGCGCAAGCACTTCCTGACGCCGCGGTACCTGCGCGACTACCTGAAGATCTTCACGGAGCTGTTGGAGGCGGGCGACGGCGCCGCCGGAGCGGGCGCGGCATCGGTCTCCGACGAGGAGGACGCGGCATGAGCGGCAGCAGCGATCGCCCGCTGATCCTGGTCAGCAACCGCGGCCCGGTCACGTTCGACGAGGAGGGCGGCTTCAAGCGCGGGACCGGCGGCCTGGTGACCGCGCTGACCGGCCTGGCGTCGCACCGCGAGGTCGTCTGGATCGCCTCGGCGCTGACCGACGGCGACCAGAAGCGGGTCGAGGAGGCCGAGGGGCGGTCCTTCGAGGTCGACACGGCCGGCGAGGGGACCTTCCAGGTCCGCATGGTCGTCAGCGACGACGAGGCCTACGACCGCTTCTACAACATCTTCGCCAACCCGATGTTGTGGTTCATCCAGCACTACCTCTGGGACCTGAGCAACGCCCCGGACGTGCGCCGCCACGAGATCGAGGCCTTCGAGTTCGGCTACAACGTGGTCAACGAGGACCTGGCCAAGGCGGTCGTCGAGGAGATCGAGGGCGTCGAGGAGCCGGTCGTGATGGTCCACGACTACCACCTCTACACGCTGCCCGGGCTGATCCGGAAGGCGCGGCCCGACGCGTTCCTGCATCACTTCGTCCACATCCCGTGGACCCAGCCCGACGCCTGGCGCGTGCTGCCCCGCGGCGTGCGCCGCGAGATCTACGAGGGCCTGCTGGCCAACGACATCATCGGCTTCCACACGCGGTCCTACCGCTGGAACTTCCTGCAGTGCTGCCGCGACCTGATGGAGTTGGACGTCGACTTCGAGAACGGCGTCGTGCGCTTCGAGGACCGCGAGGTCTGGGTGCGCGCCTACCCGCTGCCGATCGACTCCCAGGCGATCCAGCGCAACGCGACCGGCAACGAGCGCGTCGCGGAGTTCGAGGCCGAGATCCTGCGCCGACGCCGCGAGCACCTGGTGCTGCGCGTCGACCGCGCCGACCTGTCCAAGAACGTCCTGCGCGGCTTCACCGCGTTCGACCTGTTCCTCGAGCAGCACCCCGAGTTCCGCGAGAACGTGACGTTCGTGGCCCAGCTGATGCCGTCGCGAACCGACGTGCCGGAGTACGCGGAGTACCTGGAGCGCATCGAGGCGATCGTCGCGGTGGTCAACCACCGCCACGGCACGCCGGACTGGATGCCGATCCAGCTCAAGCTCAAGGACGACCTCGACGACGCCATCGCCGCCTACAAGCACTACGACGTGCTGCTGGTCAACGCGATGTTCGACGGGATGAACCTCGTGGCGAAGGAGGGCCCGATGGTCAACGAGCGCCACGGGGTCTCGATCCTCAGCGAGAACACCGGCGCCCACGAGGAGCTGGGCGAGTTCGCGCTGAGCGTCAACCCCTTCGACATCCAGGAGCTGGCGGACTCCATCCACGCCGCGCTGACGATGGCCCCCGGCGAGCGCGAGCGCCGCGCCAAGGGCCTGCAGGCCATCATCACCTCGCGCGATCCGGGCGACTGGATCGACGAGCAGATCAAGGACATCCGCAAGAAGCGCGGCGTCGAGGCGTAGGGCGCCGTCCGGGCTCAGGGGCGGAACTCCGCGGCCGGCGAGGCGCGCGGGGTGGGCCGCCAGGTGGGGACGGCGCCGGCGCCGGGCGCTGCGCCGGCGGGGGCGCCGGTGGTGGTCGCGGCGGCCGTGGTCCTCGGCGCGGTGGCACGGCGCCGCCGCGCCGCGGTCCGGCGCCGCCGCTGCGCGCGCGTGGCGGTCGCGTGCCTGGCGGCGCGACGCAGCGCGGCCTTGCGCCGGGTGGTCTCGTGCCGGGCCTTGGCGGCCCTGCTCACCGTGCGCGCGGGAGCCGCGGCGGGCGCGTCGTCGTCGCCGCGCTGCCCCTCCGCCGCGCCCGGCGGGGACGGGTCCTCCTGCCGGCCGGCAGCGTCGTCCGCGTCGCCTCCGGCCACCGTCGCCGGCTCGGTCAGCGCGGGCGGCAGCGCGTCGTCGTGGGCCTTCAGGCGCGGCCAGGCCAGCGCGAGGACGGCAGCGAGCAGGAGCGCCGCGGCGCGCGCGACGTTGGCCCAGCGGATGCGGTGAACGAGGTCGGACATAGGGACGGTCAGGTCCGAGCGTCTGCAAGTTCGCCCCCCAGAGGTCCTTGGCCGAACGGTTGGCGCTATAGTCCTCCGTCGCCCCCGGGGCCTTTTTCTCATGCCTGCACAGAACCCCACCTACGACTTGATGCTGCTGCTCGACACCTCGGCCGACGAGGACCAGCGCAGCAAGGTGCTCGCCGAAGCCGAGCGCATCCTCGAGACCAACGACGCGTCCGTCGTCAGCAAGCACGACTGGGGCGTCCGTCGCACGGCGTTCGAGATCCGGCACAAGAACGACGCCGAGTACCACCTGCTCCAGTTCGAGGGTGGCCCGCAGGTCCCCGCCGCGCTGGACCGCTACCTCCGGATCGCCGACGGCGTCGTGCGCTTCCGCGTCATCAAGCTCCGCGGCGGCGCCGGCAACGTGCCGGACCTGACCGCGTCGGCCTCCGAGCCCGTCGCCTCCGAGGCGCCGGCCGAGGCCGCGCCCGCCGAGCGCCTCTAAGCGCGGACACCGCAACCTTCGTCTCGCTCTCGCAGCGTCGCCGTCCGGCGGCGCTGCTGTCGTTCTGGGGACCGGATCGCGGCACCGCCCGCGCGATCTCTCACGGTCCCGCGCACAAACGCCCCCAGCTTGCGGGAAGAACGACGTTGGCGTCGGGACCGGCCCCTAGACTCGCCGCCAGACTTCAAGTTCGCCCCCGAAAGGAGCCCGTCGTGGCCGCCTCCAACATCAACCGGGTCGTCCTGACCGGCAACCTGACCTTCGATCCCGAGCTGCGCTCGCTCCCCAGCGGCACCTCCGTCTGCCGTCTGCGCATCGCCGTCAACACGCGCCGCAAGAACGGCGCGACCGGCGAGTGGGAGGACAAGCCCAACTACTTCGACGTCACCGTCTGGGGCGCTCAGGGCGAGAACTGCGCGCGCTACCTCGCCAAGGGCCGCCCGGTCGCCATCGACGGCCGCCTGGAGTGGCGCGAGTGGCAGGACAAGGAGACCGGCAAGAACCGCTCGTCGGTCGACATCATCGCCGAGACCGTCCAGTTCCTCGGCGGCCGCGACGACAACGCGGGCGGCGGTGGCGGCGGCTTCACCCCGCGCTCCGACGTCCCCGTCGACACGTCCGACTTCGGCGCCCCCGCCGCCGCGCCGCAGCCGGTCTCGACGCCCGTCTCCGCGCCGGCCGACGACGACATCCCCTTCTAGGTCTCCTGCCGCGGGCCCGTCCCCGCACGCTTCCGCAGGATCTCCGAGCCCCCGGCACCTCGTGTGCCGGGGGCTCGTGTCGTCTCAGGGCGCCTCGGCCGCCGCGGGCTCGTCGGCCGGCGCGTAGAGCGCGATCAACACCGGCCCGGCGATGAGGACGAGCAGCCCGGGGATCGTGCTCGCGGCGAGCACCGTGGCCGCGACCTCGATCCACCGCACGTGGCTGGCGATCGCCAGCAGGGCGAAGACCTCGGCCAGCGCGGGGCCGGCGACGAGGAGCACGAACCCCGCCCGCATCACGAACTGCTCGTCGCCGGCCGAACCGCCGCCCACCGGGAAGAACCGACGCTCGAAGATCACGGCGAGCAGCAGGACCGGGATGATCTGCGCGACCTGGCCGTAGAGCTCCGGGCGCGTGGACAGGTCGGCGCCGAGCTGGCCGGCGAAGAAGATCCAGGGCACCAGCGCCATCGCGAGCATGCCCGCGATGGCGTGGACGACGGTCGGCGCGAGCGCGGGATCGGACGGATCGAGTGGAGGTTCGGCGTCGTGGACGACCATCCCGGCGATGAAGACCGTCGCGACGACGTCCAGGCCGACCTTGACGGCCGGCGGGAGGTCCTGGCCGTGGACGTACGCGACCACCACCGCGAGGCCACCGGCCATGAAGGCGACGACCAACGACCAACGGACGAGGACCGAGGCGCGCCGGACCGGCGAAAGCTGTCGCCAGGCCTCCCGCCACAGGCGATCGGTGGTCCGGCGATCCTCGGTCGTGCTCATCGGTCAGCGAGGTTCGACGCGGCGCTCCGTTCTCCCGCCTCTGGCGCGTGGCAGGATGGTCGGGATGCCCGCCCGCCGTGCGTTCGACGATCCCACCCCGCGGGCGCCGGTGGCGCCGCGTGGCGTGGAGGACCTCCGTGGTGAGGACCTGCTGCGGCTGGTGGTCGAGGACGAGACGAGGATCGAGGGGCTCGAGCTGCACGGGACGTTGCCGCCCGGGGTCGTCGCGCGGAACGTCACGATCGAGGAGACGCGGGTCCGGGGATCGCTGGCGGGCGCCAAGCTGCACGACCTCCACCTGCACGACGCCGAGCTGGTGGGCGCGGACCTCGCCAACGTGGACCTCGCCAAGGGGCACGTCGATCGCGTCGTCCTCCAGGACTGCCGGCTGACCGGCGCCCAGCTGATCGAGACGACGATCAAGGACGCGACGTTCACCGGCTGCCGGATCGACTTCGCGGTGCTCGCCGCCGCCCGGCTGGACCGCGTCCTCTTCCGCGGCTGCGACCTGCGCGAGGTCTCGCTGGAGCAGGCGCAGCTGCGCGACGTCCGGTTCGAGTCCTGCGACCTCAGCCGCGCCACGCTGGACCAGAGCCGTCACCAGCGCGTGCTGCTGGAGGGCTGCCGGCTGGAGGGCGTCCGCTCGCTGCAGGATCTGCGCGGCATCGCGATGCCGTGGCCGGACATCGTCGACCAGGCGGGCGCGCTGGCCGCGGCGCTGGGCATCGCGGTCGCGCGGGATCCCGACGAGGACGAGGAGTCGCTACCCTGAGTCGCCGACACCGGCCCCGATCCATCCGGATCGTCCGGTAGGTGCCGCGCGTCGCCCTGGGCGCGCGCGTGTCACACTGTCCGTTCGCGCGTCCAGCTAGGCGCGCGTTCGCACGTCAAGACTTCATTCGCAACACCCAAGCAGAAGGAACCCACCGTGGCCAAGCAGCGCAAGAGCGCGACGAAGCCGTCCCGTCGCCGGGACAAGAAGGGCGGCCCGGGCAGCGGGCGCCGCAAGCCCTGCCCGTACTGCAAGGACAAGATCGAGCTCGTCGACTACAAGGACGTCACGGGCCTGCGCCGCTTCGTGTCCGAGCGCGGCAAGATCCGCTCGCGCCGCATCACCGGCGCGTGCCGTCGTCACCAGAACCAGATCTCGACGGCCGTCAAGCGCGCCCGTGAGCTGGCGCTGCTGCCCTACGCCGCCGAGCCCGCGTCCGAGTCCGCCGGCGGCCGCCGCGGCGGTCGCGACCGCGATCGGGACCGGGACTAGCGCCATGCCCGAGGCCATTCTGCTCAAGGACGTCGACGGCATCGGCACCCGCGGTGCCGTCGTGGACGTCTCCAAGGGCTACCTGCGCAACTTCCTGATCCCGCGCAAGCTCGCCGCCCCGGCGACCAAGGGCCTGCTCCGCGAGGCCGAGCGCAACCAGGACGCCTACAACAAGGCTGCCGCCACCCGCCTCGCCGAGGCGCAGGAGCAGGCCGAGCAGCTGAACAAGACGGTCCTGACGATCGCCCAGCAGGCCGGCGAGGACGGCCGCCTGTTCGGCTCGGTCACCAACCAGGACATCGCCGAGGCCATCAAGGAGGCGCGCGGCATCGACGTCGACCGCCGCAAGATCCGCCTCGACGACCCCATCAAGAACGTGGGGACCTACCAGGTCGAGCTGGAGGTCGCCGACGGCGTCACCGCCTCGATCAAGGTGATGGTGTCGGAGGCCTAGCGGCCGCCCGCCCACCAACCGCACCGCTTTCGCCGAGGGGCGCCGGAGACGGCGCCCCTCGGTCGTTCCGCGCGCGACGTGCGCGGGCGCGCCGCGCACGATGTGTGCGGAAAGTGCGGAGACTTCGCGCGCGATGCCGCCGCGGGGAGCGGTACCGTCGGTCGTTCTCCGGTGACAGCGTACGACTACAACTACGACGAGGACACCGACTACGGCGGCGCGCCGTCGTCGCCGATGGGCCAGGCGGCGCTGACGCCGCCGCACTCGCTGGAGGCCGAGCAGTCGGTCCTCGGCGCCGTGCTGCTGTCGGACAAGGTCCACTACGCGTACGTCATCGAGGAGGGGCTCAAGCCGGAGGACTTCTACCGGGAGCGCCACCAGCTCATCTACGGGTCGATGCTCGCGCTCTACGAGGAGAGCGAGCCGATCGACGTCGTCACGGTCACCGAGCACCTGCGGGCGCGCGGCGAGTTGGAGCAGGCCGGCGGCCCGGCGGAGATCGACGCGCTGACGGCGGCGGTGCCCGCGGTCGGCAACCTGCGCCGCTACGGCCAGATCGTCCGCGAGATGTCGCTGCTGCGCAAGCTGCTCAGCGCGACCTACGAGATCCAGGCGTCGGTCCACAACCACGAGCTGACGCCGCGCGACGCGGTCGAGCAGGCCGAGAAGGCGATGCTCGAGGTCGGGCGCGACGATCGCCAGAAGGACTTCCGCCGCGTCGGCGAGGTCCTGGACGAGGAGCTGGACCGCTGGCACCAGCTGTCCACCGAGGGCGTCTCGATGACCGGCACGCCGTCGGGCTTCAGCGAGCTGGACGAGATGACCGGCGGCTTCCAGCCCGGCAACATGATCATCGTCGCCGCGCGTCCTTCGATGGGCAAGTCGGCGCTGGTCACGAACTTCGCCGAGAACGTCGCGCTGCACCCGGACCGCCCGCGGCCGGTCGCGCTGTTCAGCCTGGAGATGAGCGAGTCCGAGCTGGCCCAGCGCTTCATCGCGTCGCAGGCGTCGATCAAGGGCGACGACCTGCGCAAGGGCCGGCTGAAGGACGAGCGCAAGTGGAAGCGCGTCCTGGAGACCGCCGCGCGCTACGACAAGTCGCCGCTGTTCGTCGACGACTCGTCGGACATCGGCATCCTCGAGGTCCGCGCCAAGGCCCGCCGCCTGCACCAGCAGACGATGGGCGAGTACGGCGGGCTGGGCCTGATCATCGTCGACTACCTCCAGCTGCTGCGCACCGACGCGCGGACCGACAACCGCGTCCAGGCGATCGGCGAGATCTCGCGCGGGCTGAAGATCCTCGCCCGTGAGCTGGAGGTCCCGGTGATCGCGCTGTCGCAGCTGTCCCGCGGCGTCGAGTCCCGCACCGACAAGCGCCCGATGCTCTCCGACCTGCGTGAGTCCGGCCAGATCGAGCAGGACGCCGACCTCGTCATGTTCATCTACCGCGACGAGTACTACAACGAGAACACCGACCGCCCGGGCGAGGCCGACCTGATCGTCGCCAAGCATCGAAACGGCGGCCTCGGCGACGTGCCGCTCACCTTCCAGGGCGAGTACCCGCGCTTCCTGGGCCTGCAGCGCGCCGCCTAGTCAGGCGTTTGCGGCCGCGTCGCGCCGGTCGGCGCGAGCGAGTTCCCTACACTTTCAAAAGAAATGCCAGGAACCGTGATCGTCGGCGCCCAGTGGGGCGATGAGGGCAAGGGCAAGGTCATCGACCTCCTTGCCGAGCACGCAGATGTCGTTGTCCGCTTCCAGGGCGGCAACAACGCGGGCCACACGATCATCCACGCGGGTGAGACGTGGAAGTTCCACCTCATCCCGTCCGGCATCCTCTACCCGGGCCGGACGTGCGTGATCGGCAACGGCGTCGTGGTGGACCCGGCGGTCCTCACGAGCGAGATCGACGACCTGCGCGCGCGCGGCGTCGACGTCTCCGGGCTGAAGCTCAGCGCCAACGCGCACCTGATCATGCCCTACCACCTCCTGCTGGACATGGAGGGCGAGCAGAAGCTCGGCAAGAACCTGATCGGCACGACCAAGCGCGGCATCGGCCCCGCCTACGCCGACAAGGCCGCGCGCCTGGGCATCCGCGTCCAGGACATGCTCGACGAGCGGATCCTGAAGAAGAAGATCGCCGCCGCGCTGGAGCCCAAGCGCCAGCAGCTGCGCCCCTTCAGCCGCGAGATCGACCTGCAGGCGATGACCGAGGAGTACGTGACCTACGGCCACCGCCTCGAGCAGCACATCGCCGACACGTCCGCGCTGGCCTGGCGTGCGCTGGACGACGACAAGCACATCCTCTTCGAGGGCGCCCAGGGCGCGCTGCTGGACATCGACCACGGCACCTATCCGTTCGTGACGTCGTCCAACCCGGTCGCGGCCGCCGCGGCGACCGGCAGCGGCGTCGGCCCGCGCGACATCGCCGAGGTCTGGGGCGTCACCAAGGCCTACGCCACGCGCGTCGGCGCCGGCCCGTTCCCGTCCGAGCTGCACGACGACGTCGGCGAGGAGATCCGCCAGAAGGGCGGCGAGTTCGGCACCACGACCGGCCGCGCCCGCCGCACCGGCTGGCTGGACGTCGTCGCGCTGCGCTACGCCGCGCGCCTGAACTCGCTGAGCGCGCTGGCCGTCACCAAGCTCGACGTGCTCAGCGGCTTCGAGACGCTGAAGGTCTGCACGCAGTACCGCGGGACCAAGGACGAGGACTTCGTCACCGACACGTTCCCGTACCACCAGTCGGTGCTGCACCACGCCGAGGGCGTCTACACCGAGCTGCCGGGCTGGTCGGAGGACATCTCCGAGCTGCGCACCTACGACGAGCTGCCCGAGAACGCGAAGGCCTACCTCCGCTTCCTCGAGGAGGCCGTCGGCGTGCCGGTCGTGATCGTCGGCGTCGGTCCGGGCCGCGAGCAGATCATCTGGACCGCGGCCGCCAAGGACTCGGCGCTGGCCGCCGACGCGATGCGCGCGTCCTCGGCCGCGTAGGCTTCCTCGCGTGGCACCACCGCAGCCCCCGCGCGGCGCGGTCGTCGGCCTGGGGATGATGGGCCGCCACCACGCGCGCATCCTGCAGTCCAACCCGAAGATGCGCTTCGCGGGCGCCGTCGACCCCGGCGGCGACCGCTTCGGCGCCGTGCGCGACGGTGCGTTGTTGTACGCGTCGGTGGACGAGCTGCTGAGCGCCCCTGGCGGCGCGCCGGACTTCGCCGTGATCGCGGTGCCGACCGAGGAGCACGTGCCGACCGCGCGCGCCCTCGCGGAGGCGGGCGTGCACGTGCTGGTCGAGAAGCCGCTGGCCGCGACCGTCGAGGAGGCGCGCGTCGTGATCGACGCGGTGCGCGCGGCCGGCGTGCACGGCGCGGTCGGCCACGTCGAGCGCTGCAACCCGGCGCTGCGCGCGCTGCGCGAGCGCGTGCAGGACGGGCAGATCGGCGAGGTGTACCTGGTGGCCACCGAGCGCGTCGGGCCGTTCCCGGATCGCATCCGCGACGTCGGCGTCGTCAAGGACCTGGCGACGCACGACCTCGACCTCGTCCGCTGGCTCGGCGGCGCGCCGATCGAGCGCGTGGCCGCGCAGACCCAGCACCGCATGGGCCGCGAGCACGAGGACCTCGTGCTCGTCACCGGCCGGCTGGGCAACGGGCGCGCGTTCAACGCGATGGTCGACTGGCTGACGCCGACCAAGGTGCGCCGCACGCGCGTGCTCGGCGAGGGCGGCATGTTGGTGGCCGACACGCTGAACGCCGACCTGTACTTCTACGCCAACGCCCACGTCCCGACGGTGGGCTGGCCCGAGGCGGCGGCGCGCCGCGGCGTCGCCGAGGGCGACATGACGCGCTACGCGCTGGAGCGTCGCGAGCCGCTGGCCGTCGAGTTGGAGGCCTTCTGCGCGCTGATCGCCGGCGAGGACGGCGCGACCGGCGGCGTCGTCTCGTTGGACGAGGGGTTGGAGACCGTGGCGGTCGCGGAGGCCGTGCTGGAGAGCGCGCGGTCGGGTGAGACGTGCGCGTTGTAGTCGTCGCCCTCGGCAAGGTCGGCCTGCCGCTGGCCGCGCGGATCGCGCTGGCCGGGCACGAAGTCGTCGGCGCCGACATCGACCCGCGCGTGGTCGCGACGGTCAACCGCGGCGAGGCGCCGTTCCCCAACGAGGCCGGGCTGCCGGAGGCGCTGGCCGAGACGGTCGCCGACGGCCGGCTGCGCGCGGTGACCGACACCGCGGCGGCGGTCGCCGAGGGTCCCGACCTGGTGATCGCGGTGCCGCCGCTGATGGTCGACGCGAGCGCCCGGCCGGACTGGGCGATCCTCGACGCGGTCGTGGGCGACATCGGGCGCGGGCTGCGGGCCGGGACCACGGTGTCGATCGAGACGACCATGCCGGTGGGCACCACGCGCGGGCGCGTCGCGCCGGCGCTGGCCGCGGCGAGCGGCCTGGTCGAGGGTCAGGACTTCCACGTGGTCTTCTCGCCGGAGCGGATCTTCAGCGGGCGCGCGATCGAGGACCTCGACAAGTACCCCAAGCTGGTCGGCGGGCTGAGCGCCCCGGGCGAGGCGCGCGGGATCGAGCTGTACGCGTCGTTCCTGGACGCCGAGGTGCGCGGCCTGGGCAGCGCCGAGGCGGCCGAGCTGAGCAAGCTCGCCGAGACGACCTACCGCGACATCAACATCGCCTTCGCCAACGAGCTGGCGCGCTACAGCGACGAGCTGGGCATCGACGTCCTGGCCGTGATCGACGCCGCCAACTCCCAGCCCTACTCGCACGTGCACCGGCCCGGGATCGCCGTCGGCGGCCACTGCATCCCGGTGTACCCGCGGTTCCTGCTGGCGGGCGACGCGGACGCGCGCCTGCCGCTGGCCGCCCGCGAGATCAACGAGGGGATGCCCGCGTACGCGGCGGACCTGCTCGGCGACGTCGACGGCAAGCGCGTGCTGATCCTCGGGATCGCCTACCGCGGCGGCGTGAAGGAGACGGCCTTCAGCGGCGCCTTCGCGCTGCGCGACGCGCTGGAGGGGCGCGGCGCGGAGGTCGTCGCGGAGGACCCGCTGTTCTCCGCGGACGAGCTGCGCGCGCACGGCTTCGTCCCGTGGGACGGCGGCGACGTGCACGGCGTCGTCGTCCAGGCCGACCACCGCGAGTACGAGCGCCTGGAACGGGAGGACCTTCCCGGCGTGCAGGCGATCGTCGATGGTCGCGGCGTCCTCGACGCGGCGCGCTTCGCCCCGGTGCCCGTGCGGCGGATCGGCCGCCCGGCCGGCACCGGGGCCGACCCCGGCTCGGCGATCGCTCCGCGCTCTTAGGGCGCCAACTCGTCGATCGCGCCGCGCTATCGACGCCCGCCCGGCCCACGGAGACCCGACGCCAACTCGTCGATCGCGCCGCGCTATCGACGCCCGCCCGGCCCACGGAGACCCGACGCCAACTCGTCGATCGCGCCGCGCTATCGACGCCCGCCCGGCCCACGGAGACCCGACGCCAACTCGTCGATCGCACCGACGACCCGCTCCCCCGCCCGCCCATCCCCGTACAGCTCCGGGTGCACGGCGGGCGGCTCCCGCCGCAGCTCCTCCAGCGCGCGGTCCGCATCGAGGTCCACGAGCACGTTCCATCCGACCTCGACCGTCTCCACCCACTCGGTGGTGTCGCGCAGCGTCACGCACGGCACCGACGCGAAGTAGGCCTCCTTCTGCACCCCGCCGGAGTCGGTCAGCATGCGCCGCGCGTTGGTCAGCAGCGAGGTGAAGGCCATGTACCCGAGCGGCGGGGTCAGCCGGACGTGGGGCGCCGCCGCCAGCTCGTCGAGCCAGCCGGCGGCGTCCAGGCGCGCGCCGGTGCGCGGGTGCAGCGGGAACACGACCGGCTCGTCCAGCGCCAGGAGCAGGTCCACCAACTTGCGCAGCCGCTCCGGGACGTCCACGTTGCCCGCGCGGTGCGACGTGCACAACACATAGCCATCAACTTCGACGCCCGCCTCGCGCAGCGGCTTGAGGTCCGCCTTCGCGCGCGGCTGGAACATCATCGACACGTCGACCATCACGTCGCCGACGTTCACGACGCGCCCCGCGACGGCCTCGCGCGCCAGGTTCTGCTCGGCGGTCGCCGAGGGCACCAACAACAGCGAGGACAGGTGGTCGGTCAGGACGCGGTTCAGCTCCTCGGGCATCGCGCGGTCGAACGACCGCATGCCCGCCTCGACGTGCACGACCGGGACGGTGCGCTGCGCCGCCGCCAGGCCGCCGGCCAGCGTCGAGTTCGTGTCGCCGTAGACGAGCACGACGTCCGGCGCCTCCTCGTCGATCAGCGGCCCGAGCGCGGCGAGCATCCGCGCGGTCTGGTCGGTGTTCGTCCCGCCGGCGATGTGCAGCTGGCGCGCCGGGCGCGGGATCGCCAGCTCCTCGAAGAAGATCGCGCTCAGCTCGTCGTCGTGGTGCTGTCCGGTGTGGACGAGCACCTCGTCGTGGTGCTCGCGCAGCAGCCGCGAGACCGCCGCCGCCTTGACGAACTGCGGGCGGTTGCCGATGACCGTGAGGACCTTCATGCCGAGGCGATCTCGTCCCGGACGTGCGCGGAGAACGCGCGCGCCGCCGCCTCCGTCAACGGGCCGGGCGCGACCGGCAGGACGACGTCGTCGACGCGCGCGATCGCCTGGACCTCGCGCGTCGTCGACGCCAGGAACGCCTCGCGCGCGCGGCCGAGCGAGTCCGCGGTGACGACCTCCTCGCGCGCATCCGGCAACAGCGACAACAACCGGCGGCGCGTGATCGAGTCCAGGACGCGGTCGCTCAGCGGCGGCGTGACGAGCGTCTCGCCGTCGAAGGACACGAAGAACGAGGACGTCGGCGCCTCCAGCACGCGGCCGTGCGGCGTGACCAGCAGCGCCTCGTCGGCGCCGCGCTCCTTGGCGACCCGCTGCGCCAGCATGTTCCCGGCGTAGGACAGGGACTTGACGCCGTCGAGGATCCGCGGCGGCACGTACTCCACGCGCGCGAGCGCGAGCGGCGGATGGGCCGCCGGCGTCGCCTCGACCAGCCCGATCCGCCGGCCGCCGCGCGAGACCAGGAACCGCACGGCACCGCTGACCGGTCCCGCCTCCGTCAGCAGCGCGTCGACGTCGGCGCGCACGGCGTTGAGGTCGATCTCCAGGCGCAGGTTCTTCGCGGAGGTCGCCATCCGGCGCAGGTGGTCGTCGAGCGCGAACGGGCGGCCGTCGTAGATCTTGATGACCTCGAAGACGCCGTCGCCGCGCAGCAGGCCGAGATCCGTGACCCCGATCGTCGCCTCGTCGGCGGGCAGGACCGTGCCGTCGAGGACGGCGAGCGCGGAGAGCGACATGGGCCCGGATCTTAGAAGCTCGTCAAGCCGTGACGGCCTCGACCGGCACGGCCGGGAGCGTCAGCCGAGCGATCGTGCCGCCGCCGGGCGCGACCTGCAGCGCGACGCGGCCGCCGTGGGCCTCGGCGACCTGCTTGACGATCGCCAGGCCGAGGCCGGAGCCCGGACGGCCGCGGGCGTTGGCGCCGCGGTGGAAGCGATCGAACACGTGCGGGAGGTCCCGCGGGTCGATGCCGGGACCGTGGTCGCGGACGGTCAGCACGCCGTCGCGCAGGACGACCTGCACCGCCGCGCCGTCCGGCGAGTGCTTGGCGGCGTTGTCCAGGAGGTTGTTGATCGCGCGCGCGAGGCGCTCCGGCGCGCCCTCGACCACGCAGGGCTCGGCGTCGAGCCGGAAGTCCAGCCGCGGCGCGTGGCGGCGCGCGCGCTGGACGGCCTCGTAGGCCAGCGCGTCGAGGCGGACGTCCTCGACCGCCGGGTCGGGCACGTCGCCGCGCGCGAGGTCGATGAGGTCGCCGATCAGCGCGGTCAGCTCCTCGGCCTGGTCGACGACCTCGCCGGCGATCAGGCGGCGCTCGTCGTCGGGGACGTGCGAGGCGTCGCGCAGCATCTCGGCGTTCGTGCGCACCGAGGTCACCGGCGTGCGCAGCTCGTGCGAGGCGTCGGCGACGAGCTGGCGCTGGGCGGCCAGCGAGTCGGCCAGCGCGCCCTGGGAGATCGCCAGCTCCTGCTCGGTCGGCGCGGCGACGGGCCGGCTGAAGATGCGCGCCAGCAGCGCCGCGAAGCCGGTGCCGAAGACGGTCAGCAGCGCGAGGACGATCTTCAGGCGCGCGAGCGCGCGGTCCACCGAGGCCAGCGAGCGCGCCAGCTGCAGCGCGCCGCGGCCGGGCAGGCCGACGGTGAGCAGGCGGACGTGGACGTCGTCGGCGGTGGTGTCGGTCCACGCGCGGCCGCGCTGGGCGGCGGCGATCGCCCTCGTCTGCGCGGTGATCGGCAGCATCGGCTCGGTCGTCCCGGGCGGGCGCGGGCTCGTCCCGTCCGGCGAGACGAACTGGAAGTAGGCCTGCGAGGCGCCGGTGCGGCGCTGCGGCTGCGGGACCCGCTGCGGGAAGTCGCCGCCGTTGGTCGGGCCGAAGCGCGGGGCGCGGGTGACCTGCGTGGCCTGCTCGCGCAGCGAGTCGTCGATCTGGCCGCGCAGCTCGCCGCGCATGACGAGGTAGCAGACGCCCGACGCGAGCACGAGCGTGGCCCCGACCACCAGCGCGGACATCAGCGTCACGCGCCGGCGCAGCGTCATGCGGGCTCCTCGCGCAGGATGTAGCCGACGCCGCGCACGGTGTGCAGCAGGCGCGACTCGCCGCCGGCCTCGGTCTTGCGACGCAGGTAGCCCATGTAGACGCCCAGGACGTTGGAGGTCGCGCCGAAGTCGTAGCCCCAGACCTGCTCGAAGACCACGCTGCGCTCGAGGACCTGTCGCGGATGGCGCAGGAACAGCTCCAGCAGCGCGTACTCGGTGCGGCTCAGCTCCAGGCGTCGGTCGCCGCGCCAGACGTCGCGGGTGGCGGGCTCCAGGCGCAGGTCGCCGAAGCGCAGCTCGTCGGCCGGGCCGTCGACGCGGCGGAGCAGGGCTCTCAGCCGCGCCTGCAGCTCCCGCAGCGCGAACGGCTTGACGAGGTAGTCGTCGGCGCCGGCGTCCAGGCCGGCGACGCGGTCGTCGACGGCGTCGCGCGCGGTGAGCATGAGGACGGGGGTGCGGTCGCCTGCCGAGCGCAGGCGGCGGCAGGCCTCCAGGCCGTCGAGCTGCGGCATCGAGACGTCGAGCACGATCGCGTCGTAGCGGGTGGCGCTGACGCGCTCCAGGGCCTCGCGGCCGTCCTCGGCGAGGTCGACCTCGTAGCGATCGAGGTTCAGCGCACGGCTCAGGGACGTGCGAACCGCCAGCTCATCATCGACCACCAGGACGCGCATGGAGAGCAGGGTGCCGATCGTTCCTGGGAAGTCTCTGAGAAGCCGCGGGGGACGGCCGCGCCAGCTGGTTCGATCGACGTCGTACCATTGTGGGGGATGCCTGAAGCCCGTGTCCCGCTGTCCGTGTTGGATCTGGCCCCGATCCGCGAGGGGTCCGGCGCCGACGAGGCGCTGCGGCAGTCCCTGGAGCTGGCGCCGATCGTGGAGCGCCTGGGCTACTCGCGCATCTGGGTCGCCGAGCACCACAACATCCCGGGCGTGGCGTCGTCGGCGACGTCGGTGTTGATCGGCGCGCTGGCGTCGGTGACGGCGGCGATCCGGGTCGGCAGCGGCGGGATCATGCTGCCCAACCACGCGCCGCTGGTGATCGCCGAGCAGTTCGGGACGCTGGAGGCGCTGTATCCGGGGCGGATCGACCTCGGCCTGGGCCGCGCGCCGGGGACCGACCACGTGACGGGCTGGGCGCTGCGCCGCAACCCCAACGGCGGCGTGCAGTTCGACGCCGAGGTCGAGGAGCTGCGGTCGTTCCTGGCGCCGGAGACCGGTCCCACCCGCCCGCGCGTGCGCGCCGTTCCGGGCGCCGGGTCGGGCGTGCCGGTGTGGATCCTGGGGTCGTCGCTGTACGGCGCCGAGCTGGCGGCCCGGTTGGGCCTGCCGTACGCGTTCGCCTCGCACTTCGCGCCGCGGTTCCTGGACGAGGCGGCCGCGCTGTACCGGGAACGGTTCGTCCCCAGCGAGGCTCTGGACCGGCCCTACTTCATGATGGGCGTGTCGCTGCTGGCGGCCGACGACGACGCGGCCGCGAGGTGGGCGTTCAGCTCGACGCTGCAGAAGTTCGCGTGGCTGACGCGCGGCGCGCCGAAGGGCACGCTGCCGCCGCTGGACGACGCGGCGATGGAGCGGTTCTGGACCAGCGACGGCGAGCGCGCCGCGATCGAGGCGCAGATGGCGCTGGCGGTCGTGGGCGGTCCCTCGACGGTGGCGTCGAAGTTGTCGTCGTTGGTCGAGCGGGTGGGCGCCGACGAGGTGATCGTCGCGAGCGACGCCTATGACTTCGGCGCGCGCGTGCGGTCCTACGAGGTGCTCGCGGAAACCTGGGGGCTGGCTCAGCGCGACGGCTCGCGCAGCGACTCCAGCCCCGCGGCGACGGTCGTCGCCGAGAACTCCATGACGTCGTAGGCCGCGACCCCTTCGAGGGTGAAGGGGTCGGAGGCGATGACGTCGTCCAGCTCGTCGCGCGGCATGGCCCGGGCGAGGATGACGCCGCCGGTGCGCGGGACCTTCGGACCGGACGCGATGAAGCGGTCCGCCTCGTACTGCTCGGCGATCCAGGCCATGTGCGCGTCGCGGACGCGGTCGACCTCGTCGAGCGGAGCGATGTAGGACAGCTGGAGGAGGAACACGCCGCGGAGGTTACGCGTCGGCGTGCGGCGGATCGGTGGCGAGGTACGCGCGCAGGTTGTCGGGGTGGTAGCCGGGCAGCTCGCGCATGCGCCGCCAGGAGGAGTCCGAGGCCGCGCCGCCCTCGGTGCCGACGAGCTTGCGCGGGCGGGGCTTGGTGAGCCGGTAGAACGACCTGTAGGACTCGTGCTGGGGCGCGAGCGCGTCGGGCTGCGCGGACGGCTGGACGTCGAGGCCGGCCTCGTTGGCGTGATGGCTCATCCAGCGCAGCGCGAGGTCGCCGAGGCGGTGGTCGGGGTAACCGCCGCCGACGTCGGAGTGCACGCCGGAGAACCAGACCTGGTGGAGCTGCTGGGTGGGCGGCGCCTGGAGCTGGCGCTGCCAGAGCGTCGGGAGGAACGGGCCGCGGCGCTCGTCGATGGCCAGCGCCTGGACCGCGGTCGCGACGTGGGCGCCGAGCCGGACGTCGTGGAAGGACCAGCGCTTGGTCAGCGCCGCGATCCGCAGCGGGATGCCGAGCGCGCCGACCGTGTCGAAGACGCCGATGAAGCGGATCGGCGTGACGTCGGAGTAGGCGTAGGCCTTGCGGAAGGCGGTCGCGGTGACGCCGGAGGGCTTCTTGGTGGGGTCGCCGCGGTCCTGGTAGATCTTGTAGGCCTCGTCGAGGCGGTTGCGGTGCTCGGGGCGGACGATCCCGGAGTTCCCGATCAGCCCGCCGAGCGACCGGGCGGTGAACGCGCCGCGGGAGAAGCCGAAGAGGTACAGCTCGTCGCCCGGGTCGTAGTGGTCGGTCAGGAAGGCGTGGCAGGCGCGGACGTTGCGCGAGAGGCCGAAGCCGAACATGCCGCCGCTGAGGCGATCGAAGCGGCCGGTGCCGACGCCCCGCTCGTAGAACGGGAGCTGGGTGACGCCGTCGGCGGCGGTCGACGGGAGCGCGCGGTGCAGGCGGACGACGTTGGTCGGGCACGCGACGCCGTCGTGGACCTGGTCGGGCCGGTTCCACGTGCCGTCGCAGAGGATGGCGATGCGCTTCATGGGCGCCGTCGAAGGAGGCGCTTGACCCATTCGGTGACGGGGACGAAGAGCGTGCCGAGCGTCGTGGTGAAGGGACGCTTGGGCGCGTGGTCGCCCGGGTCGAGCGTGCGGCGGACGGTGACGGACGGCAGGGTCTCGCCGGCGGGGGTGCGGATGTCCATCGAGAGCCGGATGTCGTAGGTCTTGGCCGAGTCGACGGGGACGTCGGTGGCGATCGAGCCGCGCTTGGCGCCGGTCGGGACGTCGAAGGCGAACGTCTTGGGCGGCACGCCCGGCTCCTGAGTGGAGTTGACGTTGACCACGACGGTCTTCGGCGTGCCGGTCAGGCGGATCAGGTTGTAGGTGATGAGGAGGCGACCGTCGTGGCGTCCGACGCCGAAGTCCGGGCCGGCGAGCGGGTGCTTGGCGGGGCGCTCCTCCTCGTAGGCGTGGTCGAACGCGTGCGCGGGGTTGTCCCACTCCTTCTTGCGACCCGGCCCGGTCGGGCTGTCGGACTCGGTCGCGTTGCGCGGCCTGGTGTCACCCCAGCGCCCGGGCCACCGCGCCCAGGGCGTGCCGTCGTCGATGACCAGCAGTCGCGCCGGCGGGCCCTTGCGGCCGCCATCGCACACGTCGGCCCAGACCTCGGTGGGGTGGACGCCGGGTTCGAAGTACGACGCATGCGACCCGCGCGCGACGTAGACGATCGCCGTATCCGGGTTGTCGGGGTCCTTCTCCACGCGATCCCACGGCCGCCGCTGCGCCCTCTTGTGCTGGTTGTAGATCGCGTAGTCCGGCGTGCCGTCGTCGCCGAGCCGGAGCTGCACCATCTCCCAGTCGCCTTCGTGCAGGCCGACGTCGGCGGTGAGGCGGTAGTCGTTGTAGAAGTACCAGAGCCAGTACTGGAGCCAGACGACTCCGTGGTCGTCCGTCCTGGCCCTTGCGACCATCATGTTGTTGAATTCCGGATGGGCGAGGCGCAGCGCCCCGTACTGCTTCGCGTAGTCCCTGCCCTTGATCGACAGGACATCGTTCGCGAGCGCGCCACCGTCGGGCTTGAGGACGTCCAGCGTCAGCGTCCCGTCGTCCACCCGCGCCAGCACCTCGTCGCCCCGCCGCAGCTCGTTGCCCGGGTTGACGACCATCTGCCCCGGATGGTCGGCGAAGTACGCCTCCAGCGAGTCGTAGACCAGCTGAGGTCGGAACCGGCGCAGCAGGTCTACGTGCTCGGCGGCCATCGCGAGCGCCAGCCTGCCACTTCACGGCGCTCAGCGCCAGCACGAGAGGGGCCGGGAGCAGCGGAAGTGCCGTCAAGACGCGAGAGAGCGCTTCAGGACCGACGACCATCTCACCGGCTTGCGCAGCATCTGCAGCGGACCGTTCAGACGCGTTCGCGGCCGTCGGCGTGTGCAGCTACGTTGGCGCGATGCGTCCCGTGCGCTCACCCAAGCTCGTCGTCGCGCTCGTCGGCCTCTTCGCCGCGCTGCTCGTCGCCGCGGTGCTGCTGCCGGTCGTGCTGATCCACAACGACGCCGCGCTGAGCCGCGACCAGACGCTGAAGGCGCGCAACGACCTCCGTGGCTCGCTCATCCAGACGCTCGCCGCCGTGGCCGTGGTGGCCGGCGCGACGGCCACGTGGCGCGGGCTGCAGGCCACGCGCGACGGGCAGGCCCAGGACCGGCTCAGCAACGCGCTCCTGCGCCTGGAGTCCGAGAAGCCCGAGGCGCGGATGGCGGCGATCCACGACCTGACGACGCTGGCCACGCGGGAGCCGGACCGCGCGCAGGGCACGCTCGACGTGCTCGTGACCTACCTGCACCACACGCTGCCCCGGACCGACGCGCCACAGCCGCCGGGCAGCGCGGGGGAGCGCCGAGCCGCGGCGAAGGCCCTGCGCACCCTGGCCAACGCCGCGCTGTGCGCCGACCTCGACCTGAGCGTCCTCGACCTGCGCGAGATGGACCTCAGCAGCGCCGACTTCCGCGGCGCGAACTTCGCCCGCAGCGACCTCCGCGGCGCCGTCCTGCGCGGCTCGCGGCTCCAACACGCCCATCTGGCCAAGGCGCGGCTCGAGGGCGCTCGGGCCGAGCGCGCGAACTTCGAGGGCGCGAACCTGACGCTCGCACGGGTCGCCGACCTGCACCTCGCGGGCGCGCGGTTCGACCAGCGCACGAAGCTCACCGGCGCGAACATCGCGGACGCCGACGCGTCCGGCGCGTACGGGCTCGTGCCGCCCGACAGCTTCCCGTCCGGGCAGGCTTAGCCCGGCAGCCGGTCCACGAGCGCGTGGAGGCGCACGACGTCCACGACACGCGAGCCGCTCTCGTACCGATGCGGATCAGCGCCAACCAGCGCCGAGCCCTCCGCGCCGACCTGCCGTGCGCCGACCAGCAACGCCACGGCCAGCACGCGGTAGCGCGCGTCGTGCGGGCCGACCGGTCGGCCGGCGTGGGTGACGACCACGGTCAGGGGCTCCCCGACCACGTCGCTCTGCGCGTGCACCACGGCGACGGCCGCTCCGGCTTCGCCCCACGGCAGCAGCCGGTCGTGCTCGTGCGCGTGCAGGTCCGAGAGAAGATCGATGACTTCTTTGAGAAGCTCAGGATTGGTGACCAGGTACCACGGCGGGGCACCGAGCCCCAGGGCGCGCAGCTCCTTCAGCCGCGCCTCCCGCTCGGTCTGACGGTCCCGGAACGCCTCGACACCGCCCGCGACGGCGTCCTCCATCGACGCCCGGGCCGGCGGGGAAGCGTCCTCGGCGGTCCCTTCGAGCTCCGCATCGAGGTCGAAGGCGCCCTCGGCGTCGGGCCGGAACTCCTCCGGCGTCAGGCGCTCCGGGGTTGTCCATCGAGCTTCGCGAACGCGCGGGATGTCGTGTTCCAGCCACCCCGCCTCGAGCCACAGGAGGAATCGGTGGAGGGCGTCGTCCCGGTCGGCGTAGAGGAGCACCGCGAGGGCTTGCGCATCCAGCGCAAGGGGCTGCGGAGCCAAGGTCGTCGGCGCCATTGAGACACCAACATACCCATGTTCGTTCGAGGAAGCTGACCGTCTAAGCGGAAGGAGCGCTCAATGCGCGACCGGCGCCGCCGCCTCGGCCGCGGCGGCGGCCTCCTTGCGGAACTGCTTCGCCAGGTCGTAGTTCCCGCCGAGCACGCTCAGCAGCGCCAGCCGCGGAATCCGGTACTGCGCCCGTCGCTCGCCCCCCGGGAGCTTGACGTACGGGATGCGATCGCCCTTGATCCAGTTGAGGATCGTACGGCGATCCACGTTGAGCAGCTGCGCGGCCTCCTCGGTCGTGAGCAGGCGGTCCGGATCTGAGATGGGCATCGACATGGGGCTTCTTCGAACGACGTGCGATCCTTGGACGGGCCCAAGTTCGCTGTTTTCCTTGCGTCGTCCCAATGTGGCCTGGGCTGCACGTGACGGCAAACGCCTGGAGGGCCGGGTCGGCCGATGGAGGGCCATCATGGGCCTTGGAGGACAGGGGAGGCGATTGGGAGGGCCGGTTGAGGGCGAGCTTGTCGCGGCGGCGGAGGGCGGAGCCGTCGAGGTGGCCGCCGTGGTCGCCGGGGAAGACGAGGGCGTCGTCGGTGACGGCCGTCCCGAGGCGGGCGAGGGTCTCGGCGACCTGGGGTGCCATGGGGTCGGAGCGGAGCTTGCCGCTCTTCGGCGTGGTGAGGGCGCCGGCGGCGTCTTGCCCGGACTCGGCGGCGCGGACGAGGGCCATGACCTCTTCGGGCTGGACACGTCGAGGTTGACGTGTCGTGGTTCGCGCATGCGCTTCTTCTGGACCTGCCGACCGTCCGGCAGGCGGAACTTCGCGTACCAGACGGGACCGGCGGCCCGGTCCACGCGGAACACGTGCCCGCTGATCGAACGGGCTCGACGCAACTGGAAGTTCGACACCAACAACCATCCCTCTCGGGACACATCCGGGACACGTCCGCTGCTTCAGGGATGGCGCGAGAACGACAAAAGCCCGGCACACGCCGGGCTTCTCGTCCATGCCCCCACTAGGAATCGAACCTAGAACCTTCGGATTAAGAGTCCGCTGCTCTGCCAGTTGAGCTATAGGGGCGAGGCGGGAAAGGATAGCGAGGAGGCGGTGGTGGGCGCCTCCTCGTTCGGGTCAGGACGAAGGGGTCGTGGAGGAGGGTGAGGCGGTGGCGGAGGCGGCGGTGCGGGCCGCGTCGAGCTGGGCCTTGATCTGCTCCTTGTCGTCCTTGGAGGCCAGCGAGAGGGCCTTCTTGGACGAGAGCTCGGCCTTGCGGGTCTGGCCGGCCTGGTAGGCCAGCGCGGCGAGCTGGACGTAGAGCTGGGATGTCGGCTGGCGGTTGTCGACGATGATCTCCATCGCGTTGACCGCCTTGTCGGGCTGGTTGAGCCCGTACTGGCCGTAGGCCTGCACCATCAGCGACGCGACGGTGTCGTCGGGCTTGTCGGTGAGCGTCTGGTACTTCTCCCAGGCCTGGGAGGCCGCCTGCAGCTCCTCCTTGCCCTTGTCGGTGAAGACGCCGTTGACCTGGTCGAAGCCGTCGCCGACCGACGCCTGCTGGAAGCGCACGCGGGTCAGCTCGGCCCACGCCTTGGGATCCTGCGGCCGGGCCTGGACGGCCTTCTCCGCCACGTCGACACGCTTCTTGAACGTGTCCGACACGCTCTGGCTGCCGGAGTCGTTCTTGAACGCGTCCAGAAGACCGCCGCTCGTGGCGCCACCGACGCCGAACAGCACCAGGCCGCCACCCATCAGGATGGCCAGGCCGAGGTAGATCCCCTGAACGAAGCGGCGGCGTCCCCGGCCGCGGAGGTCGAACAGCATGCTGCTCAGTCTAGATCGTTCGGGACGTGCGTAACCGCACCGGACGAACGGCCTGCCGCCTCGTCATCGGTGTCGCCCCGCTCGTCGTCGGAATCCTCGTCGTCGTCATCGTCCCCGAACTCGAGGAATCCGAAGCGCGGCTCGCCCTTGGGCTCGAAGATCCGGCCCAGGATCAGCGAGATCTCGTACAGCACCACCAGCGGCGCCATGGCGATCAGCATCGTGAACGGATCCGGCGTCGGGGTCACCACGGCGGCGATCACGGCGAACAGGATCAGCGCGTAGCCGCGCCACGCCCGCAGCTGCTTGATCGTCACGATCCGCAGGCGCACGATCGCCAGCACGCCGACCGGGATCTGGAACAGGACGCCCATCCCCGCCAGCAGCAGCGTGCTGAAGCGGTAGTAGTCCTTCGCCTGGACGAGGATGTCGAAGGCGCCGTCGTTGTAGTTCTGCAGGAAGTTGACGGCCCGGGGCAGCGCCAGGAAGTAGCCGAAGACCACGCCCGCGATGAACAGGAACGGCACGAGCGCCATCAGCGGCAGCGCGACCCGCTTCTCCGCCGCCGAGAACGCGGGCAGGATGAACGCGTACAGCTGCCAGAGGATGAACGGCAGCGCCACCAGCAGCGCCGCGTAGGCGCTGACGGTGATCGTCGTCAGGAACGGCTCGGTCACGCCGAGCGTCACCGGCTGGCGACCGGTCGACGCCTTCGGCGTCAGCTTCGCGGCCTGCGCCGCCGACAGCGCCTGCGCGCGCGTCGACTTCGCCGCGGCGGCCGCCTGGGCCCGGGCCGACGCCGAGAGGCCCTTCTCCTGGGAGAGGCGGTCCAGCGTCCGGGCCGACGTCGCCAGCGACGGCACCGACTGCTTCAGGTACTTGCCGACGGCCTCGTCGAAGCATCCCGACCGCTCCAGCGCGTCGTCGGCCTTCTTGCCGCCCTGGCAGTCGACGCGATGCGCCTTGTCCAGCGGCTTGTTGACGATGTGGAGGACCCGGTCGTTCTGCCAATAGCAGACGCTGAACGCGACGACGAACGCGAGCAGCGAGAAGATGATCCGGGTGCGCAGCTCGTCGAGGTGCTCGACGAGGCTCAGCCGATCATCGTGTCCGACGGGCCGAAAGGCGGGCAAGTACTACCCGCCGGGGCGCGTGGCGGGCTCGTCCCGCTCGCCGACCGGCGCGCGCGTGGCGTCGGGCGTCGGGTCGAGCACGTCGGCCTGCTGCGCACGGGTCAGCTCGGGCTTGCGAGCGGCGGTGGCGTCGTCGTCGCCGCCGTCCTCGTCGCCTCCCTTGCCCTGGATGGAGTCCTTGAACTCCCGCATGCCGCCGCCGAGCTGTCGTCCGAGCTGAGGCAGGCGCTTGGGCCCGAAGACGAGCAGGATGATGACGAGGATGATGAGCAGTTCTGGGACGCCGAGTCCGGCCATCGAGGAGCCTCCGTGGGTGGGGGTGACAGGGTAACGCGACAAGGCCCGAACCGGCTCACCCGAGGGCGGTATCCGCACGCGGACGAATGGTCTATCGGAGGTTCAAGCCGAACCGGCCGGTGACCGATCACCGGACTGTCAGCGCCACCCCCTTTCGAGACGATGAGCCTCCACGACCCACGCCACTACGTCCGCCGCGTCGTCCTCCCCTCGGGCAAGACGATCGAGGTCGTCTACTTCGAGGACCAGAACGCCCCCACGGCCGAGGCCACCTCGGCCCTGGCCCCCGCCCCGGCGGCGGCGCCCCCGCACCACGACGAGGCGGCCACCGACCTCCACGTCTGCGGCTCCTGCGACTCCAACCTGGTCTACCCGACCGAGTGGGAGGAGGCCGGCGCGACCCATTGGGAGGTCACGCTGCGCTGCCCGAACTGCGAGTGGGCCGGAACCGGCATCTTCGAGCAGGAGCTGGTCGAGCGCTTCGACGAGGAGCTCGACCGCGGCACCGAGGCGCTCGTCCGCGACCTCAAGCGCCTGGCGCACGCCAACATGGAGGACGAGATCGAGCGGTTCACCACCGCGCTGCTCGAGGACCACATCGTCCCCGAGGACTTCTAGGGCTCTCCAGCCTGTCACGCGGTATGTCCGTGATGCAGGGCGACGGGCCGGCTGGAAAGCCGGCCCGTTGTCGTTGAGCGCGCGTTACGAGTAGCGCGCGACGACGCCGTCGGCGACGAGCGTCAGCGCCGCCCGCTCGCGCTCGGCCAGGCCGGCCGGGATGACGGCCTTGGCGGCGGCGACGTGCTCCAGCGCGATCGCGCGCGCCGCGTCCAGCGCGCCGGTCGCCGCGATCCGGTCGCAGATCGCCTCGGCCTTCGGCGGCGTGTCGATCGCGCGCGGGTCGATCGCGCCGAGCCGCGGGTCGCGCTCCCGCGCCAGGATGAACGGCAGCGTGACGGTCCCGTCGAGCAGATCGGTGCCGCGGTGCTTGCCGGTCCGCTCGGCGGGCCCGGCGACGTCGAGGACGTCGTCGAGGATCTGGAACGCCAGGCCGATGCGCCGGCCGAACTCGCGCAGGGCCTCGGCGGGGTGGGTCGGTCCGTCTCCGTCGCCGCCCTCCAGCGCGCCGAGGATGCACGCGGCCTCGAACAGCCGCGCGGTCTTCAGCTCGCAGCGGCGCAGGTAGCGCTCCAGCGGGATCGTCGCGTCCCACGCGTCGGCGCGCTGCAGCAGCTCGCCGCCCGCCAGCGCGCTGCCGGCGTCGCTGAGCGCCCGCACCTGCTCCGCGGACCCGTTGCGGGCCAGCAGCGCGAACGCGCGCGCGAACAGCAGGTCGCCGGTCTGCGTGGCGGCCTCGCGGCCGGCGCTCGCGAAGACCGTCGGGCGGCCGCGGCGCAGCGGGGCGAGATCCAGGACGTCGTCGTGGACGAGCGTCGCGGAGTGCACGAGCTCGACGGCGGCCGCCGCCCGCACCAGGCCCTCGCCGTCGCCGCTCGGATGCCCGCCGGCGGCGAGGATCACCAGCAGCGGGCGCAGGCGCTTGCCGCCCGCGGCGATCGTCGCCCCCGCGTGCTCGGTGAGCACGGGCCCATGGCCCGACGCGACCTCGCGCAGCAGGTCCTCGACCCGCCCCAGCAGCGGCAGCACGTGCGCGCCGCCGGCGTGGACGAGAGCCGTGACCGGCCCACCACCCCCCGCGGTCTCCTCGGCGGCGCTCATCGGGCGCAGGCTAGTGGGCCGCGACCGCTAGTGCGGGCGCGAGCCGTTGGACGACGTCACGACCGGCCCCGCCGGCTTGGTGCCGACGTGCAGGGCGATGATCCCGCCCGCGGTGAGGATCCAGCGGATGTCCTGGAGGCCCGCGCGCGCCATCGACGCCGCCAGGCCGGGCGGCTCCGGGAACCGCTTGACGCTGTTGGGCAGGTAGTCGTAGGCCTGCGAGTCGCCCGCGAGCTTGCCGATCACCGGCACGATCCGGTCGAACCAGAGGCGGAAGAACGTCGACAGCGGCGGCTTCTGCGGCGTGGTGATCTCCAGGATCACGACGCGCCCGCCGGGCTTGACGACGCGCGCCATCTCGGCGATGCCGCGATCCAGGTCCGAGAAGTTCCGTGCCCCGAAGCCGACCGTCGACGCCGCGAACTCGCCGTCGGCGTAGGGCAGCTCGAGCGCGTTGCCCCACTCGAAGCGCAGCGCCGGCGCCTTGCGGCGCGCCAACTGCAGCATCTCCTCGGAGAAGTCGCTGCCGACGACCTCGCCGGCGGGCGCCACGCGCTCGGCCAGCTCGATCGCCAGGTCGCCCGTGCCCGTCGCCACGTCCAGGACGCGGTCGCCCGGGCCGACGTTGGCGAGGTCGGCCGCCCGCCTGCGCCACTGGTGGTGCAGGCCGGCCGTCATGACCGTGTTGATGAGGTCGTAGACCCGCGCGATGCGATCGAACATCGCGCGGACCTCCGGCTCGGGCAGCGTGCCGCGGTCGGCCGCGGGAGCCGGCCGGGACGCCGCGCTCCCGCCTCCGCTGCCGCTCATGTCGCTAGCCCCCGGACTTCAGCCGCCCGAGGAACGCCACGAGCGCCTGGAACTTCTCGGGCTCGTCCGCCTGCAGGCTCTTGAAGGACGGCATCGGCGCCGTCGGGTTGATCAGCGTGCGCTGGATGCCCGCGGCCGGGAGCCGGTCGGCGATGTCGGTCAGGTTCGGGCCTGGACCGGCGTTGCCGTTCTCTCCGACCTTGTGGCACGCCAGGCAGCCGGACTGGGCCATCACCTGCTTGCCCTGCTCGTACTGCTTGAGCACCGCTGGGCCCTCGGCCTTCACCGACGCCGGCGTCGCCATGTCGATCTCGGTCGGCGCGCCCGTGTGGGCGCCCTCGTAGGTGAGGTAGGCCATGGCGCCGATGATCAGCACCGCCGTGATCGTCGCGACGGGACGGCGCTCGGGCCGGCGCTCCGGGCTGCGGTCGTAGAACGGCAGCAGGAACAGCAGGATCATGCAGACCGTCGGGATGCCGATCGTCGCCAGGGCGACGAACTCCGGCGGCTTGACGACGCGCAGCAGCTCGAAGAGGAAGAAGAAGTACCACTCCGGACGCGGCGTGTACGTCGTCGTCGTCGGGTCGGCCTTCGGGCCCAGCTCGGCGCCGAGGACGATCGACAGCAGGATGATGACCGCGAGGACGACGCACGCCATGGCGCCGTCCTTGGCGACCGCATAGGGGAAGAACGGCTTCCCCTGGGCCTTGAGGATGGAGTACTCGCGGAGGTACTCCTCCTTCTCGCGCCGGTTCACGCCTTCTCCTCCACCAGCTCTTCGGGGACCTTCACCTTCTGCCACGGCGGCGCGGTCGTGCCGAGCCGCGCGACGAGGTAGAGGTGGGCGCCGATCAGGGCGCCGATGATGCCGGGCACCAACATCATGTGGATCGCGTAGAACCGCGACAGCGTCGTGGCGTTGAAGTCGGCGCCGCCGTTGAGGAAGTCGCCGAGGTACGGACCCACGATCGGGCCGGACGCCGTGATGTTGTTCGCCACGATCGTGGCCCAGAAGGACCGCTGGTCGAACGGCAGCAGGTAGCCCGTCAGCGCCATCACGAACGTGAGGATCAGCAGCGCCACGCCGATGACCCAGTTCAGCTCGCGCGGGTACTTGTAGGCGCCGAAGAAGAACGTCCTGGCCATGTGCAGGAAGATCAGGATGACCATCACCGACGAGCCCCACTTGTGCATGCCGTGCACGAACTCGCCGAGGAAGACGTCGTCGTTGATGTGGCGCACCGACTCGTAGGCCCCGCCGGCCGCGTCGGGCCGGTAGTACATGGCCAGGAAGACGCCGGTGATCGCCTGCGACAGGAAGGCGAACATCGTCGCCGAGCCCAGGGTGTAGAACCAGTTGGTGCCCTTCGGCACCTTGCGGAACAGCATCCAGCGAAGGCCGCCGGACAGCGAGGTCCGCTCGTCGATCCAGTCGACCGTGTACATGCCGGCCTCGGCGGCCTTGTCCAGCGGGCCCTGCTTGGGCGCGCCCGGACGCGGCGGCGCTGGGCGCAGCGACGGCGGGATCGGAGGGGCGGGGAGCTTGAGCTTCGGCATGAGTCCTAGTCCTGCGGGAGCGAGTCGAGCTTCCGGATCGTCGGCCGCGACGGGTAGAGGAGCGGGCCGATGCCGTCGAGCGGCTCACCCGGGTTGCGCGGCGAGAAGCGCTTGAGCTCGCGGTTGACCGAGAAGCGCGGGCCGATCTCGACCTGCCCGTTGCGCACGCGGTTGTAGAAGCGGTCCAGCGGCCGGACGGGCGGGCCGCCGTCGACCTTGCCCTGGAAGTCGTAGACCCCGCCGTGGCACGGGCAGATGAAGCGCTGCGCGGCGTCGGTGTAGCGCACCGGGCAGCCGAGGTGCATGCAGCGCGTGGAGATCGCCACGAACTGCTCGCTCTCGAACCCCTTGGGGAGCTTGTCGGTGTCGAGCTCCGGGTTGCGCTTGCGGATGTAGACCGTGCTCTTGCCGGCCTGGCCGATGCCGTCGACGAGCGTGATCACCTTGGGCACGTAGGTGTCGTCCGGGAACTCGTCGGGGGACCCGACGGGCTGCCAACGCATCTTGTGCTCTTCGAAGAGCGGGCCGAGCGCGAACCCGAGCGAGGGCAGCAGGATCGCGGAGGTGGCGATGGCGCCCGTGGCGTGCGCCGTCCCGACCATGAAGCGGCGCCGGGTGACGGTCTCGCCTTCGAACGCCCCGGGGATGCCCCGGTCGGCGGTGTACTTGCTTTTGGCTTGCTTCTTGGGCACTGGTGTTGTCCTGTCCGAGGGACGCGCGATCCTGTTGGACGGCATCCGGCTCCGGAAATCTATCGCGAGGTCCCCGTCGGGGCGGTGCCCCTCGGGAGGGTGGTCAGCTCAAAGGGCGGGCGCGAGGTCGCCGGCGACCTGGCGGGCCGCCGCGACGAGGCGCTCGGCCGCGTCGTTCTCGCCTGCAACGGCGCCGTTTTTGGCGGCCTGAAGCGCGTCGCTGGGCCCCCAGCCGACCTCCGCGCAACCGGCCGCCCAGACCGCGTCGGCGAGCGCCGGGTCCCGGCTCGACTGCGCCTGCGCGGAGAGCGCGATGAGGTCCGAGAGAGCGGCCACGGCGACGAGGTCGCCGGCGGCCGCGAGGCGCTCCAGGCCCAGCGCGTAGAGCCGGTCGCCGGCCAGCAGCGCGAGGTCGTCGTCGTCCCGCGACATCAGTCGTGGCGCGCCGTAATGCAGCAGGTAGCCCTCGCGGACGGCCTCGAGGACCAGCGGCAGGTCGGCGGGGTGGCCGTCGGCGCGCGGGCCGCGCGCGACCGCGTCCCCGTAGGGCGTCCGAAGCCGGTCCCACCCGCCGTCGGCGTGCAGCGCGTCGGCGAGCAGGCCGCCGTCCTGACGGACGAGGTCCGCCAGGCGTTCGAGGACCGACACTCAGCCGACCTCGCCGAAGGCGGCGGCAGCGGCGTCCAGCGTGCGGTCCAGGTGCTCGGAGGTGTGCGCCAGCGACGGGAACCACGCCTCGTACTGCGACGGCGGCGGGTAGACGCCGCGCGCCAGCAGCGCGCGGCACCAGGCCGCGTAGGCGTCGTGGTCGCACCGCTGCGCGGTGGCATAGTCGCGCGGCGCGGTCTCCGCGAAGAAGACCGTCAGCAGCCCCGGGACCGACGTGACGCTGACCGGCACGCCCGCCGCGGCGGCCGCGTCGCGCAGGCCGGCGGCCAGCGTCTCGGTCGTCGCGCGCAGGCGCATGTAGGCGGCCTCGTCGAGCATCCGCAGCGTCGTCAGCCCGGCGGCGACCGCCAGCGGGTTCCCGCTCAGCGTGCCCGCCTGGTAGACGTCGCCGGCCGGCGCGACGCGCTCCATCAGCGCCCGCGAGCCGCCGTAGGCCGCGGCCGGCAGCCCGCCGCCGACGACCTTGCCCATGACCGTGAGGTCGGGCGTGACGCCCTCGCGCTCCTGGGCGCCGCCCGGCGCCACGCGGAAGCCCGTGATGACCTCGTCGAAGATCAGCAGCGCGCCGGTCTCGTCGGCCTTGTTGCGCAGCAGCTGGAGGAAGTTCTCCACCGGCGGGACCAGACCCATGTTGGCCGGGTAGGGCTCGGCGATGACCGCGGCCAGCTCGTGCTCGGCGAACGCGCGGGCGACGGCCTCGCCGTCGTTCCACGGGACGATCACGGTCTCGTGCGTGGCGGACTCGGGGACGCCCGGCGAGGCCGGGATGCCCTGCGTGGCCAGGCCGCTGCCCGCCTGCGCGAGCAGCCCGTCGACGTGGCCGTGGTAGGCGCCGGCGAACTTCAGCAGCGTCGTGCGGCCGGTCGCGGCGCGCGCCAGGCGCAGCGCGCTCATCGACGCCTCGGTGCCCGAGGACGTCATCCGCACCATCTCGACCGACGGGATCCGCCGCGCGATCTCCTCGGCGATCTCGACCTCGCCGGCCGTCGGCGCGCCGAACGTCGTGCCGCGCTGGGCGGCCTCGAAGACGGCGGCGAGGATCTCGGGGTGCGCGTGGCCGTGGATCAGCGGGCCCCACGAGCAGACGTAGTCGACGTAGCGGTTGCCGTCGACGTCGACGATCTCGGCGCCCTCGGCGCGGTCGATGAAGATCGGGTCGCGCCCGATCGCCCGCATCGCGCGCACCGGCGAGTTGACCCCGCCGGGCAGGCGCTGCAGCGCGCGCTGGTACAGCTCGGCGGATTTCGCGTCGGTCAGGGAGACGGACATCAGACGCCCGCGTGCTCCCGCTCCCAGTTCTTGAAGTCCTCCGTGAAGTACAGGAGGCGCACCTTCTTGAACTCGGTCGAGGAGTAGAGCGTGGCCCGCTGCTCGATGCAGCCGATCTCGGCCTCGATCGCGTCGAGGATCGCGTCGCACTCCTCCTTGGAGCGCCCGTGGGCCATCGTGAACAGCTGGTAGGGCCAGTCGGCGTAGGTCGGGCGCTCGTAGCAGTGGCTGATGCCGCGGAAGGCGGCCATCCGCGACCCGGCCTCCAGGACGCGGTCCTCGGGCACCTTCCACACGCCCATGCCGTTGGCGCTGAAGCCGGCGCGGCGGTGGAAGAGGATCGCGGCGACGCGGCGCAGCAGGCGCCGCTCGACCATGCCCTCGAGGTGCGCGACGAGCTTCTCAACCGGCATGCCCAGCTCGCGGGCGGCGTCGGCGTAGGGCTCGGAGACGATCGGCAGGTCGCCCTGCGTGGCGCGGACGACGGCCCGATCCAGCTCGTCGTAGGGCTGGCGCTCGGTCTCGGCGGGCTCCACGGCCTCGGCGGCCTTGGCCAGCGCCTCGGTGCCGCCCGCCATGTCCAGGTCCATGCGGATCTTGAACAGCTTGAGCGTCGGCAGCATGCGGACGGACTCCGCGCCGGTCTGCTCCTTGAGGACCTCCAGCGTGCCCTCCAGGCCGAGCTTGGAGTCCGGCTCGGTGGCGACCGTGAACCACATGTTGAACTCGTGGTTGCGCAGGTAGTTGTGCGACACGCCCGGGTGCGCGTTGATGATCTTGGCCGGGCGCCACGGGTGCTCGGCGTCGACCTTGGCCGCGACGAGCATCGACTCGTAGCCGAACGCGCGCGTGTCGTAGATCGGCGTGACCTGGCGGATGATGCGCTGCTGGACGAGCTCGGCGACGCGCTTGAGGACCACGTCCTCCCGCACGCCCAGCGCCGTGGCGACCTCGGCGTACGGGCGCGGCACGATCGGGAACGCGCCCTGCATCGCGTTGAGGAGCTTCTTGTCGAACTCGTCCAGCGGGACGGCGGCGCCGTCCTTGCGCGAGCGGATCTTGGGGGTCACTGCAGCCACTGAGCGGCGTCCTTCGCGTAATAGGTGATGATGACGTCGGCGCCGGCACGGCGGATCGACGTGAGCGTCTCCAGCACGGCGGTCCGCTCGTCGAGATGACCAGTGGCCGCGGCCGCCTTGAGCATGACGTACTCGCCGCCCACGTGGTATGCGACGAGCGGCATGCGCGTCGTCTCCTTGACGCGCCAGAGCACGTCCAGGTAGGGGACGGCGGGCTTGACCATGACCATGTCGGCGCCCTCCTCGACGTCCAGCGCGACCTCGCGCAGCGCCTCGTCGGCGTTGCCCGGATCCATCTGGTAGCTCTTGCGATCGCCGAAGCTCGGGGTCGAGCCCGCGGCCTCGCGGAACGGGCCGTAGAAGGCGGAGGCGTACTTGGCGCTGTAGGCGACGATCGGCGTGTCGGAGAAGCCCTCGGCGTCCAGCGCGGAGCGGATGGCCCCGACGCGGCCGTCCATCATGTCGCTGGGCGCGACGGCGTCCGCGCCCGCGCGCGCGTGGGAGATCGCGGTGCGGGCCAGCAGCTCCAGCGACGCGTCGTTGTCGACGACGCCCTCGGGCGTCAGGCGCCCGCAGTGGCCGTGGTCGGTGTACTCGCAGAGGCAGACGTCGGTGAGCACGACCATGTCGGGGTGCGCGGCCTTGATCGCGCGCGTGGCCAGCTGCACGGCGCCCTCGTCGTCCCAGGCGCCGGTGCCGTCGGCGTCCTTCTCGGCCGGAATGCCGAACAGGATCACGGCCGGGACGCCGAGCGCCAGCGCGCTTGCGGCCTCCTCGACGGCCGACGCGATCCCGTGGCGGTCGACGCCCGGCATCGAGGCGATCGGCGACCGGCCCTCCAGGCCCTCCTCCACGAAGATCGGCAGGATCAGGTCCGACGGCTGCAGCGTGGTCTCGCGCACGAGGTCGCGCAGCGCGCCGGTGCGGCGCAGGCGGCGCAGGCGCAGAGCGGGAAAGGCAGCGGGCATGTCGATCCAAAGCGTAGCCCGCGGGCGATGTCAGCTCAGGTGGCGCGGCGCCTTCCGGCCGGTCGGGCGTGGGCTCCGGCGCCTCAGCGGTCTCCGCGGGCGGCCTCCCAGTCCTCCAGCGTCATGGCGAAGATCTCGTGGTCCTCCCAGACGCCGTTGATGTTGAGGTACTTCAGCGCGCGGCCCTCGCGCCGGAAGCCGGACTTCTCGACGACGCGGATCGATCGGACGTTGCGCGGGATGACCGCGGGCTGGACGCGGTGCAGCCCGGCGTGGTCGAAGGCGAACTCGCAGATCAGCCGGACCGCCGAGGTGGCGTGCCCGCGCCCGCCGGCCGCGGCCGACACCCAGTAGCCGAGCGTCGCGTTGCGCCAGGCGCCGCGGACGACGTTGCCCAGCGCCATGCGTCCGATGATCGCGTCGCCCGCGCCGCGATCGAGCACCGCGAACGCGTAGCCGGTCCCCAGCTCCCAGGCCTCGACGTCGCGCTGCAGCGTCTCCAGCTGGCCCGCGCGCGTGTAGTGCGCCTCGGCGTGGATCGGCTCCCACGGCGACGTGTGCGGCCGGTTGGCGATCACCGCCTCGGCGAACTCCGTGGCGTCGGACGGCGTCAGCGGCCGGATCGCCGTGTGCTCGGCGTCGAGGCGGATGCGAGGGGGGACGTGGGCGAGCACCGAGGATGCGAACGTAGCACCCCGGTCAGCGTGTCAACGTGATGGTCTTGGTCTGGGTGAGCGCGGCGCCGGTCGGCGGCGTGACCGTGACCCGCACCGTCACCTTCAGCGTCCTCTGGCGCTTCTGCGCGGCGAGCCCGTGCTTCTTGTCCAACTTGATCGTGAACGACCGCTTGCCCGCCTTGACCTTCTTGATGGTCAACGTCCCGATCGCGATCGGCTTGGCCTTCTTGGCCTTCCCGGGGATCGTGAGCGTGAGCGTCAGCTTGGAGCGCGCGTGGGCGACCTTCAGCGAGCCCTTGACCGCCTTGCCCTTCTGCTTGGCCTTGATCGACAGCGCGCTGAACGCCTTCGACAGCGTGTGGGGCTGCGGCTGCGGCTGGGGCTGGGGCTGCTGCGCAGCGGGCGGCTCCTGGGAGGCCGGCGGTTGCGGGACGGGCGGCGGGGCGCAGCAGGCCGAATCCGACACGACGATCGTCGCCGTGGCCTCCGCGCCGGTGCCGCCGAAGACGCTCGATGCCCGGTAGGTGAAGCCGTCGTTGCCCGTGAAGCCGCGCTCCGGCGTGTAGGTCGCGACGCCGTCGGACGACACCCGGATCGACCCGTGGGCGGGCCCCGAGACGATCTCGTAGTCCAGCGGGCCGCCCGTCCCGTCCTCGCAGACGAGCGCGAAGGACCTCGCGACGTCGGGCGACGTCGCGGCGACGATCCCCGACGCGCACGACGGCGCCGGGACCACCTCGACCGCCCCCGCGTCGCAGCTCACGCCGACCGGGCGCGGCGCGCCGCGCTGGTCGGTGGCCGGGCAGACGCCGGAGTCGGCCGCGTCGATCGCCGGGCTGCCCGCGGCGGGCAGCAGCGTCTCGGTCGGCCCGCCGTGGTCGGCCAACGCGCCGAGCCGCGGGTCGGCGACCACCGGCCCGCAGGTGCTGTCGCCGGAGATCGCCGCGCGGGTGGCGTCGGCCACGCCGGAGCACTGCGCGCCGCCCGCGTTGTCGGCGACGATCGACCCGCGGAGGTCGGCCACGCCGACGGTCCCGCCGACCCCGCTCCCCGTCGCCACGTTCCCGGCGACGGTGACGTGGTGCAGCGCGATGCTCGCGCCGCCGCCGACCCGCGCGACGCCGGCGCCCTGGCCGCCCGCGGCGACGTGGTTGCCGGTCAGCGTCACGTTCGTCGCGGTCACGGTGCCGTCGGCGACGGCCAGCGCACCGCCATGGCCGCCGGAGCCGGAGGACCCGGCGACGGCTCCGGTGCCGCCCGCGCCGCCGGAGCCCGCGTCGTTGTCGGCGACCAGGCTGTCGGAGAGCGTCAGCGCGCCGTCGATCTGGAAGATCGCGCCGCCGCCGAGGATGACCGCGCCTCCGGCCCCGCCGGGGGCGGAGTCCGAGCCGGCGCCGCCCCGACCCCCGTTGCCGGCCGGGCCGACCGTGTTGTCGCGGATCGTCGCGCGGGCGATCGAGACCGTGTCCTGGGTCACGATCGCCCCGCCGCCGATCGCGCTGCCGCCGAACCCGCCCACGCCACCGGCACCCGCGCCGTCGCCGGCGCCGCCCAGCCCACCGGCGCCGCCCGTTCCGGTGCCGCCGTCGCCGATGGTCAGGTCGGAGACCGTCGCCCCGGCGAGCAGCAGCGCGCCCGCGTAGCCGGACGAGCCGCCCGCCCCGCCGACGCCGCCGTCCTGGCCGCTGCCGCCGGCGCCGGGCCCTCCCGCGCCGCCCGCGCCGCCGTTGCCGCCCGACGCCCGCGCGATGTGCGTGCCCGTGAGCGTGTCCGACGCCGACCCGAGCGCGAGCGCCCCGGCGAAGCCGCCCGCCCCGCCGGCCCCGCCGACGCCCCCGGGTTCGCCGGCGCCACCGGCACCGCCCGCGCCGCCGTTGCCCGCCGTGGCGTCGCCGATCGTCAGGTCGATGGCGTGCACCGAGCCCGACCCCGCGCTCCAGATCGCGCCGCCGCCACCGCCCGCACCGCCACCACCGCCGACACCACCGGGCGTGGCGCCCGCCGAGGACGCGCCGGCGGCGCCGCCGCGCCCGTTGCCCGCGTGCACGTCGGACAGCGTGACGCCGACGAGCGTGAGCCGACCGAGGTTGAAGATGCCGCCACCGTCCCCGCCGTCCCCGCCCGGCGCGGTCCCCGCGCCCGCGCGCGCGTCGGTGATCGTCACGCTCGCGAGCGTCAGCTGCCCCGCGTTGCGGATCGCGCCGCCGTCCTCGCCGTCGGGCGCCCGGCCGCCGGTGAGCTTCAGGTTCGAGAGGCCGACGCGCGCGCCGGCCACGACGTCGAGCAGGCGGTCGTCGGGGTTGGGCCCGATCGTCGTCGCGCCCTGGCCGGCACCGGTGAGCAGGACGTCGGCGTCGGCGTCCAGCACCTCGAGGTCGGTGCCGGTCAGCGCGTAGTGGCCCGCCGGCAGCGTGACCTTGACGGTCCCCGAGGCGGTCGCACCCGGGCAGTCGGGCGCGGAGGGATCGTGCGCGGCGGCGGCCGCGAGCGCCTCGCGCAGCGAGCAGTGCCCGTCAGCGCTGACGTCGTCGGCCTCGGTGGTGACCGCGACGTCCGCCTGCGCCGCGGGGACCGCAATGGCGAGGAGGACCAACATGCTCGGGAACGTGGCGCGGATTCGCATCGCGCGCCAGCCTATCGGCGCATCCCGCGCGCGAATCACGACACTAGGCGAAGCGTCGCAGGCTGACACGCGCGATCGCGCACCAGCCGACCACGAGCGCCGCGAGGTGCGCCAGCGCGGCGCCGAGCCCGCCGGCGTCGTTGAGCGCCGCGTCGACCGCGTCGAGCGCGGCGCGGTACGGGAACAGCGCCGAGACCACGCGGATCGCGTCGTAGAGGCCGTCGGCGACCGCGCCCGAGGGCACGAGCGCCAGGAACGCGATCGGCAGCGCGAGCAGGATCGCCAGCAGCGACGCGGCGCGGACCTCGCGCGCCATCGCGCCCAACGCGACGCCGAACGCCCCGAACGCGAGGCCGCCGCCCACGAGCGCGACGATCCACAGCGCCACGCGCGACCAGTCGAGCGTCACGAAGATCGACACGCCCGCGGCCATGACGAACGTGACCGCCGCGGCGCACACCGCGGCCAGCAGCACCTTCTCGGCGATCAGCCCGGTGCGCGACACGAGCCCGCGGACGAGCCGCGCGAACGCGTGCTCCTCACGCTCCAGCGCCAGCATCCCCGCCGCCAGCAGCACGCAGACCAACATCAAGGACATGGTCACCGCGACCGTCACCGCGTAGGCGTCCAGCGGCGTGCGCCGTCCCGAGACGATCTTCTGGTCGACCCGGACCGGCGCGGTCAAGGACGACAACACGGTGTCGGAGAGGTCGAGGTTGTCGATGGCCAGCTGCGCGAAGCGCGAGACGCGGCCCAGCGCCTCGTGGTCGGACGACGATTGCGGCGCGCGCGTGAGCACCGAGTCGATCAAGGCCTTGGACTTGGTCAGCCCGAGCACCTCGAACTTCGTGCCGAGGATCGAGAAGTCCCCGCCCTTGAGCAGGATGTCCAGGTAGCGCGTCGCGATCTGCGTCAGCTTCGTCGCGACCGCCTTGTTGAGGTCCCCGACGCGCGCGTCGATCGTCGACTGCACGAACTGCTGCTTGACCGGGTCCTCGGCGTTGTACATCACCTCGACCGCCGGCTTGGCCGACCGGCCGCTCAGCGAGATCGTCGACCGCAGGCGCTGGATCAGGTCCTTGGGCACGACGATCGCCGCCAGCACGTCGCCGTCGCGCACCTTCCGCTCGGCCTCGGCGCGGCTGTGGACGGTCACCGGCGTGATCGACTCGAACAACTTGCCCGCGTAGTCGTTGGGGTCGACGGTCGTGCCCGCGATCGCGACCTCGCCCGACTGCTGGGGCAGCTCGTTGAGGATCGCCACGCGCGGCTTGTCCGGCCCCTTGGACAGCGCCAGGCCGATCAACACCGCGATCACGACCGGGTAGACGACCAGCAACGTCACCAACAACGGCGAGCGCCGCAGGATGCGCAGGTCCTTGCCCAGCAGGAAGGCGACGCCGCGCACGGGCTAGTGGCCCCGCTCCCGCAGGAACGCGACGAACGCCGCCTCGAAGTCATAGGCGTTGCTGCCGACCGCCTCGTGCAGCGCGCTCGGCGTCCCCTCGAACAGCAGCTCGCCGTCGGCCAGCACGAGCACGCGGTCGGCGTAGCGCTCGGCCTCCGAGACGTTGTGCGTGGTGAATACGACGGCGGCCCCGCTCGCCGTCAGGCCGCCCACGAACGACCACAGGCGCTCGCGCTGGCGCGGGTCCAGCGACGACGACGGCTCGTCGAGCAGCAGCACGGCCGGGTCGCCGAGCAGGCCGACCGCGATGTTCACGCGCTGGCGGTTGCCGCCCGACAGCGTCCCCAGCTCGTCGCCGGCGCGCTCGCGCAATCCGGTCTGGTCGAGCATCCGGTCCACGACCGCGCGCGGGTCGGCGACGCCCTCCAGCCGCGCGAACAGCGCGAGGTTCTCCGCGACCGTCAGCTTCGCGTAGACCGCCGGCTGCTGGGGCACCCAGCCGACCGCGCGCGGGTCGCGGCTGACCGTCCCCGCCGTCGGCGCGAGCACGCCGCCGAGGATCGACAGCAGCGTGGTCTTGCCCGCGCCGTTGGGCCCGATGATCGCCAGCGTCTCGCCCGGCGCGACCGCCAGCGACACCCCGCGCAGGGCCTCTCTCGCGCCGAAGCGCCGGATCACGTCCCGGGCCTCGAGCGCCGCCACGGCGTCGGTCACCGGCGAGAGGCTACTTCCGTGGACGTCAGCGGGGCGCCGCACGCGCGGCAGAACGTGTCGCCGCGCGACGCCGCCGCCCCGCACTCCGGGCAGTGCCGCGCCGGCGGTGGTCCGGCCAGGCCGAGCACGCTGCTCGTCCCCCACGGCTCCAGCACCAGATGGCGGCGCAGGTAGACCACCGTCTCGCGCACCATCGCCGCGATCGGCAGCGACAGCAGCGCGCCGAGGAACCCGTAGGCCTCGCCGCCCAGCAGCAGCGCGAAGATCACCAACAACGGGTTGATCCGCAGCGTGTGGCCGAAGATGTAGGGGGCGACGACATGGCCCTCCAGCTGCTGCAGGGCCGTGAAGAAGATCCCGAGCCAGACCGCGGTCAGCGGGTCCTGGAAGAGCGCGATCAGCAGCGGCGGCAGCGCGCCGAGGAACGGGCCGACGAACGGCACCAGCTCCATCAGGCCGAACCACGCGCCGAACGCGAAGGCATAGGTCTTGCCGTCGGGGAAGACGCCGGCGATGCCGAACACGTACATGCCCAGCCCCGCGCCGGTGCCCATCGCCACGCTGAACAGCAGCTGGCCGCGGACGTAGCCGGCGACGGCGCGCTGGATCCGCAGCGGGAAGTCGTCGGCGGCCGTGCCGTCCCCGGGCGGCATCACCGATCGGACCATCTCGCCGATCCGCTCGCCGTAGATGAGCATGTACACCGACAGCACGACGACCAGGATCAGCCCGAGGCCGGCGGTCACGGCGGTCTTCAGGATCTGGCCGCCGAAGTCCACGATGTCGCTCGTGCCGCCGACGACCTTCTCCTGCAGGGTCTGCAGCGCGGTCTCGCCCTGGCGCTTGACCTCGATGTTGATGCCCTTGTCGTCGAAGTAGCTCTGGAGGTCGGCCAGGCGGTCGTTGGCGTCCTTGACGATCGAGGGCACGTCGTTGCCGAACTTCTGGGCCTGGTCGGCGACCGGGTTGGCCAGCAGGACGCCGACGAGCCCGAGCACGCCGATCAGCCCGAGGTAGACGATCACGATCGCGACCCCGCGCGGCAGCCGGCGCCGCTGCAGGAACGACACCATCGGGTTGAGGATCAGCGCGACGACCGCGGCGACCGTGAACGCGATGAGGACGATCCCCGCCGCCTTGGCGACGAGGTAGAGCGCGATGACGCACAGCGGCAGCGCGACGAGCTGGATCCAGCGCGGGACGACGACCTTCGGGATCGACGAGCTCCCGACGCCCGCCTCGGGGGGCGGCTGCGCATCGAGCGGGTCGTGGCCCGCCCAGTCCTCGTCCTCTGTCGATCGCTCGCCGCTCATCTCCTCCGTCCGCCAGAGTATGCGACGTGCCCGCCGCCCCGACCATCCTGTTCGCCGGAGACCTCGTCGGTGGCCTCGGCCGACGGACCCTGTTGGGTCTGCTGCCCGAGCTCCGCGAGCGCTATGCGCCGACCTTCGTCGTCGTCAACGGCGAGAACGTCGCCGGCGGGCTGGGCATCACGCCCAAGCTCGCCGACGACCTCTTCGCGGGCGGCGTGGACGCGATCACGCTCGGCAACCACACCTACCGCCGCGCGGAGATCAACGGCTACCTGGACTCCGGCAAGCCGATCGTGCGGCCCGCCAACTACCTGTCGACCCAGCCGGGCCGCGGGTGGACGGTCGTGGAGAAGGACGGCGTGCGCCTGGGCGTGGTGAACCTGTCCGGCAACGTGCACCTGCGCGCGGGGCGCGTCGCGTTCCTGGAGATCGACAACGTCCTGCGCGAGCTGGAGGGCAAGGTCGACCACGTCCTGGTCGACATGCACGCCGAGCTGACCAGCGAGAAGGTCGCGATGGGCTGGTACCTGGACGGCCGCGTGACGGCGGTCGTCGGCACCCACACCCACGTGCCGACCGCGGACGCGCGCGTGCTGCCCGGCGGGACCGCGTACATCACCGACGTCGGCATGACCGGCCCGCGCGGCGGGGTGCTCGGCGTCAAGAAGGAGCAGTCGATCCAGTCGCTGCGCACCCACATGAACGTCCGCTACGAGACCTCCGACGAGGACCCGTGGATCAACGCGGTGGTCATCCGCTGCGCGGAGTCGCCACGGCGGGCCCAGGCGATCGAGCAAGTGCTCGCGCCGTGGCGGCCAGGGCCGCCAGCAGCAGGACGTTCCTGACGCCGACGGCGGTGACCGCCCAGGCGTGCTGGTAGACGACGTCGAAGTAGCGCGCCGGGAACCACAGCTGGGTGGTCAGCGACGCGAGGGCCACCAGCGCCGGGCCGAGGCGGGCGCCGCGCCCGAAGGCGACGGCCGCCAGCGGCAGCAGCCACACCATGTACTGCGGCGACAGCACCTTGCTGAAGGCCACGAAGGCCAGCGTGATCGCCAGCGCCGCGAACACCAGCGCGTCGGCGGTCGGCCGTCGCCGGGCCAGCCACAGGACGGCCAGGCCGGCGACGACGAGCGCGAGCGAGCTGAGCGCCTGCACGAGGTCGGCCGCGCCGCCGTCCAACCCGTTGGACTTGAACGCGTCGTGGCGGATCGGGTCGCCGGTGACCGACGAGCCGCCGACGACCTCCAGCACGGTCGCCGCCGTCGACTCGATCTGCACCGGCCGGTCGAGGTGGAAGCGGACCATCGTGGACGGGAAGCCGCCGAGCGCCGCGAACGGGATCCCGGTGACGAGGACCACGACGACGAAGGCGGCCGTCGCGCGCAGCGCCAGGCGCGTCTCGCCGCGCCCGACCAGCCAGGCGACCGCCACCGCCGCGATCGCCGCCGGCCACAGCTTGGTCATCGTGCCGAGCGCGAGCAGGACCAGCCCGGCCTCGACGGCGCCGCGCCGCGGCCGCGTGACGACCAGCGCCAGGCCGCCGAGCGCGAGCGCGACCGGGAAGAGGTCGAAGTGCGTGCGCACCAGCGCGCCCGCGACCGGCGGCAGCGCCACCATCGCCCAGCCCGCCCGGGCGCCGCCGATCGCCCACGCCGCGCCCTGGGTCGCCAGCGCGCAGGCGAGCATCAGCAGCGACATCCCGATCGCGTGGCCGCCCGCGATCCACAGCGGCAGCAGCGCGCCCGGCGGGTACTCGAAGTCGAAGTCCCGGAACGGCACGAGGCCGTCCCGCAGCAGGTGCTGGTACTGCCCGTAGAGGTAGAGGTCGCTGACCTGCGCGCCGCTGAACGGCCCGTGGTCGACCGACACCAGCCAGACGGCGATCAGCGCGACCGCCGAGAGGGCTAGGCCGGGTCGGGGATCCTGTAGCGCGCGAAGAGCGCGACGGCCGCGAACGGGAAGAACCACACCAGGTAGAGGTAGAACCAGTAGTTGAGGCTCAGCTGCACGCCGATGACCACGGCGGCGGCGACGGCGGCCAGGCCGATGACGTCGCGGCGGCGCGGCAGGAACGCGGAGACGACCGCGAAGAAGACGGCCCCCAGCTCCCACAGGTGCTCGCCCACGGTCCAGCCGTGCAGGCCCCACATCGAGAACGGGGCGTCGCGATCGGCCTGGAAGGCGATCGTGCGGTCGTAGATCGTGTGCAGCGACTCACCGCGCAGGATGATCGGCAGCGAGACGATCAGCGCGGTCAGCAAGAACGCGGCCGCGAACGACATGATGGTCTTGAAGAGCTTGCCGCGCGGCGCGTCGTGGGTGGCCAACAGCGGCACGAGCGCCAGCGAGCCGAACTTCGACAGGCCCGCGAGCGCGGCGACCATCCCGCGCGCGGCGGGCTTGGCGGCGACGTAGAGCGTGGCGGCGGCCAGCGCGGCGACGAGGCCGTCGTTGCTGTTGCAGTTCAACACGTACAGGCTGAACGGCCACGCGGCCCACGAGTAGGCGAGCACGACGCCCAGGCCGGGGCCGCGGATCCGGCGCCCCGCCAAGAACAGGAACAACAGCGTCAGCAGGTCGAAGGCGATCGCGGCCGCGTGCGCGGCGGGCAGGTCGTCCCAGCGGCCGCTCCACGGGAACGCCTGCTCGAACGGGACGTAGGCCTCGTAGGCGACCGGGCCGTAGGTGTCGCCGTGCTCGTCGTCCTTGGGGAAGTTCCCGTAGATCTTGGTCCCGTCGACGAGGTGGTCGGCGCCGATGACACCCGAGTACCCCACGTCGATCACGTTGGAGGCGTTGAGGTTCAGGCCGATCCGGAAGCCGACCAGGAACACGAGCGCGACCGCCAGCCAGACCGGCGGGATCCACATCCGCAGCGGCTCGGTCGGCGGCGCGCCGTCGACGTCGGCGCGGCGCCACACGCGGCGGTAGCCGAGCGCCAGCATGCGGATCAGCAGGTACAGCAACAGCACGCTGCTGATCGGCACCGACGCGCTGATGTTGGCGTCGTTGAAGAACGCCACCGAGATCCCGAACGCCGCCAGCGCGCCGAGGTCGAACCACAGCCAGCGCGGTCGGCCGCGCAGGAACGGCGCGAGGAACAGCACGGTCAGCGGGATCCAGACCCACGGCGAGTTGACCTTGCGCCCGAACGCGCCCGGGTAGCCGCGCGCCATCGTCCACGCGACCTGCGGGCCGTTCCACGCCTCCTGGATCGTCGCCGAGCGGTCGTTGATCCGGACCTGCGCGACCTCCTTGCGGGCGTCGCCGGTGCCGGGCGTGAACCAGCTCACCTGCCAGTCGTTGGGGCCCTTGAGGAAGACCTCCGGCTTGGCCTTCGGGTACGTCTTCAGCGCCTGCTTGACCTTCTTGCTGCCCGCGGCGATCGTCAGCGCCTGCTGACCGACGAGCCGGTGGCCGGGCGGCGTGGCGGCGAGGTTGTCCACGCGCGTGAGCGCGTTGGGGTCGGCGGGCGCGGTCGGGACCGGCGGCGCGATCCCCGAGGTGGTGACGGTCGTCGTCTGCGCCACCACGGCGCCGGGCAGCGCGAGCGCGCCGGCGAGCACCACCAGCAGGAGGAGCAGGCGGTGCGTCACTCCGTGAACGTCCAGAGCTTGTTGCCGAGGAAGTTGCACGGCGTCGCGGTCGCGACCGCGATCGCCTGGGCGACGACCTCCTTCAGCCCGACGCCCGTGACCAGCAGCTCCAGCACCACGAAGTTCACGGCGAAGGCGGCGATGCTGACGACCAGGAAGCGGAACGCCTGGTGGCCGGCGTGGCCGCCGCGCGCCGACCCGAACGTCCAGTGGCGGTTCCACCAGAAGTTGTTGGTCACCGCGACCAGGAACGCGATCACGGCGGCGATCCGGAAGTCGAGGTCGAGCGCGTGCACGCACAGCGCGAACGTCACGAGGTTGACGACGTAGCCGCTGGCGCCCACCGCCGTGAAGCGAGCCAGCTGCCACCAGTTGTCGGCCTTGCGCACGCCGTGGCGAACACGGTCGCGGTGGCGCAGCGTGTCAAGCGCTTCGGGCACTGGCGGGCAAGGCTACTCACCCGTCCTTAAGGGCGAGCTACGCCGCGCCGAAGTGGGCGCGCACCATCGGGGCGACGTCGGTGATCGACCACTGCTCGTGCCCGGGATCCTCCAGGCCGCAGAAGACCAGCGCGCCGAGCGAGTCGCTGTGGTGCAGCGAGCCGTGGCTGCCGCCGCCGAGGTGGGCGGCGCCGCCCCAGTCCGGGAACTCGTACCCGGGCGCCGCGGACAGCAGGACGTCTCCGGAGGTCGCGCAGGTCAGCGCGGCCCACACGCGCCGCAGCGCGTCCGGATAGTCGGGCGCGTCGAAGCGCCCGTCGGAGGTCTGGGCGCTCAGCGCGGCGAGGTCGCCGGCGACCGTCCAGGCGTTGCCGCGCGCGTCGCGGACGGCGCCGGGGCCGCCGCCGTCGCCGCCGGTCGCGGGCGCGAAGCGCAGCGTGCCGCGGGCCGGGGACTCGATGACGCCCTGCTCGCCGTCGCGGTAGGCGAGCACGTCGACGCCGTCGATCTCACGCGCGGTGGCGAGCACGCGCGGGACGACCGCGGCGCGCCCGTGCTCGACCAAGGCGTACACCATCGCGGCACGCTGGTTGGGGCACAACGCCAGCTCGGCGTCCTCGCCCGCCACCCCGCTCTCGCCCGCGACCTCCCACTCCGCGAAGGCGCCGCGCAGGTCGATCCGCTGCTCGACCGCCGCGTGGGAGTGGTCGGCGCAGACGACCACCGCGTGGGTGTCGAGGAACGTCTGCAGCCCGCCGGCGGCCTCGGCGACGCGCATGATCTGGGCGTCGGCGGCCGCGATCGAGACCGGCTGGGCGTGCGGCCCGTTCTTGTGGGAGTGCGTGTCGTTGTCGGGCAGCGACAGCAGCAGGAAGTCGTACAGGTCGCGCGCCGCGAGCCACGCGCCGACGCAGCCCGAGTGCTGGTCGCGGATCCCCGGCAGGCCCATCTGGCCGCGGCATCCGGTCTCGCGGCTGGCGAAGATGTCGGCGTAGAACAGCTCGCGCGGGCCGAGCACCGGCTTGCGGAAGAGCTGGCCGGCCAGGCGGGTCAGCGCGGTCTCGCGCGAGACCCGGTGCTCGTGGCGGCCGCGATAGACGAGGTAGGTCGTCCCCGCCGTCCGGATCCCGGCGTCGTCCAGCGACTCGTAGATCGTCGGCGCGTCCTCCGCCAGGTGGCTGCCGTTGAGGTTGTACACCGTGTCGGTCAGCTGGCGGGCGATGCCGAGCTTGCGCGCCGCGCGAAACGACGAGCCGTACTCGACGTAGCGGCGCTCGTCGCGCTTCCACCAGTTCATCGCCGCGATCCGGTGGCGGTCCTGCAGGACGCCGGTGGCGATCGACGTCGCGCAGACCGGCGTCACGCTCGGGAACGCGGCGCACAGCGAGCTGACCTGCGTGCCGCGCTCGCGGATCGCCCGCAACGCGGGCGCGTCGCCCTGCTCGATCGCCCGATCGAGCATGGACGGCTTGCACCCGTCGATGACCGCGAGCAGCAGGCGGCGCATGCCCTGTGGTTCTAGCGCAGGATCCGCAGGCCCGCGTACTTCTGGTCGCTGCGGCGGCGCCCGGTGACGAAGAGCGCGACGAGGAAGCCGATGGCGACGATCGCCAGCGGCGGGAACAGGACGCTGGCGCCCGCGACGACCAGGCCGGCGGCCTCTCCGTACCAGGGCAGAGCCGCTGCCGCCTGGCTGTCCCCGGCGGCGGTGAAGCGCGCGCGGACGCGGTTGAAGAGGCTGCGCGAGACCGTCGAGGCCAGCAGCGCGGCGATGGCGCCGATGATCAGGCCGTACCACCACACGGCGTGGCGATCGTCGATCGAGGCGGCGCACAGCAGCGCGCCGAGGCCGATCCCGATGCCCGCCAGCGCGGCCTCGCCGGGCGGCGTTTCCAGGACTTTCCGGGCGAACAGCGTCGCGACGAGCGCGAGCGCGAGGACCAGCAGCCAGACCGGCGACTCGAGGAACGCGAACGCGGTCCCGTCGAAGTCGAGGCCGACGTTGCCGGCGGCGAGGGCGCCCGCCAGGAGCGCCGGGAGGAACGGCCGCAGGCCCACCGCTGACGCGAGGCCCAGGCCCTGGAGGATGTCGAGAACGAGCTTCATCGGTACCGTGACTCGGGACCATGACAGACCGAAGGTCCGGAGGTCCCGACGGCGAAGGACGGAGCGGCATGACGCCCCGCTCCCGACGCCCCCAGCGCGCCGCCGCCCACGAGCTGGAGCGGTACGCCGGGCTGTTCGCGTCCCGCACGCGCGGGATGAAGTCCTCGGCGATGCGCGACCTGATGGCGATCACCGAGCGCCCCGAGGTCATCTCGCTGGCCGGCGGGCTGCCGGACACGAGCACCTTCCCCGCGGAGAACTTCGCGGCGATCATGGCCAAGGTGGCGGCGACGTCGACCGCCGCGGCGCTGCAGTACGGGCCGACCGAGGGGCTGTCGATCGTCAAGGACGCGATCCGGCACGTGATGGCCGCGGAGGGCGCCGAGGTCGACCCCGAGGACATCATGGTCACCACCGGCGGCCAGCAGGTCATCGACCTCGTCTGCCGCACGCTGATCGACCCGGGCGACGTGATCGTCGCCGAGGCGCCGACCTACCCGGGCGCGATCCCGTCGTTCGCGTCGTTCCAGGCCGACGTCGTGCAGATCGAGATGGACGCCGACGGCATGCCGATCGACGTGCTCGAGGAGACGCTGGACCGGCTGGAGCGCGAGGGCCGGCGCCCGAAGTTCATCTACACGATCCCGAACTTCCAGAACCCGGGCGGCGTGACGATGTCGCTGCCGCGGCGCAAGCGCCTGGTCGAGGTCGCCGCCGAGCGCGAGCTGCTGGTGTTGGAAGACAACCCCTATGGGTTGCTGCGCTACGAGGGCGACCCGCTCCCGACGCTGCTGGAGCTGAGCGGCGGCGACTTCATCATCTACCTCGGGACGTTCTCGAAGATCCTCTCGGCCGGCCTGCGCCTCGGGTGGGCGGTCGCGCCCGCGCCGGTGCTGGCGAAGATGAACCTCGGCAAGCAGGGCGCCGACCTCTGCACGTCGTCGATGACCCAGCACTTCGTGGCGCAGTACTTCCGCGAGGGCCAGTGGGAGCCGTACCTGGAGGACCTCAAGGGCCTGTACCGCGGACGGCGCGACACGTTGTTGGGGGCCTTGGCCGAGCACTTCCCGGCGGAGGCGACCTGGACGCGGCCCGAGGGCGGCCTGTTCGTCTGGGCGACGCTGCCGACCGAGATCGACACGACCGACCTGCTGGCGCGCGCGCTGCAGCGCAACGTGGCGTTCGTGCCGGGTCGCGGCGCCTACCTCGACGGGCGCGGCGCGGCGTCGATGCGGTTGAACTTCAGCGGCGTCGGCGACGCCGACATCCGCGAGGGCGTGCGGCGCATCGGCGAGGTCGTCGGCGAGCAGCTGGAGCTGTTCGGCGCGCTGACCGGCTCGCGGCCCGCGCCGGCCGCCCCCGAGCGCGAGGCGACGGCGGCCGAGCCCGACCCGGACCTGGCCGACGTCCTGCACCTGCCGCGCAAGCAGGCGGGCGAGCGCCGCTGGCGCGGCGCGCGATGAGGCCCCTCGCCACGAATCGCGGTGGACGGACCCGCCGCCATGGGAGCGAGCGGTGAGGCCCCTCGCGACGGATCGCGGTGGGCGGATCCGCCGCCCTGGGAGCGAGCGGTGAGGCCCCTCGCGACGAATCGCGGTGGACGGACCCGCCGCCATGGGAGCGAGCGGTGAGCCGCGTCGCGGTCCTGAAGGGCGGCCGCTCGCTGGAGCGCGAGGTGTCGCTGCGCTCGGGCGCGCGCGTCGAGGACGCGCTGAAGCGGCGCGGGCACGAGGCGATCGGCATCGACGTCGACCACGACCTCGTCCGACGGCTGCGCGAGCTGGCGCCCGACGTCGTGTTCCTGGCGCTGCACGGCCGCGACGGCGAGGACGGAACGGTCCAGGAGCTGCTGGAGATCCTCGGCCTGCCGTACACCGGCTCGGGCGTGAGCGCGTGCATCCGCTGCGCCGACAAGGTGCTGGCCAAGCACCACATGATCGACGCGGGGCTGCCGACGCCGGACTTCGTCGCGTTCACCGAGACCGCGTTCAAGCAGCTGGGCGCCGCCGAGGCGCTGGGCGAGATCGCCGACCGGATCGGGTTCCCGATGGTCGTCAAGCCCGCCGACCAGGGCAGCGCGCTGGGGCTGCGGATCGCCCGCGACGCGAGCGAGGTCCCGGGGGCGCTGGTCGCGGCGCTGTCGTACTCCGGCAAGGTCCTGCTGGAACGGCACGTGGCCGGGCGAGATCTGGCCGTCTCGGTCCTTGACGGACAGCCGCTGCCGATCGTGGAGGCGGTGCCCGAGGAGGGCGCCTACGACTTCGACGCGCGCTACGAGATCGGTCGCACGGCGTTCGTGTGCCCGGCGCGGCTGCCCGACGAGATCACTGCCCGCGCCCAGGAGCTGGCGGTCGCGGTCCACGAGCTGCTGGGCTGCCGCGACGTCTCGCGCGTCGACCTACTGCTCGACGACGAGGGCGAGCTGCACGTGCTGGAGGCCAACGTGATCCCGGGCCTGACCGAGACCTCGCTGCTCCCGCAGGCCGCCGACGCCGCGGGGATCGCGTTCGACGACCTCATCGTCCGGCTGCTGGACCGCGCGCTGGCGCGGGCCGGGGCGACGGCCTGAGCCGCCGGGCCTAGCTGTCGCCCGCGAAGTCCTCCGGCGACACCTGGTCCAGGAACTCCTTGAAGCGGTCGACGACCTCCTCGGTGTCCTCGACCTCGTGCTCGAACTCGATCGCCGACTCGGCGATGACCTCCTCGGCCGCGAAGATCGGCGCGCCGGAGCGCACGGCGATCGCCAGCGCGTCGGACGGGCGGGAGTCGATCTCGAGGTCGCGTCCGTTGACGTTCAGCGTGATCGCGGCGAAGAACGTGTTGTCGCGCAGCTCGGTCACGGCCACCTGCGTGCACTTGACCTCGAGCTCGCCGAGCATGTCGCACAGCAGGTCGTGCGTCATCGGGCGCGGCGTGGTCGCGCCCTGCAGCTTCATGAGGATCGCCGCCGCCTCCGGATGCCCGATCCAGATGGGCAGGAACTTGTTGGAGTCGACCGTCTTCAGCAGCACGATCGGCTGCTTTCCGACCATGTCGAACGAGACGCCGTAGATGACCATTTCCTGCACGAGAGATGAGCTCCTCGGTGGTGTCCGGCCAGTATAGGCGCGGTCCGAGCGCGCCCCGGCGCCCAGGGTTCAAAGCGCGTTCGCGCCCGAGAACGACAAAGGCCCCGGACTCCGGGGCCTTTCGAGTGGGCGATCCAGGATTCGAACCTGGGACCTCTTCCTTATCAGAGAAGCGCTCTAACCGACTGAGCTAATCGCCCGCAGTGCGGAGCGGAAGTGTAGCGCGGGGTCAGCCCCCGGCGCGGACACGCTGGGCCAGCGCGAGGGCCTCGTCGAGGGAGCCCAGCGCGAGCTCGACCTTGTATCCGGTGCCGCGCGGCTTGACCTTGACCTCGGTGCCCAGGGCGCCGCCGAGCGCGTCGGCGATCTCCGTCGCGGCCGCGGCCTGATCGGGGTGGATCGCCTTCCCGGAGGCCCGCGACGAGCCGCCGGCGTCGTTGGCCGCGCGGGCCTGCTCCTCGGTGACGCGGACCGACCAGGCGCCGTCGGCCGCCGCGCGCGCCAGGCGCCGGCGGTCGGCGTGGCCCTCGGCCAGCAGCAGCGCCCGGCCGTGGCCCTCGGTCAGCGTGCCGTCCGCCAGCAGCGCGAGCGCGTCGTCGGGCAGGTCGAGGATCCGCAGCAAGTTGGAGATCGCGACGCGGCTGCGCCCGACGCGCTTGCCGACCTCCTCGCGCGTGAGCCCCAGCTCCTCGACGAGGCCCGCCACCGCGCGCGCCTCCTCGACCGGGTTGAGGTCCTCGCGCGCCATGTTCTCGACCAGCGCGACCTCGAGCGTCGTCGCGTCGTCGCGGTCCTGGACGATCGCGGGCACGGCGTCGAGCCCGGCCAGCTGGGCGGCGCGCCACCGGCGCTCGCCGGCGACGATCTCGTACGTCCCGCCCGCGCGCGGGCGCACGAGGACCGGCTGCAGCACGCCGCGCTCGGAGACCGAGTCGGCCAGCGCCTGCAGCGACGCCTCGTCGAACTGGCGGCGCGGCTGGTCCTTGTTGGGCCGGACGAGCGCGATCGGCAGGTCGCGCAGCTCGGTGCGCGCCGCGGTGCCGGTCGACGGATCGCCCTCGGTGCCGGGCTCGGGCTGGGAGACCGAGAGGATCGCCGCCAGCCCGCGCCCCATGCCGCGCTCAGCCACGGGCCGCGACCTCCTTGGCCAGCTCGAAGTAGGCGTCCGAGCCGACGCAGTGCGGGTCGTGGTGGATGACCGGGCGGCCGTAGGACGGCGCCTCGCCGATGCGCACGTTGCGCGGGATGACCGTGTCGAAGACCAGCTCGGGGAAGTGCTCGCGGACCTCGCGCTCGACGTCGCGCGCCAGGCGCGTGCGGCCGTCGTGCATCGTCAGCAGCATCCCGGCGATCGTCAGGCGCGGGTTCAGCTCGCGCTGGATCAGCGCGAGCGTGTCGAGCAGACCCGCCAGGCCCTCCAGCGCGAAGTACTCGGTCTGGACCGGCACGATCACGCGGTCCGCCGCGACCAGCGCGTTGACGGTCAGCGGGCCCAGCGATGGCGGGCAGTCGAGGATGATGAAGGCGAACCGCTCGCGCAGCGGGTCCAGCGCCTCGCGCAGCCGCTGCTCGGAGCCCGCCTGGCGCGGCAGCTCCACGTTCGCGCCCGCGAGGTCCGCCGACGACGGCAGGACGTGGAGCCGCTCGATCGAGGAGGGCTTCAGCGCGGCCTCGGCGGTCGCGTCCCCGGCCAGGACGTCGTAGACGTTCGGGACCGCGTCCTTGGGGAGCCCGAGGCCGACGGTGGCGTTGGCTTGCGGGTCGATGTCGACGAGGAGCGTGTCGTAGCCGGCCTCGGCGATGCACGCCGCGACGTTCACCGCGGTGGTGGTCTTGCCCACCCCGCCCTTCTGGTTCGCGATCGCGTACACGGTGCCCATTCGACGGGTCACGGTAGCGGCGAACGCGGTCGGACGGCAGCCGGTTTCGGCTGTTGCACGCGAACTATCAGCCTCTGATCGAGGCCTGAAGTGGCCGTTTGCGGGCCATTCCCTCTCGGCGAGGGAACTCGTCCGGCGTATCCCGAACCTTCAGGTAGACGTAGAGGTGTCGGGCGTCGGCCCCGTGGATGGACGTCTCCACGGGGATCGGGTCCGAGTCGGCGGGCTCGAGGCCCACGATGTCGGCGGCCGCTACTCCATCAGCCTCGGCGGACGGATCCCTGCGACCCTTCCACGCGACGAACGTCCCACCCTCAACCAGCAGCGGCGCCGCGTACTCGACGATGACGTTCAGCGGCGCGAGCGCCCGGGCCGTGACGACGTCCTGTGTGCCGAGCCCGCCCTGCCACGCCTCCGCGCGCGCGTTGACGACGTCCACGTTGCGCAGCTCCAGAGTCTCCGCGGCGCGCTGGAGGAACTTGCACTTCTTGCCGACGCTCTCGACCAGCGTGACGCGGGTCTCGGGCAGCACCGCGGCCAGCACGAGGCCGGGGAACCCGCCGCCGCTGCCGAGGTCGGCGATGCTGCAGGCCTCGCAGACCGCGGGCACCGCCAGGCCGGCCAGCGAGTCCGCGATGTGGAGGTCGACCCCGCGCTCCGGGTCGCGGACGGTCGTGATCGAGGTCGGCTCGGCCTGGACGAGATCCAACAGCGCCCGCAAGGTGGCGGGCGCTCGCGGCGGCAGCGCGTACAGCTGCGCCAGCTCTTCGAGGCGGAGGTCGACGAAGCTCATGCGGCATGCAATGTAGTGGTCGTTCCACGTGAAACGCGTCAGGGTCGTGCGGCGTTTCATGTGAAACGCTGCGGGACGTGCTCCCTCCGATCGTCGACATCGCCTGGCTGGCCGCCCACCGCGACGACGTGGTGCTCGCCGACGTCCGGTTCTACCTCGACGGCCGCTCGCCGCGCGCGGCCTACGACGCCGGCCATCTGCCCGGCGCGGTCCACGTCGACCTCGAGCGATGGCTCGCCGCGCCCGGGTCCCCCGCCGAGGGCCGCCATCCGCTCCCGTCTCCCGAGACGTTCGCCGAGGGGCTGTCGGCCCGCGGCATCGGCGACGACACGATCGTCGTGGCCTACGACGACGTCGGCGGGGTGATCGCGGCCCGTCTGGTCTGGATGCTCCGCGCGCTGGGCCACGACGCGGCGCTGTTGGACGGCGGCCTGGCCGCCTGGAACGGACCGCTGGAGACGCTGGAGGCACCGGTGGTCCCCGCGCGCTTCACCCCGAAGCCGTGGCCGGCGGATCGGCTGGCCTCCGCCGACGCCGCGGCCGCGCCCGAGAACGTCACGATCGACGCCCGCCAGCGCGACCGCTTCGACGGCGAGCCCGACGGCATCGACCCGCGCGCGGGCCACATCCCCGGCGCGCGGTCCCTGCCCTGCCGCGAGCACCTGGACGCCGACGGCCGTCTGCTGCCGGGCCCCACGCTCCGGGAGCGCCTGGCGGCCGTGGGCATCGACGGCGAGGCGCCAGTCGTCTCCTACTGCGGCTCCGGCGTCACGGCGTGCCACAACCTGCTGGTGATCGAGCACGCCGGGCTCGGCCAGGGTCGGCTCTACCCGGGCTCCTGGTCGCAGTGGGCGCACGACGCGACGCGGGCGGTCGAGACGACGCCCGACCGCTGACGGAGAGCGGTCGGTTCGCACCCCGGGCCCGGGCGCCGCGGAGGGACGGCGCCGTTGGCGCCACGGCGCGGCCTCCTCGCTCCGCTCCGGTGGTGAAGACGGAGACGTCCCCGGCGGAGGTCCCTGCCCCGAACGCCGCGCGTCCGCTGCCATCCCCGGGTCCGGCCGTGGCAGTCGCAGCGGACGCGTTCGCCGCGTTTCATGTGAAACGCCCCGATCTCCCCGACGTCGCCCGCGCGCCGTCCGTTTCATGTGAAACGCCCCCGCAACGAAGAACGCCCGCCGGATCGGCGGGCGTTTCACGTGAAAACCGGGTCTGCGGCGAGCGGAAGCGCTAGCGCCCCATCGGCGACACCACGAGGTGCCGCTCGGGCTCGTCGCCCTCGGAGTGGGTGTCCACGCCGCCGCGCTCGCGCAGGTACTCGTGGACGTGCTTGCGCTCGCTGGCGGTCATCGCGTCCAGCGCCACCGGGCGGCCGAACTTCTCGGCCTCGATCGCGGCCTGGTCGGCCTGCTTCTCCAGCGCCTCGCGCCGGCGGGCGCGATAGCCCTCGGCGTCGACGACGATCCGGCGGCGCTCGGTCTCCGGGTTGGCCAGCAGGATCCGCTGGGCCAGGTGCTGCACGGCGTCGATCGTCTGGCCGTGGCGGCCGATGAAGATCCCCAGCTCCTCGCCGTGGAGCGTGCCGATCAGCGCCTCCTCGTTGGACTCGATCTCGATCGTCGCCTCCAGCCCGAGCCCGTCGCGGACGTGCTCCAGCAGGTCGCGCAGGATCTCCTCCTGCGTCCGCTCCTCCACCGCCATGGCCTACCGCCTCCGTCCGGAACGCTTCTTCTTGCGGGATCGCGGCGGCGGTGGCGGGGCCTTGGTGACCCGCGACTCGTCCTGCCCGCCGTTGCCCGACGCCGATCCGTTGGTGGCACCGCCACCGCCCTGCGCGGCGCCCTGCAGGCGCGCGAGGAAGCCGCCCCCGCCGGCGCCCTGGGCCGCCGGTGTGGCCGTGGCGGTTCCGCCCTTCTTCCCACCGCCGCCGGTCGCCTCCGGCAACGGCGGCGGCTCCGGGGCGTTGCGACCGATCACGCGGCGCAGGAACTGCTGCTGGCCGATCGTCCAGATGTTCGTCGTGATCCAGTACAGGATCAGGCCGGCCGGGAAGCGGAAGACGAACGCCACGAAGAAGAACGGCAGCAGCAGCATGATCGTCTTCTGGTTCTTGTCGGCGGTCGCCGTCATCATCAGCAGCGACGAGACCAGCTGCGATCCCACGTACAGCACGATCAGGATCACGAGCACGGAGCCCGTGGCCTTGTCGGTGATGTCGTGGATGAACCAGAACTCCGAGTCCGGCGAGTGACCGCAGGGCTTGGGGTTGGCCACCGACTCCGGGTTGATGGCCGGGCAGATGTCGTGGCGCAGGTCCTTGCGCAACATGTAGAACAAGGACAGGAACACCGGCAGCTGGGCCACCAGCGGCAGGCACGAGGCAAACGGGTTGACCTTGTGCTCCTGGTAGAACTTCATCGTCTCCTGCTGGAGACGCTGCTTGTCGTCCTTGTACTTCTCCTGCAGGACCTTCAGATGCGGCGCGATGCGCTGCAGCGCCTGCATCGACCGGAACTGCTTGACCGCCAGCGGCAGCAGCAGCGCGCGGACGACGATCGTCAGCAGGATGATCGACAGGCCCCAGCTCGCGCCGACCGTGTCATGAAAGAACTTCAGGACGGTCTCGAAGACGTCGACGAGGGGCTGCAGGATGTTCGCGGTGATGGGGACCATGGCTCAGGCTGAGGGGGATTCGGACCCGCCCGCCCCGTGAGACGAGGGGCGCGGGGCGAAGAGGCGCTGATCCTCGACGGGGTCGAAACCGCCGTGACTCCAGGGGTTGCAGCGCAGCAACCGCCACCCGGCCAGGACCAGGCCCCGGAGTATGCCGTAGCGCGAGATCGCCTGCGCGGCGTAGGCCGAGCACGTCGGCTCGTACTTGCAGCGGCGAGGCAGCAGCGGCGAGATCAGCTTCTGGTAGGCCACGATCGGTGCGACCGCGGCGCGGCGCGCCAACCGACTGGCGGAGGTCACGGCGCCGGCGCGGTGGGCTTGTCGCCCACCGAGCGGCCGATCAGCTCGCCCAGGGCGGCGCGAACGCCGTCCAGGCCCTCGCGCTCGGCGAGGTCGCGCGCCTCGGGACGGGCGACGACGACGGCGTCGGTGTCGGGCGGCAGGCGCTGCCCTTCGACGGCGAACGCCTCGCGCAGCAGCCGCTTGACGCGGTTGCGCTCCACGGCGCCGCCGACCTTGCGGGACACCGAGAGGCCCAAGCGCGGCCCGGCGGTCAGCTCCTGGGTCCCGGAAGCGGCAACCGGCACGCCACTCGGCGCGCTGCCCCGCGGGAAGACGTAGAGGACCAGGTGCCGGTTCCCGATGGACCGGCCCTGGCGGTAGACGCGCTCGAACTCGGCACTGCGCGACAGCCGGCCCTTCTTGGGCCGTTTGGTGCTGCCGCCGGCGCGGGCGGGCGCGTCCACGATCAGACGGTGAGCCGCTTGCGACCCTTGTCGCGGCGGCGCTTCAGCGTGAGGCGGCCGGCACGGCTCGCCATGCGGTTGCGGAAGCCGTGCGCGCGGGCGCGCTTGCGTCGCTTGGGCTGGTAGGTGCGCTTCATGAAGATCGATGCTCCGAGTAGGGGCGTGCAAGGTCGCGACGCGACCGGCGGATGATTGTATCGAGCCCCGCGCCGTGCCGCTGTCCACACCGTCCACCACGACTGCTAACACGCATGCACAGGCGCGATCGCGTGGAATTGAACGGCATTTGCGGGCTCCTGCCACGGCGGTTCTCCACAGGCCCCGACGCCCGGAATCCACCTGCTACGTTTCCTCCCCCGCCGCCGCGGCGCCACCCGCCGCCGACGGCTCCTCGCCCACTTTCGCAACGTCGCTCCCAAGGAGCCGATCACCGCTGCCGTGACGCCGGACCCGCCGCACCCCACCTGGACCCGCCTGCAGGCGGAGCTGCGCCAACGGGTTCCGGAGTCGACCTTCGACGTCTGGCTGGCTCCGCTGCGCTGCGGCGGGGTCGACGGCGCGTCGGTCGTGGTCCTCGCGCCGTCGGAGGTCCACAACTGGGTGGAGCAGCGGTTCGCCTCGGTGCTGCGGGACGCCGCGCGCGCGGTGCTCGGCCCGAGCGCGACGGTCGCGCTGCGCGCGGCGGGCGACCAGACCGCCGCCGGCGATGGCGCCCACCCGGGCCCGGGCGCGACCCGCGGCGCCGCGCCCGCCGTCCCCGCCGACGACCCCCGCGCCGCACTCTTCGCCGACACCGAGGCCTCGCCGCTGAACCCGAAGTTCACCTTCGAGCAGTTCGTCATCGGCGACGCCAACCGCTTCGCCCACGCCGCCGCGCTGGCCGTCGCCGAGAACCCGGGCAACGCCTACAACCCGCTGTTCGTCGTCGGCCCGCCCGGCGTCGGCAAGACCCACCTGCTGCACTCGATCGGCAACTACGTCCGCGCCTACGGCGGCGGCCTCACCGTCCGCTACACGACGGTCGAGCGCTTCACCAACGAGTTCCTGGAGGCCTTGAAGACGCGCGACGTCGACGCCTTCAAGCACCGCTACCGCCGCAACGACGTCCTGCTCATCGACGACGTGCAGTTCCTCGAGTCCAAGGTCAAGACCGAGGAGGAGTTCTTCCACACCTTCAACGCGCTGCACGAGACCGGCAGCCAGCTCGTGCTGACCTCCGACCGCCCGCCGCGCGACATCGAGAAGCTCGACGAGCGCCTGCGCCAGCGGTTCGGCAGCGGCCTGGTCGTCGACATCCGCCAACCCGACCCGGCGACGCGCGTGACCGTCCTGCGCAAGCGGGCGCACCACGACGGGATCGACGTCGGCGACGACGGCGTCCTGGAGCTGATCGCCGAGCGCGTCACCGACAACGTCCGCGGCCTCGAGGCGGCGCTGATCCGCGTCGTGGCCTACGCGTCGCTGACCGGCCGCGCGATCGACCGCGCGCTGGCCGACGACGTCCTGACCCAGCTCTACGGGCGCGCGGCCGCCCGGGCCGCCGCCGGGCCGCCGACCGTGGAGCGCATCCAGGAGCTGGTCGCCGAGACCTTCGACGTCACCCGCGAGGAGCTGCTGGGCGCGGGCCGCACGGCGCGCGTCGCCTGGCCGCGGCAGGTCGCGATGTACCTCGCGCGCGAGCACACGCACGAGACGCTGCCGGCGATCGGGCGGCATTTCGGCGGTCGCGACCACTCGACCGTCCTCCACGCGTGCAAACGTGCCGCGGACCGGATCGGCACCGACCCCGACGCCTTCGACGCGGTGGCCTCGATCACCGCGCGGTTGACCGAGCCTGCGGTTTGACCGGCGGTGTTGACAGACTCCGTCGGCTGCTGTGCGCGAAAACCCCGCAACATCCGGTCGTCTCGGCGGCTGTCCACAAGTCAACAGCCCCTATGACTCCTGATTCTCTTCTCTTGAGGTCTTCATCGTGAAGCTTTCAGCCGCGAGCGCCGACTTGCTCGCCCAGTTGCAGTCCGTCTCCCGCGTCGCCTCGACGCGCTCCGCCGTCCAGGCGTTGTCCGGCGTGCAGCTCGCCGTGACGTCCGCCGGCGTCGAGCTGCGCGCGACCGACATGGAGATCGCCCTCCGCGTCCCGCTGACCGCCGAGGTCGAGCGCGAGGGCACGGTCGTCCTGCCCGCGCGCCTGCTGCTGGATGTCGCGCGCTCGCTGCCCAAGAACGCCGACCGCGTCTCGCTCGAGCTGCGCGCCGAGCAGCAGGACGTCGAGGTCGTGGCGGGCAGCGCGAAGTTCCACCTGCGCACGCTGCGCGCCGAGGACTTCCCGCCGCTGCCCGAGACCGGCGGCGACACCGTCGTCGACGTCCCCGCGCACGCGTTCGTGGAGACGATCGAGATGGTGTCCAAGTCGGCGTCGCGCGACGAGACGCGGCCGATCCTGACCGGCATCCTCGTCAGCGCCTCCGGCTCGGAGCTGCGGATGGTCGCCACCGACTCCTACCGCCTCAGCGTCAAGGAGACCGCGCTGGAGGTCCCGCTGGACCCTGGCTTCGAGGCCAACGTCCCGGCCCGCGCGCTGGACGAGCTGCGGTCGGTCGTCGCCAACACCGGCGCCGACGTCATCCGCATCGGCGTGCGCTCCAACCAGGTCGTCTTCGAGGTCGGCGGCGCGGTGCTGTCGTCGCGGCTGATCGACGGCCAGTTCCCCAACTACCGCCAGCTGATCCCGGACGGCTACGAGCACCAGCTGCGGATCAGCGGCGAGGAGCTGGGCGACGTCGTCAAGCGCATCTCGCTGATGGCCCAGAAGAACGCGCCGCTGCGGCTGGCGTTCACCGACGGCGAGCTGACGGTGTCCGCGCAGACGCCGGACGTCGGCGAGGCCTCCGAGCCGCTGCCGGTGCCGTTCGCCGGCGAGGCGTTCGAGATCGGGTTCAACCCGGAGTTCCTGCGCGACGGCCTCGACTCGGTCGGCTCCGACGACCTGATCCTGAAGCTCATCTCGCCGCTGCGGCCGGGGCTGATCGAGGGCGCGGACGAGTCCGGGTTCCTGTACCTGATCATGCCGATCCGGCTGAACGTCTGAGGTAGTTGTGGTCCAGGTCCGGCGGCTGCGCGTGCGGGACTTCCGCACCTACGCCGCGGCCGACGTGCCGGTCGGCGCGGGCCTGACGGTCTTGCACGGTCCCAACGGGGCCGGCAAGACCAACGTGTTGGAGGCCTTGTACTTCGGATGCACGGCGCGGTCGTGCCGGACGGCCAACGAGCGCGAGGTCGTGCGGTTCGACGCCCCGGCCGCGCGGGTCGAGGTCGACACGACCGACGGCGAGGGCGACCGGCACACGCTCGCGGTGGGCTTCGCGCCGGGCGAGCCGAAGCGGATCCGCGTGGACGGCGCGCCGGTCGAGCGGCTCACCGACTCGCCCGCGCGGCCGTTGGTGAGCGTCTTCCTCCCGGACCGGCTGGAGCTGGTCAAGGGCGCGCCGACCGGCAGGCGGGCGCACCTCGACCAGCTCGTCGCCGCGCTGTGGCCGTCGCGGGCGGCCAACCGGGCGCAGTACTCGCGGGCGATCGCCCAGCGCAACGCGCTGCTGTCGCGGGTGCGCTCCGGGCGCGCGAGCCCGGCCTCGCTCGACGCCTGGGACCTGGAGCTGGCGCGCTGGGGCATCGCGCTGCGCGACGACCGCGCGGCCGCGGTGGAGCGGGTCGGCGCGATGTTCCCGGCGATCGCGGGCGAGTTGGGGCTGAACGGGGCCGCCGAGCTGCGCTACCGGCCGCGCTCGCGCGCGGAGACGGCGGGCGAGCTGGCCGCCGAGCTGGCCGAGCGCCGCGCCGGCGATCTGGACCGCGGCTTCACCCAGCACGGCCCGCACCGCGACGACCTGCTGTTCCAGCGCGACGGGCGCGACCTGAAGGCCTTCGGCTCCCAGGGGGAGCAGCGCCTCGCGTTGTTGTCGCTGTTGCTGGCCGAGCGCGCGGTGTTGGCCCAGGAGCGCGGCGCCGCCCCGCTGATGCTGCTCGACGACGTGATGTCCGAGCTGGACGCCGACCGCCGCGCGCTCCTGATCGCCCGCCTGGACGATGGTGGCCAGGCGGTGCTCACGACGACCGACCTCGCGCACGTGCCGGGCGGCGAGGCCGCCGGCGTGGTGCGGCTGGCGGTGACGCCGGGCGTGGTCTCGGTGGAGGATGCGGCCGGGTCGTCGCCTCCGGCCGAGGCCTCCAGCGCGTCTCCCCCGGCGCCGACCGATCCCACCATGCTCTCGGCCGCCGAGGCCGCCTGATGCGCCGCCGCGCGCCGCGTCCGCTGTCGGCCGCGCTGGCCGGGCTGACCGATCAGCTGGCGCCGCGCACGACGCTCGGCGACGTGCAGCGGATCTGGCCGTCGATCGTCGGTCCGGTGGTCGCCAAGGAGGCCACGCCGACCACGGAGCGCGGTGGATCACTGACGATCGCGTGCCGGTCTTCGGTGTGGGCGCAGGAGCTGGATCTGATGGCGCCCGAGCTGGTCGAGCGCCTCAACGCGCAGCTCGGCGAAGGGCGCATAACCGCGCTCCGGTGCGTCGCCTCGCCGCCACGCTCGTGGGCGGCGTCCGACGCGCCGTAGTTTTGTGCGTATTTGCAGGAGTTTTATGACGCCCTGAACGGCGGTTCCACAGGGTGCTTGTGCTATCCTGTGGATAACTTCAAGTGCGCCCCGGACGGGCTCGACCGAGCCTGAGCAGCGGGGCGTTCCTGCGTCAGGAACGCAGTCTTCAATGGCGAACGAGAACGGCAGCGACAACCGCCAGGGCTCGGCCGCCTACGGAGCCCAGGACATCACCGTCCTCGAGGGCCTCGAGGCGGTCCGCAAGCGTCCCGGCATGTACATCGGGTCGACGGGCATCCGCGGACTCCACCACCTCGTCTACGAGGTCGTGGACAACTCCGTGGACGAGGCCCTGGCGGGCTTCGGCGGGCGGGTCGACGTCACGATCCACCCCGACAACTCCGTGACGGTCCGCGACGAGGGCCGCGGCATCCCCGTCGGCATCGTCGAGAAGGAGGGTCGCCCGGCCGTCGAGGTCGTGCTGACCGTCCTGCACGCGGGCGGCAAGTTCGGCGACGGCGGCGGCTATAAGGTGTCCGGCGGCCTGCACGGCGTCGGCGTCTCGGTCGTCAACGCGCTGTCGGAGACCGTCAAGGTCGAGGTCCGCGTCGACGGCTACCACTGGGTCCAGGAGTACGACCGCGGCAAGCCGCGCTACGACCTCAAGAAGGCCGAGCCGATGGCCAAGGGCGAGCCGACGGGTACGACGATCACCTATCTGCCCGACCACGACGTCTTCGAGACGCTGGACCACGAGTTCAGCGTCCTCGAGCAGCGCCTGCGCGAGACCGCCTACCTCACGCGCGGCCTGCGCATCACGCTCACCGACGAGCGCGCCGGCGGCAAGAAGGTGGAGTTCCACTTCGAGGGCGGCATCGAGGACTTCGTCTCGTACATGAACGAGAACAAGGAGCCGCTCGGCAAGAAGGTGATCTTCTTCGAGGGCGAGTCCGACGAGGGCTACGTCGAGATCGCCATGCAGTGGAACGGCTCCTACCAGGAGTCGGTGTTCTCCTTCGCCAACAACATCAACACGCACGAGGGCGGCTCGCACCTGTCGGGCTTCCGCTCGGCGCTCACGCGCACGTTGAACAAGTACGCGCGTGAGAAGGGCATCCTCAAGGAGAAGGACGACAACCTGAGCGGCGAGGACGTCCGCGAGGGGCTCACCGCCGTCATCTCCGCCAAGCTCTCCGACCCGCAGTTCGAGGGCCAGACGAAGACCAAGCTCGGCAACCCGGGCATGGAGGGCTTCGTCGCCTCGGTGGTCAACTCCAAGCTGGCGGAGTTCCTGGAGGAGAACCCCTCCGAGGGCAACGCGATCATCCGCAAGGCCGTCCAGGCCGCGCAGGCGCGCAGCGCCGCCCGGAAGGCGCGCGACCTCACGCGCCGCAAGAGCGCGCTGGAGAACTCGCCGCTGCCGGGCAAGCTCGCCGACTGCTCGGTCAAGGACCCGTCCTTGACCGAGATCTTCGTGGTCGAGGGCGACTCCGCGGGCGGCTCGGCCAAGCAGGGTCGCGACCGCAACACGCAGGCCGTCCTGCCGCTGCGCGGCAAGATCCTCAACGTGGAGAAGGCGCGGATCGACCGCGTCCTCAAGAACAACGAGATCCAGGCGCTGATCACCGCGCTGGGCACCGGCATCCGCGACGAGTTCGACATCGAGAAGGCGCGCTACCACAAGGTCGTGCTGATGACGGACGCCGACGTCGACGGCGCGCACATCCGCACGCTCGTGCTGACGCTGCTGTTCCGCGAGATGCCCGAGCTGATCGAGGCCGGCTACATCTACATCGCCAAGCCGCCGCTGTACAAGCTCAAGCAGGGTCGCAACGAGCGCTACATCGAGAAGGAGTCCGAGCTGGAGGAGGTCCTCCTCTCCGACAAGCTCGAGAAGATCCGCGTGCACGACCGCACCGGGCAGGAGTTCAAGCTCACCGAGGCGCGCTGGCAGCGCTACACGCGCCTGCTGAAGCAGTTCGAGGGCTGGTCGTCGGCGCTGCGCGCCGAGCACGGCCACGAGGCCGTCCGGTTCCTCGGCGAGGCGGGCTTGCTGGACGACCAGGCGGCGGACCTCGCCGCGGTGGTCGCGTCGCTGGAGAAGAAGGACGAGTCGCGCCCGCACGAGACGCACGTGGTCGAGCAGGGCGAGGACGTCCTGGTCATCAAGGCGGTCGAGCGCAAGACGGGCCTGGCGCAGACCCACCGCCTCGCGCGCTCGCTGTTCGACTCCAACGACTACAAGCAGTTCATCAAGGTCAACGCGCAGCTCGTCGAGCTGGCCGGCGCGCCGCCGTTCAGCGTCGCGCTCGCCGACAAGGCCGAGGAGGCCTACTCGTTCGAGGCGCTGCGCACCTCGGTCCTCGAGGTCTCGCGCCGTGGCATCAACGTCCAGCGCTTCAAGGGCCTGGGCGAGATGAACGCCGACCAGCTGCGTGAGACGACGATGGACCCGGCCACGCGGACGCTGCAGCAGGTCTCCGTAGAGGACGCCGCCGAGGCCGACCGCCTGTTCACCATGTTGATGGGCGACGTCGTCGAGCCGCGGCGTGAGTTCATCGAGCAGAACGCGCGCGCCGTCGTGAACCTCGACGTCTGATGGCGCCCACCCCGAAGCAGAACACCACCGAAGGAGTTGAGGCCTGATGGCGACCGACGTCATCGGCGGCGGCAACATCGAGCCGCGCGCCCTCGAAGACGAGATGCGGACGGCGTACCTGGACTACGCCATGTCCGTCATCGTCGGGCGCGCGCTGCCTGACGTCCGCGACGGCCTGAAGCCCGTCCACCGCCGCGTGTTGTTCTCCATGAACGAGAACGGCCTCGGCCCGACGCGCCCGTACGTCAAGTGCGCGCGCATCGTCGGCGACGTCATGGGCCTTTACCACCCCCACGGCGACTCGGCGATCTACGACACGCTCGTCCGCCTGGCGCAGGACTTCTCGATGCGCCACCCGCTGGTGGACGGCCAGGGCAACTTCGGCTCGGTCGACGACGACCCGGCTGCGGCCATGCGGTACACGGAGGCGCGGATGACGCGCCTCGCCATGGAGATGCTGCGCGACATCGACATGGACACGGTGGACTTCGTCCCCAACTACGACGGCTCCAAGCAGGAACCGGTCGTCCTCCCGTCGCGCTTCCCGAACCTGCTGGTCAACGGTGGCACGGGCATCGCGGTCGGCATGGCCACCAACATCCCGCCGCACAACCTCAAGGAGGTGATCGACGCGACGGTCGCCTTCATCGACGACCCGCAGATCGACCTCGACGGGTTGATGAAGCACATGAAGGGCCCGGACTTCCCGACGGGCGGGATCATCATGGGCACCGCGGGCATCCGCGACGCCTACGAGACCGGCCGCGGCCGCGTGCGCGTGCGCGCCAAGGCGCACATCGAGGAGATCCACCAGGGCAAGGAGGCGATCATCGTCACCGAGCTGCCCTACGCGGTGAAGAAGGGCGGCGACACCGGCCTCATCACCAAGATCGCCGAGCTGGTGCGCGAGAAGAAGATCCCCGAGATCTCCGACCTGCGCGACGAGACCGATCGGCGCGGCATGCGCCTGGTGATCGAGCTCAAGCGCGCGGTCAACCCCAAGGTGGTGCTGAACAAGCTCTACAAGCACACGCCGATGCAGTCGACGTTCGGGGTCAACATGGTGGCCCTGGTCGACGGTGTGCCGCGCACGCTCGCGCTGCGCGAGGTGCTGGGCGCCTACATCGCCCACCAGCGCGAGGTCGTGGTCCGCCGCGCGAAGTACGAGCTGGCGCAGAAGGAAGCCCGCGCGCACGTGTTGGAGGGCTTGCTGATCGCCCTCGACAACCTGGACGCGGTCATCGAGGTCATCCGCCGGTCGGCCAACCGCGAGGCCGCCCGCGAGGAGCTGGTCGCGCAGTTCAAGCTGTCGCAGATCCAGGCGTCGGCGATCCTCGACCTGCGCCTGTCGCAGCTGACCGCGCTCGAGAGCGACGCGATCAAGCAGGAGCACGCCGACGTCATGGAGCGCATCAGCGAGCTGCGCACGCTGCTCGGCGACGAGGCCAACGTCCTGGCGCTGATCAAGGAGGAGATGCTGGACATCTCCGAGCGCTTCCAGGACGAGCGCCGCACGACGATCGCGCCGTCGGAGGACGAGCTCGACATCGAGGACCTGATCGCCGACCAGCAGATGGTCATCACGATCACGAAGTCCGGCTACATCAAGCGCGTGCCGTTGGCGACCTACCGCCAGCAGCGTCGCGGCGGCGTCGGGATCAACGCCATGGACATGAAGGACGGTGACTACATCGAGCACCTCTTCGTCTCCTCGACGCACGACTTCCTGTTGTTCTTCACCAACCGTGGCAAGGTCTACCGGTCCAAGGTGTACGAGCTGCCGGAGGGCCAGCGGACGGCGAAGGGCCGCGCGCTGATCAACATCCTTCCGCTGCGCGAGAACGAGCGCGTGCAGTCGGTGCTCTCGACGCGCGACTTCTCCGAGTCGCCGTTCCTGGCCTTCGCGACGCGCAAGGGCGTCGTGAAGAAGACCAAGTTCCAGGCCTACAACACGCCGATCAAGGCCGACGGCATCATCGCCATCAAGATCCGCGACGACGACGAGCTGATCGCCGTGCGCCGCGTCGACGAGGGCGACGAGATCATGATGGTGTCCAAGGCGGGCCTGGCGGTCCGCTTCGAGGAGGCCGAGGCCCGCGACATGGGCCGCGACACCGGCGGCGTGCGCGGGATGAACGTGGGCGACGACGGCGAGGTCATCGCCATGGACGTCGCGCGCGACGACATGGAGCTGCTGGTCGTGACCGAGGCCGGCTACGGCAAGCGGACGAAGATCGACCAGTACCGCAAGACGTCGCGCGGAGCCAAGGGCGTGCTGACGATCAAGCTGACCGAGGCCAAGGGCGGCCTCGCCGGCGCGCTGGTCGTCCGGCCGCACCAGGAGCTGGTGTTCATCTCGCAGAACGGGCTGATCCAGCGCACGGGCGTCAAGGGCATCTCGCAGCAGGGCCGGTCGGCCACCGGCGTGCGGGTCATGAACCCGCGCGACGGCGACCAGGTGTCGGCGGTCGCGCTGATCGTCGAGTCCGAGGACGAGGAGGGCACGCCGACGCTCGACGTCGAGGGCGCCGAGGTCTCCGCGGAGGCCCAGCCCGGCGACGAGGTCGCCGCGGAGCTGACCGAGGAGGCGCTGGCCGAGGCGGAGGAGCCCGGGTCCGAGGAGGGCTCGGGCGAGTAGCTCCGAGCCGCGCGGCCGGTGCCGCGTGCTCCCTTTCAGCAGGTTTCGCGGGCCCGGCTCCCATGCCGGGCCCGCGGCGTCTCGGGGCCCGGGTGGCGGCGACGTCGTCAGCGTCGCGACGCCCCCTGCCGACAGGCATTCGAGGTCGTCGTAGACGGGTGCTACATTGCGCCGTACCAGAGAAAGGAGGTGGTCCGAATATCTAGTTCTAGTACTTGCGGGACCCTGGAGGTGGCCGGCCGCTAGATCGGTCGGGCTGGAGTAACGATCCAGCGAATCCACGCCGGGCCACCCCCTCGCGCCGATGCCGGAAGTCGTCCCTCCGGCCGCTCAGATCGTCGGTGTGAGGGCAAGTCCAGTCCAGTGGTTGCACGGAGGGCGTCGCGAAAGCGGCGTCCTTCGTCGTTTAAGGGGGCTCGGGCCGGTGCGGTGGGTTGGGGTTCGGTGCGGCGGGCGGGCGGGCGGGCGGGCGGGCGGGTTCGGGTGCGGGCCGGGAGTGGTGGGTCGGCGAGGCTGATGACACCGTCTTCCCCGGCGCCCGCTCGCGCTTGCGTGGCGGTGGCGCGGGTGGGGTGGGTTGGTATCGCTGGCGCGGGGGCGCGGGCGTTGGTGGCATCGGAGTCGCGCTTTGTCGCGGGCGCCGGAGGAAGAGGTGTCACATCCTCGCTTCGCCGGCAGAAGGCGCAGGGACGGTGGCGCGTCGGCCGTCGTGTGTCGTGCCTCGTGCCTCGTGCCTCGTGCCTCGTGCCTCGTGCCTCGTGCGTGGAGCGTGGAGCGCCGGGCGTCGTCCGTCGGGCGTCATGCGTCGAGCGTCGAGCGTCCGTTCTCCGCGGCGTGTTCCGAGCGGTGGCGGCGGCGCCGCGGGGTGGCTAGGCGGCTTCGGGCAGCCACTGTCGCCAGGCTGCCGGGATGGTTGGCGTGGCGACGTGGATGAAGACGTGGGGCTGGGGCATCGAGGGTGTCCGACGTGGGTGCATGTTCGCCTTGTCGGGCAGGTGGTCGGCCTTGCGGCGGTTGCAGGGGGCGCAGGAGGCGACGATGTTGTCCCAGGTCGACTCGCCGCCCTTGGAGCGTGGGATGACGTGGTCGACGGTGAGGTTGGACCGGGACCCGCAGTACTGACAGGTCCAGTTGTCCCGGGCGAAGACCGCGCGGCGGGTGATCTTGCGGCGGTGAGTGTCGCGCGGGACCACGATGTAGGTCATCAGCCGGATCACGACCGGTCGCGACATCGTGGCGCGCTCGGAGCGCAGCTCCCACGTCGCGTGGTCGACGACCTCGGCCTTGGACTTCAACAGCAGGACGACAGCGCGTCGGACCGTGCAGACGTTGATCGGCTCGTAGGACGCGTTGAGCACGAGCACCCGACCACCGTCACGTCCACGTCGCCGGTGCTCGTCGGGCGACGTGGACCGCGTCATGTGTGGTGGTACGAGCTGGGAGGTCGTCATAAGCCGGGGCTCCGTGGCGGAACGGTAGCACCCGAACAGACGGAATCAGCCTGGTTCGAACCCAGCTGGCCCAGCCGAAGGGAACGAGCCGAGCACGCGGACCACCTCGCAATGGGCGTGCAGGCGCTCGATCGCCTCGGCGACGTTCGCGTCCGCGACGCTGCCCTCGAGGTCGGTGAGGAACAGGTAGTGCCCCAACTGCCGCTTGAGCGGGCGCGACTCGATCCGGTTCAGGTTGATCCCGCGGCCGGCGAACTCGTCGAGACACCGCACCAGCCAGCCCGGCGACGCGTCGCCCGCGCCGTGGAAGACGATCGACGTCTTCGCCGGGCGATCCGGGCGCGGCGCGAACGGCGCGGTGCCGCGCGCGGCGACCCAGACGAAGCGCGTCTGGTTGCCGTGCTCGTCCTCGATCCCCGCGGCGAGCACGTCGCACTCATACAGCTCGGCGGCGGTCGTCGTGCCGATTGCGGCGAGGCGCTCGTTCGACGTCGCGGCGGTCCGGACGGCCTCGGCCGTCGAGGTCGCGGCGATGATCCGCCGGCCGGGCAGGTGCTCGGCGATGAAGCGCCGGCACTGCGCCAGCGCCTGCGGATGCGAGGTGACGGCGACGACGTCGTCGAGCGTGAGCGAGCGCCGCACGGCCAGTGCGTGGGAGACCGGCAGCACCTCCTCCCCCACGATCTCGGCGTCCTCGACCTCCAGCGCCAGAGCGTCGAGCGTCGCGTTGACGCCGCCCTCGATCGAGTTCTCGATCGGCACCATCGCCGCGGCCACCTCGCCGCGCGCCGCCGCCAGGATCGTCTCGCGCTCGGTCGCGTACGGGACCGCCTCGCCGAACGCGTGGCCGGAGGCCAGCAGCGCCGCGTGCGTGAACGTCCCCGCCGGGCCGAAGTAGCCGAGCCGGACGTCGCTCATGGGAGCCTCGGCGGCTCGGGCGGCGGCTCGCCCGCGAGCGCGACGCGGACCGCCTCGATCTCCTCGGGCGACAGCGGGTACTCAGGTTCCCCGCGCACGACGTGCTTGACGTACAGCCGCGCCTGGTCGCGGTGGTGGATCGACGACAGCACCAGCCCGGACTGCTCGGCGTCCAGCAGCGCGATCGCCACCGACTGCTGGCCGGACATCTCGTTGTAGGCGTCGAACCGGACCAGCCCGCGGAACGCGATCGCCTGGTCGAGCCGGTCCTCGGCGGTGCCGACGCGGCCGTCCAGCCGCCCGGCCACCTCGCCGACGTAGGCGTGCAGCGACCGGAACTCCTGCTCGATGCGCGCGGCGTGCTCGACGAGGTCCTCGGGGTTGGCGCCGCCGAGGAGCACGCGCTGGTCGGCGCGCAGCCGGCGCAGCCGGACGAACGCGACGGACGCCACCGCCAACGCGGCCAGCGCGACGGCGCAGCCGGCGACGGCGACGATCCCCGCGGTCGAGCTATCCACGGCCCCGACGCTACTGAACGCGCCGGTCAGGCCTCGCGGCGGCGGACGCGCGGGGCCTAGTTGAACAGGATCGTGTAGCTCGACCCGTTGTTGTCGGTCTTCTGCTCGCCGCGCACCGGGGCGATGCGGACGGTCATCGTCGACGACGTGCCCTTCGGCGGCACCGACGACAGCTGGATCGGGACCGTGCCCTGCGTCCCGGCCTTGGTCTGGTTGATCGTCTTGGTCGACTCGATCGTCTTGCTGCCCGACGAGGTGACCTTGACCGTGACCTTGACGTTGCTCTCGTCGTTCTCGCCCTGGTTGGCGTAGGTCACGTTGACGGTCAGCGGCGCCTTGGCCTCGACCCGGTTGACCCCGCTCGGCTGCAGCGTCACGCCGCCGGCGGCGGTGCTCACCAGCCCGTGGCCGTGCGTGCCCGGCTTGATGTCGCCGGTCGAGTTGGGCGACGACGTGTCGGCGTTGGGGTTGAGCTTGTCGCCGACCTGGTTGGGATCCAGCCAGCCGATCGACGGCAGGAACTTGGAGGCCACGACGGTCTGGTCGCCGAGGCCGTTGTCGTCCAGCGCCTGGCGGAGCAGCGGCCGCACGCGCTGGGAGTAGACGACGTCGGAGGCCAAAAACGACTGCATCTCCCCGGCGACGCGCTGGATCGCGGTGGTCGCCGTCGGCGAGGTGCTCAGCGCCTTGGCGAGCTGGTTGCCGATCGCGGTGACGCCCGACTGGCGCAGGTTCATCACCAGCTCGAGGTTGGTCTGCGCCGACGAGACGTCGCTGGGCGCGCTCAGGCCCCGCGCGCGCTTGGCGTCGTCCTCGGCCACGACCCGCACCTGGTTGACCGCGGCGGACACGTCCTGCGTCGAGCCGCCCTTCTCCAGGATGTCGAAGAGCTGGCGCGAGACGTTGCGATCGGAGTCCTGCACGATCGACGTGACGTCGCGGTTGTAGTCCTTCAGCGCGTTCTTGTGCCGCGTGCCCGCGCAGCCGCGCGCGAGCAGGATGATGAAGATGATGATGATCGCCAGGCCCGCGAAGAGCACGAACTGACGCCGCCGCGCGACGTCGGCCGGGGGCGCGCCCGCCGTGGCGGCGGTCGAGGCGCGACGCGGGCGCGCTGGGCGGGTGACTCGGGTGGGCTCGTCGGGCTCGTCGTCGAAAAAGGACACGCCACGCTCCGGGCGGGGGCGGATGGGCCAGTATTACGTGCGCCCCGGGCAGTACACCGGGACATAACTTCGCTGCAACTTCGCCGTCGCACGCAGGGCACCTTCTTCCCGCGCGGAAGATGCAACGCGGTGGAGACCGCCGAGCATCCCACGACGACGTCCACGCGAGGCGGCGGCGGCAGCGACGTCGTCGTCCTCGACCGCTATCGCCTGGTCCGCCGGCTGGGCAGCGGCGGCTTCGGTGCGGTGTGGCTGGCGCATGACCTGAAACTGGACCGGACCGTGGCGGTCAAGCGGATCCCGGTGCCGGACGCCGACGCGGCGAAGCGGGCGCAACGGGAGGGCGTCGCCGCCGCGCGCCTGCAGCACGCGGCGATCGTCGCGCTGCACGAGGCGGGGGCCGACGAGGACCACGTCTACCTGGTGTCCGAGTACGTACGGGGCGACACCTACGCGCGGCTGCTGGAGATCGGCGCGCTCAGCGACCGCGACGTGGTCGAGATCGGCGTCGCGCTGTGCGACGCGCTCACCCACGCCCACAAGCGCGGGATCATCCACCGCGACGTCAAGCCGCTGAACGTCCTGGTCCCCGACGGCGGCGACGGCCCGCCCGCGAAGCTGACGGACTTCGGGGTGGCGCGGATCGCCGGCGACGACGCGCTCACGCGCACGGGCGACGTCGTCGGCACGCTGGCCTACATGGCGCCCGAGCAGGCCGAGGGGCGGGAGGTCGGCGAGGAGGCCGACCTGTACGCGCTCGGGCTCTGCGTCTACGAGGGCCTCAGCGGCGTCAACCCGGTCCGGGCGCGGGGCGCCGCCTCGACCGCGCGGCGCGTCGGACAGCGGCTGCCACCGCTGGGCCGCCTGCGGCGCGACCTGCCGCTGGACCTCTGCGAGGCGATCGACGTCGCGGTCTGGCCGCACGCGCAGGAACGCGGGACGATCGCCGAGCTGCGGGCGTCGCTGGCGGCCGCGCTGGCCGGCGAGGAGGTCGACGACGAGCCGGGCACGATCGCCGGCGGGCCGCTGGAGCCGCTCGCGCCGGTCGCCCCGCCGCGGCGCCACGGGCTGCCGGCACGGGCGGCGGCCGCGGCCGCCGCCGCGGCGCTCGCGGGCGCCGCGCTGCGTTGGGGGGCCGACGCGCCGCCGGTCGCGCCGCTCAGCGCGGCGCTCGGCGTGGCGATCGCGACGCTGCTGCTGCCGCGCCTGGCGTGGATCGCGACCTGCGCGGCCGTGATCGGCTGGCTGGCCGGCGAGAGCGCCGACCGCGCCTGGCTGCTGGCCGCCGCGGCGCTGCCGGTCCCGCCGCTGCTGCGCCGCGCGACGCCGGTCACCTGGTCGCTGCCCGCGGCGGCGCCCGCGCTGGGCCTGGTCACGCTCGCGGGCGGCTTCCCGGCGCTCGCGGCGCGGGCGGGACGCCTGGAGCACCGCGCCGCGCTCGGCGCGCTGGGCGCCTGGTGGCTGCTGCTCGGCGAGGCGGCGTTCGGAGAACGACTGGTCCTCGGGCCGCCGCATGACACCGGCCTGGACGCGATCGCGGCGGTCGCGACGTCGCCGGCGGTCGCGCTCGTGCCGATCTGGGCGGCGGCCGCGCTGGTCCTGCCGTACCTCGTGCGGGGGCGCCTGATCACGGTCGATCTCGTCGCCGCCGCGGTCTGGGCCGCCGCGCTGGCGGGCGGCACCCAGTACGCGCTCGGGACCGCGCCGCGCGGCCTGGTCGCCGGCGCCGTCGTGGCGGGCGCGCTGGCGCTCGCGCCCGGTCTGCGCAACCTGAGGTCCCCAGAGCGCGTTGACCTCGCGTAACCTCTGAGTCAGGCCGCTCCCCGCGGGGAACCGGCCCCTCTACACGGCATGAGCGTCCTCCGCAGCCTCGAAGAGAAGATCGCCGGCCTCGTCGAGGGGACGTTCGGCCGCGTCTTCAAGTCGGAGGTCCGGCCCGTCGAGCTGGCGCGCAAGCTCGCCAAGGAGATGGACGAGCACCGCACCGTCTCGGTCTCGCGGACCTACGTGCCCAACGAGTACGTGGTCTGGCTGAGCCCGCAGGACCGGCAGCGCTACGAGGGCGTGGAGCAGTCGGTCATCGACGAGCTCGGCGCCTACCTGCTCGAGCACGCGCGCCGCGAGCGCCTGGCGCTGGTGTCCACGCCGCAGATCGAGTTCCGCACCGACGAGCGCCTGGCGCTGGGGGAGTTCGGGATCCAGGCGCGGCTGGTCGAGCCGCACCACCCGGCCCAGCCCGAGCAGCCGGCGGCGCGCCCGGCCGACTACGGCCACACGATGGTCTACTCGACCTCCGACCGCCACCAGTCCGCGCTCAGCGAGGTCGGCGGCGGCGCGGAGAACGTCCGTCGCCGCGCGGTCGTCGTCGCCAACGGCAAGCGCCTGCGCGTCCCGCCCAACGGCGCGCTGATCGGCCGCAGCCGCGACGCCGACATCGTCCTGGACGACTCCAACGTCTCCCGCCGCCACGCCGAGATCTCGCCGTCGGGCCAGAGCTGGCTGATCCGCGACCTCGGCTCGACCAACGGCGTGCGCGTCAACGGGCGCGCCGTCGACGGCCCGCATCCGCTGGAGGACGGCGACCGGATCGAGCTGGGCACCGTCAGCGTCGGCTTCGAGGTCGAGTAGCGATGGTCGATCCCGTCTCCGTCGCGCTGAAGTTCGGCTTCCTGGCCGTCCTGTACCTGTTCCTGCTGTGGATCTCGCGCAACGCGCTGAAGGACCTGCGGCGCACGACGATCCAGACGACGTCGGCCGCCGGCTACGTCCCGCCCGCGCCCGAGGCCACCGGCATCCAGCCGCTGGCCGGCGCCGACGCCGCGCCGCCGGATCCGCGCCTGGTGGTCGAGCGCGCGCCCGGGCACGTGCCGGGCATGGAGTACGAGGTCGGCGAGGGCGCGATCCTCGGTCGCGGCGACCAGGCCGAGATCCGGCTGGAGGACCCGTTCGCCTCCTCCAGGCACGCGCGGCTGACGCGCCAGGGCGCGGTGATCGTGCTCGAGGACCTCGGCTCCACGAACGGGACCTACCTCAACGAGGAGCTCGTGGACGGTCCCCGACCGCTGCACCCCGGCGACCGCGTGCGGATCGGCGACAGCGAGTTCACCTACCTGGACCGCTGATGCTGCGCGTCGCCGACCACGCCGCCCGGACCGACACGGGCCGCGCCCGCCAAGCCAACGAGGACTCCTACTGGGTCCGCTCGCCGCTGTTCGTGCTGGCCGACGGCATGGGCGGCGCGCAGGCCGGCGAGGTCGCCTCCAAGACCGCGGTCGACGTCTTCGCCGAGCAGGGCGGGCTCCCCGACGGGCCCGGGACCTACGAGGAGCGCCTGGCCGCGCTGGTCGAGCGCGCCAACGTCCAGGTCCACGAGCGGGCGCTCTCCGACGAGCAGTTCGCCGGGATGGGCACGACGCTGACCGTCGCCTACGTCGGCGAGGACGACCTGGCGATCGCGCACGTCGGCGACTCGCGCTTCTACGTGCTGCGCGAGGGCAAGCTGTCGCAGCTGACCGACGACCACTCGCTGGTCGGCGAGCTGGTGCGCCGCGGGCAGATCTCCGCCGAGGAGGCCGAGGACCACCCGCAGCGCTCGATCATCACCCGCGCGCTGGGCATCGAGGACGAGGTCGTCGTCGACCACTTCTCCTGGCCGGTGCGCGACGGCGACGTCTTCCTGCTGTGCTCCGACGGCCTGACCGGCATGGTCCCGGACGCGCGCGTGGCCGAGATCGTCGCCGGCGCGCCCGACCTCTCCAACGCCGCCACGCGCCTGGTCGCCGCCGCCAACGAGGCGGGCGGGCGCGACAACATCACGGTGATCCTCTTCCGCGTCGAGGACGTGACGCCGGGCGACGGCGCGGTCGTCGGCGGGCCGACGTTGGCGGGCGCGACGGCGCCCAGCGCCGAGGACGTCCGCGACGCGACCGCGACGGGGCCGGCCGCCCAGCCGTCGGGAGCGCCCGCCGACCCGCGCCAGGTGGTCGGCGCGAGCGCCGGCGTCCAGCCGCGCACGCCGCGGCCGCCGCGCGCCGGAGGCCCCGGGTCCGGAGCCGCGCCGAAGCGGCGCCGCCGCTGGACCGGCCTCGCCAAGGGCTTCACGGCCCTCGCGGTCGTCCTCGTCCTGATCGCCTCCGGCGGCTGGATCGCGACGCGGTCGGTCTACTTCGTCGGCACCGACGACGACGGCTTCGTGACGCTCTACACGGGGCTGCCGTACTCGCTGCCGGGCATCAACCTGTACTCCACGGAGTTCACCAGCGGCGTTCCGGTCCAGGAGCTGTCGCCCCAGGTCCAACGCACGGTCACCGAGCACAAGCTGCGCTCGCACGACGACGCCGTCGACCTCATCCGCCAGCTCGAGCAGGGCGAGTTGGCGGGGCAGAACCCCTCCTGATGAGCGCCCGTCAAGACTTCGTCTCGATCGAGACGAACACGGCATGAGCGCCCGCAACCGCGAGCTGTTCGCGCTCATCCCGGCGGCGCTGCTGGTCTCGGCGGGCTTCGCCGCGGTCTTCCTGAGCCGCGACGACCTGCTCGGCGGGCTGAGCGGGACCAACGAGGTCTCCAACGTCAGCCTGACCTACGGCGCGATCTTCCTGGGCCTCTGCGTCGCCGCGCACCTCGTGCTGCGCTTCACGCTGCCCAACGCGGACCCGTACCTGTTCCCGCTGGCCGCGCTGCTGGCGTCGTTCGGGCTGGTGGAGATCTACCGGATCGACGACGGGCTGGCGCGCCAGCAGGCGCAGTGGTTCGTGATCGGCCTCGGGCTGTTCGCGGCGACGATCGTCCTGCTGCGCGACTACCGCAAGCTGGAGCGCTACCGCTACCTGATCGCCATCGGCGGCATCTTCCTGCTGCTGCTGCCGCGCGCGTTCACGCCGACCAACGGCGCGTACCTGTCGATCCAGCTCGGCTCGCTGTCGGTGCAGCCGGCGGAGTTCGCCAAGATCGCGATCGTCGTCTTCCTGGCGTCCTACCTGCGCGACACGCGCCAGCTGCTGGTCACCGCGGGCCGCCGCGTCGCCGGCGTCACGATCCCGCCGCTGAAGCACTTCGGCCCGATGCTGGTCATCTGGGGCACGTCGATGATGTTGTTGTTCTACATCCGCGACATCGGCTCGTCGGTGATGTTCTTCGGCGCGTTCCTGGCGATGATCTACGTGGCCACCGACCGTTTGTCGTTCGTGGTCGTCGGTCTGATCACCTTCGGTCTGGGCGCGTACTTCGTCGCGGGGCACATCGGCCACATCGCCGACCGCATCGACGCCTGGCAGGACCCGTTCAGCCCCGACCTCCTGGACCGCGTCTCGGGCGGCAGCTACCAGCTCGCCCAGGGCCTCTGGGCGCAGGCCGACGGCGGCGTGCTCGGCCGCGGCTTCGGCCAGGCGGTGCTGCGGATCCCGGGCTCGACGGATTGCTCGGCGACGATCAACTGCTCGCTGCTGCCCGCCCCGCACACCGACTTCATCTACGCGGTGATCGTCAACGAGCTGGGGCTGGTCGGCGCGGCGGGCCTGTTGTGCGTGTACCTGCTCTTCGTCCAGCGCGGGTTCAAGATCGCGATGCTCGCGCGCGACTCGTTCAGCAAGCTGCTGGCCGCGGGCCTGACGAGCGTCTTCGCGATCCAGGTCTTCGTGATCGTCGGCGGCGTCACCAAGCTGATCCCGCTGACCGGCGTCACGTTGCCGTTCGTCTCCTACGGCGGCTCGTCGGTGCTGGCGAACTTCGTCCTGCTGGCGCTGCTGCTGCTCGTGTCGGACCGCGCGCGCCGCGAGGCCGACGAGGGCGTGCGATGAACAAGCCGATCGGACGCCTCTTCGTCGTCGCGCTGCTGATGTTCGGCGCGCTGCTGGTCTCCACGTCGTGGTGGACGGTCCTGCGCGCCCAGAAGCTCGACGACAACCCGCGCAACGCGCGCGACACGATCCGCGACCAGAAGATCCGGCGCGGCACGATCTACGCCGCCGACGGCTCGGTGATCGCGCGCTCCACGCGCGACGACGAGGGCGTCTACCACCGCTCCTACCCGCAGGGCAAGCGCTTCGGCCATCCGGTCGGGTACGCCTACAGCTCGCCGCCGATCGGCCAGACCGAGCTGGAGCGCTACCGCAACGACGAGCTGACCGGCCAGAAGAACGGGATCACCACCACCTTCGACCAGCTGATCGGCAAGCAGCGCGAGGGCGACGACCTCCGCACGTCGCTGGACCCCAAGGCCCAGCAGACGGCGCTGGACGAGATCGCCCAGGTCGGCTCCTCCGGCGCGGCGGTCGCGCTGGATCCGCGCACCGGCGCGGTCAAGGTGATGGCCTCGACGCCGACCTACAACCCCAACACGATCGCCGAGAAGGGCCAGCTCAGCGCGGCCAACACCGACGAGAAGAACAAGCCGCTGGTCAACCGCGCGGTGCAGTTCGGCGGCGCGCCGGGCTCGACGTTCAAGGTCGTCACCTCGACGGCGGCGATCGACACCGGCGCGTTCTCGCCCGGCTCCACGGTCGACGGCGACAGCGGGCAGAAGTTCTCCGGCGTCCCGCTGGCCAACGACTTCAACGAGGACTTCGGCCAGATCGACCTCAAGACCGCGCTGGCGAAGTCGGTCAACACCGCGTTCGCCAACGTCGGCGAGAAGCTCGGCAAGGCCACCATGAAGAAGTACATGGAGCGCTTCGGCTTCGACGCCAAGCCGCAGCTCGACTACCCCGACGACTCCATGTCGGCCTCCGTGGTGGCCCCCAACCCGCCCGGCCGCGCCGTCCCGCCGACGTCGCGCTACGTCGACGTCGGCCGCATGTCGATCGGCCAGGGCGGGCTGCAGGCCACGCCGCTGCAGATGGCCCAGGTCGCCGCCGCCGTCGCCAACGGCGGCAAGCTGATGCGGCCGCACCTGACCACGCGCGTGATCGACCGCGACGGCCGGACCGTCGACACGATCGAGCCCAAGGTGCAGTCCACCGTCATGAAGCCGTCGACGGCGGCCGCCGTGACCGACATGATGGTGGGCGTGGTGCAGAGCGGCACCGGCACGAAGGCCCAGATCCCGGGCATCCAGGTCGCGGGCAAGACCGGCACGGCCGAGACCGAGTTCGGGACCAAGATCAACGACGTCTGGTTCATCGGCTTCGCCCCGGCGGACAACCCGCGGATCGCGGTGGCCGTGACCGTCAAGGCCGTCACCGGCTTCGGCGGGGACTTCGCCGCGCCGATCGCACGCGACATCATGGAAGAGCTGCTGAAGTGACCGACGTACCGGAAACCTCCACGATCATCGACGGCCGCTACCGGGTCCTGCACCGGGTCGGCTCCGGCGGGATGGCCGACGTCGTCTGCGCGGAGGACCTCCAGCTGGGCCGCAAGGTCGCGATCAAGCTCCTGCACCGGCGCTTCGCCCAGGACGAGGAGTTCGTCGAGCGCTTCCGGCGCGAGGCGTCGTCGGCCGCCGGCCTCCAGCACCCGCACGTCGTCGCCGTCTACGACCGCGGCGCGTGGGACGACACGTACTACATCGCGATGGAGTACCTGGAGGGGCGCACGCTCAAGAAGCTCGTCCAGGACGAGGCGCCGCTGGCGCCGGCGCGCGCGATCGACTTCACGATCCAGATCCTGCGCGCGGCGCGCTTCGCGCACAAGCGCGGGATCATCCACCGCGACCTCAAGCCGCACAACGTCATCGTCGACGGCGAGGGCCGCGCGAAGGTCACCGACTTCGGGATCGCCAAGGCGGGCGCGTCGGACATGACGCAGACCGGCTCGATCATGGGCACCGCGCAGTACCTCTCGCCGGAGCAGGCGCAGGGGCACGCGGTCAGCGCGCCGAGCGACCTGTACTCGATCGGGATCATCCTGTACGAGATGCTCACCGGCCGCGTGCCGTTCGACGGCGAGAGCGCGGTGACGATCGCGCTCAAGCAGGTCGGCGAGGCGCCGGTGCCGCCGTCGCACCTGAACCCGGCGGTTCCGCCGGCGCTGGAGGCGGTCGTGCTCAAGGCGCTGGAGAAGGACCCGGCGCGGCGCTTCGCCGACGCCGACGAGTTCATCGCCGCGCTGGAGGAGGCCGCCCGCGGGATCGTCCCGGCGTCGGCGTTCGGCGCCACCGGCGAGGCCACGCGCGTCCTGCAGGCGACCGGGCCGATGATGCCGTTGCCGCCGCCCGACGCGGCCTACGCGGCCGAGCGCGTGGACCAGCGGTACTACGGCCCGCCGCCGGCGCCCGGCGAGGACGTCGAGCATCCCGAGGACGGCGACGGCCCCGGCAAGTGGTGGATCGCGTTGTTGGTGGGGTTGGTCGTCGCCGGCGCGATCGTCGCCGGGCTGCTGCTGACCGGCAAGGACAAGGTCGGCGTCGTCAACGTGGTCGGCAAGCCGCAGGCGGAGTCCGAGCTGGTGCTCAAGCGCGCCGGGCTGCAGACGTCGGTGACGATGAAGGACTCCGACACGGCGCCCGAGGGCACGGTCACCGGGCAGGATCCGGCGGGCGGCTCGCGCGTGCCGAAGGGCTCGACGGTCACGCTGACCGTCAGCTCCGGCCCCGGCACCGCGCGCGTGCCGGACCTCACGGGCCAGGCGCGCAGCGCGGCGCGCAAGCAGCTCACCGACCTCGGCTTCAAGATCGCCGAGGAGGAGGAGGCCAGCGAGACCGTCACGGAGAACCACGTGATCGGCACGCGGCCCGACGTCGGCACCTTGCTCGACAAGGGCACGCAGGTGACGCTCGTGCTCTCCTCGGGCAAGCAGCGCGTGACGGTCCCGGACGTCGGCGGCCTCTCCGAGGACGAGGCGCGCTCGACGCTCGAGGCGCTCGGCTTCGCCGTCGCCAAGGACGAGCGGGAGACCGACGACGACCAGCAGGTCGGCCGCGTGCTCGAGCAGAGCCCGGCGGCCAAGACGTCGCTGGCCAAGGGCGGCACGGTCACGCTGACGATCGGCAAGGCGCCCGCGGAGATCGACGTCCCGAACGTGGTCGGCCAGGGCCGCCTGGCGGCGTCCGCGGCGCTGAAGAAGGCGGGCTTCAAGGTCCAGACGGTCGCGCAGCCGACGTCCGACCGCTCGCAGGACCTCCATGTGATCAGCCAGAGCCCGGCGTCGGGCAAGGCGAAGAAGGGCGACACGGTGACGATCACCTACGGGCAGTACCAGGCGAGCGGCGGCGGCGGTGGTGGTGGCGGCGGCTCGACGACCGCGCCGGGCAGCACCGCGACCCCGGGCAACACGGAGACCACCGGATGAGGGTCGCGGTCCTCGGCGGGGGGCGCTCCAGCGAGCACGAGGTCTCGCTGACGTCGGCCGCGACGGTGGCCCAGGGCCTGCGCGACGCCGGCCACGACGTGCTGGCGGTCACGCTGGAGCGCGACGGGACGTGGTGGCACGACGGCGAGCAGCTGGCGCTGCACCCGGGCCAGGGCTTCCTGGACGCCGACGTCGTCTTCCCGATCCTGCACGGGCCGTTCGGCGAGGACGGCACGGTCCAGGGGCTGTTGGAGCTGCTGGACGTGCCCTACGTCGGCAGCGGCGTCATGGCCAGCGCGGTCTGCATGGACAAGGTGGTGTTCAAGGACCTGATGGCGCAGGCCGGGATCCCGCAGGTCGCCTACGCGCTGGTCGAGAGAGCCGGCCCCGCCGACCCGCGCCCGTCGCTGGAGCACCTCGGCTACCCGCAGTGGGTCAAGCCCGCGCGGCTGGGGTCGTCGGTCGGGATCGTCCGGGTGGAGCGCCCCGAGGACCTCGACGCCGCGCTGGACGAGGCGTTCTCCCACGACGACCGCGTGATCGTCGAGGCCAACTCCACCGGCTCGGAGATCGAGTCCTCCGTGTTGGGCGACACCCACGCGCCGAAGGTCTCCCAGCCCGGCGAGATCGTCCTGCTGCGCGACGGCTGGTACGACTACGAGGCCAAGTACTCCGAGGGCGGCATGCGCCTCCAGTTCCCGGCGCGCATCTCACCGACCGCCGTCGAGACCCTGCGCGCCACCGCCGCGCGCGCGTTCACCGCCGCCGGCTGCTGCGGCCTGGCCCGCGCCGACTTCTTCGTCGAGGGCGAGACGGTGCTGCTCAACGAGCTGAACACGCTGCCCGGCCAGACGCCGACCTCGGTCTACGGCGTCCTCTGGGAGAACAGCGGGCTGCCCTACCCGGACCTCGTCGACGAGCTGTGCCGCATCGCGGTCGCGCGCTTCGAGCGCGAGCGCGCGCTGCGCCACTAGGCGCCGCGGCGCGACGACGAAGGCGGCGCGACGACGAAGGCGGCGCGACCGAGGTCGCGCGTCGCGCGTCGTCCTCGGCCTGGAGGCGACGGGCGAGGTTGAGCTTGGCGTCGGCCTCGGCGACGAGGTCGGCGTCGGAGGGGTTGTTGTCGTGCTTGCGGCGCAGGGAGGCCAGCGAGGGGAGAGCCGGGAGGGAGGCCATGCCACGGTGATCGGTTGGCCAGCGGGACCCGCGGAGCGTGGGCGTTAGGAGGACGACGCTGGGGTCCCCTCAGCGGGGGAGGGCCCCGGCCGCGCCGGCGATCTCGGCCCACGGGTCGCCGCCGAGGTCGTCCAGCCGCGCGCCGATCGTGCGCAGCGTCCAGCCGTCGGGACGCAGGCCGTCGTCGTCCAGCTCCTCCCAGCGCAGCGGCGTGGCCACCGGCGCGTGGGCGCGCGGGCGCGGCGCGTAGGGCGGGACGACGGTCTGCGCGGGGCCGTTGCGGGCGACGTCCAGGTAGATCCGGTCGTCGCGCTTGTTCTTGTAGAACTCGGTCGTCAGCGCGTCGTCGTGGCGCTCGGCCAACCGCGCCGCGAACGCCCGGGCCCACGCGTGGACGTCCTCGGTCGACCGGGTCCGCCTGATCGGCGTCACGACGTGGATCCCGCGCGACCCGGTCACCATCGCGAACGGCTCCAGGCCCGCGTCGCGCAGCGCCTCGCCGCACAGCCGCGCCGCTGTCCGCACCGCGGCGAAGTCCTCGGTCGACGGGTCGAGGTCGATGACGACCCGGTCGGGGCGGTCCAGCCTGTCGGCGCGCTCGGTGAACACGTGCGGCGTCACGCAGCCCTGCTGGGCCAGCCACTGCAGCGTGCGCCGGTCGTTGGCCAGCACGTGGCGGACGACCCCGTCGCGCTTGGGCACCTCGACCGTCCGCACCCAATCCGGCGCGCCCTTGGGCACCTGCTTCTGGAAGAACCCGCCCTCGTCCACGCTCCCGCGGAAGCGCTGCAGCGACACCGGCCGGTCGCGCACGTGCACGAGCATCACGTCGGCGATCGCGCCCATGTAGTCATACAGGTCGCGCTTGGTGATCCCGTCGTCGGGCCACAGCACCCGCTCGGGGTGCGTCAGCTTCAGCCCCGCGGCTGGAATAGGACGATCTCCGAGATGCCGACCTGCCCGGACGGCGGCAGCTTGTCGATCCAGATCAGGTAATAGCGGAACTTCTGCCCGGCGGTGTCCAGCGGGACCGCGATCGACTTCGAGGTGGCGTCGATGTTCGCGCCGATGTCCTGCCAGCCGTCCAGGTTGGTGGCGTTGGGGTCGACCGAGTTGGCGACGTAGATCTTGCCGGTCCACCCGGTGGTCGTCGTGCGGATCTCGATGCGCTTGCCGACCACGCCCGGCTTGGCGTCGATGTAGATCCCGACGCCGGGCTTGGTGCCGAAGCCGCCGCGGTAGGTCTCGGTCGTCCACGCCGTGCCGGGGTCGCCGTCGAGCACGCGCCCGACGTCGCGGGAGTGCTCGTGGTGGTCGTTGCCGTAGGGGTCGAAGTCGTGCGCGCGCGACTGGCCCAGCGACACCGACTTCACGCCCTGGGCCGGCGCGGAGTTGACCACCGGCCGCTGCTGGGTGCCGCGGTGGGTGTTGTCGGCCAGCAGCAGCACGACCGCGACGACCACCGCCGCGATCACCACCAGCGCCGCGATCAGCCGGACCGGGTGGATCACGCGGGTCGGCAGCCGGCGCTGCGCGCTGGCCGGGAGCGTGCGCAGGACCGCGGTCGCCTCGCCGGTCGACTGCCCGGACCGCTGCGTCTCGATCGCCAGGACCTCCTCGAGGGCGGCGATCAGCGCGCGGTCGTCCGGGTAGCGCTGCTCGGTCTCCTTGGCCGTCGCGCGCTCCAGCACCGCGGCCAGCGCGCTGCTGACCTCCGGCCGCCGGATCCGCACGTCGGGCAGCTGCTCGCGGACGTGCTTCATCGCCACCGCGACCTGGTTGTCGCCCTTGAACGGGACGTCGCCCGTCAGCATCTCGAACAGGACGATGCCCAAGGAGTACAGGTCGCTCTGGCCGGTGACCGGATGGCCCAGCGCCTGCTCGGGCGAGACGTAGTCGGTCGTGCCCAGGACGCGGCCGTCGGCGGTCAGGCCCTCCTGGTCGAGCGTGCGCGCGATCCCGAAGTCGGTGACCTTCGCCGAGCCCTCCTCGTCGACCAGCACGTTCTGGGGCTTGACGTCGCGGTGGACGATCCCGCGGTCGTGCGCGACGCCGAGCGCGCGGGCGATCTCGATCGCGTAGGCGATCGACTCCTGGATCGGCAGCCGCCCGTAGCGCCGGATGCGGTCCTTCAGCGTCTCGCCCTCGACGTACTCGAAGACGATGTACGGCATGTTGTCGTCCTCGCCCGCGTCGATGACCGTGACGATGTGCGGGTGGTTGAGCTGCGCGACCGCTCGCGCCTCGCGCCGGAAGCGCTCCAGCTGGTCGCTGTCGGAGGCGATCTCGCGGTGCATCAGCTTGATCGCCACCTGCCGCTCCAGGACCGTGTCGAAGGCGCGATAGACCGTCGACATCCCTCCCGTTCCGATCTGGGCGTCCAGCCGATACCGGCCGTTGAGCAGCGTGCCGACCTGCGAGCTCACAATTCCTATTGTCCCCGTTCGCCCTAAGTCCGGGATCACCTTTAACGACCCGCGGACCGCTCCCCCACGAGGGAGCGGCCCAGGGCCGGACAGTGAAACGAACGAGCCGCCGCTACTGGAGCAGCTTCAGGACGTTCTGCGGGGCCTGGTTGGCCTGCGAGAGCATCGCGGTGCCGGCCTGCTGCAGGACCTGCATCTTCGTGAGGTTGACCATCTCCTCGGCCATGTCGACGTCGCGGATGCGCGACTCGGCGGAGGTCAGGTTCTCCTGGTAGGCCGCGGAGACCGAGAGCGTGTGGTCGAGGCGGTTCTGGACGGCACCCATCTCGGCGCGGGCGTTGGAGACGGCGGTGATCGCCGTGTCGATCTCCGAGATGTCGGTGTTGTTGCCCGTCGTCAGCGTCGAGTAGGACGTGCCGATGCCGCTGGCGAGGTTCAGGAACGTGATCCCGATCTGCTCGCCATCGTTGGCGCCGACCTGGAAGGACACCGTGGCGCCACCGTTGAGCAGGTGGATGCCGTTGAACTGCGCCTGGGCGCCGATGCGGTCGATCTCGGAGGCCAGCTGGTTGACCTCGTTCTGGATCGAGGTGCGCGCGTTGTCGTCCAGCGAGCCGTTCTTGTACTGCACGGCCAGCTCGCGGATGCGCTGCAGCATGGAGTGGACCTCGTCGAGGTTGCCCTCGGCGGTCTGCACCATGGACACGCCGTCCTGGATGTTCTTCTGGGCCTGTCCGAGGCCGCGGATCTGGGCGCGCATGGACTCGGAGATGCCGAGGCCGGCGGCGTCGTCGGCCGCGCGGTTGATGCGGTAGCCGGAGCTCAAGCGTTCCATCGACTGCGAGATCTTGGCCGTGTTGGCCTGCAGATTCCGCGTGGCGTTCATCGCCTCGATGTTGTGGGTGATGCGAAGGGACATCCTTTGTCGTCCTTTCCTGTCCTTGGAGGGAGTGGTGCGTTGGAGGGAGTTGCGTCTTAGCCGGCGGCTATGACTTCTTGGAGGGCGCCGGGACGTCGTCGGGAAGCTCCGCGACGTCAGACGCTGCGGCGGCACGGTTCTCCGCCTGAACGGCCGCCCAGATCTCCTCCCGGTAGACCGGGATGGACTTCGGGGCGGCGATGCCGATGCGAACGCTCGAACCGGACACCTCGATCACCTCGACCACGACGTCGTCGCCGACCATGATCTTCTCGCCGGGACGGCGGGTGATGATGAGCATCTTTCAGATTCCTCCTTGGATTCCGAGGCTGGGGGTTCGAGCGTAGAGCGGGCTACGCGGCCTTCGTCGAAGGCTCCTCCTGGAGCCCGGCGAAGAGGGGGGCACGGACCGGGGCGTCCGGCACCTGGTTGATCACCTGGTGGCCGGTGTTGCCCACGACGAGGATCGGCGCGCGGAGGTTGGCGCAGAAGTCCTCGAGTGCGGCGGCGGACCGGACGGTCACGTAGACCATCGCGTCCTCGGGGCCGCTGACCCCGAGCCGCTCGGCCTCGTCGTCGGACAGCTCGAGCTCGTAGTCCTCGAAGAACCGCCAGGGGTTCGTCACGGGGACCGCCAGCTCGGGGTCGTCCATCGAGTGCAGCCAGACGAACGCGGACTCCTCGCTGCGGGCGAGGAGGGCGAAGCGCCGGCCGCCGAGGCCGATGAGCCCATTGGGAAATTCGAGCACTGCCTCGGCGGGGATCTGAAGCTCCCCGAAGCGGCTCGACTGGAGCGTTACTGCCATGTGGGAGTCGCCTCCGTGGTTGGGGGTGTTCAGTCCGCCGCTCATGACAGGAATTGCAGGAGGGACGGCTGGATGATCTGCGCGCCGACCTTCAAGGAGGCCTCGTAGGCGGCAGATTGCGTCGTGTAGTTCGAGATGGCCTGGGCGAGATCGAGGCCGGTGAGGTCGTCGATCTTCTGCTTGGTCCCGCTCTCGAGGTCGTCGAGGCGGGACGCGGCCGCCGTGGCCCGGTTGCTCATCGCCCCGATCGCCGAGACGGCGGAGGAGATGGCGGTCTGGTTGGCCTGGATCGCCTTCAGGTCGGTCGTGCCGATCGCCTGGAGGTCCGCGGCCGTGCCCCCGCGCAGATGCGCGGAGAGCTGGGTCAGCGCGTCGAGGATCTTGCCGTCCCCCGTGGCGCTGCCGCTGCCCAAGAGCGCTCCCGCGGTCAAGGGCGTGCTGGTCCCGTCCGTTCCGATGAACGACGGGTTGGTGGAAAGCTGGGTGCCGGCGCCGCCGTCGCGGACGGTCGCGTTGGCGTCGCCCTGGTAGGCGTCGCCGGTCGCGGTCGTGTACGGCGCCTTGTCGGTCGCCGTGCCGGAGAAGACGTAGTCGCCGTCGACCTTCGCGTTGACCGAGTCCTTGACGGACTTGATCAGCTGGTCGATCTCGTCGGCCATCGCGTTGCGGTCGGTCTGGCTGTAGGAGCCGTTGGCGCCGGTCAGCGCGAGCTCGTTGGCGCGCGACAGGACCGAGCGGATCGACTCCAGCGAGGACTCCATCGACGTCAGCCGCGTCTGCACGGCGGCGACGCTGGTCTTGCTCGACTGGATGCCCGACAGCTCCGACTGGCGCAGGCGCTCCTGCGCCGCGGCGACCGGGTTGTCGGACGGCGCGTTGACCGAGCGGCCGGTGGAGATCTGGGTCTGGCTGTCGGCCAGCGACTGGTACCGGGTCTGCAGGTCGTACAGGACCCGGTTGCTGACCATGTTGTTGGTGACGCGCATGGACATGGCCTACATCCCCACCCGTCCGGTCGAGTTGATCAGCGTGTTGAGGATGTCGTCCATCGTCGTCAGCGCTCGCGCCGCGGCCTGGTAGCCGCGCTGGAACTTGATGAGGTTGGACATCTCCTCGTCCATCGAGACGCCGGACACCGACTGGCGCTGCGCGTCGATCGAGGCCAGGACGCTCGTCGCCGTGGCGTTGGCGTTGGTGGCGTTCTTGACGTCGGAGCCGACCGAGCGGACCAGGCCCGCGTAGGCCTGGTCGACCGCGCCGCCGCGCAGGGCGGCGATCGCCGCGGCGACCGAGTTGTCGCCCGCCGCGCCGCCCGCCGTGGTGGCGGTGACCGTCGCGCCGGTGGCGACCGTCGTCATGTCGCTCGCGCCGGTGCCGGAGAAGATCGGGTTGGTGGCCAGCGAGTTGACGCTCGTGATCAGCGACGAGGCCATCGACGACAGCGTCGTGCGGTAGCCGTCGATCTTGCTGACGACGTCCTGCAGGCCGCCGAGCTGGCCGCCGGGCGAGGCGCCCAGCGTCGCCGTCGTCGGCATCGAGACCGTCGACTGCGAGACCAGCGGGGTCGTCGCGCCCGCGAACGACACCTGGATCATGCCCGGGTAGGCCTTGTTGCCGGCGGCGTCGAGCGTCGGGTCGGCGGTGACCGAGACCTGGCCGTACTGCGACAGCTGGTCGAGCAGCTGGTCGCGGCGGTCGAGCAGGTCGTTGGGCTCGGTGCCGGACTGGACGGCGCGGTTGATCTGGTCGTTGAGCTTGGCCAGCTCGGTGGCGATCGGCTTGATCGGGCCGTCGTCCGACAGCATGTCGGAGATCGCCTCGGTGGCCTGCTGGCCGGAGGTCGCCAGGTCGCTGTCGAGCTGCTTGAAGCGCGCGCTCAGCTGGCCCGCCGCGTTGGCGACGGCGTCCTTGTTGACCTGCGAGCTGGGGTTGGCGGCCAGCCCGTCCCACGCGGTCCAGAAGTTGTCGAGCAGCTTGCCGAGGTCGTTGGCCGTGTTGGTGCCGAGCAGGTTCTGCACCGTGGTCAGCCGCTGGGCGGTGACCTGCGACTGCGACGCGGCCATGTTCTGCGCGCGGTACTGGAGATCCAGGAAGCTCTCGCGGATGCGGCGGTAGCTGAGGACGTCGACGCCCTGGCCCAGCTGCGCGCCGGTCCCGTCCTGCTTGGCTCCGGCGTCGATCAGCAGCGACGCCGAGGCGCCGAAGATGACCTGCTGGCGCGTGTAGCCGGCGGTGTTGACGTTGGAGATGTTGTGGGACGTGACGTCGAGCGCGGCCTGGTGGGCCTGGACGCCGCGCAGCGCCGTGTTGAGTCCGCTGAAGGCCGGGATCGTCATGGCCTAGGCCTCGAGGTCCAGGGCGCGGCGGATCCGCACCGGCTGGGCCGCCGGGTCGAGGGTGGCGCGCATCGTGGCGCCCGGCTCGCTGGGCGGCCGGTAGCCGACGTCCTCGCCGTCCACGCCGAGCTGGCGGGTCAGGTGCGACAGGAACGCGAGCTCCTGGCGCATGAGGGCGCGGTTGACGAGGTGCTCGCGCTGGATCTCGGCGAGGAGGCCGCGGAGCTCGGCGCTGCGGCCCTTGGCCGCGAGCGCCTCGTTGGCGTGCAAGAGCTGGGCGAGCGCCTCGAGCGTCACCTGGTGGGCCGGGATGCCGAGGCCGCCGCCGGCCTGCGTGAGCAGGCGGACGCGGTCGCGCTCCAGGCCCGAGCGGCGCTCCATCTCGGCCTGCATCTCGCCGAGGCGGGCGAGGACGGCGTCGACGTCGCGGTTGCGGATCGCGGCGCCCTGGCGCAGGACGGCGTCCAGCAGCCGGCGGGCGGAGGCGATCTGCGTGTCGAGGTGGCGCAGGACGTCGGTGCCGAACGCGGTCGGCGCCTGCGGGGCGAGGGTCGTGGCGCTCACGAGGTCTGCCCCTTGAGGTTCTGGGCGATGGTGCGCGCGAGGCCGAGGCCGCCGGCGCCCATCACCGCGTCGGCCATGACGCCGGGCAGCATCTGCTTGTAGGAGTCGGTGGTCGCGTCCGAGGACTGGTCGTCGTCGCTGCCGCCCGCCGTGGCCGCCTTGGTGGTGTCGGCCATCGTCTGGGTGAGCTGCTCGACGAGCTGGCGCTCGAACTGCAGGCCCGCCTTGTAGTTGTCCTGATCGGTCTTGCTGCCGTTGCGCACGTCGGCGGGCAGCATCGAGTCGTCGATCGGGGAGAGGCCGGAGAGGGTGGACATCACTTCTTCACCTGGTTGGCGATTTCCTGGACCTGGTCCTGGGTGGTGATGGCCTTGGAGGCGAGCTGGAACGCGCGCTGGGCCTCGATCATGTCGGTCATGGCCTGCGCCTCGTCCACGTTGGAGGCCTCCAACGTGCGCTGCGTCAACGTGGTGGACGTGCTCGCCGCGCGGATCGCGCCCGAGCCCTTCGTCGCCACGAAGGTGTTGTCCGGGCCGCCCTTGAGGGCCGCCGGAGCGGGGACATCCACGATCTTGATCTGGCCGAGCGCCTTGCCGGCGAGCGAGACCGTCCCGTCGGTGCGAATGTCGATCGCATCCGTGTTGGCGCCCTGCGGGACCTTGATGGCCGGCTCGAGCAGCTGGCCGCTGTGCAGGGCGAGGCGTCCGTCGGCGGTGACCTGGAGGTTGCCATCGCGCGTCAGCGCCTTCGTGCCGTCGCTCAACTTGACCTGGATGAAGCCCTGGCCGTTGAGCGCGACGTCCAAGGAGCGCCCGGTGCTCTTCATCGCGCCCTGCGCGGAGGAGCGTCCGATGGAGGTCGCGGCCGACCCCGCACCGATCTCGACGCTCTTGTCGGCGCCGAAGCCCTGCGCGCTGTCGTACACGAGGTCGCGGAACGCGACACGGGCCGACTTGTAGCCGGTGGTGTCGACGTTGGCGAGATCCGCCGAGACGGCGTCGAGCCGCGTCTGCTGGGCCGCCATGCCGGCGGCCGCCGTGTACATGCCTTCGAGCACTGTTTACCGGGTCTCCTGGGAAGGAGGGAAATCAGGATCTCCGGCTTCCACCAACGGGTGGTCCAGCCATTCGGTGATCCTCTGTCTCCCCGGTGATCGGCAAGGGCCGAACCGACTTGAGAAGTGGTGGAACATCCGTCCGCTGGAGGACGTCCCGGCCGCCGTCAAACCGCGGCGAGTGCAGGCGTTAGCCCGGGAGGTTGCCGACCTGGCCCGACGCCAGCTGCAGCGTCGAGTCGATCGTCTGGATGGCCTTCTGGCCCGCCTCGTAGGCGCGCAGGGAAGCCATCATGTCGACCATCGTGCGTCCGGCGTCGACGCCGGAGCCCTCGAGGTAGCCCGACTGGACCTCGCCCTTGCCGGCGCCGGCGGTGGCGCCCGTGAAGTACGAGTCACCGGCCTTCTTGACGCCGGTCAGCGCGAAGTTGCCGACCTTGGCGGTGTCGACGGTGCCGTCGGCCTTGACCTGGACCGGGCGGCGATCGGTGCCGAGCACCTTGTTGCCGAGCTGGTCGGTCAGCGTGCCGTCCGCGCCGGCCTTGAACGAGCCGTTGCGGGTGTAGCGGACGCCCTGGGCGGTCTGCACCGCGAAGTAGCCGGGCCCGGCGATGGCCAGGTCCAGCGGCTCGCCGGTGGACTTCAGGGCCTCGGGCGTGAGGTCGGTGACCGTCTTGGTGATGAGCGGGCCGGCGCCCAAGGTGCCGACGACCTCGCCGGTCTTGGTGTTCTCCAACAGCATGTCCTTGAAGGAGTGCTGCTGGGCCTGGTCGGACTTGTAGCCGGGGGTGGCGGCGTTGGCGAGATCGTTGGAGATCTGATCCTGCCGCACCATCTCGGCGACCATGCCGGCGGCGGCGATGTAAAGCCCGCGTTCCATGCCTCCTGGGATGTCGGCGGCGAGACGGCCGACTTGAGGCGCCCGCGCACGTGCGAACCTGTCGGTGGACATGGAAGCGATCCCGATCAGCGCGGTCCTGCTGCGCGGGCTGCTGCCCGACGTCAAGCTCACGCCGGGGACGTTCGTCACGGGGCGCGTGCTGGACCCCAAGACGCTGAACCTGGCGGGCGTCAAGCTCGCCGCGCGGCTGCCCGACGGCGTCGTCCCCGGCCAGGTGCTGCGGATGCAGGTCCAGGAGGCGACCAGCGAGCGCATCCACCTCAAGGTGCTCGAGCCGGGCTCGTCCCTGGCGCGGGCCGCGCAGGCGGCGGAGGCCCCGCAGGTCCCCGCCGACGCCTACCAGGTGGCGCTCCCGGGCGGGATCCTCGCCCAGATCCACGTGCAGGAGCGCGAGCGGGCCGCCGGCCGGAAGGGCGGAGCGCCGGCGACGTCGGTCGTCGTGCGCTACGACTCGCCGACGCTGGGCCGGCTCGACGTCCGCCTGGACGACCGGTCCGCCGCGGTCCACGTCGCGGCCGGCGAGCCGGCGGCGACGGTCGCCGACGCGGCCGCGGCGCTGAGCGACGCCCTGGCGCGCGCGACCGGCAACCCGACGCGGGTCACCGTCCATCCCCGGGGCTTCGACCGCCGTGCCTGAGCCGCCGCGACGATCGGGCCAGCGGCCCAAGCGCGCGACCGCGCTGCGCTACGAGCGCGACCAGGCGGCCGCGCCGCGGGTGATCGCGACGGGGTCGGGCCTGATCGCGGAGCGGATCGTGGAGATCGCGCGCGAGCAGGGCCTGCCGGTGCGCGAGGACCCGGCGCTCGCCGAGGCCCTGGCGCGCCTGGAGCTGGAGCAGGAGATCCCGCCCGAGCTGTTCGTCGCGGTGGCCGAGGTCCTCGTGTGGGCCTACGGCCTGGAGCGCCGCGGGCGCTAGGCCCGCGGCGCGCAGCGCGTCAGCAGCGTCTCGAGCGCGCCCGCGTCCAGCGGGTGGCCGACGTGGTAGCCCTGGCCGTACTCGCAGCCCAGGTCGGTCAGCGCCCGGCGCTGCTCGGGGGTCTCGATCCCCTCGCCGACGACGCGCAGGCCGAGGTTGTGCGCCAGCCCGACGATCGCGCGCACGATCGTGAGGCTCTCGGGCCGGTCGAGCATCGTGGCCACGAACGAGCGGTCGATCTTCAGCGTGTCGCCCGGGAAGTCGTGCAGGACGGTCAGCGACGAGTAGCCGGTGCCGAAGTCGTCGAGCTGGAGGCCGACGCCGAGCGCGAGCAGCTCGGCCAGCACGGCGCGGACCCGCTCGGGGTTCTCGATCAGCGTGCTCTCGGTGATCTCCAGCACGAGGCCGCTCGGCTCCAGGCCCGCCTCGGCGAGCGCCTCGCGGACGACGGTGGCGAAGCCCGCGTCGTCGGTCTGGCGGATCGACACGTTGACGCTGACCGTCACGTCGTCGTCGACGACCCCGCGCGCCCGCCAGTCGGCCAGCGTGTGGCACGCGCGGCGCAGGACCAGCTCGCCGAGCGGCCCGATCAGGCCGGACTCCTCGGCGACAGGGATGAAGTCGCGCGGCGGCACCGGGTCCTCGCCCTCCGGCCAGCGCGCGAGCACCTCCAGGCCGCGCAGGCGCCCGTCGGCGAGGTCCACGATCGGCTGGAACGCCGTGCCGACGCTGCCCGCGTCGATCGCCCGGCGCAGCTTGGCCTCCAGCGACACGCGCTCGACCACGCGCCGGTGCATGCTCGCGTCGAAGACGCGGAAGCGGTCGCCGCCCTCGCCCTTGGCCGCGTACATCGCGATGTCGGCGTTGCGCACCAGCTCCTCGGGCTCGACGGCGTCGGCGAGGTCGTGGGCGATGCCGATGCTCGCCGTGACCGACAGGTCCCGGCGCTCGAGGCGGACCGGGCGGCCGATCGCGGCGGCCACGCGGCGGGCGACGCCCTTGGGCTCCGCCGGGCTGCCGACGCCGTCGAGCAGGACGCAGAACTCGTCGCCGCCGAGGCGCGCGAGCGTGTCGCCCGGGCGGAGCACCGCGTCCACGCGCCGCGCCAGCTCGACCAGCAGGCGGTCGCCGGCGGAGTGGCTGAGGCTGTCGTTGACGAGCTTGAAGCGGTCGAGGTCGAAGTACAGCAGCGCGCAGCCGTAGCCCGGATGGCGGTCGCGGTGGCGCACGCACTGCGCGAGGCGGTCCATGAAGAGCGCGCGGTTGGGCAGCCCGGTCAGGCTGTCGTGCAGCGCGTCGTGGACCAGCCGCTGCTCGGCGACGCGGCGGTCGGTGACGTCCGACAGCGAGCCGGTCATCCGGCGCGCGCCGCCGTCGGGCCCGCGCGTCGTGAGCCCGCGGGCCAGGACCCAGCGCCAGTCGCCGTCGGCGTGGCGGACGCGGTGCTCGTGCTCGAAGTGCGCGTCGTCGCCGGCGAGGTGGTGCCGCAGCTCGCGCTGCAGCTGCCCGGCGTCGTCGGGGTGGACGAGGTCGAACCACGCGGCCGGCCGGCGCGTCGCGAACGTCTCGGCGCCGTAGCCGAGCAGGGTCGTCCAGCGCTCGGAGAAGTGCAGGAGGTCGTCGTCGAGATCCCAGTCCCAGATCGCGTCGTTGGTCGCCCGCACCGCGACGGCGTAGCGCTCCTCGCTGAGACGCAGGTCCTCCATGACGCGGTGGTGGCGGATCGCGTAGCGGATCGTCCGCTCCAGGCTGGGGCCGTCGAGCGTCCCCTTGACGAGGTAGTCGGTGACGCCCAGCTCGGTGGCGCGGAGGTCGACCTCGTAGTCGTCCTGGCCGGTGAGGATGATCACCGGCGCCGACGGCTCGCGCATCCAGGCGTCGCGGACGAGGTCCAGGCCGGTCCGCTCGCCGAGGCGGTAGTCGACGAGGTAGAGGTCGTGCCGGCCGCGGCGGATCGTGTCCAGCGCGGGGCGGTAGTCGCGCTCCCAGTCGAGCTGGAAGGGGAGCTGGCCCGGCTGCTCGAGCAGCGCGCGCGTCAGGACGAAGTCGTCCTCGTCGTCCTCGACCAGGAGGATCCGCAGCGGGTCACTCGGCATCGTCACCGTCCTCGGGCAGCTCGACCAGCTCGAACCAGTAGCGGGCGAGCGTCGTCATCACCTTCGCCAGCTCCTCGAAGGTCACCGGCTTGCTCACGAACGAGTTCACGCCGAGGTCGTAGGTGCGGAAGATGTCCTCCTCGGCCTTGGACGTCGTCAGCACGACCACGGGGATGCGGCGCAGGTCGGGATCGCCCTTGATCTCGGCCAGCGCCTCGCGCCCGTCCTTCTTGGGCATGTTGAGGTCGAGCAGGATCAGGCCGGGGCGCGGCGCCTCCACGCCGCCGGGCGCGTAGACGCCCTCGCCGCGCAGGTACTGCATGAGGTCGTCGCCGTCGACGACGAACCGCATGTCGTTGACGAGCCGCGACCGCCGCAGCGCGTCGGCGGTGAGGACGCGGTCGTCCTCGTCGTCGTCGGCCATGAGGATCGTGATCGACTGCCGCTCGGCGGCCGGATCAGGCGAGGGCATGCGGGACCTCCGGGTGGTCGTCGTTGGGGAAGAGCTGGGTCGGGGCGGGGGCGCCGTCGTCCGGTTGGCGGACCGGGAGTCGGACCGTGAACGTCGCGCCCTCGTTCTCGGCGCCGTCGGCGGTGATCGTGCCGTGGTGGCGCTCGACGATCTTGCGGCAGAGCGCCAGGCCGATCCCGGTGCCGGGGTAGGAGCCGGCGCCGTGCAGGCGCTCGAAGGCGCGGAAGATGCGCGTCGCGAAGCGCGGGTCGAAGCCGAGGCCGTTGTCGGCGACCGTCAGCTCGGCGATGCCGTCGGCCACGTGCGCGTCCACGCGCACGACGGGCGTCACGCCCTCGCGCCGGAACTTCAGCGCGTTGCCGATCAGGTTCAGCAGCAGCTGGCGCATCTGGACCGCGTCGGCCTCGACCTCGGGCAGCGCGCCGACCGTGACCCGCGCGTCGCTCTCGGCGATCGCGATCTCGAGGTCCGACAGCGCCTGGGCGGCGACGTCGTCGAGCGCCACCGGCGCGAACGGGCGGCCCTTGGTCGAGACGCGCGAGAACGCGAGCAGGTCGTCGATCAGCGCGCGCATGCGCCCGGCCGCGTCGCTCATGCGCCGCAGGAAGTCCTGGCCCTGCTCGCTGAGCCGGTCGGCCTCGGTGGCGTTGATCTGCGCGGCGAACGTCTGGACCTTGCGCAGCGGCTCCTGCAGGTCGTGCGAGGCGATCGACGCGAACTGCTCCAGCTCGGCGTTGGAGCGCGCCAACTCGGCCGCGTGGCGCAGCAGCGCGTTGGCGCTCTCCAGCTGCGCGTTGCTCTCCGCGAGCCGGTCGTTGGCCGCCCGCAGCTGCGCGGCCGCACGCATCGCGCGGCGCAGCACCGCGACGAAGCCCAGGGCGGTCAGCCCGAGCGCCGCGAGGATCAGCCACGGCAGCCACTTGCGCCAGCCGGTCACCGAGCTGAACAGCGCCGTGTCGCTGGTGGTCAGCACGACGCGCCACGTGGTGCCGGGCACCGGCGCGGCGACGTAGTGGCGGCCGCCGGCGTAGCCGCCGTCGCGCGCGCCGCCGGCGGCGGCGGCCAGGCCGCGCCCGGGGACGGTCCGTCCCATCGCGGTCGCCGGGTCGCGCGCGCCGACCACGCGGCCGTGCGCGTCGAGCACGTAGGCCGTGCCCGACCGCGTCGGGATGCGCGCCAGGTAGGCGTTCAGGAACGTGGAGAGCGCGCTGATCGGCGCGACCTCGACCAGCACGCGGCGGCCGTGGGGCGTGGCGAAGCCGGCCGCGAGGTCGACCAGCGGCGCGGCGGCCGGGCCGTCGGCGACGTCGCCGAAGGCCACCGGCGCGCCGCCCAGCGCCGCGCGGACCGCGGACGAGCCGCGCAGCCGCGCGCGGTCGGCGTCCGTCAGCCCCGATGACGCGGCCAGCACGGCGCCGTGCGCGTCCAGCAGCGCGGCGGCGGCCACGTGGCCGCGGGCGGCGGTGCGGTCCAGCGTGGCGTCGTCGACGCGCGCGCCGCCGTACTGGCGCGCGTTCTCCGCGGGGGCGCCCGCCGAGGCGACGACCGCCTGCATCAGGGCCGAGACGATCTCGGCGCGCTCCTGGAAGCGCGCGACCGACCGCGACCGCGAGTTGGTCTGCGTCGCGTGCAACTGCATGGCGAACAGGACCAGGATCGCGACGACCGCGATGCCTGCCCCGGTGCTGATGACGTCGATGCGACGGCCGTCCAGGCCGGACCGCCGCTCTGATGCTGCTTTCCCAGACATTTCTGCCCCCCTTGTTGGGCAAAGCCGATCTGCTCGGCGTTCCCAATCGGCAGAAAAGGCGGCCACCTTGAGCAGGTTGACCGCCTTTTGCAGGAATAGGGAGCTTCAGGGGGGCGTCCCACCCCCTGATCGGACGGCCCCCCGCAGAGCCGGCGATCGGGTGGCGGCGCGTGCGCCGCGGGGCTAGGCGACGGCCTGGAAGAGCGGCGCGTCGTCGTCCAGCACGGAGCGCAGCGTCTTCTTGAGCTGGCCGTGGATCTGGCAGACGCGGGACTCGCTGACGCCGAGGATCTCGCCGATCTCGGCCAGCGTCATGTTCTTGACGTAGAGCAGGACCGCGACCTCGCGCTCACGCTGCGGCAGGCGGGAGAAGGCCTCGCGGAACTTGTCCTTGGCCTGCTCCTTGGCGGCGGCGTGCAGCGGGTCGGCCGACACGTCGGTCGAGGCGATCGTGTCGATGCGCTCGATCGTCGTCTCGTCGTCGGAGAGCACCAGCGTGTTCAGCGACGTGAGGTCCGACTGCGTGATCTCGTCGCGGCGCTTGCGCAGCTCGGCGACCGTGGTGCCCATCGACTCCGCCAGCTCGGGCTGGGTCGGGCGACGGCCGTGCAGCGTGGTGAACTCGTCGGCGGCGCGCTCGATGTCGCGCTCCCAACGGCGGACGGAGCGCGGGGCCCAGTCCTGGCGGCGCAGCTCGTCGAGCACGGCGCCGTGGATGCGCGTCCAGGCGTACTGCTCCAGCGTGGCGCCCTTGGCCGGGTCGTAGCGCTCGATCGACTGGATCAGCGCCTCCAGGCCGCAGGAGATGAAGTCCTCGACCTCGCAGCGGGCCGGCATCTCGCGGACCTTCTTGTAGACGATGTACTTGACCAGGGGGGCGAAGGTCAGCACGAGACGATCGCGGACGGCGCGATCGTTGGTCCGGCGGTACTCCTTCCACAGCGCGAGCGTGTCCTCGGAGGAGAGGCGGCGCTTGGAGGTTTGTGCGGTGGCGAGGCTCATGACGACGGGGCTCCTTGGTGCGGGGGGACGCTGGAGTTATCGGGACGGCCCCGAACGTTCCGTATCCCCACTGTCTGGTATCGGGCCGGTGGACATGCGGCCAGACACGACCTCCCCAGAACTGGGTAGGCGGCCGGTCGAACCTGCATCGAGCGCGTTCAAACCTGTGCATGGGTGACGATCGGGCTTGACACGCGCCCGCACGTACGCGTGAGGGCCGACCGCCGGCGGACACGGCGCGCTCGCGGCCGGACGTCGCCCTCAACTCGAATCGTCGGTGGCCGAACGTACGGAGTGGCGACTCCCTCCCGTCGCCCTCCGCCCCCTCCAAGGAGCCCTCAGCACCCATGGCGCTTCGCCTTGTCGCGCCGGTCGACGGACCGGCACCCCAGTCTTCCGCTCCGAGCACGGGCGCGGCCGCCGTCGCGCAGGTCACCAACCGCGCGGCGTCGCTGCTGGCCGCCCACGACCTCGCGGGCTGGCGCGCGCTGACCACGGCCGCCGCGCGGCTGAGCGAGCACAACGACCGCTACCTGGCGCGGCGCCTGCTGATCGAGTCGATCCTGCGCCACCGCGCGGCCTCCGACACCAAGAACGCCGAGCAGCTGGCCGCCGGCGCGCTGGCCGGCGTCGAGATGCTCGAGGACGAGCCCCGCGAGCCGGTGCTGCTGAACCTGACCGGCGTCCTGCTCTACGAGCTCGGCGCGCTCGTCGGCGCCGAGGCGCTCTTCCGCGCCGCCCAGCGCCTGGACGGCGAGCTGCCCGACGTCCACAACAACCTCAAGGCGTGCAAGGCCCGGCGCAAGGCCGGCCTGACCACGCCGCAGGGCCTGCCGCCGCAGGTGCTGCGCCTGCTGCGCACGCTCGGCCCGCGCGCCCAGAAGGCCGCGCAGAAGGCCGTGCCCGCCACCGACCAGACGGTGTCGCTGTGCATGATCGTCAAGGACGAGGAGGCGATGCTCCCGCGCTGCCTGGCGGCCGTCGCCGAGCACGTCGACGAGCTGATCGTCGTGGACACCGGCTCGACCGATCGCACGGTCGCGATCGCCGAGTCCTTCGGCGCGACGATCCTCCACCACGAGTGGGACGGCGACTTCAGCGCCGCGCGCAACGTCGGCCTCGACGCCGCGACCTGCGACTGGCTGATGTACCTGGACGCCGACGAGGTGCTGGTCGAGGGCGAGGGCCCGCGCCTGCGCGAGCTGCTCGGCCACACCTGGCGCGAGGGCATCTTCCTCACCGAGTCCAACCACGTCGGCGAGCTGCAGGACGGCGTGGCCGTCCAGCACGCCGCGCTGCGCCTCTTCAAGAACCGCCCCGACTACCGCTTCGAGGGCCGCGTCCACGAGCAGTTCGCGCACCGGCTGCCCGCGCTGGCCGAGCGCGTCGAGTACACGCAGGTCCGCGTCGAGCACTTCGGCTACCTGGGCGCCGTCCGCGACGCCAAGGAGAAGTCGCGCCGCAACCTCGAGCTGCTCGAGCGCCAGATCGCCGAGGGCGTCGACACGCCGTTCCTGCACTTCAACCTCGGCTCCGAGCGCGCCGCCGCCGGCGACGTCGCCGGCTCGCTGACCCACCTCCAGCGCGCCTGGGACAAGGTCGCCGACGACCCCGAGCGCCTGGAGCTCGGCTACTTCCCGTCGCTGTGCTCGCGCCTGGTCAAGGCGCTGAACGCCAACGGCCGCCACGACGAGGCGGTCGCCAAGGCCGACGAGGTCCTGGGCCTGCTGCCCGGCTTCACCGACGTCGTCCTGGAGCAGGCGCTGGCCGCCCGCGCGACCGGCGACCGCGAGACCGCGCTGGCCCGCTTCGAGCGGTGCGTCGAGATGGGCGACGCTCCCGCGCGCTACAGCGCGACGGTCGGCGCCGGCACCTACCACGCCCGCAACCTGATGGCCGAGACGCTGATCGCCGCCGGCCGCCTGGACGAGGCCGAGGCGCAGCTGCGCCACGTCCTGGAGCACCACCCGGCGTTCGTCGGCGCGGTCGAGCCCTACGCCCGCGTCCTGCTGCGCGGCGGCACGCCCGCGGCGGACGTCGCCGTGCGCGTCGCCGAGCTGGTGCCCGAGCCGACGCCGGCGCAGCGCTTCCTGCTCGCCGTCCCGTTCTACGAGGCCGCCGCGCTGGACGAGGCCGAGGCGCAGCTGCGCCTCGTGCTCGACGCCCAGCCCGGCGCGCACGCCGCGCGCGTCGCGCTCGCCGAGGCCCGCCTCTCGCGCGGCGACTTCGCGGGCGCCGTCGAGCAGGCCGCCGCGGTGCCCGTCGACGCGCCGCACGCGCCGTCCGCCGCCCAGACGCTGACCTTCGCCCGCCTGGCCGGCGGTGCCGCCGACGCCGACCTCGACGCCGCCTTCGCCTACGCGAGCCAGGCCGGCCTCGGCCCGGCCCAGCTCGCCGCGCTGAGCGCGTGGCGTGGGGGTCCGACGGCTCCGGCCGTCGTGCCCGCCGGCGCCGCGCCGCTGGTCGCCGTCATGCTCGAGGCGCTCGCCCGCCTGGAGCGCTTCGACGAGTTCGAGGCGCTGGCCGGCGTGGTCGAGCGGCTCGACCTGCCGTGGCGCGAGCAGCGCGAGCTGCTGGCCGGCGTCTACCACCGCCGCGGCTTCCTGGAGTCCGCCGCCCGCGAGTGGATCGGCGTCGCCGAGCGCCTCGGCGCGCCGGACGAGCGCGCGCTGCGCGGCCTCGCCGACCTCGCCGACGCCCAGGGCCTGCACGACGACGCGCGGCTGATGCGCGCCGAGGCCGAGAACCTCGCCGCCCTGGCCGCGGCCTGACCCGACGCGTCCGATGGGCTGTCCCGCCACACGTCCGCTCGACGATCCGACGATCGGCCGAACGTCCATGCCGCACCTCAAGGCCCTTTCCGGCACACCGATGACCGGAGGGACGAGAGCAGGCGGCTCAGGGACGAGCCGGCCGGACAGCGAAAGGACGCACATGGACATCGACGCGACACGACGGATCGGCATCTCCGCCGTTCCCCAGCCGAGCACGGCCCAGGAGGCCGCGCCGGCTGGCGAGTTCGCGCGGGTGTTCGACCTCGCGGAGGCCCGGCGCCGTCGCATGACCGGGCCCGAGCGCATCCCGGACGAGGTCTGGGACGACATCACGCGCGCCGCGCAGCTCGCCGACGACCTGTCGGACCGCGGCCAGAGCGTGCGCTTCGACACGCATCGCCTCACCAACCGTGTGGTGGCCTCGCTCGTCGACGACGACGGCCGCGTGCTGCGGCCCGTCTCGCTCGGCGAGCTCCTGGGCACCGAACCCGACCCGGCGCCAGCCGCGTAGGAGGGGACGCATGGCCGGAATCCAGATGAGCGGGCTCGTCTCGGGCATCGACACCGCCTCGATCATCGATCAGCTGATGACGATCGAGAAGATCCCGCGGACGAAGATCACCAACGACCAGGCCGCGACGACCAAGAAGCAGAGCCTGCTTCAGGACATCTCGACCAAGCTGACGTCGCTGCGCTTCGCCAACGACGACCTCAAGTCGGCGCTGACGTGGCTCGACACCCAGTCGGTCGAGTCCGCGGACACCTCGAAGTTCACGGTCACCCGCACCGGCGGCGCCGCGCCCGGCGGCTACGACGTGTCGGTCAACCAGCTGGCCACGGCCGAGCGCCAGACCTACGGCTTCGTCTCGCCGACCGCCGACGGCACGCTGGACATCGCCAACGCCGACGGCACCGCGCGCGTCAGCGTCAACGTCAAGGCGGGCGCCGACCTCGACACGGTCGTCGGGGCGATCAACTCCAACTCGAAGTCCGGCCTCTACGCGGTCAACGTCAACGGCAGCCTGGTCCTCAGCTCCAAGACCACCGGCGACAGCAGCGGCTTCGCGGTCAGCGGTGCCGGCGTGGGCGACCAGACCGAGCGCGTCGCGGGCCTGAACGCCAAGGTCACGATCAACGGCAAGACCTACGAGCGCCAGACCAACACGATCACCGACGCCATGCCCGGCGTCACGATCACGCTGAAGGGCAAGACCAGCGGCACCGACACCGTCGGCCTGACCGTCGGCTCGCCCGGTCCCGACAAGGACGCGATCGTCAGCAAGGTCAAGGCGTTCATCACCGCCTACAACGACGTCGTCACCGCGACGCGCGCCGACCTCACCGACGCGCGGGTCGTCAACGCCTCGACGTCCGACGACGTCCAGAAGGGCACGCTGTTCGGCGACTCGGGCCTGTCGACGATGCTGTCGCAGTTCCGCACGACGCTGTCGACCGCGCTCGACGGGCTGGCGAAGCCGTACCAGTCGATGACCGACATCGGCGTCACCACCGGCGCGGCGTCGGCGACGCTCAACCAGGACTCGCTGGACGGCAAGCTCACGCTCGACGAGGACAAGCTGCGCGCGGCGCTGGACGCCGACCCGCAGTCGGTCCGGACGCTGCTGGGCGGCACGTCGGGCACCAACGGCTTCTCGCAGGCCTTCGCCTCGATCCTCTCCAACTACCAGGGGTCGAACGGCCTGATCCAGGCCCGGATCGCCTCGGCGACGACCGACCTCACCGACCTGAAGACCAAGCTCACGAACTTCGACGCGCGGATGGACGCCAAGCAGGCGCTCCTGCAGAAGCAGTTCACCGCGATGGAGACGGCGCTGCAGTCGTCGAACTCCGCGGGGTCGAGCCTGGCGTCGTACCTCAACTCCTCTTCGTCCTAGCCGCACGTCCCTCCTCGAGACCTGGAAGTCCCCCACCATGAACCCCTACGCCAGCCCTCAGGCCTACCGTGACGCCGCGGTGCTCACCGCGTCGCCCGAGCAGCTCGTCGTGATGCTGTACGACGGCGCCGTGCGCTTCCTCCGCCAGGCGGAGCTCGCCATGAAGGAGGGCGCATTCCTGCACAGCTTCGAGAAGCTCGGCCGCGGCGAGGCGATCATCGACGAGCTGCTGGCCACGCTGAACATGGACGTCGGGGAGATGTCCGAGCGGCTGCAGGCGATCTACGTCTTCTGCAAGAAGACGCTCATCGAGGGCCGCATCCAGCGCAACCCCGAGAAGATCGGCCAGGTCGTGGCGCTGCTGACCTCGCTGCGCGAGGCGTGGGCCAAGCTCGCCGAGCAGGCCGCCGCCGCGCCCGCCTCGGCATGAGCGTCTTCGCGGCCCTCGTGGCTCTCTTCCGCGAGGAGCTGGCGCTCGTCACCGACGGCCGCTGGGAGGACCTCGCCGAGCTCGACGCGCGCCGCGCGCGCCTGCTCGCCGCGTTGCCGCCCACCGCGCCGCCCGAGGCGCGGGACGAGATCCGCGAGGCCCTGCGCCTGCAGGCGCTGTCGGCCACCGCGCTGCGCGAGGGCCTGGCCGAGACGGCCGCCCAGCTCGGCCGCCTCGGCACCGGCCGCACCGCGGCCGCCGGCTACGCGGCCGGCACCGGGATGGCCATGAGCCGTCCCGCGTTCAACGGCCTGGGCTGACCGCGCCGACGCCGTGGGCGTCGGCCGCTGGACGCTTGGAGGACGACGGCCTCAAGCGGGCGACCGTTCGGCCGAGAACCGTGGAGAGCCGCCATGGTGGGCGGCTGACCCAGAGCCCATGGACGGGCCATCGACTCCGCACGTCCATGGAACTGTTCGACACCACCCAGATCGGCCTCGAGCGCGCGCTCTCCGGGAGCTCCCTGCGACAGCAGGCGATCGCGCAGAACATCGCCAACGTCAACACGCCGGGCTACCGGCGCCAGGACGTGGACTTCGCCTCCGCGCTGCACCAGGCCTGGAACGAGGGCGAGCGCGGCGTCGAGGCCGTCCAGCCGCAGACCATCACCGACACCTCGACGGTGATGCGCGCCGACGGCAGCTCGGTCGACATCGACACCGAGGCCGCCGAGCAGGCCAAGAACGGCCTGACCTACGAGGCGGTCTCGCAGATCATGAAGACGCGCACCGCCATCATCAAGTCCGCGATCGGGACCGTCTGATGGGCCTCTTCGACGCGATCGGCTCCTCGGCCTCCGGCATGCAGGCGGAGCGCGTCCGGATGGACGTCGTCTCCGAGAACCTCGCCAACGCCGAGACGACCAAGGCGGCCAACGGCCAGCCGTACCGCCGCAAGGAAGTGGTCTTCCAGGAGGCCGGCGACCAGGGCACGACGTTCGCGTCGATCCTCGCCGGCGTCTCCGGCAGCGCGCCGACGCACGGCGTGAAGGTCGCGGGCATCGTCGAGGACTCCTCGCCGCTGAAGCGCATCTACGACCCGGGCCATCCCGACGCCGACAAGAACGGCTACGTGACGATGCCCAACGTCAACACGGTCACGGAGATGACCGACCTCATCTCCTCCTCGCGCTCCTACGAGGCCAACGTCACGGCGATGCAGACCGCCAAGACGATGTTCACCAAGACCTTGGACCTGCTGCGCTGATGCCGATCGATCCCTCCATGGCGATCAAGGCCATCGCGCCCACCCCCGGCGAGTGGAACGTCGGCGGGGTCGGCTCGCTCGACGGCACGCCGACCACCGGCGCGGGCGCCGCCTCCGGCACCTCGGGCAACTTCGGGCAGCTGCTCACCGACCAGCTCGGGTCGCTCGAGAAGTCCCAGACCGACGCCGCGTCGGCCTCGCGTGCGATGGCCGACGGTACGGCGACGGACCCGACCGCCGCGATCGTCGCGGTCGAGCGCGCCCAGCTGTCGATGCAGTTGGCGGCGCAGCTGCGCACCAAGGGCGTCGAGGCCCTCCAAGAAATCTTCCGCACGCAGGTCTAGCCACACACCCTCCAACTGGAGCCCCTCCCTCCAATGGCTCTCTTCAACTCCATGTCCTTGCGCGGCAAGCTCACGCTTGCCGGTTGCGTGCTCGCCTTCCTGGCGGCGTCCCTGTTCATCGTCAAGATGGCGGGCAAGCCGTCGTACACGACGGTGATGACCGGCGTCGACCCGGCCAAGACGTCGCAGATCACCGCGGCGCTGACGTCCGCGGGCGTCGGCTACGAGCTGCAGAACGGCGGCACCGCCGTCGCGGTCAAGAAGGGCCAGGAGACCCAGGCCAACGTCGCGCTGGCCACCAAGGGCCTGAACACGACGTCGACCCAGCCCGGCTTCGAGATCCTCGACAAGCAGAAGCTCGGCGCCTCCAGCCAGCAGCAGCAGGTCGCCTACCAGCGCGGCCTGGAGGGCGAGATCGCCAGCACGATCGGCCAGATCCAGGGCGCCGAGGGCGCGCGCGTGAACCTGACGCTGGGCCAGGACAACCTCTTCGCCGACGAGAGCCAGCCCGCCACCGCCGCGGTGCTGCTGCCCAGCGACGCCTCGGGCATGGACCCCGCGTCGGTCAAGGGCATCGCCAACCTCGTCGCCTCCGCCGTGCCCAACCTGAAGGCCGCCAACGTGACGATCACCGACGGCAGCGGCACGATGCTGTGGCCGATGGGCGACGGCGCCGGCGGCGACGGCTCGGGCGGCACGCTGCCGTCCAAGACCGCGGCCGAGGCTCGCTTCAACGCGGTCAAGACCGCGAGCCTGCAGGCGCTGCTGGACCGCACGCTGGGCCCGAACAAGGCGCAGGTCGTCGTCAACTCCGACCTCAACGTCGACCAGACCGACCTGCAGTCGGTCACCTACGGCAACAAGAAGAACGTCGTCCCGCTGGCCGAGAAGACGCAGACCGAGACGCTCAAGGGCACGGGCGCCGTCAGCGGCGGCACGACCGGCGCGTCGTCCAACCTGCCCAACCAGGTCGCGGCCGGCGGCGGCACCAGCGGCGGCAAGAACGACTACAAGAACAAGTCGACCGAGGTCACCAACGGCGTCGACAAGACGATCACCAAGACGCAGAAGGCGCCCGGCGCGGTCAACCGCATGGACGTCGCGATCATGACCGACAAGTCGCTGACGCTGTCGGCCACGCAGCTGAGCCAGCTCAAGAACACGATCTCCTCGGCGGCCGGCCTGCAGACCTCGCGCGGCGACACGCTGAACATCACGCAGGGCCTGAGCTTCGCGCCGACGCCCAAGGCGACGAGCTCCAGCCCGATCCCGGCCGCCTTCTCCGGCATCCTCAAGGGCGCGGGCATCGGCCTCGGCGCGCTGCTGTTCCTGTTCTTCGTCACCCGCCACCTGCGGCGCCGCGAGCGCGGCGAGCTGATCGACGAGCCGGCCTGGCTGAAGTCGCTGGAGGCCGCCCAGCCCCAGCCCGAGCTGATGCCGATGCCGACGTTCGACCCGGCGGCCGCGGCCAGCGAGGTCTCGATCGCCACGGCCGACCCGCGCCGTCAGCAGTTGGACAACATCATCCACGACGAGCCCGAGCGCGTCGCCGCGCACCTCCGCCAGTGGGTCACGGAGGACAACAAGTGAGCGTCGTGACGCGCAGCGGCGCGTCGGCCCTGACCGGCCGCCAGAAGGCCGCCGTCTTCCTGATCACGATCGGCACCACGCGCGCCGCCGAGATCCTGAAGTTCCTCTCCGAGCGCGAGATCGAGGCGATCTCGGCCGAGATGGCGTCGCTGTGGCGCGTCAAGGCCGAGACCGCGGACGCGGTCGTCCAGGAGCTGGCCGAGCGCTTCGAGGCCCAGGACGAGTTCGCGATGGGCGGCCCGCAGTTCGCCCGCGAGGTCCTGGTCCACCTGCTCGGCGAGACCCGCGCGGAGGAGATCCTCGGCCAGATCACCGCCCAGGCGGAGCTGCGCCCGTTCGACTTCCTGCGCCGCACGCCGCCGGAGCAGATCGCGACGTTCCTCGCCGACGAGGCGCCGCAGACGATCGCGCTGGTGGTGGCGTCGCTGCACACGACGCTGGGCGCCAAGGTGCTCGGCTGCCTGACGCCCGAGATCCAGGCCAACGTCGCGATGCGCATCGCGACGATGGAGGACACCAACCCGGGCGTGATCGAGGACGTCGAGCGCGGTCTGCGCCTCAAGCTGTCCAACGTGCTCACCCAGGAGTTCTCCCAGGCGGGCGGCGTCGACTCGCTGGCCGAGCTGCTCAACCGCGCCGGCCGCTCCACAGAGCGCACGGTGCTGGAGGCGATCGCCGAGACCGACGGCGAGCTGGCCGACGAGATCCGCCAGAAGCTCTTCACCTTCGACGACATCGTCGTCCTCAACGACCGCGACATCCAGCTGCTGCTGCGCGAGGTCGACCAGAAGGACCTCGGGCTGGCGCTGCGCGGCGTCAACGACGAGGTCAAGGACACCATCTTCCGCAACATGTCCACGCGCGGCGCCGAGATGCTCCAGGAGGACCTGGACACCGGCAAGCCGCAGCGGCGCTCCGTGGTCGAGGAGGCGCAGTCGCGCATCGTCGGCGCGATCCGCCGCCTGGAGGACGCGGGCGCGATCACGATCGGTCGTGGCGGCGAGGACGGCGAGGCGTCCGAGGACGACATCATCTGATGCAGGACTTCGCGTTCCCCACGTTGGAGGCGCTGCCCGAGGCGCCGACGTTCGTCGCCCCGGAGGCCGTCGCGCCGGAGCCCGAGATCGACCTGGCCGCCGAGGCCGAGGCCGCGCGCGCGGCCGGGCACGAGGCCGGCTTCCAGGCCGGGCTGATCGAGGCCCAGGCGCAGATGGCGTCGGGCGTCGCCGCCCTGCAGGCCGCCGTCGCGGCGGTCGCCGCCGAGCGCGAGCGCGTCGTCGCCGCGGTCGAGCCCGCCGCCGTCGACCTCGCGCTGCGGATCGCCGAGCAGGCGATCGGCGCCGCGGTCGCCGCCCAGCCGGAGGTCGTCGTCGACGTCGTGCGCGGCGCGCTGCGGCGCCTGGCCGAGCGCGACCGCGTGACGATCCTCGTCAACCCCGAGGACCTCGAGCTGGTGCGCACCGCGTCCGAGACGCTGGTCGCCGAGCTGGGCGGCATCGAGCACTGCGACGTGCAGGCCGAGCGCCGCGTCGGGCGCGGCGGCGCGGTCGTGCGCACGACCGAGGGCGAGGTCGACGCGACGCTCGCCACCAAGCTGGCCTCCGCGCGCAAGGTCCTCGAGGACGAGCTGCGTGTCGGCTGAAGCCCTGATCGTCGACCGCCTGGAGGAGCTGGGGCGCGCGATCTCGCGCGCGGATCTGCACCGCCGCCACGGGCGCGTCATGGACCTGATCGGCCTGACGATCGAGGCGACCGGCCTGGAAGCCGAGATCGGAGAAGTCTGCGACGTGCGCACCGGTCGCGACGCGCAGACCGGCGCCTACACCACGATCCCCGCGGAGGTCGTCGGCTTCCGCTCGGGACGGACCTTGTTGATGCCCTTGGGTGAGATGCACGGCATCGGCCCGGGCGACGTCGTCACCGCCACCGGCCGTCAGGTCTCGGTGCCGATCGGCGACCACCTGCTCGGCCGCGTGCTCGACGGCCTCGGCAACCCGATGGACGACCGCGGCTCGCTGGACGACCTCCCGCAGCGCCCGATCTCCGGGGCGCCGCCGTCGCCGCTGTCGCGCCCGCGGATCACCGAGCGCGTGACGCTCGGCGTGCGCGCGCTCGACGCGCTCGTGCCCTGCGGCCGCGGCCAGCGCCTGGGCATCTTCGCCGGCTCCGGCGTGGGCAAGTCCTCGTTGTTGGGGATGATCGCCCGCTCGACGTCGGCCGACATCAACGTCATCTGCCTGGTCGGCGAGCGCGGCCGCGAGGTCGTGGAGTTCATCGAGCGCGACCTGGGCCCGGCGATCGAGCGCTCGGTCGTGATCGTCGCGACCTCCGACCAGCCCGCGCTCGTGCGCATCAAGGCGGCGCTGACGGCGACGGCCGTCGCGGAGCACTTCCGCGACCAGGGCCACGACGTCATGTTGATGATGGACTCGGTCACGCGCTTCGCGATGGCCCAGCGCGAGGTCGGCCTGGCGATCGGCGAGCCGCCCGCCACGCGCGGCTACACGCCGTCGGTCTTCGCGCTGCTGCCCAAGCTGCTGGAGCGCTCCGGCACGAGCCCGCACGGGTCGATCACCGCATTGTACACCGTGTTGGTCGACGGCGACGACATGAACGAGCCGATCGCCGACGCGGTCCGCTCGATCCTCGACGGCCACATCGTCCTGACGCGCCAGCTCGCGCACGCCGGCCACTACCCGGCGATCGACGTGCTGCAGTCGGTGTCCCGGCTGGAGGGCGAGATCATGACGCCCGACGTCCGCGAGGGCGCGACGCGCCTGCGCTCGCTGCTGGCCGCCTACCGCGACAAGAAGGACCTGATCGCGATCGGCGCCTACGAGCGCGGCAGCGACCCGGTCACCGACATGGCGATCGACCTGAAGGACTCGATCGACGGCTTCCTCAAGCAGCGTCCCGACGAGGCCGTCCCCGGCCCCGACGCCGACGACCTGCTGCTGCGCACGGTCGGCATCACCGAGGTGTCGGTCGGCGACCTGGCGGCGTCCATGCAGGAGCCCTCGGCGGTCGCGCAGCCCGCGGCCGCGGCCACCGGCCCGTCCGCCATCCCCCCGCTGAACCTGGCCGTCTAGATGCGCTGGTCCCTCAGCAGTCGCGAGTTTCGCCGCCAGGCGAAATCTCGCAAGGGAGCACGAGCCGTCAGGCGAGTGCTCCCCGCTGTCCGACAGTCGTCCAACGCCCTTCATCAAGCCCCGAACCGACCGACCACCCAGAACGAGATGTCCGCTCCCTTCCGATTCGGCCTTCAGCGTGTGCGCGAGATCCGCGCGCACGACGAGGACCAGGCGAAGGAGCGCTTCGCGGCCAGCCTCAGCGCGAGGGTGCGCGGCGAGGCGGTCCTGCGCGCCGCGGAGTCGCGGCTGCGCGACGCCCAGTCGGGCGTGCTCTCGCCGGGTCTCGGCCCGCTGACCGGCGCGTCGCTCGTCGCCCGCCAGGCGTGGGTCGAGCGGCTCGAGCACGATCGCGTCGACGCCCAGCTGCGGATGCGCAACTACGAGACCGAGCTGCAGACCCGCCGCTCCGAGCTGGCCAAGGCCAGCCAGGCCCGCGAGGTCCTCGACAAGCTCGAGGAGCGCCAGCGCGAGGAGCATCGCCTGGAGTCCGAGCGCGTCGAGTCCGAGCGCCTGGACGAGATGGCGCTGCAGATGCACGCCCGGAGGATGGCGGCGTGAGCATCGAGCTGATCGGCCAGCGCATGGCCGCCATCCAGGCGCAGATCGCGTCGCTGGAAGGCTCCGGGTCGACCGACGCCGCGGCGTCCGCGTCCACGTCGTCGACGAGCTTCGCCGACCAGCTGGCCGCCGCGCAGGGCACCACCGCGTCCACCGCCACGGCGGCGACGAGCGCCACGCCCACGGCGCTGGGCGGCGGCACGCCGACGCAGTACGACGGCCAGATCACCGCCGCGGCGACCAAGTACGGCATCGACCCCGCGTTGTTGAAGGGGTTGATCCGCCAGGAGTCCAACTTCAACCCGAGCGCGCGCTCGCCGGTCGGGGCCCAGGGCCTCACGCAGCTGATGCCGGGCACCGCCGCGTCGCTGGGCGTCACCGACCCGACCGATCCCGCGCAGGCGATCGAGGGCGGCGCCAAGTACCTCAAGCAGCAGCTGGATCGCTTCGGCGGCGACGCCTCCAAGGCGCTGGCGGCCTACAACGCCGGCCCGGGCGCGGTCGCCAAGTTCGGCGGGATCCCGCCCTACGCCGAGACCCAGAACTACGTCAAGAACATCCTCGGCTACGCCGCCGAGTATCGCGGCACCGGCGCGACGACGGCCGCGACCGCCGGCGCGGTGCCCCCGACGACGACCCCGCTCTCGGCCGCCGGCCTGCTCAGCGCCACCGGCACCGGCGGCGACACCTCCTCTTCCACGTCCGGCTCCCTCGACTACAGCACGATCTAGATGTCCTCCCTCCCCATCTCGCCGCCGACGGCGAGGGCAGGCACGGCGCTTCCCAAGAGCGTCGGCGCCTCCCCACCGACCGGCGCGGGCGGCGACTTCGCCGCTCTCCTCACCCAGAGCACGGCCCGGACCGCACATGCGGAAGGCCCCAAGACCCGGCCCCAGGACACGCGCCGCGACACGGCGTCGCGTCCGGACCGCGACGACGACCAGGTCAAGGACGCGACGGCGTCCAAGCCCGAGGCCGACGACGCCGCGCCGACCAAGACGTCGTCGCCCGATGAGCGGCAGCCCGCGGCCGACGCGCGGGACCAGGCGTCGGCGACGCCGACGGCCGATCCCAACGCGGCCGCCCAGGCCCAGCAGCCGCTCGCGCCCACGACGCCCACGACGCCGGCCACCGGCGGCGGCGCCGGGGCGACCGCGGGGCCGTCCGGGCTCGGCCCCGACGGCCTGCCGCTGGATCCGCAGGCCGTCCTGGCCCAGCAGGCGCCGGGCGCCGACGGGCCGGGCGCCGCGGGCGCCGCCGACGGCAAGCTCCAGCTCCCGCCCGAGCTGCTCGACGCCAAGGGCCAGGCCCACGCGGGCGGCCACCCCGGCAAGGACTCCAACCAGCACGGCGGCGCCCAGCAGGGCCTGCCGCCCGCCCCGACGCTGCCGCCGACCGCCGACGCGGCGGCGGCCGCCTCGTCGAACGCGCCGGCCGGCGCCGACGCGCCGACCGCCGCCGCGCCCCCGGCGCAGCCCGCGCCGACCGTCGCCCAGGCCCAGCCCGCCGCCACCGCGCTCACGCAGGTGCCGACGGCGTCCGGCGCCCAGCAGCTGACCAGGGCCTCGGTCGTGCAGACCGCCGAGCGCGTCCAGGAGCTGGTCCGCATCGCGGCCACCCGCTCCGGCCAGGCGCGCGCCACGCTGCAGCTCAAGCCCGAGGCGCTGGGCCAGGTCGACGTGCACCTGCGCACCACGCGCGACGGCCTCGTCGCGACGATCGCCGCCCACGACCAGGCCGGCCTCGACGCCCTCCAGCAGGCGGGCAACGAGCTGCGCCGCCTGCTCGAGGACCGCGGCGTGCAGCTGCAGAGCCTCGACCTCCAGCTCGGCGCCGGCCAGGACGGCGGCTTCGCCAACCAGGGCGACGCCGGCCAGGCGCGGAGCGGCTCCTCCGGGGCCGCGTCTTCCTACGGGCTCTCCGACGACGACGACGAGGTCGTCGCGCAGGACGAGCTGACCATCACCGACGCCCCGCTGACCGCGACGAGCACGCTCGTCGACGTCACGGCGTAGACCTCCACGGCGAGAGGACGGACCCTCATGAGCAGCGCAAGCGCCATCGGCAACATGTACACCAACCCGGCGTACAACCAGTCCCAGACCGGGCCCAGCGACACGCTGGACAAGAACGGGTTCCTGAAGATGCTCACCGCGCAGCTGAGCAACCAGGACCCCAACTCCGGCCAGGACCCCAACCAGTACTTCCAGACCATCTCGATGATGACCCAGGTCGAGCAGATCACCAACATGGTCATCGCGCAGTCCAAGTCCAACGCCACGCAGATGATCGGCAAGGACGTGACGTTCGTCGAGGGCAACACCGCCTACTCGGGCACGGTCGACAGCGTGCAGATGTCCGGCTCCACCGTCCGGCTGACGGTCGGCGGCATGACCGGCGTCGACCCCGACACGGTCGTCTCGGTCCGGCCGCACAGCGACACCACCGGCACCGGCACGGGCACCGACCCGACCACCGGCGGCACGGGCGACACCGGCACCGGCACGGACGCCTCGGGCACCGACGCGTCGGGCACGACGACCCCGTAGCGCGCCATGTCCGGCACCCCCTTCAACCCGGCGCTCGTCCCGCCCGGCATCTCGGCCGGTCCGGATGGGGCCGGGGCCGTGCGCGCCCGGACCCAGCCGGTCCGGCCATCCGTCCAGACGCCTCAAGGTCCGGCGTTCGCGGACGTTCTCAGGGACACGGCGGGCACGAAGCCCGTCACGTTCAGCAAGCACGCCGTCCAGCGCCTGGAGCGCCGCCAGCTCACCGTCGACCCGTCGACGATGCAGCGGCTCCAGGACGGGGTCGATCGTGCCGCGGGCAAGGGCGCCCGCGACGCGGTGGTCCTCGTGGACGACAAGGCCTTCGTGGTCTCGGTCACCAACCGCACGGTCGTCACGGCCGTCGGCAAGGACCAGATGAAGGACCACGTGTTCACGAACATCGACAGCGCCGTCATCGCCTAGGGCGAAGCGGCAAGGACGCCAACCCCCACCACCCCGGCTGGACCCCTCCCTAGGGGAAGCCGGAGGACTCGAAAGAGGAACCTCCCCCAATGATCCGCGGCATGTACTCGGCCATCTCCGGCCTGCAGACCCACCAGACGATGCTGGACGTGGTCTCCAACAACCTCGCGAACGTCAACACGGTCGGCTACAAGTCGTCGCGCGTGACGTTCAAGGACCAGCTGCAGCAGACGCTCTACGGCGGCTCCGCCGAGGGCCCCAACACCGGCGGCACGAACTCGGCGCAGGTCGGCCTCGGCGTGCAGCTGGGCTCGATCGACTCGGTCATGAGCGACGGCTCGATGCAGAACACGGGCAAGCCGCTGGACGTCGCGATCCAGGGCGACGGGTTCTTCCGCGTCGGCCTCGGCGACCCGTCGACGACGCCGGCCACGATGCCGAACGAGCTGAACTACACGCGCGCCGGCAACTTCATCACCAACGACCAGGGCTACCTGACCACGCCCGAGGGCTACTACGTGATGGGCCGCGACACGACCACGACGCCGGCCTCCGACACCTTCATCCAGATCCCGCAGGGCGCCACCTCGATCGCGGTCGGCACCAACGGCGAGGTCACCTACATCCCCGACGGCGGCGGCACCCGCACGACCGCGGGCGTCCTCTCGCTGGCCAAGTTCCCCAACGACGAGGGCCTGATGCGCCTGTCCGGCAACCGCTGGGCCGCGGCCCCCGCGGCGGGCACGGAGCTGGTCGGCACGCCGGACGGCAAGACGTTCGGGCAGACGATCGGCGGCACGCTGGAGATGTCCAACGTGGACCTCGCCAGCGAGTTCACGAACCTGATCGTCGCCCAGCGCGGCTTCCAGGCCAACTCGAAGGTCATCACGACGGCCGACGAGATGCTGGAGCAGCTGGTCAACCTCAAGCGCTAGCGCGCCTGAAGCTCACGAGACCGCGGCGTGGCCGCCCGTGCGGATGCGGAGGGCATCCGCGCGGGCGGGCGCGCCGCGGTCTCGATACGTCGTTGACGACCCTCACCATCTCTTCCATGATCGAGCTGCACAAGCTGTCCACCTCCCGCGAGCCGTTCCAGCTCAACGTCGACCTGATCGAGCGCATCGACGCCTCGCCGGACTGCCACGTCACGCTCACGACCGGTCAGCGGATCGCCGTGACCGAGTCGGTCGACGAGGTCGTCCGCAAGATCCGCGACTGGCGCGTCGACGTGATGGCGCGCGCGCTCCGCCTCGCGCGCTGACAGGAGCCTCCCCCCGCCGGGGGATGTGTCCGCGAGGCGTCTCAAGCGCCCTCCGGGACGGTCGATCACCGGGCAGACAGACCTTCCCACTTGGAGCTTTCATGCCTGAAGAGACCCTCTCACGCCAGCTCGTGGTCTTCTCGCTCGGCGAGGAGGAGTACGCGCTTCCCATCACGCAGGTCCACGAGATCATCCGCTTCACCGAGCCGCGCTCGGTGGCCTCCTCGGACCCCAGCGTCCGTGGCGTGATCTCGCTGCGCGGCAAGATCCTGCCGGTCTACGACCTGGCCACGCGCCTGGGCGTCGAGCACGCCGACGTCAGCGAGGCCAAGATCGTGATCGTCGAGACCGCCGAGGACATGGCGGGCGTCGTCGTCGACGACGTCGAGGAGGTCATCACGATCGACGGCGAGCAGCTCGACGAGGCCCCCACGGCCGGCGGCCGCGGCATCGACGGCATCGCCAAGATCGGCGACCGCCTGGTGGTCCTGCTCGATCCCGAGGGGATCGTCGGAGCGGCCACCGACGCGCTGAACGTCGAGGCCGCCGAGGTCGTCGACGACGTGCGCGTCGCCGCCTAGCCGAGAGCCGGTCCAGTCGTGCTCGCCGCCGCCCGCACCGCCAAGCCGTCCCGGATCCTCGTCGCCGACGACTCCACGTTCATGCGGCGCCTGCTCACGCAGGCGCTGCGCGACGCGGGGTTCGAGGTCGTCGGGGAGGCCGCCGACGGCGACGAGGCGCTCTCGCTCTACCGCGAGCTGCGCCCCGACGCCATGACCCTCGATCTCGCCATGCCCGGCATGGACGGGATCGGCGTTCTGCGCGCGCTGCGCGGCGAGCGCTCCTCGCTGCCGGTCGTCGTGGTCTCGGCCTTCTCGCCCGCCCACGGCGCCCGTGCCGTCGACGCGCTCGCCGAGGGCGCGTTCGACCTCGTCGCCAAGCCCGCCTTCGGCGAGCCGCTGGAGTCCTTCGTCAGCGCGCTGCGCGAGAAGGTCACCGCGGCGGCGTCCTCCGCGGCCCCCAAGGCCGTCCTGGCCGCCGCCCCGGCCCGCGCGCCGCGCCCCCGCCGCGCGTCGGCCCGGACCAAGAAGGTGGTCCTGATCGCCACCTCGACCGGCGGCCCGCGCGCGCTGGCCGAGCTGATCCCGGACCTGCCGTCGCCCCTGGGCGCCGGCGGCATGATCGTCCAGCACATGCCCGCGGGCTTCACCGCCTCGCTGGCCCAGCGGCTGGACCGCGGCGGCAAGCTGTCGGTGGTCGAGGCCGCCGGCGGCGAGGCGCTGCGGCCCGACACGCTGATCCTCGCCCCGGGCGGCTCGCACCTGCGCCTCGGCGACGACGGCGTCGCCCGCCTCTCCGACGAGGCGGCGATCGGCGGCCTGCGCCCGCGCGCGGACCTGACGATCGCCGACGCCGCGCGGATCTACGGCGAGCGCCTGGTGCTGGTCGTCATGACCGGCATGGGCAAGGACGGCCTCGAGGGCGCCCGCGAGGTGCGGGCCCGCGGCGGCCGGATCATCGCCGAGGCCGAGTCCTCCTGCACCGTCTACGGCATGCCGCGCGCGATCGTCGAGGCGCGGCTGGCCGACGTCGTCGTGCCGCTGGGGCAGCTGGCGGCCGCGATCGCCGACGAGGTTGCCGCATGACTCGCCCAGCGGCTCGCAAGCGGGGGGCCTGATGTCCCTGGCCACCACCACCCCGGCCGCCCGCGCCGGCGCCCAGGACGAGTACGAGCAGTTCTGCCTGGCCTTCCGCCGCGTCTGCGGGATCGACCTGCTGCAGTACAAGCGCGGCCAGATGGAGCGGCGCATCCGCTCGTTCGTCTCCACGCGCCACGGCGACACCACGCTGCCCGCCTACGCGGAGCTGCTGAAGGCCGACAAGGACGAGCTGAGCCGCTTCCTGGACCGCGTGACGATCAACGTCTCGCAGCTCTGGCGCAACCCGGAGCAGTGGGAGGTCCTGGAGGACAAGATCCTCCCCGACCTCGCCGCGAGCGGCTCCAACCGCGTCCGCGCCTGGAGCGCCGGCAGCTCCTACGGCGCCGAGGCCTACACCCTGGCGGCCATCGCCCGCCGCGCGATCCCGCGCGCGCAGGTGACGATCCTGGGCACCGACATCGACGGCCGCATGGTCGAGCGCGCCCGCACCGGCGTGTTCACCACCGAGGACGCGCGCGACGCGCCCACGGCGACGCTGGCCTCGCACTTCGCGATGGAGGACGGCCGGTGGCACGCGTCGGCCGAGCTGAAGCGGATGGTCCGCTTCGAGCAGGGCGACCTGCTGCGGGTCCAGCCCGCCAAGGAGTCCTTCGACCTCGTGCTGTGCCGCAACACCGTCATCTACTTCAACGAGGACGTGCGCGACGCGCTCCACGGCCGGCTCGCCGAGAGCCTGCGCGCGGGCGGCCGCCTCGTCGTCGGCGCGACCGAGCGCGTCTCGGAGCCCGCCAAGCACGCCCTCGAGCCCGAGTCCCCCTTCGTCTACCGGAAGATCTGATGGACACCTCCGAGTACCTCCCCATGTTCCTGGCCGAGTGCCGGGAGAACCTCCAGGAGCTGAACCTGGCCGTGGTGCGCCTCGAGGAGGCGCCCGACGACCGCGAGACGGTCGACGCCATCTTCCGCATCGCCCACTCCCTGAAGGGGATGGCGGCGACGATGGGCTTCGAGGGCATGGCGACCCTGACGCACAAGATGGAGGACGTGCTCGAGCTGCTGCGCCAGCGCGGCGGCAAGCTGTCCCGCGAGGTCGTCGACGTCCTGCTGGCCTGCCTGGACGCGCTGTCGGGCGCGGTCGACGCCATCGACACCGACGGCGCCGAGAACCTCGACCCGGCCGAGCTGGTCGAGCGCCTGCAGTCGCTCGTCCGCGAGAAGGACGACCCCGAGCACGTCGAGGAGGTCGCGGAGGAGGCTCCGGCGGGTGGGCGGGGGCCGGTTCTCGCTCCGATCACCGAGGGCCAGACGGTCCTGGAGGTCGCCGCGGTGCTCGCCGAGGACGCCCAGATGCCGGCCGTCCGCGCCTTCCAGGTGCTGGCCGCCGCCGGCGAGCACGGCGAGGTCCTGCGCTCGCGGCCCGCCGAGGGCGAGGTCGACGGCTTCGACGGCCGCCTCGTCGAGCTGCTGCTGGCCACCGAGAACGAGGTCGACGACATCGCCGCCGCGATCCGCGCGGTGCCGGACGTCGGCGACGTGCGCGTCGCCGAGCACACGCCCGAGCCGGTCGCCGAGGCCGCCCCGCTGGCCGCCGTCGACGAGTCCGGCGCGCCGGAGGCCGCCGCTCCCACCGCTTCGACGCCGGCCGCGCACAAGAAGGGCGGCCACCAGACCGTCCGCGTCGACGCCGACCGCCTCGACCAGCTCATGCACCTGATGGGCGAGCTGGTCGTCCAGCGCACGCACGTCGAGGCGCTGAGCGCCGAGGCCGACGTCCCGGGCCTGTCGCAGGCGATGCAGGAGCTGACCCGCTCCTCGCACGCCCTGCAGGCGATGGTCATGCAGATCCGCATGATCCCGATCGAGGCCGTCTTCATGCGCTTCCCGCGCCTCGTGCGCGACGTCGCCTCCAAGCTCGACAAGCAGGTCGAGCTCGACCTCGTCGGCAAGGAGACCGAGCTGGACCGCACGGTCGTCGACGCGATCGGCGACCCGCTCGTCCACCTGATTCGCAACTCGCTGGACCACGGCCTGGAGTCCCCCGAGGACCGCGTCGCGGCCGGCAAGGCGCCGACCGGCAAGCTCACGATCGCCGCGCGCCACGCGGGCGGCAGCATCATCATCACGGTCAAGGACGACGGCCACGGGATCAACCCGGCCAAGGTCGCCGCCGTCGCCGTGGACCGCGGGCTGATCACCCGCGAGCAGGCGCAGCTGATCGACATGCGCGGCGCGATCGAGCTGCTGTTCGCGCCGGGCTTCAGCACCGCCGCCGAGGTCGGGGCCCTCTCGGGCCGCGGCGTCGGGATGGACGCGGTGCGCGAGAAGATCCGCGAGCTGGGCGGGGAGGTGACGGTCACCTCGGTTCAGGGCGAGGGCACCGTCAACGAGATCCGCCTCCCGCTGACGCTCGCGATCATGTCCGCGCTGCTCGTGGAGGCCGGCGACAAGCCGTTCGGCATCCCGCTGCAGCGCGTCGAGCGCACGATGCGCCTCGACGACAACCCCGTCCGCTCGGTCGCCGGCCGCAAGATGCTCGTCCTCAAGGACGAGGCCTTGCCGCTGCGCCGCGCGGTCGACGTGTTCGGCGGTGCCGCGGCGGGGGCCGCGGACCTGCAGGACACGCATGTGGTGATCGTTCGCGGCCAGGAGGGCTCGATCGCCCTCTCGGTCTCGAAGCTGATCGGCCAGCGCGAGCTGGTGACGCGGCCGCTGCCGCAGAACGTCGCTCAGGAGGCGGCGGTCTCGGGCGCGGCGGTCCTGTCCAACGGCGACATCGTGCTGTTGGCGGACTGCGACGCCCTGACCCTGAACACCCACCCGGCGCTGTCCGCGTCCGACCGCCCCGTTGCGGTTCCGGCCGCCGTCTGACGATTGCAGTAGGAGCCATGACCACGTTCTCTGACATGCAGCTCGACGCCTTGCGCGAGCTGGCCAACATCGGATCCGGCAACGCCGGCACCGCGCTGGGCTCGATGCTCGGCAAGTCCGTCGACATCTCGGTGCCGACGGCCGCCGCGCTGCCGCTCGCCGAGGCCGTCGCGATCGCGGGCGAGCCCGACGAGCTGCGCTACGGCGTCGTCGTGCCGATCGTCGGCGACTTCGAGGCGATCGTCGTGCTCCTCTTCCCCGAGGCCGACGCGCAGAAGCTGTGCGGGATCTACGGCATCGAGCCGTCGACGCCCGACGGCTGCTCGATGCTCGGCGAGGTCGGCAACATCCTCGGCACCAACTACATCAACGTGCTGGCCCAGATGGTCGGCATGGAGCTGGAGCCCGAGCCGCCGCAGGTCGTCGAGGACATGCTCGGCTCGATCCTCTCCTCGGTCCTGATCGGCCGCGGCGACGACGTCGAGGAGGCGCTCATCCTGGACTCCGACCTCCTGGTCGAGGACGAGAACTGCTCGCTGTCGTTCCTCCTGCTGCCCAACCACGGCGGGATCAAGGAGCTGCTGGGGCGGCTCGGCCTCTAAGCCATGGAGACCGTCGTCCGCATGGGCGAGGCGTCCGCCTCTCGCACGGCCGGGGACACCCTGGCGTGCATCGGCCTGGGGTCGTGCATCGGCCTGGCCCTCGTCGACCGCGCCAAGGGCGTGGCCGCGCTGGCCCATGTGATGCTGCCCGAGACCACCCAGCCCGACCCTCCGCAGCCGCACAAGTTCGCGGACCTCGCGGTGCCGTCGCTGATCGCCATGGCCGTCGCCCAGGGCGCCTCGCGCGTCCGGCTGGAGGCCTGCCTGGTCGGCGGGGCCGCGATGTTCTCGTTCGGCGGCAGCGGCCAGGACATCGGGCAGCGCAACGACCACGCGGTCACCAAGCTCCTCGACGAGCACCGCATCCCCGTGCGCGCGACCGCGACCGGCGGCTCCAAGGGCCGCACGATCCGCGTGTCGGTCGGCGCCGACATCACCATCACCGTCCGTGAGGCCGGCGGGATCGAGGAGCACCTCCTCGGCGCCGTGGCGGCCGGAAAGGCAGCGCTGGTCTGAGTGAGCGGCTTCCTGGACGCCAACGAGATCGAGAAGCTCTTCGCTCGGGCGAGCGAGGGCAACATGCCGATGGAGTCGGAGGAGCGCCAAGGCCGTCGCGCCCGCTGGCTGCGCACCGTCGACTTCACCCGCCCGACGAAGTTCACGACCGATCAGGAGCGGCGGATCCGCCGCGCCATGGACACCTTCACCGAGCGCGCGGCGACGCGCCTGGCCGCCGAGCACCGGACGCCGATCGAGATGGAGGTCATCGACGTCGGGCAGTTCACGTGGGCCAACGCGTTCGCGCAGATCCCCGACCACAGCGCCTACATCCAGATCGACACCGCGCCGCACGAGGGCCGCATGCTGATGTGCGCCGAGCTGCCGGTCGTGCTGATCGCGCTGGAGCGCATGCTGGGCGGCCGTCCCGAGACCGCGTCGCGCGACCGCGACCTGACCGACATCGACCTGATGGTCGTGCAGCGCCTGTTCGGCACGATCGTCGAGGCGCTCTCGTCGGTCTGGTTCGACGTGTCGGAGATGACGCTCGACATCGCGATGGTCGACACGCAGCCGGAGACCGTACAGGTCGCCGCCGGCTCGGAGCCGACGCTGGCGCTGACGCTCGAGGCGCGCCTGGACGGCCTCTCCTCGACGATGGCGCTGATGATCCCCTACGCGGCGATCGCGCCCGTCGCCTCGGCGTTCTCGCGCCACGACGAGGAGGTCAAGGTCCGCGACGAGCACATCGCCGCCGCGGTCAACCAGGGCCTCAGCCACGTCGAGGTCTCGATGCGCGCCGAGGTCGCCGACACGCAGCTCACGCTCGACGAGATCCTGCGCCTGAAGCCCGGCGACGTGATCAAGCTCGACGCCAAGGCCGACACCGAGATCACGCTCTTCGCCGACCGCACGCCGGTCCACCGCGCCCGCGGCGGCCGCAGCGGCAAGCACCGTGCCGTGCAGATCCTCGGACCCGTGGAGAACGAGGCGTGATGAACGCGGAACAGGCATTGCTGCGCCTCGGCGCCTCCACCTCGGAGGCCGTGCAGGGCGTGCTCCAGATGTTCAGCCCCGACGGCGTCGTCCCCGGCGCGGTCCGGGTCGTCCCGCCCGAGCAGTCGCCGTTCGCCGACGCGACGTTCCCCGCGATCGCGGCCGACGTCTCCTACGTCGACGGCGTGACCGGCGGCAACGTCATGGTCATCGGCCTGGAGGGCGCGCGGCGCCTGGCCGCGGCGATGATGGGCATGGACCCCATGTCGGTCGAGGCCGGCGGCGAGCTCTCCGAGCTGGAGTTCTCCGCGGTCGGCGAGGCGATGAACCAGATGATGTCGGCCGCCGCGATGGCGACGTCCAAGGTGCTCGACGAAGAGGTCGAGATCGCGCCGCCGGACGTCCGCCAGCTGGCCGACGCCAACGAGGGCGGCGACCGCTGGGAGCACCCCGGCCACGCCACCGCCGTCACGTTCAGCTTCTGCGGGGCCCCGTGCCTGCTGGTGCAGCTGGTCCCCAACGCGTTCATCGTGCGCATGACGCGCGCGCTGGACGAGATGACCGAGAGCCACGACGACGCGCCGCTCGGCGACGCCCTGCGCGACATCTCGGTCCGCGTCTGGGCCGAGCTCGGGCGCACGCGGATGCCGTCGGGCCGGATCGTCGCGCTGCCCACCGGCGCCGTGGTCGAGCTCGACCGCGCCGTCGAGGCGCCGATCGACCTCTACGCCGACGGCATGCGCTTCGCCACCGGCCGGCTGGTGATCGCCGACGACGGCGGCCTGGCCGTGCGCGTCGAGACGATCCTCGGCGCCTCATCCCCTGCTTCCACCCACTCCCCCGAACCCACCCCTACGGAGGTTTCAGTCTGATGGCTCGCGTTCTCGTCGTCGATGACGCCGCGTTCATGCGCAAGATGGTCACCGACGCCCTGAGCGGCGGCGGTCACGAGATCGTTGGCGAGGCCGCCAACGGCGCCGAGGCGGTGCAGCGCTTCCAGGAGCTGCGGCCCGACGTGATGACCCTGGACATCACGATGCCCGAGAAGGACGGCCTGGCCGCCCTCAAGGAGATCATCGCCGTCGATCCCGGCGCGAAGGTCGTGATGTGCTCGGCCCTGGGCCAGGAGTCCAAGGTCCTGGAGTCGATCAAGCTCGGCGCCAAGGACTTCGTCGTCAAGCCGTTCCAGGCCGACCGCGTCCTGTCCGCGATCGAGAAGGCGCTGGGCTAAGTCCCCGCGCCAACAGTCCGAACTGAAGTCCGCCCGGTCGCGGTCGACCAACTAGAGAAGACCCATGAAGGCCGCCAGCGCAATCGGAATCGGAATCGCCGTCGTCTGCATCATCATGGCGGGCATCATGGAGGGCGTCGCGCCCCCCATGTTGTTGAACATCAACGCCTTGATCATCGTGCTCGGCGGCACGGCGGGCGCGATCCTCGGCGGCGTCGGGATGAAGCGCTTCATGCTCATCCCCAAGCTGTACATGAAGGCGATCCTGTCCGATCACCCGGACCTGGGCGCGCGCGTCAAGACGTTGGTGTCCTTCGCCGAGCGGGCCCGCAAGGACGGCCTGCTCGCGCTGGAGGAGGAGATCGAGGCCATCGAGGAGCCGTTCATGCGCAAGGGCATGCAGCTCATCGTCGACGGCACCGACCCCGACCTCCTGCGCGAGATCCTCGACTCCGAGATCGACGCGATGGCCGCGCGCCACAAGCAGGGCTCCTCGGTCTTCGAGAAGGCCGGCGGCCTGGCGCCGACGATCGGCGTGCTCGGCACCGTCATCTCGCTGGTGCACGTGCTCTCCAACCTGAGCGCCCCCGAGACGCTCGGGCCGGCCATCTCCGCCGCGTTCATCGCGACGCTGTACGGCGTGGGCTCGGCCAACGTCGTGTACCTGCCCATCTGCTACACGCTGCAGATGCTGAGCCAGAAGGAGGTCGAGGAGCGCTCGCTCGTGCTCGAAGGCATCCTGGCGATCCAGGCGGGCGACAACCCGCGCATGGTCCAGCAGAAGCTGCTCAGCTACCTCGCCCCGGCCGACCGCGTGGCGGTCGAGAGCGGCGACGGCAAGGCCGACCTCAAGGCCGTCGACGCGCAGGCCGCGTAGGCCTGCGGCCCACCAGGCACCATGTCCGGGCACGGCGGAAAGAAGAAGCGCGGGGACGACCACGGCGAGCACGTCGACGAGCGTTGGCTCATCACGTACGCCGACCTGATGACGCTGCTCGTGGCGTTGTTCATGGTGTTGTTCTCGATCTCCTCGGTCAACAAGTCCAAGCTGGAGTCGCTGCAGCACTCGCTGCAGGACGCCTTCTCCGGCAAGGTGCTGCCCGGCGGGCAGTCGATCAAGGAGTCGGGCGGCGTCCAGAACATCAAGACGCCCGCGGCTTCGCCCAAGGAGTCCTCGCTGCAGCCCTACGTCGGCTCGCCCAAGAACGACGACTCGGTCTCCCAGGACAAGAGCGGGGCCCAGGGCAACGCCGAGGAGCAGGCCTTCGAGAAGCTCAAGAAGCAGCTCGACAAGGTCGCCGCCCAGCAGGGGCTGTCGGGCAAGATCAAGGTGTCGGTCACCGACGACGGCCTGCTGATCCGGCTGCTCACCGACAAGCTGCTGTTCGACAGCGGCTCGGCGGTCCCGCGGCAGCAGGCGCTGCCGCTGCTCAACGACGTGGCGGGCCTGCTGTCGACGACGCAGAAGACCCACCAGCTGATCATCTCGGGCAACACCGACGACCAGCCGATCCACTCGGCGCAGTTCCACGACAACATGGAGCTGTCGACCGAGCGCGCGCTGGCGATCTTCCGCACCTTCGACGGCGACGGCATCTCGCCGCTGCGCATGACGGCGGCCGGTCGCGGCGCCTATGCGCCGATCGCCTCCAACAAGTCTTACGCCGGGCGCTCGTTGAACCGGCGCGTCGAGATCCTCGTGCCGCGCATCAGCAAGGTCACCGCCGCCAACGCCTCGACCGCCTCGGCCACCGAGGGCACGGGCGACCCGTCCACCACGGCCAAGATCCCGTCGATCAAGCCCACCTTCGCCAACTCCAAGTAACCCCCCTGGTCATGAAGAACCCAAAGGTCCTGATCCCCGTCCTGCTGCTGATCGTCGGCGGCGTCTACAAGTTCATGCTCGCGCCCAAGACGCCGGCGCCCAAGCCCAAGATCGCGGGCTCGGTCTACGTCATGCCCAAGGACTTCCTGATCAACCTGGCGGGCGGCAAGTTCGCCAAGCTCAACGCCGCGCTGGTCCTCAAGGAGGGCTACCTCGAGGAGGCCATCAAGGCCGCCGGCGGCGGCGAGGCCACCACGCCGCCCGACGGCTACGGGACGCTGCCCCAGGAGGCCGCGGTGCGCGCGATCATCACCGACAGCCTCACCGGCATCAACGCCAACCGCCTGATCAAGGAGAAGTCGCGGCTGAGGCTGCAGGCCTCCGTGCTCAAGCGGATCAAGAAGGAGACCGACGTCGAGGCCGAGGACATCATGTTCACGGACCTCGCGGTCCAGTAAGGAGCCTTGCGATGACCGACGTGGAGTTCACCCCGCTGGACGACGGCACCCCCGGCGGCCTGCCCCTGGGCGAGGCCGACCTGTCGCGCCTGACCGACGTCACCGTCGAGCTGACCGTCGAGGTCGGCCGCACGCACATGTCGCTGGGCGAGACGATGTCGCTGGGCCAGGGCTCGGTCGTCACGCTCGACCGCCTCGCCGACAAGCCCGTCGACCTGCTGGTCAACGGCCGGCCGATCGCCCGCGGCGAGGTCGTGGTCATCGACGAGCAGTTCGGCCTGCGCATCACCGAGGTCAACGGCGCCGAGCGCAAGCCGGCCGCCGAGCCCGCCGCGTTCGAGCCCGCGACGGCCGAGCTGCCGCCGGGCGACGGCCTGCCGCCGGGCCTCCCCGAAGCCGCGTAGGCGGGTCGTGAGGGGCGGCCACGCACATCGCGCGGTACGCCCTCGAACGATCGTCCAATCGCGTCTCTCAAGTTCGTTGCGCACAGGCCGATCCATGGACTGGCTGGTCGTCCCTCCCGACCTACCGAGTCCCTCCAGTGAAGCCATTCCGTGCCCTCACGGCCGCCTGCGCGGCCGCACTCCTCTGCGTCCTCCTGGCGGCGCCGGCCCTCGCCCTCGCGGCGGGCACGGCGACGACGGGCAAGGACCCCTACGGCGAGAACACCGCGCTGAACCTGCCCTCCGACGGCGGCTCGGCCGCCCACGCGGACGTGGGTGGCAGCGGCGGTGGCCTGGCCCGCACGTTCATCGGCCTGGCGGTCGTCGTGGCCGTCATCTACGGCCTGACGTGGGTGCTGCGCCAGATGAAGAAGTCGTCCTCGACGTCCGACGCCTCCGGCGCCGGCCTGTCGACCGAGGCGACGCTGCCGCTGGGCCCCAACCGCTCGGTGCACCTGATCCGCGCCGGCCGCGAGCTGGTGCTGGTCGGCTCGGCCGAGCACGGCATCGTCCCGATCCGGACCTACACCGAGGAGGAGGCGCTCGACCTCGGCCTCATCGAGCACCCGCAGCTGCGTGTCGGCGACGTCGTCGACGGTGAGGCGACGGTGCTGGGTGGGCGGGGATCGGATGCGGGCGCCAAGGCCAAGCTGTTGATGGCGGGCACGCTGGACAAGCTCCGCGAGCGCACGGCGCGATGACCGCCGCGATCCTCGCCCAGACCGCCGTCGCGGCGAAGTCGACCACCGAGGACGGCTCCAACGCCGTCCAGCTGCTGATCCTCGTCGGCGCGATCTCGCTGATCCCGGCGCTGCTGTTCTGCGTCACGGGCTTCACGCGGATCCTGATCGTCCTCGGCTTCATCCGCACCGGCCTGGGCACGCCGACCGCGCCGCCCAACCAGGTGCTCACCGGCATCGCGCTGTTCCTGACGATCTTCGTGATGATGCCGACGCTCTCGGCGGTCAAGAAGGACGCGATCGACCCGCTGACGGCGCACAAGATCTCCCAGAAGGAAGCGCTGGACCGCGGGCAGAAGCCGCTGCGCGAGTTCATGTTCAAGCAGACGCGCACGAAGGACCTCGCGCTGTTCGTGAACCTCGCCCACGAGAAGCGCCCCAAGACGCGCGCCGACGTCCCGACCTACGTCCTGATCCCCGCGTTCATCATCTCGGAGCTCAAGACGGCGTTCCAGATCGGCTTCCTCATCTTCCTGCCGTTCCTGGTGATCGACCTGGTGGTCAGCTCCACCCTCATGTCCATGGGCATGATGATGCTGCCGCCCGCGTTCATCAGCCTGCCCTTCAAGATCCTGCTCTTCGTCCTGGTGGACGGGTGGGACTTGGTCATCCGCTCGCTCGTGGAGTCGTTCCACTGATGGACACCGACGTCGTCATCTCGCTCGCGACCCAGGCGATGAGCCTGGCGCTGAAGATCTCGATCCCGCTGCTGGGCGTCGGCCTGGTCATCGGCGTGCTGATCTCGGTGATCCAGGCGGTCACCTCGATCCAGGAGCAGACGCTCTCGTTCATCCCGAAGGTCCTGGCGATGGCCATCGTGCTCGTCGTCGGCGGCCCGTGGATGCTCAACCAGCTGCTCTCCTACACGACCGAGCTGTGGTCGTCGATCCCGAACATGGTCGGGTAGGTGGGCGGGCGGGTGGGCTCTCAGCTCCAACAGTCCGCGCAGACGCTGGTCACCGAGTTCGGTGAGCAGCGGGTCCTGGCGTTCTTCCTGGTCCTGGCGCGCATCTCGCCGCTGTTCCTGCTCGCGCCGCTGTTCTCGTCCAAGATGGTGCAGCCGCGTGTGAAGTCCGTGCTGGCGGTGGGCCTGGCGGTCGGCATCTCGCCGATCGTCGCGGCCGACACGCGCCTGCCGACCGACGTCCTGGCCATCGCGGGCCTGCTCGGCAAGGAGCTGCTGGTCGGCTCGGCGTTCGCCTACACCCTGGCCGCGACCTTCGCGGCGATCTCGGTCGCCGGGTCGTTCCTGGACACGACGATCGGCTTCTCCTACGGGTCGCTCGTGGACCCGGTCAACGGCAACCAGGCCGCGGTCCTCAGCACCGCCTACTCGATGATCGGCCTGCTCGTGTTCATCGCGATCGGCGGCGACGCGTGGGTCATCAAGGGCCTGGCCAAGACCTACGACGTGGTCGGGCTGGTCCAGTACCCGTCGCTCAACCACGTCGTCACGGGCGCGACCGCGGCGTTCACCGGCATCTTCACCGCCGCCCTGCAGGTCGCGGGCCCCGTCCTGCTCGCCCTGATCCTGACCGACGCCGCCTTCGGCATGGTCACCCGCGTCGTCCCGACGCTCAACGCCTTCCAGGTCGCCGTCCCGGCGAAGGTCGTGCTCGGCCTGCTGCTCGTCGGCGCGTCGATGCCGTTCGTCGCCAACTGGCTCGGCGCCTCGCTGCAGGAGGACGTCCGCTCCGCCCTCGAGACCCTCCGCATCGGCTAGGGAGGTGATGGCGCGTGGCCGATCCTGACAAGACAGAGAAGGCGACACCCAAGCGCCGCGAGGAGGCGCGCAAGCAGGGCAACGTCGCCAAGTCCTCGGACCTCAGCGGGTCGGTCGTCATGCTCGCCGGCCTGCTCGCGCTGGGCCTCGCCGGGCCGTCGATGGTCCAGCGGATGGCCGGCGGGATCCGCGACACGCTCGCGCTCGGCGGCTCCACCGACCCGGTCACGAAGTCGTCGATCGGCGAGCTGCTGATGCGCAGCGGGATGAACGTCGCGATCTGCCTGGCGCCGATCGTCGGCGTCTGCGCGCTGGCCGCGATCGTCGTCAACGTGGCCCAGGTCGGCCTGCGCCCCAAGACCAAGGCCCTGAAGCCCAGCTTCCAGCGGTTGAACCCCAAGAACGGGATCAAGCGCATCGTCGGCAAGCAGGGCCTGGTCGAGCTGGCCAAGAACATCGTCAAGCTCGCGGTCGTCTGCTGGATCGTGCTCGGCTCGTTCCTGCCGCACATGACCGACTACGCCGCGATGGTCGGCGTCTCCCCCTGGCAGCTCGGCTCCGCGATCGCCGCCAAGGTCAAGGGCATCGCCTTCCGCGCCGCCTTCGCGTACCTCCTCATCGGCGTCGTCGACTACTTCTGGCAGCGCCGCACGCGCGAAGAGGGCCTGAAGATGAAGAAGGAGGAGGTCAAGGAGGAGGGCAAGGGCCAGGACCTCCCCGCCGAGGTCAAGGGCGCGATCCGCCGCCGCCAGCGCGAGACCGCCCGCGCCCGCATGATGGCCGACGTCCCGACCGCCGACGTCGTCGTCACCAACCCCACCCACTTCTCCGTCGCCCTCAAGTACGACGGCAAGTCGGCCGCGCCGATCGTGGTCGCCAAGGGCCAGGACCTCCTGGCGCTGCGCATCCGCGAGATCGCCGCCGAGGCCGGCGTCGCGATCGTCCCCGACCCGCCGCTGGCCCGCTCGCTGCACGGCAGCGTCGAGGTCGGCCACCAGATCCCCGAAGAGCTGTTCCAGGCCGTGGCCCAGATCCTGGCCTACGTCTACCGCGTCGCCGGCCGCCGCCGGCTCGGCACCGCCTAGAGGAAGCACCGAGAGCCATGACCAACATGTTGAACAAGGTGGGCAAGTACACCGACCTGATCGGCGCCGGCGTCGTCGTCCTGGTCGTCGTGATGCTCATCATCCCGCTGCCGCCGATGCTGCTGGACCTGATGATCACGCTGAACATCAGCTGCGCGCTGGCGATCGTGGTCACGACGCTCTACGTCAAGCGGGCGATCGAGTTCTCCGTCTTCCCGTCGCTGCTGCTGATCACGACGCTCTTCCGCCTGGCCATCAACATCTCGGTCACGCGCCTGGTGCTGCTGCACGGGGACGCCGGCCACGTCGTCGAGGCGTTCGGCCGCTTCGTCATCGGCGGCAACATCGTCGTCGGCCTCGTGATCTTCCTGATCCTGGTCATCATCCAGTTCATGGTCGTCACCGCCGGTGCCGGCCGTGTCGCCGAGGTCGGCGCCCGCTTCACGTTGGACGCCATGCCGGGCAAGCAGATGGCGATCGACGCCGACCTCAACGCCGGGCAGATCACCGAGGAGGAGGCGCGCAAGCGCCGCAAGGAGATCGCCGAGGAGGCGGACTTCTACGGCGCGATGGACGGCGCCTCGAAGTTCGTCAAGGGCGACGCGATGGCCGGCGTGGTCATCACGCTCATCAACCTGCTCGGCGGCATCGTCATCGGCGTGATGATGCAGCACCGCCCGTTCGGCGACGCCATCCAGCACTTCTCGCTGCTGAGCGTCGGCGACGGCCTCTGCGCCCAGATCCCGGCGCTGCTGATCTCGGTCGCCACCGGCATCATCGTCACGCGCTCCGGCGACGACAAGGACCTCGGCAACCAGGTCGTCGGCCAGGTCTCCAAGCAGCAGCGCGCCCCGCTGGTCGCGGGCGTCGTCATCTGCTTCTTCGCGCTGATCCCGGGCCTGCCGAAGCTCCCGTTCGTCATCATCGGCGGCCTCTTCATCTTCGCCGGGCGCCGGCTGGCCAAGAGCGCCGCGCAGGAGCAGGTCGCCGCCGCGGCCGCCGCGCAGGAGGCGGCGGCGCTGCCGCCCGCGCCGACCTCGCCGCGCGACCAGGTCGCCGAGGCGCTCAACCTCGACCCGCTGGAGCTGTGCATCGGCTTCGGGCTGGTGCCGCTGGTCGACGGCTCGGCGGGCGGCTCGCTGCTGCAGCGCGTCAGCGCCGTGCGCCGGCAGATCGCGGCCGAGGTCGGGACGATCATCCCGTCGGTCCGCATCCACGACGAGCTGTCGCTGCAGAGCCACGAGTACGCGGTCAAGGTGCGCGGCACCGAGGTCGCGCGCGGGCAGATCATGGCCGGCCACCAGCTGGCGCTGGACCCGGGCGACGCGTTCGGCAACCTCGACGGCATCCCGACGACCGACCCGGCCTACGGCATGGCCGCCGTCTGGATCACGGACGGCCAGCGCGCGGAGGCCGAGGCGCTCGGGTACACCGTGGTCGACGCCGAGAGCGTCGTCGTCACCCACCTGACCGAGACGATCCGCCGCCACACGGCGGACCTGCTCACCCGTCAGGACGTGCGCACGTTGGTCGACAGCCTCAAGGAGCACAACGCCGCCGTCGTCGAGGAGGTCATCCCGGACCTGCTGTCGGTCGGCGAGCTGCAGCGCGTCCTGCAAGCGCTCTTGCGCGAGGGCGTCTCGATCCGCGACCTCGGCGCGATCGTCGAGGCCGCCGGCGACCGCGCCCGCGTCACGCGCGATCCGGAGCTGCTGGCCGAGTACGCCCGCCAGGCGCTGGGCCGCACGATCGTCTCGCCCTACCTCGACGCGGAGCGCACGCTGCGCGCGATCACGCTGGACCCGGGCCTCGAGCAGGAGGTGTCGGACTCGATCGCCCAGACGCCCGACGGGGAGTACCTGGCGATGGATCCGTCGCGCGCGCAGGCTTTGGTGCACCAGTTGTCGAACCATGTCGAGCAGGCCGTCTCGCGCGGTCGCCGTCCGGTGCTGATCTGCTCGTCGCGTTGCCGACGGCACCTGCGGCGGCTGGTCGAGCAGGCCCTGCCGCAGCTCTCGGTGTGCGCCTATAACGAGATCGCACCCGGGATCGGCGTCGAGACCATCGGAGTCGTGAGCGCCTGATGACACCTGAGGACCAGCAGCAGACCTACACCTATCGCGGACGCTCGCTGGAGGAGCTCGTCCCGCGCATCCGCCAGGAGCTCGGCGACGACGCGGTCATCGTCGCGCGTCGCGAGACGACCAGCGGCGGCGTCGGCGGCTTCTTCGCCAAGCGCGAGATCGAGGTCGAGGTGCGCCCGGGCCCGAATGCGATCACGCCCGCCCCGGAGGTCGCCGCGCGGTTCGCGAGCCAGCTCGCCGAGGCGCAGGAGCGCCAGCAGAAGGCCGGAGGGGCCGACCTGCTGGACGCGCCCGGCGTGCGGCCGGCCACCGCGCCGGAGATCGACGCGCTGCCCGGCTCGACGAACGTGACGGTGGACGACCTGTTCCCCGCCGCGCCGCCGCCGCAGGCCCAGAACCTGGCGGCGATGTTCAACGCCGGGCTGCCGCCGGTGGAGGAGCCGCCGGTGGCCGCCGAGCCGCCCGTGGCGGCCGAGCCGCCGGCGCCCGCGCCCGAGCCGGTCGTGGAGCGCTCGCACGCCGAGGTGCTCGACGACGACGAGTGGGAGGAGGTCTACGGCGGCGAGGAGGACGAGCCCGCCCCGGTGGCCGAGGCGCCCACGCCGGATCCCGACGAGGAGACCGGCATGTTCGACTACCTCGGCACGGCCGCGGCGCTGCCGACGCCGGGCGTCGCCGCGCCGCCGCCCGCCGACGGCGCGCCCGCCATGGAGCCCTTCGCGCCCGCGGTCGAGCCGATCGACGAGCTGCTCGCGACCCCCGCGGTCGAGGAGCCGGCGCCGCTGGTCGAGCCCGTGGGCGACGCGCCGCCGCCGGTGTCCGAGTCGGCCTGGTCGCCGCCGGTCGCCGAGCCGCCCGCCGCGGCGGAGCCGGTCGCGGCCCCGGAGCCCGTCGTCGTGCCCGAGCCCGAGCCGGTCGCCGTCCCCGCGCCCGCCGTCGCCCCGGCGGCGCTGCCGCCCGCCGCGCTGGTCGCCGCCGAGCGGCTGGTCGCCCGCGGCCTGCGCCCGGGCCTGGCCGACGCGATCGCCGAGGAGGCGATCGGCGGCCTGGCGCCGCTGCTGCCCGAGGCCGACCCCAAGGACCTGGTCGTCGACGCGCTCGCGCGTCGCATCCCGACCGCGCCGCTGCGGCGCGGGGCGGGCGTGGTCGGCTTCGTCGGGCCCGGCGGCGCGGGCAAGACCCGCTGCGTCGCGCGGCTGGCCGCCGCGCAGGCGCGCCACGGGCTCGTCCCGGTCGCGGTGCTCGCGCTGCGCTCGCCCGACGGCGGCGCCGAGCTGCGCCGCCTGCTCGCGCCCTACGGCGTCGAGCTGCTGGCGGTCGAGAGCGGCGCGGAGGGCGCCGGTCGGATCGCCGCGCTGCGCGCCGACCACCTCGTGATCATCGACACGCCCGGCGTCTCGCCGCGGTCGACCGGCGAGCTGCACGCGCTGGGCACCGAGCTGGACGCGCTCGCGCCCGACGAGCTGCACCTGGCCGTCCCCGCGACGATCGGCCCGGCCGCCGCGCAGGAGCTGGTCGGCGGCGTGCGCGAGCTGGGCGTCGGCGCGCTCGTGCTCACGCACACCGACGAGACCGAGATGCTCGGCACCGGCATCGGCCTGGCGATCGACTCCGGGCTGCCGCTGTCCTACCTGGCCCGCGGCCAGGCCGTCGAGGCCGGCCTGAAGCCCGCCTCGTCCTCCGAGCTGGCCCACGACCTGGTCCCATGAGCCGGCTGCTGCCCGACGTCGGCGACGAGCTCCTGCTCTCGGTCCCCCAGGCCGAGCAGGTCCTCGTGCGCGTGACCGACGCCGGGCCTGGCTTCTTCGACCTGCGCCTGCTGGAGCAGCCCACGACGCCCGCGCCGCGCCTGGAGCGCTCCGCGCTGATGATCGAGTTCATCAACGACGACGGCATCGCGCGCATGCACGGCCGCCTCGACGTCCCCGCCTACCGCGGCGGCACGCGCCACGACACCGTGCGCTTCGCCCACCGCGGCTCGCCGCAGCTGCTCAAGCGCCGCGAGTTCGTGCGTGCGACGGTGGACCTGCCGCTCACGCTCACCGGCCCGCGCGCCGATGACGAGCCTGTGAGCACCCAGGCGCACGCGATCGACCTCTCCGGCGGCGGCATGCTCGTCGACGGCCTCGACGTCAGCCCGCGCCGCGACGACGTCCTGACCTTCGCGCTGGACCTCGGCGAGGCAGCGGGCGGGTCCGTGTCCGGCCGCGGCCGCGTCGTGCGCCTGGAGACCGCCAGCCGCGCCGGGCTCCAGTTCACCGAGCTGGACCAGGCCGACCGCATCCGCCTGATGCACCTCGCCTTCGAGATGTCGCGCGAGCAGCGCAGGAGGTTCGCCTGATGGCCGCCGAGGCCACCGACGCCCCGACCGAGGTCCTGCCGCAGGCCGGCGCGTCGCCGCGGCCCGACGGCCACGGCATCCGCCTGTCCGAGCACCCGCGCGCCCGGCGCCACATCGGGATCGCCAAGGGCTGGGGCGGCATGATCGCCTTCCTGCTGGTCCTCAAGCTCTCGCGCGGCGCCGGCCTGCCGTGGTCGGACGCGCTGGAGCGCGCGCTGGTCGGCGGCATCGTCGGCTACCTGGTGCTGTGGATGATCGCCCAGACGGTCTGGCGCCACATCGCGCTGGCCGAGCTGGAGGACCTGCGCAAGCGCCTGGTCGCCAAGGCCGAGGAGCAGCAGGCCCAGCGCGAACGCGAGGTCGCCGAGGCCGAGGCCGCCGCCCAGGCCGCCAAGGCCGAGGCCGAAGCCGCCCATCAGGCCGCGATCGCGGCCTCCGCCCAGACGTAGGGAAGGAGCTGAGCCGTGCCGCTGGATCCCATCAACCCGATCGGTCCGCGGCCCGCCGCCCGTCCCGGTCAGATCCCCGGCGTCCGCCGGGTCGATCCCGCGACCGACCGCCGCGAGGGCGACGGCCCGCCGTCGCGGCAGCGCAAGCGCAAGCCGCCGACGCCGCAGCTCCCGCCGCCGCCCGACGACGGGCGCCCGCACATCGACGTCCGCGTGTAGACCGACAGGCGTCCATCGGACACTGGACGCTCCTCAAGACGGTCTGACGGGCCGCCGACTACCGGCCTAGAAGCAAGCAGCGACAAGGAGTCGCTGTGGGACCCCAAACAACGTCATCAAGGAGATCGACGCATGTCCCTTCGCATCACCCACAACGTCGAGGCCATGAACAGCTACAACGCGCTGTCCAAGACCTCGTCGGCCATCTCGAAGTCGATGCAGCGCCTGTCCTCGGGCTACCGCATCAACAGCGCCTCCGACGACGCGGCGGGCCTGGGCATCTCCGAGTCGATGCGCTCGCAGATCCGCGGCCTGGCGCAGGCGCAGAAGAACATCCAGGACGGCTCCTCCATGATCCAGACGGCGGAGGGCAACCTGGACGAGGTCCACTCGATGTTGCAGCGTGTCCGTGAGCTGGCCGTGCAGTACAAGAACGGCTCGCTCGACGACAACGCCCGCACGTCGATCCAGAACGAGGTCAACCAGCTGGCGTCCGAGATCAGCCGCATCGGCGACTCGGCGTCCTTCAACGGCATCAACCTGCTGAACACCACGAACACGGTGTCCTTCCAGGTCGGCGCCAACGACGGCCAGACGATCGCCGTCAGCCTCGTGAACCTCGCCACCGAGGTCGGCACGTCGTACTCGTCGCTGTCGACGAGCGGCACCTCCGACATCTCGGAGATCGACACGGCGATCCAGAACGTGTCGACCGCCCGTGCGACGTTCGGTGCCGTGCAGAACCGCCTCGACCACTCGCTGTCGGTCGCTTCGTCCTACGCGGAGAACCTGACGGCGGCCGAGTCCCGGATCCGCGACGTGGACATGGCGGACGAGATGGTGGCCCTGACCAAGAACCAGATCCTCTCGCAGGCCGGCACCGCGATGTTGTCGCAGGCCAACCAGGCCCCGCAGAGCGTTCTGCGCCTTCTGGGCTAACGCACCTAGCTCCGCGAAGAACATTCGTTGGGTCCCTTGATCTGACGCACGAACGGAGGGGCGGTCCACACGGGCCGCCCCTTCGTCGTTCGTCTCGTCAGGCTCCCGACGGGCCGCGTTGAAGGAAACGCGAAGCCCGCCGATCACGGTGGGGAATGAGCGTCGAGAACGTCATGGCGAGGATCGCCGAGCTGCACCAGGGTCTGGTGCCGCCGTCGACGCTCGCCCCGACGACCACCGGCGGCACGCAGTTCGCCTCGCTGCTCAGCGACCAGACCGCGTCGGCGACCGCCACGCTGGATCCGTCGGCGACCGCGGCCACGGCGACGACCGCCGCCACCGGCGCCACCGCCGCGACCGGCACGGCGCAGACCGCCGGGCAGCGCGCGCTCGCGTTCGCCGAGCAGGAGGTCGGGCAGGCCGAGCAGCCGCCGGGCTCCAACGACTCGCCGCGCATCGCCGAGTACCGGACCGCCACCGCCGGCTCGGGCATCGGGCCGTGGTGCGCGTACTTCGTCTCGTGGGCGGCCAAGCAGGCCGGCGCGCCGCTGGGCGAGGCCGGCCAGGGCTTCGGCTCGGTGTCGGCCGTCGCGTCCTGGGCGCAGCGCACCGGCCGCTGGAACCCCGCCGCCTCCGGGCAGCCGCCGCAGGCCGGCGACCTCATCGTCTGGGGCGGTCAGCACATCGGGATCGTCGAGTCCGTCGACGCCGACGGCAAGATCCACACCGTGGAGGGCAACTCCTCCAACATGGTGACCCGCCGCACGCACGACGCCTCCGGCGATGGCGCGACCGGCTACGTCCGCCTGGGCTAGCCGACCTCAAGTCGCTACGACATCCGTCGATCCAACGGGATGGAATGTCTCCCTCCCCCCGCGTGACGCTGGGTGTCGCGACGTACGCGCGCGACACGTACCTCCACGAGGCCGTCGCCTCCTGCCTGGCCCAGGACTACGAGGACCTCGAGGTCCTGGTCGTCGTCGACGGGTCGGTCAACCCCCGGATCGACGAGGTCCTGGCGACGTTCGACGACCCGCGCCTGCGCGTCGTGCGCCACGAGGTCAACCGCGGCATCGCCGAGGCCTACAACACGATCGTGCGCGAGGGGCGCGGCGAGCTGATCGCCATGCTCGGCGACGACGACGTCTGCTGCCCGGACCGCATCTCGCGCTCGGTGGCGGTCTTCGACGCGCACCCCGACACGGGCGTCGTGCACGGCGGGGCGACGATCATCGACGGCGACGGCCGCGAGCACGGGCAGCTCGGCGCGCCCGCCCTCTCCGGCAGCGCGCTGTTCTCGATGCTGTGGCGCGATCACAACTACCTGCTCGACCCCACGCGCATGGTCCATCGCCGCGTCTACGACGCGTGCGGCGGCTACCACCGCGACTGGACGCTCGCGCAGGACTTCCACTTCTGGGTGCGCGCGGCCGCGCGCTTCCCGTTCCGCGCCGTCGAGGGCGCGCCGCTGATCCGGCTGCGCCGCCACGAGGAGAACTTCTCCCACGCCGACAACCATCACCTGGAGGTCGACCAGGTCGAGGGCGCGCTGTGGGAGTCGCTGGAGCGCGAGCCGCTGGCGGCGATCGTCCCCGAGGTCGACTGGGACCTGCTGCATCCGCTGGAGGCCGAGCGCCAGGCGCTGGAGCTGCTGGCGGGGATCCTGGAGCGCCGCACGCTGCCGCTGCCGGGGATGGCCGCGCGCGTCCGCGCCCGCGCCGCCGCGCTGGCGCCCGCGCCGGAGCCCGCGCGGACCAAGGGCAAGCTCCTGATGACGGCCTTCGGCTGGAACGACTCCGGCGGCGGCACGATGCTCCCGCGCTTCGCGGCGCGCGAGCTGGTCAACCGCGGCTGGGACGTCACGGTCTTCTACGCGGCGGTCGAGCCCGACCCGTCCGGCGTGCCGTACGCGATCAGCGAGCGCGACGACGCGGGCGTCCGGCTGATCGGCGTCCACAACCGCCCGCACGGCCTGCTCGACCACGGCCACCCCGAGCGCGAGCTGGACGACGCGCCGATCACCGCGGCGTTCGCCGACGTGATGGACCGGGTCCGGCCCGACGTCGTGCACTTCCACAACCTGCACAACCTCGGCGCGGCGCTGCTGGACGTGGCGGCCGCGCGGGGCGTGCCGTCGTACTTCACCACCCACAACTACTGGTTGGTCTGCCCGCGCGCCTACCTGCTGCGCGGCGACAACTCGCTGTGCGGCGGCCCCGGCGACGCCGGGGCGGACTGCGCGACGTGCCTCGGCGGCGCGGCCGCGGGGCAGGGCGACGCCTACGCCGCGCGGCTGGCGTCGATCCGCGACAGCTTCTCGCGCTCGATCACCGCCTGCCTGGCGGTGAGCCACGGCGTGCGCCGCACGCTCGTCGACCAGGGCTACCCGGCCGACGCGCTCGACGTCGTCCGCCAGTCGGTGCCCGCCGAGGAGCGCGCGTGGGAGCTGGTCGGCCGCGACCGCGTTCCGGGTCGTGTGCGTTCCGACGCGCTGACCGTCGGCTTCTTCGGGTCGGTCTACGCGCACAAGGGCGCCCAGCTGCTGGTCGCCGCCGCGCAGCGGGCCGACGCGCCGGTGCGGATCCAGATCCACGGCGAGGTGTCGCCCGCGATGGCGCGCAACCTCCGCGCGCTGGACCGGCGCGGCGTGGTGGAGGTCGTCGGGAGGTTCGCGCCCTCCGAGCTGCCGGACCGCCTGGCGCGGGTCGACGTGGCCGCGCTGCCGTCGCTGTGGTGGGACTGCGCGCCGCTGATGGCCGCCGAGTGCCTGGCGGGCCGCGTCCCGCTGCTGGCTCCGCGGATGGGCGGGCTGGCCGAGGCGATCCGCGAGGGCGTCGACGGCCTCGGGTTCGACGGCGGCGACGCCGACGGCCTGGCACGGGCGATCGAGCGGCTGGCCCACGAGGACGGGTTGTTGGAGTCCCTGCAGGCGGGGATCGAGGCGCCGCGCGGCTTCGGGTCCTACGTCGACGAGCTGGAGCGGTACTACGGCGGCGAGCGCCCGTCGCGCGTCGGCGAGGAGCCCGCGGCCGCGGTCGCCTGGGTCGGCGAGCACGACGCGCCGACGTCGCTGGCGCGGATCAACCGCCGCGTGGTCGGGGAGCTGGCCGCCGACGCGTCGGTCGTCGCGCACGCCGTCGCCACCGACCGCCCGGACCGCGCGCCGGTGCCGCTGCCGCACGCCGCCGACGTCGAGGTGCGCCACCAGTGGCCGCCGGACTTCACGCCGCCGCGCTCGGGCCACCTCGCGCTGATCCAGCCGTGGGAGTTCGGGTCGGTGCCCACCGCCTGGGTGGACCCGCTGAACACCGTGGTCGACGAGCTGTGGGTGCCCTCGGCGTTCGTGCGCGACATGTACGTGTCGAACGGCGTGGACGCCGACCGCGTGCACGTCGTGCCCAACGGCGTCGACCTGGAGGCCTACGCGCCCGCGGGGCCGACGCTCGCCGACCTGCCCGCGGCGCGCGGCACGCGCTTCCTGTTCGTCGGCGGCGCGATCGGCCGCAAGGGCATCGACGTGCTGCTGTCGGCCTGGCGCGAGGCGTTCCCGGCGGGCCGCGAGGACGTCGAGCTGGTCGTCAAGGACTTCGGCGCCGACGGCGTCTACCGCGGTGGCGACCGCTCCGAGCTGGAGCGCCTGGCCGCCGAGGACGGGCGCGTCACGCACCTCACGCGCACGCTGACCGATGACGAGGTCGCGGCGCTCTACCGCGCCGCGGACGTGCTCGTGCACCCCTACCGCGGCGAGGGCTTCGCGATGCCGGTGCTGGAGGCGATGGCCTGCGGCCGGCCGGCGATCGTCACCGCGGGCGGGCCGACCGACGAGTTCTGCCCCGAGGAGGCGGGCTGGCGGATCCCGTCGCGCCGGGCCCTGATCCCGGGGCGCGAGATCAGCGGGATGCCGCTGGCGGGCGACGGCTGGATGCTCGAGCCCGACCGCGACGCGCTGGTCGCCCTGCTGCGCGCGGCCGCCGACGCGGGCCCGGACGAGCGCGCCCGGCGCGGCGCGGCCGCCCGCGCGGCCGCCGAGCGCCACGGGTGGGACGCGGTCGCCGCGGCCTACGCGCGCCGGATCGCGGCCGTGCGGGAGCGCGCGCCGCGGATCGCCCGGACGCCGGCGGTCGACGTCGGCCTCGGCGAGCGCGTGACCGGCAAGCGCCTGCTGGCGATCCCGGCCTACCGCGGCAGCGACCGCCTCGCCGACCTGCTCGCCGCCTGGGCGACCGCCGCGCCGAGCGGCACGCCCGGGACGCTCGTGCTCGTCGCCGACCCCGCCCGCGACGGCGCGCCCGAGGACGTCGAGGGCCACATCGTCGCCGCGGCCGCCGCGGCGGGCGTCGACCTCGACGCCTGCGCCGACATCGAGGTCCGCTTCCTGCACGCCACGCCGGGCCGCGACGCCGCGCTGCACGCCGCCGTCGACGGCTTCGCGACGCTCCACGGCGCCTCGGCCGGCCACGCCCGCCGCGCCCGCGCCGCGGGCAAGCCGGTCGTCGAGCCCGACGCGGCGTCGGTCGCCGCGTTCCTGTCGGCGACCGACCGCTCCCACGCGCTCGCGACCGCCTAGGCCTCAGGGACCTTTTCTGTCCTTCGAGTCGCGCTGCAGGGCGGCCAGGCGCTGGGCGATCGCGGCCCAGCCCGGCGACCGCGCGGCGACCGCTCCGGTGTCGTAGTCGATCGTCACCAGCCCGGCGGCGTCGAGCACGTGCAGGTGCTCCATCAGCTCCGGCTCGGCGACGCCCAGCGCGGCGGCGAGGTCGGCGGGCTCGCGCTTGCCGGCCTCCAGCGCGACCAGCGCGGCGAGGCGCAGCGGATGCGCGAGAGCGTGCAGGACCTCGGCGGAGAGCGGCTCGTCCACGAGAGGCGACTGTAAAGGATCTGCTGAACAGTTACGACAGATCTTTCGCGTTCGAGCGCCGGAGGCCGTATGGTCGGACCTCCTGCGCATGCTCGAAGAGACCTTCCTTCTCGCCGCCGTCGGCCATCCCGTCCGCCTCCAGGCGCTCGTCCTGTTCGAGCGCACGCCGTCCTCGGCGCGCGAGCTCGGAGAGCTCGTCGGGCTGTCGCCGAGCGCCGCGCTCTACCACGTCCGCAAGCTCGCCGACGCCGGTCTGGTCGAGCCGCACGAGATCCGCCGCCGGCGCGCGTTCGAGGAACGCGTGTGGCGGACGACCACGAACGGATGGGGGAAGCTGGAGCGCCTGCTGCGCGCCGCCGTGCCACCCGGACAGCGGGTCTGAATCGGCCGATATCCCGCCGATTCGGCGCAGAGGTGACCAGGGCGGCGATCCTGTCGGCCTCCGGCCGATTCTGTCCTCTCTACGGTCGCGTGCTCGGTGCTCGAGCAGGCGGAGATCCGGCGGCGCATCCGGGCGGCGATGGCCCTCGCGGACATCAGCTCATGGGACGAGCTGGCGCGCCGCGTGCCGCTCAGCCGCTCCACGGTCAAGGACCTCGGAACGTCCCGCGGCCGCGCCGAGGAGACCCACCTGCGCGTGATCGCCGCGGCCTGCGACGTGCCCTACGCGTGGTTCACCGTGCCCGACCTGCGCGCCGCCGTCGCGCGCGAGGACGACGAGCCGTCGCTGGCCGAGCGCGTCGAGGCCCTGGAGGGGCGCGTCGACGCGATGACCAAGCAGCTCAGCGCACAGGGAAGCTGAGGCCCAGGCTCGGGACCGTCGCGGTCCCGGTGTCGGTCGTCGTGCCGATCCGCCGCGCGCCCGGGTGGCGGGCGGCGAGGATCGCGGTCGCGGCGTCCGCGTCGGCCTCGGGCACGACGGCGACGAAGCCGCAGCCCATGTTGAAGACCTCCCACATCTCGGCCACGGAGACCTCGCCGAGCTTCTGGATCAGCCCGAAGACCGGCGGAACCGGCAGCGGGTCGGAGATCTCGAAGCCGGCGCCCAGGCGCAGGAGGTTGTTCAGGCCGCCGCCGGTGACGTGCGCCAGGCCGCGGACGTCGACCTCGGAGCGCAGCAGGTCGAGCACCGCGCGGACGTAGATGACCGTCGGCTCCAGGAGCGCGTCGGCGACCGAGGCGCCCTGAAGCTCGGCGGGCTTGGCGTCCAGGCCCAGCGGCTCCAGCACGCGGCGGGCCAGCGTGTAGCCGTTGGAGTGCAGGCCCGAGGACGGCACGCCGATGACCGCGTCGCCGGGCGCGATACGGTCGCCGAGGACGAGGTCCTTGATCGCGACCGTGCCGATCGCGGTCGCGCAGAGGTCGAAGCCGTGCGGCGACGGGTGGCCCTTGATGAGCTCGGGCAGCACGGCCAGCTCGCCGCCGGGGACCTCGCAGCCCGAGGCCTCGGCGCCGACCTTCAGCCCGACGGCGATGCGCGCCAGGCGCCCGGCGTCGACCTCCTCGACCGCGAGGTAGTCGACCAGCGCGATCGGCTCGGCGCCGACGCAGATCAGGTCGTTGACGTTCATCGCCACGCAGTCGATGCCGACGGTCTCCAGCCGGTCGGCCCGCTCGGCGACGACGAGCTTGGAGCCGACGCCGTCGGTGGCGATCGCGATCCCGAGGTCGTCGGTGACGCGCAGCACCGACGCGTAGTGGCCGCTGGGCACGACCGACCGCGACGGGCTGCCGGTCTCGATCGTCCTCAGGACCGAGACCAGCGCGCCGACGCCCTCGTCGGCCTGGTCGGTGTCCACGCCCGCGGCGGCGTATGCGTCACTCATCGCGCTGATCGTCGCACAGCCAGACCGGCCAGCACGATCCGCTCGGCCGCCCACGGCGCCAGCGCCGTGACGCGGCGCAGCGGCGCGGCGGCGAGCGTGGAGGCGAACGCCGCGGCGACGCCGGCGGCGAACGGCGCGCGCAGCGCGGGCGGGGGAGGGGACTGGGCGAGGCGGACGCCCTTGAGCAGCGTCGCTCCGGCGACGACCGGCAGGCCGGCGGTGCGCGCGAGCGCGAAGGACGCGTCGCGCGAGAAGCCGCGCGTGCGGGCGGCCGCGAGCGTCAGGCCGAGGCGGGAGACGCCGGGCCACAGCGCGCACGCCTGCGCGACGCCGAGCGCCAGCGCGTCGCGCGTCGTGGCGGACTCGGCCGGCCGCGACCCGCGGTCGCGCCGGTCGGCGACGAGCATCGCCAACGAGCCGGCGACCAGCCCGGCCGCCGTCGCGCGGGTCCCGCCGAGCCGCCGCTCGATCGGCCGCTCCAGCGTCAGCCCGACCACGGCGCCGGGCAGAGTCGTCGCGAGCGCGAAGCGCGGCGACGGCCACGGCACGATCAGCGCCAGCCCGCCCAGCGTGCCCGCGTGCAGCATCACCTCGAAGGCCTTCTCCAGCTCGGGCGGCAGCGTCCGCCATCCGAGCAGCCGGGGGACGAGCGCGACGTGCGCCGACGAGGACACCGGCAGCAGCTCGGCCGGCCCGTGCAGGGCCCCGAGCGCCACCGCCTGGACGAGGCTCAGCTCACGCGACATCGGTCGCGGCGACCCGCCGCGCCCGGCGGCGCTGCCACCACTTGGCGCCGAAGTAGCCGATCGCCAGGACGATGATCGCCGCCACGCCGTAGTCGACGTAGTGCAGGCGGTCCTTCCACTCGGTCCAGTTGTCGCGCGCGGCCTTGCCGACGAGCGTCAGCATCAGGATCCACGGCACGCAGCCGGCGAACGTCGCGGCGCTGAAGCGCCAGAACGGCATCCGCGCCGCGCCCGCGGGCAGCGAGATGAACGTGCGCACGATCGGCAGCATGCGGCTGAAGAACACGGCCCAGATGCCCCAGCGCTCGAACCAGCGCTCGGTCAGCGCCAGCTGCTCGGGCTTGACGTGGAAGATCTTGTGGCGCTCCAGCAGCTCGGTGCGCCCGTAGTAGCCGATCGCGTAGGCGATCCAGGACCCGATCAGGTTGGCCACCGAGCCGACCAGGACCGCCGCCACGAGCGAGTACTTGCCCTCGCTGACGTTGAAGCCCGCGAACAGCATCGTGGCCTCGGACGGGATCGGGATGCAGGCGCTCTCGGGCACCATCAGCAGGAAGATCCCGGGCAGGCCGAGGTCGCCGACGACGTTCGTGGCGAACTCGGCGAGCTTGTCGGTGACCGAGGCCAGGATCAGGGCGGCGATGAGCATGCGACGGCAGAGGCTAGAGGACCGGCCTTACGATGACCTGAACGCTCAAGCCGCCCGTCACAGGGCCGATCACGAGGGCGTGGACGCTCCCTCTCCGGCCCTCGCGGCCGCGCGTCGGCTCGCCCGTCGCGCGGCGTGCCCCATCGTGCCCGTGGACGACGCGCTGCCCGCCGGGCACGACGGCGCCGTCCTGCTCGTCGACGCCGAGCCGTCCGACGACCTCCTGGCCGCGCTGGCCGACGCGCTCCCGCGCGTCGAGGCGCTCGTGCTCTGGGTCCCCGGCTGGGACGTGGCGACCGCCGCCGACGCGCTCGCCCGCCACGGCTTCGAGCACGGCTCGGTCAGCGGCGTCGACATGCCCACGCCCGGCGTCCTGTCGGTCCTGACGACCGCCGAGGCGCGGGCGGAGGCCCACGCCGCGGCGCTGGCCGAGCGCGAGCGCGACTTCCGCGCGCTGGCGATCATGCCCGCCTACAACGAGGGCGACGTGATCGGCGCCGCGATCGGCGCGCTGGTCGCCGAGGGCGTCGACGTCTACCTCCTGGACCATCGCTCCACCGACGACACGGTCGCGGCCGCCCGGCCGTGGCTGGGCCGCGGCCTGGTCCGCGTCGAGCGCTTCCCCGACGAGTCGGGCCCCGGCTTCGACGAGCGCAACGCCCACGAGATGGTCTGGCGCGACATCCTGCGCCGCGTCGAGCAGGTCAGCGGCGAGGTCGAGGCCGACTGGTACCTGTTCGTCAACGCCGACGAGTTCCGCGAGGCCCCGTGGCCCGGCGTCACGCTCGGCGACGGGCTGCGCGAGGTCGACGAGCTCGGCTACAGCGCGGTGAACTTTGAGCTGGTCAACTTCCGCCCGACGGCCGAGGATCGCTTCGTGCCCGGCACCGACGTGCGCGACGCGCTGCGCTTCTACGAGGAGCCCGGCGCCTACGACCTGCTGCAGGTCAAGGCCTGGAAGCGCCATCCCGGCGGCCCGGTCAACCTCGCCCACCACGGCGGCCACGACGTCCTCTTCGAGGGCAAGCGCGTCTTCCCGGTGCCGTTCCTCCTGCGCCACTACCCGATCCGCTCCGCCGAGCACGGCCGCCGCAAGGTCATCGCCGAGCGCCTCGGGCGCTTTGCCGCCGAGGAGCGCGCCGGCGGCTGGCACGTCCAGTACGACCACTACGGCGACGACAGCGACTACCTGCACGACCGCGCGGACCTGACCGAGTGGAACGGCGACGCCTTCCGCGCCGCGGTCCTCGCGCGCACCACCCGCCAGCTGACCCTCCTGGCGACCGCCGCCGGTCGCGACCTGGGCGCCGACGAGGCGACCGTCGAGGGCCTGGGCGGCTGGCTGGAGCGCCGCGGCCACGGCCCGACCGGCGGGCCGGAGATCGCGCGCCTGCAGCAGCACATGCTCTCCCGCGTCCCGGGCGGCCCCGACCTGGAGGCCGCCGCGAGCGACCTCGGCCGGGTCGTCGAGGCCCAGGCCCGCGTGCGCGGCCAGATGGAGGCCGTCCGCACGCTCGGCGAGGCCTCCGACGCGCGCCGCGCCGCCGCCTAGGGACCACGTCCGATGCCGACCGCGACCGACCTCGCCGCCGAGCTGGACGCCGTCGAGGCGGCGTTCGGCGCCGAGCCGCTGCCGGAGACCGCGCGGCGCCTCCAGGCGCTCGCGCCGCGCATGGAGGACGCCGACGGCCCGATGCGGGCGCGGTGGCTGGTGGACCTGGGCGTGGTGGCGCACGGCAGCGGGGAGCCCGCCTCGGCGTTGAGCCACATGGAGGCGGCGCTCGTCGCCGATCCGACCTGCCTGGACGCGATCGAGAACCTCGCGGAGATCGCGGGCGCCCACGGCGACCCGCGCCAGGCGCTCGGGGCGCGCCTCCGGGCCGCGGGCCTGCGGCGCGACGACGCCGACCGCTGGCTCGCCGTGGCCGTCGCCGCCAACGCGTGCGGCGAGTGGCCGCTGGCGCGCCGGGCCGCCGACCGCGTGCGCGCCGTCGACCCGGAGCGCGCCGGCCTGGCGGTGCTGGACGTCGAGCTGGCGATGCGGCCGAGCGAGCGGCCCGTCCCGCGGCGTCGCGGTCGGCTGATGATCGCCGTCGAGCACTTCTTCCCGTCCAGCGGCGGCTCCGAGCGCCTGGCCGAGGACGCGGGCGTCGCGCTGCGCGAGCTCGGCTGGGAGGTGGCCGTCGTGACCGGGCGCCATCCCGACCGCGTGTCCTGCCGGCACCGCGGCCTCGCGATCCTCGAGGTCGGCCACAAGCGCGAGGCGACGGACTTCGCGGCGCTCGTCGAGCAGCACGCGCCGGACGCGATCCTCTCGTTCGCCGGCCCGCTGGCCTGGCCGATCATGGCGCCGCTGGTGCTCCCGCACCCGCGGCCGCGCGCGGTCGTCGTCCCGTGCGTCAACCGCGACTGGGACGCGACGCTGCGGCGGACGCCGATGCTCCTGCGCCGCTACCACGCGCTGCTCGCCGGCGCCGGCGCGGTCGGGCACTCCTCGCTGCACAGCTACGACGCCCGCATGGCGGCCGAGCTGGACCTGCCGCCCACCTACGTGCCCAACGCGGTCATCGCCGCCGACCCCGACCCGTCGGTCCTGGGCCGCGTCGGCCTCGCGCCGGGCGATCCGTTCCTGCTCGTCGTCGGCAACATGTGGCCCGAGAAGAACCACGTCGGCCTGCTCGAGCACCTCGCGCGCCACGACGACGACGTCCCGCTCGTCCACGTCGGCACGCCGTCGCTGCTGCACCCGGGGCTGGCGGAGGAGATCTCCGCCGCCGCCGGGCGCGACCCGCGCGTGCGCCTCTTCGGCGCCGGCTCGCGGGAGGAGGTCGCCGGCCTGATGCGCGGCGCGAGCGCGCTGCTGCTGCCCTCGCTGGCCGAGGCGACGCCGCTGGTCGTGCTGGAGGCCATGAGCCATGGCCTGCCGTGGATCGCGACCCCGCACTGCGGCGCCGTGCACGAGCACGCCGGCGGTCGCATCGTCGACCTCGACGCCTTCCTGCCGACCGTCCGCGAGCTGCTGGCCGACGAGCCGGCGCGCCGCGCGCTCGGCGAGGCCGGCCGCGCGCACTGGTCGGCCTGCTACACGTGGGACGCGATCGCGCCGCGCTACGACGCGCTGCTGCGCGGCGAGTCCGAGCTGCCGCCGCTGGTCGCGCCCGAGCCGGCGACGCCGGCCGTCGCCGCCGCCTGAGCCGTCAGGCCGCCGCGCGCAGCAGCGGCCGGGCGCCCGCCCGGAAGCGCGTCAGCTCGTCGGCGACGTGCTCCAGGTGCGCCTCGCCGAGGCCCGGGTAGCAGCCGACCCAGAACGTGTTCGCCGCGACCAGGTCGGTGCGGTCCAGCGTCCCGACGACGCGGTGCTCGACGTCGGCGTAGGCCGGCTGGCGCAGCAGGTTGCCGGCGAACAGCAGGCGCGTGGCGATGCCCGCGGCCTCGAGGTGGTCGACCAGCGCCCGGCGGCCGAAGCCCGCGTCGGGCCGGACGGTGACCGCGAAGCCGAACCAGGACGGATCCGAGCCGGGCGTCGGCTCGGGCAGGATCAGGACGTCCTCGAGGTCGGCCAGCGCGTCGCGCAGGTACGCGTGGTTGGCGCGACGGGCGGCGACGAACTCGTCCAGGCGCGCCAGCTGCGCGTGGCCCACGGCCGCCTGCATGTCGGTGGCCTTGAGGTTGTAGCCCAGGTGCGAGTAGACGTACTTGTGGTCGTAGCCCTCGGGCAGCGAGCCGAAGCGCTGCGAGAAGCGCTTGCCGCACGTGTTGTCGCAGCCCGGGTCGCACCAGCAGTCGCGGCCCCAGTCGCGGACGATCTCGACGATCCGCTTCATGATCCCGCGGTTGGCGAGCACCGCGCCGCCCTCGCCCGTGGTGATGTGGTGGGCGGGGTAGAACGACAGCGTCGCCAGCTCGCCGAACGTCCCGACCGGCCGGCCGTCGTAGGTCGCTCCGAGCGCGTCGCAGCAGTCCTCGATGAGCATCAGGCCGTGCCGGCGGCAGAGGTCGGTGACCGCGCCGAGGTCGAACGGGTTGCCGAGCGTGTGGGCGATGACGACCGCGCGGGTCCTGTCGGAGACCGCGGCCTCCAGCAGCGCCGGGTCGATGTTGTAGGTCGGCAGCTCCACGTCGACGAAGACCGGGACCAGCCCGTTCTGGACCAGCGGGTTGACGGTCGTCGGGAAGCCCGCGGCGACCGTGATGACCTCGTCGCCCGGCTGCAGCGCGCGCTCGCCGAGCATCGGCGAGGTCAGCGCGGTCACCGCCGCGAGGTTGGCCGACGAGCCGGAGTTGACCATCAGCGCGTGGCGCAGCCCGGCCTTGCGGGCCAGCTCGCGCTCGAAGCGCTTGGTCTCCGGACCGGACGTCAGCCAGAAGTCGAGGCTCGTGCGGACCAGCTCGACGACCTCCTCGGGCCCGAAGACCTTGCCGGAGACCGGGACCGACGGGTTCGCGGGGTCGAACGCCGGTCGCTGGTGGCGCTCGGCGGCGTACTCGGCCACGAGCGCGAGGATCTGATCGGCGGAGGGAGCCATACCCACGCAATCGGTCCCGCGCGTGAGGGACTTGAGGCGCGGGCGGCGGCCTGACACGGGGTAAAGGCCGGTGGACGATCGTCCGATCACCGGAGCGATGACCCCTTCACGCGGCCCCAAGGTCGTGCTGCTGTGCGGCGGCCTGGGCACACGCATGCGCGAGGAGACCGAGTACCGCCCCAAGCCGATGGTCGAGGTGGGCGGTCGGCCCCTGCTGTGGCACATCATGAAGCTCTACGGGGCCCACGGGCTGACCGACTTCGTCTGCTGCCTGGGCTACCGCGGCTCGACGATCAAGCAGTACTTCCTCGACTACCACGCGATGCGCAGCGACCTCACGGTCTCGCTGGCCTCCGGCGAGGTCGAGTACGCCACGCGCGAGGTGGAGGACTGGAACGTCTCGCTGGTCGACACCGGCGAGCAGGCGATGACCGGCGCTCGCGTCAAGCGCGTCGCCCACCACCTCCAGGACGACGACGTGTTCCTCTGCACCTACGGCGACGGCCTCGCCGACGTCGACCTCCAGGCGCTGCTGGCCTTCCACCGCTCGCACGGCCGCCTGGCGACGGTCACCGGGGTGCAGCCGCCGTCGCGCTTCGGCGAGCTGGCGCTCGACGGCACGTCGGTCTCCCGCTTCGCCGAGAAGCCGACGGGCCAGGGCCTGATCTCCGGCGGCTTCTTCGTCTTCGACCGCGCCGTGCTCGACCGCCTGTCGGCCGACGACGGCTGCGTCCTGGAGCGCGACCCCCTGGAGTCGCTGGCCGCCGACGGCGAGCTGCAGGTCTACCGCCACGACGGCTTCTGGCAGTGCGCCGACACGGTCCGCGACGTCGAGGGCCTGCGCGCCCTCTGGGACGCCGGTGACGCGCCGTGGCGCGTCTGGGAGGACCGCGCCGACGACGTCGCGCCCGCGCCGGCACCGCGGCGCCGCGCCGGCGACGCCGTCGACGCGCTGCTGCGGTCCGCGGCGCGATGACGCCCGCGTCCGCCCCCGCCCGGGTCTGCGTGGCGCTGCCGGTCCGCGACGGCCGCGCCTACTTCGCCCAGGCGATCGAGAGCGTGCTGGCGCAGGCCGACGTCGACGTCGAGGTGCGGGTGCTCGACAACGGCTCGACCGACGGCTCGCTGGAGCTCGCGCGCGAGTACGCGGCCCGCGACCCGCGGGTGATCGCCGCCGCCAACCCCTTCGACCTGACCTACTACGGCAGCCTGAACCGCGCCCTGGCCGAGACCGGGTGCGAGTTCTTCGTGCCGTTCGCGTCCGACGACGTCATGTACCCGGGCAACCTGGCCTGCAAGGTGCACGCGCTGCGGGCGACCGGCGCCGCCCTGGCCAGCTCGACCGCCGACCAGATCGCCCCGGACGGCACGCCGCTGGGCACGGTCTGCCCCGACCACTCCACGACCGCGCGCCTGACGCTGGCGCCGGGCTTCTTCCGCCGGCTGATCCCCGCGAACTTCATCTCCTGCCAGTCGGTCGTCGTCCGCACCGACGCGCTGCGCGCCGTCGGCGGCTTCGACGTCCGCTCCTACTACGCCGCCGACTGGCTGGCGTGGCTGCGCCTGTCGCTGCGCCACGCCTTCGCCACGCTGCCCGAGCCGCTGATCGCCAACCGCATGCACGCGGCGACGATCACCCACTCGGGGTCGATGGCCGGGCTCAACGGGCGCGACGTGCCCGCGACGCTGGAGCACGCCTTCGGCGACGAGCGCCTCCCCGACGCGTGGCGCCCGCTGCGCGACACGATGGTGTCGATCTCCTACCAGATCGTCGCCACGTCGCTGCACGAGGCGGGCATCCGCCGCGTCGCCGACGGCTGGGCCTCCTACACCGCGCTGCTGCGCGCGCTGGCCCGCACGCCGGGGGACCACGGCCTGCGCGAACGCCTGCAGGCCCTCATGGCCGAGTCCGGCCTGGCGCCGGCGAGCGTCCCGCTGGAGGTCGTGGGCGACGCGCCGCGCGACGCCGGCGAGGCCGCGGCGCTGGCCGCGGCGCTGGCGGAGCTGCGCCCGCTGACCGGCCGCGTGCTGCTGGCCGTGGACGACGACGACGCGCGGGAGGCCGCGAACCTCCTGGAGCCGTGGCGCGGCGACGCGCTGCCCGAGGTCGTCCTGGCGACCGGCGAGACCACCGCGGCGCTGCTGCGCCCGGGCCGACTGGCGCTGGCGCGCTGGGGCGACGAGCTGGTCGCGCGCGCCGAGGACGCGGGCGTGCCGGTCTTCCCCTACGCGATGCCCGATCCCTTCGCCGCGGCGCCCGACCCGGCGCGCTTCGAGACGCTGGACCCGGCCGCCGCCCTGGCCGCCTAGCGCGCAGGAGGTCGGCGGCGCGCCGCCGAAGAGCACGCCGTGGCCGACGAGAGACGGGTCCTGCTGATCACCGGCGCCGGGAGCGGCATCGGCGCGGCGACGGCGCGTCGCGCGGTCGCCGACGGGCTGCGCGTGGTCCTGGCGGGGCGCACGGCGAGCACGCTGGAGGCGCTGGCCGACGAGCTGGGCGGTCCCGAGCGCGCGGCGACGGTCGTCGCCGACGTGCGCGAGTGGGAGGGCAACGTCGCGGCGGTCGACGCGGCGGTGAGCCGCTTCGGACGGCTGGACGTCGCGTTCGCCAACGCGGGCGTGCACGGCGCGCCGGGCTGGACGGCCGACACGCCCGAGCATTGGCGCGACATGGTCCTCACCAACGTGCTCGGCCCGGCGCTGACGCTGCGCGCGGCGCTGCCCGCGCTGATCGAGGCGCGCGGTCACGCGGTCGTCATGTCCTCGGCGGCCGGGCGCCGCGTCCTGCCGAGCCTCTACTCGGTCACGCGCTGGGCGACCGCGGCGATGGGGGAGGCCGTGCGCCAGGACGTCGGCGGCAGCGGCGTGCGGGTGACGGTCGTCGAGCCCGGCGGCGTCAACACGCCGCTGTGGGACGAGGTCAACCCGGGACGCCTGGAGGCCGACGACGTCGCGCGGGCCGTGATGTACGCGATCTCCCAGCCGCCGCACGTCGACGTCAACGAGGTGCTGATCCGCCCGGCGGGCGCGCCGTAGCGCTCAGAGCGACGCGCGCCGCGCCGCGAGGCACGCGGTGGCGTCCGCGGCGGCGACCGCGTCCCGGGTGGCGTCGCCGCAGAGCGTGATCCACAGCTCCGACGGCTCGCCCTGGGCCTCCTCGCGGCTCTTGGCCAGCAGGACCGGCGGCTCCGCGTCGGGCGCGACCGCGCGCAGCAGCGCGGCGATGAAGCCGCCGACCGCCTGCTCGTAGCCGGGATCGGTGGCGAAGACCAGCTCGGCCGGGTCGTCCGGGCCGAACAGGCGGCAGAACGTGGCCAGCACGGGGAGGATGGCGCCGTGCGTCGCGGCATCGGACCAGTCGCCGTCGAGCACCGCGCGGTAGACGGCGGGCGCGGCCACGGGCGACGGGTGCGGCGAGGACACCATGACCCTTGAGTCGGCGCCGGGCGGGCGGCCTTGAGCGGGCTAGGCTCTGGCCCGATGCCGGTTCCCCTCTTCGACCCCGTCTCGCCCCGGGCGCCGCTGCGCGCCGACCTCCGCGCCGCGGTCCACCGCGTGCTCGACGGCGGGGCGTTCGTGCTGGGGCCGGAGGTCGAGGCCTTCGAGACCGAGTTCGCCGCCTACCTGGGCGCCGGGCACGCGGTCGGCGTCGCCAACGGGACCGAGGCGATCACGATCGCGCTGCGCGCGCTGGGCGTCGGTCCGGGCGACGAGGTCGTCGTGCCGTCGTTCACGTTCTGGGCCTCGGCCGAGGCGATCCCGCCGACCGGCGCGACGCCGGTCTTCTGCGACGTCGACCCGGACACGATGTGCGTCACCGCCGAGACCGTGCAGGCCGCGCTGACGCCGAAGACCAAGGCGGTCGTCGTCGTCCACCTGTTCGGCAACGTCGCGCCGGTGAAGGAGATCGAGGCGCTCGGCGTGCCGGTGCTGGAGGACGCCGCGCAGGCGGCGGGCTCGGTCGGCGCCGACGGCCGCCCCGGCGCGGTGGGCACGATCGCGACGTTCAGCTTCTACCCCTCCAAGAACCTCGGCGCGTTCGGCGACGGCGGCGCGATCACCACCGGCGACGCCGCGCTGGCCGAGCGCGTCCGCACGCTGCGCTTCCACGGCTCGGCCGACAAGGTCGACTACGTCGACATCGGCTACAACAGCCGGCTCGACGAGCTGCAGGCCGCGATCCTGCGCGTGCAGCTCCCGCGCCTCGACGCCTGGGCCGCCGCCCGCGCCGCCGCCGGCGACCGCTACGCCGCCGCGCTGGACGGCGTCGTCGACCTGCCGCGCGCCACGCCCGGCACCCGCGCCGCCTGGCACCTCTACGTGATCCGTCACGCCGCCGCCGACCGCCTGCACACGGCGCTGGAGGCGGCCGGCATCGGCGCGCGCCCCTACTACCGCACGCCGGTCCACGAGCAGCCGCCGATGCGCCAGTGGGCCCCCTCGCGCCCGCTGCCCGGGACCGCCGAGGCCGCCCGCACGCACCTCGCGATCCCGATCGGCGCGGCGCTGACCGCGGCGCAGACCGACGAGGTCTCGACCGCGATCCAGCGCGCGCTGGTCGCGGCCTAGTGTCGTGATTCATTCATTCGGTCGCAGCATTCCGGGATGCTCGGCCCCGTCAGCCGAACGCGGCGATCTGCGACCGCGTCAGCGCGAGCACGTCGTCGCCCGCGCGGTGCGCGCGGTACCAGTCGGCGGTCGCGCGCAGGCCCTCGGCGAGGCCCCAGGCGGGCGACCAGCCCAGCGTCGTGCGCGCCAGCGACGAGTCGAGCTTCAGCCAGTGCGCCTCGTGGGGGTGGGGGCCGTCGTCGATCTCGCTGTGGACGGCGAGCTGCTCCACCAGCCACCCGACCGGGCGGACGTCGTCGTCGGCCGGACCGAAGTTGTAGGCCTTGGCCAGCGCGCGGTCGGCCCAGATGCGCTCGGCGAGGACCAGGTACCCCGACAACGGGTTGAGCACGTGCTGCCAGGGGCGGATCGCGTGCGGGTTGCGGATGCGGACCGCCTCGCCCGCGGCGACCGCGCGGTAGATGTCGGGCACCAGGCGGTCCTCGCCCCAGTCGCCGCCGCCGATCACGTTGCCCGCGCGGGCGCTGGCGATCGCCGCCGTGCCGTCCGCGGAGAAGAACGACGAGCGGTAGGCCGCGGTGGCCAGCTCCGCCGCGCCCTTGGACGACGAGTACGGGTCGTGGCCGCCCAGCGGCTCGTCCTCGCGGTAGCCCCACGGCCACTCGCGGTTGTCATACACCTTGTCGGTCGTGACGACCACGCCCGCGCGCACCGACCCGGCGCGGCGGATCGCGTCCAGCACGTGGACCGTCCCCATCACGTTGGTCGCGTAGGTCTCGGCCGGCTCCAGGTACGAGCGCCGCACCATCGGCTGCGCGGCGAGGTGGAAGACGACCTCGGGCTCCGCGGCCTCCACGACCTCGGCCACCCGCGCCGCGTCGCGCACGTCGCCCCCGTGGTGCTCGATCAGCGCGCCCACCCCGGCGGCCTCCCACAGCGACGGCTCGGTCGGCACGCCGTTCGCCAAGCCGCTCACCCGCGCGCCCAGCTCCACCAGCCACAGCGCCAGCCACGCGCCCTTGAAGCCGGTGTCGCCGGTCACCAGCACGCGCCGGCCGGACCAGAAGGCGGGATCGGGAAGAGCGCTCATCAGCGCGCGACGCTAGCGTCCCCGGCCGGTGCGCGCCTGGTTCGACCTCACCAACTCCCCGCACGTCCTCGTGCTGCGCCCGCTGATCGAGGCGCTGCGGGCCGACGGCCACGAGGTGGCGGTCACCGCGCGCGACTTCGCGCAGACCGTCGCGCTCGCGCGGCGCCATGGCCTCGACGCCGAGGTCATCGGCCGCCACCGCGGCGCCAAGCTCGGCGCCAAGGCGATCGGCCTGGCCGACCGCAGCGCGGCGCTGGTCAAGTACGCGCGCGGGCGGAGGTTCGACGTCGCCATCGGCCACGGCTCCAACGACGTCACGGTCGCCGCCGCGCTGCTGCGGATCCCGCGCAGCACGATGTTCGACTACGAGTTCGCGACCGTCCAGCACACGGTCAACTGCCGGCTGGGCAACGCGGTCGTCGTCCCCGACGCGATCCCGCCGGAGCGCCTCTACCGCTACGGCGCCAAGGGCAAGATCCAGGCCTACGCGGGGCTCAAGGAGGAGTACTACCTCTCCGACTTCGCGCCCGATCCCGAGGTCCTCGACGAGCTCGGGCTCGACCCCGCCCAGCCGATCGCGGTCGTCCGCACGCCGCCGAGCGTCAGCCTCTACCACCGCTTCGAGAACGACCTCTTCGGCGCGGTCCTGCTGCGCCTGCGCGAGCAGGCCCAGACCGTCGTCCTGCCGCGCGTGGCCGACCAGCGCGCCGAGCTTCAGCGCGCGGGCGGCTTCATCGTCCCCGAGCGCGCGATCGACGCGCAGTCGCTGATCGCCCACGCCGACCTCGTGGTCTCCGCCGGCGGCACGATGAACCGCGAGGCCGTCGCGCTCGGCACGCCGGTCCACACGACCTTCGAGGGCCGCCTCGGCGCCGTCGACGAGCGCCTCATCCGCGAGGGCCGCCTGCACAAGCTGACCTCCGCCGACGAGGTCGTCGTCACCAAGCGCACGAGCGCCGACGGCACGGTCGCCGACGACCGGATCCGACGCGACCCGCGCGACCTGCTCGCGCTGGCGCTGTCGCCGCTGGGCGCCCCGCGCTAGGCGGCCTGCGGCCCGCGCCGCATCGCCGGGCGCTGCGCGATCAGCTCGACGCGCTTGGCGATCGCCAGCGCCGCCTCCTGGACGGCGATGGCCTGGCCGATGCCGACCTCGGGCGCGGTCCGGCGCTCGGCGTAGCGCAGGAACGCGGCGGCCTGGGCGACCGCGGCGTCGACGTAGGGCAGCTCGATGCGCTGGACGACCGCCTCGTGGCGGCCGGTCGTCGAGGTCGTGCGCTGCGCCTCGATCGTGCGCGTGCCCAGGTCGGCGGTGATCTCGGCCTGGGTGGTCGTCACCCACAGGCGCCGGACGTGCCCGCCGCCGGCGCGCGAGGCGACCAGCGAGGCGACGAGGTCGTCCTCCATCACCAGCAGCGCCTGCGCGTGGTCGATCGGCCCGCCGCGGCGCATGCGGCGCCCGGCGGCCTGGGTGGCGGCGATCGGCTCGCCGCTCAGCGCCAGGACGAACTGCAGGTCCTGGGCCATCAGCGCGTGGACGACGTCCAGCTCCGGCGCCGGCCCGCCGCTGACCGCGGGGTCCAGCCGGTCGGCGTGGACGCTGACCAGCGCCTGGTCGGCGACCAGCGCGCGCAGCTCGCGGATCGTCGGGTCGAAGTGCTCGTCGAAGGCGACCATCGCGACCGGGCGCCGCGGGGCGCGGACGATCGCGCTCAGCAGCCCGTGCGCCAGCTCGACCGTGGCGGCCAGCGGCGGCTCGATCAGCACGTCCAGGCCCGCCTCCAGCGCGGCGCGGGCCAGGCGCGGGCGGTACTCGACCGCGCCGGCGACGATCGCGACGTGCGCCTCCTGGAACGCCGGCTCCAGCGCCTCCTGCCACGGGATCCCCAGCGTCATCGCCAGCTGCTTGGCGGCGTCGGGGTCGGGGTCGTAGACGCCCGCGAGCAGGCAGCGATCGGCCAACGCGCGGAATGCCCGCGCGTGACGCTCGCCGGCCGGGCCGGCACCGAGCACGATCGCTCTCACCATCTCCCCTCGGTGATCGGAACGAGTTCCTGCGGCTTGAGGCCGGGATGGCGCCTACAATGCCCCGGATGCGCCGGCGCCTTCGCTCGGCTGCGCTTCCGCTGCACCGCCATTCTCTGCCTCAGCTCGGCATCGACGCGGTGCTGGCTGCGCTGGCCTACCTCCTCGCCTACCGTCTCCGCTTCGACGCCGGGATCCCGACGGACTACGGCGACCTGCTGTCGGCCACGCTGCCCTACGTCGTCGCGGCGAGCCTGCTGGTCTTCACGCTCTTCGGGCTCTACGACAAGTTCTGGCGCTACGCCGGTCAGCGCGACTACGTCTCGATCGTCCAGGCCGTCATCGTCGCGACGCTGTTCGTCCCGGCGTTCAACGCGCTCTTTCACCCGGTCTCCGTCCCGTCCGGCCGCGGCGAGACGACGCTCAGCGTCCCGACCGGCGTGCTCGTCACGTTCTTCCTGCTCACGCTGGTCTTCGTGGGTGGCTCGCGCTTCATCGCCCGCACGGTCTACGAGCGCCCGCTGAGCGGCTTCAAGCCGCGCCCGGGCGCCCGCCGCGTGCTGATCGTCGGCGCCGGCGACGGCGGCCGCCTCGTGCTGCGCGAGATCGTCCGCAACCCGGACCTCGGCCTCAGCCCGGTCGGCTTCGTCGACGACGACCCGACCAAGCACCGCATGCGGATCGACGGCGTCCGCGTCCTGGGCCGGACCGACGAGCTGACGCGGATCCTCGACGAGGCCGAGCCCGACGAGGTCACGATCGCGATCCCCTCGGCGCCGGGCTCGCTGCGCGGCCGCGTCGTCTCGGCCTGCCGCGCGCGCGGGATCGCGGTCCGCACGCTGCCGACGGTCTTCGAGCTGCTGCAGACCGGCGGCGCGGTCGGCAGCTTCGTGCGCCAGGCGCGCCCGGTGGAGATCGAGGACATCCTCGGCCGCGAGCCGGTCCGGATGGAGCTGGACCGCGTCGGGCGCTACCTCGAGGGCGAGGTCGTCCTGGTGACCGGCGCCGGCGGGTCGATCGGCTCCGAGCTCTGCCGCCAGATCTCACGCGTCGCGCCGCGCAAGCTGATCCTGCTCGACCACGCCGAGGACAACCTCTTCCGCATCCAGCGCGAGCTGGAGGACGAGCGCCACGTGCACCCGTCCGCGATGGCCGTCGTGCTCGCCGACTGCAAGGAGGGCGAGCGGATGCGCGAGGTGTTCGCCGAGCACCGCCCGACGGTCGTCTTCCACGCCGCCGCCTACAAGCACGTGGGCCTGATGGAGCTGAACCCGGTCGAGGCTGTGCGCAACAACGCGATCGCGACGCGGCTGATGGCGCGCGTGGCGGGCGAGCACGGCGTCGCGCGCTTCGTGCTGGTCTCCACCGACAAGGCCGTGACGCCCGCGACCGTGATGGGCGCGTCCAAGGCGCTGGCCGAGTACGCCGTCGAGGCCGCGCAGGACCGCTGGCCCAAGACGCGCTTCGCGATCGTCCGCTTCGGCAACGTCCTGGGCTCCAGCGGCTCGGTCGTCCCGATCTTCCGCCGGCAGATCGCGCTCGGCGGCCCGCTGACCGTCACCGACCGGCGCATGACGCGCTACTTCATGACGATCCCGGAGGCCGTCCAGCTCGTCATCCGCGCGGGCTCGCTGGGCACCGGCGGCGAGATCTTCGTGCTGGAGATGGGCGAGCCGGTCTCGATCTGGAACCTGGCCGAGACGATGATCGAGCTGTCGGGCCTGCGTCCCGGCGAGGACATCGTCATCGAGGAGGTCGGGCGCCGCCCGGGCGAGAAGCTCGACGAGGAGCTGTTCAACCCCTACGAGCTCACGCAGCCCACGCCCGCCGAGAAGATCCTGCGCGCCGAGCGCGATCGCCTGGATCCCCGAACGGTCGAGACCATGTTCGACGAGGTCGCGCTGCTCGTGCTGGAGGGCGACGCGGCGGCGCTCGCGGCCAAGGTGTCCGCGCTGTCCGAGCTGCGGGGAATCGACTCCCACCCACCCAGCGGCGGATCGGGCCAGGTCGTTCTCTAGCATGGCGCCCTGCATGTCGTCGATCCTGGCCTTCTCGGTCTCCGACAAGATCGAGCAGTACGGGGCGTACGCCGGCTTCGCGTCGGTGCTCGGCCTCGCTGTTCTCTCCCTCCTCTACTTCGCCCAGGCACGCGAGGTCAAGCGCCTGCGCGAGTGGGCGGGACGGTCGCCCGAGCGCGCGGCCGAGCAGCAGGAGCGCGCGGTCGCGGCCGCGCAGCAGCAGCGCGTGGTCGCCCAGCCGCAGCGCCCGGGCCAGCCCGTGCCGGGCCAGCCGGGCCAGCCGGTGCGCCCCGCCGCCGCGACGCCCGCCGGCCAGGCCGCCGCCGCTCCTGCCGCCGCCGCTGCCGCCACCGCCGCGGGCGCGGCCGGCGCCGCCGCGGCCGCCGGGGCGACCGCCACGCAGCCGCCGCCCGCCGCCGGCGGCCAGCCGACGACCGCGATGCCCGCCGCCAACGGCGCCGCGGCCGCCGCGACGCCGCCCGCCGCGCGTCCCGGCCAGCCGCTGCGCGTCCCGGCGGGAGGCCCCGGGGGCGGCGCGCCCGGCTCCGGCGCCGCGCGCCTGCAGGAGCCCGAGGACGACGAGCCGCGCTCGCGCACGGGCCTGTTCGCCGCCGTCGGCGCGATCCTCGTCGTGCTGGTCGTCGGCGTCGTGCTGGTCACCGGCGTGCTCGGCGGCAGCGACGACAAGGGCACGCAGCCGACGACCACGGTCGGCGAGAACGGCGCGGCCTCCGGCGGCGCGTCCAAGTCGTCCACCAACAAGAAGAAGACGACGCCCGCGCCGTCGGCGCCCAAGCCCGGCACCTACGAGGTCGCCGTGCTCAACGGCACCACCGTCCCCGGCCTGGCCCGCGGCGTCGCCAACCGCCTGCAGAACAACAAGTACAAGATCGGCAACGTCACCAACGCGGCCACGCAGGACCGCTCGGCGACGCTCGTCGAGTTCGCTCCCGGCCATCGCGCCGACGCCGACCAGGTCGCCAAGGCGATCGACGTCGGCGCGGACGCGATCCAGCCGCTGTCGGCCGGCTCCAAGACGATCGCCGGCGACACCGCGACCGTGGTCGTGACCGTGGGGTCCGACCAGAACGTCTCGCCGCAGAGCAACGGCACGGCGACCGGCACGACCGGCACCACCGGCTGAGGCCGTCGCACCCCTTCGACGTGGCCGGGTTCCTCGACCTTCCCGAGCGCAGCCCCAAGCCCCGCGAGCGCGGGCTGACGCACGTCCTGGACAAGGGCCTGTCGTGCGCCGAGGTCGACGGGCTGATGGAGGTCGCCGGCGACGCCGTCGACATCGTCAAGCTCGGCTGGGGCACCGCGCTGGTCACCGCCAACCTCGAGGCCAAGCTCGCGCGCTACGCGGCGCACGACGTGCCGGTCGTCCTCGGCGGCACGCTGACCGAGCTCGCGATCCGCGACGCCCGCCTCGACGGGCTGATCGCCTGGTGCAAGGACCTCGGCATCTCGCACGTCGAGGTCTCCGACGGCACGATCGCCCTGGAGGCCGAGCGCAAGCGCGAGATCGTGGCGCGACTCGCGCGGGAGTTCACGGTCTTCTCCGAGGTGGGCTCCAAGGACGACGAGAAGATCATGGCCCCGTACCGCTGGGTCGAGGAGATCGAGGCCGAGCTGGCCGCGGGCGCCTGGAAGGTGATCGCCGAGGCGCGCGAGTCCGGGAACGTCGGGATCTTCCGCGGCGACGGCGAGGTCCGCATGGGGCTGATCGACGAGATCGTCCACGCGATCGACCCGGCGCACCTGATCTTCGAGGCGCCGCGCAAGGAGCAGCAGGTGTGGTTCCTCAAGCGCTTCGGGCGCGAGGTCAACCTCGGCAACATCGCGCCGACCGACGTCCTGTCGCTGGAGACGCTGCGCCTCGGCCTGCGCTCCGACACCGTGCAAGCCACCCAACCCCCGACGCCATGACCTTCGTCTCGCTCGCCCGCCACGGCCAGACCGAGTACAACGCCGTCCGCCGCTTCCAGGGCCACCTGGCGGTCCCGCTGGACGACGTCGGGCGCGAGCAGGCGCGCGAGCTGGCGCGGGCCGCCGCCGAGCGCCAGTGGTCGGCGCTGCTGTGCTCGCCGCTGCGCCGCGCGCGCGAGACCGCCGAGATCGTCGGCGCCGCGATCGGCCACTACCCGGTCTCCGACGCGCGCTTCGCCGAGACCGACTGCGGCGACTGGACCGACCGGACGTTCGACGAGGTCCAGGCCGCCGAGCCCGAGCTGTTCCAGGCCTACGTCGAGGCCGACCCGTTCTTCGCGTTCCCCGGCGGCGAGTCGTTCGCCCAGCAGCAGCTGCGCGTGCTGGAAGGCATCGACGCGGCGCGCACCGGCCCGCTGCCGGTGCTGATCGTCTGCCACCGCGGCTCGATCCGGCTCGCGCTGGCCGCGATCCACGGCGACGACGCCTACCGGTCGGCCGACATCCCCAACGCGTCCTTGATCGACCTGCCTTGAGACGCGCGCCGGTCGTCATCTTCGCGGTGCTGGTCGCCGCGACCTTCGCGGCGTTCTTCGTGGCCCAGCGCCTGAAGAACTCGCCGTCGGTCGTGCAGCGGCTGATGGTCAACTACACGTTCTCGCCCAACGGGGACGGGCGCCTGGACGCCTCGCACATCACGTTCCGGATCAAGCAGTCCGACGACGTGACCGTCGAGATCCTCGACGCCGAGGGCGACCCCGTCCGGACGTTGATGGACGACAAGCACCTCGACGCCTACAAGCCGATCCAGCCGTCGCTGAAGTGGGACGGCCGCGACGACCACGGCCAGCTCGTGCCCGACGGGCGCTACCGGATCCGGATCACGCTGCGCCACCTCGGGCGGTCCGTGATCCCGCAGCGCTCGATCGTCAAGGACACGACGCCGCCGCGGCCGAAGGTGCGCTCGATCGGGCCCGAGAAGGCCTACGGCCCCGAGCTGCTGCCCGAGCTCGACGGCCGGCCCGCGAAGATCCACTTCTCGCCGGTCGGCTTCCGCGGCAAGCTGATGATCTTCAAGACCGCGCCGGGCACGCCCCGCCAGGTCTACGAGCACCCCCTGCCCAAGGGCTCGACGACGTTCTCGTGGAACGGGACCGACGACGCCGGCAAGCGCGTGTCGGCCGGGACCTACCTCGTCGTCCTGCAGTGGCGCGACTTCGCGGGCAACATCGGCAACTCGGTCCCGCTGGACCGCGCGACCGGCCTGCCGATCCTCGACCGCGGCAAGCTGCCGGGCCACGGCGGCATCACGGTGCGCTACCTCGCCGCGCAGACGCCGGTGACCGCGGTCAAGGCGCGCGACACCGTCGACATCAAGGTCGACGCGCGCGGCCGGCGCTACCGGTGGGACGTGCGGGCGCTGGGGACCTCGGCGGTGCGCGCGCGCTCCACCAACCCCAAGACGACGCCCAACGTGCGCTTCGCGGCGCCCGGCGGCAAGTCCCGGATGTACGTCTTCACCGCGCACACCGCGTCGCGCTCGACGCGGGTCGTCTTCCCGGTCCAGGCGCGCGCGTCGGTCGCGGGCACCGCGGCCAAGCCGCACGGCGTGCTGGTGGTGCTGCCCTACACGACCTGGCAGGGCCGCAACCCGGTCGACGACGACGGCGACGGCGCGCCCAACACGCTCGACCTCGGCGTGCCGGCGCGCGCGGTGCGCTTCTGGGCGGGCGACGGGCTGCCACAGGGCTTCGGCGACCAGGAGGCCGAGGTGTTCCGCTGGCTGGACCGCCAGGGCAAGCGCTATGACCTCACGACCGACCTGGCGCTGCTGGGCGGCACCGGGCCCCAGCTCGCCGGCCACGCCGGCGTGCTGATCCCCGGCGACGCGCGCTGGCTGCCGTCCAAGGTGCGCGCGGCGCTGCGCGCGTTCGCCAAGGCGGGCGGGACGGTCGTCTCGCTGGGCACCGACTCGCTGCGGCGCACGGTGGGCTTCGACCCGAAGACCGGGCGCTTCGTCCAGCCCTCGCCGCGCAAGGCCACCGACCTGTTCGGGATGCGGATCGGCAACCTGGTCACCAAGACCACCAACCTGACGAACTTCACCAACGACCCCAAGCTTGACCTCTTCAAGGGCGCCGACGGCGTCTTCCACGACGTGGAGTCGTGGGAGCCGACCGAGCGCGCCGGCGACGAGGCGCAGTTGCTCTCCAACACGGTCACCGATGACTCCGCCGACCCCAAGACCGTGGTGATCGCGGCGCGCTTCGGGAAGGGCCTGGTCATCCGGCCCGGCTTCCCGTCGTTCGCGCGCCGCGCCGCCGACGACACCGACCCGGCGTCCAGCGCGCTGATGGTGAGGATGTGGACGCTCCTCTCCCGCTGATCGTCACGGCCCTGTTGGCCGCCGGCGCCGTGCTGCTGCCCGGCGCGCGCGCCCGAGCGTGGTCGACGCTCGGGGCGCTCGTGCTCGCCCCGGTGCTCCTGGTCGCCGACATCTGGGACACCGAGCAGATCCGCCCGCTGCGCGACCACCCGGCGCTGGCGCTCGTGGCCGTCCTCGTCGGGCTGGCCGCGCTCGGCGCGCTGGCCGTGCTCTTCGACCGCCGGCCGTGGGCGTTCCCGCTGGCGGCGGCGTTCGCGATCCCGTTCCGGGTGCCGATCGCGTCCGGCGGGTCGACCTCGAACCTGCTCGTGCCGCTGTACGTCGTGGTCGGCGCGGGCGCGCTGGCCTACGTCGTCCCGCGCATCTGGGGCGAGAAGGGCGACGAGCGCGAGCGCAAGGCCACCATGTTGGAGTGGCTGCTGGCGCTGACCGTCGTGGTGTACGCCATCCAGGCGTCCTACTCCGACGACTTCGACAAGGCCCTGGAGAACGTCGTCTTCTTCTACGTGCCGTTCGCGCTGCTGTTCGCGCTGCTGGCGCGGATCGAGTGGTCGCGCGAGCTGGCCGTGCGCGTGCTCGCGGTGCTCGTCGGGCTGGCGATCGTCTTCGCGTGCATCGGCTTCGTCGAGTACGAGACGCGGCACCTGCTCCTCAACCCCAAGGTCATCGCCTCCAACCAGTTCGAGGACTACTTCCGCGTCAACTCGTTGTTCTTCGACCCCAACATCTACGGGCGCTTCCTGGCGATCGTGATGCTCGGGGTGGCGACCGTGCTGATCTGGTCGCGCACGCCGCGCAACGTGTACGGGTCGGCCGCCGTCCTGGTCGTGCTCTGGGCGGGCCTGGTGCTGACGCTGTCGCAGTCGTCGTTCGCGGCGCTGCTGCTCGGCCTGCTGGTCCTCGCCGGCGCGCGCTGGTCGCCGCGCTGGGCGCTGGGCGTCGGCGCGGCCGCGCTGGTGATCGGCGCGCTGTTCGTCGTCGTCGCGCCGTCGTCGGTGCGGCTGGACCTCAACTCCTCCAAGTCGGCCGACACCGCGACGTCGGGCCGCTACGACCTGGTCAAGGGCGGCCTGGACCTGTTCGCCGACAAGCCGCTGGCCGGCTACGGGTCGGGCGGGTTCTCGCGCGCCTACCGGCGCCAGGAGAAGGGCTCGGCCGAGAAGGCCGTCTCGGCGTCGCACACGATCCCGGTCACCGTCGCCGCCGAGCAGGGGATCATCGGCCTGTCGCTCTACCTGATGCTGTTGGTCGTCGCGTTCACCGCGCTGTTCCGCGGCGTGCGCGAGGACCCGGTGCGCGCGGGGCTCGCCGCGGCGTTCGCGGCGCTGGTGCTGCACACGTGGAGCTACGCGTCGTTCCTCGAGGACCCGCTGACGTGGGCGCTGCTGGGCGCGGGCCTGGCCTTCTCGCTGATCCCGCGCCACCGCAAGCGCCCGGACGTCGCCGCCGTCGCGTCATGACCCGGCGCACCGAGCTGCTGGTCGTCGGCGCCGTCGCGCTGGGCGCGATCCTCTTCTGGGCGCTCGTCCCGACCTATCCGAACTACGACGCCTACTACCACCTGGTCTGGGGCCGCGAGATCGCCGCCGGCCACCTGCCGACGTTCGAGGCCTACCAGGCGCCGACCGAGCACCCGCTGTACATCGCGATCTGCTGGTTCATGCAGCTCTTCGGGGCGCACGGCGACCGGCTGCTGGTGCTGTTCACCTGCCTCTGCCACGTCGCGTTCACCTACGCGGTCTACCGGCTGGGCACCGCGATCTGGGACCGCAGGGCCGGGCTCATGGCCGCGCTGCTGGCGGGCTCGTCGTTCGCGCTGCTGCTGTACGCGGCGCGCGCCTACGTCGACGAGCCGTTCCTGGCGCTCGTGCTGTGGGCGGCGGCGCTGGAGGCCGAGCGCTCCGCCCCGCGCGGCCGTCGCGCGGTCTGGATCCTGCTCGTCCTCGCCGGACTGCTGCGGCCCGAGGCGTGGCTGCTGGGCGGCGCCTACTGGCTGTGGCTGTCCTACCGCGCGCGCACGCCGCTGTGGTCGCTGCTGGCGATCCCGTTCGTCGCGCCGGCGATCTGGTGCGGGGTGGACGCGGTCGTCACCGGCGACCCGCTGTTCTCGCTGCACTCGACGTCCGACCTCGCCGACGAGCTCAACCGCAGCCGCTCGTTCTCGGAGGTCCCCGGCGACTTCGTGTCGTTCCTGGTCGACACGGCGCGGCTGCCGGTCGCGCTGGCCGCCCTGGCGGGCGCGATCTGGTCGTGGCGGCGGCGCGACGCGCGCGCGGCGTACGTCCCGCTGGCGCTGTTCCTCGCCGGGTCGTTCACGTTCTTCGCCACGTCGGCGGCGGGGCTCAGCGTGCTCCCGCGCTACCTCACGGTCCCGGCCGTCGCGCTGTGCCTGCCCGCGGGGTACCTCGTCACGCGGACGCGCGCGCTGTTCGCCGTGGCGGTCGTCGCCGGCCTCGCGTTCGTGGTCGTGCGCGCCGACGCGTTCGACAAGCTCGCCACCGAGCTGCGCTTCATCCGCTCCACGCACACCGACCTCGTCGCGGTGCTGCACACGCCGACGGTCGTCCAGGGCCGCGCGTGCGGGCCGGTGACGCTGCCCAACTACCGGCTGGTGCCCGACACGCGCTGGATCCTCGACGCGTCGCAGAAGCAGGTCGGCTCCCGCAGCGCCGTGCAGCGCAAGCACGGCGTCGCGCTGCTGCTGCTCGGCGAGAAGCTCCTGCGCCGCTACGGCTTCGCCGACGGGGCGTCGCCGCGGACCAACGCGCCGCCGGACGGGTTCCTCCGCGGCGACCGCGCCGGGAGCTTCAGGGCGTACCTCGGGTGTCCCGAAGGACCGTGAACGTCGGGACCAGGCCCTCGCGCTCGTAGAAGCGCAGGGCGTCCCGGTTGGCGGAGACGACGGTCAGCGTGAGGCGGTCGTAGCCGCGCCGGGCGACCTCCTCGCGCAGCACGGCCAGCAGCCGCGCGCCGACGCCCGCGCCGCGCGCCTCCGGCGCGACGACGAGCGTCTCGACGTCGAGCACGACCCGCTCGCCGTCCCACGTCGGCGAGCTGGAGTCGGCGACGCGGGCGAACGCGTAGCCGATCGCGCGCCCGCCGCCCCCGCGGCGGGCGACCAGCACGAAGTTGCGCGGGTCGTTCGTCAGCCACTCCTCGTACTGCGCGCGCCGCAGGCGCCACGTCTCCTCGTCGCCGCGGACGGGGCCGAGGTCCGGCGCGACCTGGTGATGGTGCGTGCGCAGCGCCAGCCACAGCGGGCGCAGGTCGTCGAGGCCGTCGACCGCACCGCGGACGATCTCGACGGCATCGCCCATCAGGCGATCCCCAGCTCCCGCAGCCGTCGCCACAGCGGTGCGTTCTGCCGGTCGGCGGTCTGGTCCAGCGCCCACGCGCGCAGCTCGAGGTGCGGCCGCAGGCGCGTTCCGGCCTGCTCGACCAGCGCGGCCGCGAACGCCTCGGCGTCGGGCGCCGTCGTCACCGCGTCGGCCCACGTCCTGACGCCCGCCAGCTCCGGCGTGACCGTGCGGCGGCCGAGGCGGGCGTACTTGAGGATCCGGTAGGGGAGGCCGGCGTCGTTGAACGGCTCGACCTTGAACGGGACGATCCCGACGTCGGCGCACAGGATCAGGCGCGCGGCCTCCGCGTCGGAGCGCGGGCCGAGCCAGACGAAGCCGGGGTGCGCGCGGCACCACGCGTAGTCGTCGTCGCCCTTGGACTCGTCGTCGTGCCAGGCGCCGATCAGCAGCAGCGTCAGGTTCGGCAGGCGCTCGCCGACCGCGCGCAGCAGCGCCCAGTCGGTCCGCCAGCCCAGGTGGCCGAGCGAGACCGCGATCACCGTGTCGGTGGGGTCGGGCGCGGGGAAGCCGTCGGCGCTGAGCGGGACGAGCACGGCGTCGCGGTCGGCCTCGTGCTCCAGGCGCGCCAGCTCGTCGGAGGCGACGAACGTCAGCGACGACAGCTGCGCGGCGGCCTCGTGCATCTCGGCCAGGCGCTCGCGCAGGTGCGGGCCCGCGTCGTAGGCGTGCTCGTAGCGGTCCCAGCGGCCGTACCAGAGCTCGCAGTCCGGGACCCGCTCCAGGATCGCGCGGGCCAGCAGCACCTGCACGGGATGGAAGATCACGATGGCCTTCGGCCGGTCCCCGTTGCGGCGCAGCGCCTTGACGAGGCGGCGCGCGACGCCCTGGGCCAGGACGTCGCCGACGCGGCCGGGCAGGCGCGCCAGCGCGCCGTAGGGGACGCGCGGCGGGTCCACCGCGACGACGCCCTCGGCCCGCAACAGGTCCTCCGCCTGGTCGCGCAGGATGAAGCCCTCCAACGGGCGCGGGAGGAGCAGCAGGCAGAGGGGGCGCAGCTCGGGCACGAGCGCTGGAGCGTAGCCGAGCGATAGCGTGGCCCCCGCTCCATGGCCGCCCTGTTTCGCCGGTTGTTGGCCGGCACGTTCGCCTACCAGGCGCCCAGCGTCCTCTCGGCGCTGCTGGCGCTCGTCACCCTGCGTCTGTACACGGGGCACCTGAGCACGGCCGACTACGGCTACGCCGAGAACCTGCTGACGGCGATCATCTTCACGTCGATCCTGCTGCGCTTCGGGATCGGCGAGGCGTTCGTGCGCTACTGGTTCGACGACGAGGACCACCTGCGCCGCCTGCACCTCGCCCGCACCGCGACGGCGTGGACGCTCTACGCGTCGACGGTCGTCACGCTCGTCGGGCTCGCGTTCGCCGGGCCGCTCTCGCGGCTGATCCTCGCCCACGAGGACGCGACGCTGATGTCGACCGGGCTGTTCGGGCTCTGGGTGTTCACGAACCTCGAGATGGCCAACGCGCTGCTGCGCGTCGAGGAGCGCTTCAAGCTGTACGTGACGGCCTCGATGGCCAACATCCTGCTCACGGTCGCGCTGACCGTGTCGCTGGTGGTCATCGCCGACGGCGGCGCGCGCGGGTACGTGCTGGGCAACTACGGCGCGTCGGCGATCGTGCTCGTCGCGCTCTGGGCGCTGCACCGCGACCGCGTGTCGTTCCGCCCGCCGCGCGGCACGCGCGTGCTGCTGCGCTTCGGCGGCCCGACCGTGCCCGCCGACGCGGCCGCGTTCGCGCTGAACGTCGTCGACCGGACCTACCTCCTGCACGCCCAGTCGGCCGACGCGGCCGGGCGCTACGGCTTCGCGGCGAAGCTGAGCACGGTCGTGATCGTCGCCGTCCGCGGCTTCCAGGCCGCGTGGCCGCCGCTGGCCTACAGCGTGACCGACGAGGAGCAGGCGGCCCGGCTGTACGCCCGCGTGACGACCGCCTACGTGGCGGTGACCGGGACCGTCGTCTGCGGCGTGCTGCTCGTCGGCCGCTGGGCCGTGCACGGGCTCGCCGACAACCCCTCGTACTACGGGGCGTCGGAGGCGCTGCCGTGGGTCGCGCTCGGATGGGCGCTCTACGGGCTCGTGCTCGTGCTGATCACGGTCGCGGGCCGCGCGAAGGTGACGACCCGCAACTTCCCCGCGACCGCCGCCGGCCTCGTGGTCAACGTGGTGCTGTTGGTCACGCTCGTCGACCCGCTCGGGATCGCCGGCGCCGGCATCGCGCTCTGCGGCGCCTACGTCGTGATCCTGATCGTCCTCCACACGCTGACGCGCCAGCTCTTCGTCGTGCCGTTCGAATGGGGCCGGCTGACCCGCGCGGTCCTCGTCCTGACCGTCGTCGGCGTCGGCGGCGAGCTGCTCTTGCCGACCCACGGCGCCATCGGCCTGCTGACGCGCTTCGCGCTGCTCTGCGCGGTCCCGTTCGCGCTGCTGGCCGCGAACGTCGTGCGCCTGAAGGACCTGAAAGCGGTGCTCCCCGCAAACCGCTGACAGCGGATTCCGATTCCCCCTTTTTCGGTTCGGCCCCGGACAAATGTCCGATCGAAAGCCCGCGCCGACCGGGCGTATCGTCGCCCACGACGCCGCGGATGGGGATCGGCACGCACGCTGGGTCTCTTGGGGATGACGGATCCCGCGGCGCCGCCGCTGGACCCCTGACCCGTGGCGTTTCGTGGCCGAGACGCCACGGGCCTGGGCCGGCCCGTCATTTGCGCGGCGTCTCGACGCCGCTCACGGCACGCGCTGGTCCTTGACGTGCTGGCGCACGCCTACGGACAGCCCGCACCGTGAGCGACGACGATCCGCGCCGCAAATGACGGGCCGAGAGGTACCGGTACTTCGGGTTCGCCGCCTGCCGCGTCGCCGTCCCCTCGCGCCACCGCTTCACCGCGCCGTCGCCCGCCGCGCCCCCGGCTCCATCGCGCCCCCGTTCGCCTCGCTTGCCGTCGCCGCGCGCTGGTGGCAACATACGTGCATGCATGTACGTAACTCACACCATGGCGACCGCGAGCGGCCGGGGGGTCGGCTGCCTGATGAGGCCTATGCCGGCGTTCCGTGGCGGGTTCGGGAGGTCGTGGGGGAGTTCGAGTTGGAGGATGTGTGGGAGTTGCCGGGGGAGGGGACGAGGGGGGAGTTTGGGAAGTTGGTGGAGTTGATTTGCGCGATGGATCCGGGGGAGCGGGGGTCGGTGGTGTCGCGGGCGTTGTGGGCGGTGCGGTGGAAGGTGGGGGAGTTGTTGGGATGGGATGAGGAGGAGGGTGGGTTGGGCGCGCGGGTCGAGAGCGTCGGGCGGCGGTTGCCCGAGGACCTGCGGGATACCGATCCGCCGGCGTTCGCGCGGCTGCCGTTCGTGTCGCTGTACATCACCGAGGACGAGTTCGCGGCGGAGGCCGCCAACGAGACGATGCACGGGGTGATGCACCTGGGCGCGGTGCCGAGCCCGACGGACCCGGAGCGGATCCGCGTGCGGATGGCGGTCCTGGTCAAGCCGAATGGGTTGAAGGGCAAGGCCTACATGCTGGCGATCCGGCCGTTTCGCCACCTCATCGTCTACCCGGCGATGATGCGCCAGGGCCGGCGGATGTGGGAGCGTGTCGCCGCGTGACCGCCTCGCCGACCCGTCGCACCCAGGCCGACCGGCGCGCCCGCTCGCGCGCGGCGCTGCTGGAGGCCACCGCGCGCGGGATCTCGCGGGTCGGCTACGGGCACCTCGTGCTCAGCGAGGTCGCCGCGGAGGCCGGGTACACGCGCGGCGCGCTCTACCACCAGTTCGCCGACAAGGACGCGCTGGTCCTGGCGACGCTCGAATGGGTGCGGGAGACGTGGTACGCCGAGGTCGGCACGGTCTTCGACGAGGACCTCGCGCCCGCGGACGCGATCGCCGAGCTGGCCCGCCGCCACGCGATCTACTGCCGGCGCGACATCGCCGGGGTGATGACCGCGATCCGCGTCGAGCTCGGCGCGCGCGACCATCCGATCCGCGACGCCCTGCACGCCCAGCAGCGCGAGCTCGTCGCCCGCGTCCGCGCGCTGGTCCTCGCGGGCCGGCGCGACGGGACGATCCCGCCCGGTCCGCCCGCCGCCGCGCTGGCCGCCGCGACGCTCGCCGCGATCGAGGCCGCCGTCATCACGCTCTCAGGCCGGGCCGACGTCGACGTGGACGTCGCGCAGCGCATCGCGCGCGGCCTGATCGCCGGTCCTACAGCGTCGGCCCGCCGCGGTTGAACTCGTGCGCGGCCTCGCGCAGGCCCTCGCCGCGCGACGGCTGCAGCGTCGCGGTCACGTGCTTCCAGTAGCGCTTGGGGTCGTGCCCCGGCGCGGCCACCGCGACCATCGCCCGCACCGCGTAGGTCCACGCGGTCAGCACGCGCACCACGAACGCCGCGCCGGACGAGTGGTGCTTGCGCATGTAGCGGTCGCGGTTGCGCGACAGCTCGACGATCCGCCGCTCCGGGACCGACCCGGTGGACAACTGCTCGTGGTGGATCGCCTCGGCCGCCGGCACCCACAGCGTCGGGTGGCCGGCGTCGGCCAGCCGACGGCAGAAGTCGACCTCGTCGGAGTACACGAAGAACTGCGGGTCGAACCACCCGATCTCGCGCGCGTGCTCGCGGCGCACCAGCAGCGCCGCCGACTGCGCCCAGTCGACCCGCCGCGCCTTGCGCCCGCGCGACTGCACGGTGAAGCGCTTGTGCAGGAACACCGCGCCGACCAGCGCGGTCGCCGGCGTCGGGAAGCGCCACGCGGACGGCTGCACGCGCCCGTCGGGGCGCAGGAGCTTCGCGCCCGCGGCGCCCGCCTCGGGCCGCGCGGTCAGCGCCGCGTGCAGCGCGGCGGTCGCGCCCGGCCGCAGCTCGGAGTCCTCGTTGAGCAGCAGCCCGAACGTCCCGCGGGCCCGCTGCAACAGCGCGCTGTCGTTCTCGCCCTTGCCGCGCCGCTGGTCCAGCGCGACGACCTCGGTGACCGTCGGATGCCTGCGCGCCGCGCCCGCCGAGCCGTCGTTCGACGCGTTGTCGAGGACCAGCACCTCGGTCTCGAACGGCAGCGCCTCGCGCTCGGCCGCGATCGCGTCGAGGCAGCGCACGAGCAGCTCGCGCTGGTTGGTGTTGACGACGCAGAAGGAGACCTCGACGCCCAAGGCAGCGTCAGGCTGCCACATCCGACGCGCTGACCGATCGCTCACCGATGAGGTTGAGCGCCGTGACCCGCGCGCCGCTCGGGTCGCCCTCCACCCGCACCCGCCGCTCGACGCCCGGCAGCAGCACGAACGCGTCGTCGTCGGCGACCAGGCCGTCGCCCTCGACCCGCACGCCCCACGCCAGGCGGTCGGCGCGCAGGACCACCGCGTCGCCGTCGACCGCGACGTCCAGCGCGAACGCCGCGCGCTCCACCGGCGGCCCGACCGGGAAGTGCGCGGCGACCAGATCGCCGATCCGCGCGACGACCGCGTCGTGCGCCGGCGGCCCGAAGCGATACGCGTAGGCCGCGTCCGCGAAGCGCCCCAACAGGCTCTCGACGTTGCGCACCAGCGACCCGCGCGCCGGCACGACCAGCTCCTCGCGCGCCTGCGCGATCGCGTGCGTCCCGTCGGCCAGCAGCAGGACCTCCAGCTCGACCGCCCAGGCCTCGGGCCGGTCGTTGGCGACGTGGACGTCGACGCCGCCCAGGCCCTCGTCGACCAGCCACAGCGCGCGCGGCGCCCACGCCCGGCGCAGGTGCGCCAGCGCGACCTTCGGACGACCACCCACGTCGAGCAGCCCCCAGCCCGAGCCGGCCTGGAGGTCGCGCGCCCAGAGCACGATCCCGCCCGCGCACGGCGACGCCGCCCGGCGCCACTCGCCGAACACGCGCGCCATGACCTCGCCGCTGACCTGCCGCGCGAGCGCGGCCGAGCCCGACGCCGCCGCCGCGTCGCCGTACAGCTCGCGCGCGTAGTGCGCGCGGACGTCCGCGAAGTCCCAGTCGGCGCCGACGTCGCACGGGACGAAGCCCGCGTCGGGCTCCGCGCCGTCGGGCACGTTGGCGATCGCCAGGCACTCGGACGCGAACTTGACCTCCGCGGCCCGCGCGTCGCCCAGCGGGCGCCGGTAGCCGCCGACGCCGAAGTAGTTGGCCACGCCGTGGGCCGGATGGAACGGCAGCGCGCCGCCGCTCGGCGCGCTCGGCACGTACGGGACGTCGGCGCCGACGTCGCGCGCCAGCGCCGGCAGCACCTCGCCGAAGAACGCCCCGCGCCCCAGCGCCGGATCGACCCCGAACATCGCGGCCTGCTGCTCGACCTCGCTGTTGCCGCACAGGACCGCCAACGACGCGCGCCCAGAGATCGACGACAACAACGCGCGCGCCTCGTCCTCGGCGGCGGCGCGGAAGCCCTCGTCCGCGAACGGGTAGTCCATGTTGGCGTACAGGAAGTCCTGCCACACCATCAACCCCAACTCGTCGCACGCGTCCCAGAACTCCGGCGTCTCGGGCACGCCGATGCCCGGGATTCGCACGAGGTTGGCGCCCGCGTCGCGCAGCGCGACCAGCGTCGCGCGCACCTCGTCCTCGGCCACCGGCGTCCACACCGCGCCGCGCGTGAAGACCGGCACGCCGTTGACCACCAGCCCGAAGGCGTCCGGATCGGGCGACGCGACCGCGCGGAAGCCCACGTGTCCCACCCCGACCGTCGCGCCGTCGACGATCAACGACAGCTCGTACAGCCGCGGCGTCCCGTGCGTGTGCGGCCACCACGGCTCGACCGCGCCCACGCGCGCCACGCCGTCGACCACCGCGAAGCGCGTGTCGTCCAGGACCACCGCCTCGGCCTCGGCGTCGTCGATGACGACCACGCCCTGGACGCCCTCCAGCCGCGGCAGGACCAGCCGCGTCACCGGCGTGCCGCGCACCAGCCACGCCGGCCGCCACGCGCCCTCGAACGCCGGCGCCGGCGCGAAGCCCGGCGCGCGCCCGATCACCGCCGTCCGGAACCACCGCAGCGTCCCGGCGTCCTCGACGACCTTCGTGCGCCAGCGCTGGCGCGGCCGGCGCGGCACCTCCGGCCAGCCGACGGCGCGGATCTCCACCACGTTGCCCTGGGCGCGCAGCCGCCCGCGCACGTCGACCGCGTGCGACGCGAACATCGACGTGCCGCGCAGCACCACGTCGCCGTTGACGACGACCTCGTACGCGCCGCCGCCGATCCCGTCGAAGACCAGCGCGTCCCAGTCGTCGCCGTCGAAGGACGCGCGCCGCCCGCTCGCGTCGAACGCGAGCCGCTCGCGGCGCAGGTCGCGCTGCTCAGGCCAGCGCGGCATCCAACCCGCCCGTCGCACGCTCCCACGCGCGGGCGAGGTCGGCGATCCGCGGCGCGGTCTCGAAGGCCCGGCGGCGCGCGAGCTTCAAGGACAACAGCTTGCAGCCGCCGACGATCTCGCGCATCGCCGCGACCGCCTCGCCGGCCGGCCCCGCGGGCGCGTCGCCGTCGCCGTCGCCGCCGCCGCCGAACAGCCACTCGACCTCCGAGGCCAGCAGCTCGAAGCCCGAGCCCGCCATCCGGACGGTCGCGAAGGCATAGGCGTGATAGGTCGCCGGATCGCCCTCGAGCAGCGCGGGCAGGTCGCGCTCCAGCCCGAACCCGAAGCGCTCGAACGGGTTCGTCCGCGGCCGTCGCGCCAGGTGCCAGGCCAGGCGCTCGCGCGCGGCGTCGCGCAGCGCGTCGCCCTCCAGCCGCGGCCCCGCGTCGAACCGGATCAGCTCGCAGTAGGGCGGCAGCGCGCCCGGCGCGAAGACCTCGCGGTAGTCCTCGCCCGACAGCTCGTGCAGCCCCGCGTTGTGGAAGTAGCGGAAGACCTCGCCGGCGCGGTCGATGCCCTCGGCGATCACCGTCGTCTTGACGTGCTCGCGCCGGTAGGACGTCGCCGCCGTGTCCGGCAGCCACCACGCGTCCAACTCCATCGACATGGTCCGTCCGGTCGCCAGCTGCGCCTCGACCTGCTCGGGCAGCGGCCGGTAGGGCTGCATCTCGTGGACGTCGACCCCGTACAGCAGCTCCAGGTCGTGGGGGTCGGGCTTGAAGAACGACCACTGGTCGCCCTCGAAGTCCAGCCGCACGTTGGAGCCGACCGCGCCCAGCGCCTCGTCGCCGCGCGCGTGCAGCAGCTCGACGACGACGTCGGTGTAGCAGTTGGTCTCGACGTAGGTCCGGTCGGCGGCCCGGTGCACCGGGTGCGGCACGTACGACGCCGGGTCGGCGTCCAGCAGCGCCGTCAGACCCACAGGTGCGAGCGCACGTCCGCCGGCCACGAGGCCACGTCCAGTCCGTGGGTCTTCAGCAGCGCCAGCACGATCCGCTCGTGGCCGAAGCCCAGGCACGCGGTGTGGGCGCGGCCGCCGTCGGCGGTGTCGATCCCGTAGATCGCCGTGAAGTGGTCCTGGTGGTAGTTGAAGGACGCGATCGCGGTCGGCTCGTCGCCGGCGATCTGCACGAGGATCTCGAACTTCAGCGACTGCTCGCGCTGCGAGGCGGCCATCATCCGGCCCGAGCGCCCGAAGAACGGGTCGTTGGCGACGTCGAAGTCGGCGTCGAGGCCGAGGTGGCGCAGCAGCTGCAGCGCGCGGTCGCGCCACTGGTCGCGCCAGGACTGCACGACCTCGGGCTCGGCGATCCGCACCAGCTCGCGCATGTGGAACATCTGCAGGCGCGCCGGGTCGCCCGACGGCTCGTGGCGGAACGCGTAGGACCCGCCCGGGTCGATCGTCACGCCGCCCGCGGGCAGCGTGCCGCGCCGGGCGATCGCCGGGTAGACCGGGTAGCAGACGGCGGGCGTCAGGCAGAGGTCGGTCTGGTGCAGATGGCCGCTCCAGTCGCCGTGCGCGCCGGCCGTCTCGGCCATCGCGCGGGCGTCGAGCTCCTTGCCCTCGAAGGCGAAGACCGAGCCCGCCAGGTGCGGGAAGTTCTCCAGGTAGCCGAGGTCCTCGATCTGCTGGCGCGGCAGGACCGGCGGGAAGCGCAGGACCTCGGGGCGCTCGCCGGCCTCGGCCGCCACGCGCGTGACGTAGGCGTCGAAGCGATGGCGGACGTCCTCGTAGTCGTGCCCGCGCCCGTAGACGCCGGGAACGCCGGACGGGACCAGGTGGCCCGCCTCGATCAGCGCTTCGAGCAGCGCGTCCTGGTCCGGGGTGCCCGGACGGAAGTCGGCCACGGTGCCTCAGACCTCCTTGGCGATCAGCAGCAGGCCGGCGTTGGTCTGGTGGATCCGGTCGTTGGCCACCATCAACGCCGCCGACATCGAGTCGCGCAGGTGGCGCCCGACGCTGAACGGGGTGTCGTTCTTGAAGCCGACGATGCCCGAGACGGCCATGGCCGACTGGCAGACGCGCGGCGCCTGCTCGGAGGCCGCCAGCTTGAGGTTGTTGAACTGGAGCGCGATGGCCATCGTCGACAGGCACTCGGGGTCCTCGTCGGCGGCCAGGAACGCGTCCAGCGCGCTGTGCACGGTCGCGCGCAGCAGCGACAGCTCGGTCAGCGTGTGGCTGAGCTTGACCGCCTGCGGGACCGGCGCGCCGGGCGCGCGGCGCGCGGCGGCGCGCACGAACGCGCGGGCGCGGTCGAACGCGTCGGTGGCGATCCCGAGCCAGACGTGCGCCCACAGCAGGTGGGAGATCGGCACCATCGTCTCGGTGGCGATCGTCGAGAACGGCGTCGGCAGCGCCTGCTCGGCGTCGACCTCGGCGCGCACGACGAAGCCGGGCGAGCACGTGCCGCGCATGCCCAGCGGGTCCCACGTGCCGGTCGGCTCGAGCGTCGTCTCGGCGGCGGCGTGCAGCACCGCGACCTGCTCGCCGGGCTGGGCGTCGGGGTGGGCGCGCAGCGTGGTCAGCAGGTCGTCGGCGTGGCCGCCGTAGGAGACGGTCGGGCCCTGCTTCTCGAACGAGCGGCGGTCCGGCGCGCCGTCGACCGGCGTCAGCGCGGCGACCGACTTGGACATGTCGCCGCCGGTGCCGACCTCGGAGGTCGCGGAGGCGATCAGGCGCTGCTCGGAGACCAGGCGGCGCAGGTAGTCCTCGAAGTGGTCGGAGTCCCCGAGGTGGCGGACGATCGTCGCCACCTGGATCTGGTGCATGGCGAAGACCATGGCGGTCGCGCCGCAGCGGCGGCCGAGCGTGAAGCACGCCTCGGCGATCGCGCGCAGCGAGACGCCGGCGCCGCCGAGCGACTCGGGGACGAAGGCGGAGAGCGCCTGCCGCTCGCGCAGGGCGTCGACGGCCTCGACGGGGAAGCGGGCCTGGCGGTCGACGTCGTCGGCGTGGACGGCGGCGATCGCGTCCGCGACCTCGCCGATGCCGGCGAGGAACGCGGCGTCGCGGTCGGCCGCGACGGTCATGCGGCCTGGGCCTCCAGCCGCGCGAGCGCCTCGGTGATCGAGGCGACCGACTCGAAGACGCTGCGCTTGAGCATCTCGTCGGGGAACTCGACGTCGAAGGCGTCCTCCAGCGCGAGCATGACGTTGACGCTGGCGTGCGACGTCATCCCGGCCTCGTAGAGGCTGTCGCCGTCGTTCAGCGACCCGACGTCGGCCGACAGACGACCGTGTTCGGCAACGATCTCTCGAACAGTGGAAGAAGACACAACCCTGATTATCGGTGCTCCGTGCCGAGATCTTGACGATTGGACGCGCTATGTCCCCACGACGACCGCCGCGGCGTACTCCTCCTCGTGGGTGAAGCTCAGCGCGAGGTCGGTCAGGCCGGCCGCGCGCGCCAGCTCGGCGGCCGGGCCGTGCAGGCGCAGCGTCGGCGGGCCGGGGGCGTTGCGCACGACCTCGATCGACGGCCACGGCACGGCCGTGTCCGGCGCCGGCCGAAGGACCTTCATCGCCGCCTCCTTGGCGGCGAAGCGCGCGGCGAGCCGCAGCGGGTCGGCCCGGCAGTCGGCGACCTCCTGGGGCGTGTACACGCGCCGCAGGTACGCGTCGCCGTGCTCGGCGATGGACGCGGCGACGGTGGCCGCGCGGACGAGGTCGATCCCGACGCGCAGGGGCATCGGCAGCGATCCTCGCAGACTAGAGTCCGTCGCCTGTCGCGCTCCGTCGCCCTCACCCCGTGGTCGCTCGACGACCACGACCTGCTCCACGCGCTCAACAGCGACCCGGTCCAGATGGCGCACGTCGGCGGAACCGAGACCGACGCGAAGATCGCCGACCGCAACGCCAGGTACGCCCAGGACCCGCACCAGCTGCGGATCGCCGTCGACGGGCAGCCCGCCGGCTGGGTCGGCTTCTGGGAGCGCGAGTGGGACGGCGAGCGGGTCTACGAGTTCGGCTGGTCGGTGCTGCGCGCCTTCCAGGGGCGCGGCGTGGCGCGGCAGGCGACGCTGCTGGCGCTCGACGTCGCCCGCCAGGCCGACGGCCCGCGCCGCGTCCACGCGTTCCCCGACACCGACAACGCGCCCTCCAACGCGCTCTGCGCGCGCGTCGGCTTCCGCCTCGTCGGCGAGGCCCGCTTCGAGTACCCGCCGGGCACGTTCATCACGGTCAACGACTGGCGGATCGACCTGTAGGCCATGAGGATCGACCTCGTCGACCCCTCGGCGTTCACGCCGCCCTACGACCACGCGCTCGCGTCGGCGCTGGCCCGCGCCGGCGAGGACGTCAGGTTGGTCACCAGCCGCTTCGCCTACGGCGACGTCCCGCCGGCGGCCGGGTACGCGGTCGACGAGCGCTTCTACCGGCTCGCCGTCGGCGCGCCGGGCTCGCGGGCCCGGCGGGCCGCCAAGCTCGCCGAGCACGTCCCCGAGATGGTGGCCTACGCCCGCGCCGCGCCCCGCCGCGCCGACGTCGTGCACTTCCAGTGGCTGACCGTCCAGCCGCTGGACGTCCACCTCCTGCCGCGCGGCGTGCCGACCGTGCTGACCGCCCACGACGTCCTGCCGCGCGAGCCCCGGCCGGGCCAGCTGAAGGCGCAGCGGCGGCTGTACGAGCGCGTCGACCACGTGGTCGTCCACAGCGCGCACGGCGCCGCGCGGCTGGCCGCCTTCGGCCTGGACCCGGCGAAGGTCACGGTGATCCCGCACGGCGCGTTCACCCACCTGGAGCCGGGCGCGCTGCCGCCCGAGCTGGGGGAGACCGACCCCGCGACGCCCGTCGTCGCGCTCCCCGGCCTGCTGCGCCCCTACAAGGGCCTCGACGTCCTGCTGGACGCCTGGCACGACCTGCCCGGAGAGCTGTGGATCGTCGGCATGCCGCGGATGCCGCTGCCGACGACGCTGCCGCCCGGCGTCAGGCTCGTCCCCCGCTTCGTCAGCGACGGCGAGCTGGCCGCGGTCCTGGCGCGCGCCGACCTCGTCACGCTGCCCTACCGCGAGATCGACCAGTCCGGCGTCCTCTACGCCGCGCTCGGCCTCGGCCGCCCGCTGCTGCTGTCCGCCGTCGGCGGCTTCCCCGAGGTCGCCGCGACCGGCGCGGCCGAGCTGGTCGCGCCCGGCGACCCCGCCGCGCTGCACGACGCGCTGGCGCGCCTGCTCGCCGACCCCGCCCGCCGCGCGGCGATGGCCGCGGCGGCGGTGGGGGCCGCCCGCGAGACCTACTCCTGGGACGCCGTCGCCGCCGCCCATCGGGCCGTGTACGCGCGGCTGCTCGGCCGCGCCTGACCGCGTCGCCCGCCCGGCCGAGCTGGCCGCCGCCCCGCGGCGCGTCGCGTAGGTTGTGCTACCGATGGATTCGCAACGCCCACGGCCGCGCCGCGCGTGAAGCGCCTCGTCTTCTGGACGAGCGCGGCGCTGCTGGCCTGGGCGCAGGCGGGCTACGGCCTCGCGCTCGCGGCCCTGCGCCCGCGCGTGCGCCAGGCCTTCGCGTCCCCGGACGCCGCCGACGCCGACGCCGCGCTGCCCACGGTCTCGCTGATCGTCGCCGCGCACGCCGAGCGCGACGTCATCGCCGCCAAGGTCGCCAACGCGCTGGCGCTCGACTACCCGCGCGAGAAGCTCGAGGTCGTCGTGGCCTGCGACGGCTCGCCCGACGGCACGCCCGAGCTGGCGCGCGCGGCGGGCGCCGACGTCGTCCTCGACCTCCCGCGCGGCGGCAAGGTCCGCGCCCAGGACACCGCGGTCCGCCGCGCGACCGCCGCGATCGTCGCCTTCTCCGACGCCAACGCGCTCTGGGAGCCCGACGCGCTGCGCGCGCTCGTCGCGCCGTTCGCGACCGACCCGAGGATCGGCTACGTCTGCGGCGAGGTCTCGTTCGTCAACCCGGACGGCGGCACCAACCAGGAGGGCGTCTACTGGCGCTACGAGATGTTCCTGCGCGCCCGCGAGTCCGACCTCGCCTCGGTCACCGCCGGCAACGGCGCGATCTACGCCACGCGCCGTGACGCCTACGTCGAGGTCGACCCGGTGATGGGCCACGACCTCAAGTTCCCCTTCACCTTGGTCCGCCACGGCTGGCGCTGCGTCTTCCAGCCGACCGCGCGCGCGACCGAGCGGATGGTCCCCGACGTCGAGGGCGAGGCGGCCCGCAAGCGCCGCATGATGTCCCACGCGTGGGCGATCGTCCTGCGCGGCGGCCTGCTGGACCCGCGCGGCTGGCCCACCACGTACACCATGATGATCGTCAGCCACCGCTGGCTGCGCTACTTCGGGCCGTTCCTGCACCTCGTCGCGCTGGCCACCGCGCCGAGGTGGCTGCGCCGCGCGCAGCTCGTGGGCCTCGCCGCCGCGCTGGCGCCGATCGGCGCGGGCGGCCGCGCGCGCCTCCTCGCCAAGTACTACATCCTGACCCAGGGCTCGATCGCCCTCGGCCTGGCCGACCACCTGCGCCACGGCACCGAGGCCGGCTGGGACCCGCCGGAGGGCACCCGCTAGACCATGCGCGAACCGCTGCGCCGCATCTTCGACCTCCTCGTCAGCGGGACCGTCCTGCTGCTCAGCACCCCGGTCCTGCTCGGGGCGATGTTGGCGATCCGGCTGGAGTCGCGCGGCGGCGCGATCTACCGCCAGCGCCGCGTCGGCCAGGACGGCGCGCCGTTCGACGTGCTCAAGTTGAGGACGATGGTCTCCGGTGCCGAGAAGATGGGCGCGGGCCTGGCCGTCGACGACGGCGACACGCGGATCACGAACGTCGGCGCGTTCCTGCGCCGCACGTCGATCGACGAGCTGCCCAACCTCGTCAACGTGCTCAAGGGCGAGATGTCGATCATCGGCCCGCGCCCGACGGTCCCGATCCAGGTCGAGCAGTACACCGACCGCCAGCGCGGGCGCCTGGCGCTCAAGCCCGGCATCACCGGCTGGGCCCAGGTCAACGGCCGCGCGTCGCTGCCGTGGCCCGAGCGCATCGAGCTGGACCTCTGGTACGCCGAGCACAAGTCCTTCAGGTTGGACGTCCGGATCCTCTGGCTGACCGCCCGCATGCTGGTCACGGGCCACGGCCTCTACAAAGGCGAGACCGGCGGATGGGTCGACCCGTCATGATCGCCGGCGTGTCCTCGACGATCCTGCGACGGGAAGACCGGGTCGACTCGCAGTGACCGCACGCAAGGCCGTCATGTTGACCGGCACCGGCAAGCGCTATGACATCGTCAGCGCCTTCGCCCAGCACACGCGCGTGATCGCGTGCGACCCCAACCCGCTGTCGCCCGCCCAGTACGCCGCGACCGTCCGCACGAGCGTGCCGATGATCAAGGACCCCGACTATGTCCCCGCGCTGCGGCGGCTGGTCGAGGAGCACGACGTCGGCGCGATCGTGCCGCTGACCGACCTCGACATCGACGTCCTCGCGCACGCCCGCGCCGACGGCCGCCTGCCGCAGGCGCTCGTGCCCGACCCGGTGATCGCCGAGTCCACCTACGACAAGCACGCCTGCCACCTGCTGCTGGAGGAGCACGGGCTGCCGTCGCCGCCGACCGTTCGCAGCGACCGGCTCGACGACGTCGCGTCCTATCCGGTGATGGTCAAGCCGATCCACGGCTCCGGCGCGCGCAACATCTTCCCGGCGCAGACCCGCGCGCAGGCCGAGTTCTTCATCGACTACATCGACGAGCCGGTCATGTTGCAGCGGTTGATGGACGGCCCGGAGTTCTCGATCGACTGCCTCAGCGACCGCGACGGCCGCTGCCTGAACGCGATCCCGCGCACGATGCTCGAGTCGCGCGGCGGCGAGTCGATCAAGGGCACGGTGATCGCCGACCAGGAGCTGATCGACCTCGGCCGCCGCGTCGTGGAGGCCTTCGGCGTCCGCGGGCCCGCGACCGTCCAGGTCTTCCGCGACGCCGAGATCGGCTACGGCATCACCGACGTCAACACGCGCTTCGGCGGCGCGTTCCCGGCGCCGGTCTACGCCGCGCGCGCCGGGCAGACGTACCCGGAGCTGATCGCCAGGATGGCCGACGGCGAGGCGGTCGAGCCGCACGTCGGGGACTTCCTCGCCGGGCGCACGTTCACGCGCTACTTCTGGCAGGTCGAGCTGGACGAGGACCTGCGGCCGACCGGGCGGGACATCGTCTCGCCGCCCGGTCCGCCGGCGCCGCGCTGAGGGCGGCGCCGCCGTCTACGGGAGCAGCTCGGGGCCCTTGTCGAGGAAGCGGTCGCGGAAGGCGCGCAGCGCGTCCCACGTCTTGTCGTTGACCGTCTTGCAGCCGAGCAGCTGCGTCCAGGCGGTCGCCGCGACCTCGTAGGGCATGTTCGTGTTGTTCTGGAACAACAGCATGTGGTAGGCCTTGCCGCCGCGGTTCTCTTCGTTGAAGAGGGTGTTCATCTGGTCCTTGACCTGCTGCGACGCGGTGGGCGCGTACTGAAGCTCGATGCGGCCGTGCTCCAGCGTGTGGACGTAGTTCTCCTTGTCCGGCGTGTTGGCCGGCGCGTAGACCCCGTCGTCGGCCGGCGTCGGGCGGTGGTTGCCCGAGGTCGGCGGGTTGGTCTTGTACTTGTCGAAAGTGACCGTGTCGGACGGCAGGTGCGTCCGGCCCTCGCTCGGGTAGTTCTTGTAGAAGCACCCGGCGGCCTTGACGGCCGCGTCGAAGTTCGTGGTCTTGCGGGCGGGGATCGCGGCCGAGCCGTAGGCCTTCTCGCTGGCGGCCGAGTCGTGGCTGCCGCCGGACGAGACGAGCGCGGCGATCACCGCGGCGATGGCGACGATGCCGAGCACACCGCCGCCCACGAGCTGCAGCCGGCGCGTGTTCGCGGCCTTGCTGGCCTCGGCCTTTTGACGTTCCTCGCGCTCCTGGCGGAGGCGCTCCTTCTCTTCCTTGCGGCTCGCCACGCGCGGCACTGTACCGGTGTGCGCATGAACGTGGCGTAAACCACCTGCCGAAACGGCGGGACGCGTTTCTGAAGCCGTCAGGCGGCGCGGGCGGCGGGACGCGGCGCCCAGCAGGCGTCGAGGAAGCCCGCGATCTCGCCGGTCAGCCGGGCGGGCGTCATGCGCAGCTCCAGCAGCGAGTCGGCGCGGATCAGGCGCGCGTCGGGCAGCTCGTGCACCAGCGCGTCGGAGTCGCTGAACGGGTGCACCGGGTCGCGGTCATGGCCGATGACCAGCGCGGGCACGTCGATCGTCCGGCGCACGTCGCGGTGCGGCGCGACGCGCCCGAAGAACAGGCCCTGGAGGACCGCGGCGGACGGCCCGGGCTGCTGGCGGACGGTGTCCAGCAGGATGTCGGCGCCCCAGAGCCGGCCGGTCGGGACCTTGCGCGTGACCCACGAGACGCCCTTCATCACCGGCTCGCCGAACGTCAGCGCGCACATCAGCGGCGTGAACGCGATCGCGCAGCCCAGCAGCGCGTTGTCGAGCACCGGCATCTCCAGGACCATCCCGCGCACGCGCTCGGGGTGGACGGCGGCGGCCTCCAGCGACGTGTTGGCGCCCAGCGACGTGCCGGCCAGCACGGCCTCGTCGACCTCGAGGTGGTCCAGCAGCGCGACGACCTGCTCGCCGAAGAACGGCATCGAGTAGGCGGTCATGTCGCGCGGTCGATCCGACCGCCCGTGCCCCAGCAGGTCCATCGTCACCACGCGATGCCCCGCGGCGGCCAGCGCCTTGGCCAGCGGCCGGTGCATCTTCTGGGACAGCAGCAGGCCGTGCAGCAGGACGGTCGTGCGCGGGCCCTCGCCGAAGACCGTGTAGGCGAGCCGACGACCGTCGTGCTCGAAGGACGTGGACATGGCCGAACGCTAACGGCCGTGGCGGCGTTCAGGCCCCCGACGACCGGTCAGGCCGTGCCGGGCGGCAGCACCACGCGTGGCTACGCCGCGTCCTCGCCGCGCTCGGCGACGCCGTCGAGTCGCGCCAGGGCCCAGTCGGCCCACTCCGCGCGCGCCTGCGCCCAGCGCAGGCCGGCCTCCAGCGCGATCCGCTGGGAGCGCTCGGCGGCCGTCGCGGGGCGGCGGGCGGCGGCGGTGGCGCGCAGCGAGCGCAGCGTGTCGTTGGCGGCGTCGCGCTCGCGCGCGACGTGCGCGCGCGCCGCGTCGGGCTCCATCAACCACAGGAAGTAGGTCCGCAGCGCGGCCTCGTCGCGCACCGTGCGGTCCGGGTCGGTCTCCGACAGCCACGCGCGCACGGCGGCGACGCCGGCGTCGGTGATGGCATAGGTCTTGCGCCCGCGCGGGCCGGGCTCGCCGGCCTCGATCAGCCCCTCGTCGGCCAGGCGGTTGAGCTCGGGGTAGATCTGCGAGTGGCCGGCCGTCCACGTCGAGCCGACCGAGGCCTCGAAGCGCTGGTCCAGCTCGTAGCCGCTCATCGGGCGTTCGGCCAGCAGGCCGAGCAGGGCGTGGCGCAGCACCTGGCGCTTGGGCGGCGAGGCCGGAATGTCTGGAGGATGACATGTCCAGGCCGACCGGTCATGAAGGTCACGTAAAGATCGACGGCCTGCGTCACGCCGCTGACGCCGTCGTCACGACGCCGCGGCGATCGCCTCCGCGGTCCGGTGCGCCAGCGCCATCGTCGTCAGCATCGGGTTGGTCCCCGACGCCGTCGGGAACGCCGACGCGTCGCCGATCCAGACGCCGGGCGTGTCGTGCAGCTCGCCCCACGGGTCGGCGACCGACGTCTTGGGGTCGTTGCCCATCCGCGCCGAGCCCATGTGGTGCAGCGAGAACGTCGCGTGCTCGAAGGGCGACAGCGGCGCGTCGTGCACGCGCTGGGCGTAGGCCTCCAGCGCCTCGTCGCCGTCGCGGACCCAGCGCGTGCGCTTGCGGTGCAGGGTGATGATCTCGCGCGCGCCGGCCGCCTCGTGCAGGCGCGCCATCGTCTTCAGCCCGTGGCGGAAGTGCGCGAGGTCCAGCGCGTCGGCGAAGGGGTAGGTGTGGACCGGCCGGCCGGCGGCGTCGGTCGTCACGCGCCCGTGGCCGCGGTCGCGGATCAGGAACACGAGCGCGCTGGAGACCGGCCCGCGCGCCATGTCGGCCTTGTGCTGCTCGCCGGTCTCCCACGGCACCGACGTGCCGGTCACGCCCGGCGAGGCGTGCGAGGTCTCCACGAGGTAGCCGTAGCCGTCGGTGAGGTCGTTGTACTCCATGCTCAGCGCGGTCTGGGGCGCGCCCCACCACGCCTTCTGAGCCTCGTCGTAGATGCCGATCACCGCGGTCGCCGGGTGCAGGCGCAGGTAGTCGCCGACCGCCGGGCCGCCGATGCCCGACCGCGACAGCAACGCGGGCGTGTCCAGCGCGCCGGCGGCCACGACGACCCGCGGCGTGCGCACGACGACGCGCGCGACGGCGCCCGTCGCCGGGTCCACGTAGGTCGCCTCGACGCCCGCGGCGCGGCCGCCCTCCACGAGCACGCGATCGGCCCGGCAGTCGACGACGAACCGCGCGCCCGCGTCGGCGGCGTCCTGCAGGTAGGTCTTCAGCGTGCCGAGCTTGGCGCCGGTCACGTCGCCGAAGCCCATCAGGCCCGCCAGGTCCGCGTCGTACTTCGCGGGGTCCGCGTTGCGGGTGATGACCCGGCCGTCGATGCCGAGCGCGGCGGCGCCGTCGAGCAGCCGCTGGTTGGGGCCGTTGGGGTCGCTGCAGGCGTCGGTCACGCCGATGCGCGCGCTGACGGCGTCGAGGTGGCGGTCGTACTCGGCGCCCGCCAGGCCCTCCAGGCCGTGGTCGCGCTCCCACTCCTCGCGGACCCAGTCGTAGGTGCGGAGGCAGTTGGTCCAGTTGACCGTCGAGCCGCCGCCGAGGTTGGCGCCGGTCATCAGCGCGACCTGCCCGTCGGCGGTCTGCGCGAGGCCGCCCGCGCGGTAGAGGTTCTGGTAGGCCCACAGCTCCAGCTGGTTGAAGTCGGCCTCGTTGTAGTAGCCGCCGGCCTCCAGCACGACGACGTCCTGGCCCGCGCCGGCCAGCTTCCCCGCGATCACGCCGCCGCCGCTGCCGGAGCCGACGACCACCACGTCCGCGGTCAGCTGGAGCGTGTCGGTGGAGGGCCGCGTGATCGCGATCGTCTTGGGCGCCTCCGCGGCGCTCGGCGGCGCCGCGCGCGGCCCCGGGTAGCCGATCGCCTCCCAGTTGGGGTTGCGGCCATTGGCGGGATCCGGGATGGCGTAGAACAACAGGAACGTCAGCGCGCGCAGGCCGCTCAGGCCCGCCAGCGCGCCCGGGTCGCTGTCCATGAACCCGTGCACGATCGCCTCGCGCGCGGGCTGCGGCGCCTCGTCGAAGCCCTGCGCGCGCAGGGCGTCCAGCAGCTGTCGGATGCCCTCGACCTGGTCCTCGGGCACGGCGCCGGAGGAGAGCTGCTGCGCGATCGCGACGTCGACGCCGAGATCCGAGCCGCGCCGCGCCCAGAAGCCGGTCCCGTCGTCGTCGCGCTCCACCTCCGGGACGAACGTGTCGACGAGCTGCTTCAGCGTCGCCTGCTGGACTTCGGACAGGAGCACCGCGACCGGGGTTGACACCGTGTCAGCCTACCTCGCGCGGTCAAGCGCGGTCTGTTACGGTGACGCCTCCGTCATCTTTGTCTGGAGGCTCTGTCCCAATGGCCAAGCAGCACCGCATCCTCACCGGTCAGGTCGCCGCGATCACCGGCGCCGCGCGCGGCATCGGCCGCGCCACCGCCCAGGCGTTCCTGCGCGAGGGGATGAAGGTGGCGATCGGCGACCTCGACCACGCGACCGCGCAGGAGACCGCCAAGGAGCTGGGCCACGGGACCGTCGCCTTCGAGCTGGACGTCACGCGGCGCGAGTCGGTCAAGGCCTTCCTCGACGGCGTCGAGGAGCAGCTGGGCCCGATCGACATCCTGGTCAACAACGCCGGGATCATGCAGGTCGGCCACGTGATCTGGGAGGAGGACGACGCCACCACCCAGCGCATGATCGACATCAACGTCAACGGCGTCATGCACGGCGTCAAGGAGGTCGTCCCGCGCTTCCTGGCGCGCGGCCGCGGCCACGTCGTCAACGTCGCGTCGACCGCCGGCAAGGGCGGGTTCCCCGGCGGCGGCACCTACTGCGGGACCAAGCACTACGTGGTGGGGTTGAGCGAGGCGCTGCGCGCCGAGCTGCGCGGCACCGGCGTCGAGGTCTCCTGCGTCATGCCGGTCGTGGTCAACACCGAGCTGGCGTCGGGCCTGACCGAGACGCGCGGCGTCAAGACCGTGCAGCCCGAGGACGTCGCCGCCGAGATCGTCAGCGCCCTGCAGGAGGCGCGCTTCGACGTCTTCGTGCCGCGCTCGGTCGCCGGCATCACCAAGGTGATGAACCTGCTCCCGCGCGGCGGCCGCGAGGGCCTCAGCCGCGCGCTGAAGGCCGATCAGGTGCTGATGCAGATCGACGAGGGCAAGCGCGCCGCCTACGAGCTGCGGGCGTCGCAGTCGGACCCCGCGCTGGAGGCGGGCGACCCGACCAGGCAGTTGACGCCGTGACCAGGCGGTCGATGACCCCGTAGTCCGGCTTCCGGCGGGGTAGGTTGTGGTGCATGGAAGCCGCCACCACCTCAACCTCGGTCGACCAGCTCGGCGTCGACACCATCCGGACGCTGTCGATGGACGCCGTCCAGAAGGCCAACAGCGGCCACCCCGGACTTCCGATGGGCATGGCTCCTGCCGCGTACGTCCTGTACGCGAAGGTCATGCGGCACAACCCGAAGGACCCGGACTGGCCCGATCGCGACCGCTTCGTGCTGTCCGCCGGGCACGGCTCGATGCTGCTCTACAGCGTCCTGCACCTCTCGGGCTACGACCTGCCGCTGGACGAGCTGAAGAAGTTCCGCCAGTGGGGCTCGCTCACCCCGGGCCACCCGGAGCGCGACCGCGTGCACGTCACCCCGGGCGTCGAGGTCACCACGGGCCCGCTGGGCCAGGGCTTCGCCAACGGCGTCGGCATGGCGCTGGCCGAGCGCTTCCTGCGCGAGAAGTACGGGTCCGACGTCATGGACCACTTCATCTACGCGATCGTCTCCGACGGCGACCTGATGGAGGGCGTCGCCGCCGAGGCCGCGTCGCTGGCCGGCCAGTACGGCCTGGGCAAGCTCGTCTACCTGTACGACGACAACTCGATCTCGCTGGACGGCCCGACGTCGCTGTCCTTCGACGTCGAGGACGTCACCAAGCGCTTCGAGGCCTACGGCTGGCACGTGCTGGAGGTCCACGACGCGCAGGACCTGGTCGCGATCCAGTCCGCGATCGAGGAGGGCCGGCGGCACACCGACAAGCCGTCGCTCATCCACATCAAGTCGATCATCGGCTACCCGTCGCCCAACAAGCAGGGCACGTCCAAGGCGCACGGCTCCGCGCTGGGCGAGGACGAGGTCCGCGCGACGAAGGAGGTCATGGGATGGGATCCCGACCAGCACTTCGTCGTGCCCGACGACGTCTACGCCGAGTTCGCCAAGAACGCCGAGCGCGGCGCGGCGGCGCAGGCCGAGTGGCAGGCGCGCGTGGACGCGTGGAAGTCCTCCAACCCGGACGCCGCCGAGGCGTGGGACCTGGCGTGGGAGGGCGGCTCCTACGGCGGGCGCCCGCTGCCCGGCCTGAAGGACGCGCTGCGCTCCGTCGACTGGGGCGGCAAGGAGAAGATCGCGACGCGCTCGGCGGGCCAGAAGGCGATGGCCGTGATGGCGCCGTTCGTCCCGACGCTCGTCGGCGGCGCGGCGGACCTGAGCGAGTCCACCAAGACGGAGTTCCCGCCGCTGGACGAGGAGCGCTACTCGCGCGCCCACGTCGGGCGCAACGTCTACTTCGGCGTGCGCGAGCACGGCATGGGCGGCGCGGTCAACGGCATGGCCGCCCACGGCGGCATCCTGCGGCCCTACGGCTCGACGTTCCTGCAGTTCGCCGACTACATGCGCGGCTCGATCCGGTTGAGCGCGCTCACCGGCCTGCGCACCGCGTGGGTGTTCACGCACGACTCGGTCGCGCTGGGCGAGGACGGCCCGACGCACCAGCCGGTCGAGCACCTCGCCGCGCTGCGCGCGATCCCGAACCTCACGGTGATCCGCCCCGCCGACGCCAACGAGACCGCCGAGGCGTGGCGCGTCGTGTTGGAGGACCTGGAGGGCCCGGCGGTCTTCGCGTTCTCCCGCCAGGACCTGCCGATCCTCGACATCGACTTCGACGGCGTCGGCCGCGGGGCCTACGTGTTGAAGCCGGCGGCCTCGGAGGAGCAGGTGGTCCTGGTCGGCACCGGCGCCGAGGTCCACACGGCGATCGAGGCCCAGAAGCTCCTGGCCGACCAGGGCATCGGCGCCCGCGTCGTCTCGATGCCCTCCTGGGAGCTGTTCGCCGCCCAGGACGACGCCTACCGCGACGAGGTCCTGCCGCCCACGCTGCCCAAGGTCTCCGTCGAGGCCGGCGTCTCCATGGGCTGGGAGCGCTGGGTCGACCGCACGGTCTCCATCGACCGCTTCGGCGCCTCCGCGCCGGGCCCCGAGGTCCTCGAGAAGCTCGGCATCACCGGCGACCACGTCGCCCAGGTCGCCAAGGACCTGCTCTCGGCGACCAACTCCTAGGAGTCGCCCGCCCGCGGGCCGACCGTCACGTGGATGACGTTCGGCTCGCGGACCCAGGCGATCAGGTCCAGCGCGGTGAGGCGGTCGAGCCAGAACTGCAGGGCCTGGGCCTGGGCGGGGGAGCGGTAGGCGCGGGAGAGGTCGAAGGCGTAGCCGGTCGCGTGGGTGGAGGGCTCGGCCTCGACGCCCTCGCCGACGAAGCCCTGACCGCCGGAGGTCGTGGCGGCCTTGGTCACGACGATCGGCGCGGTCTTGGCGATGGCCTGGACGCCGAGCGCCAGGCGGCGCAGCAGGATCAGGGCGGGCGCGCGCAGCGAGCGCTCGCCGACCCGGCCGCCGGCCAGCGCCTTGGACACCCGCAGCGCCGGGCCGTCGACGACCGCCAGGTCGGAGGTCCTCAGCGCGGCGGACGAGTCGAAGACCGGCGTGCTCTGCGGCGGGCGCAGGACGTGCTCGGCCGACGGCCAGTCCTGCAGCGCGTCCTGCTCGCGCAGCTGCTTGGGGTCGTCGCGGTAGAGCTTCATGATGTCCTTGGCCGCGCCGATCCGCCACAGGTAGGTGCTGGAGTCGTCGCCCAGCGAGGCGAGGATGTTCCAGGCCTTGGCGTGGCGCAGCGGCGTGGAGTCGAAGAACAGCTGGGCGTAGGGGATGTCCTCGTTCCCGTAGGCCTTGAGCGCGCGCTGGAGGTTGCCGATCCCCATGTGGTAGCTCTCGACCGCCAGGTCGGACCGGCCGTGGAGGTTGTCGCGCGCGAACTCCAGGTAGCGCGTCGTCGCCTCCAGGGCCTTGCGCGGGTCGAAGCGCTCGTCGACCTCGCGGCGCTGCGCCTTCAGCCGCGCGATGTGCTTCTCCGACCGCGAGCGCGCGATCGTGCCCGTCAGCTTCTCGGACCGCGCGACGTCGACCTTCAACCCCAACAACCCGGTGGCGGTCTGGGCGAGGATCTGCGTCAGGCCGGCCGCGCTGTTGAGGTCGTCGCTCGCGGTCACGTCCGACCGGCCGCCGCTCTCCAGGAAGACGATCGCCTCCAGCGTGCGCGGGTCCTGGTGCGCGCGCTGGGCGACGTCCTCGATCATCGGGCGCAGCCGGTCCACGCGCCGCGCGGTCGCCATCACGCCGCCCGGCGACTTGGCGTACAGGACGTGCGCCAGCCCGGCGGCGGCGCGCGCCTCGAAGTCGGCGCGGTGGTCGGCGTCGTAGGCGAACGGGTCGCGCGTGGTGTCGGTGGTGCCCGCGCCGGGCGCGAGCTGCCGCGGCCCGTCGCCCGACCCGGCGCCGTCGCCGTGCGCCAGCAGCGCGATCACCACCGCCGCGACCAGCACCACGACGAGCAGGCCCAGCTGCGCGGTCGCGCGGCGCCGGGCCTGCGCAGGTGAACGCGAGGGCGGCATCGTCCGATCACCGTGGCACATTCGCGGGCCGTGCGCGTCCTGCTCGACCCACCGACCGGCCCGCTGGCCCTCGACGACGACCTCGTCGTCCGCGGCGACAACCTGGCGGTGCTGCCGCACCTGCCCGACGGGTCGTTCGACATGATCTACATCGACCCGCCGTTCAACACCGGCAAGGCCCAGGCGCGCGCGACGCTGCGCGCGGTCGCCGACGCCGAGGGCGGCACGCGCACCGGCTTCGCCGGCCGGCGCTACCGGACCGAGAAGGTCGAGGGCCCCGCGATGGCCTACGCGGACTCCTTCGACGACCTTCCGGCCTACCTGGAGCCGCGGCTGCTGGAGGCCCGGCGCCTGCTGGCCGACCACGGGACGCTCTACGTCCACCTCGACCCACGCGAGTCGCACTACGTCAAGGTCCTGCTCGACGCGCTGTTCGGGCGCCGGTGCTTCCTCAACGAGCTGATCTGGGCCTACGACTACGGCGCCAAGCCGCGCCGCCGCTGGCCCGCCAAGCACGACGTGATCCTGATGTACGTCAAGGACCGCGACGCCTACTGGTTCGACGACGCCGAGGTCGACCGCGAGCCCTACATGTCGCCCGGCCTGGTCACCGCCGAGCAGCGGGCGCGCGGCAAGCGGCCGACCGACGTGTGGTGGCACACGATCGTCCCGACCTCCGGCGCCGAGCGCACCGGCTACCCGACGCAGAAGCCGCTGGGCGTCGTGCGCCGCTGCGTGGCCGCCTCGTCGCGGCCGGGCGGCTGGTGCCTGGACTTCTTCGCCGGCTCGGGGACGCTGGGCGCGGCGGCGCGCGCGCTCGGGCGCCGGTTCGTGCTGGTCGACGCGTCGGCCGACGCGGTCGACGTCTGCGCCGCGCGCCTGGGCGGCGGCGACGAGGGCGGCGGCGACGCTACGCCGGCGTCGACGACGCCAGCCGCGCGCTGACGACGATCCGCTTGGCCGCGCTGTAGAGCGGGTGGCAGGCGGTGAGGACGAGCTTGTCCGTGCCCGCGTGCGAGACCAGCGACGACGCGTCGTCGGGCGTCGTGATCCGCGTCCCGGTCACCTTGTAGGTGAACGTCCCGTAGGGCATCCGGACGACGATCCGCGAGCCCTTGACCAGCTCGTCGACGCGGCGGAACGGCGCGCCGTAGGTCGTGCGGTGCCCGGCGAGCCCGACGGTCCCGGTCATGCCCGGCAGCACCGTGCCGCGGTAGTGGCCGGGGCCCTTCTTCAGCGAGTCGTGCGTCGTGGCCTCGACGAAGACGGTCTTCAGCCCGATCTTCGGGATCGAGACCGACCCCAGGGCCTTGCCGTCGGCGCGCGCGGTCAGCAGCGCGCGGGCCTGGCGGCGCATGCGGGTCGCCGAGGACTCCTTGGCGACCTTGGGCGCGGCCCGCTCCCGCTCCCGCAGCCGGCCCAGGTCGTGGCGCAGCGCGGCCTGGTCGTGGGACTGCTGCAGCGCGGTCAGCGGCTCCTGCCAGAAGATCGTCAGCAGCCCGTCGGCGATCAGCGCGACGCCGAGCACCAGCCCGGCGAGCAGCAGCACGCGACGGCCGCGGCGCCACGGCGTGGCGCGCGGGCGGCCGGAGCCCGCGGCGGCCGGAGCCGGCGGGGCGGGGGCGGGCGGCGTGGACGCGGCGTCCGGGCGCGCCTGCAGCTCCGCGAGCCGGGCGCGGAGGTCCGCCGCGTCGGCGGCGGCCATCTGGGCGACGTCGGCGAGCGTGCGCTCGGCGGTGCGACGGCGCTCCTCGGCGAGGGCGAGCGCCTCGGTGAGACGCTCGACCTCGGCCCGGAGGTCGGCGACGGACGTGCGGCGCGCCCCCAGGAGGGGCGCGACCGGCTCGTCGCCAGCGGCCATGACGGCCTTGCGGGTCCTAGCTCTCGCCGCGGCGGCGCTCGCGGACCAGCAGCAGCGCCGTGCCGCCCGTGAGGGCCAGGCCGAACGCGATCAGCAGCAGCGGCTCGCCACCGGTGAAGGCCAGGCCGGACGGCGCGGACGTCGTGGTCTGCGCGGCCACCGACGGCGCGACGCCGGTCTCCTCGTCGGCCTTGGTCGTCGGCGACGTGGTCTGCGTCGGCTCGCTGGTGGTCGTCTTCTCGGTCGTCGTGTTGGTGTAGCCGCTGGTCGGATCGGTGGTCGTGCTCTGCGCGGAGGCGATCCCCGCGGCGAAGAGCATGCCGGCGACCATCACAGCAAGGGCGAAGCGGAAGCGCACGTCGGAAGTCCCTTGGTTCGGATCAGGTTGGACGGACAGCGCATCGTACAAGCTCGAAGAACGATGCACTGTCCTACGGGTCATCGGCAACGTGCCCGCTTTCCTGGGCCCGTGCACGTCGGGATGCAGCCGTTCGGGTGTGAGAGGGTGTTCGGCCATGGCCGAACGTGCGTACGACGTCGCGCTGCTCGGCGCGACCGGCTTCACCGGCGCGCTCACCGCCGCCGAGATCGCGGGCCGCGCGCCGGCGGGGTTCCGCTGGGCGCTGGCGGGCCGCAACCGCGACAAGCTGGCCGTCGCGCGGGACCGGGTCCTGGCCGCCCATCCGGGCGCGCCCGCGCCCGAGCTGGTCGTCGCCGACGTCGAGGATCGCGCGTCGCTGCACGCGCTGGCGGCGTCCACGCGCGTGCTGACGAGCACCGTCGGCCCCTACGCGCTGCACGGCGAGCCGGTCGTCGCCGCCTGCGCCGAGCACGGCACCGGCTACCTCGACCTCACCGGCGAGCCCGAGTTCGCCGACCGCATGTACGCCGCCCACCACGCGCGGGCCGTGCGGACCGGCGCGCGGCTGATCCACGCCTGCGGCTTCGACTCGATCCCGCACGACCTCGGCGCGCAGCTCGCCGTCGAGCAGCTGCCCGAGGGCGTGCCGCTGACCGTCCGCGGCTACGTGCGCGCCGGCGGCCGGATCAGCGGCGGGACGTTCGCCTCCGCGCTGACCGGCTTCTCGCGCCCGCGCCAGAACGTCGCCGCCGCCAAGGCGCGCAGGGCCGCCGAGCCGCCGCGCGACCCGACGCGGTCGATCGGGCCCGACGCCGGCCGCCCGCATCGCGCCCGCGGCTACTGGGCGGTCCCGCTGCCGACGATCGACCCGCAGGTGATCGCGCGCTCGGCCCGCGCGCTCCCGCGCTACGGCCCGGAGTTCCGCTACGGCCACTACGCGGCGGTCAAGCGCCTGCCGATCGCCGTCGGCGGCGCGGCGGGCCTCGCCGCGCTGGTCGCGGCCGCGCAGATCGGCCCGGTCCGCCGCGCGCTGCTGTCGCGGCTGCCGCAGGGCGACGGGCCGACCGACGCGCAGATGGACGCGGGCTGGTTCACGGTGACGATGGTCGGCGAGGGCGGCGGCCGGCGGGTGGTCTGCGAGGTGCGCGGCGGCGACCCGGGCTACCGCGAGACCTCGCGCATGCTCGCCGACGCGACGCTCTGCCTCGCGCTCGACGACCTGCCCGAGACCGCCGGCCAGGTGACGGCCGCGCAGGCGCTCGGGCCCGCGCTGCGCGAGCGGCTGATCGCCTCGGGCCTCGCGTTCGACGTGGTCGAGCGACACTAGGGTGCGGGGCGATGACCCCGCTCCCCACGGCGTCGCTCCCCGGCTCGCGGACCCATCCGCTGATCCGCCTCTGGCGGCGCGCGCCCGCCTACCGCGGCCGGATCGTCTCCGGCACGGTCCTGACCGCGCTGAACAAGCTGTTCGACATCGCGCCCGAGCTGCTGATCGGCGTCGCGATCGACATCGTCGTGCGCGACTCCGACTCGATGGTCGCGCAGCTGTTCGGCGTCTCCGGCCGCGAGACGCAGCTGTGGATCCTCGGCGCGGCGACCGCCGTGGTCTGGATCCTCGAGTCGCTGACCGAGTACCTGTCGCAGCGGATCTGGCGGCGGCTGTCCCAGGACCTCCAACACGACCTGCGCATGGACGCCTACCGCCATGTGCAGGACCTCGAGCTGGCGTGGTTCGAGCACCGGGCGTCCGGGCGGCTGTTGACCATCTTGAACGACGACGTCAACCAGCTCGAGCGCTTCCTGGACGTCGGCGCGATGCAGATCATCCTCACCGCGGTGAACATCGTCGCCGTCGGCGCGGTGTTCGTCGCGATCTCGCCGCTGCTGGCGCTGCTGGCGTTCCTGCCGATCCCGGTGATCGTCGGCGGCTCGCTGCTCTTCCAGCGCCGGCTGGGCCCGCGCTACGAGGCGGTGCGCGAGCGCGCCGGGCGGCTCGGCGGGCTGATCGGCGGCAACCTCGGCGGGATCGCCACGATCAAGGCCTTCGGCGCCGAGGACCGCGAGGCCGCGCGGGTCGCCGCGGCGTCGCGCGACTACGCGGAGGCCAACGCCAAGGCCATCACCTTGAGCGCCGGGTTCGTGCCGCTGATCCGGATGGCGATCCTCTGCGGGTTCATGGTGACCTTGGTCCTCGGCGGCCACATGGCGCTCAACGGCACGCTGGAGATCGGGCTGTACTCCGTGTTGGTGTTCATGACCCAGCGGCTGCTGTGGCCGCTGACCGAGCTGGGCGAGACGCTCGACCTCTACCAGCGCGGCGTGGCGTCGATCCGGCGGATCCTCGACCTGCTCGACACGCCGATCGCGATCGCGTCCGGCGCGCGCGAGCTGCCGCCGGTGGCCGCCGACGCCGACGCCACGCCGTCGCGCGCGGTCGCCTTCGAGGACGTGACCTTCGGCTACGAGGAGTCGCCGCGGCCGGTGCTCGACGGGCTGTCGCTGACCGTGCCCGCGGGGGAGACCCACGCGATCGTCGGCGCGACCGGCGCGGGCAAGTCCACGATCGTCAAGCTGCTGCTGCGGTTGTACGACGCGACGGCGGGGACCGTGGCGGTCGACGGCGTGCCGGTCGGCGAGCTGTCCTTCCGGTCGCTGCGCGGCGCCATCGGCTACGTCGGGCAGGACACGTTCCTGTTCGACGGGACCGTCGCCGACAACCTGCGCTACGGCGCGCCGGACGCCACCGACGCCGAGCTGGCGCGCGCGGCGCGGCTGGCCGAGGCGCACGGGTTCGTCGGCGAGCTGCCGCGGGGCTACGACACGCCGGTCGGCGAGCGCGGCGTGCGGCTCAGCGGCGGGCAGCGCCAGCGGCTGACGATCGCGCGGGCGCTCGTGCGCGACCCGTCGATCCTGGTGCTGGACGAGGCGACGTCGGCGGTCGACAACGAGACCGAGGCCGCGATCCAGCGCTCGCTGCTGCGGGTGTCGCACCAGCGCACGACGATCGTCATCGCCCACCGGCTGTCGACGATCCGCCACGCGGACGCGATCCACGTGCTCTCGGCCGGGCGCGTCGTGGAGTCCGGCACGCACGACGAGCTGGTCGCGCGGGGCGGGCCGTACGCGGCGCTGTGGGCCGTGCAGACCGGCGAGATCTCAGGCGACGGCCTCGGCGAGCCGGTCGTCGCCGAAGAGGATGCGGCCGTCGCCGGTCTCGACGGACGGCACGCCGCGGACCCCGCGGGCGATCGCTGACTCGGTCGCCTCGCGCAGCGCGGCCTTGACCGCGGGGTCGGCGAGGCCGTCGCGCACGCCGTCGCCGAGGCCCGCCTCGGCGGCCGCGCGCTCCAGGACCGCGAGGTCGCCGAGATCCTGGTCCTCGGCGAAGGCGAGGCGGAAGGCGACGCGCGAGAACGCCTCGGCGGCGCCGTCGCCGTGCTCGCGCCGCGCCCAGACCACGGCGCGCATCGCGTTCAGCGAGTTGGGCGGCCAGCTCGGCGGCCAGGTGACCGGCGGCAGGCCGTACGCGGCGGCGCGGCGCTCGACCTCGGCGACGTTCTCGGCGCGCGTCTCCATGTGCGCCCAGCTGCCCCAGCCGCGGTGGGCGAAGATCGCGCCGGCCAGGACCGGCCGCAGCGTGGGCGGCGCGCCGAGCACGTCGGCCGCGCGCATGAACGCGAGGTAGGCGTAGGGCGAGGCGAGGTCGTAGTAGAGCGTGGTCATCGCAGCCTCCGGATCGCGGATTCAAGCGCTTCGCGGGCCTCCGCGGCAAGTCGCCGCGTGATCTCCGCGGCGGGCTCCGCGCGCGCGAGCGCGTGCGCCTGGCCGGCCCAGAGGTTGACGAGGTCGGCGTCGCCGGACGCGCGGCCGTGGGCGCGCAGCGGCGTCGTGAGGTGGTGGACCTCCGGGTAGCCGCGCGGCGCGGCGTCGGTGTGGTCGGCCAGCAGCCGGTTGACGATGCCGCGCGCCGTGCGGCCCGAGAACGCGCGGGTCAGCCGCGTCGGCGCGTCGGTCGCGGTCGCGTCCTTCTGGGCGGCCGAGGTCCCGGCCTCGGTCGCGCGCAGGTACGCGGTGCCGACCTGCGCGGCGCGCGCGCCCGCGACGAGCGCGGCGCCCACCGCCGCGCCGGTCGCCAGCCCGCCACCGGCGACCAGCGGCAGGTCGGTGGCCTCGCCGACCAGCTGCAAGGCCACCAGCAAGGTGAGGTCCGACGCGTCCTCGTCGTCGGCGAAGACGCCGCGGTGCCCGCCGGCCTCGACGCCCTGGACGATCAGTGCGTCCGGGGCGAGCCGCGCCGCCGCGCGGGCCTCGTCGGGCGCGGTGACCGTGATCCACACCTCGCTGCCGGCGCGCCGCAGCGCGTCGACCGCCTCGCGCGGCGGCAGCCCGAACGTGAACGACACGACCGCGACCGGGTCGGCGACCAACGCCTCCACCTTGCCCGCGAACGCGTCGTCGTCGTGGCGCGGCTCGCCGAGCGCGACGCCCGCCGCCGCGGCCTCCGCCGCCAGCCGCCGCGCGTAGGCCACCAGCTCCCCGGCGTCCGCCCGCACGCCGCCGCCGGGCGTGAACACGTTGACGCCGAACGGCCGCTCGGTCAGCGCCCGCGTCGCGGCGACGTCCGCACCGACCGCCGCCACCGTCCTGTAGCCCGCGCCGAGGAACCCGATCCCGCCCGCGCCGCTCACCGCCGCGACCAGCTCCGGCGTCGACGGCCCTCCGGCCATCGGCGCCCCGACGATCGGCAGCTCCAGCCCGTCGAGGATCGCGCTCATGGTCGGGAAGGCTATGAGCTCAGCCTCCGATCGGGTGCTGCTGGGGCAGTCGTTGAGCCAGCACGTCGAAGTGCCGCACTTCGCGCCACGCGGCGTGGTCGCCGATGACGTACAGCCGGCGTCGCGCCCGGCTGATCGCGACGTTCAGGAGGTTCGGCGTGCGCCCCGCCCACTGCCGCGCGCCGGGCCGCTCCGGATGCCCGCCGAGCACCAGCAGGACCACGTCGGCCTCACGGCCCTGCACGGTGTGGACGGTGCCCGTGATCAGCCCGCGATGCCGTCGCCACGCCAGCGCTCGCAGCTCGTCGGAGACCTCGCGAAACGGCGAGATGATCAAGATGTCGTCCAACTCGACGCCGCGCCGTCGCAGCTGCGCGAGGACGTGCTCGACCTGATCGCCCTGGGCCGGCACCCAGTGCCCCCGAGCGCCGGTCGCCGGCACGTCGATCCACTTCGATGGCGGCAGACCCGGGTGGCGGTGGTCGAACGTCGCGCCCGCGGCGGGATCCGTCGCGTAGACCATCAACCCGTCATAGGCAATGGCATTAACCAGATCGAAGATCGGACGATCGCAGCGGCGGTGGACGGTCAACGGCGTTCCGACCCAGTCGGGGCCGTCATCGCCGGGCAGCCACGTTCCGAGTCGGGTCGCGCGGTCGGCGAGCCGCTGGACCGAGAGCCCGCGCGGCGCCCAGCGGGGGTCGACGCCGTGCTGACGCGCCAGCGTCCGCTGGGCGGCGGGCGAGAGCGTGTCGATCGGCGTCAGCTGGCGCGGGTCGCCGAGGACCACGCAGCGCCGGGCGCGCCAGATGCCGCCGGCCGCCGCGGGCGGTGAGGCCTGGCCACCCTCGTCGACGACCAGCCAGCCGAGGGCCTCGCGGCCCAGGCGCGAGAACATGCGAGGGAGCGAGGCGAACGTCGTCGAGACCACGGGCACCACGAAGAAGAGCGCCTGCCACGCCGCTCGCGCGGCGTCTTCGGGCAGCGACCCAGGTGCCGCGCCACGCAGCAGGTCGTCGGCGCCGTGCAGGCTCTGGCGCATCTCGCGCGGGACGTGACGCAGGAACGCGCGGTGCAGGGCCACCGCGGCGAGGAACGTCTCGCTGCGCGCACGGTCGAGGGATGGATCGGTCCACGGCGCGGTGCGCTCGCGACGCTCGCGGGCGTCGGGCGCATGCCAGGCCTCGTCGGGGAACGCGTCGCCGAGCGCCTCGCGCGCGGCGCGCAGCACGCCGTCCAGCGCCTCGCGCTCGCGATCCAGAGCTGTGGCCTCGTCCCATGTCGCGGCGGCTGACCGGGCGGCGGCGTCGCGTTCTCCTTCGGCCCGAGCCAGGCGCTCGCGCGCCGCGTCGGCGGCCCGCTGGGCCTCGAGCAGCGGCGCCGCGAGCGAGTTGTCGCGCGCGCGCCACTCCCGCATCGCTCGTCCCCCCGATGTCAGCCGCTCGCCCCAGCCCGGGCGAGAGCGGCGGTGCTCTTCGCGCCGGGCCGTGCGGCGCTCCTCCTCCCGTTCCGCGGTCCGCGCGTCACGTATCGCCGCGGCCAATGCGGTCGCGGCCACGGCCGTCCGGGTCGTCTGAGCGTCGACGGCTTCGGCTACCGCGCGGCGTCGGGACTCGAGCTCGGGCCGTCGCGCCAGCGCCGCGGCCACCTGCTCTCCGCGCTCGCGGACGGCGGCGGCGCCGCCGAGCGCGCGCTGGAACGCCGCCACGGCTTGGTCCCAGTCGTCGGCGTCGGGCGGCGGTTCCCGCTCGAGGCGGGCCAGCCACCGCATCACGCCCTCGGGGCCGTGGCCGTCCTTGCCGCTCCAGAGCGCCCGGGCCGAGAACGCCGTCCGGTGCGTCTGGCGTCCGAGCCGCGCGGCGATCAGGCCCCACGCGTCGCGCTCGATCAGCGTTCCCGCCAGCTCGGCGAACCCGTCGGCGGCCTCGGCAGCCGTGCTCCATCCGGGGTCGATCGCGTCGGCGCCGGGGATGTCGTGCGTGACGTTCTCGACCGCGCCGTTGTTCTGGGAGGCGATGACGAGCTCGAAGCCGGTGAGCTCGGGCCGCCAGCGGTGCACGACGCGACGGAAGTCCCCGGAGCGCCATCGGAACGGCTCGCCGGAGAACGCGTCGCGTGGGTCGTCCAACGCGGCGAGACGTCGCGCGCGCTCGACGACGATCGCCGCGATCAGGTCGCGCACGAGCGTGGTCTTGCCCGTGCCGGGTGGGCCGTTGACGCCCAACAGCCCCGCGTCCATCGCCAGCGCCTCCCCGATGGCCATCTGCTGCCCCAGCGCGGCCTGCCGGTCCGGGGCCGACGGCCAGCGCCCGAGCGGAAGACGCCCCGGCCCCGTGGCGGCGGCGACCGCGGTGAGGTCGGTGCGCACGTCGGCGCGGCCCGGCGCGGCCTCGTCTTCGCTCTGGAGGTAGGCCAGCAGTGCCGGACCCGCGTCGCCGGTGGCGACGGCCTCGGCGACGACCGACAGGTCGCGGGCGTGGAAGCTGTTGAGGAAGCCGGTGTCGTCGTCGGCGTTCGCGCGGACGACCTCGGTCCGGATGCGAACCTCGGCGGCCGCGAGCACGCCGTCGACCTCTGCGGCCGCGATGGCGGCGGCCAGGGCGTCTCGCAGCCGCGCGTGGTCCATGGGCTCGTCGTCGGCCGCCTGCTCGGCCAGCGTCTCGCGCAGCTGCGCCTCGGCGGCGTCGAAGCCCCTCAGGCGGGCCACGTCGCCCGGTGCGCCGTGGGCCACGCGGCCCACCGCCCACGCACACGACGACAGGACCGCGGAGTCCGGCAGCAGCACTCCGCCAGCGTCGACGAGCACGGCCGCGACCGCGGACTCGCCGCCGGGGCGCTGGTCGAGCGCCTGGTCGTCGGTCCCGAGCGCCTGCTCCATCACCTCGCCGACCGCGTCGAGGCGGAAGATGCCGAGATGCAGGACATGGCGGCGGACTCGGCCCGGGGCGACGGCCTCGCGCGCGACCGGATGCTCGGGCTCCCACGGCAGCGGCTCGTCGTCGGCCACCCGGAAGCGGCCACGCCGTGGATCGGCCCGCTCCACGGTCGCCGGAGCGAACAGCTCGACGGTCCGCCAGTACCGCAGGATCTCGGCGCGCCCCTGGCCTTTCGCGCTCACCGGTGAAGCGTAGCCCGACGGTGGTCCTCGTTGCCGGGCCGTCAGCACCGGCCGCTCGACGGCGCGGCCCTCCCGGATATACGTCGTGACCGTGCACCATTCGGGCGTTCCGCTCACCCGCCGACGGCTGCTGAGGACGGCGGCGACCGGATCCGTGGCGGCGCTGCTGGCGCGGCCGCGGGCCGTGGGCGCGCTGGGATGGTGGGACGACGGCCGGGACTGGCCGAGCGCCGGACACGACCTCGCCGGGACGCGCGCGGCCCCGGTCGGCGTGCGTCCGTCGGCGGGCGTGCGGTGGGTCGCTCGCCTGGCCGGCGGCATCCCCGGCGCGGCGGCGATCTCGGGACGGACGGTCGTCGACGCGTCGCCGCGTCGCCGCGTCGCTGGGGAGCGAGGTCGCCGCGTTCGACCTCGTGACCGGGCGCGAGCGCTGGCGCGTGGCGCCGCCACGCGAGCTCCAGCCTGATCGAGGTCCGGCTGGGCGACGGCGCGATCACCGACGCCTACGCCTTGGGCGACCCGAGCGCCTCCGCGATCTCCTCCGCCTCCGGCTTCGTCCTCGCCGGGACCGGCGCCGCGCCCCACCTGCCCGGCGCCGCGCTCACCGCGATCGGCTGAGCAGCCACGCCCGGCACGCGAGCTGCAGCTCCAGCCGCCGGTCCGGGTCGTCGAGGTCGACGTCGACGTCCTCCAGCGCCGCCCGGATCCGCTTCATCCGGTAGGACACCGCGTTCTTGTGCAGGTGCAGGCGCTCCCCGGCGCGCGCCAGCGACCCGCGCTCGTCCAGGTAGACCTGCAGCGTCCGGATCGCGGTGTCGGCCCGCGCCCCGCCCTGGCCGATCAACGGCCGCAGCAGCCGCTCGGTCGAGTCCTGCGCGGCGGGCGTCCCGAGCCAGTCCACCACCAACGGCGGCAGGCCCACCGCGTCGATGTGCACCGGCGTCCCCGGACGGCCCCAGCCGCGCGCGGCGGCCGCCGCGGTCGCCGCCTGCGTCGCGCTCTCCCGCAGCCCGGGCACGCCGTGGTGGTGGCCGCCGACGCCGCAGAAGAACGTCGCGGTCGGGAACGCGTCGCGCGCGGCGCTCAGCAGCCGCGCCGCCGGCAGCTCCGTGCCGGCCGGCCCGGCGTGGATCAGCAGCAGCGCGTCGTCGATCCGCGCGCGGTGCCACTCCCCCTCGGCGCCGGAGTCCTCGGCGACCTCCAGCACGAGGTCGTCCAGCTCCTCGTCCATCGCGCGGCGCGTCACCAGGTCGCGGTCGGGCTCGGAGCGCAGCTCGATCCGGGCGACCGCCAGCTCTCCGTCGAGGCGCACGCCGACGTCGCGCGCCCGCTCCGCGGCGCGCGCCACGCCCGCCGGCCGCGCGGTCAGCAGCCCGCCCAGCGCGTCCGCGCGCGCCTGCGCCGGTCGCCGCGCCGCCTTGATCGCCTGCGTCCGGATCCGCCCGATCGCGCCCGCGAGCAGGTGCGCGGTGAGCGTCGCGGCATGGTCGTCGCGCTCGCCGACGATCCACCCGTCGGGCCGTCCGTCGGAGACGATCGGCACTGCCGCGCCCGCCGGCGGCCCGCCGCCCGCGCCCAGGCGCGGGCGCAGCGCGAACGTCGACCCGACCGCCGCGATCGCCGCCTCCAGGACCGCCTCGGTCCCGTCGGCCTCGGCCGCCGCGACGGCGCGCATCGCGTCCAGCGCGCGGTTCATCACGCCGCCCGGGTCGGCCCGGATCAGCCGGGCCAGCCCGAAGGCCAGGTCGGTCAGGTCGACCGAGGCGTCGATCGTCAGCAGTGCCACCCGCGTGCGGTCGGCCAGCCGGATCGCGGTGACCGACGTCGTGGCCGCGCCGTAGATCGCCAGCGCGGCCAGCCGCCGCTCGCCCGCGGTCGCCAGCGCCACGTCGAGCTGGTAGCCGAGTGCTCCGGATGACGCGCTCGGCGTCAGCAGCGCGACAGCGCCCTCGCGCGTGCGGCCGAGGTCCGCGATTGCGTCGACGATCGCCACGCTCCCGGCGGGCCGCGCGTCCCAAGGCCCTGCAACGAGCGTCAATCCGCGGGTCGCGGGATTCCTCAGGAGCTCGTCGACGGTCGGCATCCGCTCCGCAGAGCATACGTGCTGTCAGCACAATCCTGTGTTCACGACTGTGCCAACAGCCCATTGCCAAAGCCGAACGGCACCGTCCAGGATCGTCGGCCATGGCCGTACAGGGGATTCGCATCGGCGTCGACGTCGGTGGCACGTTCACCGACCTCATCGCCCACGAGCCGTCGACCGGCGAGGTGTTCGTCGGCAAGCAGCTCACCTCTCCGGCACGGCCTGACGAAGGCGTGCTCGAGGCCGTCGCGGCCTCCCTCAGCGCGGACGCCCTGAACACCGCGCAGACGTTCGTGCACGGGACGACCGTCGGCCTCAACGCGCTGCTGGAGCGGCGCGGCGCGACCGTCGGCCTGCTCGTCACGCGGGGCTTCCGCGACGTCCTCGAGCTGCGTCGCGGCGACCGCGACGACCCCTACGATCTGTTCTGGCGCGCGCCCGAGCCGCTGGTCCCGCGCCACCTGCGGCTGCCGGTCGCCGAGCGCGTCCGCGCCGACGGCACGGTCCACGCGCCGCTGAGCGCCGACGACGTGGCGGCCGCCGCCCGCACGTTCGCCGCCAACGGCGTGGACGCCGTCGCGATCGCGTTCATGAACGCCTACGCCAACCCCGCCCACGAGCAGGAGGCCGAGCGCCTGCTGCGCGAAGCGGGCTTCGCCGGCGACATCTCCGTCTCCCACCGCGTCAGCGGCGAGTACCGCGAGTACGAGCGCACCTGCACGACGGTCATCGACGCGTTCGTCCGGCGGCGCATGGGCGGCTACCTCGACCGCCTGGCCGAGGGCCTGCAGGACCGCGGCTTCGCCGGCGGCGCGTTCATCACCCGCAGCGGCGGCGGCGCGCTGTCCTTCCCCGAGGCCACCGACCGCCCGTTCGAGACCATCATGTCGGGCCCGGTCGCCGGCGTGGCCGCCGCCCAGCAGCTGACCGAGCTGCTCGGCCTCGGCGACGCGATCGCCGCCGACGTCGGCGGCACGAGCTTCGACACCTGCCTGATCGCCGACGGCCGCGCGCCGGTCCTCTACGAGGGCTCGATCATCGGGCTGCCGTTGCAGACGCCGTGGGTCGACGTCCGCTCGATCGGCGCCGGCGGGGGCTCGATCGCCTCGGTCGACGCCGGCGGCCTGCTGCGCGTCGGCCCCCGGTCCGCGGGCGCCCGCCCCGGACCCGCCTGCTACGGCGCCGGCGGCACCGAGCCGACGGTCACCGACGCCGCCGTCCTGCTCGGCATGCTGCCGCCCGGCCCGATCGCCGGCGACGTCGTCCTGGACCCGGACCTCGCCCGCGCCGCGCTGGAGCCGCTGGCCGGGCCGCTGGGCTTCGCGGACGCCGACGAGGTCGCCCGCGGCGTCATCCGCGTGGCCTGCGCGCACATGGCCGACGCGATCCGCTCGATCACCGTCGAGTCCGGCCGCGACCCGCGCGACGCCGCGATGATCGGCTTCGGCGGCGCCGGCCCCGTGCTGGCCACCGTGATGGCCCACGAGCTGGACATCACCACGATCGTCGTCCCGCCGCACGCGGGCAACCTGTCGGCCTGGGGCCTGCTCGGCGTCGACCTCGCGCAGACCTCGTCGCGCACGCGCCTCACCCGCCTGAGCGACGAGGGCCTCCAGGAGGCCCAGGCGCTGATCGCCGAGCTGACCGAGGAGCTGGACCGCCGCTCCGACGGCACGCCGGACCCGCGCCGCACGCTCGAGGTCCACGCCGACATGCGCTACGTCGGCCAGGAGCACACGCTGACGATCGTCCTCGACGGCGACGCCGAGACCGTGCGCCGCACGTTCAGCGCCGAGTACCAGCGCGCGTTCGGCGCCGTGCTCGACGAGGAGCTGGAGATCGTCACGTTCCGCGTGATCGCCACGACGCCGCTGAGCGACACGCTCGGCGCGCACCTCAGCGCCGCGGCGGCGACGGCCGAGGACGACGCCCCGACGATCGAGGCCCACAGCTTCACCCGCGGCGAGCGGACCGCCTTCCCGATCCGCGCCCGCGCCGCGCTGGCGCCCGGCGACACGGTCGCCGGCCCCGCGATCCTCACCGAGCCCACCACCACGACGTACCTGGACGCCGGCCACACGGCCACCGTCCACGCGACCGGCGCGCTGGTCATCACCAAGGAGGCCTGAGCGCATGAGCGAGACCGAGACCACGAAGGTCGCCCGCGGCGCCGATCCCGTCACCACGGAGATCGTCCGCCAGGCGCTGAACGCCGCCGCCGAGCAGATGAAGCGGGCGCTGATCCGCACGTCGTTCTCGCCGGTCATCTACGAGGTCCTGGACTTCGCGGCGGCGCTGTACGACCGCGACGTCAACCTGCTCGCCCAGGCGCCGACGCTGCCGACGTTCATGGGCACCATGTCGTTCTGCGTCACCGGCGCCGTCGAGGCCGTCGGCGGCGAGGACGCGCTGGAGCCCGGCGACATCATCTTGTACAACGTGCCCTACGGCACCGGCTCGCACCCGCAGGACGTCGCGGTCGTCATGCCGGTCTTCCTGGCCGAGGGCGAGTTGATCGGGTACTCGGCGATCAAGGCCCATTGGTTGGACATCGGCGGCAAGGACCCGTACTCGACCGACACGGTGGACGTCTTCCAGGAGGGCACGATCTTCCCGGGCGTCAAGCTCTTCAGCCGCGGGCGGCTGGTGAGCGACATCTACCGGATGGCGACCGCCAACTCGCGCGTCCCGAAGATGGTCGCGGGCGACATCAACGCCCTGGTCGTCGGCGTGCGCGCGGGCGCCACCGCGCTGGACCGCGTCGTCGGCCGCCACACGCTCCCGGTCTTCCGCGAGTGCGTCGAGCGCATGTACGCGGCGGGCGAGGCGGTCGTCCGGTCGTGGTTCGACAAGCTGCCCGACGGCCGCTACCTCGGCCGCGGCGAGATGGACTCCGACGGCCTGACCGAGGACCGCGTCCCGTTCGAGATCGCCATCGAGGTCAAGGGCTCCGACGTGGTGGTGGACTACACCAACGCGCCGCCCGAGCGCCCGGGCCCGATCAACTGCCCGGTGCCGAGCACCGTCAGCGCGACCCGCATCGCGATCACGATGCTGGCCGGCGGCGGCGAGGCGCCCAACGAGGGGCACTTCCGCGCGATCGAGGTCCTGACCAAGCCCGGCACGCTCTTCCACCCCGAGCCGCCGGCGCCGTGCTTCCTCTACGGCTGGGCGGGCGACCAGGCGATGGAGGCGATCTACCAGGCGCTGTTCGGCGCGATGCCCGAGGCCGTCCCGGCCTGCTCCGGCGGCGACATCTGCGCGCTGGTCTTCTGGGGCACGCGCGAGCGGACGCGCGAGCCGTGGACCGACGGCGGCCCGCACGCGGTCGGCCAGGGCGCCCACGTCCGCGGCGACGGCCAGAGCGGGTTGATGCACATCTCCGAGGCGGCCACGCGCGTGACCTCCGTGGAGGTCGCCGAGGCCAAGAACCCGTGGATCATGGACCGCGTCGAGCTGGCGCCGGACTCCGGCGGCGCGGGGCGCCACCGCGGCGGCCTGGGCGTCGACTACTCGTTCCGCTTCCTGGAGGACGCGCTGATGACCACGACGGTCGAGCGCACCAAGAACGCGCCGTGGGGCCTGGACGGCGGCACCGCCGCCCGACCCAACGCCCTCGAGGTCGAGCTGCCCGACGGCACGGTCACGCCGTACTCGAAGGCCACGCGCGTGGTCCTGCCCAAGGACGCGGTCGTGCACCTGCACACCGGCGGCGGTGGCGGCTACGGCGCGCCCGCCGAGCGCGACGCGGCCGCGGTCCTCGCCGACGTCCGCGACGGCTACCTGTCCGAGGCGCGCGCCCGCGCCGATTACCCGCACGCCTTCGGGGACTGATGTCCGACCGCCTCACCCAGATCGCGCTCGACGACGTCGACGACCTCGGCGTCGGCTGCGGCATCCTCGGCACCGGCGGCGGCGGCGCGACCTACGCGGGCGAGCTGATGGCCAAGCAGGTCCTGGAGGAGCGCGGCCCGGTGCGCCTCGTCACGCTCGACGAGCTGCCCCAGGACGGGCTGATCCTGCCGATCGGGACGATCGGCGCGCCGACGGTCTCGCTGGAGAAGGTGCCCGCGGGCACCGAGCCCGCGCGGCTGCGCGCGCACGTCGAGGCGCGCTTCGACGCGCCGGTCGTCGCGCTGATGCCGGTCGAGATCGGCGGCTCCAACGGCGTCAAGCCGATCGCCTACGCGGGTCTGCTCGACCTGCCGGTCGTCGACGGCGACGCGATGGGCCGCGCGTTCCCCGAGGTCCAGATGGTGTCCATGAACGTCGCGGGCCTGCCGCCCGGGATGGTGTTGCTCTGCGACCCGCACGGCAACCTGGTGTCCTTCGAGCCCTCCAGCGAGTACTGGGCCGAGCGCCTGGCCCGCACCGCCGCCGTCGCGATGGGCGGCAGCGCGGTGGAGATCGACTACATCATGACGGCCGCCGAGGCCCAGGGCGCGATCGTCGAGGGCTCGATCACCACGGCGGTGGAGATCGGCCGCGCGCTGCGCGGGCGCGGCGCCGCCGACGGCGTGCAGGCGCTGGTCGACCATCTCGGTGCCTATGCCTTGATCGAGGGCAAGATCATCGACGTCGAGCGCCGGACCACCGGCGGCTTCGTCCGCGGCTCGGTGACGATCGAGGGCACCGGCGACGACGCCGGGCGCCTGCTGCGCGTCGAGATCCAGAACGAGAACCTCGCCGCCTTCGAGGACGGGCGCATGCTCTGCTGCGTCCCGGACCTGATCTCGCTCGTCGACGACCAGAGCGGCGAGGCGGTCCCGACCGAGGTGCTGCGCTTCGGCCAGCGCGTCGCGGTGATCGCGCTGCCCTGCGACCCGCTGTGGCGCAGCCCGCGGGGCCTGGAGGTCGCGGGCCCGCGCGCCTTCGGCTACGACCTCGACTACGTGCCCGTGGAGGACGCTCTTGCCCCTCGCGCCTGACCTGCGGATCGGCATCGACGTCGGCGGCACGCACACCGACGCGGTGCTGCTCAACGCCGCCCACGACGTCAAGGCCAAGGTGAAGGTCCCGACGACGGCCGACGTGACCAGCGGCGTCCGCGCCGCGCTGGACGGCGTGCTGGACCGCGCCGGCGACCCCGCCGTGGCCGCGCGCGTCACCCACGTGATGGTCGGCTCGACCCACGCGATGAACGCGATCCTCGAGCGCCGCCGGCTGCAGAAGGTCGCGGTGCTGCGGCTCGCCGCGCCGACCGGCCTGGCCGTGCGCCCGCTGATCGGCTGGCCCGCCGAGCTGCGCGACGCGGTGCTGGCCGGCGGAGCGATCATCGGCGGCGGCCACGAGGTCGACGGCCGCGAGATCGCGCCGCTGGACGTCGAGGCGGCCAAGCGCTTCCTCGGCGAGATGGAGGGCGTGGCCGACGCGGTCGCGATCACCGGCGCGTTCTCGCCCGCCGACCCCGAGCACGAGCTGCGCGCCCGCGACGTCGCGCGCGAGGTGCTGGGCGCGGACGTCACGGTCGCGCTCGGCCACGAGGTCGGGACGCTCGGGCTGATCGAGCGCGAGAACGCCGCGGTCCTCAACGCGGCGCTGACCGCCGTGGCGCGGGCGGCCGCGCAGGGCGTCGCCGACGCGGTGACCGCCCAGGGCCTGGACGCGCAGCTGTTGTTCACCCAGAACGACGGCACGCTGATGTCGGTCGAGGCCGCCGCGCGCACGCCGGTGCTGACGATCGGGTCCGGCCTGGCCAACTCGATGCGCGGCGCGGCGTTCCTGTCGCGGTTGCGCGATGGCCTCGTCGTGGACGTCGGCGGCACGTCGAGCGACGTCGCCGCGCTGGAGCACGGCTTCCCGCGCGAGTCGGCGATCGCCATCGACATCGGCGGCGCGCGCACGAACTTCCGGATGCCCGACATCGTCTCGATCGGCGTCGGCGGCGGCTCGATCGTGCGGCCGGACGCCGACGTGGCCGGCGGCTACGCGGTCGGCCCGCAGTCGGTCGGCGCCGCGCTGCCGACCCAGGGCCTGGTCTTCGGCGGCGCGACCACGACGCTCACCGACGCCGCCGTGCGCGCGGGGCGCGTGGCGATCGGCGACGTGGCGCCGCCGGCCGACCTGGACGCCGACGCGATCCTCGCGCGGGCGGGCGAGCTGCTGGCCAACGCGGTCGACCGCGCGCGCACCGCGCCGCAGGACGTGCCGCTGGTCGCCGTCGGCGGCGGGTCGTTCCTCGTGCCCGACGCGCTGCCGGGCATCAGCGAGGTGCTGCGGCCCGACCACCACGACGTGGCCAACGCCGTCGGCGCCGCGATCGCGCAGGTCAGCGGGCAGATCGAGGAGGTCGTCTCGCTCAACGGCGACCGCGCGGAGAAGCTGGAGGAGGCGCGTGGCCGGGCGATCCGCCGCGCCGTCGAGGCCGGGGCCGACGGCTCCCGGACCGAGGTCGTCGAGTTGGACGAGGTCCCGCTCGCCTACATGACCGAGCCGATCGTGCGGCTCCGGGTCAAGGCGGTCGGACCGCTACGGACAAGCGAACAGAGGATGCACCATGCGTAGGGCAATCGTCGTCGCGTGCGCGGCGCTGGCCGTCGTCCCGCTGGCGGGCTGCGGCTCCAAGAAGGCTCCGGGTGGCACGGGCGCTTCCGGCTCGGCGGGCTCCGGCACGACCGCGGACGCGTCCACGGCCAACGGGCCCAAGGACGCCACGCTCACCTACCTCGACTCCAACGAGCTGATGGTGGGCTGGGATCCGGCGACCTCGTACTCCAACGAGGTCTCGGTCATGAACAACATGTACGAGCAGCTCGTCCGCTACGACAAGGACACCAAGCAGGTCGAGCCCCAGCTCGCCGACTCCTACACCAAGTCGTCGGACGGCAAGTCCTGGACGTTCAAGCTGCACCCGGGCGTCAAGTTCCACAACGGCCACGCGGCCGACGCTCCCGCCGCCAAGGCCGCGATCGAGCGCACGATGAAGCTCAACCAGGGCGCCGCCTACGAGTGGGGCGCCGTGAAGAAGATCACCGCGCCGGACGCGACCACGCTGAAGTTCCAGCTGAAGTACCCGGCGCCGCTGGACCTGATCGCCTCGTCGGCCTACGCGGCCTACGTGTACGACACGAAGGCCGCGCCGTCGGGCACGACGCTGGCCAAGTGGTTCGCCGCCGGCCACGAGGCGGGCACCGGGCCCTACCAGCTGGCCCAGTGGAACAAGGGCGCCGACGTCGAGGTGCGGTTGAAGCAGTTCTCCGGCTACTGGAAGGGCTGGGACGGCACGCACTACGCCAACGTCGTCTACCGCCACGTGCCGCAGGCGACCACGAGCGCGCAGCTGCTGCGCTCCGGCGACGCGACGATCGCCCGCCAGCTCAACGCGCAGCTGTTCGACAACGTGAAGTCCGCGCCGGGCATGACGTCCTCGACGACGCCGTCGTTCGAGAACCTCGTCGGCCTGCTGAACACCGCGTCGGGCCCGCTGAAGGACAAGCGCGTCCGCCAGGCCGTCATCAAGACGATGGACTACAGCGGCCTGATCCAGGCGCTGAAGGGCGCGGGCCAGGAGGCGCACGGGTTCATCCCCGAGGGCCTGGCCGGCTACGACCCGTCGATCACCGAGCAGCAGGACCTCGACGGCGCCAAGGCGCTGCTCAAGGAGGCCGGCTACGGCGACGGCGGCAAGAAGCTCACGCTGACGCTCACCCACGCCCAGGGCGACGACAACGAGTCGCTGACCGCGGCGGTCCTGAAGTCCGATCTCGCCAAGGTCGGCGTCGACGTCAAGGTCAAGCCCATGCAGTGGACGGCGCAGTGGGACCAGGCCAAGTCCTCCGACGCGTCCAAGCGCCAGGACATCTTCGTCATGTACTGGTACCCGGACTACGCGGACGCGTTCTCGTGGTTCACCTCGCTGTTCCGCTCCTCCGACGAGCCGGCGTTCAACCTGTCCTACGTCAAGGACGCGCAGCTCGACAGCGAGATCGACGCGCTGCAGGAGAAGGCCGCCCAGGGCGGGGACACCGCGCAGACCGCGTACGCCGACGCGCAGAAGCGCGTCCTGGACGACGCCGTGGTGATGACGTTCTTCGTCAACACCTACCAGCGCCCGTTCCGCAAGTCGCTGACCAAGTACGTGGACAACCCGGCGTACTCGAACGTCGTGTTCGCCTACGACGTGGTCCCGGGGGCCGAGAGCTAGGCCATGCGCCGCTACCTCCTGCGACGCCTGGCGCAGGCGGTGATCGTCGTCCTCGGCGTCATCGTGCTCACCTTCGTGGTCGCCCGGATCGTCCCGGGCGACCCGGCGGTGGCCTACGCCGGCCCGCACGCGACGCCGGCCGCGTTGCAGCAGGTGCGGGACGAGTTCGGGCTGGACAAGCCGGCCATCGAGCAGCTCGGCGACTACCTCAAGGGCACGGTCACCGGGGACTGGGGGACGGCGCTGCACACGCACCGCCCCGTGCTCGACGACCTCGGCAACGTGATCCCGCCGACGCTGGAGCTCGTCGGGATCGCGTTGTTGGTGTCGTTGCTGATCGGCGTGCCGCTGGGGATGCTCGCGGCACGCCGGGGCGGCGGTCCGGACGCGGGCGTGCGCGTCGGGTCGATGCTCTCGGTGTCGGCGCCGGTGTTCCTGTTGGCCTTGACGCTGCAGTTCGTGTTCTCGCAGAAGCTCGGGTGGTTCCCCGTCGCCGGCGAGTACGACCCCAAGCTCGACTACACGCACCCGCTGACGGTGCTCACGCACCTCACGGTGGTCGACGCGCTGATCACGGGGAACTTCGCGATCTTCTTCAGCGCGCTGGCGCACCTCGTGCTGCCGGTGATCGCGGTCGCCGCCTACCCGACCGGCGTGATCGCGCAGATGACGCGCGCGTCGCTGATCGAGCAGCTCGGCGAGGACCACGTGCGGATGGCGCGCGGCCTGGGCTACAGCGAGCGCCAGATCGTGCGCGGCCTGGCGCTGCGGCCCGCGCTGAACCCGGTGGTCTCGGTGACCGCGCTGATGTTCGCCTACGCCTTGGTCAACACGTTCCTGGTGGAGTCGATCTTCAACTGGCCGGGGCTGGGCTCCTACGCGACGGCGTCGATCCAGGCGCTCGACACCCCGGCGATCATCGGGGTGACGCTGTTCGTGGCGTTGGTGTACGTGATCTCGACGTTGGTGGTGGACGTGATCCAGGTGTGGCTCGACCCGCGGGTGTCGCTGTCGTGAGCGTCGAACGCTGCCGTCGCGCAGGTTCCCCGACGTGGAGGGGCGTTCGATGACGGTCATGGAGACCGCCCCGCTGGAGGCCGCGCCGTCGCGCGCGCCGCTGCGCGACTTCCGCGCCGCGCTGCGCCGCCAGCCGCTGATGGCCATCGGCCTGGGCATCATCGTGGTGTTGGTGCTGATCGCGATCTTCGCACCGCTGATCGCGCCGCACCCGGGCGACGCCGGCAACGTCACGCACCCGACCGAGACGCTGCTGAAGCCCGGCGGCTCGCACCTGCTGGGCACCGACCAGCTCGGGCGCGACGTGCTGACGCGCGTGCTCTACGGCGCGCGCACGTCGCTGTTGATCGTCGTGGTGGTGTTGGCGATCAGCGCGCTGATCGGCGTGCCGCTGGGGATCGTCGCCGGCGCGACCGGCGGCTGGATCGACGACGTGATCATGCGGATCACCGACGTGTTCCTGGCCTTCCCGGCGCTCCTGCTCGCGCTCGCCCTCGCCACCGTCCTCAGCCCCTCGGCCGAGCACGCGGCGCTGGCGATCGCCGTGACGTGGTGGCCCTGGTACGCGCGCCTCGCTCGTGGCAGCGCCCTCGCCATCGCGCAGCGCGGGTACGTCGAGGCCGCGCGGGCGCTGGGCGTCCCGCGCTGGAAGGTGCTCGCGCGCCACGTGCTGCCCAACGCGCTGCCGCCGACGATCGTGCAGCTGTCGCTGGACGCGGCCGGGATCATGCTGACGGCCGCGGCGCTGTCGTTCCTCGGGCTCGGCGCGCAGGACCCGACGCCGGAGTGGGGCCTGATGGTCAACCAGGGCCAGGGCCTGCTGGAGACCAACTGGTGGGTGGCGATCGTGCCGGGCGTGGCGATCATCTTCGCGGCGGTCGGCTTCAACCTGCTCGGCGACGGGCTGCGCACGCTGCTGGACCCGAAGGCGGGGCGGCGCTGGTGATCGCGGTCCGGGATCTGGAAGTCGCCTACGCCGGCAACGTGGTGGCGCGCGTGCCGTCGCTGGACCTCACGCGCGGCGAGATCGTCGGCCTGGCCGGCGAGAGCGGGTCGGGCAAGTCGCAGACCGCGCTGGCGGTCCTCGGGCTGTCGCGGTCCTTGGGCGCGTCGGTGAGCGGGTCGATCGCGCTCGACGGCGAGGAGCTGCTCGGCGCGACCGAGGCGCGCTGGCGCGAGCTGCGCGGACGGCGGATCGCGATGGTGATGCAGTCGCCGCGCGGGTCGCTGAACCCGACGCTGCGGTTGGGCAAGTACTTCCTGCGGACGCTCGGCCTGCACGGCATCGAGGGCGACGAGGCGCGGCGCCGGATGGAGGACGCGCTGGCCGACGTGTCGCTGGAGACGTCGCTGCTGTCGCGCTACCCGCATCAGGTGTCCGGCGGCCAGGCGCAGCGCTTCGCGATCGCGCTGGCGGTCGCGCTGCGGGCCGACGTGCTGCTGTGCGACGAGCCGACCAGCGCGCTGGACGTCACCGTCCAGGCCCAGGTCGTCGCGTTGTTGAAGCGGTTGCGCGAGGAGCACGGGACGGCCATGTTGTTCATCTCGCACGACCTCGCGGTGATCGGCGACCTCGCCGATCGCGTCGTGGTCATGCGCGACGGCCGCGTGATCGAGGAGGGCGCGGTGGCCGACGTCCTGCACACGCCGAGCGACGACTACACGCGCGCGCTGCTGGACGCCGTGCCGGTCATCGGGGAGAAGCGCATCGCATGACCGCGCCGCTGCTGACCGCGTCCGCCATCGACGTGCGCTTCCGCGACGTCCACGCCGTCCAGGCCGTGTCGTTCGACGTGCCCGAGGGCCCGTTCGGGCTCGGGCTGATCGGCGAGTCCGGCTCGGGCAAGTCCACCATCGCGCGGGCGTTGTTGGGGTTGACGCCGCTGGCCGGCGGCACGATCGCGTTCGAGGGCACCGACATCTCCACGCTGCGCCGGGGCGACATGAAGGCCTTCCGCCGCGCCGTGCAGCTGGTGATGCAGGACGGCACCGAGGCGCTGGACCCGCGCATGAAGGTCGGCGCGTCGGTGGCCGAGGGCATCGCGGCGCACGCGTTGATCCCCCGCGGGCCGCGGCGCGCCGCCCGCGTCGCCGAGCTGCTGGAGGAGGTCGGGCTGCCCGCGGCGCTGGCCGATCGCTACCCGCACGAGCTGTCGGGCGGCCAGCGCCAGCGCGCGACGATCGCCCGCGCCCTGGCCGTCGAGCCCAAGATCCTCATCTTGGACGAGCCGACCAGCGCGCTGGACGTCACCGTCCAGGCGCGGATCCTCGACCTCATCCGCCGCCTGCGCGCCGAGCGCTCGCTGTCCTACCTGCTGATCTCCCACAACCTGGCGGTCGTCGACCAGCTCTGCGACGCCTGCCTCGTGCTCAAGGACGGCGCGGTCGTCGAGCACGGGCCGACCGCCCAGGTCCTCGACCGGCCGCGGCACCCCTACACCCAGCAGCTGCGGGCGGCCGTGCCCGAGATCGCCGTACGCTCCTGAGCCATGACCTATGACGTGGTCGTCGTCGGCGCCGGCATCGTCGGCTGCGTGACGGCCGCGTCGCTGGCGCGGCGCGGCGCGCGGGTGGCGGTCTTCGACGCGGGACCGGTCGGCGCGGGCGCGTCCGGGCGCAACGCGGGGCTGGTCGAGCATCCGTTCGAGGCCGAGCAGGTCGCGCTGCACGAGGAGACCGTGGCGATCCTGCGCGACGTGCTGGGCGCCGACGTCGTGCCCGCCGAGCCGACCGGCGCGCTGCTGCTCTTCGGCGACGCGGCGGGCGCCGAGCGGGCGGTCGCCGAGGCGGCGGCGTTCCCGGAGCTGGCGCCGGCGCTGCTGGCGCCGGGGGAGGTGACCGCGCTGGAGCCGGGCGTCCGCGACGGGCTCTGGGGCTGCCTGCTGGCGACCGGCCACCCGCTGCGGCCCGCGGCCGCCGTGCACCGGTTCGCGGGCCTCGCGCGCGAGCGCGGCGCGACGCTCGTCACCGACGCGCCGGTCGCGCTGCACCGCGACGGCGGCACCGTCCGCGGCGTGGTCGCCGGCGGCGAGGTCCACCGCGCCGACGTCGTGGTCGTGGCGGCCGGCGCCGCGTCGAGCGCGCTCGTCGATCCGACGGGGCGCTGGCGTCCCGTCCGCCCGGTGTGGGGCGTGAGCGTGTCGATCGACGGCGGGGCCCGGCCACGCGTGCCGCTGATGGACGGCCGCGGCGAGCTTCCACCCAAGGCCTTCAGCTTGATCGCCACGCCCTCGGAGCTGGCCCTGGGCTCGACCTGGCTGGCCGACGAGCCCGACGGCGCGCCCTGGGCCACCCAGCTGCTGGCCGACGCCGCCGCCTTCTGGCCGGCGGCGACCACCGCGACCATCGCCGCCACCCGCGTCTGCGCCCGCCCCCACGCCTTCGACGGCCGCCCGCTCCTCGGCCCCGTCGCCGGCGACCCCACCCTCTGGCTGGCCACCGGCCACGGCGGCCGCGGCATCTCCACCGGCGCCGCCTCCGCCCACCTCCTCGCCGACGCGCTCCTCGCCGGCGACGCCGCCGCCATCCCGCCGGCGCTGCGCGCCGACCGGGCCGGCCCGCCGCCGCGCTCCGCCTAGCTCGCCGGCGAGGCATGTTGTCGCTCTAGTGTCGTGATTCATTCATTCGCCGGCCGCCTCCGGGCGCTCGCCGCCGCCATGCGCTCGTCGCTGATCCTCAACGACCCAAGGGGTCGCCTGCGGTCATCGACGACCGCCTGACGGGGCCGAGCATCCCGGAATGCTGCGACCGAATGAATGAATCACGACACTAGGCGTCCAGCTCGTGGTCGTGCTGGGTCGCGCGCAGGACGATGCGCGTCTCGGTCTGCGCGGCGCCGCCCTCGCGGCGGATCGCGCGGACGGTCGCGTCGAGGTCGTCGGCGTTCTGGCAGGCGACGCGCACGTAGAAGTCGAAGCGGCCGGTGACGAACGCGACCTCCTGGACGGCGGGCAGCGTCGCGCAGAACTCCTCGAAGCGGTCCGAGGACGTCGTCGAGGCCAGCCGGACGTCGATCATCGCGTCCAGCGCGCGGCCCACGGACTCCAGCGCGACCGTTGCCGCGTAGCCGGTGATGACGCCCGCGCGCTCCAGGCGCCGGACGCGGTCGGCGGCGCCGTGCGGGCTCAGCCCGACCTCCTCGCCCAGCGACGCGAACGAGGCCCTTCCGTTCGCGACGAGCAGGTTGAGAATTCGGAAGTCGGTGTCGTCGAGGCTTGAGGATCCCACGGAGTTTTGGCCGATCGCTTGTCGTCCACACGTGATCTTCGCAGAATCGCGCACATGCGCATCGGCGTCCCCACGGAGATCAAGACCGACGAGTACCGCGTCGCGTTCACGCCCGCGGGCGTGCGCGAGCTGGTGGACCGGGGCCACGAGGTCCTGATCCAGGAGGGCGCCGGCGTCGGCTCGGCGATCCCCGACGCCGAGTACACCGAGCAGGGCGCCCAGATCGTCCCGGACGCCGCCGCGGTGTTCGCCGGCAGCGACATGATCGTCAAGGTCAAGGAGCCCCAGCCGGTCGAGGTCGCGATGCTCGAGCCGCGCCACACGCTGTTCACCTACCTGCACCTCGCGCCCGACGCCGAGCTGACGCAGGGGCTGCGCGACTCCGGCGCGACCTGCATCGCCTACGAGACCGTCACCGACGCCAAGGGCAAGCTGCCGCTGCTGGCGCCGATGAGCGAGGTGGCGGGCAAGATCGCCACGCAGGCCGGTGCGTTCATGTTGGAGAAGCCGTTGGGTGGCCGCGGCCTGCTGCTGGGCGGCGTGCCGGGCGTCGCGGCGGGCAAGGTGATGGTCATCGGCGGTGGCGTCGTGGGGTTGACGGCGGCGGAGATCGCGATCGGCATGGGGGCCGAGACCTACGTCTTTGACCGCTCGATCGACCGGTTGCGC